>Ga0265298_10000003_pt1 | contig 415750 bp, 656 predicted proteins | sample AusTroGonzalo_MG_3_FD_193486 | JGI IMG/M metagenome (GOLD analysis project Ga0265298, IMG submission 193486) | Bovine rumen microbial communities from tropical cattle in Woodstock, Queensland, Australia - Gonzalo_01 | ecosystem: Host-associated > Mammals > Digestive system > Stomach > Rumen ...
TAAGAGCAACGTTATGTTCGTTATGAAGAACGGAAAGACTCATTGTGGTTATTTCTACATCGCATGTGATATTCCACATTTCTGCTATGTTGACCGTGAATGGAATAATGTTACGAGAGATTGTCATATTCTCGATATTAAACTATGGGCATACCAACCGACTGTAACGTTTTAATAGAGGCTATTATGTGTGCATATTGTGAAGGTCCAATGACTTTAGCTCTTATTGAACTCGGTGAAATTACAAAAAATAAACATGAATATTCCTACATTAAGATTGAAAAGGGTAGGTTAGTTTTCCGTTCTGTCAATAGCAAAACAGGTACGCCAACTGATATTGGTACGAGAGCTAAATTCTGCATTGAATGCGGAAGAAAATTAACCGAAGATTAATCATTTACAAAAATACAGAATTTAACTATATTATAGACATAACGATGAGGTTATGAATATGAATACAACACATTTTGTCATCATGAATCAAATGAACACCACCAACATGATTAATCAAATGAACATGATGCATATAATGCACAACCACAATACACCGGGAACGGTGTGCACTCTCACTGGTATGGATGTGGTGATTATGATTGTTGGATTCATTCTGCTCCTCTGGGGTGGCATAAAGGTCACGGAATGGCTGCTCGAAAAGACCTATAAAATGAAGGATCCGATGGGCTCTATCGTGTTTGTCGTCGGAATGTTTGGCTACGTAATCGTCGGTGTCACGGTAATTAGCCTGTTTATGTATCTGATTTAACGAAAGTTTTTCCATAACCTCCTGATGATGATAGAGGCACCTGGGTGAAATATCCCAGGTGTTTCTTATTTACAAAATATCCAAATTTTTCTATATTATAGATGTAACACGGAGGTTATCATGTTTAAGAAGTTCATAGAAAGAATCAAAGCAGCATTCACGTTTAAACCGACTGCCATCAAACTCGACCCAAAGAATTTTACTCCATTTCAATGGAATTTGATTCAGAAGCATGAACGTTTCATTGGGGAAAAGAATCGTAACTATTTCCGTGACCATGCGGAAGATTGGGCTAAATGCTGGGATGAAGAATATTACCGAGCAAAAACTGCCACAGCAAGAGGTAAGTGATTAATTTAAAAACAAGAATTCAGGGTTACAAAACTCTGGATTTTTTCTATATTATAGATGTAACCAACAAATAAAAGGAAATTAAAATGACACTCGTTTTCGCAATCATCGCAATCGTATGCATCTGTTTTGGGATTTGCCAACTCTGTGGCGGCTATGCGGTGGGTTCTGGTTTCGCTGCTATTCTATTTGGTGTGGTATTGGCATTGCAGGAATGCGTTGGCGTCATCGATGTGATACCTATGGTTTAAATCAAAGGAGTCAAACATGAATTTTGAAGAATTCCGGAAAATGGTTGTATCTCGTGTCTATGACATGCGATATCCCCACGTGAGTGATGAAAAAGTGGACCAGATCATTGAAGCACATAGCGATATGATCAGCGATGAATTCGCCGATGATCCTACCGAAGATGGTGCCGACTGGGTTGCTCGTGAAATAGTAGCGTACTTCATGTAGTAACGTGGTCGGAACCACATTCGCGTTATAAGACCATGTTCTAATTACCCTATATATTTGACCTATAAATATTAAAAACGGTATTTAAAGGTCATTTATGGGTAAAAAACAATTATGTATAAGCGTTGAAGGTGGTGGTGCTTTAGGAATCGGTCCTTTAGCATTTATGTGTAGGATGGAGCAGGATTTAGGGAAGAAAATATCAGATTTAACTTCCGCATTCACTGGTACGTCTACTGGAGCTATTATCGCTGCATGTTTGGCAGAGGGAATGAGTGCACATGAGGTGTTTGACCTATACAGGAACAATTTAAAGAAGATTTTTACCAAGTATTCCTGGTATAAGCGTCTCCAACCAAAATGCCCTACATACGACAATACGAACCTTAAGAAGCTCCTTCAAGCTAATCTTAAGGGTAAGTGCAGCGATTGGAAAAAGCCTATCTACATCACCTCTACGTTCATGAATGGTGATTCTGTGGAGAAGGTTTGGGACTTAGGAGATAAAGAAACCGACAAATGGTTTGCGGTCCTTTCCAGTACAGCAGCGCCGACATACTTCGATGTATTGGAACGCAATGGTGAATCATACTGCGATGGTGGTATGTGGGCAAATTGTCCGGCAGACATAGTAATTGCAGGTCAGTTTAAGCAGGGGAACAAGAATCTTAAGCTCCTCAACTTTAATACTGGTATGGACACACCAAATACGGAAAAGGGTAACAAGACATTACTTGGTTGGGCAGAATATATCTTCTCTGACTGGACAGCACGTTCTTCCAAATCCCCAATCTACGAAGCAAAAGCTATTCTTGGTAACGATGCTGTGTTCGATGCCTCTCCGAAGCATAATAAGAAGATTAAGATGGATAAGGTAGATGATGATACCATTAACCAGATTATCGATATTTGGCAAAAGTATTACGAATCCGTCAAACCAGACATAAAGGCATTCATGAATCGATAAGGAGGCATCGATGTTTACGAACGACTATTGCCAATATGTCTATGATTACTTCAATAAGGATTTCTTCCAGAAAGAACTTGGAGTCAAGCTTGGAAAGTGTACGATCTTCACCAACAAGAAAGGTGATGCGAAGAAGATCTTTCCATCAAGCTTAAACGGGGATAAGGAGGATGATCCATTCGGCCTTTCCATAACTCTGTTAGGACATAACTACATCTGGATCAACCCGTTACTCCTCAACAGCAAGAAACTCCTGGTCAACACCATTCTCCATGAGATGATTCACCTGTATGTCAACGCTGTGGGTAACAACGGATCCAGACGTTACCGTCAAGGACATGGAAAGCTTTGGACCCAGACAGCGAAGTATGCCCAGTCGTTGTACGGTGAAGACCTCGGTAATATAGAACAATTCGCGACCAAAGATGAGATGAAGAAGTATAACCATTATTACGGAATCAGAACAACTAAGTCTCTGGTCAATGCGTATTTGGTTAAGCTCACATCAGGTGATTTGGTTCCGTTGAAGGATTTAACTCCAGAACAGATTGTGGAACTCCAGGGGATGAATATCATTGGTATTTACCAGGTGAAACCAGGAATCCAGCAGGAACCGAGCAAGAGAGTAACAAAGTTCATCGATTGGGACACGCTTATCGATTGTATCGAAAACGGAATCGATTATGAAACAGAATCGGTCTGTGGTCATTTAAGGATTAAAATAGGTGAGGACACCGATACAGTTTGGCTTAGAAGACGCGGATAGCTATAAATAAGTATAAGGAGATTAAAATGAAACCAGAGGTTAAGAAAGCTTTATATCTATTGGAAAACATTGGTTATACGGTAAAGCCAATGAATGAATCAGAACAGCAGGATTTAATTGATACCATCAAGTCCAAGTATGACGAATGGAATGAATTGCGTAATACCCCGGAAGGTGATGACTTATGGGATGAAATGGCTGATGCTTATGGTAATGACCTTATTGATTTAGCTGTCGATGAATATGATAATCTTAAGAACGGAAAGCCTGTAGACATGACTGGTTACTTGGCCCACGCTGATGCTTTATACCCGGAATTCTTCGAGCTTATGCAGAAGGTCGGCGCTAAGGCATTTAAGATTAACACTAAGGAAGCATTCGGCGGAAAAGCTTATTACCTCTATCAAGCTATTGCAGAGGGTAACATCCAGTTGCATCCGGAAGCTTATAACTCCAGCGCTCCAGAATATGCTTTCTTCACCATAAAGGACTAACTCCTCATTAGTTGCCAGAAACAAAGAATATACAGAAATCTAGGGTTGACAAAGCCCTAGGTTTTTATTATATTATGCGCATAAACAAGAGGATTTATGACTCATTCTGATTTCATCGCAAACAAGATTAGCATGTCGGCACGATTGAAGGCCGATGTGGAACAACTCCAAAAGACAATCGATTACAAGGTCACGAGCGCAAACGCTATTGATGCGTATCTGGAAGCCGACGAACAGCGCGAAAAACATAAGAACACGGTCATGTGGCGTGTTAATATGCAGAAAGCTATCGCATTGGCTAAAACTGCGGTCGAATACGGTAAGAAGGTTTATGGCGACATGTTCTGTTGCCCAGTATTCATCAACAATCTGATTCAATTTGAACCGAAATTGAACAGGATGATTCAAAAATATCCAGAAGAGTATTTGAGTCGCGAAGACCAGTTCCACTCTGCTGCAATCGGTCCTGGAAATGACCATGTGGTTGAAGTCGAAGATGAACATCAGGTCGAATCTATCGAAGCTCCGAACCGGAAAGAAAAGGCATCGAAACATGACTGGACTCCCGAAGAAATTGGTCATTTGTTGCATGGTGACCATGACTATCTCCGCGAAAAGGTCGGTCTGACGTATGACCAGCTCGGTGGAAAAACTCGCGAACTCGGTTATGTTTTCCGTTACAACAGCCCGGTTAATAAGCCGAAGGTGTTTAACCGACTCGTGATTGGTTGTCACCCCGACTGGTTGGAGATGATTAAGAACGGAGACGTTGACGAGCTGATTGATGTCCAGAAAATCCGTCCGTCCGCTATTGCCAATGTCGCGAAGAAAAACGGATTCGATATTCCTGCTCGCTGTCTAGTATAGCGTCTGATTAGAAGTAAAATTAAAGTCCGGGGTTACAAAACTCCGGATTTTTTCTATATTATGAATATAACAGAGAGGTTAATTATGGCATATCATCATTGCGGCGGAACGAATCCTATTGGTTTTGAACTGAATTATGAAACCATTGCTACTGCACTTATTATTATTGGTTTGATTGCATTTCCGTTCCTTATCTACTTTACAAAATAAATTGATACCTCCCCGTTCATATAAATAATATATGAATTGGAAGGATTACATCACAGAAGCTGAGGAGATTCTTGAACAGAACCAACTTGACGAGAAACTGGTACGGAAATACCATGTCGAGAATGGTTTAAAGAAGGTAAAGGTAGTCTCCGATAAGCCTGGTTACAGAGTGGAATACGACGATAATCACCAACCACATGAGGTGAAGATTACTAAGGCGGAAGAGATGCATCGTCGTATGGGCGCAAAGGTCGGTAAGTTAAAGCACAATAAGGCGCGAGAACAGGCATTGCGTAAAAAGTCTTTCCTTAAGCGTGCACGCGCTGGTCTGGATTACAATAAGGATGTTCCAGAGCTTAACACCAGGCGCGAACAAGGAGAAACTCTTAAATCTGACCAGAAAGGCTTGTTAAAACAGAAACTCCAGAATCTTAAAGACAAGCTGATGAAAGACATTGTTAAGGTATAAAAAAGAACCGGTTGTTATGACCGGTTTTCTTATATCTCCTGTAACAGATCTTCCGTTCTGACCTGATCCAGCTCTATCTTAACCTCTGCGATATGGTTTAAGATCCACCATTCCGGATAAATAATACCATTTATGTCGATTATGTACCTGATATAATATACCTGACCTTTCTCATGTCCGCGATGATCCTCATGTAAGATTCTAGTCGGAAAACGATAGTGTAGGAGTGGAACCCAGCTTTCGCATTTCCTGTACAGGGATGAAGCAGGAACAGGATAATCGCGCTGGCGAATTCTAGCATCACCCTCGCCCACGATGTACCATATTCCGTCATGCTGGTGCAATCGGGGTTTGGACAGGTTAAAGGTACAATCCCATTCCCATACAGGATCATGGTATGATCCATAACTCCTTATCTCCTGTAACTTAATCATCGATCTCCTGTATTACCTTTTCCGTGTGTATGTCCTCGATCAGCGCCTTAACCTCACTGAAATGATCCAGGAGGTATGTGTAATCATATACCTTACCATCAATCAGCAAGTCAATATCATGGGTACGCTTGGTGTAATCGATTTCCGCGTATTCGCCAATCCAGTCATGCGCGAAATGCCCGATGTACGCGAATGAGGTGTTCTTCTTCCGGTCGTACACCGATATATAAGTATCATCCTGTAAGTCTAGCTGGTTGAGGTTGGAAATAGGTGATACGACCTTTTCTATTACTGGATCTATCGTATTTTCCAGATGCGTTTCTGTTCCGTGTGAATAATAGCTTGTAACTTTAAACTGTACCCTACTCATCCATCCCCTTCAGATATAATTCCGTATTGTAATCGCTGATCTGGGACTGTAACCACGCGAAGTTCTCCTTAACCTCGTCATGCCAGTATTCCGTATCGTCTACGACCAGACAGAAGAAAGGTCCTGGATTCGTTTCTACTCCTGGTGGAGGCACATTCATACAGTCACTGGAATTAATGGTACAACCGTTAAACCAATCGCTATACCGTACTGTACCATCCTCCTCAATCTCTGATAGGTTGAATGTAACAGCGAGAACCTCACCAGTATGGATGTCACACCATTCCTGTCGATGTAACACCAGTGGTTTTGGGAGATCTATGTCCTCGCTGACCCATTCTGGATCCCCAAGCGTACCTCGAAGAGTAACATCCTTACCCTTTACCGTTCCGTGAATGTACATCCTGTTATGACCCTTGAAATATTTTCTCAATTTAATCATCTGTAATTTCCTCGATTAACTGTCTGGCAACAGCATCGCTTATAATCGCTCTCATTTCCGTTTCATGGGAGTAAATGTCACTGTACCTGTACTCCTTACCATCTATCTCCAGATAGGTTTCATAGTTCAGGAACGTACCGATTTCGAACTGACAATGAGGAGTCTTAGGAAAACCACCATCCTCGCGTGGATCATAGAAATTGATTTCCAGTCTGTACTCACCTACTCCAGGATGGTAGTGTCGGGTTAATGGAGTAGGTTTGGTCTTGAGGAGAATAATCGGATACGATAAATCCGGAATATTCGTACTGTTTTGAGCTTTCTCGTTAAATGCTTTCGAAACTACTTTGATCATCATCTATCTCCTGTAATAGCTTTTCCGTATATATACGATCGAATAACACCTTAAGTTCAGCGTAATGCTCCTTCACCTGTGCTTCATCGTACTCCTTATCATCTATCACCAGAATGGTACGGATTGTTCTGTACCCGTCCTTATCCAACTTCCATGTATCACCTATCCTGTCCCATGTATTCCACTCACTGGGAATCCCATCCCAACGATAGCTAATAGCTGGTACGGAACTCCTATCATCGAGGTGTACATCAAGGATGGTTTTGTCTTCTACCTTCTCCTCTGGTGTTCCAAGGTCGGTTATTGTACGTAGCTTAATCATCTATCTCCTCTAAAAGCTTTTCCATACGCTCCTGGTCCAGTAACACCTTCACCTCAGCGTAATGCTTGCGAATCTTCTCTGCCCTGTATTCCGTACCATTTATGACCAATGACGCGATAAAATCGACAAAACCTTCGCTATTCATGTATGTACCTAAAACGGAATAGTGTGATCCTGGGTACTCAGAACTGCGGTCATAATGTACAGCGAGACCACACTTATCTTCTGATAGTACGACATTCCATATTTCTGCTTCTCGTACCTTAACTCTGGGGTAACAGTTCATGTACCGTATCTTTACCATTCTATCTCCTGCGTTATGGTTTCGATGTTTATCTCTGCTTCATAGTCTGACATTGCTGTCATAAGCTTTGCTGGTTCTTCCAGAAGTGAATAGGAGCGTACCCATTGCGAGGTAATTAGCTCCAGGAAGATACTGTCGGATTCGATCCAGTTCCGATTGATTCGCATACAGATTGGGGGTTGTCCCATGTCCTCCTGGATCCAATACTCCAGTTGAAACACTCCATCAAGGAGATAATACCTGTACCCATTGACCAGCTCATCAACTACTGGTTCTGGCGCTACGGAACGATCGTCACGCGGATTCTGTACTGTGTAATGAACCTTAATCATCTATCTCCTCTAAAAGCTTTTCCGTTTCATAGTCTGACATCGCGGCCATAAGTACAGTGGGGGATTCAGCGAAGGAGTACTTCCTGGTCCAGCGTGGGGTTTCCAGTTCTAGGTAGATCCTGTCATAATGGAGATTCCACCCCTTACCGACATGCATCGGTTCTGGGGGTTCATCTGGACCCATCCATTCCCTATAGAAGAATTCGAATTCACCATTATAGATCTGGTACTGGTATTCTCCAAATACCGGATCCACGATTACCGGATCCACGTTCTCATACCTGATCCGAATCATCTATATCCTCCAACAGGTGTTCCGTCTCGTTTATGTCCAGTAACGACCGTACCTCTGCGATATGGGTTACAATCTCTGAGTAACGCCATTCCTTACCGTCTATCTCCAACCATGAGTCGTGATTGGTGAATCGACCCAGCCTGACCTTATGCATCTGATGTACCTTCTCCGTATCGGTAAGGGAGTACCAATGAGGAGTATCGTAATACTGTATCTCCAAGTACTTGGTGTCGATCGCGTCTATTTGCCGTTCCATCTTATGCGGATCCACGTCCATGAGACGTAGCTGTACCAGGTGATACACCTCACTGGGATGAGGATCCTCGTTCAGGTCCGGAATATGGAGTAACACCTTAACCATCTATCTCCTCCAGTAATGTATCAGTACGGATCTGGTCGAATAACACCTTCATGTCCATCATATGTTCCTTCAAGTACTCGAACGGGTATTCTTTCCAGTTGATGTACAGTATGGACTTACAGGGGTACAGGATGGTGTTGATCCCATGCGCGAATCTGGTTTTTCCAACACGGAGATTCTGTATCTCCTCCCTGTACATACTTGGAGGCGGTTCCAAGTACCGACCAATGTCTATCTTCACCCTATCTCCTACCTTACGAAGCGGATCATGCCCCTTCCATGACTGGACTCGACCCCGAATAACAATCGATTGGTTCGACATCTGTACCCGATAGTCCTTAAGATTATAGGTTTCCAGTTCTATCGTAACAGATTTAGGATCCAGGGTATGAGAGGAGAAATCCAGCTCCGGTTTTATTCCATCCCATTTACACTGATAGGAGTACATTTCTACTGTAACGTTATACATCCATGTCCTCCAGTAACATATCAGTACGGACTTGGTCCAGGAGAATGCGTAAGTCATTCAAATGATCTCGTACATACTGGTTATTATATTCCGTACCATCTATAATCAATGTACTGTAGCGCGTGATGTTTATATACTTAACCGTTGGACTTATCCGGAATTGTTTTGCATATCTAGCGCGTTCCACATCTGTTATCGCCCTGTCCTCATCCAGTGTGAATAGCCAGGATTCTCCCTTTCTCCTTAATACCCAACTATCATCCACAACCTTTCCGTCCTGATCATGTAGTTCTGTAACAATAGCGTTAACCTTCATAATACTAGGATCCATAGCGAAATATCCCAGAGAAACGGAACAAGGATCCAACAGGAACTCGTGATACCACGATCCTGGAATGATTCCTTCCCTACTGTACTTATACCTGTAATTCCGTACTAAAACACTATGCATACATCTCCAGTAATTTCATATCCCTAAATATAACAAATCTTTTACCATCTGTCAATACCCAAGTTATCTGAATAATAAAATATACAGAATTAGTATTTACATTTATTCCAAATTTTTCTATATTATGAACATGAACGAACGAATTGACAACATCAAACATTTCATTGGTCTCGGCATCATTAACATTGTTTGCCGCATCTGTAAAATCCATTATCTGCACGTTATCAAGAGTTAACTGCAAAAAAGAAAATCTAGAATTTAGGGTTTACAAATCAATCAAAATTAACTATATTTAAATCATCGAAAACAACCAATCATCAAAAGGAAAAATCATCATGGAACAGATTATCAACATGATTCTCGGTCAGTCCAACATCAATCTCCAGGCATTCGGTTTGAATGTTCAGAACCAGACAGCACAGCCGACCACTGTGGAAACCATCCAGGCAAAAATCAATCTCATCAAACAGCTCGATTCCATTCCGGCAGCACATCAGTTTGTTGAAGATTTCCAGATTGAAACTGTGAACCAGTTGGACAGTCTGATGAATATGGAATCTGTTATCGGTCTCAAGCCGACTGACGCTCAACTCTGGGCCATCAACAACAAGATCGATGCTATCATCAATGAACTCGAGACTGGTCTGAAGAACAAGATGCTCGCTCAGCTCAATGGTCTCGGACTCGGTGCTCTGAGTGGTCTGGTCCACTAGGGCTGACCTGGGGGGTGTCAGATTGTCTGACGCCCTTATATGACCTGCCTGACGTCAAGAGATCTGACGCCATATGGGCATAACGTCAAGGTTTACGACGTAGCCTACGACGCCCCGGGGGCCCCGGGGGGGGCGCCCCCCGTACTGACACCCCGGCGCAAAACGGGAACGGGCTTGAAAAAAATGTGTCGAGTCCATATAGGGCTTTAAACCCCCTGGGGGAGGGGGGCCCGGGGCCTTATAGGTTTTGTTTTTCGTGTGTGTCTCTCTCTCCCAAAAAATAAAAAATTTTAAAAATTTTTGGTTATTTTCTGGTTATCAGGTTATTTCTGGTTCTCTGGTTATTCTGGATTTCAGGATAACCTTTTATTTTACCCCCGCCCGGGCTTGTTTTTGAAAAGGCTGTCTGCCAAAAAATTTTTTGAAAAATTTTTTTATATCCGGGTTGAAAAAAGGGCTATTTTTTGATATATTTGGTATATTATGGATAATATGGATATGGAACCTTTATTGAAGTCGTATATTAGGTATGCGATGGGATTTGTGCCTAAGGAGCGGATGGCATATGCTACTAATAATGGTAAATATGACCGTATTAAGATATTGGTTAATTCTAAGGGTAATATAATTGAAGAAAATACATATGCTATAACCTTTGAGTTATATAATGGTGAACAGCGTATTATTATAGGTAGTTTGTGGTTATCGGGAAGGAATCTTTATATAATAGAGACGGTATGTAATATCGTATTATATAGAAGACATATACAGGAAATGATGGAATTTAATGAATTTTGTGAAAAGAATAATAATATTCCTAAGGGTATATTGAAGATTCCTACGAGGTTAGTATGACAGATTTTGATAGTTTAAAATCATATATTGCGTATATTGTGAAAAATACAGGTTTTAAGGTTGAGCAGTGGCTATTACTGTCATTGGTAAATTTAAATAAGGAAAGTATTAAGATAACGACTATATTGAATGATGGTAGTGCGTTATTCGATATATTGGATTATTTAGGGAATAATAAGATTATTGGTCGTATATGGTTTAATTGTAACCATATAGTGCTTGTTAAAAATGAGGTTGAGCGTTCGCTGTTATATATTGGTTGGCCTGAAGATGTCGATTTATATAGTGTATTTGAGAAGAAAGTGATGTTACCTGTGGTTCCTTCTGGAATTTTGAAGATTCCTACTGATTTTAAGGTATGATATGATAGATATTAGCGGAATAACTATGAAAGAATTGACAGAATATGCCGATTACTGTATGGGTAAGATACCTATAGAGGAGCGTTCTCGATTTCCTGGCGAGATGCGGGGAATAAGTAACGAGGTACGGTGTGACCGATATCATGGAGTTGAATCTGCTATAATAGATGCAAGCCCTGAGGATAAGAGTTTTATTATAGACATATATGATTCTAGTCGTAGGCAGGTTATGGCGGCTAGGATATGGTTGAACAACGGGCGTATTTATTTGATTGATTGGCTTGAGACTAGTTTATTATATGATAAGACGCCTGATGGGATTGAAACTTTTGAGGAGTTTAAGGCGAGGATAACGTTACCTAAGGTTCCTGCTGGGATATTGAAGATACCGGAGAGAATATGAGATATAGTGATTGGGAAATATTAATGTATGTAAGGTATTGTCTGGATAAGGTTTTATATTTTCAGGAAGGTGATCATATAAAAATGAGACATGATCATATAAAACTGAGACATGATTTTTGTAGTGATAGTATTATTATATATCCAGATAATACTGTTATGGCAGATATATTTTCTATGGGTGGAAGTCTTAAAACGACTGTCGCATTAAGTTTGGGTGAAGTTCATATTTATGCAGTGGATATGATAGGTTATACGACATTATATGATGGAAGGCCTGCTACTGTAATGAATATTTCAGAATATATTGACAGTATAACGTTGCCTAAGGTTCCGAAAGGAATATTGAAGATACCGGAGAAGTTATAATGTATATCGAGAATTATAAAGAAGAATTGATGGAATACATTAAGAGTTCTTTGGATAAGTTGCCATATAAGAGCGTATTGTCGTCATTTGACCGGATTGAAATAACTGGGGAAGCGAATAATAATGGGGAATTTAAAGTAGAGTCTGGTATATTGTTTGATATGTGTAATGCAGAAAATGTAGTTATGTCGGGCTGTGTTTGGTATGATTATGGAACAATATACATTATAACAAAAAATGAAGATTATGAACATTATTATGCTTCAAATTGTTTATATTATGGACATCCTGATACATCTGTTGGTTTTGAAGAGTTTTTGAACAGTCAATTACCTAAGGTTCCAGTTGGTATTTTGAAACTTCCAGAGAGGGTTGCATAATGACAAATTCTGAAATTGTTAAAGGATATGTATCGTATTGTATTTGTTATGTTCCTCGTGTTCATACAGCACGAGGTGAGATGCCGCTTGCGATATTTAAGTTGGCTAATGTAAATATAGAACAGAATTCTAATGGAATTAACTACATTAATTTTGATTTGGTTGACGAATATGGGGTAATGTTTGCCGCGAATCAAAATTCATTTTATGAAAGAGCATTAAATCCTTATGGATTTTATAATGCTGGTTTAAACCATGTTGTTGTAAAAGGAAATATATCTATGAAGACTGGATATATTCAGTTAATAGATACATTTAATGGTCGGTGGTTTTACAGCGGGATTCCTGATAGTATTCGGACTTTTGACCAATATGTGGAAAATTTGGAAGAACGTGGACTTAAAGAGAAACCTAAGGGATTGTTGAAGATTCCTGCACATATGATGACAGCGGTATAGAATGGCAGAAATTATAAGTAAAGAAACTGATGATGTGGAAACATTATATAAATATGTCCAATTCTGTCTTGAGAAAGCCAGAGTCGGGAAGTTATATAATTTGACTTTAGAAAAGCTGACAAAAACAGGAAATTTATATTTTTATTATATGACGCAGAATTCTGGAACTCTTAGGATAATGTGTTATATTAATTTACATACATGTTATTATAATGCGTTTGAACCACGATGTCGTCGGTATATTCATCATAGTATAATAAAGGGAATACCTAATTATATTGATTTTGCAAGTAATAACGAACAAGGATTTGTAAGTGTTCCGAAGGGAATATTGAAGATTCCGAAAAATTTAGGAGTATAATATGCAACAATATACAGATTTTGAATTAACCAGGGTAAATAGTTATTTCAGGTTATGTATTGATTCGATTAAGGATAAGTTAGATCTTGAAACATATAACCTTGGTGTAATTTTACCTCATGGATCGGTTATTACATGTGTAGTTAAGTGTTATAAGAAGCCTCGTAATAAAATGGATTTATATTCTGTTCTTTATAGGGATTATGCATTGCCTAAACAATATTATTGCATGATTGATGTTAAGCGAAATAATATAACGGTTAAGAACTTAGATGATGGTGAAACATTATTTAGAGGAAAAACCGGAGTTAATACCACTTTTTCGGATTTTGTGTATGGTAAAGTTCGAAAAGGATTATTGAAAATTCCAGCAAAGTTATAAAGAAAAAGACCTGATTAACAGGTCTTTTTATTTTACCCTATAAATAATGTATGACGAAATTATCAGAAAGTGAGAAGTTTAATGACCTTGATATAAATCGATTGGCTAGACAGGTTAGACAGAATGACGGTCGTGCTAATCGAGGGATTGTATATCAGGACGATAAGCGATATAATGATTATCAGGGTGAGAAATGGCTGGATGTAAGAAGTAAGGATAAGAAAACTCTTATTGCAGCTATCCTTGACGGTATGTCTGATGTTCAATATCATTATAAGGGAAAGTTATATAAAGATATTAAGAACGAGGATGATTTAATGGCCTCATACGAAGCCAATAAGGCTGTTGTGGACTCGATTTTAAATTTCCTAAGTAAATATATGCATGGACATACAACGGTCTACAGAGGCTTCGGATTTAGCTCTGATGAGTATCGTAGGATGAAGCACAAGAATAATATTACATTTGAACATCAGTTCTTGAAAATATTGAATAATAGGGGTAAGAAATTTAATTCTTTTAGTGTTTCTCCATTTATAAGTAAGGATTTTGCAGAAGGTGGTGGTAATAAAGCCATTGTCATTGCCGCAGATGTAGAACCGAATGATATTGCTTTCGCATTTACTGCTTATTTGTTGGGAAGACATGGAAGTCCTGAAGAATTGGAATTGAATATCAATAACCTTAAGGATTTAAAGAATTTAAGAATTATTAAAGATATTGATGCTGAATGTGCACGATTTGTTAAATATACAGATACAGAAGAAGAATTACAGAAAAGATTGGATTCTGGCGAATCTATGGAATCTGTATTTAAGTATGTAAAGAAACTTAAGGTTTTTAGCGGAACAATTTATAAATGTGGAACATTATGTGGTGAGGTTATTGTCAAGGATAATAAGATTGTTGTTCCTCGTAGTAGAGAAATACATTATATAAAAGACGGAATATTTGTTATTACTCCTATGGATGATCCTACTGAACATAATATATTGTATAACTTTAATAATGAAACTAAGAGCAAGTCATATGAAGGTATATTATTCTATGGTGCTGATAGCGATGATAAATTGATAATCGCATATAATGGTGATAACAAGTATACATTATTGGATATGGAAACATGTGAATCGAAATTCAAGGGATATGCAAAGAAAATTTCACGCTTACCAGGAGTTACATGGTACGGGCAGAAAAATATTTGGCATACTGTTGAATTTTATTTAGTAACATTAATGGATAACACAGTTACAATTTTCAACAATACTGGTCATTGTGTATTCAGACGTGCCCCATATACGTTTACTAAGATTGATTGCGACTCAGATAAATTGATAATGACTTGTCTGGAACAACCTGGTAAAAAACCTCGACGATTCTCAATCAAAAATAATTTAGCAATCGAAGAAATGTAAAAAATAAAACCTAGGAATTAATCCTAGGTTTTTTTAATTAATAAAAGAATTCGTCTAATGCTGAATCTTCCAATATTAATTCGTCGCCTTTTCTCATCCATTTTGAAATAATATACATGGATTCAAATAGGGCACAGAAAGATTTTCTAAACATTGTTTCATAGTCGATTGTAAACAATGAATCGAACTCCTTTGGCCAGCTATCCAAGAATGCGACAAAGTTAACTGGATTCAAACCTGACTTACCGACTTCCTTATACTTGAACTCATTATTTGGCAATACATAAATGTATTTCATCTTTGTATTGTTGTTAATCGGGTTAAGTTTCAATCTCTTCTTTGCGACAACATAGTTATAAGTTAATGCTGCTTTTGCACCGAAAATAACTGAAGCATTATCACCCTTATCGAATTCAAGACCATTCTTTACATAGTAATCGATTGGTTCTGGAATGTATTTCTTATAATTAGAAATACCGATAACTGCAGAAATTTCATTGACACTGGAATTACAATATTTTGTATACGTGTCCTTGATGAATCTATCTGCATGGTCCTTAGACATACCATTACAAATATCGAATGCTAACTTTTCAGCTGCAACTTTACAGAAGTCAGGCATTGTAGATTTCTTAATAGGAACACCCATGATCTTGTGTTTCGGTCCTTCTGGATGTTTCTGCATAGATTTCGGCAATGCTTTCCATTCTTCTTCAGTCATTGCAAACTTATCGATTTCACCCATTGGGAAGATAGAACCTTCGTTATCGATTACGTTACCAATATAGAGTTTCTTTGCGAAACAGAACATGTTGGTAAAGATATTTTCTCTGTTGAACTTAATCAACTGTTCAGTCTTCTTTAGCTTAGCCTTATAAGCAAGAACTCCGTTATAGAAATCCTGGAACATCTTTTCTGCCTTTTCGAAGAATGCTCTATATTCATCTGCAACAGACTTGTTGTAATCCATGATTGCTCTATTCTTCTTATGCATTTCTGCAAGCTGAGCATCAGTCATTCTATCTTCTGGATGTAACAATTCCTTGATTTGTCTACCAGAGAAATAACCTTCTTCGATAAGTCTTTGTTTGATTTCATGAATACACATATAACAAGAGTCAGTATCGTTATGGATAATGCAAGCTTCTCTATTAGTAATCTTTAACGACGCCTTGTTCTTTAATGTAATACCGAAATACTTTTCAATATCTCTGATACATTCTGGTGTTGTATAATAATTATTACAGCACTTAGACAACCAGTCTCTTAAAGTAACTCTTGCACATCTACAAATTGCTCTAGCACAGTCTGGGTTATAAAGATGGAAGGAACCAGCAAGGGAAACACCATAAACAGAGTTAATGATAAGCTTTTTCGTCATCTGTCTATTGTGACAAAGATTTTCCATGTCCTTATCACCTGCAATCTTTGCTTCTTCTTCTTTCTGTTTCCAAATCTTTCTTTCAGCAAAAACTTTCTTAACAATATTCGGAAGAATTGCATCGTCAGTTCTTAAGAAACCAACTTCTGCAACGTCTGACAATATAACTTCACCAGATTCAATCTGTTCCTTAGTCGGATGTCTAACGACAGTTTCTGGAGAAATATTGAACATCATAATGTGGTGAGGATAAGACGACGTAATATCGAATGACATACAATCGTCAAATCTACCAGGATAGTCATAACAGTAACCTGCCTTAGTTGCAAACTTTTCAAATGGATGAGGCCATGCTTTAAACTTTTCCATGTCTTCAGAGAAAAGTTGTGCAGTTGACCTAAATACGCCTTTAACCTTTTTCGGTTTCCAGAACTTTGCAATATCACCACGATAAATTTCAATGCTTTCGCCCTTGTTGATCTTATCCTTGATTTGATACTTTATAAATTCTGGATTATCATCTTCCCATTCAGTGTTCTGATAGTAGATGGAACCATCTTTTTGCTTAATCTTATAACATTCTTCTTCAGCCCACCAGTCTTCATGTTCTTTCTGTTTATCGAGAAGAACTTTACCGTGTTCATGTAAGAATCTAAGAATATAACCAGTCGTTGTAGGAACTTTATTTTGAACTTTATCAAGAGTAACAAGACAGTCGAAAGCATATTCAATAAGTAACGGAATGAGCTTGTTCTTTTCTTCCATTCTAACGATAAGCATAACGTCTTTTCGGTTATACTGTGCGAACCTATCCCAATTATACTTATAGGTTTCGTTAATGGAACCATCATATTCGAGCTTACTATCTTCAAGTTCAAAATTAGCAACATAGTTAAGAGAATAAGAAGGCATTGGAGGATGGTTTCCAAAGACCTTATACAATTCCATATAGTCGATAGAATACAAGCCAGGAATATCATAAGACATGCCTAAATCAACATCTTCGAGCTTACGGTCAGTAATCTGTTTTGTTTCAGGCATTTTATTGAATGGAGATAACTTTCTTTCCCATTCAGTCCTAACATCTTTATTCTTTAATCTTAACTTATTACATCTGTTTACAATATAAGGAACGTCATAAGAGACAGAGTTCCAACCAGAGATAATATCGAAATCCTGTTTCTGGAACCACTTAGTCCACTTATCAATCAAATCAATTTCATTTTTACAAGGAATATAGTTTGGTAATTCTTGAACATCACCAAAATATGGTTTTAAGCCCCAAGTATAAGATTGTTTTGTTTTGGTCGAATAACACGTAATTAAGTTAATTGGCCATTCTGCTTTTTCTGGAGCTGGGAATTCATAAGTAACATAACATGAGTCTTCATACTTGACCCACATGTGTTGTTGTTCATCGAAAACTTCGTATTTAGATTTATCTTTACACTTTGTATCAAAAGCATATAATTCACATTGACCGAATTTCTTTCTATCGATACTTCTGATTTCGATTATATGATCGTCATAGAATGGAGAAGAACCTGCAACTTCAATATCGAAGAAGCAAGTATTCCAATCACTAATGTCTACTGATAATTCAGCTTTATCATAACGTTCATGCATGAATTTGACTTCTGGTTTTAAGTCTGATTCTGCAATGATTGCACCTGATGCTTTTAAAGCTGCGATTTCGTCTTTATTTGTATAATCATATCGTTTTAACGACCTCTTATACATATCTTTATATTCACCCTTATTTTCTGGGTCTGTAATATAACACCATGGTGAATATTTAAATTTTTGCCAACCTGGAACGCCTTGTTCTTTCAGGTATATATTTTTCTTAAAGCTATCGAAATAGCAATTCTTAAATCCTGTCATTTAATTTTACCTTCAACTCGCTGTATTATACGGTAATTTATATTATTTATTTTGTTTTACAAATATAATAAAATAATCCCAGAGGAACTTCCTCGTGGGATTTTTATTTAATATTTTTAAAAATATTAAATGTTTAATGCCTTAACAAATGCGGCGAGATCACTGAAGGCCTGGACATAGCCAGCCTTGAATTCTTCCTTACCGGAAGGAACGTTAGTCTTCTTAACTTCATCCAAGCGAGCAGGAATAAACTGCTTAATTGCACGAATAGAATTTACGAGGACGTCCTCAGAGTCTACTGCATCGTTAAAGTTATTACCGTTAGTCATCATAGTATTTTACCTCATTAAATAAATTATTGTTTTGTTAACCACATGTTATATATTCGTTCATCTTCTTTTTGATTACGAATATTCTCGGGAATCATTCCTTGATACTCAGCTGGAATGTCACTAAAATCCGGTTTTTGTTCAAACTCATCCCAAGTACTTTGTCTTGCGATTAATTCGGCCATTTCAGGCATGTTTTCCAGTGCATCCTGAACATTAAAACCGTGTTTTCTATCTCTTTTATACTCTGGTATCATATTCTGTAGAGAATTCTCCCTTTTGTCATATCATAAATGGACAATCCTAATTGAACTCGATCACCTGGTAAAATTCGAATTCTGTTCATTCTTATCTTACCACAAATTGTACATAGAACTATTTGTTCATTGTCCAGTTTCACATCGAACATAGCATTTGCACGGGCTTCTATAACTGTCCCTTCAACTACTACTTCGGACAAATTCTGTTTTTCACCTTTCTGAGATTTTTTATTTTCTTTATTCTTCTTCATTAGATGGAATATCGTTTATATCAGTTGTATTTGCAGTATGTTCATCGAGATTTGTTGGGGTTACGTCGTCATAATTTTTTGCTTCCGCTACTGGATCATCAATTACGTCGTCATCGACAATATCAAATTCTTCTGGTTGAACATAATTTTCATCGACTTCTTCAGCCGGTTTTTCATTCTTTTTATTCATAGATTTTTCAAGCATCATTGCGTTAGCTTGAACTTTTTTCATAGTTGATTCACCAATGCTTTCAGTTTGGGTGTTTTCTGTATTAGATGCGACAGCTGCAACTTGCGCAATATCAAGATTATTATTAATGTTTTCAAACGCTTGCTGTAGCTTTTCGCGACTCATTGGTGCTGTTGTTGTTTTCTTTGTAGTTGTTGTTTCTGTTATTGTAGTTGGTTTTTTTACAATCTTTTTCTTAGGCCTTGCAGGAGCTGCAGGCTTTTCTATATATTTAATTTCTGGAACTGGTCGTGGATTTACGATGTCTTCAAAAACATCTTCCATGCATTCATTAATCTTTTCGAGACCTGCCATACCATAACGATAGAACATTGTTTCTATCTTCTTTTGCATTTCTTCCATCATGGAGAATGCTTCTTTTAAAGCTGGATTTGATGATTCTTCAATAGTTTGGATTCTTCTTTTTCTTGGAGCAGGAATGCTCGGAGCAGCTGGAACATCATCAAATGGATCTCTTACTGGAGCCTTTGGTCTTGGGGCTGGAGCAGGTACACCAAAATCATCTGGTTCTTCAGGAAGCGGTCTTGGTGCTGGACGAGGAGCTGGTGCTGGTCTCGGGACAGGTTGCGGAGCAGGTCTTGGAGCCGGCTGTGGCATACGAACAGGTTTCTTATAAATTCTATGACCTTCCTGGAGAGAAATATCGTCGTCATCTTTATAAAAATCATCTTCTTCGTCAAGTTTATGTCTTTGTGCAGCAATAAGCTTGTGCTTCTTATGAAGTGCAAGCTGTTCTTCTTCTGTCATGGCTTTAGCCTGTTCTGTCTTTTTATAATAGTCTAAAAAATCACTCATAATTTTATAACCAGTTGTTTTATTTATACTTTATTTATAATCATTTTTTTAATTTTATTACCAAAAAGTATGATTTCCGCAAATCTTCCGGATCTAATACAATAGTTTGGCTCATTTCTAACAAAGAACATAACAAATTTAGCATTATATTTGCATAATGAATGACAGTATAATATTTTTCTGGATCTTCTTCTTTTAAATCAATTAAAGCCATAATATTCTCGGTTGTATCAAAATAATCGAGAAAATCTGGATATTTACAGGTTATCTTTTCTTTGACTAATTCGATAACATCTGTAATTTCATCTTGATGTAAAAAGTTTACGATTGAATCAAACATCTCTGTAGATTTATCTTCTTGAACAGTTCCGTAAGATTCTAAGAAACGTAATAAACTTTGTGTAGGAGTAAGTTTTTTCATATTAGTCAAGAACAGTATTTAGTTCATTTTCCACATTATCGATAGACTTGCTTATTAAAAATTCATCTATCTTTTCAAGCATTTGGTCTGTATTATTAAGAGAAGTATTCATAATATTTACATATAATGCATTAGCTAATTCTTTATCTATTTTGATAAATTTATAATAAGCCATAGATGAAATGAAAAGGGCGTAATAATCTTTTATCGCCCCTTCATCTAATCCTGTGAATACTTCAAATAAAAATTCAGTTGTATAAATTTTATTGAATAAATCTTCCATTTTAGATTAACTTAGTTTTTACTTTGTCAATTAAACCTAATTTCTTAGCTTCAGATGCAGACATGTAATTATCATAAGAAGTCAATGTCTTTAATTCATCGAGATCCTTACCAGTCTGTTTCTTAAAGATCTTATTCATATTATCAGTCCAAACTTGAAGTTCATGCTGAATAATATTAATATCATTTAATTTACCACCTGTTGCTTCGATACCTGCTTGATGAATCATAATTCTCGAAGAAGGGAATGCATATCTGTGACCGATTGTTCCACTTGCAAGAATAACAGATGCCATAGAAGAGCAAGAACCAATACAAATTGTATGAACTTCAATTTCTTTACGCTTCAATTCATTAATGCAGTCGATAATTGCAAAACCAGCATCGCATTCGCCACCAGGAGAAGAAATATAAATCGTTACAGGTTTCTTTGTTCCATCATCATAGAACGCAAGCTTCTGAATTACTCTAATGCCAATTTCCCATGTAATAGGACCGACAATAAACAGAACGCGGTTTGCTTCGAAATAATTATTTCTAACAATATCAAAGTAATTCCCAAGCTCGCCAAGATTAACTTGTTGACCTTCACCTTCTTCAGGAGGTAAATCCTCTTCTGGATCAAGTGGTTCTACATTTGGATTTTCATTTTGCGGAAAGAGCGGAGATTTTGTGTCTTTTGAATACATCTATATACCTTTGATTATTATTATTTATTTTAACAACTTTAGCAACTTTAGGTGCATCAAATTCTTCATCATATGGTAACTTCTTTTCTGTTTGGAATAAGATTTCACCATATTGAACAACCGCCTCTGCACCACAATATTGTATGATTTTAAATTTTCTTGGAACTGCATTAAACTTAAAGATTCCAAATTCCTTATCACGAGATAACAAAGTATAAGTATTGCCTCGTTTATCCTTAAAGACTTGTCCAATTTCGAAATTCATAATTATACCAACTTATTCTTGCCTAAAAATGCATTGATTTTCTTATTAAGATCTTCATTCTTGGACGTAATGACTTTCATTTCTTCTTCGTTATAGTCATTATAATCAGTTACATATACTTTTGCATAATCTTCAAAATGTTCGTAAACATCTTCAAGAACAGATGCGTAAACAGTTTTAACCAATGTCAGTGGGGAGACTTCCTTCTTGTTCATCATTATATTCATATACTAATGCCTCTAATTTTTCAGTGAATTCGTTTTTCTTTTCAAAGTTTGGGATTATAGTTGTGACGTAAGCTAACCATTCATGAAGAGTCTTTGGATTCTTCAAGTTGTTATTAACTTTTGCAGCTTGGTCAACTACGTCTTTTAATGCTTTAAGTTTTTTAGGATCATTTACAATTCCGTAAAAATCCTTTTCTTTTTTAAATAATGGCGGCATTTTAAAATTACTTTTGCCATGTGCCATTATTAAGTTTCCTTATATACGCTGTTAACTTCTGCTAATCCATCTTTTTTCATTTGTTCAGCATAGAATTTTTTGCTAAGTTCTGGATTAAGATCTTGAGAAGTAACTTTATCAGAAACTTCTGCACTTTCACCTACAGCTTGAGCACAAATATCCATATTATTAGCTGCCATTCTTAATGCATGATTTTGAAAATTATGATACATTTCAGTAACAGATTCTTTAAGATAAGTATCAAAATTATTTAATGGATCATTTGGATCTGTTGCTTCAGATGTCTTTACAACTTCATCGTATGCTTTAAATAATGCATTTGTAATGAATATATTGAACGCTTGGGAAGTAGGTTGACAATAACATAAATCATGCTTATTAAATTCATTCTTAGGGAACTTAATAAAACGCTTGTCATTGCGTTCATATAATTCAAGACCTGACAAGAGAAGCTGATGTTCAAGAACAACAAGTCCAACACCGACTGCTCCTGTTCTACTTTTGTTTTTGTAAGGATAAACCTTAACTTTAGTTATCTTCATCATAATTGTATTCCTTAACCTTCAAGTGTTTCAGCAAACTGTTCTAATTCATGAACAGCAAATTCATAATCGGTTGGCTTCAGAATACCATTCTGTGTGACAATCTGCAAAACCATATCGAGCATTTGCTTAATAACCTTATTAGGTTCTGCTTCGATAATTTTGCACATCTTTTCAATAACATCTTCAGGGACTTTATGAATAAAAGTTGAGTCGTTATTATAATCAATAAAATACTTATGGAAATCGTTAATATACCAGAGAGCTTTCTTAAGGTCCTTCTTAGGAGTTCCTTTATCACGATAACGCATGCAATATTTCCAACAGTTTCCGAGGTCAAATTGCAACCAACGAGTTACTTCGATTGCTTCAATACCTGATTCATGAGATCTGTAATGCTTAGGTTCGTTTACTTCTTGTTCAAGAGTTTGTCCATTAATCATATAGTGTGTCCTCTTTATTTAATACGTTTAAGATGTTATTTTCTAGTTCTTTGCTTTTTAATGCATGGTCTTGTAATTTCTTATCGTTTTCAATATCTGCCTTAATCTGCTTATTTCTTTCAATTGCTTGGAAAACACGGATTGGAACAAATATTGTTAAACCATAACCAACTACAATTCCAATTATAGGTAAAATGTTTTTGAAAAAATAGAACAATCCGTTTTGGACTGTCTGGCCAAAAACGCCGACTGTGGCGAGAATGACACTGTAGACCAAAACGCTGATTGCAATAATAATGATATTAGAACGATTCATTTTCATCTAAAATTACCTCGATTTCAGATTCTGGAAGAATGAAACATTCTTCATTTGTAATCTTTCCATCTACACCTGCAATAGGTAATTTAAACTTCTTGTTATTGTCCTTTGCGTCGACATAGATGATTCTGTCACCAACTTTAACACCAGAGGTCAAGTTATCGCCAAGATAAATAACCTTTGCTTCGACCAAATGACCTTCCTTATCTTCATCTGGAAGATAAATACCAGTTGCGGTCTGCTTAATTCCAGTATCACGTTGGACTAAGATATGCTTTTCCTTAATTTTCTTTAATGCAGTCATATTTCCTTCTTTATCAGTGCTAATTAAAACGTCGAGTGCAGAATCGGGAACATCATAGAATGTTTCCTTAACAATATCACCCTTTTCATTTGTCATTGGAATTGTAAGCTTAATGGCTTGCATTTCAATAAATGCAACCTTATCACCTGGTTGAGCAAAACAACCCTGACGCTGATCCTTCTGGGAATCATATTTTCCCGGACCAGTCATAACAACAGTACCAGTAATGTTATTGATTGTTCTATTTAATTCAACAATGTGAATTCCGCCGAGAGTAACCTTATCTGTCTTATCACGCTTAATTAATACGTAGTTTTCCTTGACAGACTTAATACCACAAATCTTACCATCGACTTCGTTAAGAACTAATATACATTCTTTTGCTTCAACTTTAAATACTGTTCGCTTAGAAATTTTACCATCTGCACCCTTAACATTGAGTTGGATAGTCTTTGCGATACCAGGATTGTAAACAACTAAGTCGCCAACTGCAATCTCTGGGGGTATCTGCTTGGAATGAAATTTATTAAAACGACCGGGGCCAACTTGAACTACACGTCCATAAGCCATAGGAATTGTGAAATTTTTTGCAAGAGTAAGTCCACCAATAGCAAGTTTATCGATAGATTCTTCATTTTCAATAAGAATATTGAAGTCTGTAACCTTCATTATTACCTCTAATTATAGTTTAAACAAAAAGTCGTGTTTTGAATATTTTGAATTTTTAACATGACAGCTATTCGTAATCAATAGCCTACCGTCGGATTCTTGAATTTCTTGAGTATTACCGCAACCATAGTGCCATATTTTTGAATTATTTATAATATCCATACTAGTTGGGTTGTAATAAGAAATCATAACATCGACAACTGGTGATTTATTTATAATCTTTTCGTAACGCTCTTTTTCAAAGGACATATATTCGTCTTTAGAGTCTGTCCACCAGTTCCATTGGGAAATATCTTCCCGCATGTCAAAACCCATAAATCCTGCAAGAGTAATATCTTCTACATTAAAGACGTGACCATCTAATCTCTTGGGGATGCATTTATTTTTTTGTAAAGCACCAAAACCTTTGGAAATTCTTTCGAATTTAAAATCTAGCGGTATATCGGATTTTAAATCACTACCACCATATACATAATAAACATTTGGATATCGTTGAGCTAATCTAATTAAAAATGTAATTTCAATATCCAAAAATTCCGATATACCGCCAGCAATACATACCATATCAGCTGGTAAGAAATATTCATCAATAAATCTGTCGTATAACTCAGCTTTACGTTTTCTATCGTTATACGGAACATCGATATTATTAATGAAAAAACACTCCATATTAATCTACAATAGAATTACGGAGTGCACGGTACATGACCATTACTTGCTTTTCGAATGGTGTCTGCTTTTCCTTCCAACGGATAATACGTTCAGCTTCGCTACAGATAACTGCTGCAGGGAAAGAAAGCGGATGAAGATGGGATTCAGCAACACGGGTAATTTCCGGATTTCTGATACCAGTTCCAACCAGTTCCCTACGGTTACGGGACTGAACTGTGCTTGTTGTGACCTTGTATGCCTTACCAGTCTTGGTATTCATGACATACGAATTTTCTGTAATTTGATTCTTTTTCATGTTTATCTCCATTTATCGTTAAATGTTTGTTTACAATATAGAAAAAAGTCACCTGCTTGTAAACCCGGGTGACTGAATTTTTATTTGTAAATTCTATTTATCGAAATCATTGGAAATTTCATGTCCGTAAATATCATGAAAAATTACAGAATAACCCTTAGTAGTTCTATAAATTCCGTCAATTATTAAACTATCGTCCGCTTTTATGCTATGTGGTCCAGACTTACATTCTGGGTGATAAATTAACCTATGATGAGTAGGACAGAACGTCAAAGTTACATTCTGATTAAGCCTTGGCCAAAGTTCTCTTGGAATAATATGATGGAATTCGATTTTATTTCGACTGGTCGTTGTATATTGACAACCAGGATAATGACAAATATATAATTTCACATGCTATTTATAAATAATGTATATGAATCTTAATGAATTTTTGGAAAATAATATTCCTGGCTATAAATTGCTCGATGTGCTATACAACAATGACGATATTATTGTTGATTATTACGATGTAGATGCAGAAGATCTACCTAAAAATAATGCTCCTTCTGATTTAATTCTTGACAAGGAAACAGTCGTCAAAGCACTAAAAGCAAAGAACATAAAAATGTCAGAATTTGATAAGATTCTAAACAAATATGGCTGGTATATGTCAAAGGTCAAAGATGATTATATCCATATTTTGAAATTGAATAATATGGACAATGGTTATTATGACGATGAAGATAAAGCACTTAATGGTTTGTATTTACATATAACTTCTGTAAAACCGTCTATAATTTTGAATCAGGGACTAAAAGCTCTTGCTTCTACAGATGATGAATTGGATAAAACCAATACAATGAAACGTGGAATTATTTATCCAAATAAGAGAGTATATCTTTGGAAACTTGAAGATATTTGTAGTGCAAAGAAAGGTTCTGAAGATATAGGTAAAATTCTTGCAAAAAGTATTAAAACATTATTTGATGAAATCGATGCAAGACACTATGGTAATTATGTATATCTTGTACAATTACCAGGAGGATTAAAAACCCATTTTGATAATGAATATGGAGAATTCTTACCAGCAAGATATATCACACAAAATGTTCCTCCAAGCTATTTGACATTTGTTGGAACCGTAGAGCAGATTTCTACAATTATAGAATATTCAGAGTTTACAAGATTAAGAGAGATTTTCGGGGTATAAATAATATATGGCTGATAACATTCAAATAGAAGATAATCCAATGCTTGATCATGACCCGATGCAACCGTTTGTTCCGCATCCAGGTGGAAGATCTCGCTTGAAACCTATTCCACCAGGACCTATACCTCCAGGACCAGAACCTGGACCAGGACCTGAGCCGGGACCACGTCCTCATCCACATCCATTTCCTGACCCTCCAGTAGGACCAGGACCTTGGACACATCCGACTCCGCATTATCCGCAACATCCGCAGAATAATTGTGACCCTGTTCTCGAAGGCACAATGATTCAAAACGTTGCACAGTTGAGAAACTATATCAAGTTGATGTTAGGAAGTCCTGTTATTTGTATCGAAATTTCTGATGAACAGTTGAACTATATTATTGGTGATACTATCAGATATATTCAGAGATATTATTTCAGACGTGGTAATTATCGTGATTATTTAATCATGGAATTACAACCAGGAAAGACGCATTACAAGATTTGCCAAGAACTTGATACAATCGTTGATTTCCAGACAAGTAACTGGTTAGGTGATATTAATGAATTGTTTACTTTGCCTCATAATGCTTTATATGATTCTGTTATGAGTATGAACAGTTCTTCTATTTTCCGTGGTTCTTGTTATGGTAACAGTGCAGGTTATGGCGATATGCTTGGAAACTGGAATGCTTCTTTAATGTGGCTCGAACAGGCTAAGTTAGATTTCGGTGAATCTTATCAGATTAGATTCAATGAAGCTGAAAAAGAACTTGCAATTTGGCCAACGCCAAGAAAACCAGTTCGTGGTATCATGGAAGTTTACAAGAAACAGACTTCAAGAAAGATATTTAATGATATTATGTTCAGAAAAATGGTCGTAGCAAGAGCAGGCATGGTTTGGACAAATTCTTTGAGAAAATACTCTTTGACCATTGCTGGTGGTGGTACATTGAATGCTGATTCTTTGTATTCCAGCTATAAAGAAGAATATGATTATTGTCTTGAAAATATCAGACTCGAATCTCCTCCCGGAGAATTCTGGATGTCGTAAAATTAAAAAACCAGGAATTAATCCTGGTTTTCTTTTTATTCGAACTTCAACATTCTTGGTTTGTAGAAAACTTTTAATTTATCTAGTTCTCTTAATACAACCTTGTCAATATCGTTAATGTCTGCATCAAGGTCAGCAATATGCTTACGATAATCGTTAATATCTTTATTCATTTTATCTTGATCAATTTGCTGAATTGCTATAATTTTTAAGTCACAGATATATTTTGCTGCTTCAATAGCTCGCTTTGTTCCTTTAATTTGCGGCATATTTTCTGCAATATAATCTACTGGACTCTTTGATTTCAATGCTTCCATGATAATATTGATATGTTTAGAGGCAAGCAGTCTGAGATATGCATTCCAGCATTTATTTTCATATACTGTTTTTTCTGCAATACACATCTTTGTTTCGACTTCTCTTCGCCAGTCTAACCATTTTTGCATGAGTTCAAGGACATTCGTAGAAATAATCTTTGTATCAATGTCTTTTTCTTCAGAAGTAGACTTTGTTCTTTCAACTGCATAATATCTGTAAGACTGAGACTTGATTAAATGCTTATGAATCTTAGATTCAAAATCTTCTTCATTCTTAAACATTACTTCAAGTTTACAAGTCTGGTCTTTTGTTGCAGAGTCATTGACATAAAGAACAACGCCATCATCAATCAGTTCCATCATTTTCTTAATGAATGTATCAGGACTAAATCCAGGGCAATAACCTGTAATTGTTAATAACCAGTTACGTTTATCTTTCTGAATCGTATACTCACATTCATATCTGATAGAACCTTCACCATTTTCATAAAGTGCTTTAATTTCTTCAGGAGTAGAAATAATCTTACCACCATAGCAATAATCAGGTCCTTTAATATATTTTACAACATCTTTAATTGTTGCATCTTTTCCTTTCTTAATTAATGCTTTAAGTGCACCAACTACTTCTTCAAGATTATGTGACGGGATATTACAGCTAATACCAACAGCAATACCAGAACAAGAGTTTACAAAGAAATATGGGAATCTTGTTGGAATAATAACTGGTTCTTTAAATTCACCAGTATAGTTCGGAACAAAATCAGCAACGTCCATACATTCAAGCATTTTCATACCAACATTGGAAATCTTTGCTTCTGTATATCTTGAACTAGCTGCATCGTTTCTTAAGTCACCCCAGTTTCCTTGGCCAAAAATAGGAGCATATTCTGTATTAACCATTGTAACCAATGCACCATAGGAATCAGCATGTGGTGAATATCTACCCATACAGTCACCAGTAATTCTGGCAGACTTAATTGTCTTGGTATTTGCGTATGCATGAAGGTCATCAGCAGTTCTGAGAAGTCTTCTTTGAACTGGTTTCAAACCATCACGGTAATCTGGAATTGCTCTATCTTCAATAACAGAAATACCGTATTCATACATGTTTTTAGAAGTTAATTCTGTAGCATTTAATTCTTTTGCTTCAATAGTCTTCATATTAATTAATACCTAATAATTCCTTTCTAAACGTAGATTCTGCACCCATAATCTTATTGATAACTTCTGGAAGATTATCAGTCCATTTTAACTGCATAAGATGTCTGGATTCTGGATTGAGACAAAGTTCATTTAACTGTTCTGGATTTGTTTCTCCCCATCCCTTCATACGTAATAATGTATAATCTTTAGTACCAAGTTTCTTCATCTTAGAATCAACTTCTGCTCTTGTCATTCCGTAAACTTTATTTTTTGCAGAAGATGCAATGAACAATGGTGCATCAATAATATACAAGTGACCATTCTTAATCAAATCTGGCATATAGTTAACAAAGAATGAAAGAACAAGGCACTGAATATGAGATCCGTCAACATCAGAGTCAGCAAGAATAATTACTTTACCAAATCTAAGGTTATATTCATTATAATTCTCTTGAACACCACAACCTAATGCAGCAACAAGGTCCTTAATTTCTCTGTTACCAGTCTGTTCTTTTTCACCTTTCTTAACTTTCTTACCAAACAAATCTTCATTAGAAGCTTTTTCTGCATTAATAATTTTACCTCTAATCTTAAGACATGCTTGGTTACTTAAACGTGCTTTAGGGAAGTGACCACCTGCTGAATCACCTTCAACGATGAACAATTCACAGTCTAAAGGATTCTTGAACTTTCTTCTATCAGCATCAAGGAACTTGTCAGAAATCTTGTGTGCGGCTTTGTTTAAGGCATTTAATCCTTTAGCCATATCTTTATCAGCCTTTGCTCTTTCTCGCTGTGCAAGGCGTGTTTCTGCGTAATCTACGATAGTCTTAAGAAGTTCCTTATTCTTTTTAAAGAATTTTTCAAAAGCAGGAGTTAACTTATCGATAATTTCACCTTCAACAGAAGTATTAGTCAATTCATTCTTGGTTTGACCTTGATACTGAGGTTCTGCCATTTTGTGGTGAATAGCTCCGACAATTCCTTCCATAATGTCATCAGGAAGAATCTTTTTCTTAGAATTAGCCTTGACGAAATTACAGAGTGCTTTCTTCAAACCATTAAGATGCGTACCACCTTGATCAGTATAGCAAACGTTTACGAACGATTTAAAGCTATAACCATCCCGTTTTGTGAAGTTAAGAACAACATCTGTATAATCGTCTTGGAAACTAAATATTGTATCATGTTCGAGGTCCTTGGAAACAAGTTCTACAAGGCCATTCTGAGAGAAATAAGTAGTTTCTACATCATCAATAATCAAATGGATTTCAAGATTTGGACAGAGATATTGAATATCGCTAAGTTCATGCTTAAGTCTATGAATATCAAGGTCAGTGCCATCTGTAAATATTGTTCCATCAGGAATCCAGGAAACAATTGTTCCAGTTTTCTTGATTAATCCAGTATACTTTTCAGGAAGTTTTGTCTTTTCAACTTCTGAAGTAATCTTACCTTTTTCAAAAGTCTGTGTATGCCATTTCTTATCTTTTGCATTATTTGACCAGACTTGAAGTTTTGTGCTCAATGCTGCGATTGCTTTCTGACCAATACCGTTAAGACCAGAAGATGTAGCATAGTTTTGCTTGTCAAACTTACCACCAGCATGTAATTGAGTAAAAACGAGGGTCAAAGAGTCTTGTTGGGCTTTTTCGTTCCAACCTACTGGAATTCCTCTACCATTATCCAAAACTGTGGTTTCTTTAGTTTTTGTATTATAAAAAATATACAAAACGTTGTTGAATCCAGCCAGATATTCGTCGATTGCATTATCTGCAGCTTCTCTTAATAATCTGTATAAACCTTGAGAAGGATTTCCAGAAACTGCACCAATATACATGGTCGGACGCTTTCTAACTGTTTCCAAACCTTTTAAAAAATCAATACTATTTGCTGAATATTCCATAATTTTTAACCGTTTTCTACAAATATAGTAAAAAATAACGTCTTATTTATGTAAATTGTAAAAAATTTTGAACATTATTATGAAAAACTATAAATAATGTATGAAATCCATTTGGAATAATACCTTTTATAATACCCAACCAGCTCTTGCTTGGACATTTGAACTTTCATTTGATGAATATTATGAAGGCGATAATAATGAAAATGCTGCAGGATTAAACAGATTTGCCCAAGCAGCAGTTGATATATCTGTAGGTAAACGTGAAAGTGAATATGTTAGCGTTTATTATGGCGGTGTTGAATTTAAGAAATTAACTCGTGCGCAAAATACTGGAACTTTTACAATAAAATTTAACGAAGATAAATTTTATACAATTACTGGTATTCTTGAAAATATTTACAATAATGATAATTTAAATCAAAACTATTTTGATGCAGGAACGCATGTATATAATTGGCCTACTATAGGAACAAGAAAAATTGTAGTTAAGATGTATGACCCAAATACAATGCATGTAGATCCAAATCCTGTAGTTTCTTATGAATTTTATAATTGTCATATTATGAGTATTGACGATGCAAGTTTATCATATGAAAGCAGTGATACTATAACAAGATCTGTAACATTTGTATATGACTATATGAAATATAGAGATTTCAGAGCTGAAGCTGCTAAAGAACAAAGAAAGAAAGAAGCAGAAGAGCAAGCTAAGAAATCTGCGGAGAAGAAGGCAGAATTAGCAGCAACACGTCAGGATAGAGTTAAAGAAATGGGTGTTTTGGGTATGATTGCTGCAAATGAACAAAATTGGAATAATGCTACAGCATTAGCTGATGAAGAATTAGATAGAGATATTCAAAATCAAAAAGCATATACTAATATGCAGGCAAGTCGTGGCGGTTATCGTGGAGGACATAGATAATGGAAAGCATATTTCAAAATAGTAATTTTTATAATTTATCTGACCCACAATCAACATGGCTTTATGATGTAGCTTTTTATAGTGTAAAAAATAATTCAAGTAATGCATATTTTATTGATTGGTGTAATAAGAATATTATAATTACAAATATTGGATTACCATCATATCGTACTGAAATAGTTACCAAAAAATATTTCGGTTCTGAAAAATCATATCCAGTAGTTAGAACTTATGGCGGTGAATGCACAATGCAATTTGATGTAAGAACTGAGGTTAGTGATATGGTTGGTATTGAAAAAGTAGCACAAATAGATTCTTTATATCATGTTACTGGCCAAGATTACTTATTATATCACCCAGAATTGCAAATTGTAAATAATTCTGTATCATTTGAAAAGATTATTGTAAGATTGATAAATAAAACTGCTAGTTCAAAGGCAGAAAACGCAATTCAGTCTGAATATGAGTATAATAATTGTATTATAACAGACTTTGGTTTTAATGAAGAACTTAGTTATAACAGTGAATCTAAGTTAACTGGCAAATTAACATTCCATTATGATATGTGGCACAAGAGAAAAGGTATAAATGGAGTATAATAAATAATATATGGATTATTACAATATTAATAACTATTTTAATAATTATGGAACAGAAGATTCTGTTGACCAAGGTGCATATAACATTGGCCTTGATAAACTAGTATGTCCATGTTGCGGTAAGAAGTTACATCTTATTGATTCTATGAAAAAGGAATATGAAGGTGACGATTTGATCAAGGTTAACGAATCTGTTTTGACCGAAAATAAGCTTTCTGACTATCTTCTTGGAATTATTGAAGATGAAGCTAGAGCAATTTATGAGGACGAACTAGAAACAAACGAACCAGAAACCGATGAAATGGGAAATATTGTCGGTGAATATGGTGAAAGATTTTTATACGTTAATAAAGACTTGAAAAAAATAGTTAAAATGAAGGCAAACGCAATTTCTAACATGGTAAAACATCAAGGAATTGAAGTTTCTCCATTTTATGTTGAAAATGAGCTTTTTCAGATGCTAAAATGCTATGGTTATACTGGAGAACGCTAAAAAATTCAAATTTTAATTATAAATAATATAAAATAACTAAAGGATTTTACTATGAAAAACAGATTTGACACATTTAAAACCGCAGGTTGGTTGCTCGATGAGTCATATGACCCTATGAATTATATGACTGAAGCAGAAGAAGACGAAGAAACTGTTGCCGAAGAAGAGGAAGAAGATCTCGATACTGAAGATGAAGATTTAGATCTTGATGACGACACCGATGCAGGTGACGAAGATTTAGACCTTGATAATGATACTGAAGTTGAAGAGGAAGAGGAAGATTCTGACCTTGATCCGACTGACATCGCTGGTCGTCTTGATGCAATCGAAGATAAGCTCGACGATATTGCTGACAAGAATGAACCTGATGAAGATGAAACATTTGACCTTGACCTTGCTAATCCAGTTTGTCCATGCTGTGGTGCTCGTTTAAATATATTGAACACTATCGCTGATACTGAAGAAATCGCAGCTGAAGGTGGTGACGAAGACGAAGAAAATACAGAAGATGAAGATATTTCTGCACTTCTCGCTGGCGAAACTCCTGAAGAAGACGTTGAAGGCGAAGGTGAAGATATTTCCACAATGGATGACAGTCTTGACGATGTTGACGGTTTAGGCTATGACGACAGCGAATATGTTTCGCTCGACGACGAAGCAGAAGACGAAGACGAAGACTAATTCTAATCGAAATTTTAAGAAATAACCAGAGTAATTCTGGTTATTTTTTTATTTTTTATGATATTAACATCAATTTAAAACTATAAATAATACATGAATAATATTATCGTTAATGGTGAGGACAATAAGCAGCTTGCATTGTATATTGGTAATAAAATTAGGAATTTTAAGACCAGTTATCCAATGAAAAGAGACTATTGTGGAGACATTAATGATGAACTTCGTGAAGAATTGTCATATGATGGTATCAGATGTAAACGAATTTATGGATTGTATAAAGTAAATACGTTTATTGGTTGGCTTGATGAGGAAGATTTTACCGAAGAAGAGTTAGATGAGATTACCAAAAAATATGGCGGAACATATCGAGAAGATTTAGAGGAATACGTAAAGAATTTACCAGAAGAAAAACAAAAAGAACATCTTTATATTCCACATGTTTTCTTGCAATGTAAGGAACTTATACTTGATGCCGCTTCAGATATGTTTAATGGATTTGGCACACATTCTAAATATAGATATTACTATGACAACTATTCACCTGTTATTGGAGTTAGATAAATGAGATTCTTAGATTTATACGAAAGTGACAAGCCTAAGCAGAATGCTTCTGCAGAAAAGACGGATGATAATCAGAAGAAACAGGAAGCACCTGCTGAAACTATTACTATGGACACTATTATGAAAGACCTCGAGGGCTTTCATACTAATGTAGATAAACGAGTCGCATTTTTAAATAAGATTCACAAACCAGGACAGCAAAGTGACCGTGCATTTACTTATGGTGGTGATGGTTCTGGTAGAGGAACAGGTGGTAAGTCTATTAGTTATACCGCTGATAGATTATCTAAACAGCCTTCTGAAGAATTTAGAAAAATCATGGATGTTATTAAGAGTCAGAGTGACTGGAAAGACAAGATAACATCATGTATTGACCGTGTTGAAAATTCTCAACAACAGCAGTATATTAAGGGTTATTTTATTCCTAAGTTGGAAGACCCAGGTATTAGATTAAATACCACAGCAAACCAGAAAGACTATCGTGTTCCTGGTGTTGAACAGTATGAACAATTTGGTAAAGCACTTGTTTTCTATTGCGGTAAGTGCGTAAGTAAATTAACAGATGCTGATGTAAAGATTGGTCCTGAAAAATTCAAACTTATTATGCAAGGTTGCTTTGGTGCTGCACCAGACCAAAACCGTGAAGATGATGATTTCTTAACACAGTTTAAAAATCTTGAAGCAAAATTAAAGATTGACGCTGCTAAGAATGTTATTAACTCTATTCATGCCGCTGGTACTAAAGATATTCAGGGTATAAAGAATCCAAATGATATAGAAGCAGAATCATACTATACTGGTATGAGCTTCCTTGTTAAGAATAGATTGTTTGAAGCAGAAGAAGGTCAAGAATCATCTGGTGAAGAATCATCTGGTGAAGTTGAATGTCCTAAGGTTATTGATGACTTTAGTGCTGATGCTGCTACTGCATTAAAACAGGCAAAGGCAGTTTCTATAAAATATCCAAAACAGTATAAGCTTTGGTATGAAAAGTTACGTGGTGCTTTTGATAAGGGTGTTAAGGATTATCAAGAGAAGGAACGTTCTAAAGATTTGATGAAGAACGGCATTGAAAACCCAATTACTCATGAAATTGAATATAGAAATGGTAAGGCTTGGGGTGCTGGTGGTCCTAATGCATTCATTAGAAATAATCCAGACTTAGACGCTATTGTTAAAAAGATTAAACAAGGAACACCTGGATGCGAAGGTGTAAATGGTTGGGATATTTTCAACTGCGGGCCAAAACTTATTCTTACAATGTTTGATGCTTTGGAAAAAGGCGGTGAAATTTATCAGAAACTCTGTGATGATTTAGCAGAAGGATCTAAGTTGATTGCACGTTCTCTTAATAAGACCAGACCTGAAGAATTTGATAAGCTTATTAAGCAATATGCAGAAAAGAAACAACACAATAAGGCAATGGAAATTGCTATTAGTGGTGTTATGTTATCTTTGACTAGATTGTATGGTATTTTGGCTAATGGTAAAATTGGTCAGATTAATATGAAGACAAAGACATTTAACAGTGAAAATAATGGAAACAATACTGTTATTCAGCTTCGTATTGATGAATTAAAGAATGCACTTGCAAAAGCAATGAAAGAAAAAGATGCTTATGAAAAGTGGTTAGTCGAAGAACAGAAAAAGATTGACGAACGTAACAAGAAACTTGAAGAAGAAATCAAGGGTCTTAAGAATCAGTCAGAAGGCGAAGGTTCTAAAGAAGGTGGAAATACTGAAGAACCTAAGAAGGACGGAATTTCTGTAAAGAAAGAATCTGTTTATTCTAGTGTTAAGAATATCTTAAAGGAAGACGAAGAAAAGTCCAAGAGTATGAAACTTGCCGATCAAGCTCAAGACGAATTGAAGAAGAAAGAAGCTGAGCTTGAAAAAGGTAAGAAGAAAAGAAATGAATTATATCTATTAAATGTTAAGAATTATATCGCAATTCTTGAAGAATATAAGAAAGTTCTTGGTCTTGAAAAATATATCAAAGAAGGATATGATACAATCAATATCTTGTTTGATCCAGATTCTGCAGAAGAACAGTATCAGGAAGTTGTTAATGGTACTGGTGAAACTAGTGATGAAAATGAGAAAGAAGATAATGCCAAAACAGAATCTTTAACTCAACGTCTTGATAAGATAATGAAGAAATACCGTTTGGATGAAGCTGATGAAGGTGAAACTGCAGCTAGTGAAGAACTTGATGATTTAAATTCTGGTAGTTCAGAAGGTAAGTCAGAAGGTAGTTCTGAATCTGGAAATACTGACGCAAAGAAGAAAGATGATAAACCAGCAAATACCGAAACTCATAGTGATGAACCAGAAGTAAAGAGTAACAATAAGGGAAATCTTGATTGGGTTGAACGTGATAGAGCTGAAGGTTTAAAGGAAATCTATCGTATATTTGCAGAAGGTAAGCATGATGTTCGTATTGAAGTTTCTACATTCAACGAATTAGCAAAGGCAAAAACTGCAAAAGAAGCATTTAAGCATGTTATTGAAGCATGTAGTTCTTTACAGCATACATTAGACAGAGTTAAGACTGTTGAGCCAATCGTTGATGGTATTGTTGCATGTAATAAGATTGAAAAACGTTCTGATATTGCTGGATGTTTCGAAGTTATTAACTTTGGTAAAGATTCTGAAGAAGAGGAAAAACCAAAGGAAGAAAATAAAGAAGAAAATAAGGAAGAAAAATCTCCAGCTGAAGCAGAAAAGGTAATGATTGAACGTCTTACCAAATGTGTAGATGAGTCTAGCCCATTAATGGCTGGTCTTGTTGGTAAGATGAACGATATTGTAAAAACTGCAAAAGACGATACTTGGATTGATACTTATAAGAAGTTTAATGATGAAACAAATTCTAAACTTGAAGAAATCTTTAAGGAAGTAGAAGATGTAGTTAAAGAAAGTGATAAAGGTAAAGAATTTGTTGCAAAGGTAAAGAATAATTTAGGTGATAAGAATGCATTATTGAAGATTTACCTTACAGTTTCAATGGTAAAGAACCTTATTTCTGCAGCAACTGCTCATGTTAAGGAAGTTGAGGAAAAGTCAGAAAATAAGCCAGCAGAAAATGCATCTTATGTTCCAGATACTAGCTTACCACAGTTAGATGAAGGTAATGAACCATATTTACATACTATTAATAACTTAGAAGCAAAGTTCAAAGAAGTAGATAATTCTATTGACTTTAATACATTATTGCCAACAGATTTTAATAACGAAATTTATAATATTGCAGATGCGTCTAAATATAATGAAGCAGAACAAAAACTTGGCAATATTATTGGTTTGAGCGTAAAAGCTGCAGAAACAAAAAATAAAGTTTGTAGCATATTAACTACATTGGTCAGAACTGATGATGGTGATAATGATGTTATGAAAGCTGTTAAGGAGAAAAAACTTCCTTGCTTAAAGTGTATTGAACAATTCACTTCAGCACCTCGTAATAATGATAAAGAAAGACCAAATGGTAATAGAAATATCTTCTATTTCTACGGCTTAATTCGAGCAATAACTGCATGTTTAACCAGTTTAAAGGGTGCAATCAAAGATAATAACGAACGTATTGTTCAAGGTGAAAAATCACAAGAAAGCTATATTCCGGAAGTTTCACCAAACACTTTGATGAATGAAATTTATAAATATATAAGAGGAAATTAAAAATGATACAAGAAGATTACGAAAAACTAGTAGAACATATAGCTGGAATTAATAACGACTATAAAATCGTAGTCGAAGATGTTGATTTGGATAGCTATGATGATGAACCTAAGGAAAAGAATTCCCGTCAGGAAATTCGTGATGCTATCAAGCCACAGGTTGATATTGCATCATCCTTGATTACTACAATTAAGGATGGTTTTGCTGATAACATGGATCAAACAAAGCGAATGAATGATGCTATGGACCAGATTCAGTCTTGGGAAAAGACAATTCATGGTGCTTGTGAACAAATCCTTAAGACTGTCGAAGCAAAGGATGGTTCTGTAGATAGACCAGAATCTATTGTTAATGACAGTTCTAAATGTTCTCCAAAGGCATTCAACAAGTATATCAAGAATTATACCAGTAGAGACTATGGTGTTCTTGAACTTGCTGCAGCAATTATGGTTTTCTATAATTCTTTGAGCTAATTTAATTAAAAATAAAAAGAAAAGCAGTGAAAAATCACTGCTTTTTATTATATACAAATTTTATATAATCTGCCCATTTTGTTTTCAATATATTTCTTTGGGCATCATTTAATAGTTCATTGTATCTTTTGGCTTCTTTATTGCCTATATCATATTCTTTTTTCAATGCGACTATTAAATCTTGGTCTGTTGCTTCTGTTTTATATGCATCGTAATTAAAATAATGTTTTGTCTTTTTAACCCAAGTATATAAAATTGTATAATGTTGTTGATTTGTCAATTTCTGAACTGTCAACTCATTAATTAATGGTAACAAATATTCATAACTTGACAAAAATCTATTTAAAATAAACTGGTTATATGCCGATTTATAATCATCTGGCAAATTTGCCCAGTCATATTTCTTTGTACAGATTGAACCTAATATTTCAAAGATTGGATTTTTCTTTTTTTCACTCATTCAAAATGGTCCTTAAATTCCATAGTGACTTTATCGTCATTAATCACTGATAGTTTTACTTCAATTAATGTTTTGTTATCCTTAAAAATATAGTAATTTCCTGCATCTTTTAACATAACAAAAGAAGGATCTTCTGTAAAACTCTTAATAATCTTATTCATATTAGTCCTTATTAAATTTGCTTAAACGTGAAATTGGCCAAACTCCATTAACTTTTTTATTCCATTTGTCAAAGAAAACTTTTTTAAGTTGTTCAAAAATCTCAGGCGGTTTTCCTTCACTAAAATGCTTAATGGTAATATCGATTGTAGAAACTTTGTAGCCACGTTCAAGAACTTGAAGGGAAATATCGGTATCGTAAAAATGGAATCCTGCAAGATTTTCATCAAAACGTAATCCTTCTTCAAATATCCATTTCGGGAAGAACATACAACAACCGTCAACAGTAGCTAAATAATCATGAACACCTGGATGTTCCTTCATAGGATATTCGATAGGTTTTCCATCTTTATCTTTTCCACCTTGAATAATATATCCAGAACCATATGTCCATCTACCACCAGCTCTAGGAACGCCATTCCACCAAGTACAATTTGTATCAAGAGCGATAGTTCCAATTACACCAGCAATACCTACATCACCATTTTCATAAAGTTTTGTTAACTTATAATTACAAACATCAAGCGGTGTAATAATCTGTGTATCATCATGTCTAAAACAAATGATAGGGTCATTATTTTTTAATACAATATTTTCAATAGCATAATTGTATTTCTTAGTCATTGAATCACCTAATGTATTATCAATATAAAAAACTGTTTTAGTATCTACTTGTTCAGGTTTACGTTCCGCTACTGGAATTATCTCTATCATTACTAGTTCCTTTTAAAATGCTATCAAGTTGTCTAACTTCAAATTTTGCTTCATTTCCTTTAATTGCAGCATAATCGATAAGAATTTTTTGACCTAATGGAGAAAATATATTACTCTTATTATCTTTAATTATAACAAGACGTGAGAAAGGCATTTGACCTTCAAGCATATGTTCACGTTGTTGAAGTGTAAGAGATGGTGCTACAGTATCAACGTCTAATGGTAACTCATTATAATCGATTGCTTTAGCCATTACTGCAGCTTTATCTTCTTCATTAATGCTAGGTGCAAAAATATAGTAAGTTAAATGACATTTTGTTTGTTCTTTTTTAATTCTTTCGGCAATTTCTTCCGGAGACAATGGATTATCACCAAATTCTTTTAAATCTTCAAATATTGGCTCTAATTGGGTACTAAATAATTGTCCCGGTTTTACATATTTAAGTTTATTATCTTTAAAACAAGCAGTCAAAGGAAAGACTGTTCGTTCTAACATTTCTGCTAAAATCTTACGTTCAGAATCCAAAGATACTTCAACGAAATAAAGATAAGCATTATTAATATATTCTATGGATTGCTTATAATCCTGACAAATATGACATGCATCATCAGTAAAAATATAAATGCCATGTCGATAAGATAATAAAAATTTTTCAAAACTTAATTTTTGAGAATCAAACATACGTCTTATTTATACAGAAAAAATATACCACTTATTAGGTGGTATATTTTAAAGTTTAAACTTCAGGTTATGCGATTGGATTTTCTTCCAGATCTTCAAGAACCGTATTGTAAGTCATTAATACTTTCTTGCCAGTTTCAGGATCAGGTTCCTTATGCTTAACATACCAAGCAATGTTCTTAATCATATCCTTTTCAGGATCGCAAACAAAACTAAGAATATACTCAGTTGACCAGACACCATCATTAGATTCCTTACGTGTAGCAGAAATACCAATTAATTTTGCTGGGAAAATAAGATCACTAAAAGTTACCTTATATTCTAATGTATAAGCATCAAGCGGAATATTAACCTTATCCCATGCATCTTGAGCAGCGGACTGGTCAAATGCACCGTTAAAATCAATATCCTGCTGAAACTGACGAGGGAAAGAACGAATGCTTGTATCTTCAACGACTTTCATCTGAAGAATCCAGAACATGTCTTCACCCTTCTTAACAAGCTTGAAGTTAGCTAATGAACTGTCAAATCTTGCTGTATTCATTACTTACCTGCCTTTACAGATTTTTCAATCTTCTTGCACTGATAAACTGCATGATCGAGCTTAAAGCTAGCAAGTTCTTCTGCTTCATAAGCGTTAACAATCTGTAATGCTTCAAGTTGTTCGAGTGCACGGAAATATGCAAGGCTCTTACCAACTTCCTTATTGAACTGGTCCTGATAATTGCAATGAGCAAAACCAGAAACAGTTACCTTAGACATATTCTGTTCCTTGAACCATTCTGTAATGGTCAAAGAAGTATTATGTTCTTCCCATTCAGTATAAACATCACGCTGGAATTCATCCTTGACATGTGTCTGCTTATATTCTGTACTATATCTAACCTTGACAATAAACTGTCTACCATTTGAAAGAATAACTCTCATTTTCATTTTCCTTTGTTTAAAAGATTTAACAATTCAAATATAGTTAAAATTTGTTAACTAAACTTTAATAAAAATAAAATTTGTATTTTTAATAAAAAACGGAGTTTTTCAACTCCGCTTTATTTAGATAATATCTTGTTCTTTTGAATCAAACATTGTCAGCATTTGATTTATGTGCTGTGATGATTCAAGCCAACATCCAGAATTATTAATAAAATTATATTGCCAATTCAGGACTTCGTTATACTTATCTTTTTTACAGAGTTTCCAGAATTTTTCATCTATTTGTGCAACAGTTGACTGGTCAGTAAACTTGCAATCTGGATGAATTTCTCTATATGGACTGTCGTCATTTGCTACGAAAGTATTACCCATGAAAACACATCCACATGCACAAGCTTCTGTAAATCTTAACGAAGACTTTGCACGGTTAAATGGATTATCAACAATGGATGCAATACTAAAGTCTGCATGAACTTCCATGAATTTTCTTGGGAACGTATGAGAATCTGCCCATGGAATGTATTGAATCTTATCCTTGATTTCTTCCCAGAAGAATGGTAAAGAACCCATTACATAAAAATCAATCTTATCTTCCTTGACATTCTTAATAACCCAATCACAGAGTGCTGTATTCCAGTCACCTCTATCTCCTGGCTGACCAGGATGTCCTTTAGGGAAATTCGGATTCTGACCAGGTTGCATTTTAGGAATAGGCTGTTTATAATGTGTAGGACTACCAGAATAGATAACACGAGGTTTAACTAAGTCTTCCTTGATATTAGTCTTTCTTTCGAAATTCCACAAATATCTTGGAACAACATTTTTGATAACCATTACATTATTAACATTAAATTTACGTTCAATAACTTTCTTGAGGTAAGGTGTAGAAACTACAATCAAATCCAACAATGGTAAAGTTTTTGATGCAACTTCCATAAGATTTTTAAGATTGTTATGAACTCCTTCATAACTTGGGTTATAAATCGGAACAGAGTCATGAGCTTCATCAGTATCGCCAGTCAAAAAGACCAAATCATCAAATTCACCAACGAGCTTGAATCCAAACTTAGGCTGTAATTCCTTATAACGAGTAAGTAAATCAACATCGACACTGGTAATTGGTCTCTGGAAAACAATAGATTTAGCATGAGCCAAATATTGTGGTTCAAAAGTATAATACGGCATTAAAACAGGAATAACACCAATGTCATGGCCATTGATGTATTCTGCATTATAACGTAATCTTACATGTGAACATCCAGAAGTATCACGGCAATAAATTATTGCAATGTTTTTACCATCTGTATTTTCAGTATGTGCGTTTAACATAAATTCCTTTAATTATCATCTCCATAAGGATCATCGATGGTATTAAGATTTTCATAGAAATCCAAACCAGCAATTTCCTTTTCATTTCTTTCGTTCATTTCAGAAAGATATAAATTCAATGCGTTTGTGATAAGTTGTGTAACAAAAGCGAACGCACTAGAATTTCGAGTTTCGTCATATCTGTTAATATAGGTAAATAAAGTCATTAAAGCTTCTTGACGAATATCATCGATTTCTTCATAGGCGGGAGACTGAACGAGTTTGAAAGAAATAATACGACCATTAATAACCTTAATGAATGCATCACAAATATCTTTCTTGACCTGTTCAAATTCCATATTGAACTTATGACGTTCTTCTGGTGTCATAGTATTATAGCGTTCATGCAAAGCTCTAATTTCTTCACGCTTTCGCTGAATAAAGTCCTTAGAAACTTCATACTTATCTTCTGTAATACTCTTTTTATTATTCTTATTTTCAAGCTTACGTTCGTATGCGTCGCACCATTCACCAGTATCATTGATATTCATCTTGTTGAACTTAACGACTAACTCTCGTAAGTATTTATTTGAAATGTAACCTTCACCTTTTTCTTGTTTCATATTATACCTATATTAAATTCTATATCTATGTTGTAAATATAGAATTTTTTTGTAAATAAAAATTTACAAAACTTTTTTCTGATTTTTTTAGAAATGAGGAACACTAGGCATAGAAGGCATCGACGGAGCTGATGTTCTATGTGCACCCATTGAAGGCATTTGAGATTTTGCCTTAGCAATTTCCTTCTGATTAGCCTCATTTTCTTCATTAATCATCTTATTGATAATCTGCTGTTCAACTTCTACTTCAACCCATGACCAATCATTTGTTATTTGTAAATTTGAATACTTAGCAATTCTTGTTATTGTTTCAAGAATCTGAGATAAATCAACATTATTAAATAAATTCTGGTCATTGATTTCAATTTTTACCTTATGTGGTTTACCACAATGAGGACAATCAATCGTGACTTCTTTAATAACACCACAATAATTATCATCAATATGCGATTTTAAAGCCATAAAGTCATTTGCTGTCAGATTACTTACGAATGTATACTTTTCTTCCATAGAATTATCAGTATCAATCCATAAACAAACTTCATCAATATCATCTTCTACAATAAATGAAGAATCTCTATATCGAGGAATTCTAACAGGTAATGTAATATCTAAGTCACTAAGATAAACAGAATTAATAAAAGGATGATCCAAATATTTAAATTCTAAATCCAATAATTTAATTGTATGTTCAATCTGTTTCTTACATCCAGAACATTCTGGAATGGTTATTACGAAACCATTAGCATTAATAAAACTGTTTAATCTAATCCAGAAAATCAAAAATTCTCTATCTGCTAAAAGCAAATCATCATAAGAAAAATTTTCAAGAATCGTGCACTTTTCGAGTAATTCATTACAAATGTTTGTAGCATTACCAGGAACAAGTGTAGCTAAAAACTTTACTTCGAGAACAGACATAGAACGTGCTTTTATCTTAGCATTCTTTGGATATAGTCTTCCTCGTGATGGCAATTCTTTTAAATCAATTTGCCAAAAATTAAAATTATCATAATTATGATTTATATTAGGGTCTTTTCTAATATTCATATTATTCTCCCAGATCTGATAATAAACGCATTGATGCAGTACCATTGAACATACCACCAGGAACTACGCCTGTTGCATAATCAACTGCTATTGCTGTAGCATTAATTGCATCTTTTAAATGTTTTTCAAATTCATCCCAGAAAATATTAAATATCTCTGGGTCAGCTGGATCTTCTGCTTGTATACGGGCTATAAATTTTTCACCATAAAGAATAAAGTGCCCAGTAACAAAACCAACCGATAAATTCGAAATAATACTTATCGGTGGTACAGAAACCCAAACTCTTAATTTTTGGTTAATTGTTAAACCAATATAATTAAAGATGTTTGGAAATAATTGTTGCTCAGTTAAAGCATAAGATTGTAATATCATTGGTTGAAAGCTTAAAGTTTCCACTAATGGTTTAAGACATTCTGCAGCAAATGGAACAGTTGCACCATTTGGTGCTGTTACTGTACCTTTTACAGAACCTGTCTGAATTACCAACCTTTCATTAAACCATTCATTAAGTGCTTCGGCTAATTTTACATAGTATAAACCGAAAGGCGTTGATGCTTCAATTTCTTTTAATTTAGGTTGAATGATACTTCTAAAACTTCTAAATGCCATTATTTAAAATCACTCCAGAAATCGTCATTATATTCCATTGCATCAGCCATCATGTCAATGGTCATATTATCTTCTTGTTTAATTTCTTCTTTGATTCTGATATTATCCATATCGATTTCTGGTTGTAATGTGGCATATACAGCCCAATATAAAGCTGAAACAGTATCATCATGATTTCCTTTTGCAGCTTTGAAAACGTTAGACTGTTGTTCTTCAAATCTTGAAAGTTCTGCAATAGTTACACCATCATGAATGGTAAGAATTTCAGCATCAACGACTCTTTGTAATTCGAGGCATGCATCGAGCTTGGAACGTTTATCTGATTTAGTTCCTAAACCTTTACCTGCTTTTTCAGTATTTAAAAGATTTGGATTTTCAAGTGTATACCAAATTTCTTCTACAACCTGTTTACCTGGGTCATTGTTTTCAATAATGAAATAAGCATTGTTATACATCTTGGAAACATTGTCAATAATTCTGGCAAACTGACCAGGTTTTACAGTATTGGAACGATATGTTGCAACTTGTTCCATGTGATACTTGTCTTTAATTTCAATAACCTGAATACAAGCATAGTCACCACCAACACCAGCACAAGGGTCACATCCCATTAAATAGAAATGTCCAGCTTCAGGCTTTTTATAAATCGATAATGACAAATCTTCATAGAGAACATCGATTGGTTCCATTTCTACAAGTTTTTCAAGAACATTACCACTAATCAATGTATTAGAAGAACCAATGAATGAGCAGTTATGATGAATAACTCCATTCGTTGTTTCATACAATGCACCATCAATATTAAGAGGAGTATAAACTGTTTTAACTCCTACTTCTTCTATTTGAACAACTTGACTTATATCAAACGTGCTATTCTTTACTTGAGAACCACGTTTAAGATCTTTTGCATAAATGTCTTGATTATCAGGTGTTTTAAACCTATGGTCTAAAGAGCATGTAATTTCAGAATTATCAAATATAATATGAACAGACTCAGCTGATTTCTTCTGAAATCCATCGAATTTCTTGAATGTATCACCAATCTTAATAAACATAAAAACTCACTGAAATAAACAGAATATTTTATATATTTATAACAACTAAAACTATAAATATTATAAAACAATTAGAAGGGCTTAAAATATGTTAAATTTAGATGTAACTCCTGCTGAAATGAGTTCTGACGAAATCAAGTCATGGCTTAATGAATGTGCAGCTGAAATTGAAAAAGCATATGATGATGATAATATTACATATGCAAATAAGCTTGATATGATTTATCAAGCAGTAAAGCAAATGGGTGCTGAAAAACTCAAGAATGAATCCTTTAAGGGATATATGAAAGCTTCATTCTTATCAGAATCTGTTACTGAAGATGGTAATGATGCAACAAGCTTGATTGAAGTTGATGAATGTATCAATACAATTAAGAAGCAATTAAAAGATTGCGAAGTTGAACTTGATGCAAAGGTAACAGTTGATGAAAATTTAAAGGTTGTTGACTTTCAACCGATTACCGTTGATATTGGTTTTAAGCTTCCTTATATTGACGATTTGCAACACATTGTCTTAACATATACACCTTCTGAAATTCCTACTGATTTAGATATTGATTCTATTCCAGCCAAGGATTATAAGGCAACACCACAAGGCGAAAATACAGAAATTGCATTTAAGTCTATTACCAATTTGTCTGATAATCTTCCAGAATTAATGTTCAAGGAAACTATCGAATGGCCATTTGAAATGGATTTCAAGTCTGCTGCAGTAGAAAAGAAGTTTAATAAGAATAAGACTTTAACTGCTAAGATTGTTGCGTTACTTGGTAAGGAACAATTAATTAATAAGGTTAGTGGTTATCAGTCTACTCACTCTTCTGGTTCTAATAGAGCAACAAGAGCAAAGAGAGAAGCTGAAGTAATCAGGGCATCAGTTCGTGCTCGTGGACCATTCAAATCCAGAACTGAAATTCTTAAAGATACACTTACTGCAATTCCAGGCATTACTTCTGTTAGAGAAATGGATGTCATGGGTGATCATAAGTATTATAAGAAGTTCAGAATTACCTTTAATGGCGGTTGGTTTGATGTTTTCAATGGCGGTATGGATTTCAGAGTTACTGATAGTACTGGTGGTTTCGGTAATAGTCAGGAATTCAGAACTGATACACATGATCCAGACGCATCTGTAAATAATACACGTAATAAAGTTGTAGCATATATCAAGCAGAGAATGGAAGCTATTAAACGTGGCGGTATGGGTGCTAGAGAACGTGCTGCTTTAGAGATGAGAAATAGACCGCAAAGACGCGATTTAACGACTGAATATAACGAGTTTGTTAAGATGGCTGAAGAAACCCTAGCTGGAACAAATGTCACGTCCAGAGACGTCTTATCAGACAAATATGACCGTCTCATGTATAGTGAACGTTTCTTGTCTGATGAGCAGATGACTAAGATTACTGAACTTGCAACACAACTTGATATTTAAAAAAAATAAAGCTTGGATAAATTCCAAGCTTTTTTAATATAAAAAAATATGTGAACAAAAGTTCACATATTTTTATTTTCTCCTAAATCTATTAGATAGCACCGTAGTCAGTTAATCTTGCAGCAACATCTAAGTAATTTTCGTAAGATTCGTTGATTAATTCTTTATTTTCTTCAACTTTAGTAGATTCTTCAACTGGTTCTGTTTCAGCAACTGGAGTGTTATTAACTTGAACTTCTAAACCATTTGTCTGGAGAGCAGTTGTTGCACGTCTTAATGCAGCAGGAGTACCAGTAATATGAACAATAGAACCATCAATTTCAGAAGTTACGTTAACATTCGGGAAGATTTCTTCAGCAGCAATCTGTGCTTCTTCTGCATTAACAAATTCAATCCAGAGATCATTAGAAGATGCTGTAGCAGCTGGTGCTTCAGGTGTAATGAATTCACCATATTCACCAATAAGATCTTCCAATTCTTCTTGTTTCTTCTTAATTGTAAGAGAACCATCTTCATTTTCAGTAAACTTAATGTTACCATTATTAAGTCTGATTCTTACACGAGTTAATGCACCTGGAGTTGCTGGCTTAAAGATAGATACCTTACCAGAAGCAACAGTATTAACTCTGTTTCTACCGACAGCGATTTCGAGCTTAGTATATAAACCTTCAACCTTTTCTCTTTCTTCTGCAGTAAGTTCATCTGCACGAGCCATTAATTGGTCAATACGGTCCTTGATAAGGTCAGCATTGGAACCACCACGGCTGAAAGAAGTAATAGAATTTTGAATATTTCTAATGAGTGTTTTAGCATCAAGTGCGCTATCGTCACGAGAATGAGTAGTTCTTGCAAGACCTTGTTCAGTCCAACCGCCTTGCGGAATACCTTCACCGCCTTCAACACACTGATTAATATATTCTCTTTCTTTCTGTAATTCTTCGAGATATTCTTGATTACCTGTTTCTGGGAATACTGCAAGTGCTGCATCGAAGTTTGCTAAAAGAGTTTCAGCAGTATTCTGAGACATACCCTTACTGTTAGCACTCTTAAAGTCATTTTCAACCTTAGAAAGAGCTTCAGCAACACCGAATGTCTTAGCTTGACCTCTAACTGTCAAATCAACAGTTCCTGCATCTTCAAGACCTGCGAAAGAACCAGTATAACGACCATTAAAACGAGCCATTTCGGAAAGAATCTGATATGACTTTGTTTTTGTAGCACGACGTGATTCTAAGGATTCCATCAAGCTCTTAACAGTATTCTTAATATAGCCATCAAGATTATCATTGACAGAGTAACCAACAGAACCTAAAATTTTCTTTGCTTCATTTAATTTCATTTTAAATTCTCCTAATTTAATTACTTTATATTATTTATAAAGAATTATTCAGAAATATTATTAATATTGAATTTTCTGACTTTTTTATAATTAACCGCTTCGTTATGTGAAACAATATCGAATTTTGTTCTATGCGGGATGATTTCGTTCATATCATTAATAGAAATCATATGCCATTTTGTTAGCCATAATGCAATAGAATTGCGTCTTTCTATATCTTCTAAAGATACATTACCAAAGCCATGATATCCATTCTTATTAGGAGCTAATGTAAATAATTGTTTAAAATGAACTAAATAATACGTATCAAACTGTTTTAAAAGGTGACAAGATTGATAAATTATCTTATTTTTCTTATCAACAATTCCCATTCTTGACAATGTTTCTTTAATAACATTTGGATCTACCAGTAGCTTCACTTCCAATAATCTGTTTGTCTGGTACATTTAATATTCCTCTGGTTTCCAATCAAATTCTTTCATTTCACTTAAGAATAATTTATTAGCAACAGCTTCTGGTTCAATTTCATCAGTTATTGAACTAGTAAAGAATGTCATTAAAATATCTTTAACGCTTGTATATCTAACAAGTTCAGATTCAGATAATTTCGAGAAGCCATAATCAGCATAACCATTATTACTATAAATTAAATCCATTTCTTTTTTAAGTTTAGTAATATTAAGGTATTTACTATTGTAAATTAAATACTTATTATTTTTAACTTCTCTAGCTGTCCAAATAGTAGGTTTTGCAGTTTTAACTACTTCTTCAAGCGTTAATTCTTTATCAGCTTTACGAACAACTGTATCTTTTATCTGTTCATCAGTCGCTTTATTTTCTTCTTCTACTAGATATTGCTTAAAATTAATCATATAATTATTTATAAGTAAAAAAGGAGTATTAAAGTACTCCTTTTTCTTTATTTTTTGTTAAAATTACTTAATTTTTGGTAAGAAGAACGACGGAACGAATGGCATCGGAAGTAAAATATCTTCACCACAAGAATCGCACTTAAACTTTGCTACTGGCTTTGCACTGAAAAGCAATTCTGCCATTTCATTTGTAAAATGACTGAAGCTCTTTGCATCCATATCACAAATATATTCGTAAGCCTTATACAAAGACATCTTAGTATCATTTACCTTAAGAATATAGCTAGAAAGTTCAAGAAGTTCAGGATTGATTTCAATCATGATGTTTTGGTCATTCTTTAAACGATTGATTGCACCTTCAGTAGCGATTGTCGGATAAGTAATTGTAATCTTATCCTTATTTGGTAATTCAATATATTCTGGAACGTCTTTGTCAAGATATGTAACGTCAAGATTCTTGAGGAAGAACTTATAATTTCTGATATTACCACAATTATCACAAGTTCCACGAAGAAGGAACGGAATATCATCATAAGTGAAAGCACGGAGGTAATAAATTAACCAAATCTTATCACCTGTAAGAATCTTACCTGTTTCAATACCCCATAAACAATTAGAAAGAACATTATTAATAACATTATTAATATTATTTTCATTAATTGTTGCAAGATTCTTAATATTTAAAGTATTTAATTTCTTTACATAGATTGTTTCTGGATAGAATTTACCTCTTGACGGTAATAAACTCTTATCCAACATTACTGCACCTTTAGGTGGTTGATTACTTAACTGATTAGAAACTTCTCCAACATTACTTTGAGTAATATTATTCAAATCTAACTTTTCTGATTTCATATTTTCACCTTTAATATTTAAACAATTTTATATATTTATAAATTTTAAATATCTATCTATACACACGTTCAAAATATCTGTAGAGACAATAAGCCTATTTAAGGAAATAGGCAAAAGACTAATACATCTGTCTTCGACTAGTGGATTTACAAACGAGCTTACGGGTCGGTCATCCTGTACTCCGGCTATATCTCGTCCTACCAATGGCGGCTAAATATACTGCTTGCTAGACAGTATTTCGATGAACATTCCATTATCCGTTAATACCGGATCATATAAATGAAAGACACAGTTCTAGTATCTTTAATGGCTAACCCTCTACCGACAGTTCCATTGGATTGGTCTTCGCTCCGAGGAATTAGACTTTGGAATTTATGGAATCAAATATAGATTGATTGTAAAATTTTGTAAACTAAAGAATACCAAAAAGTCTGATTTTTTAGCTTAGATAACCATATTCCCTAATAACACGTTTAAAGCTTGCTTTAGTTTTATCTTTAACTTTTAACTTATCAACACTTCTGGATAATTCATCCAATGTAGCCTGACTAAATGTTCCACGTTTAATATCTTCATTAAGCATCTGAACATTACTTTCATCCTTATTGAACTGGTTCCAAACAGTCTTAAATCCACTATAAGCATGTTCCATATGTAACATACCCTGAACTGTCTTATTAGCAGTGCCTTTATTGCTATCAATAACTGTTTGTCTAGTGCTTTCAGACCAACCCTCGGTATCTACTAACATATTCTTATCGCTAACTCTCTGAGAAGCATCTTCATCAAGCTGAATATTTAGATAAATACCCTTACCCTTATCAAGCTTAACTACAGATGTATTACCATAGTCATCTGTAATAACACCACCTGTTGTTTCAAGTAATTGATTAAGACCTTCTTTAGCACCTTTCAAGTTTGCTTTCTTACGTTCTTCTTTAGTAGTATAACCTATACCACCACCATTTGCTAAAAATACGTCAACAATTGCTTCTTTACCACCAAATGCTTCTTGAACAGCCTTGTTAAGTGAAGCAGAATCTTTGAACTGCATTGTAACACCATTGATGTTAACAGTAATTTCACCAAGGTCACTATAACCTCTAGCACCTTCAGAAGAACCAGAACCTAAGTTAATTGTACCTCTTGCACCACCAGTATCAAGCATATCAAAGAATACGTGTCCACGTTCACCTTCCCTAGCAGTAACTTCTTTTTCATAAGAATAAACAATAGCACCTATTAATGGGTCATTACCATTATAACTACTACGTATAGGTGTGGTTTCTTTCTTAGGAGTATCAACTTCCATACCAACAGCTTCTTTAATTGCTCTATTCAAATCATCTTCAGTTGCATAATCTTTCTGTAATTCTTTAGCAAGAGAATCAGCATCAGTTACTGGTTTATTCAATTCATCAATTCTAGCAACATTTTCATTCATCTTATATAAAATATCACTAATTTCTGCAACTGTTTCTTCATCAGCATTAGTAAATTTTAAGAATCTTGCTACAGCTTCAGTTTCATAAATATCTGCACCATTTGCAGCATTAAATCCGACTAATTCATAATCACCACCAGCAACAGATTCTTTTGTATTCTCACCATGTTCAGCACGAATATTAGCATTCAAGAAATTCAATAGAGTTTCAGTTTGATTTGCCATTGTGCTGCCACCTTTACTTTCAGCAATTTGTTGCATAAGTGCTAGTTGTTCAGGAGAAGCATTTTCCATACTTTTTGCATAAGCAACAGCAAGGCGTTCCATCATATATTGATTTAAATCTAAGTTTTCATTAGCCAATTCATCAATTCTCTTATCAGCCAATTTACGTTCAGCTTTCAATATCTTATCAGCATACTCAGTATTTTTATGATTTTTGAGAGTTTCTTTAAGAGCATCATTAAGCGCTTTATTATCTGGCAATGTATATTCTGTAGTATATCTGCTTATTTCATCATTATCACCATAATGTTCTAATGTTAATGGTTCGTCCATTACATAAACAACATTAAATGTAGCAGTAATTTCGATTGGACTACCAAATCCGTTATTATTGAAAGATGGCATTCCATGTTCTTTTAAACGACATACATAAACTTTTCTATCAGCAACGTCTACCATTGATTCATTAAATTGTGTAACGCGTATATTGATAAGAGGAGGTAAATATCCTTTATAGAGATTCGGTCCCATCCATGTACATAATTGTTTAAAGACTTCCATCTTGTCTGTTTCTTCAAAAGTAATTTCTAATGAAGTTTCACCATACTTAAAGATAGGAACGACATATGCAGTATTACCGAAAACCTTTTTATTTTCGGTATCTAATTTATATACTGGTTGAGTAATCTTCTTAATAGTATACTTGAATTTAGTATACTCTTCAATTCTATCACCTTCAGCAGCATTAGGCCAGATTTCAGCACTGAATCTGTAATTGATATGTGGTCTAAGCCTTTGTATATTAAAAATATTTACAAGTCCCATAGATTACCAACCCTCAAAAGGATCATAGTATTGTGGATTCTCTTCTTTAATTTCTTCAGACTTATATATGACATTAGTCGGAACATTATCTTTTGGTTCATTGTTAATATCAGTATCAGTCATTGCATCTGTATTTGTAGATAACATATCAGATTCAGGTGCAACTTCACTTGTCTTGTCTGTTGTAGAAGTAGAAGTATCAAGTTTAAATGTTTCTGCAAGTTCTGCATACTTTCTAAATTCATCCATTGGGTCACTATTAACATTGAGTTCATCAACGTTTTCATGATTGTTGTGCCAGACACGTAACTTGAATGTATAAGTAATTGGAGTAGACAAGAATGTCGTCTGTTCAGCAAATTCCTTTACATTAACAACTTCATAATAAGTGTCAGAATATTCGATATAAACAATATCACCAATCTTTGGAACCTCAGCTTCGTAAATATCCTTCATATCTGGATATGAAAGTTGAGATGCTTCATAGAAATGTTGAACTGTGCATTGACAAGTTATAATTTCTGGAAAAATCATACCCTGAAGTTCATATTGTCTCTGCATTGTTGGGATAGATTCAGTATACATCTTTAATAAGAATCTACGTTCTACATTTGCCAATGGGTCTTCACCATATAATCTGTCTTTTTTAGTATCAATGTTTTTTAAATAATATTGAACTTCAAATCCAAACATATTATATGCTTCAGAAGAAAGTTCAGAAAGTAATGCTGCTTCTGCTTTATAACAGTCATTTTCCATACTATCGAAATAACGAGGAGCAGTCCAGTCCTTACCTTGGACTGAACAGTTACCCTGTTTAAATAGTTTAGAAAATTCAGATGCATATGATTGAACTGCCATACATTATTTATAAATAATAAAGAATATTGGAGAATTTTAAATGGATAAAAAATACGGAAAAATCTTTAAAACTGTTCCAAAACAATCTTTTAGCGATTATTTTTCTACTAAAAAAAGAGAAATAAATGACGAAGAAAGATATAATGAAGCAGTTAGAATTATGCATGAACATCGATATGCTATTTTAAACGAAGGTAAAATGGCACAATGGATTGCTGGTGTTGCATTGTCATTAGGACTTATTACTAATGCCATGGCAAGAGATTTTAATGCTCAAGCTTCATCTGGATATACAAGTCAGAAAGCATCTACTTCTATATTTAATAAAAATTTACAGAAGAATTTTAATATGGAATCTGACGTTCAGTTGACTGACACGATGGTTCAAAATATTGTTGATAATGTCGCTAAGAAGATTGCAAATAGAATGGTTAAAGAAAATAAATATGAAGAAGATGAATTACTTGAACTTCCAGAATGGAAAGATGCAGTTGAATTCTATAAGCAACTTGTAAAGGCTGATGAAAGTTTAGGTAATATGTTTTCTCGTCGTTTAGATAAAGCACTAACACAAAGTATTAGAATTGCTCCTAACATACAACGATATGTTTTAAAGAATGGTTAAATTAAAAAGGTTACTCAAACGAGTAACCTTAAATTTTTAATTCTTACCAAGTAATGTAATTAAATCATCTTTTGTTTGTCTTGGTGTTTCATATTTAACAAATTGACCACCACCATTTGCAAATGCTTCACAATTTTTTCTGAAGTCATCAATCAATACTGAATTTTGGTCAGCATAATATTCTTTTTCTTTACCAAGATTCGTAATAATAATGTGATGTTTATCAATTTTGGTATTATTCTTTAACCAATTTAGTTTACCAATCTTACCGTCTGTGAAATTTACAGAAGTTAAGATAAATAAATCTATATTTTCTTGTTCACAGAGTTTTAAAATCCATTCGTAAAGTTCTTTACCTTCAGGAAGCCACTCCATTTCTTCCCAGAATTCTGGACCTCCCTGGTGAACTATTTCCCAGTTGACCTTGTTACCGTTAATACATTCATACTTTTCGCATTGTCCGCGAAAATTAACAATAACACCGTCCATGTCAAGAAAAATTTTATCAATCATAATTTATCCTATATTATTTATAGATAAAATCAGAAGCTATTAGTCCAAGCGGATGTTCATCAGTCTTGGTTATAAAAACTTCCTGAATATATTTTGGTTGATTATTTAGGTTTTCTATACCAAATTTAAGTTTCAATTCAAGTCGTAAAGACTCACAAAGCGAAAATGCGTCAATAATATCAGAAGTTGGAGCTGCACCTTTCTTACCGTCTTTTACTGGAGGTAAGTCAGAAATATCTAACAAAATATTACCATAACTCTTTTTCTCATTCATTTCAAGAAGAGTATTTTTCATTCTGATTTTATCAGCATTACCATAATCAGAGAAAAGTTTTTTATTCTGGTTAGGCGGATAAAATCTGAGTTTTTTACCTTCTCTAAATAGCATTTGTTTGATATATCCTTCAAATTCTGCCAAATCAAAGACTTTACCACTTTTACCACGAGATAATGCAAAGGCTTCAACTGCTATATAATCACAATCTTTACACCATTCTAAAATAGTATCTTCCAAGAAACTATAACGTTGATATATGTTATTGTAATCTTTATAACTGTAAAAGACCAACCCTGGTAATATAGCATTTTTCTTGACAGTTGTAAATCCATGTCTTTCTAAATTCTGAATATTAAATTTATCGTCAACTTCTTCGATAACGACACCCGAGCTGGTAATGGAAAGATCAAGTCCTGCAATTTTCATAATTTCACCTTTAAAATAAACACTTTTCTATTTATAAATATTTATGTATGGCTAATATATATGTTGATTTGAAAAACGGTGAAATTCCAGCAATACCATTTGCGACTGGAAAAATATTTGATGTTAATTCGCCTATTGATAAGTCAAAAATACCAATAGATCCAGAAACAACAGACACCAATGATAATATTGATGAAAAAATAGCATCTGATAGTTTTATTACTCCAGTGGAATATTATAATAAGATTTCTGACGGAACACATGGTAGTGTTGAAAAAGATAAGCAGGGTTATTATAATGAAAATGGAACAAACTCCAATATTGAAATAAAGTGGTTCTGGTTAGAAGAATTAAAGAACTGGTGTACTTATATGGTTTCAACAAATGGCCATGAAGCACTTAATATTTTTACATTGAGCGTTTGGAATGGTAAGAATGGTTGGATTAGTATTGCAAATAGAACAATGGCTGGTGATCCTTATTCAATTTCACAAGATTTATTTTGCATTCGTAAATTCCAAGAACCATTTTTATTAGATGCGAGAGGATATTATTTATCTAATAATACATTTATTCCTGGAACAGATAAGCATGTATATGAAAAGCTTTATTCTGGTAAAAATGATATTACGCAAATACGTGGTTTAGTTCAAAATGTATATCAAGATCAAGTTGTATCTTTATTGCCATTTAGATTACAACATATTATGGGTATTAGATTACAGAAAAATACAAAATATACAATAAATGACCAAAACAATTTCCAGACAATACGTTGGAATACTTTATATAATCCAGTTACCGCAGAAAAAGTAATTGGAACTTATTTAGGTGCATATGCACAAGCAAATGTAAGATACCCGGTATCAACTGGTATTCCTACTGTTTGGCGATTGCCATCTGGTGATATATTTTTAGCTACAACATTTTATTGGAATGCTGATAATGGCAATGCATATTATTTTGCAAAAGATGAAGGTGGATTATTTAGAAAAAGATTTTATAAAACTGGTGATACACCGGAATTTAAGATGATGGGTGATAATGACTTTACTGCTGCATCATGGATTAATTCATTATGTGCTAGTTATTTTGGTTCTGGTAATAATAAGACAATAGAAAATGATTGGTTAAGAGAAAAACCACCAGCAACTAATGATGAAACAGATTATTCTATTGATTATACTAATATGCTTGATACAACTAAAACGTTTGAACAACATAATATAAATAAAGAAAATTCTATGAAGTGTACTTTTACGGTTCATAGACCGAATGTTACAACAGAAGAAGCTCAGACACCTGATTACGCTAAAAAGTGGTAAATAAATGGAATCTTTTATTTTTAATGATTTTAAGAGAAGAATAATTGAAGGCGAAGTGCCTCTATCAGATACTTGGACACTGTTCCCAGTAAATAAGTCATTTACTGCGGAATTTGATGGTAAACTTGAGTATATTAAAAGTAGTAATGATCTTAAATTGTTTTATCAAGCAAATCATAAAGATGAAATTTATGATTTTGACAATTTTAAAACAAATATGTTTTTGGAAAATTATATTTATGAAAAGCTTGAAACTACTGATTTAAAGTCAAAACCATTTTTTGTTACTGAAGACAATTTTGAATATTTCTTAACTATATTTCCAGGACAAGAACATTTAAGAGAATTGTTCTTTAGTGCTAATGAGGACCGTACTGTTTTTTATAATTTTTCAAGACCTGACCATAAAGTTAAAGAAGCAGTTGGTGATAATATTGTAGAAAAAGATGTATTCCGTGGTTTTTATTATGTAAATACTGCTGAAGAATTAAAGTGGTGTGCAGATAAAGTTAATGGAACAATTTATGATAATAAAATCAATATTGTATTAGGTGATAATATTGGTGTTAATAAAGAAAATTTTACAATTGATTCAATAGGAAATACATCTATTGATAATAATTCTGATTTTAAAATAATCAATTTTTCAATCGGTTCAAATCCAGCACAGCCATTTGAAGGTATTTTCTATGGTAATGGTTTTAAATTCGTTAATATAGTTCTTGATTGTCAAGAAGATGTTAATGGTATTTTTGGTTATATTGGAACAGAAGGTATAGTTTCTACTGTTAGAATTGATGGTGTTAATATTTTAAGATGTAAAAAAGCAATTTCATTAACACATTTAACAACTGATGGTTCTAACATTTATGCAGGTATATTATGCGGTAAAAATAATGGCGCTATAGAAAATGTAACTGTTAATGGTAATGTTATTTTTACAAAGTTTGTTCCTAAAATGTATCATTCTAAAATGAAGACTGATAATAAGGACCAAGCACAATCAACTACAACTTTTGAATATTATCCAAATTATTATTGTTATGATAATCCAGGTAATATTATTCCTTACATTGGTTATTTCAATGAAGGTGTTTTCGCAACATTTTCTGGATATAATGCACAAGGTAATATTCAATTCTATTGGAATACTGAATCTCCAGTTCTTTATGAAGGTATAACTCAAGATACAAATGCTATTCAATCACCATTGGAATGGTATTATTTTGATTCTCGTCCAAATATTAGCGATGAGACACATTCGTATTTTTACATGTATAATACTTATGTTAAGAATCGTCTTAATGTATTGTGGTATGATGGAACTATTATTGATAAAGCTGCTCAAATGGCAGGTAAAAAAGCTGGACAAATCTGTTCTAATGGTTTATATTTAGTAGAACCATCAGATTTATTAGGATATGATCCTAATGGTACATATCTTAGAAATCAATACGGTTTAAGTCCACAAATATACAATAGATTAAAATATGCACAATATTTTAATAAGTCTATAAAATTATCTCAACAAAATAGAGCAGCATATTATGTTTCACCATTAATTGGTAACAATAATAATATTGTTAATAATGTTTGTATATCATGTTCTGCATATACGTCTGGAACTTTTGTTGGTTTCATGGGTGGTATTGCTGGTATGCAAAATTATGGTAATCTTTCAAATATATGTAGTTGTATTAGTGCATATGATGTTCCAGAAACTTCTACAGATTTAAAACAAAAAACATATTATAAGCGTGATTGGGAATATAATACTTTAAACGGCGTTGAATATGTATTCCCAAAGAAGAGTATTAAAAATATTGGCGGTTTATTTGGTGCTTGTGTTGTTCAAGGCAATTATGGAGTTCCTGGACTTACAATAACTAATGTTGTTGCTCATTTAAATAATAAAAATAATATTATTTTTAGAGATAGCCTTGAAACCCCAATGTATGATGACTATTATTTTAATAATAGATTTGGAACATTTGCTGCAATGATGGAGCTTAATACTTCTAACATTAGTGATTTTTGGAATTATACTCATGAATTAAATAATCCGCAAAATAGATGTATTAAAGTAACAAATGGCATTTTTGGTTATGCTGAATATTTTGCTGCTGAAGATGGTGTATTAAAATGTTCTCCATATTGTATTGAATCAGAAGGAGTTAGTAATTACCAATATTGGATGTATGGTGTTGCTTCACCATTATTTGCTGAATTGAAACCTACTTATTTGGCAACACCATCTATTATTTCAACATTATTTGAAAATGTTGGTACTCCATTAGAAAATAATAATACATATTCTCATGTTGGTATTTTTGGTGTTGACCAAAATTTTGCTGCACCATTCTCTAATCCTAATTTCTGGTCAATTAATACAGAATTAGATTTACCTGGTGTTGGTGGCACTCAAATAGAAGATACTGTTAATCATACTACTGGCAACTTTGATGTATTTACTGCTGCTGGTGGTATTCCAAATAGTATTATTGATAGATTAAATACACCATATTCTGAAAACTTCTCAATTGACCTTAGTTTAATGGCATCAAAACTTGTTTATTGGGAAAATTGCCAGATTAATAATAATTACAATCAAGCAGCACAAGTTTTTACAACAGTTAAATATCCAGCTGCAGCACAAATTCAACCTGCTTATTGTGCAACAGCAGTAGATGCAAATATGAATGCTGTTGGTGATATTTTACAATGTAACGGTGCAATAACTCAAGCAGCTACGGCAGTTGGTTTTAACTCTCATAATGTCTTAGATTATGCAGCAAATAAAGTTCTAACTACATATCCATATTTTGGTTCAGATTTAGAGCTCGTTCCAAACCATGATTTGACTTATTTACGAGATCAATTAGGTCATGGATTTAAAAAAGTAGCATTTACGGCACAAAATCCAGCATTTAATCAAGCACAATCTGACTTCTATGTTTATGATGGCGTTGTTAATGACCACCAGTTAGCAAATAACGTTAAAGAAGTATATATGACCATAGAAGAAGAGGCATTCCAATATAAGCCATTCACAGATGTTCCTATTCCAGGTGGTAATAGAGATGCTCAAGTTGCTAAAATTAATCAACTTTATAAAGTTTCTGCACTTCTATCACAAGAAAATGGTTGTAATTCTAATAGAACTGGTGTAAAAGAAGGTAGATTAGTTCAGCTTTCTCATAAGTTTGGTTGGAGAGGACATTATAATGAACGTTTATATGTTCCTCAAATTAAAATAAATTATGGTTTTTCAATATACAGTGATTATACATCAGATGATGAACGTTATAATACTTTTGTTATTCCATTCGATGTATTTACTGAACAAGATGCAGCAGCCGTAGATACTCCAAGGCCATGGCCACCTGATAGTACATTTGAAGGATTCTATATAATTTCTTATGTTGATAATGGTAGATATGGTGATTTAAATGATGATGGACATGATTATCAGTGGAGAGAACCAGGTCGTGGCATTGGTAGTATACATAATTATTTAAATATTACTAAATCAGAAGTAATTCCAATTACTGAATATTTTACAGGATTTGCTGACGCAGAAAGAACAGTTCAAAATTGGACTCAAATTCCGCCTGTTCCATCAATTTCACGTAAAAAAGTTGTTGCAAAATATAGATGGGTTGCAGAAAATAATAGATATGAATTTATTGCAGCAGCTGATCCGGCTCAAACAACAACTGATTTTAGTTTGGCAGCAACAGGTTATTTCGCTAATGATATAACTACTATTACAGATAGTTCAGATACTGCAGAAACTATTGCATATAAGAAAGCTCATTTCTTTATGGATGTGAATAGAGTAGTATCGGCTGATGATGGTAAAAAATATCAATGTTATGGTCCAGTAGAAGGAGAACAATTAACATTTTATCCGGCTGGTAGCCAATCTCCATCTACATTACCAGCAAATCCAGATTTAGTAATTATAGCAGATAATTCTAAAGGTATGAATGAAACTGCAATAAATTTAACTAATGTAACAATAGAAGAACTTAACTGGCAAACACAATTTGAAAAAATTGCTGCTATTGAGCCAGGCTTCACTGTACATTTTATTAATGATTGGCCAGTAACAGCACCATATGCTTATAATTATGTATCATTAAATTATGCATTATATACTACAAAAGATAATAACCCAGATAATATTACATATCCAGAACCATGGTATAGATTAGGTATAAAAGGTAAATTTTATAATAATTTAGCTATGTCAACTCATGTTGATAATCCAGGATTAGTTGCTGCTGGAGAAAATTATATTGGTTATGATCCAGCATCATATTCAACATGGTTATATAATAGATCAACATCTATTAGAAACAATGTCAATGAAGCTAATAAAAATGTATCAACTCAAGATGACCAATTATTAAATTACTATAAGTATACTTATGAAAAATCAGCACCATATCCGTATACTGATTGTAAAGATGGTATACCTTTAGATATTAAGTTTGATTATAAAAATGATAAAACTGGATTCTGGTTTAAAATGCCAAATACAAGTGGTCATATAGAATATAATGATAAGATTCATTATGGTAGTAATGTTTTCAATATTGGTAAAACATTAAGTCAAGATTCTTTATTAAATGGCTGTTTTGTTTCGGCACAAAAAATAAGAAATGAATATAAGTGGATTACTAGTGGTTTTTCTGCAGACGACTTTGAAGGTATATATATTAGAGATAGTAAAGAAAAACCAGTAATGTATATTGATGTTGGTTTAGGTGAATGTACTGAAGGAACATCATGGACATTAAGTGCATATCCATCAGTTAATTTTGAAACTGAAAATAAAGAAAGATATAATACATTAATAAATCAAACTAGTGGATTACTTTTGGAGATAGACTAATGAGCAAACCATATGTATTTAATTCATTTAAACATCTTTTGTTTAAAACCGGCTCTGGTAAAAATGCTGATTTATATAATAGCATATATTTTGATGCATGGTTATGTCCAAAAGGTAGGAATTTTTCCGGAATTAAAAGAATAGATGCTAATCTTCGTACTTATTTTCCAGATCCAAATGGAAATGATAGTAGTAAAATGATTAGCTATGTAGCTAATTTAGGTTTATTACAAAGAGAAAATGTTTTCAGCGAAGATGGATTACCATCTGAGGATTGTTATCAGTCTGAAAATTTTTTAAATATTCCTGCTTCTGCCTATATTTTTTCAAAAAGACAATATCCGCAAGGTTGTATAGTTGATAGAGACTATAATTATCGTTCTTATGATTATTATGTTGATGATACAACATTAGATACTGTTCATAAGTATTATGATCCAATCATGAATCCAACAAATGATTATAATATAGAAAAAGTACGTAGTAATTTGGAAGCAAGAAATGGTTTTCATAGCGACGTAGAAAGTACATGGACATCTGGTTTAAAACCGTATTTTGAATCAGAATATGGTTTTACAAGTGGATATAACTCAACTGAATATGCTGCATATAATATTAAAGAATTGCCATTGGTTGAAAATCAAATAAATGTTAAATCTCCAGTAAGACAATTTGATATTCCTCCAGTAAATATGGTAGGTGGATCATTATTCATAACCTGGTATAATGGAGAAAGACAGACATTATATAACAATAATGGTAATTTAGTAACAGAAGAAATTGATCCAGCTACTAAAAAGAAAAATCCATTAGTGTTTAGAAATTTTCCAGCTAATAGTGCTAGTTGTATTCCAGTATGTTATATGGATTTACCACAGTCATATAATTTGAATAATGTTCTATTAAATATAGAATGGTCAGAAAATGGCTTATTTTCTCTAAAATAGAATATAAATAAAATATGCGAAATTTATAGAAAAAATTCCTTTTCTATAAAAAATAAAAATATTTTATTATATTTTATGTCTATATACGGTAAAAGTTATACACAAGGTATATACAACCCGACAAAACCAGAGAAATGTATAAACATAAATGGTGCAATGGGAAGTAAATGCAATACGATTACGTATCGTAGCAGTTGGGAATTAAAATTCATGAAATTCTGTGACAAGTATGATTCAATACTTGAATGGGGTTCAGAAGTTTTAAAAATTCCATATATTTCAGAAGTCGATGGTAAGCAACATACTTACATTACCGACTTCTATTTTGTTTGTAAGGAAAAGACAGGCAAGATAGTAAAATATATTCTTGAAGTAAAACCTAAATCTCAAATGCCGAGACTTGATGAATGTGGTCAGATTCTTTATCCTGATCCGCCGAAAGTCAGAAGTCAAAGAGCATTGAATGCTTGGCAAGAACGTTGCAATGTTCTAAGAGTTAATAATTCTAAATGGCAAGCAGCTCGTAGATGGTGTAGAGAACATGGTTTTGTTTTCAAGGTATTGACAGAAGAAGAAATCGGAATAAATTACTAATATAAATATATTTAAATAAATTTACTATATTTGAATTTATGGGAGTTTTTGATAATTTAAAAGAAGAATTCAATATTGAAGAAGCAGAATCACAGGTTAAGTCTGTGATTTCAACTGCTAATGAAAAGATTGAAGAAGTCAAAGAAGGTATAAAGACACAAAAGTATACCATTGAAGATAAGGAATATATTAAAGCCGAACTTCAAGATTTGATTGCATCTGACCGTGAAGTCATGGAATCTTTAAAAGACATGATTGTAAATGGCGGTGGAACTCCAAATTTATATGCCGTTTATGCAACGGTTTCTAAATCTGTCAGAGAGAATGTTCAACAATTAAAAGAACTTTGCAAAGACATTACAAATTATCAAGTTATTGAATCTAACGAAGAATTCAAAGAAAAAGCTTTGGCAAGTAAAGAAAGACTTGCAGAAAAGAGACTTGCTGGTAAGAGTAATGGAAACAATGCCCCTGGACAGATTACTCAAAATAATACGTATATTTTTAATCCAAAAGAACAATACGAAGTAATGAAAAAATTAGATATACCGGCAGTTCAAGTAGAACATCCGGATTTTGATTTGTCGTAGAGGTAAAATTGTTGTTTTCTGTATATTACAAGATAGAACATAGGGAAGAATTTCTTAAAAAACACTTTGATAAAGTTTTCAAAACTTATACTGAAGAAGAAAAAGAAATTTCTATTGATCGTCTTACAGATTTAATGGAATTAATGGTAAATATGCTGTTAACAGGTGATAAATGTGGACTTTATGACCTTTTAACAAAGAAAAATACAAAATCTGCAAGAGTTTTCTTCAATTATTTGACTTGTTCAAATATTCGTAGTATAAATAAAGAAATGATTAAAGACAGAATTAACGAAGTCTTTAAGATTTAAGGAACGCGATTATGAAAAATATTAAAGAAATGTTAGATGCCGTAATTGAACCGATCAAGCTCGGTAGTGATTCCGGTTTTTCTAATTTTTTAACTGAAGAATCAGATTTTGAAGGAACTAGAATCATAACCGAAGAAGATGATCCATTTGGTGGTGCAGGTGGAGATATGGGTGGTGGTGATGCTGGTGGCGGAGATGCTGGCGGTGATCCATTTGGCGGTGGCGGAGACGCCGGCGGAGCAGGTGGCGGTGCTGACCCATTTGGTAACGATATGGGCGGTGGAGCTGGTGGTGGCTCTGATAATGGTGGTAATGGTGGCGGTGCCGAAGGTGGTGCCGAAGGTGAGGACGATGAAGAAAAAGACCCAGATGAAAATCCGGCTTTAACTGACGGTTCTCATGATCCTGACCCAGAATTCAATCAGGGTGAAACCGATCCAAATGACATAACATTGTCTAAGAATGCTTCAATTAGCAATAAGTTCAATATCACAGATATTATGAAGACTGTCTCGACAGTTATTCAGACATTGAGTGAAGACCAACTTGTTGAAATTGAAAAGGTAAAGAATGATGTTGAGTTAATATTTAATGGCTTCTTGCTCAATGAAGAAGATCTTGAATTCGATAATGTAGAAAATGCAATATTCTTAATTGAAAAGATTGCTGAAAAGTTAGATATTAAGCCAAAGTCTTATTTAATCCGAAAGATGAAAGAACCTTTGATTAAGAAGCGTGATAGTATTAAGCAAGATATTGCCACTAAGAAGGGTGAACTTAATACGACTCGAGACATTCTTACAAAACTTGATACTAAGATATAAAAAGAAAACCGGTTTAAAAACCGGTTTTTTATTTTATTAAATATTTTTTAGTTCAAGTCAAATTCTGGAAGCTCAGACTTTTCACCTTCTGTTTGACCATCGTCTTCCATAACAGGTGATTCTGTCTGTTCTTCAACTACTGGTTTTTCCTGAACTGTCTCAACCACCTCTTTCTTCTTTCTTGTTTTCTTAGGCTTATTTTCAACAACCGGAGTTTCTTCAGTTGCTTGTGTTGTTTCAACATTTGTTTCAGGAACATTTGTAACCTCTACTTTATTTTCTTGTGCTTGTTTTTGTGCCTTCAAATTGGCAATAAATGCTTCATATTCAGCTTCGAAAGTATCTAATGCTGGAGTTCTACGAGAACTATAACCACCACGACCGTGACGTTCTGGAATAGCAGGTGCTACAGGTTCTGGTAAATCTACGCCAATTAATTCAGCACGTTGCTTGTCCATTTCAGAGTATTGAGTACCATTATGAATTGAATTATAACGGTCTTTCATACGTGCCTGTAAATCGGCTAAAAAGTTCTTATTTCTTGTATTGATTTTTCTTCCCATTTTATTATTCCTTAATATGTAATAACATTGTTTCAGGGACATTATAGACTATATATCCTGGTGGATTAGTTTTATTTCCCTTAATAATTTTTAGTGTAAATAAATTTATACTATTTATTGGATCTGACTGACCAATTATTTGATAAATACATTCATCGCCATTTACATTACTTGTAACTTTATCATTTACTTCAAATGGACGATATGTTTCTTCAATTTCTACCCCATTAGTAGATTTTTCAATATTTTCGGAATTTATAGTTTTTGCATTCTTAACGGCAACAGTAAGATCACGTGCAATCCATTCAGGACAGTTCTTACTACTTACTACTTTTTTAATTCCATTTAATAAAATATTTAGTTGTTCTTTACGTATATCTTCCATTAGTCACTACTCAAATTGTCTTCATCTTTAAATAATATCTTTAGAATATGAAGCTCCTTTTTAAACTTCTGTAAACAGTCAGATATTGTTTTGTCAAAGTCATTAAGATGAGTACTAATTTGTCTTGCGACACGGCCCGCACTAGCAGCTCTGGTTGGCGGATAGTTATATGATTCAAAGCCCTTCATGAAATCTGCACTTGGTTTTGATAAATCAGGAAGTTCTTTCTTAAAAATTTTTGCATAAAGTGTCCAACATGCATTTTCGAAACTTTCGATAGTATTAGCAAGTTCGACGCCTTCACGTAATTTACGTTTTTTCTTCTTTTTCTTCTTTTTCTTTGGAATCTGATTTAACCAATATCCAGGGTGATGAGCATCAGGAACGCCTTTATAAAGTGGATTAACACTAAATGGAGAGCGTTGATATAATAATCCCATACGTTGAGGACAGCAACCTTTGCAGTCACCGCCATGTGGAATACCTTGATCAGCACCAAGCGGAGCACCAACACCGATTCCAAAATCCTCGTCTAAAACCTTATATCCGTTTTTCTTAAGAACTTCTACAGCTTCTTCTAAAGTCATAAAAACCTAGCTAATCTTTAAATTATACTTATTATTTATATCAGTTACGTAAGAATTCCATTTATTTCCATGCGCATAGTTCTCTAAATACAGAATTTTATTGAATAAATCTGTATTTTCTTTATTATATGCATCAAAAGCTGCAGCGATTTCGCCACCAGTAAGTTCAAGGAATATCTTATAATGTAACATTTCATGAAGCATTGTTCTTTCTAAAGCTTCATAAGGTCTTTTATGAGTTTTGGAGATTTCAATCCTTGGATTCTTTAAAATTTTATTTTCAAAGTCAATATCAAATTTGAAATAACCATTGACTTCAGAACTATCGATGATATTGACTGGAATTTTAATCAAAGAATTATCAAAATACATGTTATTACATGCATCAAAAATTTTGCTTAAATATTTTTCAGTCAATTCAAAATGTTTACTAAAAAGATTCATAATCTCGCCATGATGATTTAAGGAAATCTGTTCTATCCTTTGTAAATGTTTTGCCATTAACGGTTACAGTTACAGTTCTCGAAGTAGATTCTACAACTTGAACTTTTACTGGACAACATGCTTTTACTTCAGGAATTTTTGTCCAATAATAGTAACCATCTACTATATTAAACCCATACTTTTCTTTTTCGCTCTGATATAATCGTTCACATTCTGGACAACGTGGTTTTGGCGGAGGTGGAAAAAACATATTAATGCTTCCTTAATATAGTGTCTAACTCACTGTTTAACTGTCTGACAACATATTGTTTAGAGATTATCTCGGAATTTAAAAGATAGTTTTGAATTCTCTTATCTTTATATAAACCTTTAATCCAGTTGACAGAAGATAAACAATACATTTTTGGACGTAACCATTCTCTAAGCTTGAACATTAATAAATCAAGATTAGAAATTGCGTTATGTTCTTCCTGGGTTTTCGGATTTCTTATCAATTTTCCATTACGGTCAATAAGACCTAATTTATAAGCCTTTGTTGTCGTTGGAATAGTTGTAATAGATTTAAGAAAAACAAAAACAAGAACATTATCAATGTCCCTATTATGTGTACTTAGGTTTATTTTCTTATTATGAGTTTTTAAAGAATATAGTGTTTCACGTGCTTCTGTTAATATTCCATTTGCTTCAAAATAAGCAGACATGGTTTCGGCATTGTTTACTAAACGCTGTAAACCAGAAACACTATTTTTATCTTCTAAGGCGTAAAAAAATCTTTCCCAGAGTTTTTCCATACAATATTTATAGCTTTAATGACACCATTCAGTCTCATTGATAGAATTTCCATCATCGATTATTTCATCACAATTATAATGATATGAACAAGATTCTTGTTTAGGTCTATACATTCTTTGTGTTCCTAAATATGGATCTTGTTGTGTAGAAGATGAAATTTCTGTTTTAACTTCCATCGGTGTTCCGTCAATATCTGCACCTTGTTTAGTACTTTTTACAGTTTTATGAGTAATCGGGTCAGTTCTGACGTCACCAAAACTTTTCTTAGATTCTGATTTCAAAAAATTGTTATATTTCTCAGAAATAGAATCTGCAATCTTCTTCATCATACTTCTAATATTTAACATATTATGAAGTTTTGTATTTGGGTCATCTTTTAAAGTTCTTTGATGAGCAATCATACATGTAGAATCACTACAGTATTTTTCATAACCTCTAATAACACTTATGAACGTCGTTTCTTTATGACATGTTGGACAATATCCTTCATCTTCTTTTCTGACATAAGTATCATAATAGAGTTTTGGATTATAGATATTATGCTCTTTTTTCAAGTGATTATTAAACTTTTTTGATGCCGCATTAGCAGAATCGGCAGAAATCATCATATCACAGATTTCACACTTTAATTCTGTATATTCTTGTTGTTTTGGCGCTTTATTACTACAAGTTGTAGAACAATATTCTGCATAACCTTTATTTAAACCATTATAAGTGGTCGGTTTTCCACAGATTTTACAGATTCCTTCACCTTCTTTCTTAAGAAACTTGTCATAATACTCTTGCATGCCCAATTTATGGTCATTTTTGATATGAAGAGCAAAAGACATAGCGTCTTCATAGGTTCTTCCACATATTTTACATTCGTAACTCATCGTTAAATATTTATAAATAATATAAAATCAATAATAAGGTTTAAAAATATGGCTGAAATTGGAAATAAGTTTATTTTTACTACAGAAGGTCGTACTTCATTAGTTGCCCAGCTAGGTGGTATACGATTTTCAGTTTTAGGTGCAGTTTTAATTCAGGGTCTTAAACCAGTTGAAGTACCAGAAGATAAAAAAGATACTACTTTTGAAGATGCTTTCAAAAATTTGACATTAGAAAGTCTTTCACTTGATAATGGTGTTGTATTAGGTTTAAAAAATGTTGATTATAGTGCATTAGGTAATCAAAAGATTTATCCAGTAGCACTTGATAGTTATCAGAGTGCAGTTAATAATATTACACAGAATTTAATTCCTTTGCATTATGTTCCAGCACAGGAAGTAGAAGATACGATTGGAAATGTTTATGGTATCTATGAATTAGATGTTGACCAAACATTATTATCTTGTAATTTTGTCGGTGATGATTCTGATGTTTCTTTTGCACATATTGGTCTTATTGGTAAGCAATATACACAGACTGATGATGCAACATATAATGTTGATCACACGCAAAAACCAATATTAGTTGGTATTGCTCAGTTAGATGGTGATTATGACGAAGAAACAAATGTTTATGAAGGTGGTATTCAACTTCTTGCCGAACAAAATCAGTATGTCAATATCAAATTAAAGCTTCGTTTTACATTAGACGAGCGTGATCGTGATATTGCTCTTGCTATTAATACTGAAGATCCAGATACTAGGGCAGTTTTAGCTATTTCTGATAAACTTTCTTTAGTTAATAATGGTCTTAAGACCAAGGCAAAGGAAGGTGTCAAAGTCGCAGCTGATAAGAGTATTATTGAAAATTTCAACCTCAATAAGGAAGGTGCATTAGCAACAGATAAGACTTTAATGGTTGCTGAAACATATAATGCTGATGAACTTGAAAATGAATGGAATGGTGTTGGTTTGATTCATCTTATTAACCGTGAAAATCAGGAAGATGATGATGAAAATCCATATACTCCGCAAGTTGTTTTATCTACAATAGAACATTATGAAAACTTGGAGACTGAACCAGTCGTAAGTTATAACGTCATGATGTTATTGCAAGGTAAAGGCAAAGACGTTCCAACAATAAATCTCGAATCTAAATATGAAGACATTGTTGCAGAAGCTAATGAAGCAATGGGTCAAGAAACAACTGGTGTTGCATATCAAGAACAATATTTTAAAATTAATGGCACTGAATGCCCAAAATTTGTAATGTCAACAAAACCAGAATATGATAATATTGCAGTAGACATATTTGGTTTAAATAATAATATACTTGATGATGGTAATCCAGATAAATTTTTATTTACGAAAAATAATGTTTCTCATGTAAATGACATTAATGCTAAATTAGATGAAAATATTATTATTGGTGGTAATAACAATCTTGTTGAGGCAAGACATTCAAATGCATTAATTAATTCATGGTATAATGTTACTCGTAATGAATGTGAAGACAATACTATAATAAATTCAGATTCTAATATACTTCAAAAATTTACTGATACTTGCGTTGTTTTAAATTCAAATTATAATACATTTAATATAAATGCACTTTTACCAGATTATGAATTTGATTGGTGGTATGATAATATAAGACTTACTACAGTTATAAATTCTTCTGAGAATAATATTCACAAAGTAAAAAAAGCAGTATTATTGAATGCTAATAATAACTTAATTAATGCAGGTGTAGGTTGTATCGGTGAAGGATGTGAACCATCAGAAAATATTAGTATAATTGGTGGTGAATATAATTCTGTATATAATTGTAATAATTTATACATATTAGGTTCTTATCATCGTGTATTCATGGATAATACTGATTTTGAAGATGGAATTAATAAGAGAACATTAATATTAGGTCAAAATAGTGACTGGAATTGGTCAACTATGCGCAATTGGAAGTCCAGACCAGGTATTATCTATGGTAATGGTAATGAAAATGGTAGTAATGAAAGAAATGCATTAGAATTCTTCCCAGATGAAGGATTGTTAAAACTTTATGATAAGTCTGGTAATTCTACTGTAACTATTGGTGGCGATGTTGGTATTAAGGTTGATAATACTACTAACTTTAATATGGACATGAAGTCTTTGAATTTAACAGATAAACTTTTACTTTCAAAGGGTAATAAGTCAATAACATTATCAACTGTTGATACAGAAAATATTGTCGTATCGGATGGTGATAGTCAAAACACACTTAAATATAAATCTAGTAATAATATATTGACTCTTAATGGTCATGGATATGAAGGTAATTACTCTAATAGTTATTTAAATTTTAAATGGAATTCTTATACAGCACAGATTGATCCTAGTGAATTTAGAATTGACTCTCAGGTTAATACTACACCTAATAGAATGTCAATAACAGATACAGGACTTGTTATTAGTAAAAGTAATAAGCCAGTAGTTACAATTAATAATGACACTTATTATCAAAAAGCAAGAGTAGATATTTTATGTGGTATATTATATGGTGTAAGTAACATAATAAATGCAAAAGTTACATATTATAAAGGTCCAGCTGAGTTAGGAGCCTGGTTCCGTACTCTTTGGGAGTCTGCACCGCCTATTGCATGGTGTGATGATGACGATGATAAAAAACCAAGACCTAATGAAGCTATTTATTGTTGTAAATATAATGGTGATTGGAAAGCATATAGACTTGACGAAAATGATACAGGTAGTTATACAAATAAAATAGCATGGTCTGTTTTTGAAACTTTAGTAGCAAATAATACTAATAATTATAGTCATCCATATAAATGGAATAATGATAATAGCAAATTCTTCTATATGATAAGCACATTACCAGAAATTACAAGAACAGTAGATGAAATCGAAATTAATTTATATATTGATGATATAGTAGGTATGAATATTGGTTTATTATGGAATTTGCAGCCATATAATTCTTGGGCAGATTCTTATGGACCAATGGTTAAATTAAATGTTATTTTGTCAAATGGTTTATTTGGTAATGGCGAAGGCGAAGATTTCTATTATTGGAAATGTTTTAATGCAACTTCTAAAAGTTCATCAGATAGTCCAACTGAAATGGATTATGAAAGAATAAGCTTAACATATGATAAGCCATTAACTTTAGTATCAAGACCATTATATACTTCTGTTGGAACACCTACAACAAATATTGGTCCAGCTAATAAAATGTGGGGTTGGTATAGATATTATGGTTATTAATAAATAAACAAAAAATTAAAACCTTATACATTACGTATAAGGTTTTTTATTTTATATTTTTTAAGATTTTAGTTCATTTTATATTTTACATTAATTTTATTGAAGAGAACTGGTAATTCCATATCAGTACTGAAATTTACAATATTATTATTGTCGTCCAAGATAGAATCACAAATACCTGGCTTAATTAATGGATAAATATCCATAATTAATTTTGTAGCAGCTTCCCATTCTTGAGAATCATAATCAGTAGATTCATTAATTGCTTCTCTACCAGCATCTGTATTTTTATATGGACTTAATATCATATTAGGAACTACGTAATTCCAGAAGCTATCTTCAGAAATCGATCTACTTTGTGGGCTATTTAAGTTACCCCTACGTAAAATAGTTTCATCCCTGATAGTAAATTCTGCATTTCCAAGCGCATTAATTAATATATCTATTTTATATGGTAATTCTATTGCTCTTTGAACACTTGTAATTTCTTGCAATTGATGTGTTTGATCAGATAACCAATATTTAAGTAAGAATACTACAAGTTCAAAATCATTAAGCGAAAGTTTATAGTCACCAATATTATTTTCAGAAAGATTAGATGTAGATTCATAATCTTCATCAGTTTTAGTGATAATTTCTAATTCAATAACACCATCTTCTGTAGCATTTCTTATTTCAGCATCAGAACTAGCACTTAAATCTACAGCAGTTGTACCAGCATTACGATAGAAATCCATAGTTCCTTCACGTTGAAGTGTTAATGGATATAAGTAAATATATTTATCATCAGATGATGTTTCACAAACAATATCATATGTTTGTTGATTTACATTATAACTAGGACTTGAAGGATTATGATTACTATCTACAAATTTAATTTTAAATGTTACATTTCGTTCTCTAAAGATTGCTTCATTTATGCTATTACCATTTTGGTCAACTTTAGAAATTTGAATAGCATTCCACCAACCACTTCCGTATCTTTCATTAACTTGATAATCATATTTAACAGCAGAACGTGCAGCAGCATAAGAATTTAAATCGTAATCTTGTATAATACGGAAATCACTATTATACAAGTCATTCCATTTAAATCTCATTGTTGGAGATTTAATCATGCTAGAAATCTTAAAGTCAATATCTACAGCTTTAGTTCTATCATTCTTATTATATAAGTCAATAATTTCAGATTTATAAATACGTCTATCAGATGCAAGTTTTTGATCAAGATATTCGTAAACCTTATTTTGCATTTCTTTAGTATAAGCTTCAATATCAGTTAATGGATCAACGTAGACTGTTCCAACAGCATCAAAATATTGAACAAATGGAACCATTGGAAGTAAGATACTATTAACTTCAATTTTATGCTTACAGTTATCATAGATTAGTCTTACATTCTTAAGCCATTGTTCATCCGCTTCAGATTTGAATATCTTATTATAATATCCTTCATAAGAGTAAAGCATTTTAATAAAGTCACAAATATGGTCCAAATACTTATCACCATAAATTGTAACAGCATCATTATTTTCATCATGACCAGTTAATAAGTTAACTGGTGCCCAGTTTCCGTTATTTTTCTTATAGAGATGTCCAAGAATTGAGTAGAAAATATTATTCTGAATAAGTTTGTGAACAATATTTTGTGGTAATTTCTGTTGAACTTCTTGCTGACCATAAACAAGTGCATTTTGAACAGTTATTGGGCTAGTCAAGCCTCTAAAGTAAGAAGTATAGTCATCTTTAGTAACAAGCTTTCCGCAAGAAGAGAAGTATGCAGGAGCATTAATCTTGATACTATCCTGTGTTTCAAAGAATTCACCACCGTAAATATCAGAATTAATAATGAACTGAACGTTGTTAGTTACGTCAATAACATTACCATCAACAGAAACATTGATTTGATTATTGTGGGACATAACAGAACCTTTAACACCAGTTACATTACATTCTTTACCCTTAGTGGCAATATACTTAACATAGATATTATCATTATAAGATTTCAAACCAATATCACAGATTTTTGGTTCTGTGCTAAAGCTTAATCTAACAGTTTTATCGGAATTAGTATCAATAAGACAGATTTTGAATTTATTATCTCTTGGTTTATCTGCTGGCCAGTTTACAACTTCTTCATTTAAGTGAATTGCTTGTGTTTCAATAGTAAAGAGGTTATCCTTTTCCATTGCGGTATCAAGATCAGGCCCGATACCGACTTTACACCAGCTTAAATCTTTATAGAAAGTATTATTTTTGTAACCATACGGGTCACGCTTACCATACCAGTCAGAAAAGTCAAGGTCATTAATATCATAGAACTGGTTAGTCTCGCCAATTTTATCCATATTTGCAGTTCCAAGGATTTCTATAGTTTTTCTTTCACCTTGGAAGCACTTAATAGGAGTAGTATACTTTGTATCGTAATAAGAAATACCAGCTAATGGAATATAGACTGCTTTTTCATTAGGAACAGAGAAATAAAGTTCCTTAACCCAGTCATTAGATTGACCGTTAATAACGTCGTCTTGAGTTAATTTATAGCTATATCCACTGTCAAGAATATATTTATTACCATTGAAAGATAAATCCATATTTTCTTGGCTAAAGAAGATTTCTGTTCCAGCTTTAATTCCTTCTGGGAGTGGTCCTTTTAATCTGATTATAAGTTCACATCTTGCTGGAATTGCTCTTCTAGGGTTATAACCAAGACCTTTAGCATGCTTGATAACACTAGAATCTAATCGAGCAGTGGAAATAAACGATTCTTCTGCAGTTCTCTGTAAATAAAAGTTTGTCATATCCATACATGCACAAAGCATTTCCTGGAACATGCCATAAATTGTAGCAGAACCGATATTCTTAAATCGCGGGTCAGAATTTAATCTAGCTCTGAAATCTTGTAGGAGCTGTTCGTAAGTTACATTTAAATAATTCATGTGATTCTAAACCTTTCTAAACTTTTATATTATTTATAATCTTTAGAAGCCTTCGGAGAAATTTTTAGGTAGTCACATTATAAATAATACAAATAACAAATAATCTTAGAAGGAAAAACAATGAATCTTAATTTTTTAAACCCATTTAGCTCTGAATTCTTAAAAACTTCCCCGGAACATAGTGAACAACGTGCAATCGAAGCTGCACGTAATTCTTATGGTAAAGGTGAAGATACAATTGACTGGAATGCAATAGCAGGAAGTTACAATAACAATGGTTATGTAGATCCAGCAACACCTTATGACCAAAATAATATTGTTTTTGAAACATTATTTACAAATAAATGGCAAAAAATTTCTTGGTATCGTTCTATGGCCATGTACCCATTGGTTGGTAAAGGTCTGAATATTATGGCGGACGAAGCAGTTTGTCCAGACGCACTTGGAAATGTTGCAATGTTCGATATTGAGGAACCGTTCAAATCTAAATTTACTGCAACAGAATTTGCAGCATTGAAGATGGAATTTGACTATATTGTTGACTGTGTTATTGGTAAAGAAAATATTTGGGATTATTATTATAAATGGCTTGTTGATGCCGAACTCTTCTGGGAAATTTGTTTAAATGATGCAGGTGATAAAGTTGTTGGTATTAATACTTTAGCACCTTATGCAATGCTCGTAATTTATGACAAAGATTCTGATAATATTAATGGTTATATTGAAAACATTAATTATCTCAATCAGGCACAGGATAAGACTTCTGAAATTAAGAAGTTCCTTCCTAACCAAGTTGCTTATGTCAGATATCCGTTAATTTGGACAAATAGAAATGATATTCGTGGTCATTTGGAACGTTCTATCAGACCATTGAACCAATTAAGAAATATTGAAGATGCTTTGACTGTTTATCGTATCACTCGTGCAACTGAACACCGTGTATTTAACATTTATACTGGTAGAATGCCGAGAACTGATGCTGCTGCTTATGTCCAGGAAATTAGAAATAAGTATCGTAAGAATTTGACTATTGATAATACTACTGGTATGGTCAATGCCGTTAAGAATACTCAAGCAATGACTGAAGATTTCTTCTTCCAGAAGGATGACTCTGGTAACGGTTCTACAGTTGAAACTTTCGCATCTGGTTCTACTTTTGATGGTCAGCTTCAGGATGTTTGGATGTTCCAGAAGCAGGTTATGGACGGTATGTTCATTCCTCAGGCAAGATGGAAATCTGATGAAGTTGGTGGTGCTTCTTATAATCCAGGTATTGATCAGGCTAACCACGAAGAAGTTTCTTTCCAGAGAGTTAATAGAAGATTAAGAAGAAGATTTGCAGATATTATCAAGCAAGTTTACCTCGTTCACTTGAGAGTTCGTGGTTATAAGGAAAAATTCCTTGATAAGGCTTTGTATAATATCGATTTACATCCAGCAACAGACTTTGAAAGAATGCGTGACTTGAACCTTGCTGAAAAACGTGGTTCTGTTATTGGTACTCTTTCTCAGTTCTTACCAACATCTTCTAATATTAAGCCAGGTGCTGAAGAACTTGCTCCAATTTTCTCTAAGCAATTCTTCATGGAGAAGATTCTCGGTATGTCTACTCAAGATATTCTCTTGAATAATAAGATGCTTGAATCTGAAATTAAACAGATGAGAGAAGAATCAGAAGCTGCACAGGCTGAAGGCGGAGAATCTCCAGATGCTGAAGGCGGCGGAAGCGACTTAGGTTTCTAATAGAAAATTTAGAATATAAAAAGAAAACCGGTTTTAATAACCGGTTTTTTAAATTTAATTTTTTTATCTATTAGGTGTAGATAACTTCGAATGTAGAGTAGCTGAATGTGCAGGTTCTGGTAATCTTAGAATCACCATTCTGGTCAAGAGAAACACTCTGGACAGTCTTTGGCCATACACGATAAAGTCTCCACTTCAACGGAAGAAGTTCTTTAAGAGTAGAATCATAAAGGAGAACTTCAACAGTTGCACAGTAACGAGAAGCGAAGTTAGAAAAAGCACCACCAGTAATATTATTAGTAGAACCACCAATATCGTCCTGGAAACCTTGGTTCATGAGAAGGTTTGCCCAACGATGTAATGCTTGAGAAATGGTAGTATCTTGGAATTCATCCCACTGAATATCAAAAGTACCACTAACAGTAGCCTTACCAGGATAGAGAAGTTTAGTTCCCATATATTGTGTATCAAGTTCACCAAATTCCTTTTGTGGTAATGTTGCTGTTCTTGCCTTAATCATTAAATCGTCGGCATCTAATAATTGTGATAATGGCGAATCGGATTCGTAAAGAAATCTAACCTGGAAAAGATATGCCTTAGCAAGGTCAGGTAAGTTAGCCAACTTACCCCAGACGCTCATACTTGTATCAAACTTTTGTGTTGCCATAATAGCTAATCTCCTTGAATTTTTTTATTCTTTATTATTTATAGAAAAATTTAGGAAAAATAATTAGAACTTAAAAATTCTGAAAAATCACATAAAACCGTTATAAATAATTATATAGTTTAAAACTTTGTGGAAAAGAAAAAAGGTTTATAATATTTATTAGGAGAAACGTATGGCAAAATATAGTACGCCAGGTATAAGATTTACAGAAATCGATAATACCATCCGTTCAGAAGCTGAACCAGGATTAGGTATCGGTGCGATTGTCATGAAGTCCAATAAAGGACCTGTTAATCAGCGTGTCGTTACCAGAAATTATAACGAATTTACAGAAATTTTCGGTGAACCAGAGACTTTGACCGACTATGGTCACTTTGCTGCAGAAAATTATTTTGCAAATTCGACTCAAATGTATGCCGTTCGTGCAACTATGGGTGATGAGCAATACTCTCAAATCCAGTTCACTTATGACGGTGCACCAGTAACCGCAACGAACAAGTCCAAGGACACATGTAAGTTCGTTTATGTCGATAACCAGAGCGACAATACGCTTAAGCTTTTGTCTCCATTGTCTGCTGTCACTCAAGTTGACGCTATGACCGCAGGTGGTGACTGGTTAGATAATCCAGATGGTCAATTCGGTTACACACTCAAGCAGCGTGCATATTATGGCACATTCTCTGATATTTTGTCAGAAACAGAAGATTTAATCATTTATAAGGGTAAGAATGACGAACACGGTGCTGAATCCTGGGAAGGAAATATCGTTGAAAAAGGTATTCACGTCATGTACCCATATTCTGTCGATTCTCAGGGTAAAAATCCGTTAATCGAAAATAAACTTTTGTTTACCGCTTCTGCATGGTATAATGAATCTGCTAATGCAACTCAGTGTGATGTTAGAAAAGTCGGAACTTTGTTCAAGACAACAGTTTCTGTTCCTGCTTCTGCAACTCTTAACAGAAAGCAAGTCAATATTACTTTCTACGGTGAAGAATCTGCAGTTAGTGGCTGGCCAACAAGCGGTGTTGCTTATCAGGATATTTTCACAGATGATAACTTCTTTGGTGATTTCCCAGGCCCATGGAAAGACGGAACTTCTGGTTATGGTTATGTAGACGCACAGCGTATGGAAATCATGGACTGGGACGATCCAGATATTAAGAAGACTTACTATGTTGATAGCGATAATTTCGCAAGTGGCACATCTGGTGTTTCTGGTATCAAATATACAGAATTCTTCAGTGTTGACCCAAGCTATGCAATTATCGGTAATCATCCGACAATGGATTTCGATGGTAAGGCTGGTGCTGATGCATTATTCTGCTCTGCAGTTTCTGAAATGTATTTGAATACAGATAAGACTAAGGTTGCATATCTCGGTAATGATGATATTGATAAGCGTTCTCCAAGAGACGTTATCATCGATATGCTCGATGCTTATAGCTGTAACGACATTTCTGATATTAACGAATACTTCTACCTCAAGTATTACGATGCAACAACCAAGTCCATCGTTGAAAAGATTATTAAGGAAGATGCAAAGGATTGCTTCGATCCTAAGGGTAAGTATTTCGACAAGCATGTTGAAAAGTATTTGTTCTGGCTCTATGCTGGTAAGGGCGAAAACAAGCTCACAAAGGCTCCAGTCTATATTGCTGATGAACCAGAATTGGTAAGCTTGCCAATCGATAACACCTATGTTTACACCGATGGTGAAACTGGTGAAAAGATTATCAGAAATAATATTGTTGCTAACCCATCTTCTTATATCTTCAACTCTGTTGATAAGACTTATGCAGATGGTTATACTGTTAGAACTGAAGCTGACGATGAACCAGGTAATGGTGACATTGAACAGTACAAGTCTGTCTTCGATGATCAGCTCGTTATTGCTTCTATTGGTCCTGGTAAGTATGGTGATGATATTGGTATTTCCATCATCACAACTGAATGTTCTGAAATTCCAGCATTAAATCATCAGAATGCATTTAACTGGAAGTACAGATATGATGACGAAGACCGTGTTAACAATGATACAACTCCATATAATGAAAATGAAATGGATTTGACTTGGAAGAAGGTTTTCAGAATTAACGTTTACATCAAGTCTAAGACACAGACCGCAGAAGCTGCTTGGGGCTTTGGTATGGATGCTCTCCTCAAGGATCCTGCAGAATCTTGGTATGTTTCTACTGACCCGTATGCAAAGGACGGTGAAGGCAACAGTCTTTACGCTCCAACTGTAATTAACGGTCATTCTGATTATATCTACGTTTCTCGTGCTTCTGTTACTGATGCTGTTAACGGTGTTGGTAAGTATACTCAACCAACCCAGACATTCGCAATTTACGGTTTAACTGGTGGTAAGAATTCTGAAAAGAATAATATCGCTGAAAAGACCGCAGCATTATCGCTCTATTCTGATAGACGTCGTGCACCATTCGATATTCTCTTTAACGTCGATGCAATCGATACCTTCAATGGTCGTCAGCGTTACAACGCTCACCAGAGAAAGATTGCTCAGATTGCTGCAGCAAGAACTATGGATATTGGTGTTGTTCAGGTTACATCTAAGTCTGCAAAGACTGCTAAGGCTATGTTATCTGAATCTAAGATGTTCAACTTCAACAAGGGTGATTATGTAGCTGAATACGGTGGTTACGATAAGTATTACAATGGTACACTTGCTTCTTGGATTTACTTACCTAAGTCTGTTGCTGGTGCTTGTGCTATGGCTTACTGTGACACATTCTCTTATTCTTGGATGGCACCTGCTGGTGTTGCTCGTGGAACAATCAACTATACCAACGGTCAGTTGCTCAAGTTGACAGACGACGAAATCGGTCAGCTCTATGACAACAACGTTAACACAACACGTGACTGTGGTAACTATGGTGTTGTTCTTTGGGGACAGAAGACTGCTCTCAAGAAGAACAGCTTGCTCAACAGAATCAACGTCCGTCGTTGCTTGAACTTTATCGAAAAGCGTCTTGAAAACATGATGACTCCGTACCTCTTCATGCAGAACAGTGTTAACACTCGTGCTTCTGCAAGAAACGACATTGACTCCTTCTTACAGAGAGTTAAGTCTGCAGAAGGTATTGACCGTTATCAGGTTAGCGTTACTCAAGACCCAGAAGATCCGACAATCATGAATGTCAATATCATTGTCTACCCGACAAGCGCTATCGAATTCATCGATGTTAAGATCATTATTAACCGCTCTACAGTCACTGTTACTGAAGAATAAGTTAATAAAATATAGAATTAAAGACACCAGTTTCTGGTGTCTTTTTTTATTATACCCTTTTAAAACTATAAATAACAAAAGAGGAAATCATGGATTTTAACATATCTGAAAACAGCACAGACACACGTTATTTTTTAACTGTTGAATTTACTCAGCCAATTTTGCCATTTTTAACTAATGGAACATTTAATATATCAATTAAAGATATGTTAATGATGACTACAATAAACATTGATAGTTTAGATGTTTTACTTAATCAATATGGTTTGACAGTTCCTTATAGAACTTCCATTCAAGATCAGTTAGATAATTCTTTAATTAATAATAAAGGTATTGTTATAACAATTCCTAATGATAATACCTTATCTTTTACAATGATTCCTCGTTGCATGGAAATAAACACCAATAAGATTATTGGTTTTTATGATTCTATGATAAATATTCATGCAGAATATAATGCTGTAACAGTAGATGTAAATACTACTGCAAAATTATATCCAAGATTAGTAAGATCTGATACTTTAGATAAATATGCACCTGAGCCAGATCCAGTATTACCATCTGATGTAGATAGATGTTGTTATACATATCCGGATATTTATCAGGATAGTACAAAGAAAATTACGCATAATGTTGTTTACAATACAGATTCTGAATTTTATGCTAATTCAACAACTTCTGCAAATACCCCACCTGAAGAAGTTCCATCTTATGTTAGTAAGTTAAGTGCATATTTTACAGCAGAAGAAGCTGACGGTTTTATTCCAGACTGGAAGAATGCTGTTTCTTGGTTATATAATGATAGAAATAAATCTCATGTTGATGTTGATTGGGAATGTTTAGATGAAGAACCAACCGTCTATAATACATATGTTGTAGGTAATTCAGATGATGTTGAAATTCAAGAAAATTATTGGTTAACTATTTCTGCATATCAGATTAATCAATATGTTTTTGCTAAAAATTTACCACCAAATAGATATGAAAATAAATTGTTCTTTGGATTGAGTGCAGAACATATCGATATTTATCCACCACTTGAGCCAGTTCATGAACTTTATATGCCAGATACTCTTATAATTACACCTGTAAATCCAACATATGTATTTGTTGGTGATGATACTCATACAGAATATCCATGTCCAACAAGAGTATTGGAAATTAATGATTATAGTTTACCACCTATTGAACAAGATGGTGTTGAACATTTTGAAATAAATTTGGATCCAAATGGTAATGGACATAATGCATTCTTATTTAGTGATCCACAATATAAAAATATCGTAGCTTGTAATTTAAATGTTCGTTATTTTGATGTTAATAATAATATGATTCCTCATGGTGCATTACCTTGGGACTCATTATATGGGTCAAATGGTTATAATTTACCTGATATTACAGCAACAAATTCTATAATTGATGTTTCTATTAGTGCTATAGAAAACGTATTATTACATTATGATAATATTGATCATGCTGTTGTATCTGCTCATATTGAAGTTGAATTAGATAGTGATTTAGTTGATGAAGATTCAGAAACACATAAAGTACCAATCGAAGAAGCACCATATTGGATAAGTAGAGATTATGCACTTACAACAGGTTGGAGATATATTGATTCTGTTCAAACAATTTGGAATAAGTATGAACATCCAGCACCAGTAGTAGAATATCGTGCTCCTGCACAAATTAATATGAATATTCTTCCGCAATATGCATCGGTTAATAATCCATCTTGGCAGACATCTCCAAATCGTATTTTAAATGTAAATGCTAATACTCCAGACGATATTGAATTTGGTAGAGAATTGCTTACAATTTCTATTAATCCAAGTAATTTGAATAATTTTATTACTAGTGCATCTGATAGATTAGATGTAACATATTATATTAATTATCCAGGTTCTCATAGAGGTGAGGATGCAACATTAACAACTACATTTGGTACTGAACCAGTTCCTGAAACATATACACTTAGTGTCCCTGCTGATACAAGTGAACCATTAACTGCAAATATTAATTTATCTGGTGAGTTAGATGAAGATGCAACAATTACTATTGCAGCTGAACTTGTATTATATGATCCAAACGGAACAAGAGAACAAGAAATAAAAGATAGATATCATGTTGACTTATCAATGCTTCCAGATTGGAATAAGATTCCAGCAGTTACTTTGAATTGGACTAGAAGATATACAGATCCATTTATTCCAGACCCATGGACTGAATTTGATAAGTATGTTATCTTTACACAGTCTGAATTGGATATTGATAATTCTTATATTGGTGTTAAATCAATTACTGCACCATGTGTTAAGGTTAATAATGGTTCTATAGTTGAATCTGAATTATTCATTACTGGTAAAAAGAAAGTACAAGATACTACTAGCGCATGTCTTGCTTTTATTAATGCTAATACAACAAAAACATTGGCTGATGGAAGACATATAGATTATACTAGTGCTACGGAAGCAAGAGAAACTACAATATATGGGGGTCAATTACGTGGTTCTGTTAATGCATTAAGTGATTATAAAGTTCATATTGCGGATGATGCGGATTATCCAGAGTTTACTAATACAAATCCGTCTTATATTGGAAATATCGTAGATAACGATGGTTATCTTGAAGATTTAATTATGCCTATAGAAGAACCACCAGAATTAGTTCAATTAGATAATATGGAATTTATTGGTGAAGAATCTATTATCAGAGATACTGACGCAACAATTAATTTAGATGCGAGTGTTAATAATCATTATGATGTATTACAATGCGGTGATAGAGGTATAATTAATTTAAAGAAAGGAACTTATTACTTTAATTCTGTTACACTTGGTGTTGGAACACAAATTAATATTGAAAATAATCTTGGTGATAATGAATTCGTAAGAATATTTGTAAGGGGTGATTTCAATGCAGCAAATACAATCGATATTAATAATCCTAATGTAAATTTGAAATCATTTATGATTTATTCTCATGAAGGTAATATTGATTTTGCAGCAAAAACTTCAAATAATTTCAACTATGGTATTGCAGTTGCACCAGGAAAACCAGATCCAGATACTGGAAAACCAATGGCTGGAACTGGTGAAATAAGATTCCATAACTCTGTTATTTGGACTGGTGCATTATGGGCACAAAAAGTTGATCTACAAGGTAACTGTGAAGTTCATTCTTATGGAAATTAAAAAAAAGAAAACCGGTTTTAAAACCGGTTTTTTAATTTAAAATTTTTAATTATTAAACAGCTGCAGGTGCTGGAACATCATCGTGTTTGCAACATTTACAGCTGAAAATTTCAGTATCTGGACCGACCTTAGATGGTGGAAGCAACTTATGAGTATGACCGTCACCTACTGGTTGGCAAACACCGTCTTTAATAAAGTGAACGTGACCACCGACCATAGTAATCGGAGTTTCTTTATTAATATTTGATGGTTCGTTTAATGCATCGCTAGTTCTACCATAGCCAGTTTCATCAAAAATCCAGTATTCGTGATGATGTGGACCCATAGCTGAAGAACCTTCAAAAACGTCAGTCACACCGATTTGTGAAGTATTTTCATTTAAAGCCAATGCACATTGTTCATTTACATAATCTGCATATTTTTTCATAGTAATTCCTTTTAATCGTTATATTATTTATAAATAAATATAAGGAGAAAGCCATGAAAGATATTAATGAAGGTTTTTTTAAAGATAAATATCAGAGATATAAAGCAGCAGTTATTAGTATTTTAAAGTCTCGTGGTATTAATGCTTTGGCATTAGGACATTATTTAGACGCATATTGTAGAGATTTTTTTGCAGATAACATGTCTGCTGACGATTGTGCTACATCTATTGCAGAAAATAGACTTGCAAAAGAGAAAGCAATGGTTGCAGAAGCAATGCGAATTATGCGTGAACATGGGTATAGGGTAAAGCCATACAAGAAATAATATAAAAATATATCAATAATAGACCAACTATAAGATATAGTTGGCTTTTTCTGTTTAAATTTTAACAAAAAAATCAATTTTTAACCTATAAATAAAATATAAAGAATAAAATTCTATGTTAAATTGGAGGAATCAAAATGGATAAAATTCTTGAAACCCTTTCCCAAAAATTCTCAGCAGAAGAATTGAATGAGGTCAAAAAGGCTATTGAATTCACTGTTGATGAAAAGGTAAAGGCAAAGTCTGAACAAGAAGCCAAGATGATTGCCAAGAAAGCTGATGAATTTTGTCAGAAGAAGATTAAGGAAGCTGTTGAAAAGAAGACTGCCGAAATCGAAGAAATTGCTAACAAGTTCTGCGAAGAACGTTGTGAAAAGTTGAGCAAGGAAGCCGATGCAAAGGTTGAATCTTATAAGAAGAAACTCGAAGAAGCTTCAGAACAGTATATCCTTGAATATTTCGATGAGAAGTTCACAGAAAAGTACGGGCAAGAACTCGAAGCTATCGAAGAAAAAGTTATTACAGGCTTGGATAAGTATCTTGAATATAACATCAATGAAAAGATTGGTCCGGAAATGATTCAGAAGACTGCATTGCAAGAAACCTGTCAGCCGATTGTTGAAGAGTTCATTCACATTCTTGAAGACAGATATGTTGCACCTAACACCACTGGTTCTAAGAGAATCCGCGAATTGAAGGCAGAAAATGCTGAAGTCCGTGCATCTCTCCAGAAGCAGCTCGATGAAAACATGCGTCTCGCTGAATTGGTCGAAAGCACTGGTAAGAAGTCTTTGATTTCTGAAAAGGTTGCTGACCTCTCTGCAGATCAACGTCTCAAGGTTCGTAAGTTCTTCAAGGAAAAGAGCTTGAATGAAACTAAGAAGGATATTGATGCTTATATCGAAATGATCCAAGAACAAGCTGACTCTATCAACGCTATGCGTTATGAAAGAGAACAATTGTTTGAAAGTCATGAAAAGCCGGTTCGCAAGTCTCGCTATGTCGAAGACCGCACGAACGAAACTATCACTGAAAAGTTTAAACCAAAACGCCGTGAATTGAGCGCTCGCGAACGCATGATGCTTGGTTCCGCTAACCTAATTGATGAAAATTAACTGAAATGCGAAAAATCTAATTTTTCGTTTATAAATAAAATATAGAAATTCAGAAATAAAGTAATTTTTTAATAGGAGAAAAAACAAATGAAGATTACAAAGACACAAGCCGGTATGATGGAACGCTGGGGCAAGGCTCCAGGCGGACTTTCAGTCGCTGGCATTAAGGACAATCTTGTCCGTTATAATACTGCACGTCTTTTGGAAAACCAGCAGACTAAGAACCTCGGTTCTGAACTCTTGACTGAAGATTTTACTCAGGGCGTAGGTGCTCCACTTGGTCTTGACCAGGGTATTCCACACGGTGGTGACGCAAAGGGTGTTTTCGCACCGATTTCTTTGGCACTTGTCCGTCGTGTTTTCCCACAGCTTTTCGCTAACGTCCTCGTTGGTGTTCAGCCATTGACTGGTCCTGTCGGTCTTGCTTTCGCACTCCGTTACATTTATAAGACCAATAACCCGAACGAACTCGTTGAAGCCGCATGGAAGGCAGTTCCTCGCTTCTCTGGTTATACCGGTTCTACCGCTAACACAGATGGCGAATGGGATGCTGGTACTGGTGTTGATACTCAGTCTGCTGAAGGCTGGAAGATCACTGGTCCGACCTTCGGTTCTGATGACCCGTCTGTAAGCCGTAAGATGCCAGAACTTGGTCTTATGCTCAGCCGTCAGTCTATCGTTGCTAAGACCCGTAAGCTCGCTGCTAGCTTCTCTCTCGAATCTGCAGCTGATATCAAGGCTATGCAGGGTATCGAAATGATGACTGAAATGATCAACGTTCTCCAGCAGGAAATGACTGCAGAAATGGACCGTGAAACAATCGGCCGCTGCAAGAGCCTCTGTACTCCACGTGTTTACAACAAGGCTGATCAGACCCTCGCTAACAACGATTCCTTCATTGGTACAAACTCTCAGGAACGTTTCGGTCTCATCATCACTCACATCATGAAGGGTGTTAACGACATTCGTACCGCTACTCGTCGTGGTGCTGCTAACATTGCAGTCGTCTCCCCAGACGTTGCTACTGTTCTTCAGGTTGCTAACCCATGGTTCACCAAGGTTGCTCATGAAGTTAACGGTTCTGCAGTTACTCCGGAAATGGGTACTCTTAACGGTGTTGTTAAGGTCTTCTGTGACCAGTATGCTGTTGACGAATTCGGTGCAAACGACAACGGTGAAGTTCTCTTAGCATTCAAGGGCTCTAGCCTCTATGATGCAGGTGTTATCTTCTGCCCATACGTTACCGGTGTTGTCAATCAGGCTATCGATCCTAACGACTTCTCTCCAAGAGTCGGTATCATGAGCCGTTATGGTTTCGCACACAACATGCTTGGTGCTGAAAACTATTATCGCTTGCTCAAGTTCAACGGACTCTTCGCAGACGCTCCAGAGTCTCTCGTTTGGTAATCGATATTGAACAAACAGATTTAAAAATACAGGTCTTTATGGCCTGTATTTTTATTTAATAATAAATAATACATATGAGATTTAAGGATTTTTACAATTTAAACGAAAGCATTTATGCAAATGTTTCTAAGCTTAAAAAACTATTTAATCTTGCATTAGATGGCGGAAACTTAGATGATTATCTTAGGGTTGATAGATATGCACCAGAAGAATTAATACTTATTTCACCTATGATTTTAGATGAAATAACAGAAGAAGAAGTTATAAAGATTTGTGATTCTGCTGGTTTCTATTGTAGTATTCATCACAATGATAAAGGAAAACCTCTTCCTTTTGACCCTATCTATATTACACCAAAGAACCAAAAAGAACCGCTAAACATTGGCGCACAAGAATATTATCATTGTTCGTTAGCTGCAAATTTAGATAAATCTGGTTTACGTTTAAAATCAAGAAAGGTTGATAATGATTATGATGTATATGATGATAGAATTTATCTAGTTCCTGTTGCATTAGCTGGCGATCCAAATGAAATAATAGACATGGTTGCATCAGAACATAATTGCGATAAATCTGAAGTTTATGTTTATAAAGTAACTTTACCTAAAGGATATGAAGTCTATCAAGACCCAACTAAGCGTGAAGCAGTATATGTAACTAATGCAATTCCACCTAAATACATTACAAAAATAAATTTGTAAACTTTTATACAAGAATTACCAAAAATTTTTTATAAATAAAATAGGTGTATGGGAATGGTCCCGTGCATAGGAAAATTTAGGAGAAATAACCATGAAACGTAGAGAAGACATTTACAATTTGGGTAATGATTACTTCCAGAAGGCTGAAGTTTACTTCCGTACAACTTCCGCAGAAGTTGAAGCAGTTAGCGGTAAGAGCCCAGTTTATTCTGATGGTATCTATCACTATACTCAGGAACCGGTTTACGAACTCTCTGGTGGCACTAGTGCTCTCAACAAGAGAATCTTCAACGTTCTTCCACAGAAGGATTGGACACCAGTTGACTTCGAAGGTGCTGATACATTCAGCGCTATCAATGATGCTTCTGCTGTCTTCAGCAAGGATTATGCAACTGGTATTGTTGTTGACCTCAACGGCGGCGACACTGCTAAGAGCGACTGGTCTAAGACCCCAGGTGGCAAGACTGACAAGTAATCATTAACAGATTATAAACAATTTAAAAAGCCTTAGAGTAAAATCTAAGGTTTTTTATTTTAATAATTCTTCAATTTTTTTATCAACTTTATAATTTTCTTTTTCCATCATACCGTCCATTGCCCAGGAAATATCTTTTTTAAATTCTTCTTCATTAAATACATATTTTTTGAACAAGCGTGTATAACCAGCATTAAAGTGAATATAACATATTAGCTCGTTAGATATTATAGAAATGTTACCAAATAGGTAATGACGATTAAAGCCAATAAGATACATATATTGAGAAATACGACAAGAATAAAGCTTATATTTCTTTATTATGTCAATAATATCTTGTTCAACATATATTCTCTGCATATTTTATATATTAAAAAACCGGAACGTTAATTCCGGTTTTATTTTAATGTAATATTTTATTATCGTCTATTTCTATGATAAGCAGACTGTCTAGTACCTGCTGCTAAGTCCATGTTAGAACCACCGAACATAGCGCCTTGTAATACAAAAAGAACTGCAGTTGAATTTTTTGCAGCTTGAATTCTGGCACTTAATGTCTTGTAATACTTATCACCAGTTACTTCGCGAGCCTTTTCAAGAAATTCTGCCTTTGCAACATCAAGACCGACTTCATCAGCAAGCTTTGTAAAGTAACCGTCTTTAATATAATCTGCACAAAGTTGAGAAAGCGGAGTTCCTTCAGCAGTTCCGAAACCTTCATCTAATGTCATAGTTTCGTCTAAAGTCATGCCTTCTAAGTCGAGGTCATCTTCTAAAGCTTCGTCAACTTTGTCTTTCTTCTTTGCCCAGAAAGGAACAAAATCGGATTTCTTACCTTTCTTCTTACCTTTCTTTTTCTTGCCACCACAACCGCAGCAACCTTCATCAAGTTCATCATCGTCTTCAATTTCTTCGTCTTCACGAATTAATTGATAACCTGCTTCTTCGGCAATACGCTTTGCCTCTTCGAGCTCTTCACGAGCAACACGTTGACGGAAAGATTCGCCTTCTGAATTCTTGACGACGTGATAACCTTTACCTTCTACAATTTTTTTAGCTTCTAAAAATGTCATATTAAAGTCCTTTAATTGTTATTTATATTATTTATAACTTCATAATTCCGAAAAATTTAAATATTAAACTATAAATATATTAATAGAATATAAGGAATTTAAATATGGAAGCTAAAAAGTTATTAAATGAAGCTGCTATTGCCGAATCAAAGATTCTTAATGAAGAAACTAACGGCGTAAAGCACATGTATATTTCTGGTCCTTTCCTTCAGGCTGTAGATACTAACAGAAACGGGCGTATCTATTCTAGGGAAATTATTGAAAGAGAAGTTAATAAGTTCCAGGGTCTTATTGAATCTCGTGAAGCTGTTGGTGAACTTTCTCACCCAGAATCAATCGAAATTAACCCAGACCGTGCAGCAATCTTGATTACTGAATTAAAGATGGATGGTAATCTTGCAATCGGTAAGGCTAAGGTTCTTACTACCCCATGTGGAAAGATTCTCGAATCTCTTTTGAATGATGGCGTTCGTATGGGTGTTTCCTCTCGTGGAACTGGTAACTTGACTGAAGGTAACATGGTTGCAGATGACTATTCTCTTGCAACAATCGATGCGGTTTATATGCCATCTGCTCAGGTTGCTTATGCTGATGCAATGTATGAATCTGTCCAATATGCATCTAAGTGGGTTCTTAATGAAGCAACTGGTCTCTATATTGAAAAGAGAGAAAAGGTTGACGAAGCTACTAAGGCATTCAATAAGAAGGTTGACGATATTGGTTCTAAGATTATCGTTGAAGCCTTTAAGGATTGGTTAAAGGCAATCTAAAATAAATTTACATAAAATAAAAATAGAGGTTTTAAAACCTCTATTTTTTATATGGATGCTTTTTCACAGAATACGTTATGGTCCCAATATTGAATTGCGTTCGTAAACCATTCAACTTGTTCCATAGAAATAGGTGTATATCTATGATAATCTGTTGCTAAGTCAAAACCGTTTTTCTTAGCAAATGCTCTTCCATGAATGTGACCATAAAGAACAATACTATCTGGATAACGAGGATGAACCTTACCTTCATCCGGTTCGTGAATTACATGATAAGTCTTTTTATTATGTTCAAACGTAGCCTTAGATACAACGTCTATATGCCTATTCTTTAGCTCAGAAACAGCCTTATTAACGTCTGTTTCTATCTTCCTATCATAATTACCCATGACCAAAATAAGCTGCTTATAATTCAAATCAGATAGTATATTTTTCATCGTAGAGACATCACCGAAGTCACCAGCATGATAAACAATATCGTTCATCGTAACAGTCTTATTCCAGTTGCTAATCATTTCCAAATCCATTTCAAAAAGATTAACAAATGGTCTTCTGGAATAATTCAGAGTTCTTTCTTGAGAGAAATGTGTATCAGAAGTGAAGAACATATCTGTAGGAGACTTTTCAAGTTTCTTGACAACATGTTTCAAGAGTTCTTCAAGATTATTCCAATACTTGATTTTCTTCATATCAAGTCTGCACTTGAGATAATCATTCTTTTCTGCCCAATCAGGAAAACCAGAGTAAATACCAGGCTTGTCGAACCAGTCACCAAATTCAATATTGGTTGTAAATGCAGGATGTTTCTTTTGAATATCTCTTGCAACCCAGAAGACAATAGCAGAAGCTTTCTTCATTGCGATATATTCCCAAGTGGTTTGCTTGAGCAATGCTTTATCACCATACTTTTCACGAAGCTTCATAAAATCCGGATTTGTAGGGGTAATAACTTTACCAGTAAAACTTAACTTTTCGAGAATTTCAAATGCTTCTTTTCTCCAGTCATCTTCATAGTTTTCTCTAGGGCAAGGACCAGCTAGGAAGATAGAATTATTCATATCACCAGATAATTGTTCTTCTGGATCCATGTCAGTATTAACTTTTATTATATTCATATTATCCTCTAATAATTCGTAATACAAATATAGAAAAAGACTGTCAAGTGACAGTCTTATGTAAATTTTATTTGACTTTTATTAATATAATGGACCGCGGCCGCGTTGCATGTTGTTGAAACTTTGCATTGCCATATCGTCGAGGAATTCATCAGCTTCTTCAGGACCATATTCGTAAGATTCGTCGTCATTTTCAATATCGAAATCATCAATATCATTATAGACTTCATTATCTGGAATATTGTTCGGATCAGTTTCCCATTCAATATAACCCTGGAAATTGCAACGTTCGCAACCTTCACCACCGCAATCAGGACAGATATTTACTTCTTGGTCATCACAACATTCTCTATGATCAGCTGAGCAACAGTCATCACCATCACAGTTGAGTCCGCATTCCTTCAAAAGATAATCTTGGAATTTCTTGGAATCAAAAACCGGATGCTTGCCAGAATACTTCTTAGATTCCTTAACAAAACGTAAACCGTTTGCATTAACGATTCGCTTTGCTTCAGCAAGCTTTTCTTCTGGGGTCATTTCTTTTTCTTTTGATTCAGAAACTTGCTTCTTGTCAGTCTTTCTAACAAGATGATAGCCATTCTTCTGAACAATCTTAACTGCGTCTTCAAATTTCATTTTAAATTCTCCTTAGGTAAATTTTAAAAGTAATCCGTATTCATTTTCTAATTTCTGAACTGTGTCAGACATTAGGTTATTCAATGCAACTTTGCTCTTGAATTGTTCAGAAAGTTTTTCAACTTCATCAATATAGAAGCGAAGTTTTCTAAGTGCATTTTCTTTATTGTAGATTTCGTCAGAAATCATGTAGTTCTTGGATGCAACTTTGAATGGTGTTCCAGTAGCCAAGACGATTTCAACGAGTTGGTCTGCAAAATCTCTAATTGTTTCGTATACTGTCTGGAAATGTGTGTGGTGGAAACCAGAATCACATGACCAGTGGAAAATGTGGACCTTATTGGCAAATGTAAGAGAATCTACTGCGAAAGTATACAAATTCTGATATTCTGCCTCATTAGTTCCAGCAAGATATGATATAAAAGTTTCTGTTTCTTCCATAAAAATTCCTTTTATTATTTATAATTATTAAACTCTGAATTTTCGGTTAATTTTCTATTGGATGATCTGCCCTATATTCTTTAAGTGCATTCTTAGCAGTTGAACGGAACAATGCTGGAACATTATCATTAATCATCTGCTCATTTGCGACAATAGTTAATGTTCCTTCATCATTTTTAAACTTGTTGAAATATCCTTTAGCCATTGGTTTATAAAGGGTTGGAACATACTTGTCAATATCAGCTTCTGTTAAAGTGATAAGGTCTGGATTTTGTTGAACCTTTGGTTTTGGTTGTTCTTTTACAGGTTCTGGTTCTGGTTCTGATTTTGACTGATCTACTACAGGTTTAGGTTCAGATTTTGGTTGTTCTGTCGATGCAGTTTGTTCCTGTGTAGCAGGTTTATTATTTTTAGACATATAGTTTTCATAAGCTGATTTAAACTTATCTTTTTCTATTTCACCATTACCATAGAGCATGTTATAGTTTAAGCCTTTATTATCTTCACCTAAACCATCTTGTATATCTTGTTTTGCCGCGATTTCACCCCATTGTGTAGAAGTTAAACCTTGATATTTTCTTTCGTTAGGGTCAGCTTTAGAAATGCCAGCCTTTGCTAATTTTTCTTCACTGATTTTTGGTTTATCGTTTGTATTATTTTCTTGCTGTTCTGGATATAATGTTACTGGGGTGTCTAATTTTACCGGTTTCATTGGATCTTCTGCTACAGAAGTTTTAACTTTTGCAGTATCAATAGGTTTATTGTCTGAATTTCCTATTGTTACTATAGTATCATTCGGTAAATCAGTATTTTCATTATTAGCATATTCAGTTTCAGAATTTATCATATTTAAAACTCTAGCATCATGTCTTTCTTTAAGACCTTCCCAGTCTTTTTCATTGACAATGCTTTGAGCTTTTGCACGTTCTTCTTCGGTATAACCAGCATCATAAGTTTTATCATATCTCGGTTTACCATTATCGAGTTCACCTCGCATCATTCTATATGCGAGTTCATCAGTTCTATCTTCAGGAGATAACGAATTTAAGTCAACAGGATTATTATTTCTATTTGACTGAATAAGAACATCATTTAATACCATTTCACTATCAGTATTAGTTTCTGGACGTTCTTGTTCTGTAACAGAATCAGTAACAGTATTTTGACCAGTTGGAACTTCACCGGCATTATTAAATTCATTTTGTAATGCAGTATTATTTGAATCAGGAAGAGCAACGTCTGGACTTGTCGGGTCAACAGTAATATCAGTAACATTTTCTACTGGCTTTTCTCCGCTATTAGTTGATTCTTGTAATGGACTATCTGGATTAGATTCTTCAATAACTGGAGCAGTAACTTCTTCTGTCGGTGCAGGAGATTCTTGTGCTGTTGATGGTTCTTCTTCCTTGGTTTCTTTTGCATAAGCGTCTTCTTCACCTGAAAGAACATAGAAGGAACGATATGAAAATTTTAAAGTCCATTTTGCAATATCAGCAGAGCTATAATCAAGATCAAATTTAGTATAGTCTACAAGCTTTAATTCTTTGAATACATATTTTAAATAAACGGTTGAAAAAATATTATTAAAAACATATACAGTTAATTCTGGAATATAATCAGTCAATTTATATTCGAATGTATCTTCATCAAATAATTTTGATAAAAATAAATTTACCAGATTAGTAATAGCAAGCGTTCCATCTTTAGTATAATGTTCAATTAGTTCTATTTCTAAATCACCCAAAGATGTTGGGTCCATATAAATAATGGTTTTGCTATTATTACCATATTCAAAGATTTCTTCTTTTGGTTTATATGACGGTAAAGTAACAGAAGTGCATTCACAAAGCTCAATTTCACCATTTTCTGGCTTTGTGGTTTTTAAAGCATATCTGTTCTCTTTTGGACTATTATCATTCCAAAAATCAGCATCATCAAGTTTTAAACGAACCTGATAAGAATCTGATAATTTTATAGTTTTGGTCGTTAAATAGCCATAAATATTGCATAAACTCATACATTATTTATAAATAGTATATGAATCCAAATAACTTAAAAGATTGCTTAACTAAGTTCTGGACACCGAAAAAATGCGGAAAATCCGGAGAACCTGAAGATTTTATTGAACAACATGATATGATTCTGGGTAGGACTTTAATGGCTGACCCGGCTGATTTATTAGAACAATTAGAAGAAAATACATTCAATTTTCAGAAGTTTGATATGATTGAATGGTCAGATTTTTTAAGACGTGCAAATTTAGCAGAATATTTAAGATCTGATTATATAAAGCTTGCATTAGATGTAACAACTACAAGACCAGCTATAGGAAAAGGAGAATTTCTTTTTGTAAGCTGTTTCTCTAATCTTGGATTTGCAAATGGTAAAGGAGATATTGTAGATTTTAAAACAGGTAAACGTTGTGAATTTAAAGGTATTCGTTCTACATTATCAGGCGACAGTAAAGCATATAGACAAATGAATAAATCAATCATTTATTCTATATTTTCTCTATTTGGCACTGGTTCTTCTCATGACCATTTTAATCGTAAATGTGCAAGAGATATTGATGAATTATTAAAGTCAAAACCAAGTTTAATAAATGAAGTATTAAAACGTTTACAAAATTTAACAGAACCAGATCTGAGTTTTATAAAGCCATTTGCTGAATTATATGAAATTAAGAAAGATATTTTTATGGTTGTTGGTGCAATGCAACTTTGCATTTATTTGAAGACACAAAATTCACAATATATTTTGTTTACAAATGATGAAGGATTTAGATGTTTTGAACAACCAAAGAGTGCAGAAGATGCATATTATATCGTTAATGAACTTAAATTATCAAGTTGGCAAACTAGTGATTATGGTATGACTATAGGTATGTAATGGCAGACGGAAATGATAAGAACATATTAGACCCATCATCTGCATCGCAGTCTGGTCCAACAGCTTCTGTTAATAACGTAATAGAAGTTTTGTATGGTAGTGATGATATTCAAAAAGCATATCCGATTCCGACAAACAAGATAGATAAGATTCAGATTAAAGAAAGTTTCTTTTCAAAACTTCCAACTTTGAAACTTATCTTGTCTGACGTTGGTACTCTTTTCAATACCGTTGGCTTTCAGATTGGTTATACAATCAATGTTAAGATTACTCCAATTGTTAAGAATAAAGATGTTATTCCAAGACCTTATGTAAATTCAAATTTTACAATTCAATCAATTAACTATGTTTTTGATTTGGATAAGAAAGATTACGTATATGAATTGAATTGTATATATCCAGCAGAAAAATATTTGAATGATATTTGTGTTTGGCCAGTAACTGAAATCGATGCACTTAATATTGAAAAGCAATATACTAGTGAAGAATTGTTACGTTTAATTTGCACACGCGGTGGTTTAGGATTTTATTCTAATTTAACTACGGAACCAAGTGATAGCATGGCATGGCTTAATTGTAGCTTAACTTATAGCGAGTTTGCAGAGAAGGTAATAAAACATGCATGGGTTGGCGATGATGATATGCCGATTCTTTATGTAAACAAGGAAGGCACAGCAATTTATAATACATTAAATACAATGTGTAATGGTGCTACAAAATATACTTATATTCATAAAACTTTATATGATATGAAGTATAAGCCGACAGGAAATAATCCGAATAGAAAGCCAAGCGGATATAGAACATTTACAGATATGACGTTTAATAACGTTGGTTATATTCAGAACCAAGGTGCTTATGGTGTAAAAACATATATTTACAATCCATATCATATTAAGAGCATAAATCCGCTTAGTATCAAACCAAAAGTTCCGAAGAATATTAAGAATGTAACTCTTAATGATGCATGTTTGCGTTATAAAGAATTCCATGATAATAAAATAAGAGTTGCACAGATGAGTAATAAATCACCTGGACAAGTACAGAATTTTAGATATTCTTTCTCTAAGATGCACTTTAAACAGACACATGAAAATTATGATTATGCTCCACAACATAATGAAAGTATCAAACGTGCATTCTTCCAGCAATTTGTTTCTTTGACTGTTGACGCAGTTAACCAACCAGATTATGATTTTGACCCATTACAGATGGTTTATCTTGGTGATAAGATAAGTGTTCGTGTAGATTCAACTTATAATCCAGGAACTATCCAGTCTGGCGATTATATCGTAACTGGATTAGTTCATAATTTTTATCCAAGGTCTAATTACACAATAAATATAATCGCAGCAAACGATGGTATCAATGGTGTAGGCCAGTTGAAAAAAGAAAGTGATATTAATAAGAAGTAGGTTTATTTATGGCAATGAATACAGATGAAATGCTTAATGAAATAATGAGTAAGGTTGATTCTGGTTTTAAGGAACAACAGGCAGACACTTACGAAAAATTTTCACAAGATCCGCATGACAGATGGACTGGTAAAGTTATTGATAACGTAGATCCAGAAATGCTTGGTCGTGTAAAGATTCTTGTTTTTGGTTATTATGACGAATTGGCAGAATTCGCATTGCCATGGGCAGTACCTGATATTGGTTATATCGGTGGTTCGAATGGTAGTTTCGTTGTTCCTGAAGTTGGAACTTTTGTCAGAGGATATTTTGACCAAGGTGACATTCAGAAACCAATTTATGACTCTATTGCATTCAGTGAAATGACTGCTAAGAATAAAACCAAAAATATGATGATTAATAAGTTGGAGAATTATCCTCATAAGATGGTTCTTATGGAAACTGACCAAGGTGATTATCTGACTTTGAATCGTTTTGATGGTGAAACAAAATTCCATCATAGAAGTGGTTTTGATATAACAATCGGTGCAGATGGTTCTTTAACTATCAATACTGGTGCTAGATATTCTCAACAAGGAAATATCAAAATTGAATGTCATGGTGATACAGAAATAAAGACAAATGGTGATACTTCTGTTACTTCTGAATTTGGTAATGTAACTGTAGATTCTAAGTTGGGATTCGTTATGCTTGGTAAAAATCAGGCAAAACAGTTGGTTAATAACTTACCTATTTGTCCTATTACTGGAATGCCACATTGCACTGGTAATACTAATGTTATCTGTTAATTTTAGGTATATAAATATTATATGTTAGAACTAAATAAAAATCCAGATTATACTTGGTTAGAAACCAGTAAGATTGACAGCGAATATTATGATTTAAACGCTGATTTACGTGGTGTCGAAGTATGGAACAAAGATGCATTAGATCAGATGATTGAGATGGTCATTGTTACAGAACCACATGAACGTTTATTTAATTTATCCTTTGGTTCTCCATTATATCAAGTATTATTTGATAATTTTAATCAATTAGATAGAATAGTAAATACTGTATTTGATACTATTGAATATTGGGTTCCAGTTACAATCGATAGAGCAAATGCAGATGTTGAAGCTGATGAAGATAATCATGCATTATTATTTAAGATTCCATATGTTTCAAATAATGGCATGATTAAAGGAATATTTGCAAGAAAAATCAGTAAGTAAGGTATAATAAATGGTTGATAACGAAATAAGAAATTTTGCAGGACCAAAGATAGAGCATGACAGCAAAACAGGCTTGTCACATTTTATCCTATCAACCACTTATGATACTCCTGCAGGTCCTGAAATTATCCAGCTACATGGATTACTTTCAGATTTGCCAGAAATTAGTTTTACAGTTAATTATGAAGATGGTCCTGGTAATGAATGGCAGGATATTTTATCTAATTTCATGACTAATGACTTAATGTCAATATTTAATGCTATTGGTGCAAAGGGTGCAGGATTCAAAAATATAGTTAAGGCTGGTTCTTGGACAAAGCAGGTCTATGCTGGTTATGCTCCTTCAACAATACCATTAAAGTTTAGAATTTATACTAGAGATACCTTTGGACAGTCTAATGTTGAAATGTGGAAAAAGTATCTCGTTAAATTTGCATCAATTAATGACGGTAATAAATTTAGTATAGGTGCAGCTACAGATAATATATTTAATGCTATAGCAACAGCATATAATACTGGTGAAGATGTTGCAGAACTTGCAAATAGTTCTGTAACCGCTTTAAAGAATACCACAGATGTTACAGCAGGTCAGTCAAATTCAAAAAGCGAAGGTAATGATTTCGTTTCTAAATCTATGACTGTTGAAGCACAAATAGATGCAATTAAAACAGCATTAGCAGATATTTCTGCACTTGCATCTGCGAATGATGTTTTTAAAATTGACATGAAGATTGAAAAAAACAATGAAACTGTAACAGAATATTTAGGTTGGGGCGGTGCATATACTCCTATTACTTTTACTGCAAGTTTTACAGATACTAGAGCAGCAAATTCTAATGTAACATTAGCTCCTGTTGAAATTGGTAGACTTAATGCAGTTACTATGACTGGTAATGAAGACCCTGATGAAATTTATATTTCTTATGAAGATTTAGAAGGTGCTATTGATGATTTTGTTGGTAAATGTTCATCATTAAGCAATGAAGCAGCATCAAAAATTAAAGATACCTTAGGTGATTCTTCAAAAAAGAAAATAAAAGATGCATTTGAAGCAAAAGCACCACATGAAGCAAAAAATAATGATATTCGTAAATTAGGAAAATTTATTAAAGATAATGCCAATGCTATTGGTGATATTATGGTTTCTAAATATGATGAAAACCGTGTTTATGAAACTATGAATATTGAAAATAGCCTAGGTGAAAAGTTATGGCATCTAAATATTTACGATAATGTCATCTTTAACATGGCAAAACCATTAGTCGTTTATATTTCTGAATGGAGTTATAAAGCATCAGAAGAACGTGATGGTAATGATCCTGTTTATTATGATTTTGAAATTACTTGTGCATTAGACCAAGTTTATTCTCGTGATACATGGAATAAAATTTTAGCAAGACCAGCAACAGAAATAAAGCTGCCAATTGGTGGTTTTTGAAACCGCTAATAAATGATGTTTAACATAATATTTCTGTTAAATCAGCATCGGTTAATACATACTGTGTTTGTAATGATACATTAAAATCTACATATATTGGATTATTATTATATGTTGTATTTAATGATGGTTTAAATGACCATGATTTTAATAACCATTTTACTTTAGGCGATGATTTAATTAAACCATTAATATCAAGCTTTATTAATGGACAACCACCTGTATCATTATCTTCCATATTGCCAAGACCTTCAATAAATTCTTTTAAGTGGTCTATGTCCTGTTTAACTTCTTTAGATGCTAGACTTCCTTCAAGTTTATTATTTTTTATAGAATTACCAATATCTCTAAATGAAATCTTTTCATTGCCAAGATTATTTTTTAAACTATTCATGATTCCAGCTAATTCTTCACCTTTATCATAAGCTTGATAAACAGATTGTGCTTGTGATGTTATAGTATCAGAAAGTCTAAAATATTGTGGTGTTGTTACAAAAATTAATAAACGAATAATATCATTAAATGCAGAGGTATTATAATAACCATCTATTGGATATGCTCTAAATTTAAAAGATATACTTAATGGTTCGGCAGATTTAGGAAATTGTTGTGTCCAACCGTCAGTTACTAATGGCGGTTTGTAAGTATTTCTTTGCTGAGCAAACATTTTCATCCACTTGTGCTGAGTAAACTTCTTAATCTTTTCATTAAGAACTGCAGCAGGTGAATCACCCCAAGTAGTAGAATATGAAATTTCAGGAATTTCATCAATTATTCCAGTAACAGCGGTTTTACCAGCAAGAAAATTATTCATGCTTTCCACATCTTCTTGACATGTAGTAACAGTAAGAGTAACAGTATGTGCTCTTGTGTAAGGAGAGTCGTTCAAATCTATAATATTTGAGCCAGTCGGCTGATTATAATAACTAATTAATGCCATATATTAATCTTCTGCTTTACCTGCTGGAACGATTGGTTCTTGGTCCTTAACATACTTGAACCACTTAGATAATGTAGTATTTATAGTATCAAGTGTTGTTTTAATTGCTGCACTCTGTTCATCCTTCTGCATCTGAGAAACATACTGTGCAGAAATATTGGACTGAGTATTATCCGCATTATTAATACTTGCAACAGTATTATTTTCTTTTAAGATAGTCATAACAGACTTTGCAACAGCATTACTGAAGGCATCAGTTGTAGGATTCATTACATCTGACGTGACTTTATCTTTAATTTCACCAACAGCAGTTTTAATATCAGTTAATATATTAGTTATTGGAGAAAGTGCTTGTTCAAATGCATTGACTGTTGGAGATGTTTTTGCTTTAGAAGTTTCAGAAGCTGTTTCTTTCTTTTCTTCTGATGCTCCGCCAAATAACCACTTAATACCTTTAATAACGGCTTTGATTAAACCGCCAAGAAGACCAACTACGAGTGTTACAACAATATCAGCTAAGAATTTGACAATTCCTATGATAGCATCATAAATCATACCACCAATCATAGCAAATACTTCTACAATCTTCTTAACTGCTTCTACAATCTTGTCACCAAAGAGGACGAATACAAGGATAATAAATCCGAGTAATAACAAGACTGCAGCGATAATTATAAGCCAACCACCGATAGAAACAGCAAGTTTAATACCTTCGAATACAAACTTTAATTTGTTCAATGCCATTTCAGCGATATGCTCGATGGTAGTACAAATTCTCTTGAATATACCGATAGAAACAGCCATTGAGTGTTCAGAACTGGTAAATGTAATTCTTAAAATATGGAATGCAACTTCTAAGCCCCACTTAGCAATTAAGAACATGACCTTCATTACATGGAATACAGTAGTGAGTGTTGATATTAATATTGCAGGACCTTTGAATAGCAAGAATGCAATTCCAGCATAGAATATTATTGTCTTTGTAACTTCTTCAATTTTTTCTTTTATCGGTTTTGCAAGTTTATTCCAGAATCCTTTAAAGAATGCAATACCTAAAATTATATAAGGTAGCAAGTGCATAAATACACCTGCAATTAAAGCAACAGGATTTAAAATACCTTTTAAAATCTTTCCTAAACCAGCCATGAACTGTTTTCCATTAACTGGGAATTTTGGCGCTGGTATTTTAGGGAATTTCTTCATATCAAAGATAAGCTGACTCTGATTTCCCTTTGGATTGAGCAAACGTTGTCTTGCATCTGCTTCTTGACGTTTCTTTTCATTTTCAACAAATGCTTTTGTTTGTTCTGTTTGCGCTTTTACTTGATCACCACTTGTTTGTCTAATTGTTTCCTGATTATCAATAAATCCTTTTTCAACAGCTGTTTGTAAACCGTTGAATGCAGAAGCTAAAATTGGGTCCATTGCACTAGCGACGCCAGTTGTTCCTTCACCTACGAAAGATTCTACATTTTCTGATGGCGGAGTTAATGTTTCAGTTAATTGTGCATCTTGTGCAGCAGCTTCAGTTGAAACTGGTTTTTCAAAAAAATCTCGCATTATTCCAACAAGCTGATTAATACCAGTATTAATATCAACAAGAGTTACTCTTATACTATCAAGGTTAATATTAGTGCTTCCTATTCCATGTTGACATGCGGATAAAATATAATCAATGGAGGTTAAGCTTCCATAACCATTACCTTTAAGAGAACGTAATATTGCTATCTTTTCGTCCTCATCTTTAATATTTTTTTGCACCAATGCCTTATTTAACTCTGCCATATATACTATTTATAGTTTCTGATTTTTATAATAAAAAATCACTCCCAAATAGGAGTGATTTATATTAAATTCTGAAATTTTTAGAAGTATTTGCCACCATCGAAATCAGTTTTTGGTTTTAGACCTTGTTTAGAGACTCTATAATAGTAGTCATAATCGCCTTCTTTATATTCTTCAGGATTAGAAGTATAGTTTCCTTCTTCATTGAACTGCGAATAATAGGCAGAATATGGAACATTATACTGGTCACGTAAGGTTTTATTACCAAAAGAGATTGTTTGGTCGACATTATGACCGAAACCAGATAATGACATATATTCTTTTTCAACAAGCCATTCATTGGTGTATTCAACACCCCAAACTTCTGGATTAAAACCAGATGTTATATCTTCTGGGTCTAAATACATTGGTTTATAACCAATAACATCACCTTTCTTGACATGCTGTTCATTTATGATACAGTCAGCAGATGCATAAATTGGTCGTGTGTGCAAGATTGGTTTATCTCCACTAACTGTTTCTGTAGCAGGAATCCAAATATTTGTTACCTTTGTAAGAAGCTTTGCATCTTCTTCATAAGTAGTCAATTCATCAGTTTCCCTATAATCATATGTCGTTATGTATGCAGAAGTTTTTATTCCTTTATATTCATACGGGACAAGTTCAGTCTTTGGATTACCGTTCAATACATAAGTATGACCAACCTTTGTCTGATAAATCTTGCTGAATTCATAAGGAGTAGTTAAAGAACCGTCTTTATTACCAAATGTTGCAGCATGATAAAGATAATCTCCTTTATTTAAAGTAATATAGGTATTAATCTTTTCAATAATCTGTGCATCTTTAATCGGCTTATAAAGGAATGCTTCCATAGTAAAGTTAAACGAAACCTTAATCTGTCTCCAGTCTTCTTCACCCATGGATTCACTTTGAATGTCCCATGTCATAGTTTCAAGTTTCATCTTGATACTTCTACGTTTATTGAAGAACCAGAATTCCTTAACATCAAAGAATGCAGCAGGCTGGAATCTTACAGCGATTTGTTCGACAATCTGTTCAGCATCTGTCATTTTTTCGCAGTTTGCTTCCATTGAAACAGAAATATTATATGGAACCGGTTGAACATCAGACCAGAACTTATCTTGTTGGTCACATACCAATCCAGCATTTTCCAAATCCTTGTTATAGAATGCACGAGTTTCGTAAATGCCTTTTGCTCTTTCAGTTGCAAATTGCATACTATCCAATCTATAAGTAAGATTTGGTAAACTTATATAATATTTGTTACCAGATTCTTGTTCAGTTCTGAAGTCATGGGACTTGTTTCTTGGACCGAATTTAATCGGAACATTGATTGTTTTGACTGGTTCACCGAACTTATTATAACGAATAACTTTCAATTCGTTAAAGAAATTCTCGAACCCGATAAACAGACTACGCATTGTGTCTGCATAGAAATAATTTTGAGGATAACCGAAATTAGGAGCTCCATCAGCAGTTCCTTTCCAATATCCATGTAAACTTGGGTCATACCCTTCTTGTGTGTAATTTGCCATAAATAACCTTTAATTATATGATATTTATAGAATTTAAAGTCTTTTTATAAATATATTATGAAATTAAAACTAGTATATAAATGTGAAATTTGTGGATTAAATGACTTAAATAAGCGTGGTTTAGGTACACATTTACAATTTAAACATTCTGATATTTCTAAAGAAACATATTATAAAAAATATTTAAAATGTATTGATGAAGATACTTGTAAAGTTTGCGGGAAACCAACAAAATTTTTATCATTCAAAGTGGGATTTGCTAATTGCTGTTCAAAAGAATGTAGTAGAAAATGGAATAATAAAAGAATACAAGATAGTAATTTAGATAAATTTGGGGTTAAAACACCATTTGAGTTAAAAGAAATACAAGAAAAAGTTAAAAATACAATAAAAGAAAAATACAATTGTGATAATATATTTCAAGTATCAGAAATAAAAGAAAAAATAAAACGGACATTAAAAGAAAAATATAATGTTGAGTACCCGTTAGAGTGTGAATTTTTTAAGAATAAAGCAAAAGAAACAACGTTTTTAAGATATGGTAATGAAAATTATAGAAATTCATTAAAAGCAGAAGAAACTTGTTTAAAAAACAACGGGGTTAGACATCCGGCACAGTCAGGTATAATTGCGAAAAAAACAAGAAGTAAATATATTTATAATAATATAACATTTGATTCTAGTTGGGAACTTGCATATTATATTTGGTTAAAAGATCATAATATTAATTTTGAATATCATACAATAAAATTAGAATATGAATTTAATAATAATTTATATTATTATTTTCCTGATTTTTTGGTAGAAAATGATTTGATAGAAATTAAAGGCGATCAGTTTTTATCGGAAACTGGAAATTTAATTTCACCCTATAAAAATACTAATAATGAAAAATTAATTAAAAAATTTGAATGCATGAAAAATAATAATGTAAAAATTATTTCTAAAATAGAAATAAAACCTATTATTTTATATATAAAAGAAAAATATGGAAAAAACTTTTTAAATAAATTTAGGGAGAAAAATCAGAATGTTTCAGAAAACTGCAGAACTTCGTGGTCATAATGAGGTCGTAGAATTAACTAAAGAACAAATGGATGAATATGTAAAATGTTCTACAGATATTTTTTATTTTTCCAAATACTTTTATATTTTAAGTGATGAAGGTGAAGCGCCAATACATTTAAGAGAATACCAAGAACGTATAGTTCGCTGTCTTGTTGGAAAATATTATGATAAAGAAGGTTCTATTAGAAATAATAGAATAATAATGCAAGGGCGACAGACAGGCAAGACTACTCTGGCCACATTATATATTTTATGGTATGCACTTTTTAATGGAGACAAAACTATCGCTGTTCTGGCTAACAAGGAAGACCAAGCAAAAGAAATTATGTTGAGAATTCGCTCAGCTATTTTGAAACTTCCACTTTGGTTACAACAGGGAATTAATCCTGATAGAGGCGGTTGGTCAAAAGAAAGTATCGGTTTTGATAATGGAACTAAGATATTCTGTGCTGCTTCTGGTTCTTCTGCTATTAGAGGTAAATCTGTTGACTTGATGCTTGTCGACGAATTTGCATTCTTGCCTGAAGAAGAAGCTAAGGACTTTATTAAGTCAGTTTTCCCTACACAATCTGGTAGAAAGGATGCTATGATGATTCTTATTTCTACTCCGCATGGTATGAATGAATTTTATAACATCTGGATGAAAGCTATTTCTGGTGCAAGTTCTTATGTTCCTGCAAAGATTCAATGGTATGAAATTCCTGGAAGAGATGAAGCTTGGAAGAAGAGAATGATTCGAGACTTCGGTATTCAGATGTTCCAACAGGAATATGCTTGTTTAACTGGAGAACATAAAATAACAGTTCGATCCGAAGAAGGAATCGAACTAACGGAACCGATTTCAAAACTATATGAACTTTGGATGGACGGTTTCTTAAGATAAAAATAAAATCACCTTTTTGAAGGTGATTTTTTATTTTCGTTTAAACGGATTTAATAATTTTGTATATTCATTTTCAGGATAATCTATTGATTTATCAGTAGGTTGATCCTTATATTTTAAATTTTCTACACTATCTATTCTTGTTCTATTTAATTTTTCTTCCCATTCATCTAATGAACGATGATAATAATGGAACAATCTAATATCACAATTTGATACATTTATTTTTGCTTTTGGTCCTACAACTTTTGGTTCAAATGTTGTATTATTTGGTAGTGTTACAGGATAATTATTAATAAAATGTGGATATACAAATTTTATATGGTCCATAGTATTTTTTAAAAATCTATGAATAAATGGTTTTACATCAACAAATGTTTCTTGATTATATTTTTCACTGACATACTTACAATCATCAATCATTGGTTTTTGTCTTGTTTTTGGTGTTTTAGATGATTTATAAGAAATATTTGTTCTAGGAACACCAAATTGATAAATATCATTTTCATTTAATTTTTTTAAATAATCATTTATTGTTTTATATTTTGTTTTATCAAACCATAGATATTCGTCATCATCACAGAAAAATTGATATGTGTATTTATTATTTGTATTAACATATCTAGTATAATAATATTGTTGAACATTTAAAAATTTAGATTTATCATATAATAAAACAACATCTACTTTTTCATTATCTTTAAATTTTTCTTTTATATTACAACAATTACTTTCATTATCTACAATAATAATATGGTCAAATCCACACCAATTTAAATAGTGGTCAACCCATGAATCTATATCGCATTCTTTATATAATTTTGTTATTAATATAACTTCAGAAGAAATTGGTTTTGTTTTATATGGATTTTTCAATTCACTAGTTCTAAACATTTTTCACCTATTAAATTACACTTTGATATTGTTCAGCAAAAGTTCTGAAAATTTCAATATACATCTTAATTATATTAACTGTTTCTTTTGCACTGAACTGATTATTCTTAAATCCATCAGAGTCAATAAAATCTATCTTTAATTTGACTGTAGCATATACAGAACGCTGATTTACTGAATACCCTAGTATATCTATTCTGGAACCATTATCGACGTTCTGGCGCACATATGGAGCGAAATATTTATTTAACTGCTTAATATAACTCTTGACATCTGTATTTATTTCATTACGCATTTCAAAGATTTTAATTTTTAAAACAGCAAAAGCTTCAGTCTTAGTAACTTCGACACCTTTTAAGGCACAATTATCAATATTGTGAACTAATAATAAAAGTTGATTTTTTAACAATATATTATCAGCCTTTTTCTTATCGACTTTTATAGTATTCTTTTTAAGCTGTTCAAGGCAATAATTTGTTGGGACCATCGCATTATAGCCTTCATTGTAAAAATTAACAACAGATTCCATAAGTTCTCTTGGCATCTTAATTATATTATAACCAAAAGTTCTGACATTTCTTACTATTTTATCATAATATTTTGAAAATTCATTATTTTGAGAATTCTCATTAAGTGAGATAGAAGAACGAATAAAATCAATGGGGTTAACGTCATTAATATAAGCTTCAAACATTTTTTCCATATTAAGCTTAACATCTTTATTGAGATGCTTAGCCTTTCTTTCCATAATTTTTTCGACTTCTTGTTTATAATCTAAAAATTCCATAAGTTTCGTGTCCCAATACTAGTCTTTTATTATTTATAGTTTAGGGGTTTACAATTATTTTGAAAAATGTTATATTTAGGTCAAACACTTAACAAAAAGGAAAAACATCTATGAAAAAAATCTATTCAATCTTTATTATGTTGGCGTTTGCACTCTTTACGGGTTGTACGACAGTCGACGAAACCGAAAGAGCAGTTGTTCTTGAATTCGGTAAGTACAGCGAAACTTTCGGACCAGGATTGCACTTCTATAATGTGTTCATGAAGAGCATTGTTACGATTCCCGTCAAAACACAGCTTGAAGCAAGCACATTCGAAGCAGGTTCTAAGGACCTTCAGCAAGTTGTTGTATCGTCAAACGTTAACTATCACGTAGATCCGCAAGCAGTTGGTAAGGTATATTCGAATTATGGTGTAAATTATGTTCAGACTATTCTTCAGCCTAAAATTAAGGAAACGGTTACGTCTATTACACCACAGTATGTCCCTGAAGAAATGTTGCAGAAGCGAGAAGAAATTAATATTAGAATGAAAAATGCATTGAAGGCAAAGCTTGATTCTGCAGATGCACATATTGTTATCGATGGTTTTACTGTAACTGGTTTCCAATTTACTCCTGCATTTAATTCTGCTATTGAAGAAAAGCAGGTTGCAGAACAGAAGGCATTGAAGGAAAAGAACGTTCTTAAGCAGATTGAATATCAGAATGAACAGAAGGTCGCAAAGGCAAGAGCTGATTCTACCGAAATGGCAATTAAGATGGCAACATTGAAGTCCCAGTCTGGCAAGGAATACTTGATGCTCAAGTGGATTGAAAAGTGGAATGGTCAGTTGCCGAATATGATGCCTGGTGATAACAAGATTATCCCAATGGTTAATGGACTTTAAAAACACCTAAAAATCTCCATATTTAGGGTCAAATCAAAAATACCAGTATTTTATACTGGTATTTTTTTATTTTTTATTATTATTTCTATTATTTTTTGTCTTACTTAATCGCCACTTTAGAAAGTCTCTTACTTTTTGTAAATCTGGATATTTAACGACTTGGTTTTCTGTAATATCATTCCAAATGTCCATATAACCGTTATACCAGCAGATAAACCACCAATAGTTTTGTGTCCCATACGCACGATATGAAATAATATCTGGACGACATTCATCCATTTTTCTTACAAACAGATAAGATTCTTTACCAAAGTCATATCCGTCTTGGAAGAAAGAACCTAAGTCATATTGGGCAATATTATCAACCAATTCTTTATTTAAAAAGTTTGTTCTACTAGTTATATTATCCATATTATTATTTATATCTGATAATTATTATATAAATTACGGTATCTTTCCATTATTAAATGTTTTCCTTTAATATGGTCAAATAATCCGTCAGTTCTTTCATGTGCTTGATGCATAATTTCAATATCTTTTGAAATTCCAACATTTAAACCAGCATACATAGCATCTATACCCATAGCTACATCTTCATAACCCCAGCCTTTAGCAAATGTTTTACTGTCAAATAAGGCATTATCTATACCATATTCTTTTTTCATAAATTCTATGTGTTTTAGTAATCCTGTTTTAGTTATACCGAAATTACATGACCAGCCAATCATTCCAGTAAGCATTAAATCCATTTTTTCATCAAATGTTTTTGCATTATTCCATGCTTTTATTGCACCAGAAGTTATCCTAAGATCGTCATAATTTAATGGTCTTTTTTGCCAAAGTTCATCCATATTAGCGGTCAATAAATCAGATGCTGGAACTTTTATGTTATCGATTGGTGTATGTCTTCTAGTTCCAAAGACTAAATCATATTTTTCTAATAATTTTTTATAATTTACAATTACTTTTTTATTTGCTAGCCAAGAATCACCATCTATAAAAATTAATGCATCTGTTTTATTATTAAGAAAATATGATATTACAGAATTTCTATTAGTGCATCTTCCAGGATTTTTACTATTATCAATTATATAAACATTTTTATAAAAATTAACTGGCATTTTACCATCTGATAATACATATATCATTGTAGGTATTTCAGTTTGATTATATATTGAAAAAATGGCTTTACTTAAAGATTCTTCTTGATTATGATTTGTTATTGCTATTGTTATATCCATGACATATTTATAAAAAGAAAACCGTCTTTATTCAAGACGGTTTATAATATTCTAATTTAAATTATTGAAATGACCATGTACTTGTTGAAGCATCCCAATGTAAATCACCTTGACCCATCGCAGTAGTAAGGAAATCAAATAGCTTACCAAGCATGCTATTAGGATCAGCTTTATATGTTTTTGCGGAAACTGTACCATCAGCAGAAACAATCATTGCATTTGATAATTCTACAACATTTGGATTTTCAATATCTGCATAATTTACCTTATTACAATTTGGGTCAGATACATCATGATTTGCACCACTAAAGAAATAACCGTCATATTCATATGCTTTAAGGCGACCATTACCAATAGCAAATATTATACCACTATTTGGTATTGCTACCATCTCATCATTAATCCAAGCAGATGTAGTTCTTACACAACCATCTACTTTTTGGTTATACTGACCCATAATAGTTTGATGCTGATTTGCTTTTAAGTATGCGCCAATAGTTGTGGAATGATGTCCTCTATTAACGTTACCTATACCCATACCAATCTGACAAGAACCGCTTAAACCATTATTATAAGTACCAATTAAAATATTATTACTATAATAAAGGTCACTATCACTAAATAATGTATTTCTATCACCAATTAATACATTAGAATTATATTTTTTAGAAACACCATTGAGAACACCAAACATATAGTTTCTATCATTATGATCACTAGTATGTCCTAGTATATTTCCATGATCTGTAATACCAAATAATGTACCTGATTTAGTTGCACCAAAATAGTTATCAGTACCAATAATAGCATTATCAGTAGTAGTACCAGCAGATGTTTTAATATAGTTATTAGCACCATATACGAAGTTACGGTCTAATCTGTTATTAGTTGGTGGGACAGTAATTTCTAATCTATTACCTACACCATAAACGAAGTTTCTACTTGCATTATTACTGTCTGTAGTTAAGTGCGCAGTTTCTGAGCCTAAATAACCAACACTATTCATTTCACCTATAACATAGGTTCCAATTGAATTTTGAAGAGTATTACCAATACCACAGAGTAAGCATTCACAAAGATATTTAGCAATAAAGTCTCCATAGATAAATGAACGGTTTGTATACATAGCAACAGAATCGCTAAGGTCATTATAAGTATCGGTTTCATGCATATTACCAAAAATATAAGTTTCATTGGTATTATATGCAGCTCCTTTAAATATTATATTATTTTTTAAGCATTGAGTAGCGCCATTTAAGCTAGAACAAAAATTATTCGGTTTATCTGCTCTATAATATCCTTTGAATAAGAAGTTTTCTGTGGTATATCTGTTATTTGCTGAAAGGACAGAACCGAATAATACATTTTGTGTAAATACTGAATTAACTTGTTTTTCAGTATCAAATGTAGCAGTAACTTGTGAATTAATTATAATATTATCAGCTAGATATTCAACACCAGAGAAACTTAAAGTATCACAGTTTTCAGAACCTTGAGAATTTAAGAAGATATTTTCGGTGAAATATCCCTGTGCAAATGTTGGTGCATATGCTTTCAAGTCAGTATTATGAAGAATATTAGCATTAGCTATACAAAAATGATCAATTTCAACTTTTCTGGAATTAAACATTATGTTTTTACTAAATGAACCATTAAAATAAGGCCAACCAATATGTTTATGTAATATTATCTCACCATCATTACCAAGACTTTCCAGATTATATAGGAAGTTATACTCAATATTACCTTCTTCTGCAGAGAATGTATCAGGAAAATCTACACCATGAGCATAGTTTCCGTGTATTGTGGTTGCATATATAGATGTTGATCTGATATATTGTAAATCATAAAGTTTGTTATCATCAAATGAATGTGAAAATATATTTACAGAACCATTTGCATGATTTATAATATTATTTGTTCCATAAGTTGAAATAAGTTTAAAATTACCAGGACTACCAACATTTTCAAAGTAATTATTATATAATGAACCACTTAATTCAAACCTACCGCCACCACCGGCAACATGTTTAACGGTATTACGATTAAACTCACCACCACCTGAAATAGTTACATTAGAGACATCGTAAAATTCGTTTCCAATAATTCCTGGCGATCCTTCATTGTAGTTTCTTATATATTTTACTCCACGAGCATGAGTAAAATCATTATCTTGAAATGGCATTTCAACAAATTGATTACCATAATAAGTGCTACGAATATTGCCGTAATCTATTTTTACTGTAGCATTAGTAAATTCATTGTGTTCAAAACCATACTTATACCAATCATCTGGTTTATTAACACCAACAATAGTAGAAAAATATATTTTATTAAGACCTACACCAGCATCAGAATGACCAAGTGAAAAGTCATAGCCAGAAAAAAGTGATAAAAATGCAATATTATTATGGCCATCAATACGCGAACGAATATTGAAATTTTGATAACCGATACTTCTAGTGTCAAATTTTACCGTATTACTATAATCTGGCAAATAATAATTATTTGCATTTAAGTTAGTAACACCTATTACGATATTTTCACCACCAGATGCTAATACTCCTTTACCAATTGCAATATCATAGTTACGAATAGCAGAGTTTTCAAGACCAAATGCTAATGTAAAACCATCGTTATTCTGGCTAGTACTATCTAATTCCAAATCACTTTGTGTGGTTTCGGAATAGTTTTTAGAACCGAAAATGAAAGCGTTTCTTGTAGTGTTGGCAGAGTTATCGTTACCAACAATAAAATTCTGCGTATTATAAACTTTTGTATTATTGTCTTTAATTAATTTATCAGTGCTTTTAGATTCATTACCATTACCAATAATGATAGAATTACCATGTGCGGAGTTACCAGAACCAATATAGTAATTATTATCGCCTTCTATATCAGTATCATGATCTTCAGACCAGTTTTTCCAGCTATTGCTGGCACCTTCAAGATCTTGCAATAATTCTATAATTTTATCATCACGATTCTTTAACGGTCCAATTGTATTTGCTTGTAACCAGTTACCATCAGCAACGGTATTTCTATCCCAGCTTGAAACTGGCAATTCCTCATTAAATTCTTCTACGGTAGGTATATTAGTTGCCATATTAAGTCCTTTTTTAATCTTATCTTATTTATAATATTTTCTGGACATTATAAAATATTATTTTAAAGAAATTTCAGAATTTATTTAAAATAAGTTTACAAAATTCTATAAACCTTTTATATTTGTTTCATATTTTTTACATTAAAGTCCTATTACTGGCTCGGAGTTCAACTCAATGAATTGTCGGATAAGTTTAGGCTAGTTGGAATCATAGGTGTGGTTCCAGGTAAAAACTAATTCACCATCGACGTATTACTATAGCATGTAATACTTTAAGCCGCCATTGGTATTGAAAGATGTAGCTGGAGTACAGGATGACCGACCCATAAGCTTTCAAATAAATCCACTTAGTCGAAGACAGATGATCTTTTGCCTATTTTCCTAAATAGGCTTATTGTCTCAGAACAGATATTTTGAACGTGTGTGTAGATAAGTTTAATATAAATAATATATGAATTTTAAAGATTATGTAGATAAACACTTAGATTTATTAAATGAGGTCAAAGGTATTGATTTAATCAATAATTTTAAAAAAGTATTCCCATTTTCTAAGGAAAGTAATCTTACAGTAAAGCATTTTAATATAAAAGGTGAAGATACTGATACATTAGAAGCTACTGGTACAGTTTCTTCAGAATCTGAACCAGGTAATTCATATGTTTGTATGGCAAAATTTCATAGAGAAAATAATGAATTGCCATTTTCTTTACAAAATATGTGTAAAGTTTCTTGTAATTGTAATGCTTATAGATATAATTTAAGCCATCCAAATTCCAAGAATTCTTCTCAAGCAGAGCCTATTCCAGGATATGCAAGTATAGCTAACACAGTAAGAAACCCGGATAAAAATGTAGGTGTTTGCAAACATTTATATGCATTTCTGCACTTTTTATATGAAAAAGGAATTATAAGAAATAACTAGGAGATAAAAAATGTATAAAAACAAGTATTTTACAAAGAATAACGAAATCGACGTTACAGAGATGCTTAACGCAATTCCTGCACAGATGACTCTTGACGAAAAGACCGATTGGCTTGAAGCATTCGATTGTCTTGATGAAGAGACACAGGATGAATTGGTAGGTGTTCGTAACATCATGTCTGAACGTCGCCATACCCCAGTTGCAGACGATGAAATCGAAGATGAAACTGAATTTTCTGACGAACCAGAAGATGAAGCAGAAGCTTATTTCATGCGTAAAGCAAATGAATTCGATAGAAAGAAATCAATGTCTCGATAATTAGAATAATTAGAAAAAAGTAACGTATTGTTTACATAGCAATACGTTTTTCTATATTTGTAAATATGATAAATTATAATAATCCTAAATTAAGAGTCCTTAATTGTACACACTATGACATGGACGGTTGCGGTGCTTCTATTGTCTTAAAGAATTTCTATGAAGATGTTATTGTAGTTCCTGTAACTTATAACACGGAATGGAAACTTCTTGATGACATTCGTCAATATGAAGGAAAGTATGATGCAATTATTTGCACAGACTTCTATCCAGCACAGACAATCAATGATTTAAGAAAGTTGTCAACTACATTAGTTCTTGACCATCATGAATCGGTTGTCGATAAGAATAACGATACTGATATTATTATCAATACGTTATATTCTGGAACTAAGCTTGCCTATAAGTTTGTCAGTAAGTTCAAAGACGTTTCATATCTTGAAAAGCTAGTTGATATTATTGACGATTATGACATGTTTAGACTGAAGATTCCAGCAAGTGTATATTTCAATAACCTTTTCTGGGAAATGGGTCATAAGTGGTTTACCAGACGTTTCATTACTGGAAATACAGTAATGTACCCTGAAGAAAAGCGATATTTTATCGATGCCAAGAAAGAATTTGATAAAATGTATGAAACACTTGAAATTACAGATTTAGCTAGAAACGGTGTATTCTTTGAAACAGACCGATTCCATTATGAATGTATCGAAGCACTCAAGAAAGACGGTTATAAGTGGTTTGCAATCAAGAATAAAGGTAATATTTCTGTTCGTTGTGATGATATTGATTTAACTGAAATTTTCAAGAAACTTGGTCGCGGAGGTGGTCATGCACATGCGGGTGGAGTTCCTCTTACTAAGACAGATAATGTTGCAGAATGGGTAAGAAAAATTGAATACTTTATCGATGATTATTACATGAATATGATTGATGATTAAAAAGAAAAGGATATATTTACATATATCCTTTTTTATATTTTAAATTTTTAAATTAAAGAATTTTATAACCTTTTTGCTTTAAGAATTCAACCGCTTCTTGTACTTGCCTACTTGATCTTCTTTGCATGATTTCTTGTTGGAATTTTTGAGTAAATTTCTTAAGAGCATCTGGATCTTTTATCTCTGCAGGTAATCTATCGTAAACACCAAGTTCTTCAGCTTTTTTACAAAGGACGTTTGGTCTAAAACGTTTAGTAATAACAAGGTCCATAATTTCATCTTCTGTTCCAGTGCGAAGAATATCTACAACTTCAGGTTGAGTTCTAATTTCCAATCTATTCCAAATCTTTGGTTTCATAATTGGTTGGTTGAAATTGAACTTATAACTATCTTTATTTGCTCTTGATTGCAACTGACCGATAGTATAACCTTTTCTAATTAATTTACTATGGTTTCCAGAATAGAAATCAGCAATATCGCTTTCATCTTTCCAACCTTCAATAGTTGCTTTTAATATATGTTGACGAACAGCCTTTTGAACTTCTGCATCAGGTTTAATATCAATGTCTAAGTCATTATTCGGCATTGCAACATAATCTTGAGAAGTATCTTCATCGTCTTCCTTAGGGAAACGGTTGATAGTTCCGGTATATTCAGGAATGTCGATATATTTGTTCTTATACTGTTCGATTACTTCATCAGTTAAAATTTCAGAAACGAACCAAGGAACACGATAATTTTCACCCATGGTTAAATAACCAAACATTAAAGCTCGTTTTGCAAAATTATCTGCTCTTTTTAAGAACTCACTTTTTTCTTCCCTGTTATTACCAACATTGCCACTTTTTAAGAATTTGATTAAGTTAGTAATTGTATTATGACATGCTACGAAATAACTTTTTTTGTATTGGCTATTTTTATTTTCTTCTACAAGTTCTTTAGTTTTTGCAAGTGCTTTTCTCAAGCCAAGCATTAATGAATCATATCCCATAGTATTTTCCTTAATTTTTATTATATTTATAAAAAATACGGATAAATGTAAAATTTTATTTACAATAACCAGAAAATTTCTATATTTTATATGATATAATATAAATAGAATAAAAAATATGGTTGATATTGTAATTGAAAAATCTAACGAATCTTTTGCTCAGCTACATTGTGACGAAGAAATAAATCATGAAATAAATAACCTTTTTTCGGCTTTTGCTCCAGGTTATAGATTCAATCCAAGATATGTAAATCACCTCTGGGATGGAAAAACCAGAGTCTATTCTCCTATTACACAGTTACTTCCAATAGGGTTAGTTTCTAACCTTATGAAGTGGTGTGATACTAAGAAATATACGTATAAAATGGATTTTTTCGATGATTTTACTGATGAAATTGATAAGGATGAATTAAGAGAAACTATCAATGGATATGTAAAAAAATTCGATGTAAGAGATTATCAGTTTAAGGCAGTTTATGAAGCATTAACTAATAAGAAAGGTATTTTGCTTTCTTGTACTGGTTCTGGTAAATCTTTGATGATTTATTGCATTTTCAGATATTTGCTTGAAAAGAAGAAATTGAAACATTTATTGCTTATTGTTCCTAATACATCGCTCGTAGAACAGATGTATACAGACTTTATTGATTATGGTTGGGATAATATCGAAGATTCTGTTGAATTATTGTATTCTGGTAAGAAACCAACTTATAGATTACCAGTTTTGATTTCCACTTGGCAAAGTTTACAAACTCAAGATAAGAGTTTCTTTGATAAGTATAATTGTGTTCTTGTTGACGAGTGCCAACAGAGTAAAGCAAACGTTCTTTCAAAAATTTTGAAAGCTTCATTCAATGCAGAATATAAGATAGGAACTACTGGTACTTTACCTAAGGAATTATCTGACCAGTTAGTTATTAATTCGGTCATTGGTAACGTTATTTTTGAATTGAAATCCTCTCAACTTATCGATGAAGGATATTTGGCTAAAATGTCTGTTGCTGGTATTTTCTTGAAATATCCAGATGAATTTATTGCAGAAAATAAGAATAGAACGTATCAAGAAGAAGTAAAGATGGTCGAGGAATATGAGAATAGAAATGACGTCCTCAAGTTTATTATTGACCATTCGAAACCTACTGATAATATGCTCGTTTTATTGACTCATAAGGCACATTTACAGTCTACTATTGAATATTTAAAGAAGTTATATCCTGATAGAAATGTAAGCGAAATTAGTGGTGATATTAAGACTAAGACTAGAGAAAATATTAGAACAGGAATTGAAAATGAAGAAGGTTCGATAATTGTTGCTACTTATAAAACAATGGCAGCAGGTGTCAATATTCCTAAATTACACAGTGTCGTTCTTTATTCTAATAGTAAATCCAGAATCCAAGTTTTACAGTCTATTGGTAGAGGATTGAGACTTCACAAGACTAAAAATAAGGTCATTATTTACGATATTATTGACGATTTAAGTTATAAAACAAGAACTGGAAAAACCAAGAAAAATTATTGTATGCAACATTACGATGAAAGATTGGAGTTCTATAAAGAACAGAATTTCCCAGTAATTACGATAAATCGCAACATTTAAATATAAATATCATACACACAAACGTATAAACAAAAGTGAGGAATAAAAAATGAACTATCTATATATTGGCATTCTATCAATTGCCGCAATCATAATAATTGGCTTGGGTATCAAGCTTGCAATCACAAAAGCAAACATCAAGAAGAAGAAGGAACTTGCAGCAAAACGTAAGGAACTTCTTGCAAAGCGTGACCATGAAATCATGGAAGACACAGCTAAGATTCTTGAAAAGTTCCCGCCTGCAAATGGTCCAGATCCGATTAAGGAACCAGACTATGATAACCAGTATACTTCTGAAAATTCAGAACCGTTGGTTATTGCAGAAAAGGATGAACTTACTGAACTTTCTGAAAAGCTTGATGAAGTCGATACTCATGGTAATGTTATTACAGCTGCAACCGATAAACTTGGAATCATTGCATCTAAGCCAATTCCGGTTGAAGGTGTTATCGATGAAGAATCCTTAAAGACAATCGGTGAAGCAGTTGCAGCACTTGAACCTAAGAAGACTAGAAAGAAGACAACTAAGAAGGCTACAAAGAAGCCTGCCAAGAAACCAGCTAAGAAAGCAACTCCTAAGAAGGCAGTTAAACCAGTAAAGGCTAAGGATATTGGTGTTACAGTTGTTGAAGAACCAGTCAAGCCAAAACGTAAATACACTAAGAAAGCAAAGGTAACTAAATAATGAGTGATATGGTATGTGATATTTGTGGTGAACCATTTACATCTACCCGTCATAGAGGTTCACATTATTGGAATAAGCACAAGATTAAATATTCTGAATATGTAAATCAGAATTCTGCAATTAACAATGTTATTGACGAAATGAATAAGCCAGATGTTGCAGTCCAGCAACCACAGGTTATTCAAGAAGCTAAGACAGTAAAGCCTGCAGAAGCATTGTTCCAGCCGACTCAGATTACCGAAGCTAAGGAATTTGTCAATGAAGCACCAGCAGCAATTATTGACAGAGAACTTATGAAGGAAGCTGAACGTAAGGACACAGATTTTGTTCAGACTGTCAGAAATCCATATAAGGATTTATATAATGATGGTGGTCAGGTTCTTAATGAATGGCTTTAAAAATTAAATAAAAAATACAAATAAATGTTTCCAAACGCAAAAATTTGGAAACATTTTTCTATATTTACTTATATAAATAAACTAGTTGATAATAATAAAATGATGAAGATTGGGGCGTGGATTTTCATCAATTATCAATGGAAAGCGCATGACGATGAATAATAAGGAAGATAAATATGGCAAATAAATTACTTGCGAAGATGAAGAAGGATAAGGCTTTTGTAGATTTGTTAACTACAGAAAAGAAGCCGATTGAATGGTTAAGTACCAACTGTATCTCAGTAAACTTATTGCTTTCTGGTAAAATCAGAGGTGGTATTAAGAAAGGTTCAATCAGTATGATTGCAGCAGGTTCTGGCTGGGGTAAATCTATGATTGGTTATGCGGTTCTCAAGTCTGCTCAGGATTCTGGTATGAACTGCTTTATTATCGACACAGAAAACAGTGTCAACTATGAATTGCTTACAAAACTTGGTATTGATATGAAGGAAGTCGGTGTTTTCGGTCCGACAAACCTTATTCCAGCAATTAAGCAATTTATTATTAAGCTGGCTGATGGTCAGACTTTGGAAGAAAGACGTAATACCTTTATTTTGTTTGACTCTTGGGGCCCACTTGTTACCCAACAGTCTGTTGATAAGGGTGCAGAAGGTAGTTCCGCTGCTGATATGGGTAGCACTCCAAGATTCAAGAACGAACTTGCTAACCATTTGCTCGGTGCTGGTTTTACTACTCTCGTTATGAACCACGTCTATGCTTCTCTCGAAATGTATGGTGATCCGTATAAGATTCCAGGTGGTATGAGACTTATCTTTAATGCTGATTCCATTATGCTTGGTTCTAGTGCTAAGAAGGAAAAGGATAAGGAAAAGAACATTCTCGGTAAGATTATTACTGCAGGTGTTGCAAAGGGTCGTTCTGCTAAGGAATTCGTTAAGACACAATATCTTATCTTGCATGCTGGTGGTATTTCTCCATATTACGGTTTGCTTGATGAAGCCATGGAATCTGGTTGTGTCTTCAAGCCGAAGCCGGGATATTATGCTAGAACTGATTATGACGTCGATAAGGAAACTGGCGAAGTCACTAAGCAGTGGAGAGAAACAGAACTTTATTGCGCACAATTCTGGATTCCATTATACAAGGATGAAAAGTTCAGACATTATGTAGAAAATAAGTTCGCATTCGAAGATCAGGTTCTTATTTCTTCTAACCAGGACGTCATGAAAATGCTCAATGGTGAACAGGAAATCGTTGATGATGCTCCAGAAATTATTGATTCTGAAGAGTATGAAGACGAAGAATAAGAAAAAATCTAAATAAAAATTAAAGGTAACTGTCGCCAGTTACCTTTTTTCTATATTTGCATAAAAATGATTACGATTATCCTGGTATATATAAGGATAAAGGTAAAAAATGACTGATATTGAATTTGAACAAATAATTATTAAGACAATTTATGCAAATCCTGAAGTTTCTGGTAAGATAATTCCAGAACTTGATACTGGTTGGTTCACAAATGTTGACCACAAATACATCGTTAATGCCATTTTGGAATATAATTCTAAGTTTTCTGCAGTTCCTAATGCGATTGAAGTTAAAAGACTTTTGTCTGATCAGAGAACAGTAGATGAATTCGAAAAGTGCATGTCTATTAACGATGCAGATGTTAATACACCATATATTCTTGATGAAATTCAGAATTTCATTAGAAAACGTTTAGGTAGACAAGTATGTATGGATTATAACGAATATTGTTCTACAGGTAAGTCTAAAGGTAGTTTTGCTGATGAAATGGCTTATGCTGAAACATTTACGTTTGATACCAAGGTTGGTTTCTCATTCTTCGAAGAACCAGAAGTAATCTTTAATGACATTATTACTAATGAAAGATTATATCCTACTGGTTGTAGAGCAATCGATGAAATGATTGGTGGTGGTTTACATCCTAAGTCTATTTCTTTGATTATGGCTCCTACCAACGTTGGTAAAACTTTGTTTATGTGTTCTATCGCATCTGCATTATTACTTGCAGGTTTGAGAGTTCTTTATGTTTCATTCGAAGACTCTGAAGTTAAGATTGGTCAAAGAATCATGCAGAATTTGTTTGATATTAACCAAACAGAACTTAGAGCTTTGTCTAAGGATGCATATAAGAAGCTTTGGATGAAGAATACACAACAGATTGGTCATAATAAGCTTGTTATTAAGGAATATTCAGAAGGTTGTATTAATGCACTTGCATTGAAGGCATTGATTAGAGAACTTAGAGACAAGCGTGGTTTCGTTCCTGATGTATTGATTGTTGACTATATCGGATGTATGATTCCTAATGGACGACCAAATGCAAATGAAAACGATAACTCCAAGTTAAGAGAAATTTGTGCTCAGGTTAGAAGTATTGGTATGGAAATGGATATTCCAGTTCTTTCTGCAGCACAGTCTAACAGAGGTGGTTATGGTAAGGGTGAAATTGGACTTGATGATGCAGCTGACTCTTTCGGTCAGACAATGAAGGCAGACGTTATCTTTGGTGTTACTCAGTCTCCAGAACTTAAGGAAGGAAGTATGTATCTGGTTAAGCTTCTGAAGACCAGATATGGTCAACCAAAGTGTCCATTAGCTACGATTGGTGTCGATATTGGTAAACAGCGTATTTTTGACTTGAAGACATTTAATAATGCTGCAGTTCCAACACAAGGTGCCAATATATTTAATCAACCACAAGAGCAACAATCTGTTTCTGCTTCTAATATTGAAGTAACACAGAATAATTTAAACACTTTTGAATTTTAATGAAGGTAACTTATGATAAACGTATCAGACTTATCAGTAAATGAGGAAGTAACAGAATCTGAGAGCAAAGATTCTTTTTACAAGCGACTTAAAGCCGCTGGTATAGACTTTGACGACATCGATTCTGATTCCAGATTACCTAAATATATGATTAAGGTAATCAAGAATGAACCCAAGGAATATAATAAGTTCAATAATGTTCTTTATAAGCTTAATAAGGATAAGATTGTTACTATTGTCGATTCTATGGCCTATTTGGTCGAGGATTGGTTTGAACCCAATATCTTGATTAAGTGTTTAGACGAAATGAACTATTATTCCCTTATGAACGGGTTAAAAAAGAAGTATTTAGTAGATAGAAGTTCATCTGATTTAGAAAATTTCTTTGTCTAATATGGTTGATAAATATCAAATTTATATGCTGTATAAAACCGTTAAGAAAATGTGGAATGCAAAACGGTTTAATACAGCAGTTTTTAACGATTTTTTTGATGATACTTTAGAGAACTATCTAATTTCTCAGTATATACATGAAAGTCCTAGAGTAGAATATATGGCAAATTACGGAATTAAGCTCGTAAATGAGATTAATTGCGGTTTAATTGATGTTGAACATTGGTTAATGTATGTCATGATGAAGTGTCTTTGTGACAAAAAATGTCCCGAAATGCCCGAAATAAATTCTATAAATAAATTAAAGGACAACATGATTTTCAAAAAACGTCCTATTATAGATTCTCAAATCAAGCTTATTCAGAGTTTAATTGCTGAGAAAGGTTCTGGTTTGAATGAATTTATGGACACAAGATTCTCTTTGTATGATCTGGACGCGAATCAAGAAAATCAAGCCTACAAAATGTATAGTATAAGCCAGTTGGATCCTGAGTTTTACATCCAGGGTTTTAAGGCAGGGAAGTTTAAAATAGATATGGACAAGATTAAGAGTATTGATTACAAAAGATTTATAATGTTTACAAAGATGATATTAAAATTAAATCAAGAAATATCAGATAAAAATGTAAACTGATAGAAACGTAAAATTATGTTTCTATATTTAGAGCGTCAATTGAATGGTCAATTGGGATAAAAACAAAAGGATAAAATAAATTATGCCAATAAAGAGAAATAACTTGAACGCACTTTATAGTGCAATGGATAACCTTAACATCGGTAAGAAAGACAACAAGCAGAAGTCATACGAAATCGAAGGCTTATTTAAGCCAAAGATGGGTGCTGACGGTAAGTTTACTGTTGTTCTTAGATTCCTTCCAGCACACCCAGACGAGGAAATTCCTTGGGTAGAAAACCGTTCTCACATGTTCCAGCTTTCTAATGGTGCATGGTTCGGTTGTGACTGTGCTAAGAAGTGGAATGAACCATGTCCGATTTGTGATTATAACGCAAAGATTTGGAATAAGTATGGTAGAACCGATGAAGCTCGTTCCCGTGTAAAGGATAAGTGGAAGCCAAAGTTCTATTCTAACGTTTATATCGTTAAGAATCCGAATGCTCCAGAAACAGAAGGTCGTGTTTATCGTCTTGAATATGGTCGTGCAATCATGAAGATGATTCAAGATGCAATGGCTGATAAGGATGATGCCGAACTTGGTGTAATTCCAGGTATTAATCCGTTCTCCTGGTGGGGTCCGAACGATAAGGCAGTTCTTGCTGGTGATGATAAGGCTGGTGCAAACTTTGTTTGGGAAGGCGTTAAGGGTTCTAACGGTCCTAACTACTCTAGCTCTCACTTTAGCAATCCTCGTAGAATGTGCAAGCTTGGTCAGGATGGTAAGCTCGTCGAAATGACTGATGCAGAACTTGATGTCGTTGAATCTCAGCTCTTCACATTGAAGGATATTGAAAAGCAGAAGGATCAGCTCCGTTCTTACGAAGACATTCTTAAGTTCTACAAGACCAAGAGTGGTGAAGATTTGTTTGCAGAATTTGAAGATGGAACTGATTATACTGCAACTGTCAATACAGGTAAGACTGTAGAAGCTGATGATGACGATATGTTTGAATCAACTCCGAAGAAGACTGCAGAAGTTCCAATGGAAAAGGAAGTTCCTACTGAACCGCTTTTCGAACCAGAATTTGAAGCAACAAAGCCAACAACTTCTAGTGTCGAAGCAGCGGAAGATGAAGAAGACTTCTTTGCAAGACTTGCAAATGGTTAAATTTTAGTTCTCCGAAATAAAAAATGTAAAACATAAGATGTAAAAGTCTTATGTTTTATTTTAGGATTTTATTATGACAAAAAAGACAGAAACAAAAACAAAGAAAGTTGATTTACAGAGAGCTAAGGATATTGCAGAAGTAATTGGAACACTTTCACAGTTTACACCAAGATTCGATACTGAAAATATTCCGCTCTTTTCAAGAAGATTTCTTCTCAAGAATTTACTTGGATTTACAGAAGAAGAATTAGAAGAAAATGACATTCTCATTAATGATGAATCTAATGCAATTCTTAAATCATTAGAATATATGAGAAGTCCAGCAAATCAGGAAACTCCTGAAGTTGTAACAAAAACAAAAACTAAAAAACCAACAACAAAGGTAAATTAAAATGATTGATACAAATAGCATGTATGGTAATGTTCAAGAAGAACAGGATTCATTCGTTCAACTTCAGAAGCAACTTAAGCAGAAGGTTGAAGGTCAAAAGTTAACAGCAGAAGAAATTCAACTTCCAGATTTCCCAAAGGAATATAATCCAGAAACTGCACTTCAGACTATGTTCAATATGCAGGAAGCACTTCAAAATATTCTTGCTGCAAAGCGTGGAACTTTGGCTCCGACAAATAAGGAAGATAATTTCAAGAATGCAGTTCGTTCTGGTTATTTTATGATGTCCACTGTTACTGAGATTTGGGAATTCTTTGACCAACTCAAGAAGGATAATTATGAAATTACTGACCTTGTTAAGTATGAAATTATTGATGCTTGGCACTTCGTTATGAATCAGCTTCTTTATCTCAAGTATAAGCCAACATTTACACTTCCACAGCTTTACGATTTTGCTGTCGCTGATTTGAAGACTGGTACAATCGGTACTTCTGACCTTCATTATCTCGTCGGTGAATTCATTGAAGCAGTTGGTGAACTTTATCAGAATTCGAGTTATAAGGATTGGAAGACTTATAAGGAATGGAAGGAAGATCCTCTTAAGATTAAGGAACTTGGCGATACAATGTTGATTAAGTTCTTTAAGATTTTTGTAGCAATTAACCTTACACCTGATCAGATTTATCAGTTCTATTATAACAAGAACATCGAAAATGTCGAAAGACAGAAGGTCGGTGGAAGATACGAAAAGTAATTAAATTCTGACATTTTTATAAGAAGAGAAGATTTCATATCTTCTCTTTTTATTATAAATAATGTATGGCAGTTAATGAAGATAAAAAATTATCAGATTATGAACTAAAGACTTTGAGAGAGCTTCAACAGTCTAGCAATACAGCATATGTTCCAGCATTTACTGAAACAGAAAACTATAAATTTGATTCTAAAGAATTAAATGGACAAGTTTTACAGGCTGGAACTAATGTAACTATTGATAATAATAACGTAATTCGTGCTACAGATACAAAATTAAAAAGTAGTGATAATATTTCTGTTACATCAGATAATAAATTAGTATATACTGGTCCTCAAGGAGAAGGAACAGATCTTGAAGAAGATAGTACAAATTTATCAATTGGAAGACAATCAGATGGTAAATATAAAGTAAATCTTAATCTTGGCTATGGTTCAGAAGTAGCACAAGTTCATAGCGGTGCAACAACTTATAATTGTACTTCTACATTTTTTACTTCTTCAGATGGCGGTAAATCAATAAAAGGTAATTTTGCAGGATTTGTAAATAATGCCATAACATTTGGTAGAGACCCAAATGAAGGTAATGTTCCAAATAGTAACCTTAATCTTGTTATTAGTGAAGATATTTCTGTGCAATATTGGAATGGTGGTTCAACAGATAGATGGATTTTAGCTACTCCAGATGATGTATTATCATTTAAAAAAGTAAATGGAACATATCCACCTTATGCAAGTCGTGTTCGTGGTGATTATTATTCTCAGCTTATTTTTAATATGCCAAATATTGCTGCATTAACTTTACATACATGGTGGCTTCAACATGTAACTCATAGAGAGAATATTTTTGTTCAAGTTAATATGGGTGAAAGAATGCATGCATTATATATTTTTAATGGTATTGGCGATGATAATGAAGGTGCAAATTTTTATTTCTATCATAATGGATTAGTATATAAAAAAGAAAATGTAAGTAAAGGAACTTTTGTTAATATTGCTAATATAGTTAACTGGAAATTATATACTGATTTATCTGGGTATGGAATTGAAAATGGTGCAGGCAACTCAAGACTAGTTAATTCATTACCTTTTACAACAAACACTAGAGGTGATGGTCAGGATGAATGGCTGATTTGCACAGTTCAAAGATTTTATTGTATACATGAAACAGTTAATAATAAACATAATTATTATTTTATTGAATCTATGTATTAATGAGGATTTATGGGAAAAATTAAAAGAAAGAAATTGTCATCATTTGAAACTAAAACACTATCTGAATTAAAAGAAATGGATGATAGAGGTAATAGCGTTTATATCCCATATATTCAACCTATTGACAATAACTATAAGCATGAAATTTCAGAATGTGCAGAAAAATTAACTGCTGGTGAAAATATTCAGATAACTAACGAAGGGAGAGTAAACGCTACTGACACCCGTTATGTTGCTGGCGATAATATTGAAATTAGTTCTGATGGAAAAGTGTCTTATGTAGGTGATGCTCCACAAACATATGCAACAGGAAGAGGATTAAGATTAACAAATAATACTAATATTTTAGCATTAAACCTAGAAACAGATGGTGGGTCAACGTTTACATCGCAATATGGTTCAAAATTATCGCCTGTTACATTTAAAAATAATTACACATTAGAATTAGCTGGAAATGCAATGGATTCACTTTTTGTTCAAGTTGCAGATAGTGATAGAACCGACGGTTATAAAGTAATATGTTTAGATAATGATGGAATTACATTAAGAACTTCTTTAACTGCTACTGATACTAAAAAATATTATTGCACAAATGGTACTACTCGTGCTTGGTATAAATCCGCACAACAACCGTCAGGATATACAAAAATAAGAACATCTGATTATACTCATTTTGCTATTGATGTAGGAAATATTGGTCTATTATCAATGTCTGCTTTATTTTTACAAAGTCATAATAATAGAGAAACAATTATTAATATGTTAAATAGAACAAGTGATAAAGAACCTGATTTAATACTTGTAAATGATACGTCATATAAGGCTGATGCATTTATATATGAACAAGGTTTATTATCAGGTGCTACTAATATAAGTTTAAATACATCATCTGCAAATTATGCAACTATTGCAAAATTTGAAAACTCACAAAATAAATGGGTATCGTCATTTACTCCTAATTATTATATTAAGACTGATGGAACGACACGTGTTGCATTACCGCCATTTTGTGGAAATGTTTTATCAATGGTAAATGGTAGTACATATACTGGCTTATTTTCTACACTTAGATTTATTCCAGCTGTTTCACTAGATACAACAAATTCAAAAACAACTATATCAATGGTATCAATGGAGTATTAAATTATGGCAGGATGGAAACAAAATAATAAAAATGAATTAGTAAAATTAAATAGTTATAGTAAAACTGATACTACGGATGCCGAGATACCTGTTGTTATTCCAGATGCAGGTAAAAATGCAAGATTTAAAGTTACTGATTTAGCTCCTGTATATAAAGATGATGAAAATAATTGTCTTAAAATCGAAGATGGTGTTATTTCTAAAACAGACACAACATATCAGTCAGGTGATGATGTTATAAAAGTTAATACTGTTGGTAATGAAAATATTATTAGTTGTGATGGTTTTGGTGGTAAAAAATATGTTGCAGGAACAGCAATCCAAGTAACTGAAACTACTAATACTACCACTAATAAAGCAACATTTTCAACGCTTAAATCCTCAGAAGATAAATTGATGGGTAATATCCAAACCTATCAAAAACATCAACCTACTTACAGAAAAAATAGTAAAACAGAATTTGCTGGTTTTGCCAATTTATATGGTGTTATTGGAGACCCATGGTGGTCAGAATCATCACCAAATTCATATACAACAATTGCTAGAATTTCTGGTGGCAGAATTCATTGTTATAATAGTCAAATACAAGAAAAAACATATTATATAAATGGTGATACTTCATCAGATGGATTATATAAATTTAATCAATATGCAATACATATGGCACGTGTTGGTGGTATATATGTAGATTATGCTTTTTTAACAAATCATTTTAATCGTGAATTATATATTTCAAGAACATATACTCAATTTGATGCTAATCAAGGATCAAATTATGGTTGTAAATTTTATATAACAGAAAATTCTGGAAGTACTCGTAGACTTAGAGTTATAATTTATTCATGCGGTTATATTTGTGAAGGTTATTCAACTTCAAGCAATCCAGAAATTTGTTTACAAGATATTTGTTATTGGAATTGGTCTAATGGCCAAAATGGAAATAGTTTTAATTATATATTAAGACCAATAGATTCTTCATATAAGTTAAGAGATTATGGTTATAATGCAGTTTCTGTTCCAATAGAAAATGATGGCGGTGGACATGCTTTTATTACTGGAGGGATATGGCAGCTTGATAAATATTATGATTCAAATAATATACCATGTACAGTAATGAATGATACATGGACAGAATTTGACTATACATGGTCATATAGTCAAACTGTTGGTTGGCGGCCTCAAATAGTACCAGGAACAGGTGTATCATATAGCGCGCCAAAAACTATAACACAATATTCTAATTTTTATAAAACAGCAGATCCTCGTTATAATTATTGGCAAACAGCAAATAAAATTAGAACAAAATATTGTTATAATACAGATGTTGCAACAATAATGACCCTATCTCCTGATAATGCAAATTATGGTAAATATTCAACAATTTTACATGAAGGTGAAGTTCATAGAAATTTTAATGAAGTATGTCCAATCTCATATGATGAATATTTTTCTAGTTTTAAATTTATGGTTAATGGATATGGCGTAACAACAGTAAATGGTAAAGATTATGATACTGTTTATTTAGTTGATATGAGAAACTAATGAATATAGTAGTAATTAATAAAAATCAAGAAGATAAAATTAATTTAATTGAAGACAAGATACATGAGTTTAATCATGTATTTTGTTTTGATAGATATAAACCAGATACAACAGTTCCAGCTGTTTATAATACAGAAGGAACTGGATTCTTGGCAGGTAAATGTAGAGACATCGGTGCAGCATATTTTGACTATAAAGGAGATTTCTTATTTCTTGATGGCGATAAAGTTCCAGAAGGCGATTTGAATATTATTCCTGAAATCGGTGCTGCCTGTGTTTTACTCGGTGTTGGTAAAAATGATCATCGTCAATTTATGCAGCAAGAAAATATAACGAAAGAATATAATTGGGATGAAGGTTTCGATTGTAAAAATCCGTTAAATTTTGTATATAGTTGTGGTATTTATCTTTCTCAGAAAGCAGTAGACTTAATGAGGAAAATAAACGGCGGTAGGATATTTCATCCTTGTTTTGATGGAACTTGGGGTGATGAAGACCGTTGGATTGGTGATGTTTTAGGTTTTTATAAAATTCCGATTTTTTATACTACAAAGGTAACACTGTCTGGACATATTACTTCTACTAGAGATGACCCGATGTCAGAAAAAGCACAGAATTTACACATAAACATGATAAAACGAATTCATTTGAGACAGGAAAAGTTGGGATTACAGTTCTAATTTTTTATAAATAATATAAAATTATTAAGGAGAAAACATGAATTTAAGTGAAGCAAGAGATATTCTCGGTAAATGTGGATATTCATTTTTGAAAGAATCTACAGAATTAACCAGAGATATTATGCTTAAATATGCTAAGCAATTAGCACAGCAAAATGATAAAATTGGTATTATCAAGGGAAAAAACCCAGAAGATGGTGATTTTGATATAATCATTTATTATAATAATGATAAGATTAAAGTTGCATCATATAAAGGTTATGAAAATGAAGTTTATGTAAGGGAATTCAAGAGTTCTTTATCTGGAATGCCAGCAAAGAAAGTTGAAACCTTAGAAGATTTACGTTCATATATTGATTCTACATTGAAATATATGGAAAAATATAAAGAAGACAACAATAATCAATACAAAACAAGTGTCGAAGATATTGAAAAAGATAAGGAAGAATGGGCTAACAACATGGATCAAAACGAGTCATTAAAACTTAAAAAAGCATTACAGTTCCTTGCTGAATGCGGTTATACAATTAGTAAAAATACAAGAATTGATGAAATGTCTCGTGCATCTGACCGTGTTCTTGGTCATGATTCTGCAGAAAACTTGCTTTATATGCTTGCTGACTGGAAGAAACAGTATGACAGAACTGGTAAGAATGCTACATTAGGTCAATTTGCCAAATTTGTTCAAGATAATGGCATTAGTTGGGACTTAATTAGTGGTCTCAGCTTACCAGGATTACCAAGAACAGAACCTCCTACACGTTCATCTAGGAGAATTGATTTGGAAGCTATTATTGCTTCTTTACAAGGTCAGCTTGGACAAGATGTTAGCGATGTTCGTAACCGTGTTGATTTAGGTAAGGATGATTACGATAGATTAATCGACACCTTCTGGGATTATTATGAAAAGAACCGTGATGGTGAAGATGTTTCTGCACTTGTTGATTCTGAAAATTTCCAGGCACTCATTAGATTGTTTGCTGAAGAACCAGAAACTGCACAGGAAGTCTTTGGTAGAAACTATGACAAGGCTAATAGCAAGTTACAGAGATTTATTAATCCTGATTCCGCAGCTGCTTTGATTGGCGAATTCTGGGATTGGTATTATGCTAAGAAGGCTGGTCGTGACATTGACTTCGATCCAGAAAAGGCAGAAAAGATTGCAGACTTGCTTGAAACCCCGAATGCTAAGGATGAAATTTTCGGCGGTAACGGTTCTTACTATACTGTTCTTAGAACAATTAGTAACATTGTTGGTAGACAGCTTGGTCAGAGAGATGCAGACTTCGATTACGATTCTTTGAATGGTGATTTGAGCCTCTAATATATCGTTTCAGACAACATTAAATAAAAAGGGTTGACGGCAGTCACCCTTTTTGCTATATTTAGGAAAAACTTACAAGGAGATATAAAATGATAGTAATCGCTTGGACGATTGTTGGTTTAACTGCACTTTTCATTATCTGCAGCTGCATAAAGAGTTGCGTCAGAATGGCAACAATGGAACGCTTTAAAAACGTTCCCATTCAGACACCTACCTTAATTGCAGATAAGAATAAGATTATTCAGTCATTATTTGATGATGACGCTGAAAAGTTTTTCAAATATAAAGGTATAACATTCTGGTATTATAAGGATTCAAAGGATTACTTTGAAAAGCAGAGTTTTAGTGTTGCTGATGTAAAGAATAAGATTGCACAGAAGTATGATGAACTCAAACAAGAACATCCAGGAATTACAGATTTTTTTGTTTCCATGACAAAACAAAATAATTATTTGACATGGGAATTTGATCCGATTGACTTAAACTCTTATGTTCCGCCAAAGTCAACTAAGGATATTTGTATCGATGAGCTTAACAAATTAATAGAAAACAATGAAATAAAGGAAAAACATGACATCTAATATGATCTACCCAATACTTATCGGAATTGCAGTAATTGCTTTAAGTATTCTCTTTTTTGCGTCTTATATCAAAGCCGCACCAGATGAAGTTAAAATCATCTCTGGTTTCCGACAACTAAGGACAATTATCGGACATTCAGGATTTAGAATTCCGTTCCTTGAGCAAGTCGATACTTTAAGCTTAAAGCTTATTCCAATCGATGTTAAGACCTCCGGTATTCCAACGTCAGATTATATTAATATCGCAGTTGATGCAGTCGTTCAGGTCAAAATTTCTGATGAAACTGCTGATATTAAGGTTGCTGCACAGAACTTCTTAAATAAGAATCCAGATGAAATTAAGAAGATGATTAGTGAAGTTCTTGAAGCAAACATGAGAGAGATTGTTGGTCAAATGGAACTTGTCAAGCTTGTTAATGACAGACAACAGGTTTCTAAGAAGGTTCTCGAAAATGCTTCTCCAGACTTAAAGAAACTCGGTATTGTTATTCAAACATTTAATATTCAGAACTTCTCTGATTCAGCAAAGGTTATTGAAAACCTCGGTGTTGACAAGGCAGTTGCAATTCAGAAAGCAGCAGCAATTTCTAGGGCCAATGCAGAAAGAGACGTTAAGATTGCTCAGGCAGAAGCAGCTAAGGAAGCAAACGATGCACAGGTTGCATCTAACCTCGAAATCGCACAGAAGCAAAACGACTTAGAAGTTAAGAAGGCTGACCTTAAGAGAATTTCCGATAGCAAGAAGGCTGAAGCTGATGCCGCTTACGAAATTCAGAAGCAAGAACAGCAAAAGACCATTAACATTGCAGCTGCAGCAGCTGAAGTTGCAAAGCAGGAAAAACAGATTGAAATTCGTGAAAGAATGGTAGCTGTTAGACAGAAGGAACTCGAAGCTGAAATCCAGAAGAAGGCAGAAGCAGAAAAGCAAGCACAAATTCAGAAGTCTGATGCTGACCTTTATAGACAACAGAAGGAAGCTGAAGCAGCACTCTTCACACAGAAGCAACAGGCTGAAGCTATTAAGGCTAAGGCTGAAGCTGATAAGCAAAAAGCATTCGCTGAAGCTGCAGCAACTAAGGCTAAGGGTGAAGCAGAAGCTGATGCTGTAAAGGCTAAGGGTCTTGCAGAAGCAGCAGCACTTGACCAGAAGGCTGAAGCTATGAAGAAGTATGGTGATGCAGCAAGACAGGAAATGCAGCTCAGAACTATTGAAAAGTATTTCGAACAGTTACCAGCTATTGCAAGTGCCGTTGCAAAACCGATGGAAAAGATTGGCAATATCAATATGTATGGTGAAAGCGGTACAGCTAAGCTCACTGGCGATATTACCAAGACACTTACACAAGTTTCTAGTGGTTTAACTGATTCTCTTGGTATTGATCTTAAGACTGTTCTCGGTTCTATGTTCGGTGCACATCTTGCTGGACTCGAAAAGAAACCGTCGCAGGTCCCTGTTGAAGTTGCAAAGAACGATCCAGCAGTTCCAGCTACCCCAGCTCAGGCTACTCCAGTAGAATCTCCGGTTCAAATGTCTGAATCTGATATTGAACAGGCAGCAGCAGCATTTCTTAGAAAGCGTAAGCACTAATAAGAAATAGATTAAATAAAAAGATCAGACTTATGTCTGGTCTTTTTGTTGTATTTTTAAAAAATTAAAATATTTTTACATTTAATAAATAAGAAAATAGAAAAATACTATATTTGTTATTGATTATGAGAACAATCCAGACAATACAAAATCAATATGATAATATCATGAAGCCATTAGTATGGTCGGATAAAGTTGCAAAGAATTTTTTGAATTGTATAAAAAATCCAATTGTAGTAGAAAAGAAAGACATGATACCGCAATGGAAGATTTGTACTGTTAGCGACACTAAAAGACGAACTGAAAGTATTGGTTCTACTGATGTTTTAATTTTAGATTATGATGATCCGAATTATAGCATAAAGGAATTTGAAGATAGTTTTAGAGAATATTTCTATGTATTACATACTTCACATTCTTATGATGGAACAAACCAGAAGTTCAGAGTATTTTTGTTTCTTGATAAAGAATATGATATAAATAGAATGTTTTATAAATGTTTTAATCAAGCATTTAGTCCATATCATTTTCTTGTAAATTATTTTCCACATGCAGATAAGGCATCATTCGTTAGAGCACAGTTCTTTAAGGTTCCTTGTGTAAAATATAAAGGTGCACCTTATTATTACAGTTGTCATAACGGTAAGTTATTTGACCCTGCTAGTGCAATCGGGTTTGAATTTAGAATGGCTTATGAATATTGTGTAGAGAAACAAGAAGAACATCTTAAGCAACTTGAAAAACGAGCAAAATGGTATCGCAAGATGCATGGTTCAATCGATTTAACGAATGCAAAACAATATATAAATGAAAAGATTGAAACATGTGAAGCTGGTGGTAGACATATGCAGATTTTAGGTCTGGCATGTTGGTTTAAGAAGATTGGCGGAACGTTTAAAGAATTTGAGGAAATAATGCCATCATGGGCTGATAAAGGTTTCCATAAACAGATGGAACATATTAGACATGAATGGGATAGATTTAGGTAAGTATGAAAGACGTATATCAACAATTATGGGAAGCATTCAGTGATATATATTTCGAAGAAGTTCCGCACAAATATACAGATAGTTACGGAACGAAATATACATCAGTTACTACATTTGTCGGTCAACTTGAAGTAGAAAAAGACTGGGACTTAATTGCAGAAAAAGCAATTAAAAAGAAAGACAGTCAATATAAGGGAATGACTGTGGAACAAGTCAGAGCAGCCTGGAAAGCTTCAGGCGACTATGCTTGTCAGTTAGGAACTTATGTCCATAGTGTTATGGAACTTGGTTGGCAAAATAAGGAATTTTATCCTGATGAGAATGTTCTTGCAAAATATCCTGGAATGAAGGAAGATTTTGAATATAGAAAACAAAGATGTAAGAAAGCTTTGTCTATTTTGAAAGAACGTTATATTCCCATCAAGAATGAAACAATTGTTTATGACCGTGACTGGCAGTTGTGTGGAACTATTGACTTCTTATGTTATAATAAAGTAAAGAATTGTATTGCAATCCTTGACTGGAAGACAAACAAGAAATGGGATTTTAACAATAGGTATCAGAAACTTAGAGCTCCGTTCGATATGATGGACGATTGTAATATTAACCATTATGAGTTACAGTTAAATACCTATAAGGCAATTTTAGAGAAACATACGGATATTAAAGTTGGTGAAATGTTATTGGTTCAAATTCCAAATAAAGAAAAGGAATTAATCGAAACACATCAATGTAAGGATTGGCAAAAAGTTTTAGTTCCGTATTTAGACAGTTTACACAAAAAATAAATTATATATAAAAAACAATATAAAGGTGAAAAAATGAAAGTATCAGAAGTACAGATTACAAATTTCCAGCTCCAGCAACTTTTTGAGGAATTTAATTCCCGTTTGACTGTAGATGGTATTAATGCTAAGTATTCTTGGTTCATGTATAAGAATAGCGAAGCAATGGCTCCATTGTATAGTCAGTTGATGAATGAACTTTATGATGAACGTAAGGAACCAGATTTTCCGGCTATGTTCTCTGAAGGTCAGCTTCTTATCGAAAAGTATCGTGATCGCGATGCTGAAGGTAAGGAAATTAACGATAAGGCTGGTAATGCTCAGTTTACTCAGCATAGAGAAGAATATGTCAAAGAATATCAGGCTTTGAGAGAAAAGTATAAGGAATTATTCGAAAAGATTGACAAGAAACCCGAAGTAAACCGTGAAATTTATATGAAAAATGTAAGTTTTATGGCTACTCAGTTGGAATTGTCAGAATTCCCGAATAATACGAAGCCATATATTATTGGTCTTCTCGGCTATTAATTTAAAATAACATTTAAAAAGAAACCGCTTTTAACAAGCGGTTTTTTATTATAAATAATGTAAGATGATAACTAATAAAACTGTATTTAATGTTAATCGTGTAGCAATACCATTCTCTAAGAAAGAATTAGAATCGGTAATCAATCAGAATGTAGTAAATGGGTATATTTCTACTACATATGATAATTTAATACAAACTTTGGAAGATATTTCCCGTTCTAAGGAATATCCAGTTGTATTAAATCCGAATGAAATTTTTACTTCATCTAATAATCCGTTAATTAGAAATGACGTTTTGATTAGGGTTGAAGGTTTACAATCCTATGGTGAATTCATTAATAATGTTATAAGAGATAGCGAAGATGGTTATTGGACCGATTTTATGACTTATTCTGAATTATTCAAGGATGAAATCAAGAAAGTCAAAATACTTGCTTATAAGAAGTTTTTGTGGAATTATCATAATATTGATGAATGGTTTACGTCTAAGAATATCGGTTTGATTGACGATGATAAGAATATGTTGGTTACTGATTTCCAGACATTTAAGGAAAGAGTTTTATTAACAGATGACTATGAAACCTTTATTGATTCTTGTAAAACAGAAGATGTTGCTAACGCTATAAAATATATCATAAAGAAAGGTTGTGAAGTTTTACAAAAATATAAGGTTGAACTGAATAATCATATTGCGATTGATAATAAAAGACAGACAAATATAATTTTGAAGAATCCAATTATTACAAAGATATTCTTACAGTCTTCTGCTGCATCTCGTTGCAAGAAAGACTGGCCAAGAATTAAATTTACTACATTGGATAAGAAATCATTTGACACTATTGGTATTTGGGAAGTTTAATTATGTCATTTAAAAAATCAGAAACTATTACAAAGGAAGGCGGATATAGAAAGTTTGATTCCGTCGAGGAAATGCAATCAGCTACTAACTGGTTTTTTAAATACATTACTTATAATGATGGAACTACTGAAGAGTGGACTCCAGGACATTTACCAAATAAAAATAAGAATGATTATCCACCTCCGCTTGGAGAAGTAACTGGAACGATCTTCTTAGATTCTTCTCCTGGTATCATTTACATGACCAGTCTTATTGGTGATATTATCATCGATACGAAAGGTCCTGAATTTGTTTCTGAAGATGTTCAGTATGTAGTTATTGATTCTAACAGAAAGTGTAGCTTTACAATTAATTCTGATACGTTAATTGATGTTTGCCAATTAAGAATAAAATGTGGTGATGACGTTCTTTATGAATGTCTTAGAAAAGAAACAGAACATACAATTTCTGAAAGTATTTCTAAACTATCTTATAATAAGACAGGAAATACTTATGTTTTGTCTTTTACATTAGATAAAAGCTATTCAGTTGATAAACTTAATGAAGATCAGCTTAAGATTGAAGTCTGGGATATTGCAGCAAATAAAGCTGAATATACAACAGATGGAAAATGGGATTATATAACACTTGATGATGATGAGAAAATCCAACATCTTATTATTGATTTTATTGATATTTATCCAAAAAATATGATTGTTTCAAAAAACATTGAAGGAAAAGTATTAGTTAGGGTTACTAATCCAAATAAGTTTTTATGGGCTTATCAACCGACAGTAAATTTATTTAATGATAGTATTGGTGTTATTGATGAATCAACATTAACATATTATGCAGATCAGGGAGTATTAACCTTTTATATTACACATATTAATAAGAAAGGAAATATCAATGTTGAAGCATGGATTGATGTTGATAATAATGAAATTAAAGAATTTGTAAGAAATGCAACTTATGCTGATGCTACATTAGGACCATTTATATTTGCTGATGAAGGACGTAAGTATAAATTTAATTCTTATACTCCAGAATATCTTACTGACGAAATATATAAGGCATTTGTAAAATTTACAGAAGATTTCTTGAATACTTCGCAGGAAAGTTTGTCTACTGGAAATGCTGTAAGTACACTTGAAAAAATTGCTAGAATAAATAATTTTAATGACCCATTCAGAACAGAAACTCCTTTGCTTAGTGAATATGTAAAGCAGTTTAATATTGAAGTAAATCCAAATTTAAATGAATATGTATATTTCTTGGATGCAGCAAGAACTATAAAGGACAAGGAAACTGATGGAAATTAACGATTTACCACAACAATATAAAGACGAAGCATACAGACTTCTTCGTTCTATCTATAAGTTTATTCCTTATTATAACCAGATTAAAGGAACGTATCTTGGTATACAATTTATTTTAAATACCATGGGTTTATGTGCATCGATTGTCGAGCTTTGGGCAGCACCTAATAATATTACGAACTTTTCTGAAAATGCAGAATATTATAGAGAAGATGAAATCCATGCAGTTCGTAGATTTACTGAAGATGTCGCAATGCATGCAGGAGTTAAAGATTATTATTTAACTTCTACATTTGATGTTGATTTGACTTCTCAAGCTGGCATTACATTTAAAGAATTTAACGGTATGGCTAAGACAATAATTACCGTTATTAATGAAGTTCGTCCAGTTACAAGATGTTTAAGAAAATTATATTACTTATTGCTTGTTAATTCAAATATTCATTTTGATTATTATTTTGAAAATCAAAAATCTCCTAATTTGGAATATGGTAATCCAGGTGTAGTTGGTGAAAATCCATATAATTTAGATTTTAGAAGATTTGACTATTTGTGGTATTGTTATAGAGATGAACCATTTAATAAATGTGAATATGATTTTAGATTAAAACAATTATCAAAAATATATTTACCTTATGATGCATTAGGTGCTAGATTTACTCCAAATGGTGATGATTATACAACTGATAGCACTTATACAATGATTAATACTTATTTTAATCTAAATAAGTTAAATGTAAAGTTAAGAAAATCGCAAGTAGAAAAATTTAGATTTAAGATTTTTATAAGACGTAGAGATAGGATTTTTGATATTCGTTCTACACCTGTTATAGAAGGAAATCTCGGAACTGATATTAGTATCAGTTTAGATCGTAACGGTATTTATATAAATTTATTAAATGCTGGTTTACAAACTGCATTAAATTTAGATGAGTTATTTTCTGATTTACGTCCATTACCAACACCAGCTGGGAAAAAAGGACAACTTGGTAATTATGATTTATTCATTGCGACTAATTTTATTATTGTCTTAGGAACTAATTACTTATTCCAAGATAAGGATATTTATGATTGGTCGCAGAATGCAGAAATTAACTTCTTATTAGACGAATACTGTGGATTAATTCCAGAAGCATCGAGCTATGCTAGTGGTGTTCATCTTGCTTCTCAGCATAATGATGTATTGGTTGGTGAAGATATGTCTGAAGAAGATGATACTGAATATCCAGATGGATTATTAACATATTCAGAAGATGATAATGATGATTCTGCATATATTACCACAGAAGACGGTGAATATATATATAGATAAAGAGAGGATTTATGGCAAGAGCAAAAACACTTAAATTAAAAGCTGGAACTAATATTACATTGACAAAAGATGATACATCTGTAACAGTAGGATGTATTAGTGATGGTCCATCTGTTACTAATGAAAAAATCAAAATTTATGATATAAAAATTATAGCAGACCGGCAAGAATCAACAGGCTATCGTTTTGATGGTACGCCATCTGCAGAAGAATTAATATCTTTATTGGTTGGTGATACTGGAGCTGGTAGTTTAGCAATATTAAGAGCTATAGAAGATGTCGGTGAAGGCATAAAAAATGAAAAATGGTATTATTTACAAGATATTAGTGGTTGGCATATTGAAATGCAGTCAAACATGTATGTTTTTACATTTATCCATACTAATGCAGTAACTAGTATTTCCCATGATGTTATTACATGTAATGTTGGAAAAACTGGTGAAGGATATAGTACAGTATGGACACTATCACATATGCAATAATTTAAAACAATAATATTACAATAAAAAGGGTTGACAAAAGTCAGCTCTTTTTCTATATTTATTTAAATTAATTAGAAAACTATAAATATATAGAATTTTTAATAAGAAGGTAATAAAAATGAAAAAGATAATCGGAATATTATTAGTTTTAGCTGCATTTGTTTTTTCTGCAGACTATAAGCCGTTTAACTTTGAAACTATCCCACAAGATTCTGCAAGTCAACAGGATCAATTTGATTATATGCTTCAATATAAGTTATATGGTCATGATTTTATCAAAATGGGAAATGATGTTCGTATTCCAGACAAGTCAGGTTGGAATGGTACTGTAGGTAATATTACTTCTAATGCAAGATTGACCTTGGGCGGTCCGATTCTTGCAAATGGTAGTATTTCTATGGGTGATGGTCCAAATAATATTACTGGACCAGTTCGCTCAGTCGATTTTGATCTTGGAAATGTAAATAATTCCAAAATCGCAAGCCCTGTTTGCTTAAGCGGAACCGCAAATGCTAATGCATTGTCTGCGATTGAAGATCATAAGACTTATTCTTTCGATGCAAACATTTGTAAGGACAGCGTTCCTGCTGCACCTACAAATCTTTATATGCCGATTGTTGATTGGGATAATCTTGGTGCTGATGTTAAGTTGGATGATATTGTTTTAAGTGGCAATGATGCTACAGATACTATTTTTGTTCCTAAAGGTGAAGGCGCATATAAGATTTTAATTGATAAGATTCAGTTTGGCCTTGGCGGAACTAATGCAAGCCATTTGTATGTTAAGATGCAAGATGGCGGTAGATTGACCCAGATTTTCGTAAAGAATTTTATTTATGGAAATCATGCTACAATTCAGGTTGTTTATGATACTGACAGTGGAAGCGTAGTATTGAATCAGGACCAATATCGTGGTAACTTGATGTTCTATTCTAATAATGTTATCAGTTTTGATAATATGGACTATGCTCCTATTCAAGGTTCATTTATTTCTACTGATTCAATTTTCTTGGGAAGAAACGTTAATATTTCTGGTCAGTTATTGACTAATAAGCTTGAAATTGGAAATGATATTGATGGTAAAAACTTCAGATTTGTTAAATTCGACCCTGATACAATCGATGTTAAGCTTGATAAGTATGGTGGTTTGAGAGAAAATGATTCTACTGTTATTATTCCTATTGAACTAAGTGATACTGCTACTATCGCTGTATATTTTAGATATTGTTTTGATTTGAAAGATGGTGTAACTGTTGAAGATTTTAATATTCCGCCTACATTCCCTATTTGTAACATCGATCAACCGAAAGAAGTATCTATTCCTATCGGTTCAAAGATTCCAAGTGATCCAATTAAGGTAAATGTTAAAGTCGATACATTGACAGAAAATGAATATCTTGTAATTAAGATTGATAGCATTTCTGGTGCTATTCTTCCTGATGGTAAGACTGAAGGAGAATTAAAGATTAAGATTATTGACGCTCCTATTGGACATGTTGAATTTGATACTACAAAGACATATGAGTTTGAGGAAAATAAACTTGGTGAAGTAGATGTAATCAAGATTTTAAATGGAACTGAAAATACTCGTTTCCATCTTGATAGTGCATATACTGATAGATATGAATTGGATAGCTTGACTGGTAAGTTGACACTTATTGGTGAACCATTAGATTATGAAAAGGCTGCAATCGATGTTATTAAGGTTACATTGACTGATACTGGCAATGTAAGTGTAACTCGTAATATTCCTATTACAGTAATTGACGTTAATGAAGCACCTACTATCGATGATGTAACTGCTAATCTTCCGGAAAATCTTATTCATCCATTCATGGTTGAAAAGTTAGTTGCAAAAGATCCAGATACTAAGACAACATTTACTCAAAATGTTTTCAGTATGCTTGAAGGTGATACAAGCTTATTTAGAGTAGATTCTGATGGTGAAATTTGGGCAAAGAAGACATTTGACTATGAAACTGATCAGAAAACCTATACTTTGAAGGTTTTGGTTCATGATAAGACTAATCCAGCATTGAAGGATAGTGCTATTGTTACTGTTAATATCACAAACAGCAATGATGGTCCTAAGTTTGACAGAAATGATACTACATTCCATGTAAATGAAAATGAACCATTTAAGGATAGTGTAAAGGCAACTGACCAGGATGGTGATAAGATTACTTATTCTATCATTGGAAGTGTTCCATTCAAAATTGATTCTACTGGCGTAATTACTTCTACTAGAACATTTGACTATGAAAAAGAAAAAGAATTTACATTCAAGGTCATTGCTGATGATGGTAAAGCAAAAGATACAATGACTGTAAATATTATAGTAGACAATGTAAATGAGCCTGTTCATACCAAAGATACAACTTTTGTTGTAGATGAAGGTAAAACTGGTGAAATCGGTAAAGTCAAAGGAGAAGATGAAGATGGAAAGCCTGTTAAATTTTCTTGCGATGATAGTGTGCATTACAGCATCGATACTAATACTGGTATTCTTAGACTGGTAGACCCATTTGACTATGAGATTACAAAATCTGATACCATAAAGGTATTTGTTACTGATAGTCTATTTACAGATACTGCCATAGTTATTATTAATGTTAATAATGTAAATGAACCTCCTGTATTACAGCCAAATGATTCTCTTACAGTTCCAGAAAATTGTAAGAATTGTATTGTTGGTATTATTACAGCAGTTGACCCTGACAGTGATAAGGTAATTTACGAAGTTAAGGAACCTGGTTTCACAATCGATACAAATGGAGTATTAAAGCTCACTGATCCTCTTGATTATGAGAAAACTCCAGAAGTTAAGATTACAGTTATTGCAAAGGATTCTAGTGGCGCAGCTGATACTGCCACCTATATAATTAAGATAACTGATATTAATGAACCAGTCCATGTTCAAGATACAACTTGTTCTGTAAAGGAAAATTATACTGGTAAGGTTTGCAAGATTACAGCAACTGATGAAGATAAAACAACTCCTAAATATATAATTACCGATACTACAAATTATTCTATCGATTCTACTGGTGTAATTACTATTAAGAACCCGATTGATTATGAAAAGAAGACTAAGGACACAGTAACTGTTATTGTAACTGATGACGAATTTTCTGATACCGCACAGGTAATTATCAGAGTTCTCGATGAACCTGAAAAGGTTGAAATTACCACATGGGATGATGAAAAGCCTAAAGATACAGTAAAGACAAATGACCCAGATCATAAGTTCGAATGGGAACTTTGTGAAGGTGATAGCTGTATTAAGCATGAAGAATTTCCGCATATCAAGAAAGATACAACTATCAAGGTATGTAATGATAAGAAGACTGTTTGTGATTCAGTTGTAGTTTTATTCAATGATGCACCTCCAGTTGTTACTTTGACAAATGCAAAGTCTACTGATGCATTGATTGACTATATTACAATCGAAGAACAGAAGGACGATAAGATTTATGTCAACAAGAAAGAAAATCCAATTACTGTAACTGTTAGAGATACTGTTCATAAGACAGAAAAGAAATTTGATATTAAAGTTAAGCTTGATACAATTCCTACTAAGGATATTAAGATTAAGGAATATAACTACTTGATTGATGAATCTCTTGCAACTCATACAGCAATAGGTAACAATCTTATTGAAGTTTCTGAAGTTATTTCTGTTGACGGTAATAAGATAACAATTTCTAAGATTGTTGATAAGAAGACAATGGAACCAATCGATACAGTTCAAACTGTTACTTATCATAAGAAGGTTGGTGGTAAGGACGTAGTTGTTTCTTATAAGACTGATAATCTTACTGGTCAGAGAGTTTCTGATTATGAAATTTCTTACATGGCTGATTCTTGCACTAAGGTTACATATACTGTAAATGATAAGAAGGAAATTGTTAAGAATAAGGAAGGAAATATTGCATATAATATCACTTATGATTATGTAGATGATTTTGGTAACAAAGCATCTGCATCAGTTGAAATTATCTTCGACGATATTCCGCCTAAGGTTGAAATTCTTGGACCTGGTCCAATGGAACATTTCAATACAAATGCAATTCCAGTTAAGTGGACAGTTAATGGCGAAACACAAGATACTTTGACATTACAGAGACTTGAAAAAGGTGTTAACTATATTATCAGAAGATATGTAGATAAGGCTGGTAACGTCGCTGCTGATACAGTCACAGTTCTTATGAATGAAGCCAAGGATATTGATATTGAAATTATCAATCCAGTAACCAAGGTTGACCAGGATAAAGTTGATGAATATTATTCTGAAGGTCATAAGTATAATGATAAGAAACCGTTTGACGTCAAGTTTGTTGACCCGAAGAACGATACAATTCCAGATGTAATTGGTGTTGGTTTCAAGGTTGATATTGTACTTCCGTCTGTTTCTCCTACTGGTTCTCTTGCAACATTGGATGACATTGTAAAGAATGGTCAGATTCCAGTTGATGATAAGGGAAATATCGTTGGTGCTTCTACAAAGGGAATTCCAGTAGATAAGTATGTTGAAGAACATTGTACTGAAGAATTCCAGAAGGATTACGATAAGTATGGTTTGAATATTCCGCTTTATGACGTTACTTATAAACTTCATCTTTGGGTATATACAACTACTGCAAACTATGTAAATGATTTTAATATTGAATTTACATTGAATGATGAAGCTAAGACTACTACAGCAGGAACTGTCCAGATGGTTATCGACTGGTTGTCTGATAAGGATGGAAACGTCAAGGCTAAGAACCATCATGCTTTAGGAACAGGCGCATATATAACCAAGTTGTTCAGCACTTCTGTTGCAAAACACCGTTGTGATTATAAGGATCAAGTTAAGGGTGATAGAACTGTAAAGAAGGATGAAACAATGAAAACATTTGGTTATAAGCGACCAAACAACAAGTAATAAATAAACCAGGAGTAAATCCTGGTTTTTTATTTTAGGGTTTACAACTAAAAAATATTTGCTATATTATAATATTATGCAAAAAACAAAAATTGATATCGTAGTATTTGTAGTTATTTTTATTTTCGTATTTAGTTTAATGATATTTGGATGTAGTTCTGAAAGTTCTACTTCTCCTGAAGATATGTATCAGAAGTGTATTACTGTTAACGAAGAAAATCCAGATGCATGTGACCAAGAATTTACAATATATAAATGAATTATTTAAAAACATATTTCGCAATTATTGCCAAAGCGGCAGGGAGAGAGCCATCGATATTATATGATAAGCATCATATAATTCCTCAGTCATTGGGTGGTCCAGACGTGCCTACGAACTGGATTTATTTAACCCCTAGGGAACATATGATTGCACATCATTTGCTTGCCAGAGCTTATCCAGACGTCGAATTATTGCAGTCTGGATTTAACCTGAAGAAAGTCTGTATTAAGTATTATGACTATTATAGATGGTCTATGAGGTTAAAAGACTTAGCAGGTATGATAGAATATAGTAAGAATAAAAAAGAGATTGTAACGCGTTTAAGAGTGCTTCTGGACGCAATTGGTGATGTAGACCTAGATAAACATATTCCGGTAAAACAACAGCCTAATATGGTCAAATCTAAAGCACCAGCAGTTACTGAAAAAACTGAAAAAATAGAAACTAAAAAAGGAAAAAAGAAATGCAAAGAATAATTGGAATCTTACTGTTACTATGTGGCATGTCATTTGCATGTTCACCCTTCTTCACTTCTGAATTTTGTAAGGAGATAGATTTCTGGAATACTCAGTATTCTAGTTATCATTACAAATATTTTGAAATTTCTCCTAACTGGCTACTCTGGATTAACGGTTATCAAGCGTTTAATTTCACGATTCGTTTCTAAATAAAAATTTACAAATTAATTTAAACTATGCAAAATTTTGCATAGTTTTTTTTATATTTGATATGAAATTTGTAACGTAAAAAATAATAAATAATTATATTTGTCGGTTGAAGTTTATGTTAAATCTTAGTGAAAAAATTTCTCAAAAATGTAGCTTTAAAATAGTAAAGGCTACATTTTTCATTGTGCTATAAATATAAAACCGATAAAGAAAATGAAAGTTATTAGTGTTGTGAATTAAATGTTTATTGAGCGTTTATAAAGAGGAAATAGATGATTAAAAACGTAATTAAGCGAGATAATCGCAGACGAAAATTCAACATTGCAAAAGTATATACAGCCATAGAAAATGCATTTAAATCAATAAATGAAAAATATACAGAAGAAGGTATAGACCAATTAGTTGATGAAGTAGTCGAGAAGATTTCCGCAAATGATGCCAAGTCAGCAAGAGTTGAAGATATTCAGAATGTTATTGAAAAGACATTGATGAATAGCGGATTCGGAACAGTTGCTAAGGCATTTATTTTATATAGAGACGAACGTAACCGTGCACGTGAAACAAAATCAGAAATTGTAAAGACCATTAAGGAAATTACAGAGTCTGATATTAAAAGTTCGAATATTTTAAGAGACAATGCAAACGAATCTGGTGCTACTCCTGCTGGAACATACGGTAAGATTGCATCTGAAACGAATAAGATGTATAACCTGTTGAATAACATCAACAGAAAGTATGCACAGGAACATAAGGACGGACATTTACATATCCATGACCTTAACCAGTATAATTTGACATTCAACTGCTTGTTTGCTCCAGTTGGAAAGTTATTGAAGAACGGTTTTGACTCTGGAACTGGTTTCTTACGTTCCCCGAAGTCAATCCAGACTGCAGCAGCATTGACAGCAGTTATTCTTCAGCTCCAGTCCAACCAGCAATATGGTGGTATCGCTGATGATAATCTCGATTTTGATTTAGCACCGTTTGTCGATATTTCATTTAGAAAGAATCTTAAGGAAGAATTAGAAAGATATATAGAATATAATCCAGATCATGAAGAAATGACCAATCTTGATGAAGTTGCAACAGCTTCTATGAACTGGCCTTCTGCACTTCTTTATACTAAGTTCCCTAAGATTTGTGTTATTAAGGCAATTCAGAAGACAGATGATGATACACATCAGGCTATGGAAGGTCTTATTGGTAATTTGAATTCTTTACAGTCTCGTTCTGGAAACCAAGTTCCATTTAGTTCTTTGAACTTCGGTCTTAATACTTCTAATTGTGGTCGTATGATTAGCAAGAATCTTATTAAGTCTCAGATGGAAGGTCTCGGTGACGGATTGACAGCAATTTTCCCAATCTTGATTTTCAAGTTGATGGAAGGTTACACAAAGAATCCAGAAGATCCTAACTATGATTTGTATCTCGACTCTATTAAGTGTCTTGCTCGTAGATTCTACCCGAACTTTGTAAAGGTCGATAGTTCCTTCAATAAGCCATACATCAAGTATGAAACTAAGGAAGTTGAAATTCTTGAAAATGTTATTGGTGTTAAGGTTCGTGGTAAAGATGAAGCAACAATTATCCCAATGCAAGACCAGAAGTTTGATAAGTTTGTCTATCAGTATGATGTAGGTCAAGGTGACTATTGGGAAATTGAAGAAATTTCTGGAAATAAGTTGAAGTTGAAGAAACTCATTGAAAATACAACTATTTCTACTATGGGTTGTAGAACCAGAGTTATTGGTAATATCAATGGTGCTGAACAGACAACTGGTAGAGGTAACTTTGCATTCCATACAATTAACCTTCCTAGACTTGCTATTGAAGCTCATATCGCAGCAAAGGATGAAGAAGAACGTAAGACTATTTTCTTCGAAAAGCTTGCTGAAATGCTTGAAGATGCAAAGGGAAGTTTGCTTGACAGATTCGCATTGATTTCTAACAAGACATATGAGAATTTCCCATTTACTATGCAACAGGGTCTTTATCTCACATCTGATGACCAACCGCATGAAGTTACTGATAAGATTGGTGAAGTTCTTAAACAGGCTTCGTTGTCAATCGGTTACGTCGGTCTTGCTGAAACCATGTTACTCTTGACAGGTAAGACTTATGGTGTTGACCATGAAATTGATGATTATGCTTTCTCTATTGTAAAGACTATTCGTGAATTTGTTGATAAGACACAGAAGGAAACTCATTTGAACTGGTCTTGTTTCGCTACTCCAGCTGAAGCAGTTGCAGGTCGTTTTGCTAACATCGATAAAAATCTTTTCCAGAATGAAAAGAAGCTTGCTGATGTAGATTTACAGAGAGTCTTCGGTAAGGGTTATTACACAAATAGCCACATGCTTGATTATTCTTTGGAAACTACTCTTGAAAACAAGATTAAGATGGAAGCTCCATATCACAAGATTACAAATGCTGGTCATATCTTCTATTACAAGTTGAATGGTGACTTGTCTAAGAATCTTGAAGCGGTCAAGGCAACTATTGATGCCATGTATGAAGGTGACCTTGGTTATTTCACTTGCACATTTGACAGTGATACTTGTACTAAGTGCCATTTCCATGGAATCATCAATAATGAATGTCCATGTTGTGGTAACAAGAATGAAGACGAGATTATTCGTGTTAGAAGAATTACCGGATATTTGACTGGTTCTCCTAAGAAGACTATTTTTAAGTCTTGGAATGATGGAAAATTAGCAGAATTGAGAGACCGTCATAATATTTAATAAAAACAACTAGAAAAAAATCATACGGGTTGAAAAACCGTATGGTTTTTCTATCTTTAAGCAAAAGGAAGCGAATGTTAGATACTTTAATGTTAATCTGTGGTTTTTGTGGAGCTGGTGCTTTTGCAGTTTGTTCATTACCACAAGTTATTAAAGCTTATAAAACTAAGTCGACAGGTGATATAAGTATTTTCTTTATTATCTTGTCAATTATCGGTAATTTATGTAGTGCTGCTTATATATTCTATACTAATTATATAAGTGGAATGTGGCAATATCCGCAATATGTAAATTATACTTTGGCAACTATACTTATATTTATCCTTCTCGGGTTAAAACTAAAATATGATAAGGAAAATAAAAAATGAGTATAATGGATCTTATCGGTGTTCAAAGAGGAATTGATTTTGAACATAGTTTACCAACTGTAATGCGATATAAACCTGATATAAGAGAAGGTTATGAATATGGCAGTTTTGAACCTAAATATGGTCATACGCCAAATTGGCAACCTTTATGTAGTAATTCTTCAGACTTATATAAAGAAATCGTTTTAGCATGTAAGCAGGTTGCAAAAGTTACAGAAATGAAAAATCCAATAGGTAATGATCCTTTTTGGCATCGTAGTGGACCTGAACGTGCAGGAACGATTGTTTCTAAGATAATACAGCTTTGTAATGATATTGCTATTGCTACTCGACAAGGTCAAGGCAATGTTATTGTATTAAATACTAAGATGTATGATTTATTACGTGAGTTAACATTTGGTTTTATGGATTGCCCATTTATTTCTGAATCTGCTCCAGGCGTATTAAAGATTGTTGGAAGAGATGCTTTTAAAATGGATTTTGACGATTATTCAAATTATCCAGAAGCTATTATGACATATCATTCTAATAATTCGTGTGTATGTGGTGCTATTGCAGCACTTAGTCCTACCGAGACTTATTTTTCAATTAATACTGATATGGAAGGAACAGAGAATTATTATAGACTTTTAAGGGTAAAAGATGAATTACAGTAAAATTGATCCAATGAGTATTGTCGATGGTGACGGTTGTCGAGTAACACTTTTTGTTTCAGGTTGTAGAAATCATTGTAAAGGGTGTTTTAATCCAGAAACATGGAATTTTGACTATGGTCAACCATATACAGAAATTACAGAAAATGAAATTATTGAAGCCTGTAAGAAATCATATATTGCTGGGTTAACTGTTCTTGGTGGAGAACCAATGGAAAAAGAAAACCAAGCAGAAATTTATAAACTCATTACTAATTTCAAACGTGCATATCCTGGTAAAAATGTTTGGTTATTTACTGGTTATATTTATGAAAAAGATTTATTAGAAGGTCAGCGTCAAAATATAAATGGGTTAACTTCTTCTTTATTAGAAATGGTTGATATTCTGGTTGACGGACCATTTATTCTTGAACAGAGAGATTTGAATTTAAAGTTTAGGGGAAGCACGAATCAAAGGCTATTAACAAGAGATGAAAGACAAAGGTTACAAAATGACAATTAAAGACTTAATTAAAGTCCAGAAGAAAGACGGATTATTTAAAAACTGTGCATCCGTTTTAAGATATATTCCAAGAGAACTATTATTCGATGGTAGAGAAGCTGACCGTCCAGAATTAACATTGGGTCTTGAAAGACAACTTATCCATGAAAAAGATTGGAAAGATGCAAGTGATGAAAGTAAGAAAGAATTAGATGTAATTCATGCATGTATGGATGTTGCTAATGTTATTGAAATTCACAAAGATCCAGAGTCTACTGCTTCTAAAGAAGAACGTTGTGGTGTATTGTTGACTAATTTAATGAAGGAATGTAATTCTATTAGAACAAGTACTCGCCGTTGTGCAGGTAATTATATTCTTATCAATAATGCATTTAAGAAAGAATTAGAAGAACTTGGTGCATTTTCAACTCCATTTATTAATGTTTCAACTGATAACACTGAATATCTTGTTAATGGTGTTATTAAAATGAGTGTTGCAACATTTGATGAAGATACACCAATGGCATTAATCGGATATTCTGGAACTAGTAGGTTTGATGGTGGAATCGTTTTAGCAGAAGACGAAGAAAATAATAAGTATGCGATTGCTGACCGATTCTACGATAGTGATAAGTATTATAGATTAATTAAACTTGTATAGAATATGAGATATATTAAAGGGAGAAGTAATTTAAGTTGCACAATTTTTGTGCCATGGGATTGTAATAATCATTGCAAGTTCTGTACATCTAAGCAGATGTATAAACAAAGAACTTGTGATATTAATGCAATTCTTGCACAAATCAAAAAACTTAATGAAAATCCGTTAATTGAAGAATTTGTATTAACAGGTGGAGAACCATTAGCAGATATTGAGAAATGTCAGATTCTTATTGACGCTATGGAGAAACCTGTTTATATCAATACTACATTCCCAACATTTACAGATTTGCCTGGAACAGTAGAAATGTCTAAAGTCAAGACGTTAATCGATTTCATTAATAATAATGAAAAGATTGGTGGTTTGAATATTTCCAGACATATGCATCAACAGTTTTATGAACCAGTTTTGCCAGTAGATATGTTTGCACATTTAATTAAGAAACATATTAAATTAAATGTAGTTCTTTCTAAGGAGTTTAATATAAACGAATTTAAAGCGTTTATAGAACCTTATAAAGAATTAGAAAATCTATCTATCTGTATTAGAGCAGATTATCGGAATATTACTAAAGATAACTTAAAGAATCGTGACGATGTATTTGAAAAGTTAATTTTAGAATATGAATATGAAAGTTCTGGCGGATGTATGGTTTGTAATGACGATAGATTTTGGAATAATAATTTATTAATCAGTTATCATCGTGGAATGGAACATTCTAAAGTAGTTTATGGTAATAAGATATTTGTAAATGATATTTTGATTACTATTGATGGACAAGTTTATGATGACTGGGATTTAGTAACAAATACAGAATTTGAAAGATGGGTATTTGGCGAATATTTATTGACAGATGATATATCTGAATATGAAAATGATCCAGTATATATTGATTGGTTATTGAAAAAGAATGGTGAAGAAGGTATATTATGACATTAACTGAATTACGACAAAAACTTAAAACCGCAGGTATGAAACAACTTAAAATTACTGGTTGTGGTGGATATGTAGGATGTGGAACTGGTGGTTATTATGACTATGCCAATGCACATTTTGGAAATCCTCCACAATGGGTATCGTATAGTTGCGGATTTTATATGAGATGTGGTGGTCCTACTACATGTGGTTAAAAAGAAAGAGTCAAGAAAACCTTGACTCTTTTTATATTATTTAAATTGATGGTTTAACATGTGTTATAGGCAGTCTAAGTAATTTATCTGGAAGTATATTTAATTTTGAAAGTAATGTATATGCGACTTCACGACTAATACCAGATTCATATAAAGTTTCAATTATTTCAACTGTTCTTATCTCGCTAGTTTTTATTTTACGTGCAAGTTTATAAATTTTAGTGAATTTAGAATAGTCATTACTTTCATTTATATTAATTATAATTTTGCCAGTTTTAGGATTTTTATATTCTGCACAACCATAATATGAATTATATCCAGTAAATTCATATCTTTTATTTTTGACAATAATAGTTGCTGGTGTTTCATCTTCATCATCGTCATAATAATAACTGCCACAACCGCTACTATGACAACTAGAAACATATCCGCAACCTACTCTGACACTTCTGGATATTGTACCACATCCACCACCATAACTACTGCTACTACCACATCCAGAACTATAGCTGGAACCGCAACCACTGCTGCCGCACCCAGAACTATAACTGCTGCTTCCGCTACAACCACCACTATAACTACCGCATTCATTAAGCCTACGAACAGTGTAGCCTTTATTTTTAAGTAATTCTCTTGCTTCTAATAAATTCATAAATGCCCCTTACATTAGAACAACCAGTCTAATTCTATCATTACTCCCCATTTACAATATCTAATAGTTACATCAAAGCCTCGTTCTTTTGCAAGTTTAAAGTATTTTTTAAATATTGTAGGATTATCTTCGTATTCTTTATCATGTACTATAATACCTGTACTACCTTCTTCATATTTAGCATGACCATATTTAACATTTGATAATATAGCATCAAGGCCAACAAGTTTTGATTCTTCTGCAGTAAGTTCATTTTTTATTGCAGTAAATTCATCAAACAGTAATTTTTGTTTGTCAGAATCTAATTTTATTGGGGCTTCTTCAAGTTCTTCTTTAATAATAGCATAGCCATTATCTTTAAGTAATTCTGTTGCTTCTTGTAAGTTCATTTTAAATCCTTTATTAAAAATTATTTAAAAATGCATGCATTATTGCACCTTTTTGGTAAATAGCATTACATTCTTCATAAACTGCTTTTTTGCTTTTTAGTTTCTTAAAGTCTTCTTCAGTTAATGGATTAGGATCTTCAGATTTCCAACCTAATTCCCATGCTTCCTGTAGGTCTTTTTTAGGGGTATCATAGTCTTTGCAATAACGTTTTAAAACAATTTCACCAATATCTTTACCGGTATCGTTCAATTCTTTTTCAGAGAGAATGGTATTTTGATAGCCTATTTGGACGGTATTCTGTGCCCAAGAAGAATTTATAAGTTTAGAACGATATGCTAGATAATCATCGGCACTATTAAAACGTATTTCAGATTCATTCATTACAGGTTTATCTATAACCTTGTAATGATTTTCTTTTAATATAGATATAGCTTCTTTTAAGTTCATAAGAGTATTCTTTAAATATTAGAGTTCTTCGTTAATTCTATCAGCAGCATCTTGTGGAGCAATAAGACCTTGATTATAAAGGTCAGCAGCAATTTGCTTTGCCCTTGGTAAATCTTCATCATCGAGCATACCACCATCTTCCTGAGCTAAAGATAGAGCCTTAGCAATATAGTCTTCTTCAGCATTTGGAACCATAGTTTCGATTTCATCATCGTCAATCGGTGCAAATTCCATTTCATCAAAGAAAAGTTCAATCTTACGGCCAGGTTTCTTTTCTTCTCTGACATAACCAAGTTCCTTAAGAACTTCAGACCATTGTGTATTTTTGTATGTTCTTAGGCGAGACTTTACAAAAGCAATTTCACGTGGAGTCAAAACTTCACCATTCTGAACTTTTTCTGCTAATGGAGAAAGATAAGCAGCATCAGTTTGGTTAAAACCCCTATAATTACGTAAAACGGTACGTCTACCTTGCTTTTCGAAATCTACCTGACGTCCATACATACCAATGAGAAGAACAATAACGAACTTATCATTTTCCAAATATTCCTTAATTCGCTGATTAAGCTGGAAATTTGATGTATAAACATCTTCCTTTATGATTTTATAACCGTGTTCTTTAATAACTTTAATAGCTTCTGCCATTTTTTTCATAATTTAATCTCCTTACTATTATTTATAAGATAAAAACAGATTATATCCGATTATTTTGAGTTATAAATAATAATAGAAAAAGGAAAGCTGCATATGATTATAAAAAACGGTAAAGTACTTGCTATAAATTCAGTAAAACATGATGATACTCTTAAGGGTAATGGTCTTAGCGGAACGCCATTAGGACTAAGTGAAACTGTAAAACAGGTAATAGAAAGTAAGCAAAATAAATTATCTCCAGCCGATAATACTATTGCTATTTCTAATGACAAAATTAAGGTTAATACATCTGGTATTTCTGCTCAACAGATTCATCCGTCTGTTTTTGACCCGTATGCTTCTAAAACTTGGGTTAATGAACAAGGATTTTTAAAACAAGTAGCCCTTGAACCATATGCTTTATCAGCTGATGTAAGACGTGAATTTGATGCCTCTGCAGCATGGGTCAATGACCGTTTTGAACATATCCCTGGTGCTGAAGCTTATTATGGTGGCAATGGAATTAATGTAGATGGACACAAGATTGACCTTACTGCTGATGTTGTTTCTCATAATGAATTAACAGAAGCATTAAATCCATATGCAACTCAGGAATGGGTTGAAGGACACGGCTATTTAACAGATGCAGATTTAAGTGATTTTGCAACAAAAGAATATGCACGTCAAGCTTCAGCTGCAGCTGTTTCTACTACTCAAAGTTGGGTAAATGATCAGGGTTATTTAAAAGCTAACGCATTAGACCCATATGCAAAAACTTCAGATGTTAATGCACAATTTAATGCTACTTCTGCTTGGGCAAATGATAAATTCCAAGTTAAAGGTGATTATCTTACAAGTGCAGATTTAAATAATTATTATACAAAAGATAAAGTTTATAATAAAGAAGAAATTGATACATTACTTGCAAATTTTGGTGGTTTTAAAGTAGTATCTGGTGATGCACAACAAAATTATGCACCATCTTTAGATGAACACGGTGAATTATCTGACCATACAAAGCCAAATGAAAAAACTATTTACTTGACAAAAGTAAGTACATTGTTAGAAGATAATTATAAAGAATGGATTTGGAAAGGTGGATCCATCTTTGATTGCATTGGTATTGCAACTATCGATTTACAAGGCTATGTAACTGATGAAGAATTAGCGGCAGAATTATTAAAGTATTATAAAAAATCAGATGTTGATGAGATGTTCCGAGTAACTTCTGCTTGGGCTAATGAAACATTCCAGCCTATTGGTGAATATGTTAGTGCATCAAAGTTAAATGAGTATTATACAAAAACAGAAGTTGATGCAGAATTTAGAGAAACTTCTAGTTGGGCTAATGAAACATTCCAGCCTATTGGTAAATATGTCAGTGCAACAGACTTAGACAATTATTATACTAAGTCTGAAGTTAATAATCAGTTTGAAGATTTATCTGCTACTGTTTCTAGCGAATATGCTAAGAAGACAGATATTCCAGAAGTTCCAGTTTATACTGCAGCTAATGAATATATTAAGATTACTAATGATTATGGTGTTTCTGGTTATGACTGGACAGATAAAATTAATACAAAGCAAGATGTTTTAACAATCGAACAACTTTCTGCAATTAGTTCTGTAAGTTCTGTTCAAGTTGTTTCTGGCAATTGGGTTACTTCTGCTTCTGATATTATCAGTGCTGAGGGTTTAGCATATTTCTTAGTCAAGGACGGAGATAGTTCTAAGTGGGAAGGTGTTAATCTCTCTACATTGGGTAGTTCTTACGATGTTACTTCTGAAGATGATACTTTATTACATGTTACAACAGCAGTTGATAATGGTGATGTAACATATACATTAAGCGCAAAAGATTGGACTACTGAGCTCGATGAAAAACAAGATAAACTCACAGAAGAACAAATCGAAGCAATTAGCTCTGTAAGTGCAATTCAGAATACTTCTGGAAATTGGGTTACTTCTGGTATTGATACAATCAGTGACCCTGCTCTTGCTTATGTTTTGGTCAGGGACGGTAATAGTTCTAAATGGAATGGTGTAGATTTATCTACATTAGGAAAAACATATAATGTTTCTTCTGTAACTGAAAACTTGCTTACTGTTTCTGCTAAGACAGAAGATAACCAAACAACATATATTTTAAGTGCTGCTGATTATCCAGAAATTCCAGAAATTCCTGATATTGTTGGTAGTGGTCTTGAAGCAGAATATGATGATGTAAATAACGAATATCTTGTTACAATGAGTGCAAGAGGTAATAATGGTATTTCTGCTGCTTATGATGATGAAAATAATGTTTGGGATATTGGTTTAAGTGCAAATAATTTTGCATATATGTATGATTCTTATACAAACGGCTATGTTGGTGATGTTAGTGCAAATACAATTCTTAATTTTAGTGGAACTAATCATAATAATATTACAGTTGATCAAGACGGTTATATTATATTACCAGAGACCGGTAATAAGTTTACTTTCTGTATAAATGAATATATTGATAATAATAACCCTGGAACACATAGTTACTTATTAAATAAATTAACATTAAGTTCTGATAAAGGTGATAATCTTGCTTCTACAATGACATATTATCCAACCGAAGTTGGTGCAAGTAATGCAACATTGGCAATTACTATTGACCATTCTGTAGATCCTACAAGAAAATATGCGGTTGTTTATGAAGGAAGTACAATTCCACTTTCTGCATATTTGAATGCAACTATCAGCGTTGTTGAAGAAGTTTCAACACTTGGTATGATTAATCGTGGTGAAAGCGACGTTTATGTAGGTGATAAGCCAATTAATGTCAATAATGATACAAGACATATTAGCCTTGGTTTTGATACTGGTATTTTCACATTAAATAGTAATCAAGAATTAACACTTAATGCAAATGGTACTGGTGGTGGTGATACTCCAGTTGATCCTGTTGCATTTAATAAGTTACTTAATAGCATTAATGGTCGTATTGTTGAAACAATCCCTATCGGTGTTATTAATTATGCAACTGCTCTTAATAATAATTATTCCATTGCATATCTATTCAGACCAATGATTGAATTCGATATGACACCTCAGACAACTGCCAGATTTATTGCAGGTAATGCCAGTGCAGGTAATTCTACTGTCATGATTGACGTTTATGAATTAAATGAATCTAATTACACAATAAATCTTATGTGGTGGAGTGAAACTAAGACATTAACTACATCTAAGGGCGAACAGGTATTAAATGCAAACAATGGTTGTACTCAAACAAAAACAATTTATCCAGATAGATTGTATTATGCTAGAATTATTTGTACTGGACAACAGATACAACAGTTATTAGGTATAAATAATACAGTAACTGAAGATATAGGACCTTATGACCTTGTATATGTCAACGACCATCCAGACACTAATCCATTTAACTTGGAGGGTAGAACAGTTAATAATCTTGGTGTTGTTGGAAATGCTAGCTTTAAACCATATATCGGCTTTAAGAATACGTAGGTAAGTAAATGATTACAAGTTATAATAAAAAGACAATTAGTGAAGGAAAAGCCGGTTTTACACTTGGCATTCCTGAATTATGGAATGGCGCTCATAATCTTTCTGGTCTTGACTGGAATTATTGTGTTGCACCGTTTATTGACAGAGACTTACATGAAAAATTGTTGGCTGTCACACAAAAAGAAATGGCACCAATCATTACTACTGTTACAATGATTCTTTCTTTAATTAGAAGCGGATATTTTTATACAGCAAGTTTATTGGTTCAACAGCTTGATGTTTCATCAAGCGCAACATTAACAGAAATTAAAGCTTGGTTACTTAAGACTTTGATTGAAGCAGACGATACAGAGGAATAATTTATGGCAGAATTGATAATTCAAAATCCAAGTATAACAACAGACGCCTTTGAATATGATGAAGCAGGGCGTGTTTCTGCTATTGCTGAACATCCTCTTGCTGGTGGAGGTGGTGGCACAATTGAAAAAAGTGACTTAATGTGGAAACCTAATGTTGGAAGTGATGGCTATGTTCGCTGGACACTCGCATCTTCTGCTACGACACCAGACGCAGCCTACATTTCTGGTGCACAAGGTCCCGCTGGTCCACAAGGTGTTTCTGGTAATCCTGGTAAAAATCCACTATTCCAGATTAACTCAGAAAATGCTCATTGGGAATGGAAATATTCAGGAGATGAGGGTTGGACAGATCTCGGAGTAGTAGCTTCTGGTGCTGTTGGTCCACAAGGTCTTTCTGGTGATGATGGTATTTCGCCAAAAGTCAGAATTAATAATTCAACTAATTTTTGGGAAATTTCTGAAGATGATGGTAAAACATGGACATCCACTAATGTTTCTGCAACCGGTCCTGCAGGTGAAGATGGTACAAATGGAACTAACGGTGTTTCTCCGACAGTTTCTACTTCTGCAATTCCTGGTGGTAACAGAGTTATATTTACTTACGACAATGGCGGAACTACTGCAACAGAATCAATCGATGTTATGAGCGGTGTTTCTGGTGCTAACGGTTCTGACGGTTTTTCTCCGACAGTTGTTACTGCTGCCATTCCAGTATCAGAACAATTCCCGGCAGGTGGTACCGAGGTTACTATTACAGATAGTGATGGTCAGCATATATTTAATATTTCAAACGGCCTGGATGGGCAAGGTGCAACAGTTAATCTTCTTGGTGGAGAAGGTATTGAAGTCACTAAAGTTGCCTCAAATTATACTATTTCTGTTTCTGCTGATTATGCAACTAAAGCTTATGTTGAAGCCGCAAGTGCTAATGCTTATAATGAAGCAGAAACTTGGGTTAGAAATCAAGGTTATTTGACATCAGTTCCTCCTGAATATGCCTTGACATCTGATATTCCTACAGCAGTTGCTCAATTAACAGATAGTGGAAATTATTATAAAAAGGCAGAAACAAGTGGCGCAACTGAAATTACCAATGCTTTGAGTACAAAACTTGATTCAACTGCTGCTGCTCAAACATATCAAACTAAATCTGATATGGCTAATTACTTGACAACAAGCGACGCTTCTACTACATATCAGCCAAAAGGAAATTATGCTTCTGCATCAGATATTGTTGGAATGGCTACTCAGACATGGGTTGGACAGCAAGGATTTATAACGAAAGATGCTAACGATTTAACATATTACTATAAGAAGACAGAAACAAGTGGTGCAAGTGAGTTATCTACTGAATTTGCAAAGTATGTTACCAAACCAGATTCTTCATTAGTAAATAATTATTTAGTATTAAGAACAGATAATGCTGGTAATGTAAGTGGTTGGTGTGACTTCAATGATCAATGTTATTCAAAATCAGAAGCATTAGGAACATTTGTTGCTACAGCTAACATAGACACTACAACATTATCAGGTGATGGTAAATCTGTAAGTACAAAACTAGGTGTAAAGACAGATGTTATTGCTACTACAGATTATGTAAATAGTAGTTTCTTACCAACTTCAGGTGGAACAGTATCTGGTGAAACAATACTAAGTGCCGCAACAGGAACATTTGATGGTAGTTATCTTAAATGTGTCAATGATGGTAATAATGGTTATGCCAGATTTGGTGTCGGTAGTTATGGTGGGGCTGTAATTAAAGCAGTAGATGGTAGTAATAATAGAGTTCAAGTAAATGTAAAAACAAATTCAAATAATAATGAATTAATTTCAGTACAAACAAATGATTCTACTATTGGTTATTTAATTCCTGCCGTAACTTCAACAACAACTGCTGGACTAACAAATGATGGTATTCTACATATTATTGTAGAGAGTTAATATGGCTAATGATTTTAAATTTGGAAATAAAGCAATACAAGACTTGTATTTCGGCAACAAAGCCGTTTTACAGGTCTATTTTGGTGATAAATTAATCTGGCAAAAATTACAAAAAATACTTTTAACACAAAACGATAATGTGGTAATTGAATATGAACCTTCTGCAAATGAAGAAATAGAACATATATCTTGTTTCTTTAACCCAACGGATGATAATAGCACACAAATCTTTTTTAAGATTTTCCACGAATCTGGTCTAGTTGTAGCACAGGTAGGAAGTGATAGTATTGACTCCCAGGTTACAGAATTATATGAATTACAAGGTCAAAAAAGAATTGTAACATTAAATCCAAAACTAACATTACGTGCTGGAGAAAAATACTATTTCCAATATACTTATAATAATGGTGTTCAAATTAAACCAACTTATTTCCAAGGTATGACTGGAAACTATAAAGTATTTAGAAATAATGAAAATAAAAATGTAGCAAATATATCTTCATTAGGTGATTATCTTGGTTATGTAGATGATTTAGGCGATTTTATGGAAGCATCTAATAATGATTTTATGGTTTGGGATGTTAATGGAGAAAACCTTACACAAGGAAATGTCTATGTTAGAGGCAGTCAAACTTGCACAAAGTATTATGGTAATTTAGGTAGTGGTTCGTATGGTGGTGCAGAAGCACAACAAATTTATTTTATGCAAGTTGGTGAAATTTTTAAATGGACTGGTTATAATGGTGCCGGTGATGATAGATTACATTCAAATTATTTTTATAGAAGATTAGACTATCCTATGAAACTGTATACAACAGAAGTTAATTTAAACAACTATTCAAATAATATGCAAAAAATAACGGCTGTTATTCTTGGAGCAAGTAAAAAGAATGATGATGAAAATACGGCCGGTGCTAAATTTACAGGTAACATTTGGGGATATGCTCCATACTTTGACAACATAATTTACACATTAAATGATGGATATACTGTTGATTTTGACTGGGCAGATGCAGATGCAAAAACACTTGTTTTGGAAAATGACCCTGGTACTTATGTAGAAAAAAGATTTTATTATATGAATCATAATAATACTGCAGGGCTATACCTTTATCTAAATGGTAATTTAATATTAATGAATGAATATAATGGTGCACATCAAGAAGGTCAATATGATAGAATCATTGACTATATAACTGAAGTAGATGCTCTTAATGCTGTAACAGAAGTAGGAACAATAACTTCATTTATTTCAAATACTTTTGATGGAAACTATTATTCAAATAATTTTAGACAAGCGTCATTAGAAACAACAAAGAAATTTTATCTACAAATTGATGGTAGAGAGGTTTAAAATGCATCAGTTTTATGCTATTGAAAAATTTACAAAAAAATTATTATATCAGTCAGCAAGTTTATATTTGCTAAAAGATATGATTAAATTTAAAGGACTAACCGAGAGCGATTGTATTATAACAGAGGATGTAGATATGAAGTACATATCACGAATTGTTTATGTGGATGGTGAATGTGTTTATAACAATAAAGAATTTTGGGTAAATTCAGCTCCTGAAATTTTAGAGAATTTTGAAGAACACGAAGTTCTTGATTTTATGGATAAACCAGTTGATAAATTTAGATTTGAAACTGAATATAATTCTAATTCATCAAGAATTTCAAACATTGATGGTGTAGCGGGCGAAGTTGACTATAACATCACAGTTGGTAACGAATTCATTTCGTTGTTCCGTGAAGAATGTATCTTCACTGACTTCCAGACGGTCACACCGCTTGACATCGCTCAGAAACTTCTAACAGTCATCTCGCTTGTTCAGACAGGTTCATTCCGAGAAGCAAAGATAGTTTTGAAGACAGTAGAGCCTGATGCATTCTTGACAGCTGAACGTTTGAAGAAGTATGAAGACATGCTTGATGCCGCTGACGCAATAACTTACGCAACAGCTGAAGATTACTTTTATACAGCCGCTGACATTACAGAAGAACAACTTGAAGAAACATATCAAAGAATTTATGGAATGTTTACTTCGGAAAAGAAAAGAACTGTAAAATATATTCTTCCACAACTTTCCGAAACTGATAAGATTATTTACTTGATTAGACACTCTGAAAGAGGAAGCGATACATCTCAGAATGGCGATTTAACAGATAATGGTATTACATTAGCTCAGAATTTTGGTAAGTTGATAACACATGGTTATGAAACTTCTAGTGGTGCCGTTAATTGTGAACCAAATAATGCACATTATTTCTCTACTGATTTTGCAAGAACAAAGCATACTGCTCAAATTATTGCAGAAACTAGAGGCGATACTGATTATGCTAGTTCTGACTATGAAAATATTACATTAATTGATAATTTAATTGCTGGTGATAAATTCTGGGATGCGCATACTTCTGCATTGAAGACATATGCTTATCATCCTGAAGATTTAACTGAATCTCAACTTGAATCTTTGGGCGTTTCTACAGTAGAAGAAGCAATAACTAAGAGACAGAACGATTTTGAATCTATTAACCAGAGCTTAATTGCATTAGCTGATAAACGTTTAAATGTAATGATTACACATGATTATTTCTTATATGTTTATCTTGGTGCTGCAGTTTATACCGATGAATCATGTACAAATCCGGCAAATGTTTGTTCAGAAGTGAATTATCTTGACGGCGCAGTAATTATTATACATGATGATAAAACTTATGAAGTATATCCAGTAGATTGCACACCATAATTAAAAATACATAAAATAAAAAAGGTAAGTCAATTAAGACTTACCTTTATATTTTTGATTTAAAATCGGTTATTAGCCAACGTTAAATTCAACCGGACGGGCTTCAGGACAGACCGGAATGTTGATGGTCAAGAGACCATTTTCAACCTTAGCGGTGAGTTCCTTCATGCTGAGGTTAGCCGGAACAAAGATCTTGATAGAGAGCTTACCGCTACCCTTGATCTTACGAACTGTGTAAACACGCTTTGCTTCAGCATCCTTTTCAGCGTCGGTGACTTCCTTCTCAACAGTTTCGATAGTAAGATATGCCTTACCGTCTTCAATGGTGCCCTTGAGCTTGATGTCTTCACGGGTCTTACCAACGACTGCAACTTCAATAGTGCTCGAACCATCTTCTTCGTGAATGATGTTGAGCGGGACATTGACCTTTTCAGCAGTGTCATTAAAAGATGCATCGAATGCATTGAGTTCCTTGAGAAGATTTTCAAAAATATTATTCATAGTATTCTATCCTTTCGAGACCTTACGTGTCTCTTTTCGTTTCATTGTTAAGACATAAATCACATTTGTGTATTCATGTTTTAATTGGCGAAACTAACCAATTAAACTCTTGTTAAACTCATTTTCGTTATATTTATAACGAAAATTTTTACGATGTCGCCATCATGAGTTTCTTGTAATCAAGGTAATTCTTGATAGCGAAAGATAAATTCTTTATGTTATTCAGTGTGTTTTCGATGAATTCCAAAAAGTATTTCTGTTGGTTGACCTGTTTTAGTTTTGCTACATAAGGAGTACAACAATTAATCTGAGAATCAATTTCTTTTGCTGTTTCCCAAAATTCATTGATTGAGATATTGTATTTCTTTTGTAATTCCACTGTATTTCTAGGTCTTTTGAAACACTTTGTCAAATCACCGTATAATTCCAACAATTCTACATTTAAGCTTGCACAGACATATTTTTGGTCTTGATACAATTTAATCCATTCTTGAATAACAGCTGGCAAAATATTATTCTTTTTAATAATTGCCTCCAAAGTATCAGGCATAGATAAATCTGTTTTTGCTTTTTCCTCAACTTGTTTAAACGTCTCTAAATTCATACCTTATTTATGTCACGCTCTTTGTAGCGTTTAATGCAATCGGCTACGAGCGGTCCCAAACTTCTGTAATATGTTTGGGTAGCGGTGTCATCAATCAGTTTGTAATCATCTACTTCCAAAGGAGTTCTTCCTTCGAAATTGAAAGTAGTAGAACAGCTTAAGTCTTTAAGATTGATGTCAGTTTCTGCGACATAAAGATGTAAATCTTTATACTTGGTATATAAGAACATACCACAGTCATAAAGATCAGATTCGGTAAGTATAATATTAGCTTCTTCTTTTAATTCACGTAAAGCTGTTTCTACATGAGTCTCGTTACCTTCTACATGTCCCTTGGGAATATCCCAATTACCGTCTCTATATGAGTGACAAGACGGATGACATGCCAAAAGCTTACGAGATGCTTTATCAATAATAATTACACCACAACTAATAGCCTTCATATAATTCCTTTATCACAAATATAGTAAAAACGGTTGGTTTTGTAAACGGTTAAAGATTTATTTTAAATATATTCCGGATGAGTATCTTTAATATGCTCATATTGGTTCATGAGACTAACATAAAATTCAGAAAGCTTGTCAATTTGCATATTAAGCGTTTTAGACTTGTCTTTTACAGTAGGTATAGATTCTTTCGCCTCTGCAAAAGAAACAAGTTTAAACGGCGTTTTAAAGCAATCTGGATGCGTTTCGCTAATACCCTTTAAAAGATTATACTTCTCAGTATAAAACTCCTCCAGGGTATGCATACGGTTAGTTAAAGTCTCATTAGTAGCCTCTTGACGAGCTACACTTTCGTTTAATGTTTCTGCCATAGAATTTCCTTAAATACTGTAGTTAGGATTCTTGACCTTGAACGAAACGTTATAGTCGTCACGAAGTCTAAGAACGAAACCTTCTCTCTTATGACTGAGGTTGTTACCGAAAACGGTATTTGCATCAGATTCTTGAAGCATGATGTCAGCACCAGAAACGAATACACCCTTGTCATTTACATGACCTTCTGGTAATTCGTAATTGTCATCAAGAACTGGAACGAACTTCAATCCCCATTGTTCAGCGAAAAGAACAGAATCTTCGAAATTCAACTTTTCCCACTTGAACAATACCTTTCTATTTATAGTATCTTCAAAATAGACTTTCTTGTAAAAGTCGAAGAAGATAATATCAGTTCTTGGAAGGTTATAGATATTCTTTTGAATACCTGGACCGACATGTTCACCACGGCAGAACCATTCACCTGGAATCTTCTTGATTTTTTCATCAAGTCCAAGTCTAAGAACAGTGTCCCAGAAAGCCTTTCCAGAACCGTTCTTATTAAGTTCCCTAGTCCTAGAGCATACACCGATTCTCTTAGATTCCACATTGCGATGGAAAATCTTATCGAACCAACTTGGTTCAACCTTTTCAGAGAAAACAGTAATGTTTTGACCTTCGAGTTTTTCAGTCTTAACCCATTTCTTACCCTTGTATTGTTCAAACATCTTGGTGTAAACCTTTTGGACGTTTTCTTCATCAGACTTTCCAGGGTTAGTTGGATCCCAAGTTTCAGAAACGTTATGACGCTTTCTCCAATTACGATACCAAGTATATCTCATAAGTTTGCGAACAAACCAGTTATCCTTTTTACCAGTATTAAGACCAGCTTCTTCTTCATCTTGAACAATTTCAGTGATACCAAATTGAAGAGTATAATCCTTACCAACCTTTGCATCAGTAATGCCAAGGTCAGATGGCTTGAAAAGAATACCTTGAGAAATAACTCCAAACTTTCCGAGCTTCATACTCTTGATTTTGAACTTCTTATCTCTGAGAAATTCAAAATATGGGTACTTAGAAGATTCTTGAATTGCCTTCAAAGCAGCTTCAATTTCTTCCTTTGTAGCATCTGCTAATTCTCGACCTTCCTTGATAGCAGTATATTTAGCACGAAGTTCATCAGACAAACCATCTGGAAGCAACGAGTCAATTTCGACATACATTGCCAAATCACCAGGCTGATATTCACCTTTCTTAACGACTACGGTATAATCCATAACTGTAGCAAGTTCAATTCTGTCCGCCCCAGGAATCTCTCGGATATCCTTAATTCTTACAATATATGCTAATGGTTTTCCAAACATTTTATTATTACCTCTTTGTTGATTACAATATAGAAAAAGGGGTGACTTTCGTCAACCCCCTACACATGATTAAAGGATAATCTTTAATATATAGCTTTGAATTTTTCAAGCATTTCTTCAACATCCATTCTGAATTTTACAGAACAACCAAGTGGAATAGTATCAATTACTGACTTTTTCCAAACATTAATTGTCGCATCGAATTCTTCAGGATCATGAAGTTCTGGTGCATCGTCGAGTTCATATGCAATACTGTCGACTAATTCTTGAATTTTGTTAAACTTTTCTTTTACTGTATTTTCAACTGCAATCATTTATTTCCTTTATGTTATTGGTTAGGAGTTCATGATTATTAGCAAGAATAGTATACTCAGCTGCATGGACAAACATATCAGTTTCATATTTTTCATCTATGTCCACCTTAGAAGGATCATAGTCTGAAACTACTCCCCTACTACAGAACTCCATAAAACCTAATATTTTATAACGTTTGTCTATAATATAGAAATTTATTACATGGGCGTTGATGACCCTAGTAATTTTTTTCAAAATTTTCACTTTCTTGCTAAAAAGAAAAGACATTATTTAAGTTTCCTTGCATACTTTTCACATTTTTCTGCAATATTTTCCCATTTATCACGCATTTCACAATTATATGACCAATTTTCATAATAGCAATCAGCATTATGGTCAAAAATATTGGCAATATAACGTGCCATCTTTGCACGAGAAATGTATAATTCGTATTTAGACATAATGGTTATAATATTCTTTTTCGATAGTAAGGTCAACTTCTTTTTGAATAATCTTTACATTATCCTTTGTAGGATTTGCAAATCCAACAGAACCTCCGAGCGGTGACCAGAAAATAACATCATGTTCTCTGGAAATACCTTCATCAGGTTCCATAAATTCTACCTTGTCGATTAGACAAGTTTCAAAAAGATGATTTCTTGTTCCAATATCAGTAATACCTTCTACAACAGCAGTCTTGATAATCGGCTTTGTAAAATACATGTAAAGCGTAGGAATTCTAAAATCGATGGGAAGTTTATTTTCCTTTCTCCAATTCTGAATTGCTGCTCTGATTTCAGAACCAATCATTGCTGTAACAACAGAATGATTCTTTTTCTTTTCATTATTATAGATATAAACAGGTGTTTTAACTGACATAAAATTCTCCAAAATTTTACAAAATATAATAAAAAATAGGGTTGTTGTCAACCCTACTTTTTAGTCATTAGCTAATTCTATAATTTTTTCACGTAATTCGTCAAATGATTTAAAATCAGTTCGATCAATTACACGTTTACAACCGTCACCTAAATGGTCATGAATCATATAAAGCATTGGTTTTGATAGACCAATAACGAAACGACGTCTAAACATAACCATTTCAAGTCGGTCATCCTTACTGTCTTCATCGACATAAGAATTATAACCAAATGAATGTCTGAGTTCAAATGTTATTCCGGCTTCAAACAACTCATCAATCAAATTATGCATTTGAGTTTTGAGTGGTTCTGTCCAGTTATCAATTTCTAAACTCATATTATTCGCCTAAAAGTGTAATACCGCCTTGAGCATTATTATAGCTTACTACAGTACCACCACGATGATCCATAATAACAACATTATTAACACCTTCAGCTTTCAAAAGTTCTGCGATAACAGTATTATACTTTCCAGGTTTTTCCTGTTCTACTGACATTTTAAGCAGTGTCGTAATGAGTGAATTAAGTTTCTTCTCGTCCATATTAATCCTTATTTAAATGTTCTAATAAATTTGATAATACAATTCTAGCTTGTTTCCTATATAATTCTGTGCTGAAGTCATGATATGTCTCTTCTATCTTATCAAGAAGCTTCATAAATTTAGGCATTTTCATAGAATCACTATTTAATGATTGTGTTTCTATTTCAACTTTAGTTTTAGGAGCACTTCGCCAATTAAGCATACTTTACCTTTATATTTAAAATAAAATATAGCAAAATAGTTGTCTGCTGTCAACCCCTAATTTTCAAGGTATCTGAAATGATAATTATTTGTCTGCTTATATTTGCCATTACAACACCAAATAATACAATGTTTATTTAAATTCATTTGTCTTGCTGCTTCAGAGGCAGATTCAAAAACTTGTTGGGTCTCAATGCAAAGAACTTGTTTTTTATTTGGTTTTGTTTGTCTACAATAATATTGTTTTAATGTTATATTATGTTCTTTTAAATATTCATCTACCTGCTGACATGATTCAATAAATTCATTTATATTATCAGATATTTTACAAAATCTATAATTTATCGCATATTTGTCTTGATTAATTATAACATGTCTAATTGAATCTTTACAAATACCTAATTCTTTTGCCGCTTTACCTATTGATGGATAATATTTGTTCGTTTCATAACAAAATATAACTATTTGATTAGGATCTATTTTATACTTATTAATTTCTCTAATATTAATTAATTGTTCTTCTGTTAATTTACGACCAGTATTGGCTTTTCTAATTTTTTCTTTTTGTTCTTCAGACATTATAAAATGTCTTCCTAAATTACCATCACCGCCTAAAGTTTTATTATAACCAAAATTTTTATCTGCTGAATTATATAAATTTATCCAAAACTGTTCTCTTTCATTTAATAATTCACGTTGACATTCTTCGATAATTTCAAATTCAAAATTATTTGTTCCATATTTTTCAAATGCTCTTGCTAAATGTGGATTTAATTTCGCATTTGGTGATAATTCTTGTCGCCATCGTCTATTAATGTCATTAGATTGACCAATATAACATTTACCATTAATTTTATTTGTTATTTTATAAATTCCACAAATTTTTGTCATAAATTACCTAAAAGAAAAACGGTTAGAAATCGTTATTGTGGTAGTTACGAAATCTAACCGTTTTTAAAACTTAGATATTTTAATAAGAATAAAACTACCACATATTATTCTTTTATAATATATTTATAATTTTATTCTTTTAAAATAATTAAATGCCAAAATTTTCTAAGAAATAATCAGGAAGCTTTGGATTGAAATGTTGAATACGTATCGTTTCCAGTTTAAATTTTCCTGCATTATACGCACGAATAATCTTATCGTAATTTGGACCTTGAATACCTTTTCTAATAAGTTCATTAACTTCATGATATGTAAAGCCTAACTTTTCTTCGTCAGAAAGTGGTTGAAGCCCATCAATCGGTGTTTTATGCGTAAGTTCATATGGAAGTCCAAGGTCATCACCAATTTCGATAACTTCTTCCGTGGTTAGCATATCAATCGGTGCAAAGGAACCACAAGTATCTCCCCAAAGCGTAGCATAGGAAACTATATTTTCGCTGCGATTGCATGTGTTAGCCATTAACCAACCATTAGTTTGTGCTGTTACCATAATCTGATTAGTACGAAGCCTTGCACCAACATTTGTCTTAGCATCATAAGACTTGTCTGCACCAGGAACAAGCGCCAAAGATTCCTTGACAAGTGTTTCAATATCTTGAACATCATAACTAATGCCAAGATGATCAACTAATTGATAAGAACAAGAAATGTCTTTTTGAATACCACATGGAAGCAATATGCCATGTACATGCTCTTTACCTAATGCTGCTGCACAAATTGCTGCTACTACACTAGAATCTTTGCCACCAGAAATACCAAGAACCGCGTCGGTTTTACCTACACGATTAAAAAAATCTGCTGTCCAATCTATCACGTTTTTAGTTAATGTCTTCATAATTTTGTCCTTGATTAATTTTAAACTTTTATGTTATCAAAGATAGCAAAGAAAACAAAGCTGAAATGTAAATTTATTTTTTACTTTCCCTCTCCCTTTTCGAACCAACGAAGTTCTCGAAGTTGCTTTCTAATGTCATTAAATGTATTTCTTTCCTTGATAATTACACCTCCAACCAGTGTAATCCCCAAAAGTGCCAAAACGGCTTTAAAAAATTTATTCATAATATATCCTTTTTAAAATGTCTGGCACAAATATAGTAAATTTTACTTAAATTGTAAACCTTACTTCTTTTTTAATAATTCAGTAAATTTATCGGCTAATTTGCCAGCATCTGATTTTTCTCTTTCCTGAAACATCGGATCAACTTTCTTTTTAGGAGGAGTTGATTTTGCTTTAGGATAATGTTGTGGAAAATTACCTTTAATTTTTTGTCTTGGATATGATGAGTCACGTGCAGACATAAAGCTATTGAATCTTTTATCAATATCATCAAGATTTTTTTCAACCTGTTCGATACCAGCTTCTATAGATTTAATAGTTGCATCTACTGAATCTTCAACTCTTGGAATAGTCTTAATCCACTTACCAAATTTTTGATCTTGTGGTTCAGGACCAAGAACACGCCAGCCCATGCCTTCCATCATACCTTTTACATCATCTAAATTCATGTATAGATACCTCATTCTAGTATTTCTTTAAATACTTTGTAATTAGTATCATCCTTTCCACAATAGACAGCAAATTCAATATTCTTGAAGAAGTATTTTCCGAGTTCCAAAGCTTTTTTATAAGCCTTAGCTACGATTTCAGGTGGGTTTTTGAATGCTCCACAACCGAATGCGCCAAGAATAATTGTTTCATCACCATGAGATGCAGCTAAGTTAAAAATATGAACTGCTCTGCGGAAATGAATATTAAACAATTCTTCATCAGTAACGTTTGGTTTTTCACCACGTTCATGGTTGTAAGCGTTTGCAGGTGTTTCACGAAGATTAGGTGCTGCACAAGTAATTACATCTACAGAGAATGGACGATACAATAAGTTATAATTGTCCGATTTGATAATTTGAATATTGGGTGTGTAAATTGCATCATTGTTATGAAGTGCATTCCCATATTCTTTATGTGGTTTATAAAAGATTTCGTCAAACTTCGGGTCAGACAAAACATTATAAAGTGTAGAACAACGACAAAGACATTCTTCTTGTGCATTAGAACCCTTTGTTACACCGCCACCAGGATTTGTAGCAGAAGCAAAATTGAGAACTGCTACCTTACCAGTATATTTTCTTGCCGCATCAAAAGAACTACTCTTAGTAACCTTGACAGTTCCTGGAGTTTTGTTCTCACAGAAAAAGTCAATCGTCATATCATCGGCAAGAAACTCCGAATTTTCAATCGAATACTTAATAGAATTCTGTAAGGTTTTATCCTTACTGATTAATTCTTGAGTATGATTAAAAATTTTAATATTTTCTTCTTTACTAGCCATGATTAAGCCTTAAACATATCATCACACTTCAAGAGCAAACGATCAATCTTGGGCTGGATCATCTTTTGGTTATATGGATCATCGCCAACGATGTCATTCTTGGTCCAGTGGCAGAGTCTACCGATAATAAGGAACCAGAAGACATTTGCAAGTGGTGACATAAAAATATCAAGCACACTTGGATGAAATGGTACATGGTCCATTTTATGGCCAACATAGAGTGCGATAATGCCAGCTGCATACATTGCAATGACAGTGAGAATGATAGTAGTGATTGTAGTCATGTTTATTTTTCCTTTGGTTATAGTTTTTTATAAAATATAACAAAAAGCAGGGCTGTTGTCAACCCTGCTTAGTGATTTTATTTAGGAGAAATCCTTTTTATTAGACACCCTTGTAAGCTTTGACGACTTCTTCGAATTCAGTGTCGAGAGCGACAGTTTCGATAGTCTGAGTGCCCTTACCACCCTTACCGGTGATTTCGGCAATTTCCTGCTTAGCTTCGATGTGGAACTGAGTGGTCTTGACTTCGCTTTCGATTTCAGCAATCATAGCGTTGCAATCGATACCGAAATCGCCAATCTTGTTGCGATCGCACATCTTGAGTGTATCGATCTGGACCTGGAGAGCAGTGAGCTTAGCTTCGATGAGAGCCTTGTTGGTGTCGATGTTCTTGAGAGTGTCGCGAACCTGGACACACTGCTTTTCTGTGTTCTGCCAAGCAGTTTCGATAGTGTCACGAGCAGTCTTCATGCCCTTGTAAACAATATACTTAATCTTAGCTTCATCGAGCTTGTCAGCAGCGATGAGAGATTCGTAGACACGCTTGCTAGTAGCGGTCTTTTCGTCGAGTTCCTCGAACTTGGCCTTGAGTTCCTTAGCGTTGACCAGCATATCTTCAGCCGACTTGATATACTGAGCGGCATTCTTATTATACTGATAACGGATTTCCTCAATCTTATCCTTGGTGGAGATGAGGCCTTCGAGACCACGCTGAGCCTTGTGAGCGAAGATTTTGAAGATATTGAAAGACATAGTTTTGTTTCCTTATGTTAATTGTTGAATTGTTTTATTGTTTTTTGTTTATGTGCATAATATAGTAATTATTATCGCACTTGTAAACCCCCTGATTATAAAAATTTTATGCAGGCAACCTTAGTGGGATCTACTTTATATTTAAGGTGCTTGTTGAGACGCTTAATCTCATCATTTTTTATATCAGTTAATGCATTATATACTTCTGGAATGCAACATCCGCGAGTACTATGGCAATATTCAACTATCGGTGCGGTTCGAGCATCAAATCGTTCCGAAAACTCTTTAATATATTCTAGTTCTTCTTCAGATGAATATTGAATTGTATTACCGTAGAAATCTATGGTTCCAATAACCGGATGTTCACGTTCCTTTAAATAATCATTAAAGTCTTCAATAGTATTTTCTAATACTGTACTAAAAAGAGTTTCATCTACCGGCTTTTCTTTTGTACTATATTTAATAATATTGCACAAGCAAGCAGCCCTTACTGGATGATCTTCTCTAGGTATTGGTGGTAATGCTGTTCCTGGACCCATATATTCTCCAAATTACGAATAAAAATAACCGTCTATATTAAGACATGTATTTTCATTATCTAACTTATAGACAATATGTTTATTTAACCATTCGATTTCTGATGCTTTTAATTTATGAATAGTATTAACAACTGAGCTTATATACGTTCCAACTTTATATTCTGGAAGTCGATTGATATGCCACATAAGACTTTCAGCTGCGGTTTTAATAAATGATTTTTCTATTTCAGTTGTTACTGGAATTTTAACATCAAAAAAATTAGCATAACCGATAATTGGATAATCATGTGGTTTCAATAGTTCATTATACTCATTAAGCAATAAAGGCAAAAGATTCTTAAAAATACTTTCACCTTCATCACGTCTGGTTACTTTGAAATAACCTTTTCCAGTATGAACTAAACCTTTATAAGTATAATATTTTTCGCCATTAATACATTCCACCTGCGGATAACCTTTATATTTTGGTTTTTTAGGTTGTGGCGGAGGTGGAACTGGACAAGGTGGATAACCCATACTAACTCCTAATATTTCTCTATCAATCATCTAGTAATTTATTAAATTCATTAATCATTCCTCGTTCAGGAGTTTTTGGTTTATAAATTGTCTTACTTGCAAGGTAATCAATAAAATGACCACAAAGATGGAATATACCAATAATAGAAGAAACTACTCCCAAAACGATTAAGCCCGGAATAATGGCAAATGATAAAATTAAAAAACTCCAGTAACAAATTCTAAGTTTAATAGATGCTGCAGTTCCATCTTTAATAGTTTGCCAATCATCGACTGGTCTATAATCTGTATCATCTCTTAATAATTTCTGTTTTTCTTTATATTCCCAACTCCAATCATTATAATTATCAGCAGTAATAGCCATCATAAGAAAAGAAAATGCACAAGAACATAATATTGTTACATATGGCCATATCATTCCGTTTCTTTTGAAATAAAACCAAAAATTATTTTGAATAATATTTGTATTTGATTCCAAAATACCGGCGATTGACATGACTACCATGAAACAACAAAATATTATTGCAACGCTTTGAAGCAAACACATATACCATTCGCCCCAAGCATCTCCATTTAAAAGTGCCTTATTAATTTTTCTTACCATGGTTCTGTCCCCACTAGTTTATTATATTCGTCAATAATAGTTTTCTTGTATTTTTCTGGAGATTTCTTCCTATAACTGTTAAGCATATTACTAACAGATAGTTTATTATGGAATGCTATAGCACATTCACACAAGAAAGCGAAGAATCTTGCAGAATTCGTAACAATAACTAATATAATTGCAATAGGTGCAAATAAAATACTTCCACCAAACAAGATATTACAACCAAGATAGAAAATACTTTCAAAATATGATTTTTCATCGTGATTATAATAATAATCTCTATGTTTGTCTATTGCAAACATTAAACAGATATCACCAACAATAAACAGAATAATAGGTAATACAATAGCCCACCAATGTTCATGCAAAAAATTGTGCATAACGATAGTGCTTTGCCATGCATTTCGTTGTAAATTACCAAAACCATTAACAAGGAGGTAAATTGCTGCAACGACTTGGAAAATTACTTCAATCGAAATAACTCCAACCCACCATTCTTGACCTTTAAAAAAGTAATCAGATAAAAACTTCTTCATATATTCTCCTTATTTAAATACCATTGGAACGGCAGACATTGGAAGCGGTTTATTAGGAATTGCTTTACAACATTGCTTTGATCGTGGCGTATATGATGAACGAGTGTTTTCTGCAGCTAAATGACCTTTGTATTCCAGAATACTTTGTTCATATAACTTAGCACGTTTTTCAACCATGATATTATGATTTGCTTTATTAAATTTGACATCCATAGCAAAGTAAGTTATTAATAATGCAACGAAAAGAACTGCTCCGACAATCGATGTTACTGCATAGCAATCATCATAATTTAATCTATGATTTTTTGTTCTCATGGTTTAGTTTCTCCTTAAATGGTCGTTAAGATTACTGATAACGTTAGGAAGTATTCTACTAACTCTATCATTAATGTTAGTCATTGCTTCAATCTTTTTCTCTTTATGGTTTTTTGGGAACATGAAAATAAAAGTTAATGTATCTATTATCGGTAAAATATAATACCAATAACTACTAGAATTTGACGATACAATAGCACTTATAATTCCGACCAAAAACAGATAAGCAGCAACGATTAAAAGTCTATTAATCCACTGTAAAATAGTTGGATTAGTATCTTGATATTCAATCATTTTTGGTGCATAGTATTTAGTATCAATCTGTTCAATATCATATGTACTCAAATGATATTTAGCATTAAGATACTTGTGTGTTTCTGGAATTCCTCCACACCAACAATGTGTTTCTTTTACTGGTTCTTTTACTGTTTTTGTTATAGTTTGTGATGGTATTCCCATGATTGCTAATACAATACAGAATACTATCACTAGTTCAGAGATGACTTTTATAAGCATTGATATGCTCCTATGGTTTAGTTTTTAAGAAAGTTGTTATAAGTACTTATCATTTCTTTTTCTGTTTTTTCCCAAACAATCATTTTTTCTTTTGTTTTTCTTGGTGCGAATAACATAAAAAAATGTTCAAGACAGAAATTAACTGCATAGAATAAATACCTAGTGAAATCATAAAGAAGAATAAACGGTGCTACCATAAGCAATGCACCACTGCAAGTAGCAAATACCCAAAAATATCCAGCAACTAAGAATCTTCGGTCGTCATTACTTGTATACTGTGAATCAGCAAATAATGTGAAAACGCCGAAAATAATAGAAATTATTACCATGATAAGTCCGATTAACCAAACTTTAGCACCTGGTGGAGCAACAAGTGAAAGATTACCCATTTCTTCTGGAGTTGTAGCAAAATAACCAACGCCAGTAATAACGCTAAAAATAACAATACACAGGACAGATAAAACTGTTAAAGCATATGAAAATTCATTATAACTAGCGTCAATAATTGATTTACCAGTATCTTTGAGTAATTTAAACATTATGGATTTTCTCCTTTGACAAATTTGTCAAGAAGTTCTAAGAATTTATCTTCTTCTAAAAAGAATGGATCTTGCCCATACCAACCGAAGAAATTGAACATAAACTGTCCAAAACGCCAATCAGGGAAATGGGTTATATGGACAGTTTGAAGTTTTTGATAAAAATCGTAAAGACGATTTGGATCTCGCATTAGTAACCTCTGCACTTTTCTTTCATGAGAGAAATGAATACTTCATTAATAGGATCATTTGTTTTTCTGATAGTATCAGTTCTTCTTGGAGTTAAACGATATCGAGAACCTGTTGGTCTTTGAGTAGCAGTAATAATAGGTTGCTGTGTCTGTCTAGCAATCTGACTAACAAGATCCATAGCTTCATGATAGCTTGTCAGAACATCTTTAGGACCATTATCAGTAGCTACAGTTTTAACAACCTTTACCTTATCATAAGCAGGTCTGAAATCACTAAATAAATCCTGTTCATCGATATACTTATCATATTCTTTATCAAATGTAGAAGCATTATCAAGAATAGATGGCTTACCAGTTCCAAGGAACCGATTGAGCTTATACCATACTTCTGGCAATTTCTTGTTATACTTGTTTACAAATTCGTCTTCCCTTTTCTTTCTGGTAGACCATTTACAAATATAAGCAAAGATTGTATTGACAATTAAACCGACAAACATCAGCGGAGCGATAAGAACGCAGGCAACCTTAGGGTCATCCTTAACATCAATCATTTTCTGGCTTTTTAAGAACCGAATGAGTAAACGACAGCCGATGTATGAGGCAATGTAGATTAGAAGTAATTTGAGCATTTTTTATCCTTTTTTATGTTTTACTGAATATAATATAGAAAAAAGAACCACTTTTGTAAATGGTTCTTTTTAATTTTTATCTGATGAATATTTTTGCAGACTACGGTGTTTTAATCACGACCATTCCACCCTTCCACTGGTCAAGCGGAATATACTCAAATACGCTCTTAACGTATTCAACGTATGCCGGAGATTCGCACATATTCTTTTCAGGGCAATCGCTAAGCTTAACGACATCTCTACCATTAACCTTAACAACCTTCATGACCATGGAAAGCGGCTTAATACCAGCAGTCTCAGTTACAAGATTTGCCATGAAATAAGTACCGATACCGAAGCTGATCTTGATACGACCATTGAAATGCTGTGCAATCTTGATAGCCTTATCAACATCGAGAGAGTCAGACCAGCAACCAGTCTTAGTAGTCGGGTCAATACCGAGTGCCTTATAATGGGCAATCAACATTTCACCCCAGACAATCGGGTCACCAGAGTCATGACGACATCCGTCGAACAACTTTGCATAGAACTTATCAAAGTCACGAAGGAACGGGATGAAACCAAAGTTATCAGACAATGCAATACCAAGATCGCCACGATATTCCTGGGTCCATGCATCAAATACAGCCTTCTGAGACTGACGAATAGGAACATCATCAAGACCCTGGAACAATGCATACATTTCATGTGCAAACGTTCCAATTGCCTTTACACCATATTTAATGGCGAAATAAAGGTTAGAAGTTCCGACAAAGCACTTACAGTTCTTAGCCATATAACCAACTGCATAGTCCTGCCAAGCGAAAGAATGTCTACGGCGAGCACCAAAGTCAGCAAAACCGAACTTCAAGCCAGAATCGATTGCAGCATTAAACTTATCAACTGCTTCCTTAAGATTTTGCTTTGCCTTTTCAAAATCAAATTCAAACTGACGGAGATAAAGTTCCTGGATGATTTCCATCACATAGATTTCAAACCAAGTAACCTTGAGCTGAGGACCTTCTGCTTCAATTTCAAGATCGTCACCACGACGAGTAATCTTGATATACTTTCTCTTTAAACGGAAGTCTTCTAGCCAGTCAACATAGTCAGGCTTAATGTAATAAATCTTGGACAATGCATCAAGTTCAAACGGTTGCCATCTAAGAGTACAAAGATGATCAACTTCACGGTTAACTGCATCAACCAAATAACCCAAATGAACATCCTTAGAGCGAAGCTTCCACTTCCACTTAGCCCATTCATTTGGACGCTTATGAAGTAAACATTGTGTCATACTGACCTTATAAATGTCAGTATCACTCAAATAATTGATGATATACTTTTCTTCATCAATCGGTTTATAATTCTTAATTTCGTCAATTTCTTTTTGAGAAAGTTCCATTTTAATATCCTTTTTTAAATTTGACTAAAATATAGCAAAATAAAATGTATTTGTAAATGCTTTTAATATAAATAATATAAATTACGGTTTCTTAGAGTTCCGAGAAACCAAAGAAAATACAGAATTTAATAGAGGATTAGGTATGAATCTTAATGAAGCAAAGCAATTTCTTAAAAGACATGGCTTTATCGTAGAAAGAAAGGGTGATTTCGTTGATCCGTCAACAAGACCTGAATTTTATGACCCGGATTACTATGCAGAAGATGGTTATGATGCTAGTAGTGAAGAAAGTGATTGTTCAAATTATGCTACCGAGGTTGAAAAATATTTAAAAACAAATTATCCTGATAAAAAGGTCGAAGTTAATTATGATATTTCTGACGATGGAGAATATATTAAATATGAATGCGCTGTTGCTTTTATATTTGATCATCTTCCAACATTTGATGAAGTAACTGACTGTGAAGATATTTCTTATGACATTGCAAATGATGTAGATGATTGTGGATGTCCATGGGATGATGGCGAAACTTTAATATATGCTGTTGTCAATGGAAAGAAACAAGATATATCTGATACTTATAATAAAAATCCAGAAGGCATAGAAAACGCTGAATATTTTGAAGTTGTTGAAATGTCTTATGGTACAAAACGAATTCCTGAACCAGAAGATCCTCGTGAACCTGAATGGTAATTTATTAACATGAAAATAAAAAAGGATTGGATAAAACCAATCCTTTTTAAATATTATTAAAAACCATATTTAAGTTTTTGAACATAATAGTTCAGTGGTTTGTCATCTTCATTTGCTGCATTAACACATTTGTTATAACGAGTTTGATTGAAGTATTTTGATCTTTCCTTGAAAATCATTTCGTGCATATCGTTCATCATTTTGTAACGGTGCATCATGAATTCATTAACAAGTTTTTCTGATGTAACAATATAATAATTAAGTGACTTTTTTAAATTATTTTGGTCTACTGCTTTAATATAAGTAATGCATTCATCATAACGGCCAGAAGCAAGAAACTTGCTAATATCTGCCATAACTTTTAAATCAGGTGGGAAAAGTTTTAGAAAGAATTTCATTTTAATCTCCAAAAAATGGTTATTCCTTAATATTGATTTTGATTTGAGAACCTAATGTTCTGATCACAATATCTACGTTTTCTTTTGTAACAGGTTTATGTAATTTTCTCACTACATCTTCAGCCAGTGCATAAATCTGCTTTTCTGTCGCGCCATCGGCAACAGCAAGCAGATCTTGCCATACATCTGCAAGGTCATTAAGACCTTCTATATTATATCTGTCTGGAATATTAGGCATTGATTACATCAATCTGTTGACGCTGGAGACAGAGAATTGCAGCCTTCTGACCTTCTTCATCCAAATCAGCAATGCAGCTTGCATCGACCGTAATCTTCATATTCGGGAATGCAGCTCTGAGAATAACTGCGTTCGCAAGAACACAAATCGTGCTTACGAAACCCCAAATTTCAATTTCGTCGAATTCAATACCGAGATTTCTGATATATTCAGGAAGATCGAGCTTACCGAATGTATACTTATCGACAGAATAGAAATTGTGCTTACCATCTTGGTTCTTCTTCTGAAGTTCATCAAGAATAGTCTTTTCAATTTCCCAACCATCGGTCAGCTTAATGCAGTGCGGAACTGGAAGCTTCTGACCTTCCAATGTTTCCTCATACGGCTTGCCTTCCATTGGAGGCCAACCAGTAGTAACCTGCATCTTGTTAAAGTGAGTATCATGTGTTGCAATGATAGCACCATCCCAGTGCTTAATCTTGTTAACAATATTAGGAACCTTCGCCTGTGCGAATGGGTTTGCGAGAGCACCAGTAATAAAGTCTACCTGTGCATCAACTAATAAGCCGAGTTTTGCCATTGTTATATCCTCTCTTTTTATTTTTAAATTTAGTAAATTTTTTTGTGTTTGTAAATATGTTTATTTATTTTCAGCTTCCTTATAAAGCTTTAAAAATTCTCTTGAAATAAAATTCGTATGAATTCGTTTTTCTTCAAAAGGTTTGTCAGGTCCATGAACTGCGACATGCATGTTATATGCCAATCTTCGCATACATTGTAAACCTTCTTTGTCATGTTCGAGTTCTTCCGGGAAATCTCCATGCACTTCATTCCAATACTGACTTCCTACGACAGTCATGGAATGCATAAGAAAATAAGAATTAAGATGAGCAAATGCTAGTTCATTACCTGCACGTCTCGAAACTGTTATTCCTGCTGCATACTTATTACGCATAACATTTGCGGCAGAATAAAATACACGAGACATAAAATTGGCAAGTTGACCAGTAATTCCAGCATAATAAACTGGCGATGCAAAGATAAAACCATCGGCATTCTGTGCTTTTTCAATAAAGCGATTAACTAAATCGTTATCAAAAACGCAATGACCAAGCTTTTTATCTTTACAGACATTGCAACAAATGCAACCATTCATCTGTGGACCTAACCACATATTATCGATTACATTATCGCCGAGAATTTTAAATTCTTCTTCGACTTCATGCAATGCCCTGGCAGTACAACCATCTCGGTGTGGACTACCATTTACCATCAAAATATTCATTACTTTTCTGCCTCAAGTGCAATCAACGAGTTACCACAAGTAATACGGTCTGCGTCTTCTTCATGCGACGGAATGAAAACGATAACCTGCCAACCTGCATCAACGAGCGGCTTTTCGAACTTTTCGTAAACGTCAAAATCAAATTCAGTAGTGAAGTTATTTACTGCTGCAGCTTCTGTTGCATGGATAGGAGTAATCTTGACAATGAAACGATCCTTGTCGAAATACTTGTCCATGAGAGCAGGGTCAAGATTGCACTTGCCAGTTGCTGCAAAGTTCAGAGTATACTTTCTACCAGCAGGAGGCGGAAGACGCTTTGCCAAATCCGAGATTTCCTGCAAGCTTAACGACTGGTTATTAAACATGTCGTTTCTATCAGCTTCATCAAGGGTATTGATAGAGAACTGAAGACCAATACCACCATTCCACTTTGCATCGTAACCAAGAGCACACCAGTCTTGGAGGAATGCTTCAAGCTTCTTATTGTTATTCGGAAGCATGGTAGAAACGACAGGATGATATTCCTTGAACCAGTTATTGGAAATATTACCAATATCACGAGCGACCTTAATTACGTTTGGATTCCAAGTAGGTTCGCCCATTCTTGCAAAGTGGACATTGAGTCTTTCACCTTGAGTGATCTTAGAGAATGCGATACCATTAACAATTTCGGACATCAATTCAAAGTAGGGGACATTTCCCTTGAAGCCGAACTTAGGACAGTCACAGAACTTACAGGATTCAAGACAACCCTTCTGGGTAGAAACCGTAACGACAAGCTTATCCGCTACATCGACGGGTTTGTGAACGACCTTTTCGATTCTTTTGGTATAGCCTAAGAAATCTGCCTTAATGTTATTTTCTTTACCATAATCGCCTACGTAAAGATACTCCAAGTTGAGGTCTGTGTCCGAGACAATCATGCCAGTGTGTGTTTGAGTTATAGTTCTCATTTGTTATTCTCCATTAAAATACTAATGTTAAAAATTTAAAAATTTCTTCCCATGTGAGGGTTACTAATTCTTCGTCTGTAAACATGGTAAAATCTCCTTCAAATATAAAAAAACAGACCACTTTTGTAAGCGGTCCTTAATTGTTAAATGTGGTAAAAAATTATTTACAATATACTAACAACCACAAACCGCGGTGACGATTTGCTGTATGATGAATAGTTGTAAGTATTATTAATAAACATTTGTTTCCTCTGTCTTATATATAATTTTTATTTTTACTTTTTCGTATTAGATTTTCTTTTGCTTGACAGTTAATCCATCTGCTTTAATATCTAAGAGTTTCCTGGAATCATAAAAATAGACTCTGACAAATTTCTTACCAGTAAAGTCGTGTTTATATTCCCATTTCTTTGCATCTGGAATTATTTGTTCATAACAAAAATTCGGATTACAAATTTCTAATACCAATGGTTTTGCAAAAGCAAAACTAACCAAAAATAACATAATAAAAATTAATTTACTCATATTATATTTATGCCTTTAGTTTTTCTTCTAGTTTATGTAATACTTCCTTATATGTCGTGAAAAGGATAGCGTTACTCCCAGCCCCAACAAAATCAGCACAATTTTCTGGTTTGTCATCGATTAATAAACGATTTGGTTTCGCATGTTCAACCTTATTAAAAGACTTATCGCAAATAATAATATTTGCCTGATCTATTTCAGGACAGTTACATTCAAGCCAATATCGTTTTCCTCGTTTACCAGACTTAGAGAAAATAGCGGATAGAACACCAAGTTTAAAATTATACTTCTTCTGTAATTCAAGAATGCCTAGATAAAGATCATGACCTTCAAGAAGCCAAGGCATATCAATCCAGAATTTAGCACCAATCTTACATACTTTATCCCAATTCGCTTTTCCCGTAGGTTTTCGAGCGTTGTAAAAATCAATCTGGTAATCCCAGTTGGTTAATACACCGTCCATATCTAAATATACTTCATCTATCATAGAGTAGAAATGTTTAAAAGTTCAGAAATTGTTTCGTGTCCAGTTATTTTATGGAAATTTTCTTTAGGCATATCGACCGAAATACTTACTTCCATATTAGGCATGTCTATATAAAGGTCAGGAACGATAATATTGCCTACTGTATCTCGTTTCTTAATTCCGTCAATATTATAAATTGAATCTGATGGAACATCAAACAAATGTAATACTCTTGCAGGATTAATCTGTTTAAAACCAAGAATATCAAAGTTTATAATCTTGCACATGCTATGCAATGCCGGAATTTTCTTCTGTAACCAGGAAATATTCTTTTCGATTTCTTTCTTATACTTTTCAAAAAGAATCTTTCCTCGACCAGTATTCTTAAATCCTTGAATCAGAACCCTTCTTCCCTGTAAAGCAGGAAGATCATGCCTATTAAGAATACCAGCGATTACATGAATAACGACCCTATCACCAAGTTTGTCTATGAATTTAAAATCTTCCTTACAATGTGCGTCATGCAATGTAATTCCAAGGCCATAAATGAGTTCTTCATCGATTAATTTCTTAATAAGGTCTTTATTTTCTTTGATATGAATCTGATTAATATTAAGGTTAACGATGATTTGTCTTGCCTTGAGAATTCCCAGAATAGTTATAAGTTCTGGATGTGCCAAAGGATTTCCACCAGTAATATTAACTTCAAGTCCAGGATAGAAAGAATTAATCATAGGCAACAGCTTTGACAAATCAGCATGCTTTGTTGCACTATTACTTCCTTCAGAACAGAACTGACAACCTGCATTACAAAAGTCTGTAATTTTTATAGTTATATTTTCTGGCGCTTCATAAATGAAATTTTCAGAATCTGTCTCAACCCAACGGTTGACACGAGTTCCTTTAGATCCTGGTTCGTTTACGTAGTAACCAGTCTCTTTGACCTTCGTACCGTCAGTATAAATAGTAGTACGATGATTGCCATTTATATAACTAGTTATAATATTACTCATAAAAATACCTTATTTTTTCGATTTAAATATAGCAAAAATAATTAGTTCTGTAAACTATAAATAATATAAAATGATAAAAAATTTGAGGATTTTATGATAGATTTTTTAAACGAAGCATTAGATTTGGGTGATGTCGAGAATTACGACGATCGCAATAAGGCTAAGGGATCATCAACATTCCGTAGCTTTATTATGACCGAAAAGGCTGATGAAGCATATAATAATAGAATTACCAATAGAATTTGTGCAGAAATTCGTGATATTATGGGAGATATTTATATAGCAACTCCGACAGGTTCTCGTTCTGCAAATAAAATTCAGCTTATTCGTAGAGGTAAGGGTGGTGCTTATCAGTTCGAATTAAGAATTAATAGTGATGGAACTATTAGTGTTACTGATAATAGCCAAGCAAAGGGCTTTATCAAGACACTTGATGACGGAACCAAGAAGTTTATCTTGTTAAATGCTCATGAATTCTATAGAACAAAGAAGACAAATGATGCTGGTGTTTCTGAACTTATCGAATGGTTAACTGATAATTATGATAAGTATGAAGCATCAAATGGTGCTGCAAGAGACAGACGTGAAGGAATTACTCAAGCTGCTCGCACTTCTTCCGCTATGGGAACAAGAAGAACAGGTCCAAAACGTGTTACAGATATGATGAGACGTCACGGTATTAGCAGTGTTTCTGACTTTTTAAGAAACGGCGGCAATATTAGAGACCTTATCTAATATATAATATACAGATTTTGAAAAACCAGTCAGTAACGGCTGGTTTTTTATTATAAATAATATAAAGAAAATTAATTGAGAGGAATTATGACTTTTAACGAAGCAAAAAAGCTATTAAAATCAAAGAATATGTATTTTATCAAGGAAAATGCTGCATTTGGCTCTCTCGAAGAGTATAAGGCCAAATTGAGCGACTTGTGGGCAGATAACTATACAACTGATGATCCAGATGAAGCATCTTTTGACGAAATTCTCGCCATGGATGAAGACGCTGAAGAATTGGTCAAGAGTTATTACGAACGTGAACTTGACCCGACAGAAGCTGTTGAGGAATTACACGATACTTTAGCAAGTGTTCCGGAAAATACAGAAGATTTCGAAGAAGTTGTCGATGATGAAGGTGAAGATGCTGAATATATCGATGATGAAGAAAATATTGATGCATTAGATGGCGATGATAACATCGCTTATGATGAATCTGATTTAGATAACTTCGAAGACGATGAAAATTATGTCGCAGATGATCTCGAACCGGAGGAAGAATTGAATTTTGGTGAAGCTGTCAGATATTTAAAGAAACATGGCTATGCACTTAATGAAGATGCACAGTTACTTTTGGAAGCATGGTATGATAATATCGGATTAGACGATACTGATAAGTTGTTTATCCAGAGAACCATGGAAACTTATGCTTCTGCTAAGTCTAAGCCAAGAACACTCGGTGGTCAACGTATTAAGGGTGGTTACATGACACCTGCAAAACGTGCTGATTACTATGGCAAGTTCGAACATATTTTGGAATTGATTGCAGATCGTCCGAATGCTACCAGAAATATGAGAACTGTTAGAAAGGAAATGGAACTTCTTCAGGATGATAACTGGTATCAGTTCATTCATGAAAAGAACCCAGACCTTGACCAAGATACAATTGTTGAAATCTTCGGTCATGCAGCAATCGGTGAAACTGCTGACTTGACACCAGAAGAAGCTGAGCAGCGTCGTGCAGAACGTGCTGAAGCTGAACGTCGTGCAGCAGAAGCAGAACGTGAACGTCGTGAACGTGAAGCTGCAGCAGAACGCGAACGTCAACGTCGTGAAAACCCAGAACCAGAAGACATGATTACTCATCGTGAATTCGAAGAAACTCCGGAAACTGTTACTACCCGTCGTGTCACTCGTCACCGTATGAGAACAGTTAACCGTAATTATACTGACCACTATGCATTCCCAGCTGCAACAATCAAGATTAATATCGATGTTACTGGCGACGATGAATCCAAGGCAGAAGTTGATGAAATTATTTCTGCAATCAAGGATAAGTTACGTCTTGCTTACGAAGATGATGAAGGTAAGTATGCAATGTGTAATGTTGATGCAGCAGTTGTTGATGTCGAAGAAGATGGTGCTACAAAGCAAGAATATCATATCGTTATCAAGATGCCTGCAGAAATCAAGGAAGAAATTGCTCAGTTCGCTCAGGTCGAACTTGAAGATACATTCCCGTTCGTTAATTCTGAACATCCAGAAGATTCTGTTTATGAATTCGATAATACTGGAAACCGTGATGAAATCGAAGACGAAACTTACGAATATGATGAACCAGTTGTTCAGAGAGGTCGTAGACGTCCACAGACTACTGGAGCACGTCGTGTTAGCAGAACACCTCGTTGGAGAGTTCACTATACATTAGCTGATGAAAACGGTCGTGATAGTAGAATTCAGAGAACTGTTATTGTTCCTGCAGCAACTGCTGAAGATGCTAAGAACAAGGTTGAAAACCCAGAAGACATCGATAATGCATACGCAACTGGTGTATTCGCTGTAACAGGTGTTGATAGAGTCTAATAATCTCAATTAATAAAAGAAAGGCGGCAAGTAATTGCCGTCTTTTTATTTTAGAATGTCTTAATAAATGCGGTATAACCTAAGTAAGCGTTATAAATGTCATTTACATGGGCAAGTTCTAATGGAGAGTGCATATTCAGAATTGGAACACCTGCATCAAGAACATTGATATTCAATTCACAAACCATACTTGCGATTGTTCCACCGCCACCAACATCGACCTTGCCAAGAGAATCAAACTGATACTTAACTCCTGCATCCTTCATAACCTTTCGGATATAAGCAATAAATTCAGGATTTGCGTCAGCACCACCAGACTTACCACGACCTCCATTATACTTAGAGAACATAATACCACCATTTAACTTAGCAGAAGATTTCTTATCATAAGCGTCTGCATAAAGTGGGTCATAAGCTGCAGTAACGTCAGAAGAAAGCATACGAGAACGTGCTAAGTATGTAGCAAATTCAACTTCATCCTTCGGTCTCAAGACACAACGTAATACGTCTTCAAACCATCTCGATTTTGCTCCTGTAGCACAGCAAGAACCAATTTCTTCCTTATCTACTAATACAACACCAGATGTGACTTCTGGAAGCTCCTGGAGCGACAGAACAGCCATTAATGAGGTAAATGCGCAAACTCTATCATCTTGACCATAACCAGCAATCAAGGACTTATCAAAGCCAGAATATCTTGCTTTACCTGCAGGAACAATTTCAAGTTCTGCAGAAACTAAATCTTCTTCTTCAACTCCATATTTTTCCTTAAGGAACTGTAAAACCCATTCCTTAACCTTTTTCTTATCCTTATCTTCAGTTTCGATTTCAGTCGTTGCTACGAGAATATCGAGCTTTTCACCATTAATGAAATCACTTGCTTTCTTTTCTGCAAGTTTCTTATCAAGGTGAGGAAGAAGGTCACAAATACAGAAAATCGGATCATTCGGATCTTCACCAATAGAAACCTTTACAGTGTTACCGTCAATAGTGCAAATAACACCATGAATAGCAAGCGGAGTAGTTGTCCATTGATACTTCTTGATACCACCATAATATTGTGTATCAAAGTAAGCAATTCCATCTGATTCATAAAGTGGCTTTTGCTTGACGTCGATTCTAGGAGCATCAATATGAGCACCGAGAATGTTTACTGCTATGTTTGCCTTACCAACAATAAATGCTGCAAAATTCTTATTTTTATTCTTGAAATAAACCTTTTCACCTGGCAACAAAATACCAGAAGTATGTTTATATTGCCTAAAACCAGCAAGAATAGCAAGACGTTCAGCTTCATCGACACAAAGACGTTCAGTCTTCGCGGTTGAAATAAAATTAATATAATCTGTGATTAAGTTTGTTTGATTTATTATACTCATATAAATCAAATATAAAAAAATAACGGGTTTTGTAAACCCGTTATTGTTAATTGCTGAAATTTATTAAGCGTTTTCTTTGAAGTTCTTAGCGAATTCTTCAAATACCTGTTCGAGACATTCCTTAGTCAAACCGAGCTTGAAGACTGGCTTATAAGTATCGTAGAATTCCTGAAGGTTATGTGCTACGAACGGCTTATCTGTATCAGTCTTATAGCGAGTGTTCAAACGAGTTAAGGCATGCTGACAAATAGCACGGACAATTTCAACACTTGCAGCACCGATTGCGTCACCAACGACACCACCGTTACGGATAAGTCTTGGATTATCAGTGAAGTACTTCTTAACAATTTGCTTAGCCTTCAACTTAAATGGATCATTATCACGTCTTGGAATTTCGATTGTATTCGGAATTTCACCGTCAATGATTTCATTAATCTGAGCAGCATAAGTCTGAGCATCAGAGTTCAAGAATGAACGGCATTCAGCAGCAGTCGGGAAGTTAGCAGCACCTAAGCTATCCTTAATAGTCTTCTTAACGCTCTGTTCCATATATTCTGCATCGTTGTTTGCTAACAATCTCATTGCGTCTTCTGGGAAGTCGTTAATGAACAATGCCAACTTGTAAGCAACGGTTTCGTCCATCTTAGCACGATCTTCTTCTGGAACACGGTTAAGTTCGTCTCTCTTATAAGCACGAACCCAGTCATTCCAAGCATCACTAAGTTCTGTAGCAGAACCAGAGTAATCCGGCATAATCCAACGAGCCAAGTCACGGCTAAGCTGTCTATAAGAGTTAGCACCGAATCTGTCCTTAGCTTCTTCTTCGTTGTTCTTAAACCATTCGACGAAATCAGCCATATCAAGTTCGTTATAAGCGTCAGCTAACTGAACATTATTTCTGGAAATCTGGTTGTGGAACTTAATGCCACGGTCATAGTAGTTTCTATCAATATCGTCTTTGTTATGTTCGATAGCTCTACCAATTCTAGTATAAAGCTTATAATATGCACTTTCTGTAAACTTACGCTTAAAATCATACCAGCTTGTTGATGTAAGATCAATATTGAGCTTACTTCTAATTAATGCAACATAAGCATCCCAATCAAAGCGGTTAACTTCAATGAATCTCTTTAACTTAGCCATTGCGGTGGCAGTTGAATCACGATCTGTGATAACTTCATTGATTGCCTTTGCAGTAAGGAACATCTGCTGCTTTTCTGGTGTAAGTTTATCAAAAACACGACGTTGTGCGTTCTTAGCCATTTCAGTAATATATCTCTTTTTTCTGATAGTGAGCAAGCTCATATAATCTCCTTAAAATTTACTTTATATTATTTATAATAAAAAATGAGAGAATTAATCTCTCATTCTTTACAAAAAATACAGAGTTTAGAGATTATCGGCTATAATTTCTTCTGATTTTTCTTCTAGTTGTCTTTCTGCCTCAGCTGCATGAATTTTTTCATCTGTAACTACTTCAGTATCAAAACGGTCAAGATGTAGCATTGCACGTTTTAATTCTTCAGCAGGAAACATAGAAATCATTTCACCTAATTGAGGCTTTGGTTTTTCATTTTCCATATTAATTATTTATTACTGTTTTAAAGCATCTTCGATAATCATGCCATGGTGGAAACCAAGTTTTGGTAAATTATCAAGCTTAAACCAGCCTACATCTGCAGCATCATCACCAGCAACTGCCTTCTTCTTGTCCTTACCAGGAACATGAACAACAAATGCTGTATCAATAATGCGGAGTCTCGGGTCAAACATATGACTATATGTTTTAATCTGAGTAAACTTTTCAACTGGAATGTCAAGTCCAGCTTCTTCCCTAAATTCTCTCTGAGCTGCATGTTCAAGACTTGCATCTGGCTTTTCCATTTCACCAGTTTCCTTATTCTTAAATGCAGAATGATTAAAGAATCCACCAGGAGTGCACCAATGACCCATGAAAGGAGGTTTCTTTCTACGAATCAACATAACTTCATCGCCAGAAATTGCACAAACATCAACAGTGTTTGCGAATGCTCCCCAGCCCTGTTTCTTGTAGTTTTCAACCCACTTCTTTTCCAAATCCGCATAATTTGTCGGATTCTGGTTATAAAGACATGTAGAAATAATATTATTCTTTGCATCAATTTCACCTTCATGACGAATAAAATTGAATACAACCTTACTAATATACTTCTGAACATCCTTATAGTGACATTCTGGATTAACTCTAAAGATTTCTCTAACAGCACTGCTAGAAATACCTTCAGTCTTGAGATTGTCAACAATAGTGCAATTTGCTTGCTTATAAGCAACAGCTGCGTCTCTTGCGAAGACGAGGAACTTATAAGTATTCAGTAAACGGTTACTATATAACCACTTACCAGCAACGAGACTCTTCCATTCATCATCGCCAATAACGATAGTAATTTCATTCGGGTCAACTTGACGATAATTAACCCAAAGATATTCATACATTCTGTTAGTTTGAATATCAATATCGTAATCAACATTCTTAGATGCTAATGCGACTTTGACCATCTGCTTACGTGCACCTGCGGGTGTGCGATTGGTCTTTTCGTCATTATCTGTAACAAGAATGTGAAGTTTATCGCCAGCTCTCATTCTTTTCTTGACAGCTTTGATAATTGCTTCATGTGCATGTGTGAATGGGTCAAACCAGCTTCCGAATATATAATGCATAAGTTATTCCTTTTTTGTTAAATATAGCAAAACAATTGTTAGTTGTCAGCCCTAACAATCGTCTCGCCATCAAAGTCAGCGAAATGTTCCTTCATGTTGTTAATTGTTTCCATTGGAACATTATGGATAGAACCGAAATCATTTGCCATACGGTAAACTGAAACGTTATATCCATGTGCTGCTGCTTCGTTCAAATAAGGCTTTAATTCCTTATGCTTTACGAAGGTATTAGAAACAATTACAAAAGAATCTTCACCCTTTAATGCATTGAATACATCATTGAAGCACTTGTTATGTGCAACACCTAACAATGCAGGATTGAACTTATATTCTCCAGCTTCATTAATCCAGAAATTATCAGATTCGAAATGGCTAGCCTTATGTCCTTGGGACTGCAAGCTAGCAAGTAACTTCTTTGCAAAAGTAGACTTGCCGGAACCTGGAATACCACGAACAATGACCAATGTCTTACCATCGTCTTTTGGTTGTAACTCATGGATTCTTACTGGTCTGTAATAAGATTCCCAGTTAACGTTATTTTGCACTAATTCTACTCCTTTATGATTGCACTTTGTTGTCTGTGCGAATTCATGTGTATGACCATGAACAAGATACGTAATGAATGTTCCTTCAGAATCATAATAATTTAATGCAGAATTATCAGAATCCTTATAACCCTTATCATCTATATCATTATAGGTATAATGCTGCAAAAGATAATTTACACCATTATGAGTTAACAAAATATGGTTATCACGAACTAAAGTAACCTTTGGAAATTCCTCGATTACCTTCGATAACTTCTTGAAGATTTCATAGTCATGATTTCCCAATAACCAGTACATATGCTTGAAATGCAACTTGCTGTAATACTCTCTAAACAAGTCTACTAACTTGCTACCTGGAGTTCCAAGGGTGAAATCACCAAGGAAGAAAACAGTAGTCTCGTCGTCAACAACATCATTCCATTGCTTCTCAATATCTGCGTTCATTTCATCAATTGTTGCATACTTTCTTGTTCTATCGAAATGGTCTTCGTAGCTAGTACATAACTTACGATGGTTTAAATGTAAATCGCTTGTAAAGACAATCTTATTGTCATCTATTGTTATTTTCATATTACTCCTTTAGTTTTTTGTTCAAATATAGAAAAAAGGGATAAGCCAGAAGCCGGTCCCTTAAAAAGTTTTGAAACTTTTATTATATTTTACTTTGTTGCTGTAGAGAACAAATCGATTAAAGTGTCCTTGCTTAACTGAGTTAAATCAAGTGCAACTTCAGTCTTTTCGTCACCATCTTCAACGAAAGTGAAACCTGCCTTTTCAAGAATAGGCTTCAAGTCCACGAAGGAACGGCACTTATTCTTGAGATTTTCGATGTATACCTGAGCATACTTCTGGTTAGGAACACGACCACCGCCTTGAGTAAGGTCCATAAGATAAACCTTATTATCGATGATCAATGCACACTGCTTATCACGTTCACCATCAACTGGAATAATGAATTCTGCCTTGATGTTGTTCGGATCACACATCGGACATTCACGACCATTATATGAACTATAGCCACGGTCCTTCATGTTAGAACGATTTTCACGTGCTACGAAGAACTTAAATTGAGACTTCGGAGATCCAGAGAATTGAGAAACAGATACCTTACCATCTGGGCATGCCTTGCTAATATAGAACAATTCAGTAGCTTCCGGTTCGGCATTTGTCATGTCACCAGAGAAGATAACCTTGTTGTTCTTATCATTATAAGCAGCATTCCAACCATAAGAATTACCGTTAATATCAGCCAAATGGAGGTCGAAATCTCGAGTTCCCCATTCGTTACGCCAATAAATACCGATAACGTTATGGTCATCACCCATATCAACAGAAGTACCGAACGGATAGTTTCCGATAAAGTTCTTTTCAGAAGTCGGAACGGTTAAGTTCACATTCTTCGGATAACGAACAGTGCATGCCTTGTCCTTGATTGAGTTAACAATAGAATCTTCGAGCATGCCATAAACCCTCATAAGATAAGTGTTCATGTTCTGAGAAACCTTAGGTGTGTCTTCACGAACCCACATCTTACCATTTCTGATTACATACATCTTTCCAGATGCATTCTGAAGCTTAGCAAGAATAGCTTGCATAAGTGTAATCTTCTTAAAGTTGGTGATGCTATCCTTTGCAAGACGATCAGCAACTTCAGTCAATGGCTTTTCTTCTGTGATAATAGTTTCCCAGAATCCCGGCTTAAACGGCTTATGAGCAGAAACTGCCAAACGTCTGATATGGTTAATAACAGACGCATTAGTTGCCTTACCAGCTACTGCAGCCTTAAGCTTTGAAGCAGCCTTGCGGAATGCTTCGTTCTGGAAAACCTTTGCAGATTCAACACCTGCTGTATGCTTGAAAGCAAGGAACAATGGCTTAAATCTGTAAAATACAGAAGCCAAAATGTTACATTCAGTTTCAGAAAGACGAGTAAAGTCAACCTTACTAGCGTTTTCTTTAATAGTCTGAATGGTACGACGGTCCTTGATAAGCATTGCCTTACCAGTTGCCTTGAAGACAAAGTATCTGAGCATGTTAAACGGATCCTTACCATATACATTGGTAATATCCATCAACATAATGACCGCTTCCTTGTTCTTGATTGTGTCAATGTCAAGACCGTACTTGACGTAACGATCTTCCTTGACGATATAATCGATAAGGATATTAAGAGTTTCAGATTCAAGAGCGATACCTGACTGAAGCATCTTAATACAACGGTTATAGATTTCCTCTTCAGTTGCAGGCATGATAACCTTGAACGACTGATACGGGATTTCTATATCTGGCGACTGGTTAGGGACATAACCATTTCCGGCAGTGAAGCCAGTACCGTATGTGGTTGCGTAATGAACAAGCTGATCAGCCAAGAGTTCGATACGAGTCTTGGATGTAATGTCTTCCCACTTCTTATAGAAGGTCTTGTTGTAATTGGTTTTTGCTTCAGCCTTGACCCAAGCCAAAGTAGTCTTGGAGCAACAATCAGGGTGAACAATCCAACCATACTTAGCAGATTCTGCGTTAACTTCTAAGAATGAAAGCTTATCTTCAACTGCCGTAGGCGCGACATTAAACATTGTAATCAACTTGAGATTAATCATAAAATTTCCTTATTTGTTGTGTTGTTAAAAAATCGCTATCGCGAAAAGTAGATATTTGCCTAAAAATTATTCATCTTATAGGAACTTTCTTTGCGATAGCGGGATTAAATATAGTAAATTATTTTACTCTTGTAAACCCCTATTTAGAAATTATTTCAATTTCATAGAAATACTTTTGCATGATACCAACCAGTTTTTCATACCAGATTTTACCATCATTAATCCATTCTTCGAGATTTGGCATTTCCATGTTAATTAAATCACCAACATTCTTCCATCTCAGACACTTCTTCATTCTGAACATAGTCTTAAGCTGGTTAATAATAATTTCATATCTTTCCTTGGTAAGATACTTTGTGATATTTCCACACATATCTTTAAACAAGTCTTCAAGTTCTTTTTGGTGTTCCTTATCAGTACAAGCATTCATGTATAAAATACCATTTTTGGTAATGAGATGAATGTCACCGATAACATAATAGCTCAGTCCACGCTTCTCTCTGATTTCCTGGCAGAATGGAGAATTTAAACCTTCACATAACATCTGCATACCAACTAAAGCTGGGAGATATTCGGTCTTAATAACGGGATGCTTACTGAAAACAAATACATTAACTTTTTCAGAATCTGTAACTGGGAGAATTTCTTGTTTCCTATCTCTAAACTTAAGGGTTACAGGTTCCGGTAAGGTGTCTAAATATTCAATATTGCTAAAGTCTGTTTTATCCTTGCCAACTTCAACAATTCTAAGAGGTTTCGTATATTGTTCTTTTGCGACCTGAAGCATGTCTGCATAAGTAAAGGCTTCAATATCTGCTGGAATACCAGTCGGGTCGTGAACATCGAAATAGTTATAAATTAAGTTTGTGTAGTGACCATCATTTGGGTCTTCATAAGAATCGAGAAGTTCTTGCATAACGATTTTCTTTTCATTTTCAAAATCCTTCTCTGTAATATTTACATAATCGTTTAAAAGTGCTCTGACAAGTTCTTTTTTAAAGTCGGATGGTAATTTATCTTCGAGTCCTCTAAAATAAACTACAACATAATTTTGTGAAGTGGATGCATTAAAATCAATACAATCATTTGTGAATCTGTCCATATATTTATCAACACTCTTCGTGATCAAATGTTCCATCAAGTGTGATATTCCCCTACGACCTGGTTTTTCATATGCACAACCCGTAGGGAATACAATATTTAACGATGTTAATCCTAATTTATTCTTCTTAAATACATGTCCTGCTTTTATCATTCCTTTCCTTTAATTTATTCTTTAATTCATTCTCGCGGGCAGGATCATAATGTTCACCGAGCAATGATTTTCTCAATTCATCGACTGACATATTGTCTGAATCTTTGACTAGACTTCGGAGGAAATCTATATCAAAGTTTATGGCATTACTATAATATGCCATATTTTTATTATATCCAGGCTTTCCTGGTCCACACTTAAATGCCTCATTTACCCAATAGAACGAAGGTTTCTGATCGTCATAAATCTTAAATAACAGATCGTCAGAATAATACCTACGAAGAAACTTATCGTAGGCATCCAGATCTTTCATATGTGCTGGATAATCCTTCTTTAATCTTTCTATAATATACATAATAATTAGAAGTGTGTGATGTGGTCTCTATTGTGATAATCTTTAATTTCCTTGGTCTCGGTATCATATACGAGAAGGTCAAGGTTATAAAATTTAAACCCATTACTATTAATTACATCGTATGCACTGATTCCCTTATTACCAGTTAAATAATGATAGATATATCTAGTAACCATACCATGGCTAATGCACACGATATTGTTAACATTCGGGAATGCATCATGCATGCTATCAAAAAACTTGAAGACTAAATCAATTTGCTTTTCCATATCTTCTGGTTTCAAAGGAACGATATTTTCAAATTCTTCCTTTGTAATTTCCCAGAACTTCAAGTTATTCAATTCGCTACAATCAAATTCATTCAATTCATTAAGAATCATCATCGGCGGAATCTTAAACAATAATTCTGCCGTTTGTTGACATCTTTTTGTTGGAGAAGAAATAATAGGAGTATTAATATCAATCTTCGGTAAGTATTGACCAATATCTTCCTGCCAATGTTCTGGCATAGTTCCAGCAATAGGTTCCTGACTGTAATCCTGAACCATAGCTCCAGTCAAGTTCGGTGCAGTCGGTGCATGTCTCAAAAAATACAATTTCATTTTTAAGTCCTGTTAATCTTTTTAATAAAATCGCTTTCACAAGTGCTTAATCTAGGTGCGAAAATAACCTTTAAAATATCTTCCGGCTTTTCGGTTCTATAAATGACTTGATCCGTGCACTTGAACGGATTATTATCAACGCCTTCAAAGTAAAGATAGAAACTTTTTTCATCGAAGACGAGCATTGCATCAATATATCCGGTATTTTCATCCTGAATATAGAATTTATATCCTAAAACTCCTTCTACTTGTGTTTTACACAAAGCTGTCATCTGAATATCAAGACCTGACTTGAACTGTTCATACATTTCATCGCATGTCGCATAAGCGGTCATAATGCAGAAGAGTAATGCAAGAATAATTTTCTTCATGGTATTACCTACTTTGTATTGGCAATCATTGTCATGCAATTTGCCAGATCCTCGATGTTAGAAATACTATTGGCTATCAATTTATTGTTCTTGGTGTATATGTTAAAAGAGTCGTTTTGTTGTTTAACAATAAATTGACGACCAGATTTTGCATTAAATTTGAAATAATCCAAGTGTCTTGCCTTGGTCTCATCCCAAATCCTACGGATTTCAATAATTTCTCTATCCAACATACACACCTCTTTTATGTAAATATAGCAAAGGTGTAATACATTGTAAACGCTTATTTTTTAAATAATTTTAAGAAAATATCAAGTAATGTTTCAAAAAGACCCTTTTCTACTGGTTTTTCTTGAATTTTTTCTGATTTTTCTTCTTTAATTTCAGGTTTCGATTCTTCTCTAACTTCTGGAACTTTTACTTCGACAATTTCTTCTTTAACTTCTTTTGCTTCTTCTATTACTATTTCTTCTATAGGAGAAACTCTAATAATAAAATCTTGCCACTTAGAAATATCATTTGTATCTTCATTCCAACCAATAATGCCAGGGCACAACTTCCCATTAATATCATAATGTCTGATAACATGGTCTGGTTTAATATTGTATTCTTCCATTAATTTCTTTGTAAGTTCTACGCAGTTATTTATTACCGCATCTGTAAAATACCAGTTAGTATCGTTAGGATTTGTAACTTTCTTTGCAGAATTTGTAGAACACATCTCGATACCGATAGAATTAGCACTTGTGCATACTTTATATAGCGAACCGCCTTTGGTCTTATATTTAGAACCGCCACAATGCCAGCAGTATCTGTTCTTTATATCAGGGTTATACTGGACTATGTTTTCGTCGTCAATAATGAAGTCTGCAGAGGCTTTTGTAGTTTCCTTAGCAAAATACTTAGCATTTGATTTCGCAGTCCCTGGCTTGCTTGTAACGCCCGCAGTATAGTGTATAACGATATATTTAATCTTTCGATTTTTTGATTCTGTTGTATTGGCTGTATTAGTGCATTCTATGATATTCATACATTATTTATAAATAGAAAAACCGGAACTAAATTCCGGTTTTCTTTTAATTTAAATTTATTATTATGCTCTTAATTCAGATGCGTTTCGCTTTGTACATGCCAAACCAATCATCTTTTTAACAGTTTCTTCACCGTAATGGTCAACATATGCACGAACATGACTTGTAATTGCTGGATATTTACCATACCAAACTGGAATTTCAGTAAATGTAACAGTATCACCAAGTTTCATATTTGCAATTTCATCAATATGTTTACCGCCAACGCATAAATCAAATAAACGTCCTAATGCACTTTTAGCACGATCATTTGCAGTACCATCTATAAATTTTTTAAGGCAAGCATCAAGCATGGATTCATCTTTACATGCATATGTAAGAGTTACATTACCTGCAGTATAGCCATCACCTAGACGTTTTTTTGGCGCAGGTGTTTGTTTATTTTGACTTTGAATATCGTCAAGTTCCTGGTCCATAGCATCCATATAAGCATCTTCGCGAATGAGCTTAGAACACTTATTTTGGAGTAACTTTTTAGCTTCTGTTAGCTTTGCCTTTGCAGCATTAATTGCACGAGAACCAAGTGCTTTATATAATCCGTCAAAATTCAAACCATTAAAATCGGCATTTAAGTCAAATGGCTGACCTGGATTATTTTTCTTATATGCTAAAAATTCACTAGTTGCTGCGATAAACATAGCTTTTAATTCTGTAATATCATTAGGATCTTCGTCTCCAGTTAACCAACCGCAATCATCGATTGCAATTCTAATTATACCAGGTAAAAATCTGTCTTGACCTTTTTCTCTCCAAAAGAGATGAGAAAATGTAGCACGTGCTTGTTGAATAAGCTCTTCAACAGAAGAACAGCCAGTACGAGTTAATGCATCTGAAGATTTTATCCATTGTATTGCTTTTCTAATGCCATCAGAGTTAGCATCTTCTTTAAGAAGTGTATATCCCTTATTTTTAAGTAAGCCTTTAGCTTCTTGTAAATTCATTTTTTCTCCTTGTTATTTTATATTATTTATAAGAAAAAACCGAACACTTATGTCCGGTTTTTTGAATGCATTCACAAGTTCTAAGCTAAAGGATTAGACCTTTCCGCCCTTTGCCCAAGGTGGTACATTCGCTTTTGTTTCTTTTGATTTTGCCATTTTTTCCTCCATTATATTATTATTTATAAGGCGTCTCTGATTAATTTATTGATTTTATCCTTATTGAAATTATGTTTGGTTATTTCAGGGTGTGTCTTAATAACTTGACATAATTTAAGAATTTCGTCGAAATATTTTTGTTGCTTAGCCTTTGGCAACTTATTAAATTGGTTACTAAAGAGCTTTGTAACAAGATTCTTAGCAATCTTAGATACACTGTTCTTAGAACGCTGGATAGCATCGATATAATCTGGAAGTTTCTGGTGTAATTTTGCTTCATATTCAAGTTCGTCAGAAGCATAAGCACCTGAAGCCATTACTTGATGAGCATCATAGTCATGTGCATCTTCAGTTCCATCTAATTGCTTATTATTAGCCTGAATATAGTGAGTTAATTCATGATGAAGAACTTCCTGGAAGAAATCACCAAAATATTCTTCCATAATCTTATCAACAACCTGCATTGGTGTTTCTGCATCAGCTTCAACTTCTTCTACAGCATCCTTGAACTTGAATGAATCGTCAACATAAGTATAGCTACTATAACCATAATTACCACCGTAACCATATCCGCCATAGCCATAACTACCATAATAACCATTGCTGCTGGAACCATATCTATCACGGAAACGAGCATATAATGCATCACGTTCTGCGGTTCGACCAGTAGTCGGAGTTGCTGTCTTTTTCTTACCCTTGTTCTTTTCAAGGTTAGCTAAAATCCTATCAACTTGTTCTTGACCTTCTGAAGCTTTTTCTCTAGCTTTTGGGAATGGAATTGTATTGATTTTTCTACTTGTATACTTACCTTCTGTAATTTTCTTAGTTCCTTTTGTAGTAGAACCAGCGGTCTTAGTTGTAGCAGCAGAAATAACGTTTGGTAAGTTAATCATCAAAATGACTGGATCTGTATCTGGGTTTGTATCACCCATGGCGTTAGCATATAATGCACCTTTTCCTCTACCTTTCTGTGCATCATAATCACTACGAATATCTTTTTTATCACCATAGAGTTTAACAGTCAATGCTTTCATTCTGACTGGTTCTGGACGATAAGTAACAGGAACCATCAATGCTGGGATTTCGATTGTAATTGTCTTTTCTACATCTTCGCCATCATAAACCTTGTCAAGCATCTGTGTGAGCTTTTGTCTTAACAATTTCATGATACGTGCTTTATATTTTGTAACAAGTTCCTCTACGTCAAACGTTCTATTTTCTGTGACTAAACGATTTTCAGAAATGATATAACCTGACTCTGTAAGAACCTTTAATGCCTTATATATTTCCAGTTCATTGAGCTTCATAAAGTTCCTTTTTATTTTATATTATTTATAACAAAAAAGGTAGTCAAATTAATGACTACCTTTAAGGTACTATGCGATACAATATATCACACTCTTAGGAACATATCTAAAATTGATTCTGATTTTTTCTGTAATTCTGCATGTAATCGTTCGTTTTCTTTTATGACATTCATAATGTCATGAATAATCATATTTTTAGAGAACTTCTGGTCATATTCGTCGCAGTATTCAGTTAACCTGGAAATGCTGTCTTCAATACTACAATGAATTTCAGTTTTTTCTGTTTCCAAAGGTTTATCTTTGTCGATTACTTCCTTGATAGCATTGAAATATTTTTCAAACTTATCAAACTTAAACCTTACTCTAGTATCACCATCGAACTCATAATATTCAGACATAATGAAGTCTGGAATATCCTTAATTTTCTGTTTTACATACTTATAAAGACGAATATTACAGTATGTAAAATCATCTTCAGCGGTTCTGAACGTGATCGTTCCAATGACAGCTTCTCGATAAAGAACATGCCAAACCCTATCATTCATAATATGGATTGACTGAATATCGATATTCATTCGGTCAAGAAGAACATGTAATAGATAAGATGACTGGTTTAAATAGTCAAATATTTGTTTTTCATCTTGTCTCATGGTTTTACGAAGGTAAATACGTTAAAAGAGCTACAAAAGCAATATTCAAAATATAAAATTTAGCAAGAGAACCAAAAACATCGCCGACACTCATTGGTTTGTTCATATCGATAGATGTCGTGGTGACAATAAGAAATACAAGTTCAACTATGAACAGAATTGAACCATAACCAAGAACACTAAGCATGTGCAATCTCCTCTTTCTTTTTATAAGGGTGAGTTTTATCCTTTTCAATAGAGATAATTGTCGGAATTGAACCATAAGCTTCGCTGATGAATGATTCAAGTTCCTTCTGGACTTCTTCCTCATTTTCACCATAACGCTTAAAAATCATGGGTTCATTCATAATTGTTACTACACACTTATATCTTTCTTTCATAAAATAAAAACTCCTTTTTACCTCTATAATATAGCAAAAAGGAGAAGAATTGTAAATAGGTTATTGACTAGTTAATTTATTCAGTCACCATTCAACCGATTGACCATCTGGAATGCTTTTAAATATTGCTTCAGTAAAATTGATAATTAACATAGAACCGTCAATATATCTAAATGCAATATATGTACAACCATCTTTGGTGTCTTCGTCAAATTCTTGTGCATATAAATCTGTAACACATGGATATGTTCCATGATAGTTTAAAAACTTTTCAAATGATGGACATCCATCTTTATTAACATTTGTAATTAATGCACAAAGTTCATCATTTTTGCCTACATATCCAATAGTGCTACAAACAGTAAGTGCATCTGGTGACATAACGACATTCATCAGTTTATCCCAGTTTACATACCTGTCAAAAAGCTTTAATATTTCGGCAAATCTTTCATGAGACCATCTACCATAAGTATCTTCTTTCCAGAATTGCCACCATTTCTTTTTAGTATCTGAGAATTTAAAATTAACCTGCTTGATTTTCATTTGTAAAAACCTTTATCTCTGCTTGATTTTCATTTGTAAAAACATCTACCTTATTATATATGTCATACATGCCGCTCATCTTTCTGGTAATTTCAGAAATTATTTGGCTACATTCTTTATTCTTACGTGCTCGTTCTTCTCTCTTTTCATATTCTTCATTAAAAATATGTGGAAGTTCAACTTCGCATGCGGGAGTATTATATTCTATCGTTTCAATATTATTTTTCTTTGCATATTCTGCAAATGTAGAAATAATTTTATCTCTATACTTTTCAGAATCTTTAACTGGATAATAGTCATTAACATATTTTAAATATTCTTCAATTTTACCAGGAACAAGTCTAACATTTTGACATCTTCCCCAACAGGTAGATAATGTATAGCCTTGACCAAGTAAACTAAGATATTGACTAATTTCACTATCTACACTCTGAAAATTCTCTAAGTATCTTTCGCAAGTACTTTTTAAATATTCAAATAGATAATCACTAGTTTTGTCTTCAATATCAGAAGAAAAGAATTTAAAACCTTTTGAAATTTTATTAGTATATGGACCATCAAAATGGTCATAAATCAGGTTTCTATACTTTTCAGGAATTGTTGATTTATAATTACTAAGAACTTTAATATTAAGTCCATCATCATCATATGCCAATTCAAAATTTTTATTAAATAATTCCTTAAACTTAGGATCTTTATCGATGCGGATTTTTAATTCAAACATCTTATCATCAACAAGTTTTTTCATTGCTTCTGCGGATATACCCATTATTATTCCTCTATAATTTGCTTTTGTATTTCATCATGAATTTTGGTGACTGTATCATCACCCCAAACATTTTTAACACAATTAATATTATACTTAATAGTTTCGATTGTTTCTTGAATTGCCTTGGTTCTATTTGTCATGTCGAAATAAATATCTGAATAACAACATGAATCATCATAGCTATACCAAGAATTAATAAAATAAACTTCCTCGTCTATTAAATCACCAACTTCATCCTGAATTTTTTTACCAATATAATCTGGTTTAAATTCATTTACATTATCTGCATACTTAGAACAATCATCTGCTTCTAAAACACATTCACTAATGAATTCTAAGAATTCTTTTATATAACCATTATGATAAGTTACAAAAAATTGTTGTGGATCTTTTTCATCTAACCGTTTATAATTAAATAATGTCTTATATGTCTCGGTCATTTTTATATTCCTTAATTAATCCATTAACTGCTTCAATAATATAAAGAACTGTAAATGTCACAGTAATTACAGCAGTTAACCATAACGGCATTGTCTTTTCTATAGTAATAAATGCTACAGAACAAGCTAACATAATAATTATTTCTGCAATAAAATATTTCCAAAAGTAGCTACTAAACATCTAAATTCTCCGGGTGTAAAAATCTAACTTCTATATTAAAATTATGTTTATTTGTAAACATTCTGGATTCTATTTCTTCTTCATTATTAGTATCATCAATAAGAATAAATCTATCAGTATTTATTATATCACATTGGGCATTTTTGAAATCAATTAAATCTTTCACTTGTTGAATAAAACAGGTTTGTTTTTCAAGGCCAAAACGTTTCATTGCTCCAGGTATATGTAAATCTTCAATTAGTATTTCATCTGAACTATTAACCCATTCATGTTTAACTGCACATTGAATAGAATCATCTTTTGTCCAGACAAGACCTCTATTATCTTCTGGTATTTCTAATCTATCAAATAAATTTTTAACAATTTCTTGGTTAATTTCTGAACGTTCTTTCCAACCCCAAGTAAATAAATGACATTTGACTCCAGGGTGTGTTATAATAAAATGGGCTTTTAACCATCTAACAATATTATCACACTTACGTGGAAGAAAGGAACAATTCCACAGATCATCGATAATTGTATTTTCTATGTCAAAAAATATATGAATCATAATCTAAATATAGAAAAAATAGGATAAAATGTAAATACCCTATTTACTATTCTCTTTGATCAGTTTCCTTTGTATTTTCTCCATCTCTTCATCATTACGTTTAATTATATTTTCTAATTTTACCCGATGATTTTGAATAGATAATAATTTTTCATATAATTTTTCTTGTTTTTTAAGATTTTTTTCTTTTGAAATACGTTTTTCTAAATGTCTTTCATCCCATTTACAACGAGCGATTGACGGATTAAAGTCAAAATCCCAATGAGCACCGGTCCCATGAAAATGAGCGGTCGTTCCTTCAGGAGTATGACATGCAACACCTGGAGCTTGCCAGAGAAATGGAAATAAATCTTCAACACAAGTTACTTCTACCTTTTCGTCATTATAATAAATGACATCTCGTTCTGTATCGAATGTTTCCTTTAATGTTCCATAAGAACATCTACCTAAATCTCTAAAAGCTTTAAGTGTTATAATCATTTATTATCCTTAGGCATTAATTGTTGCACGTTCATCTCTGAATCGATCATCGATTTTCTTGCTATATGCTCTAATTGCATTCTTCATAAAAGATTCAGCTTCAGTTCTATCCATCTTACCGGTATCTACCTTAAAGATACGACGCTCTCTTAAATCCTTTCCACAATTCGGACAGAAATTAATAGGTGCAATTGTTCCATTATGGCTGATATACCATGGATGTTCATCGCTATGTCTATAAAATAAATGCCAACTGCCAGATCCAAAGGTATCTGCCGAAAAACGTTTAAACCATTTTCTAGGAGTTGGATCTCCTTCTTTGGTTTCAAATTCTACATGTTCACAATATTCACACATAATTAATCCATATAAATTACATCGGTATTTGTTGCAATATTTATCTTATCAAGGTCAAGATATTTCATTCCTTCTATCCAAGGTTTTGAAAGTCCTGGACCGATAATACAAAACGCACCAATACCGTAAACAATTTGTACTTCTGACCATTTATTATTATATTTCAAATAGATATGGTAGTTTTCCCATTCATCTTTTTCATCAAACCAGACAAATTCTCTGAAATCCTTATTCCAAAGATTTTGATAGAAAAATTCCATGCATGACCAGATTTCTTCTTTGTCTTTACCTTTATAATGATACATTAAAGATTCTTCTTCAAAAATCTTTTCCTTAGCTACAATTTCTTTAAGCTTAGAAAGCATTTTAGTAAGCTTAACCTTTTCTTTAAGCATTACATCAAAATGTCCTTTATATTCAGGATTTTCAGAATTCTTTACAATAACTTTATAAGGTTTTGACAAAATTAACTCCGTTTATCTATATATTCCTGTGCATCTTTACTGCTTTGAACAGCATTGATTACAGTTCTTAATGTTGTAATTTTCTTATGCTCCTGTTCAGTAAAATCATACTGTTTATCACCATAAGCAAGATCGTCAAGTTCTTCCTTAAGTTTTTCCAAAGTTACCTTAGGAGGATATTTACGCTTATTGAACCATGTTCGATAATGATTATCTTCAATAGGTCTGATATTAACTTTATGTTCCTTAAACCATTCAACACGACGTTCGTTAAATTCCCAGTCGATTGTTCTATCGATACCGAAATTACTAAGAAAACCGTCAAGCGTATCAGGCGAGACATGAGTTAAAAATTCTGCAATATCAGAAGCCCTTTCCAGAGTCAACTGTTCATCATAGAAACGATGACTATTTGCTAATTGAATGTTAAAAAGTTTATCTCTAAACTTTTCATTCTTATCATAATCATCATTAAATTCCTTGATTTCAGAATAAGCATTACCGTTAAAAGTATGAGTTTCATCACCAGTAACTGTAATATTAACTTCTTCAACCTTTAAGAAATGTTCAAGTCTTTTAAGGAATGCATCTGTTTCAGTTACTGTTTCCTGATCTTCTCGATCACGTAAAGAACCGACTACAGTAATATAACCATAATCCCATGTATCTGCAGATTCAGATGTATAGCAGGAAGGATGATAACCGCAATGAACAAAAAATCTTACAGGAGATTCAGAACCTGTAATATCAACACCATGCTTTCTAATCTGTTTAATTGACCAAAGAATATAATCGTCAATTCTACTTCTTACAGAAGTACTAAATGGGGTTTCAACCGAGATTGTTCCATTCACATATGTCCAATGTGACATTTATACCTACCTTTCTAAAATACAAAGTAAATATAATAAAAACAGGGTTTTTTGTAAACCCTATTAAATTAATACCACCATGCTGCAATATGATGTTTGCAACTTGGACATTCTGTACAAACTGCATGTCTTACTGTTTCTTCTTCACAATGTAATCGAATTCCAGCTACTACATAATCATAAGGTTTTTCAATAAATCTGTAAACCCACATTTCATTTGGATTTACACTAAATGCTGCCTTACAATGTTTGCATTGAAATGAAGTACCTCTTGGAAAATTCCGATATTTGTATGCATCATCTAATTCGACATTATAACTTGACGCACCGAGTGTTTCTTGCACTTCTTCAGCTGTCACCATAAGTTACTCCTAAATTTGGAACTTCCCTAGCATCATAATCTTTATTTACTAAAGTTTTAATTCCAGCTATATAATCCGTATATTTTGCATTATAAGCATCTATTTCATTAATTACATCTTCTTTAGATAATTCTGTATAATGATTACTATAAAATTCAACCGTTGGAGTAAATTCTTTATCTTTTACCCTATGATTAAAAATAGTATTATTAAATATTTTAATTTCTACTAAAACCTTAGCACAAACTGAATAACAATCCGAAGTTATTTCGTTAACGCAGTCAATAGCATCGATTAATGCATAACTGACTTGATACCTATCTAATTCTTCTGGAGTAGGATTATAATCATAAGCTGCATGAAGGATCTTTATCCACTTACCATTAAGTTTAGAATACTCTTCTTTTATAGTAGCAGTTTTAGCTTCTTCTAATTCGACTTGTAGTTTCTTTATATCTAGCTTAATATCTTCTATACTTCTCATGCAATAAGTTCCCTTCCACACATTGGACAGAATTTAATTTGCTTTGAAACACAACGTCTAACCCAATCATAGCTACATTCATCATCGATACTGACGCGAATTCTAAAACCGCCTGACTTATCATATTGAATGAAGATAGAAGAATTACCGTCGTCTGATAAATCTTTTTTACAATGACAGAATAAACATTTTGGTTTATCCGTTGTTATTGGAAATTCTTTACTCATTAAAACTTAGCCTTGATTTCTAATTTTTTATCAGTAGTAACATCGACATTCAAAGGAAATACATGTTTACAAACACATTCTTTCTTAGAATGAGTATAAAGAACTTTCTTTAATTGTGAATCATAGAACTTGATATTAATGTCAAGCCATGTTCTATTTCTAACGAATTCATTTAACTGTTGCCAAGTCTTGAAATCTTCAAATTCATCAAATGTAATATCAAATCCGTTATCGTCTTCATGAAAATCAACTTTTCTAACCTTAAGCATAAGATCATCATACTTATAACCAGTTTGACTATTAATAAATTCAACTTGGAACAAATAACCCCTTGCTAAATTAGGCCAATTTCCCAAAGTTTTAAAAACGTTCATCGGATTTGACTTCTGAATTTCATCAAAAATTTCTTTAATTTTATTTTGCATATTTATTCCTTACTTGGTTTTGGACTGTCGAGATATGGAGGAAAATCCTTAGGCTTTTCTCTTAAAGCTTTTTGCTTTTCATAATGAGCTTTCCTGCGTTCCTGCGTATCTGTTTCTTTTTGTTTATTAAATTCTTCCCAAAAACTAGCATCCAATGCTGTCTCACCTGTATATGTAATTGTAGTAGGTTCAAATGGATTTTGTGGATAAACCTGACAACCATACAATGCAACTACATCTGGGTGTCTAATCCAGGTATCGTCATTTGGAAAATTTGGATTGGGTTTATATGGATTGGGTTTGAAATCGTCTGGTAACTTCTGGATTTCGCCAATTGACTGACCAGCCTGACCCTCTTTGGCCATTTCACGAGTTAACTCTAAGAACTCATCAGGAGTGCATTCTATATCGAATCCGTTAATTCTTACTTTCATAATTTAATCCTCTTCATCTTTGGATTCTTCACGTTGTTTTCTATAAGCTTCTTCCATTGCTTCTATTTTTGCAATTTCTCTCTTACGCCACTTAGCATCATCACCATTATTAATCCAGTTAATAATCGGATTTTGAATGTATTTAAGCCATAACGAAACTAAGTAGAAAAATACTGCAAGAATCACTATAATAATTTCAAGCATTGCCATGAGACAACCAATAACTGTAGTAATTCCATCAAACCATGTCTTAGGTGACAATGATTCTTGATATTTATAAAAATCTGCACAGGTTGTATTAGGAACAAGGTCATATCTATCTCTTGCGCCTTTCTTGACTGCTACCAATGCATAATTCATTTCTTGGTCATCAAAGACAAATGTTTCTTCAGAAACACATTCAGGTGATTCAAGGAAGTAATGACCTTTATGGTAAATATACTTTCCACCGACAAAATTGCAGAATAGCAAAGCACCGATAATAACAGCACTGAGGAAATATCTTAAAATTCGTTTAAACATCTTCATATTAGTTGTCCTCCTCTTCGTCGTTGTCTTCTTTAAGCCAGTCATAAACTTTTGAAATCAAGAAGAAAATTAAATATACTAATCCGCAAACAATTACTGCTGCATCAGCCAATATAATAAGAGCACCAAGCAATCCCAATGGAAGTGGCAAGTCTACGTCATAATTCTTGTTTACGTAATAATCATAACAAGTATTATATTTAGATATTTGATAAATTGTTTCTCGGTCTGGAGTAACCGCATAAGCATAATATTGTTTTTCACTTGCACAGTTCGGCATTCTTGAAACTTCGACACATTCAAGATGGTCAACTTCATCATTTGCCGCAAGGACCTTATAAGGCAAGTATTGAATTGCAATACACAATAGTGCAATAATTGCAATAATAATTTTATGTCTTTTATTATATTTTTTATCGTAGTGAATATAATCGCTATTAACCATTATTTATTTTCCTTTTTCGTAATTGTTAATTACATTTTTAAGAGAATCAATTATATATTTTTCGTCTACTGCCTGAATATTAACATTATAGTCTATAGAATCTTTATACCATTCTGCCTTTTTCTTAAGACAACTTACAGTTTCTTCTTGACATTTTGGTTTCATGGCATAGAACATTTCAAATCTTTTTTCTTTGTCTGGTGCCATATTAAATAATAAAATACCTGCAATAGTGCATACAACACCCAGAATAAGCTCGGCAGTATCTTCACTTTCCCAGTATTTACGTTTAATCCTGTTATAAATAAACGTTGCTAATGCAAGAACACCGAATGCTCCTACAAAGATACCTACCGCTTCAAGAATCCAGGTTAAAAAATTAACAGCTGACATCATCTGATTTTTCTCCTTTATCTAGCTTTTGATGTAATATGTAATAGATATTCTAGTTGTTTAATTTCTTTATCTTTTTCAGTAAGCAATTTATCGACATCTTCCTTACGATAGAATTTTTCATCACTATTCACAGAAGAATATTCCTCACCAACAATTGCTACAGTTTCGCTGCTATCATCAATAGAACCAATTTCAAACGAATATTCTTTTAATTTAACTACTTCTTTTCCCATAATTCAAATATATAAAAAATTAAACGATTTGTCAACCCCGACTATAAATAATAAAAAGGGATTTATTATGACTATAAATGAAGCAAAAGAATTTCTTAAAAAGAATGGATATAAAATATTAAAAGAAGATGTGAACTCAGATGAAGCACCGGCATGGGAAGAAGGTTGGAAAGAATTATCTTTTAATGAAAAAAAGGCAGCACGCTGGCTTATGCAGAATTTTAATAAAGATCATAGAATTAATGAAGAAGATTTAGAAAAGTCTTTAGATGTAATAATTATTGAAGCAATTTTAGACCATAAAGATGAATGGCTTGAATTTATGTCTGATGAAAATATTGTAGATATGGTTTATGAATATTTAAATTCATTATCAGTAGATGGTCTTAATAACTTATAATTAACGAGGATATATTGCTATGAAACTTCAAGAAGCATTAAAGTTATTAAATAATTCTGGTTATATTTGTGAATCTACAGTTGTTGCAGCACCGACATTTGAAGAATATAAAAATGAAGTCTATCAGTTGCTTTCAAATCGTCTCGGTCAAGAACGTGCTGATATGATTATAGATTATGAAGAAAGAGAACTTCAGGATTATGCTTATAGGCAAGGTTGGTCAGTTAAGCAAGGTGCCGAAGCAGTCATTGAATGGACAACACCAAGTGAAAAACAGAAAGAAATTTTAGATTTCATGTATAGTAACTGGGATGCTGATAATGAACGTTCTTACGGTCCAGATTCTGAATATGACGCAGTATGTGAACGTGCACGAGAACAATTCGAAGATTCAGAATCGCTTATTCCTAGCGATACTTATGAATTTGCGGTCCTTTATGGTAAAGAGATTAATGAATAAAAATAAGAGAGTTTAAAAACTCTCTTTTTATTTTACATCATTACACTTCATGATTTTACCCTCTGTATCATAGTATGCCGATATTGCCCCACGATTTCCAGCGGTATGATAAATATATGCATTATTTGTTTTTCGGTCGCAAATATAATACATATTAGATACAATATGACCATAATCAATATAATAAAATGATGGTTTTAAACTACTATTAATAGTTACACCTGGTTCCATAGGTGATACTTTTTCACAACCGATTAAGGTCATAGCAAATGCTAAAAGAATAAATAATTTTTTCATAATTTTATCCGTATACTGTTGGTCCTGCTGGAAGATGATTTTTAAATTGTTTAAAATATTCAAAATAAAAATTTACAGATTCTGTAGCAAATGACATCAGATCACATTGCCCTTTGCTATATCTACAATCTACTAAATATAAATCTACATCGTCTGATATAATATTCCTGAAAAATTCTTTAATAGCATCACCAAATTTATGCATAATCCAGATATCTACATCCATACTTCCGCGAAAATCTGGAAAATCATAAAAAGTAAGTTTAAAAGTTAACGTAACTTTACAATTATTGAACCGATTTTTACTGAATTTTATACCAAATTCATCTTTTAATACTGATGCAATAGCGATTGACATTGAATCATTGATATTTGAATTATCTTTGATTACTTGAAAATCCTCATATATCGACATATTTCATAATATAGAAAAAGGATTGACTTTCGTCAACCCTTTTTTGAACATACATGGTAATTAGACTGTAATCTCCGATGTAACATAAACTGGATTTAAACCTTGTGCTATCGCAGTAGCATTTGCACATGGTGCGTTCCAGTCAATAGTATGAATCAATTTATAACCTTCTGTTATTAATTCGTCTACTGCCGATTTCTTAAATGGCGACAATGCATTAATAACAGATTCTCTAATAAATTCTGTTGCCTTATCTTTTGGCAGTCTAGCGATTGGAATCCAATTATTTGCAACAATATAACGATCACCACCGTTCTTTAAAACTAATTTAACTTCTTCTTTAAACTTTTTACTTTTTTCTTCTGAAAGAAGTTGACCTTCTGTAGGAGTCAAATTACTACATGCACCAAATAAATTATCACCCATCATCTTTTAATCCCTTTATATTATATTGTTCTAATTTTTCTTTTGCTGCTAATAATGCCTTTTCTATATCGTCTATAGTTCTATATTCCTTCCAAGTGCATTTCCATTTATTGGTTCCATAATGACCAATTTCTGGATTATTAGAATATACGTTGTATATATCATATTCAACTGTATCTAATACCTTTACTCTTCTTACGCCTTCTGGTTTAAAATAATTCCTGTCAAGACCTTCCGTATATAAAATCGGTGGACAAAATGGAACTATATCTGTAGTATACCAATTCTCAGCTTCATCCCAATCTGCTGGCTTTATAAAATCTAATTTTTTCAATAATTCATCAAGTTCTTTATTCTTTATATTTGGACCAACATGTAAGTATATAAAGAAATCGGATATTCCTTTAATAAGTTCTCTAATATATAAAACATCCCAATCCTTATAAAGTAAATCATATTTTCGTTCATCAACTACTACAGATTTACCATCTACAATATTACCAAGAAAAATTGTAAATTCTTCTATTGGTTCTGTTGGATTCGTAATATAATCTGTCTTTACATTTACCATAACCAAATAATCGTCTTTCCTGTCGTTAACGTTATAATAAATTGTAGACATTCGGCGTTCATCACCGTAACAATATCCTAAGTCTTTATCCCAACCAAGTGATAAACAAATATTATTAAATTCAATTAAATTCATATTATTTATCCCAATTATCCCTTTGCGCTTCTATAAAATCTGGTAATTGTGGACGATTCCTTTCATATTCTGCATCCATTAATCTACTAATAAAAGGTTTTTCGTCTTTATCCTTATTTTTATAATTGTCAAGCTGAACTTCAATAAAATCTGGTAACTGTCCCATATTAACCCATTATACTATATGCTTCTGCATATTTTCTCATTTGATTTAAAATACTTGCAAAACCATTTTGTCTGGTCGGTGTCAGACCATTAGTAAAACCATTTTGAACGAACCAGTTTGGATCGATTGCTAAAATTTCAGACGGTGTTTTACCGCTAAAGAAATTACAAAGATAAACACCTAAACCTAAAGATATTAAAGCTGGAGTTTTATCGTCTGTGCATACGTCAAAGAAAATTCTACCAAAATTGTATGTAGGTTTCAGATATAACTTTATCCCACAACCTTTAACTAACCATTTTTCGTCTTTCTCGAAATCTGCCTTGTTATTTCTAGCAAGTTCAATCAAGTATTTCCACTTCTCGTCATTATCCATGTTTACAAATATAGAAAAACCGGTCGAAATCAACCGGTTTTATTTTTTATTTTGAATTTTTAATTACCAAGATAGCTTTAATATCCAATGTTTAATCATCCCTGGTGGAGAATCTTCAAGCTTAGCTGCTATACTCTCATTTAGGAACATTTTAATGACTTCTGGGACGATTTTTTCTATCAGTAAGGGTGAATCATAGGTATAGTCAAAAAGAGGATGTTCGTCGTCGTATTCAGCCGTATTGATAGATATACTGGCAGTTCGTTGCCTATTATCAGCACATCTTTGAGCTTCTGAATATGCACGTTTAAAAAGCTTGGATGCTTCTTCTTTAACTGCCTTTTCAGATGCATCAATAGTTCTAGCTCTTAATAAATCACCCAGCTTCATATTTTTCCTTTTTAAGTTTTACTATTTCATTTTCAAGGCGTTCAATTTTTTCTTGATACCATTTTTCAAACCATGGACCATTAACTGCCCAATATCTTTCATCGATACTACACAAACTTAAAGGACCATATTTTTTGAGCATATAAAGTGTATGCATTTCTGCAATTCGTTCTGCTGAAGCATCTATTTTATTTTCAGCATTAATTTCAAAAATACATGCATTTGGATCTACCTTATGACCATCATGTTTGTATAAAGGAGTAACTCTGACAGCAGAATAGCTTTCTTTACCCCACGTCCCATCAATAGCTATTGATATTTGTGGATTTCCTTCAACTTTTTGTAAGGCTTCGATTAATTCATTCTTTGTCATCGTAAGTTGAAATCTCCTTTAACTTATTTAAAAATTGTGCAAACTTATTTACACCAAATGTTTGTGTAAGTCCTTGTTTTCGCCAATCTGGATTTGGATCAGATGTAATACTGAATGAAACTGCTGCTTCAGTTTCACCTCGGTCATACATGACACCATAATCAATCATTACATCATATTCATGTTTTCCCTGTTTAAATCTAACAGTTACATGATTATCGTCTTTACTTACTTCTTGAAAATCAGTCATTAACAACTCCTTACGAATACAAGTCTAATTTCTGCATCTCTATCCCGATCATAATCTTCCCTAGACATATCTTCAATAGCCCATAAAAGACCATTCCATCTAAGAGCTTTCTTATAACCAGCAGACTGGTCATTCAATTCTTCCAGAAGTTCTTTATTTATCGGATATGTTAACGGATTACGATCGGGAACAGGGTCAGCAGAACCAGTCTGATACCTATCAGAATGAAGGTCAAGAGAATAATCGATATATGGATTTATTTCACACTTAAATCCTAACGCCTTGTAACACATCATCATAGTATTGTCATACTGTTCAATAATTCTATTGCAAAGACGTTGCATATTATCTAATGGACAAACCTTGACCCAATGATATTCATCAATATTACCTTCATAGAAATCAAGTACTCCTTGAGAAAGTTCAGAATTATCTACTGAATCAAATGTATTTTCTTCAATATCTTGAGTACCAGCTGCATAGTCCATTGTGTCTGTAAGCAAAAAATGTTTAACTTCAGACATGATACAGGTTTTACCGATCATTTCCCATTTACTGGATCCTCTTCTTCTTTTCTCAGCGAATAGCTTAATTCCCCATGACATAATTTACCTTTTAATCTTTAATTTTTGTTGCAGACATGCATTCGTATTTTTCACCATCGGCAAACAAATCGTCCCATGCAATAGACAGTGCTTCTTCTTCACTATCTGCATCGACTTCTATTTCATCATGATATTCAACTAAATATTTAGCCATTATTCTTCCTCTTCCTCTGCTTCGCATTCACCTTCGTATTCGGCTTCGAGTTCATAATATTCATCACTTGACATTCTATCGCAAATATATTCATACTTACCATAATTTTCATTCATACGAATATAATCTTCAAAGAAAAAAGCTAAATCTTTAAATTCATGACCATCACCATCATACTTTCCAGTCTTAGCAAGTTCTTGGCAAAACTTGAGTGCTTCTTCCGCATTCATTAGTCTTCTTCCCCTTCATCATCATCAAAATCGAAATCATCATCGTTATCTGAATTAAGATCTTCGAAAGTCAAAATATCCTTATAAGATTTTGCATCATAATTATATTCACAACTTTCTTCCCTTGTTCCAGCAGGTCTTCTTGTGAGTTCATAACTAAATGAATGGTTATTCCAGCAGTTATCCATATGAGGAAGACAATCACCGATTTCTTCTTCTACTTCTTCTTTAAGTTCTTCCATATCATCATCTGGATCTTTTGAATCATCATCAAATTCGCCAAAAAGATGATCCATCAAATAGTCATACTTTTGCCAGTCTTCACATCTATCAGACGGTTTCAAACCGAACTTATGTAAATCTTCAAGATAGTTATCCAGGTCAAAATCACTTTCGCCATCATATACTTCAAAATTTTGATAAAGCAAAATTTCTGCAGCTAATGATTTCTGTTCTTCTTCAACTTCATCATCATACGTGCCTAAACCGTATGATTCATGAATATAGTCAGCATCATTTGTATCGACGGTTACTTCAATTTCATAATCCCATTTCATTTGTCTTTTCCTTTTTATTCCTTTGTTTCTATAATTTCTACAACCGGTTTTTCACCGTTAAAGATAACATCAACTCTGTTTACAACTTTAGAGAAAATAGGCATATCAATAACCTGAATTTCTGAACGTTTAACCAATGTATCACGTTCGACTTTCTGCTTGAATTCTTCAGGAATCTTCTCCCATTCCTCTGCTGTTAAAATACGTTCAACAACTTTACGTTGTGCATAAGTTCCTCTCTTGAAGAATGGTGGATAATCATTCCAGTTAATACCCTTTTCCATAAGCATGTCCTGTTTTTCAGAACCATTCTTACCATGAAGTTGCTTATCAGAATAATAAGCCCTTGCAGCCATAGAAATAGAGTTCTTAGTTGCATCAAATTCTCTCCAAAGAATTTCGTTAGTTGCTTCAACCCTGTTAGGAACTTGCCAGCATCTGCAATCGAAGAAAGCTAATGGTTTGTCTGGATATGTCTTGTGGATAATTTCGTTAAACTTGGCAGTCGCAATCGAAGCCAATACAGAAGTAAGTTTAGAAATACGACCACCGAATAATGCATCACAGTCATCTCTGAGAACTAAGGAGATTTCATCCGACTGAGTATAACCAATGCAAGCATTTGACTGTTCGACAAGATATTTCATAGTCTCAATCATTGCATTAGCCATATCTTCATCATATGGTCGTTTCATTCCTCTGGTAAACGTATGGAATGCCCTACCGTCAATTCTTACACAGATAGGAAGTCCAGGAATAAAGGTTCTTCGTGCCTCGATTCCTTCATAAAGTTTCATTCTATCGCCAAAATCATCAGTCATATTTTATCTCCATTTAACTTTTTCAGTTTCCCATTTATATGGAATTCTATACATTTTTGGATCACGTGGAATGCAATAAGAATATGTAACATCTACTTCACTTTTATCTAAAAGTGGATCATCATCATTGTATAAATCATTAGCAAATTTAATTGCTTCTGCTTTTGATGAAAAATCTCGACTTTTAGGAAATGGATATGGATCACCAGTCCATGGTTCTTCCATTGCATAATGAACAGTATAATGTTCATTAATTATATTTTCTTGTTTACTCACCGTCTGGGATTTCTGGTAATTCTGCCCAATATTTTGTGAATTGTGCTCCGAAAGTAGTATCATAATCTCCGTCTATTTCCCAATAATATTGTTTAACTGATGGCCACATATTTAATGTGCCGATTTCTATTAAAGTTTTCTTATTACCCTCACCAAAATATTGGTTTGGTGTTTCATAAATTAATACTCTATCTCCTACATGAAGGTCAGGATGTAAATCTCCATTTACAAATACTGGTTTCCAATCAACCTTGTTCATTGTTTTTCCTTCATTGTAACATCATGCATACAAGTAATGATATATGCACCTAAAGAATCTTGGATTTTTACCGCTAAATCTTCTGGAATTCCGCTACTAGTCAAATATCCCCAACCACGAATCAAGAATGAAACCTTATTACCATTCTTGTCGTTATAAAAGATTACTGCATCATTGTAATAAGCATCATTGAAATCTGCATGAGAATATTCCTCTTGGTTCATTGCTTTTACAAGTTGTTCCATATCCTCGCGGTTAGATTCGATTTCGGCATTATTACCGGTAACGTAAACATTACCACACCAAATCATGGCGTTAAGCATACGGTCAAGTTCAAACTTGTCTTTAAAGTAATTTTTCCAAAGATTTACATCAATACTCATATTATTCTTCCTTATGCATACCAGCGTTCTGTTTCCCAGAATATCTTGGTCAATTCTTTGAAACCGAGCTTATCCAAAACTTCACAGAGTAAAGCATCTGCAGCAACGTGTGCACCTTCTGTATCTTCTTCTAAAGACTTCCTTTTAAGCTCATTCATTCTAGGAATAGCATCACCTAAAATCTGTTTCTTTTCTTCATCTGTAAGCATTTCAAAGTCTCGTTTTATTTTACCTTAATTTCACGGACATGCATATAGCCTGGGTCTTTAGCTCTACCTTCGACAAAATTAACTAATGCAGTTACACCCGTTAGATTGTCAAGATTAAATTGTTTTGTCATTGTAGAATATGAATTATGTGATATTACTTCAACGATCATTTTTACTCCTTTTCTTTGTCTATAAGTTTATTTTCTGATATTTCCACTTTTAGGATGAACTTCTATATCCATATAATGAACTGGATAATTTACTGTTTTTTCTGAAGATTCTGTATTAAATGGAATTTCTTCTTCAATAGTCTTTACATGATATAATTTAACATTGATTGCAGAAACTATATCTTCATCAGTATTAATGAAATCAATAGCTTCATCTTTACTTTTAAAAGATTTTTGATAAGTATATGATGAAACTTTATATTGCCATGTAACTTTATATGATTCCGAAATTAAATTCATATTTTAAAATATAGAAAAAGAGCTGACTTTCGTCAACCCTTTTATAATTTTGATAATTTAAAAATTAATATATTTCTATTCTATGTTTGTTAATAATAATACGTCTATGTTCAAATTTATCTTTCCATTCTTCACCATAAACGCCGGTTTTAAATTTTTCCTCAACTTTCTTAATTGCATAGTTCTCAACTTCTTTATAGTCGTCAAGATAACAATCAGAAAGATTAAGTTTAATCCTATAACCTTTATTGTTAGTAATATCTATATAAGGAACTACAGCCAACTTATATTTGGATTTTTTATCCAATTCATCATAACATCTTTCGCAGTATCTTTTGCCTCTATATGTTAAATATGCTTCATCTGACCATAGTTCATCACCACATCTTGCGCAATAACCTTGTACATGGCTTTCTTTAATGACTTCATAGCCATTTTTTGAAAGTAATTGTTTTGCTTCGTCTAAATTCATTTTAACCTTCTATGCTTTAGTCTTCATACCATTCATCGCAGGTAAGGTCAGCGAGCAAGTTCTGTACACAAGTATCAGTTTCACACGAGTTAAACTTGACACCATCTTCATATGCATCTTTTGCCGCACGATCATCATTATAGTCTTCTCCGGCATATCCTATGATAAATGCTCGCTTAAAGTTATTATAATCGGCATCATCACCCCAGTATTTATACGAGCGGTCCCAGAGTTCGTCAAAAATCTCTTCAGGGGTATATGATAATCTTTCATTCAGTTGTCTGGTTTCCTTGATAAGCCTGTACCCTTGTTTCTGGAGTAATTGTTTTGCTTCAGCTAAATTCATTTTAACCTCTTCTTATTAAAAATTAACGCATACGTGCTCTAGCTGCAGCAATTCTTGTTGCATTAGCTTTATGAATTGCCTTAAAAATAAGGCTACGGACAACTTCTTCATATTCTGCACGTTGATCTGCATCGCAGAAATCAGCTTCTGGCATAACAAATTCAAATGAAGTTGCATCATTTTCAAAAACATCAGTAACAACACTATCTTGCCATAAAGAAGTATCATCTATAAAATATGTCTTAATTAAATTAATATATTTTGGATTTTCTGTCGAAACTATGACGTATGGATGTGGCAAATCACCATTTTCAACATCATAATCCGAAGTTCCTTCAAATTCGCAGTCAATGCTCATTCCTGGTAATGTTGCAGCTTCTTTAATAAGTTTGTAACCATTTTTTGTAAGTAATTGTTTTGCTTCTGTTAAATTCATTTTCAATCTCCTTGTTATTTTATATTATTTATAGAAATTTTGTATATAAATAAAGAAACGTTTAAGAAAAGGTGAAAAATATGAATTTAAATGAATGGACATTGAATCAAGCAGCAGGTTTATTGGATGAAGGTTTTAAACCGTTCGGTTCTACTGAACACTATACTACTGAAGAAATTCGGAAAATAGCAAAACAGAGAGAAATGTTGCATGAAGAAACAGATTCTGATTCTTCTTTAGATCAAATCTTTGAAACTCTTACCCAGACTCGTGATATTTGGTTAAAAGAATTACAAGAAACATTGCCCGAAGGCTATCATGCTACTGCCTATACTGGTTCTTGTGCTACAGGATTATCTAAGAGAATTCCCGGAATTAATATTACACATGATGTTGAAAAAGAACCCGGTAAATATATATTAGTAAATAACGAGAATCCTAGAAAAATTGAATTTGAAGGCGTCGGACCATGCACAACAAATGGTTGGGAAAAAAATATAGCAATTCACTATCCAGGTGTCAGACGTATGGCTACAAGATTCACTCTTCCTGGAATGTATAACTATAAGAAAACCGTCGCTAATATTGTTAAGGATATGATTGGATAAAATATGAATGATATTAAAAAGATTATTAAGGATTCATTAATTACAGTTCTTTCTAAGGATTTTCCCAATGTTCAAAACATTGAAAACCTTATAGAAGTCAAGGAATGTAAAAATAGAAAGAATGGTGATTACTGTGTATCATTACATAAATTTGCAAATAGGTTAAATAATGAATAAAGACAAGTATTATGTTCAAGATCCAGATTGTGGATGCTGGATGCACAGAAGTCCATTAAAACGTATTATTAATCCTATTTTACGAAAGATACAATTCTGGTCAAAAGAGAAATGGGTTATCGGAAGTAAAACAGAATTTGATGAAAACGGTATTCCACATTTCAAAGGTTATGGAATGGTCAAAACCAGGATAATGACCGTTAAAGAATATAATGAATGGAAAAAACAAAAAGAGGAAAATTAAATTCCTCTTTTTATATAATCAGTATCATCTAAATTTTATATATTTTAATGACCACCATATTTTTCTATAACTTCTTTCAATGCATTTTTATATCCACGTTGACCATAAGCAAATATAGTTAATACTTCTTTTGCGAAATCACGATTCATTAAAGTTTTATCAGAAATAGTATAACTAAATTGATTTTTAAATGGACATTCCCAGAAAATTTTTTCATAACTGCCACCAATAGTACGCAATTTTATTGTACATTGACCATCTTTATCCCTATTAAAATATAAATGAATATCTCTTGGTCCTAAATGTCCAATATGATATACAGAAACACCAGACCAATATCTTCCGCCTTCAAGACCTTTACATTTATCTGCATCCCAAATTTCATCAGGAATTGAATTATGTATTTCTTCAAAAAGACCATAATAAAGTTCTGCTATATCTGGCACTGGATCATTACCTGGTATATTCCAATATTTTGACATATTACTTCCTCGGTTGCTTTCTCATATTAAAGTTTATTATATTCTTTCGGTCCGTCTTCCATCGGATTATATTTCATCCAATATCTTAGAATAGAATTTTTGACATCCCTAATAAGTTGACCGGTATATATAAGATTTCCAATTCTTGCATCTACACGATTTTTAGAAACAAGTTTTGGAAATTCAAGATAACGAAATGGAAAATTCTTTCGCATCTCATGGAATAAATTGACTAGCTCTTGAAATTCTTTATTTTTCTCAGTCATTTCTTTGGAACCTTATACCGAAATCATATATCTTTTACGTTCTTCGTCTAACATTTTCATCGACTTTAGTTTTTCGTTAATTCTCTGTGCAACAATAGGTCTTGCTCTCATCTCGCTACTTACTAGCCAGTCATTATATAATTCAACCGGCAAATCTTTAAATGAATCGCCAAAATATGTAACATTAAAATCCCTATGCTGAAGTTCGTTATAAATTTCTATATAACGTTTCTTTAGATATAGTAATTTATTATAGAAAAACTTAACGTGACCTCTACCTAAAGTAAATTCTTTTGGAATATTGTCTAGATCTGCTTTCCCAGATTTAATAATATTCGGAATTCTCTTAATTTCTCTATGTTCAGCCAATAAGTGTTTATTGCACAATTCTAATGGCAATATTCCTGCATTAATTCGTGTCATAATATTAAAATATAATAAAAATAAGGGTTTTTGAAAACCCTTATCTTAATATTAAATACTTTCAGTTACCTTTATAGAGATTCGATTAACTTAAAAGCTGCTTCTATCGTATCGTCCATATCGAAATATTTGTAATTACCTAATCTTCCAACAAATCTGGTCTTTTCATTAGGAATAGCCTTATACTTTTCATATAGAGCATTGTTCTTCTCATTATTGACCGGATAATAAGGAACATCTCCCTTCTTCCATTCGGAACTGTATTCCCTGCTGATAATCGTCTTGTCGGATCCCATATTGTTGAACCACTTGTGCTCGATGATTCTCGTATACGGTTCCTCGTTAGAAGTATAGTTGACTACAGCATTTCCCTGATAATTTTCCTTATCCAACGTCTCAGTCTCGAACCTCACGGAACGGTATTCCAGCGGTCCGTAGCAATAGTCGTAATACTCATCGATACAGCCGGAATAGAAAACATGATCAGTCATTGATTCCCATTTTTCCTTATCCTTCAGGAAATCAGTATTCAAAAGAATATCTGCACCCTCGAACATCCTCTCTATAATCTTCGTGTAACCTTCTACTGGAATTCCCTGATAAGTATCATTGAAATAATTATTATCGTATGTAAACCTTAAAGGAAGTCTCTTGATGATTTCTGGAGGTAATTCTGTACATTTCCTTCCCCATTGTTTTTGTGTGTACCCTTTAATGAGTTTTTCATACATCTTCTTACCGACCAAGTTGATAGCCTGTTCTTCTAAGTTCTTAGGATTATCTGTATAACAATCTCTTGTTTCCTTAATAATCTTATTCTTAGCTTGTTCTGGAGTAATAACACCATAAAGACGATTAAATGTATTCATATTAAAAGGAAGATTATAGATTTCGTCTTTGTAGTTAGCAATAGGTGAATTTATAAAAGAATTAAACTCACCAAAAGATGTTATAAAATCCCAAATTTTTTTATTAGAACAATGAAAAATGTGGCTTCCAAAAACGTGGACATCAATGTTTTCTCTTCTTTCTGTATAGCAATTACCTGCAATATGAGGTCTTTTTTCAATAACTAATACTGATTTACCTTGTTTAATAAAATGATGAGCAAGGACTGCATTGAATAGTCCTGCACCTATTAATAATATGTTATAATGATGTTTCATAAGGGTAAATATAATAAATTTATTGTTATTTACAGTGTTATTAAATTTATGTTTATTTGAAACTTTCAATAGTCCATTTAAACAAATTATTTATATTCACAACAGGTTTCCAACCAAGTTCTTTTATTTTATCAACATTCATTATGGCAAGTTTATATGGCAAATACTGTAACTTAGCTGCTTCATTAGAAAATACTACTTTTGTTTTTGTATTAGGAACTAATGATACAATCAAATTACATAAATCACGAATACTAATTAAATTATCTATATTTGCAACATTATACATTTCATCATTTCCTTTATCCATAATAAGAAATGCTGCATTTATTACATCAGACACATAAGTATAAGTTCTCATAGCATTTCCACTAGAATGTAATACTATATCATCATCATTTAAAGCACAATCTATAAATTCAGCAAAGCCTCGTCCATCTTTTAAAGAAATTCCTGGACCTATTGTATGACATAAACGAACCCCACAATATGAAATTCCATATTGTTGTTTATATGTAGTTAGCATTGTTTCGCATAATCTTTTTGCTTCAGGATAACATGCACGAGAATTTAAATGCTGCATTATACCCATATCAGTTTCTTTAATCAAATCATCTTGTTTCCAATCACCATAGATTTCTACTGTAGAAACATAAAATACTCGTTTTGTACTGTGTGTTCTAGCACATTCTAAAACATTGTGTGTTCCATTTATGTGTGACCACATTGTATCAACTGGTGTATCATAATCTTTAGGTGCAGCTGGACCTGCAGTATGGAAAATAAAATCTATTTTATCATTATAGTTAATTTCTGTATTAACATCTTGAAACAAAAATTCTACATTTGGAAAATCTAATATATTACCAAATACTTCAGCAACTTTTTCTTTATTTCTTGCTAAACCTATAACTTTCATATTTAAATTATATTTCAAATCAATATCTACTAAAGTATCTAAAATATATCTACCAAGTCTTCCAGTAGCACCTGTAATAAGAACTGTTGAATCCCTATACATTAACCAATTAACTGAACTATTTGTAATTATATTAAAATCACGTTTTTCCATATAAACCTATTTATTTTTAATAAATTCTATATAAATCTTTTCTGCTAAACCACGATTATATAATGGTTTGTCATTATCACGAATTATTTGTTTTAAATTTGTTAGTTCTGAATATATTTTATCAACACCAACAATAATGCTATTTTTATTTAAATCATTTAACAGTTTTAATTGCTGATATGTTAAATTGGTTTCCGGAACATTATACCAATTAGCAAGAATAAAAATTGGTTCTTCTTTTATATTTAACATTCGTTCTAATCTTTCTTCATATTTCTGTATAATATATTCCCATATTTTATTATAAAATACATCAAAATCTTTTTTAATAATTTTAGTTGCTTTTGGGTCAAATTTATAATGAATATATTTTATTATTATTTTATCATCAATTTTAAGACTAAAATTCCAATTATTATCTTTTAATAATTCAAAATTCTTAAAATTTATATTTTCAAAATTTTGTATCATATAATACATTGAATTAAAATCTATCAAACCCCACATAAAAGGATTATCGAATTTTTTTTTCATACAAAGTTTATATAAATACGCACCTACACAACTATTAACAATATACATATTGCCTCAATTCAATCCAAATACATTTTTATTTTCATCTAATTCTAATAATGATTTTAATGTATAATAATCATCTGGTGTAGTAATTTTTATATTTTTATTGTTATCTTTAATTAAATGTATTTTATTTCCCAAATAAGTATAAATTAAAGCTGAATCTAATAAAGGAATTGGAGAATTTAAAGTATTGTATTTGTCATAAATTTTATTTAACAATGATAGTTTAAATGTTTGAGGTGATGTTAAACTATATGTGTCATCTCTTTTTTTAAAATCTTCAAAATTAGCTTCTTCATTTTGTGTTATAACTACAGTTTCAATTACAGGATGAACTGTTATAGCACAATCATATTTTAATGCTGTTTCTACATTTTCACTAATAACATTTTCTGTAATAAGTGGTCTAACCCCATCGTGAATTACGATTATATCATTGTCATTAGCACCATTAGATTTTAAATAAGATAAACCATTTAAAATACTTTCTTGTCTATCTTTTCCACCATTAATAATTACTTTAATCTTTTTTAGTTCATATTGTTTAATTAGTTTTTCCAAATGTTCTTTCCAAGAACTATGACAAGATATAATTATTTTATCTATATCTATACAATTTTCAAATTTTTCCAATGTATAAATTATAATAGGTTTACCAAAAACTTTTAAAAATTGTTTTGGCATACCTGTATTTCTCATACGCTGACCAACACCACCAGCTAAAATTAAACCATAATTCATAATTATACCTCAAACTCACATTTATTTGGAAATTTAGCATCAAATAACATTGTTAATCTATCTTTAATCAAATTAAAATTATCAGTTTTTATTAAACAATCATTTAAACACACAACTTTATAATTCATCATTGATTCCATAATTTTCTTATAATTATCATTATGTGGTTCAAGATAAATCTTAATATCAGTTTCTTTTTTATTTATGAAATTATTATTATTCAATCGTATATAACGATAAATCCAATCTTCCGAAACATTAGTAGATGTTCTAATTTTATCTTGTGGTTTATTTGCTTTAATTAAATCTTCGTATATATTTGTACAAATTGTTTTTACTTCTGTTTTATTACAAGAAATACCGGTATGTAAATTTCTATATAAATTAAATTTACCAGTATACTTTTGAGAAATCTTTAAACAATTCAATACTATATTTTGAAAGAAATCTAATTTTTGCCTTCCATTATTCCAAGTTATATTATGTTTATTTAACCATTCTTCGTGAACAGGATTTGAATTTATTTGTTTAGATAATTCAGAAGAATCTACTGGTATATTATCAACAAAGAAATCGTCTGAATCAGTCTTATTTACAATAAATACATCGTCATTTAACCAAATGAAATTTTCAGCTAAATCATTTAGCTTCCACACATTTCTAAAATAGTGCATACTATTATAAGTTGGCAAGTATTCTGGTTCAATAAATTCATTATGGTAATGAATTTGTAATTTAGGACAATTCGTATTTAACCAACTTGGTATTTGCGTTTTTGAATATAGTAATAAATGTACTTTTCTAACCCATTGAGCATTTTCTGAAATACATCTAAAGAAATATGGTAATAAACCAAAATCTCTTATTCTACTTGGATCTTTATCACCATTGTATTTCTTACAAATTTCTTTATAATCATTAAACCAAACATCATCATTTGGATTTACCCACGGAATTACTATATCAATTTCACCATTCATATTTGACGAACCCTATTATAATAAATTTTATATCCATTATATTCTAGCCAAGCACCAAAAAATGATTCGGCTAAATAACCAATTATTCTAGGTATATTATAAAATTCTCTTGCTTCAAATTTTGTTAAAATACTAAATAATTCGTCACAGTATTTGTTTATTATTTCTTTTTTACATATAAACATATTACACTGTGCTTCATATTTCTTCATTAAATATACTCTTGTATATTTTTGTAATTCTTCATCATCTATATTAGATATGAATTTATAAAGAATTTTAAGCCAGCCATGTCCTCGATAAATACCAGTCCCATTATATTTGGTTTTGAAAAAATACTTCTTACAAATAACATCATTATCTTTAAGGATGTTTAGAACTTCTTGTTCGGATAAAATTTTATTTTTGCCATTAACAAAGTATCTTCTATAATGTTCAAGCCCGACTATATCATCATTACAGTTTTTCCATAAATGATATAATCCAGTTAATTCGCAATACCAGGGATTCAAAAAATCTATGTTATCTTCATTATGCTTAACATTTATTAAAAACTTTGTTCTAATGTTATTAAGGGGTAAAAATCTATTTTTTGTACTTCCAATTACATAAATTTTCATTATCTACCCATTCTCTTTGTCGGTCCAAACATATACTGACAAGGACTTACTAAATCATGTTGGAATTTCTTAATATCGCAATTAACGATTTTATATTGTTTGTATTCTAACCAAGCGCCAAACATAAATTCACTAAAATAACCTTCTCTACGTAGTGTATTTGTACCTGGTCCAATAGGGCAAATTTTTTCAAAATCAGTTATTACATTAAAGAAAAATTCCATCCATTCATTAAAAATCTTTTTAGTTCCAATAAACAAATTACATGCATATAATTTTTGCCCACATAAAAACTTTTTAAAATAATCAGCAAAATTTTTATCTTTATTTTCAACAACTTTAAGAAAATGTGGTAATGTTCCTTTTACACATTTATTTAATTCATCTTTAAGAAAACGAGAACCCCAAGGTGTAGGGTAAGCATAGCCACCAGCAATTATATCACCAGTAGAGAGTTTCTCTTTAATTTCATCTTCTGTAATTTTATGCCCATCTTTCCAGAAATATGCTCGATAATGTTCCAATCCAACAATTTCATCGTCAACATGTTTCCACAAATAATAAAGACCAGTCAATTCGCAATACCAGGGATTCAAAAAATCTATATTGTCTCCTTCATGTGGCTGATCTATAAGGAATTTTTCACGGATATTATCCAAGGGTAAAAACTTATTCTTACTACTTCCAACTACATATATCTTCATATTTTCACTTAATAATTAAACGTTTTATTTTATTTATAATTACATAAATTCATTCTTTTCATTAAATATTTCTTTAAAGAAATTCTTTATAATATTTGATTCTGAAATTTTTTTATATTCAATACCTAATGTTTTCTTTTGTCCATAATATCCACCTTTAACTACTAAACTTTCCCATTCAGGATGTTTAATAACTGGTGTTCCAGCTAATAATAAACGTAAACCGTAAAATAAATCATCATGTTGAATAAAGCTTTTATCAAACCAATCTTCATGAATCCAAGCCATACAATTTGGTGGAAATACTCTGATTCTCCAAGGAACTTTAATTGCTCCTACTTTACCTACTCTTCCAGCATGACATGCATAAGGTTTTTTAATATATTCTTTATAACAAACATCAACTAATGTATCAGAATAAATAGTATCATCACCAATAGATATAATTGGTAATTTATAATACTTTCTATTTACCGGATTATATTTCTTTAAAGCTTTTGTATTTCTTTTTGTATATAAAATTTCAAAATTTTCTAATTTTTCATCCATTAAACGTATATCTTCAGGAACTTCATTTTTATTTTTAAATTCTTCTGTTGATAATACAAGAACTACTTTAAATGGAATCTTTGTTTTTTGATTAATTATAGAATGTAAACATATAGGAAATTTTGGATTATAAATTCTACCTTTATATGTTGTTAATGCTACAATTATTTTATAATCTTTCATACTAAACTATTTATAAAAAATGATTATGTTTTAAACATAACCATAAATTTTTATTGCTCGATTACCTTTCCCAATCCAGAGTATTGTCATTACAGTCTATATTAAGGTCATCAGTAAAATAATTACTACCTGTTGCTATATAGAATTCTTTAGAACAGGATAATACTTCAATATTATCACCTTCATGTGGTTGATCTATAAGGTATTTTTCACGGATATTATCCAAAGGCAAAAATTTATTTTTACTACTTCCAACTACGTATATTTTCATATCACTTTTTCAAATCACTTAAATGTTTAACCTTTAATTGATTATATGTATCTTCAGTAACGACCACATCAATTTCTTGAACAGAATCCATACCATATTCATGCATATACTTAAAGAAAAATGCAGTAGTTAATCTTTCAGCTATAAAACCAAATAATCTAGCTTGATATTCATAAGTATTATTTGGATAGAAAGACTTTTCTATAAACTTTTCTCTATGCAATCCTATATACTTTATCATATTTGTATAGTCATTATTAACACCGATTACATTGTCAAATTCTTCTAAGACTTCAAATATAAATTTGCAATATTCATTAAATAATGTCTTAGGAAGAATAAACATATTATATGGGAAATAAACATGACTATCTAGCATTTCGATAAATGCTGGATAATATTCTGGTTTTTTCGTTCTAATGATATTCATTGTATTTAATAAATCATTTGAATTATGACAAATATCATATTGCATATAGTTATTATATGCATTCATCAAATGCTTTGCAATAACAGGTTTTGTGAGTTCAGGAATATCGTTTAAGAATTCAAAATAACGTCTATAATGTGATAAACCAATCCAGTCTGTTTGTAATTCAGGATGTTTCCATACATAATAAATTTGGGTCAATTCTGACCACATTCTATTATCAAGAAATCCGTCTGATTTAACAAGTTCCAATGATGATTCATTCTTAATATCTTTATCAGAAATTAACTTATAAACAGGATTATTTACGCCAATGTCTTTATAGTCTTTATGACAGCAAGTATATATGGTTATATTATTCATGTGTTCACTGCTTTAATTAACAATATATTTATAAAAATAAAAATGGTTATTTTTAAATATAACCATAAATTTTTATTGCTCTATTTTCTCCATGTAATAAACAAATCATACCATTCCATATCTAGATCAATATTACAATTTGCTTCTGCTACTACTTTAAATCCTGCTTCATCTAATAGACGCATGATTTCGTCAACTATATCTTTTCGGTTACACAAATCTTTTAATGAATAAACTGTTGCGTCAGTATAATGCATAACTTGTCTTATCTTTTGTTCAATATCATTAAGATAGTCAAAGACAAGTAGGTTGAATGTGTTATGGTGTCCTGGTTTTTCGTCTTCTGCTGAATATCTGCTATTTCTTGCTTCTTCTGCAGTCATTATTTACTCCTTTTATTTAAAAATTAGTGTTATGATTAATGCAATTACACAAAAAACTGGACTTATCTTCATACAAAGTTCACAATCTTTCTGTGCTGGTCCGTCTAATCCAGAAATTCCCCAAATAAAAAGTAATATCGAGGTCATTATTAAAGAAAAATTAATTAAAAATAACATTGTTTATTATCCTTAAACATATCCATAAATTTTTATTGCTCGATTACCTTTCCAGTCCAGAGTATCGTCATAGCAATCTATATTTAGGTCATCGGTAAAATAATTCTGACCAGTAGCTATATGATATTCTTTAGGGCAGGATAATACTTCAATATCACCGTGTTTTTCTTGATACTCTTGTAAAATCTTTATAAGTCTTGATACTTTCATTTCTTAGCTTCCTTTTGATTCATAGCACTTCTTACAGAACGTAGGACAGAATCATCATTGACTAGTTCTTTAAGAATCTTATGAAATTCCTTTTGATTATTAATTTTAACAACTTCTGAATCTTCTGTTTTAAGCGATTGTACTAATACAGGATAAGTTTCTGCATAAGAAAGAACAGCAAACTTATTACGGACTGGAGAATTTATCTTTGTATTATTATATAAAAAGGTTAGATAATAATTTTCATCCATCATTTTGTCACCGAAATAATGTTCTGCTTCAAGTGTATGGAGTGGATGAAGAACTATACGTCCGACACCTTTTGTAATACTACATACTTCATTATTTAAATTATCAAGTTCATCATCTACCTTATCGGAAGAATCATCCATGAGTTTTTTTAAATCAAAATAATCGTTTTTCATCGTGTTATGCCTTTAAATTGTTAATAAGTTCTATAAGATGGTCTACATAATTCATGTGTGTTACCATATCACGAAACAAATCCATATATTCTATAAACTTATCATCATCTATTTCTGTATCGGTATTAGGCCAGCCTATATATGTTCCAAGTTCATCTTTGCAGACTTCGAAACTGTCAGCCGTTCTTACTATCCATTTATTATCGAAAAATGTAGCAATATTACCCTTTAATGATCGTGGCCAACTCTTACCGGTATATAATCTATATCCGTCCTTGACAAAAAGATCCCAGTGTTCCAGTTTGTCCTCTACTTCTTTAGAAATCATTTTGCATTTTCCTTTATAAAGTCAATTGCTTCAAGATAACCTTGAACTCCTTTGCCGCAAATCATTTTATCGCATGCTGGAGCAGTTACTGAAGTTTTTCGGAATTCTTCACGAGAAGTAATATCTGATAAATGGACTTCAACCTTTATGATATTATTAACGGATTTTAAAGCATCACGAATTGCATAGCTATAATGGGCAAATGCACCAGGATTTATAATAATACCGTCATATTTAATATTATAGGCTTGTTGTAATTCATCTATAATTACACCTTCATGGTTTGTTTGAAGAAACTTAGTATTAATAGAATTTTCAAATCCATAACACCGTATTTCATCGCATAAATCACCATACGTCATAGAACCATAGATTTCTGGTTCTCTGATACCTAAAAAATTCAGATTTGGTCCATTTATTATTAAGATATTCATCTTGTTATACCTTTAGATTCGTAATATTCTTTCCAAAATTTAAATAGTTTATCGTCTTGTGGACAAGGCAAACCTTTAAAGCAATTTCCACAATGGTTACATTGAAATTGTTTTAATTTTTCTTCTAAGTCTTTATTTGTTTCATCGAATGTCATTTTGTTCTTGGTCTTCTCTTTCGACATCTTCTTCAGCGTCATATACTAGACCACATGGAATTTTATCGAGAACCCTCTCTTTAAAATCAAGACGTTCTTCTAAATCTTTACATCTATTTTCAAATTTCCTTAATTTCTGATTTTCTTTAAGCAATTCTTTACAAATTTGATAATAGAAATAAATTTTTTCATGTAAATAATCTGCGTCACTGGTTTCTTTAAAATCATGTTCATGTTCTTTTTCGAACTCAGCTTCACGTTTCTTAAATTGATATTCGGTCATTTTATTTCCTTAACTATGATGTGACCAAATCCAGTCACCTATTTGATTAGAACCATCTTCCCAACCAGGAACATAGTAATTACAATATGGATCTTCTGGACATTCCTTTTTGTATTTTTCCATATCTTCTTTTAACCATTCATCATAAGTCAAAAAATCAGTTTTCACTTTTCATCTCCAAACTGTATTCAAAAGTATAAGTTATGGTCTGTGTATTATCGTCTACAGAAGAATCGACCTTACAAATATTAATCTGATATTTTTCATTTAACTTTTTAAAATATTCTATAACTTCTGGTTCGCACATTGCATGAACTTTTGTTAACTCCGCGATACCTGAAGTTTTTTCATTAATTGCATAAGGTAATTTGAATGTAAAAGACTTCTTTTGGATAATATCCTTAATATAGGTTACGGGAACAGTTTTTTGTAATTTTGCTGCCATGACCATAGCCAATGGATTATCAATATTACAAGATTTTTTAATTGCTGCTACTTCTTTTATACTTTCTGATGTATTTGCCATATTAATCCTTAAATTGTTCTGCTCTTTGAACTTTAAAATCTGTTAATGCAGATAGCATTTCATCTAATGTATCGGTTTCGATTGAAGCCCATTTACCATTATTAAAAAGTCCAACTCTAAATCTATTATTGAGTGGATTTCGTTTATCAGCATCTTCGAAAATATAGAAAGTTTTTAAGAAACCATGTTCATCGAACAAAGTTTTCCTGACCTTTTCATTAGTCTTCAAGTCTTCGATGGTCTCGAAGTTTATTGTAGGTCCATTTGCATATATATCAATCGTTTTCATAGATTTTCTCTAATTTCTTAAGCTTAGCATTAACTTCATCCAATTCTCTCATAATAGGTCCATAATTCATAATACCCATACAAGTTAAATCAAATTCAAGACAACCTTTTATTCGTTTTAATTCTGCAATTTCTTTACTAAGTTCTTCTTTAGTCTTCTTTCCAATCATATAAGAATCTCCACCTAACTACAGTACTTGTATCGCATGGCCATTTATAATGTTCATCTTGTAATTCATACGTTTTCCAATAATCGTCATCTAGCCATTCTTCATAAGGACACATATAAGCTTTACTGATACTTCCGTCATTATGTTCGAATTCTATATCAACCTCGCTCCAATTATGTCCTGGAACTTCATGATATATTGTTTCATAAATATCGACCATTGTCCAGTCAAACCATTCTGACCAATGTTCTTCTGTTTCTTCTGACATAAATTACCTATAAACAGTAACCAATTATTGGTCTTACCTTCAATCCATGCTTTTTAGTTACACTGACAACCTCATCTAAAAATACACCATTTGTAACATCAAAATAATATGGACATACTTCGTCAAAGTGGGTAAAAACAAGCATTACATTTGGTTCAAAACCAAATACTTTTTCATGTAATCGTCTATATTCGTTAACGTCTTTCATTCTTGCGGATTTGTTAAAAATGATGGTCTTATATAAGGTCTGAAGACAACGCCTTCATGCTTACCTTTCATGTCTTCTGTTGCTATATCAATGGTATACATCTGGCCTTCATATGTATCGCCGCTTATCCATCTTGGTAATGCTGTAGCATACTTCTGACCTTTCTTAATATCGTCTACTGGATATTGAGGCAGACCAACTACCTGACTTCCAGGAACCATTCTTTGTCTTATTTTTTCTATTTCTGGGTCCATAATGATTCTCCATTAAAAAATTTATTCATTAAATCTTCTCTATACTTTTCTCGCAGATCTACTGGGATATCATTTAAGATTTTTTCAGACTCTTCAAGATATTTTTCAAACTTCTTAGTCCAGCTGAAATCAAAATCAATAACTTCCTGTTCGGTCATATTAAATATCCGGATTATATCTTTTTTCTACTTCATAATGTTCTGCTGCGTCTCTAAAAATACTTTTAAGAGCACATTTACAGAATAGTAATATTTCATCAGTATCATCTGGAGATACTACCTTATAAACGTTACCTCTTAACCAACCAGATTGAACAATGCCTTTTGTTCTATATTCTTCAGAATCAAGAACATGATCCAATATCCATTTATCTTCTTGAAAACCATGCATGATACGAATAGCATCTTTCATAGGTCTGCTATGTGGGTCAATGGTAGAAATCGTATAAAGTGTCTTTTCTTTTGGATTTAGTTCATACTTATTACCTTTTTCATTAACTACTGTCATGTCATGTTCAACTATAAAATTGCATTCCATAACGTCATAATTATAGATAATCGTATGTCTATAACCACCACACAATGTTATCTGTTTAACATTATATTTGTTTGCAGTTTTGACAATAAATTCTGCCATTTCTTCAGGGCTATGTATCTCTTCGTAAAACATGATTTTCCTTTATTAGTCAATTTCTTTCTCTATGATTTCAACAGATTCAATGCCACCCCATTCACTGTTCTGGGTCCACTTATCTAAATCATATTTTTTACGATTTTCTGCAAGATATTTTTCGATTTCATCATAAGCTTTATCATATGCAGCATTGATTTCTTCGTCAGATGCACCATCATCTATATCAAGTTTTAATTCATCGCAAAGGATATTATCTCTAATCCATTCACGAACTTTATCACATGCGACTTCAAATGATGAATAACTAGCGATATGATTTCTCTGAGAATCCCCATGACCTGGGATATATTCATAATAATATGCATTATATATTTTCATTATGCAACCTCAACAACTATAACTTTTCCATTATTTTCATTTGGATCGTCATAGTCATAAACGGCTAAAACTTCGCCATCATTTCCACCTTGGTCAGACGTTTTTAATTCGCTATCGCCAAAACCTGTAACAATATATTTTTCTAATTTTTTATATAATTCATTTACTGTCATAATTTTCCTTATCTATAAAGACCAAACGTAAGAACATCTTTCTTTTCACTACACCAAGTAACATGTTGTATAAATACATTTTGATTTTCTACTGGTGTCGCATCTACACTCGTCAGTTCAACTCCACAATATGGATCATCAGATACATAGCCTGGGTCATTTATAGCAATTTCCATATCATCAGGCAAATCTTTAATAAATTCTTTTAATTCTTTTACAGTCATATTACCAAACCTTTACTACTTCTATAGAATCATTGTCCTCGTCATATTTTGAAGCTAAACTAACTTCTGTAATATAGTCATGTTCAAAATCTATAACAGGTAAATCCTTGGGAAATTTTTCTAATTCTTGTATAAGTTCTTCAACTGTCATATTAATCCTTTGACGGGATAAACTCAATCTTGATTTCTTTAATCTGACCGTCTTCCTGTCTATCGATATTGATAGACTTTACAGCACAAAGGTTAATTCCAAGCTGGTTAACGATAAACGTCGAAATTATATCTTTAGTAGGAAATGGATCAGTATGATTCAAAATTAAATCACCTAACTTGTCTATAATTTCTTTTTCTTCATTGGCTAATGCTAAATAATCTGGATGACCAGTGTTAGAATAAATCATCATCTTATTTCTGACATATTCTAATCTATCTTTTAAAACTTGTATTTCTTCTTCTGTCATATCTTTGTCTTCTCAATTAATTCTTCTACTTGACGTTTCGATTTAAATATAGCAAATTTATTAACAATCCAATTAATAAATTGACGAAATTTTGATGGTTTCTTATACGGACAATAGATTATTCCTTTTTCATTAATAATTTTTCCTTTAAAACCAACTTTTGCATAACTTGCATCTGCATAGATGTCTTTATAAACTTTTATTTCTTGTTCATTCATAACAATTCCTTGTTAATTCCAAATTTACAAGGTCACAAATATCTTTTTCAAGATCATAGGCACTTATCAAGTGTTCCATCATTTCAACATGTAGATTCACTACTCTGGTATATCTACTAAATACCACTATCGGAGCATAGTCGTTATCATCGAATCCAATAGTCATCTTAAGGTTATCTAACCCATAATCTTCTACAAGTCTTTTGTAAATTTTATCTTCTATATTCATATTATAAATCCGGTAATCCTACATAATGAATTGCAACTCTTCTGAGTTCTTTTGCTTCATCTTCATTTCTCATATTATATGTTTTATCATGATATGTTATTCTGGCAATACCATTACTATATAATTCATCATTATTCATTATATTGCCAAGAGTTCTAAATACAGAAATTAATCTATCGAAACTAGCGGTAGATTCTCTAGTATTATGAATACCTTGTTTAAAAGGACTATTACTTAGAGGATTAGTAGTAATTTCTAATTCAGTAGTAACTTCCATACATGGTATATAATCTAACTCCGAATGTATAGGATGATGCCAAGCTTCCATTGGTTCTGACATATTAAATTCCCCATTGTTCTTTTAGATTCTGATATTCTGAACATCTATTAATTTTGCTTGGTGACCAAGGCATATCGCAATCGAAACCCATAACATTACATATAACTGTTCCTTCTTTTGGAAGAATCATTGTACAGAAATCACAATTTTCACATCTGTTAGGAGGAATTTCACCATGTGCGCAAAGTAAACTGTCTTCATTCATATTAATGCCTTTTAGAATATGCACAGTTTGGAACTACGTTCCAATTTTTTAATTCAATAAATGCAACATCACCTGCTACATTGTAATTATAAACATATAACTTAAGTAAATTATCTTCATCAAGCTTATATTCTTTTGCAATAGTAGTTTCGGCAGTAGAATAATTAAAATCTTTTTTTGGTCTATAATAATGAAATGCTATATCTGGATTATCTGTTTCAACATCTAATTTATATCCGAACTTATCTTCTACCATATCTGGAAACTGTTTTTTCTTAGACATTACAATATAACCTGTTTCTGGTGCATAATCATCTCTGACCATACCATACAAATAAGACTTACAACCATATTCTTTCGTTGCAATATTCACGAGTTCTTCTAAATCTCGTTTATATAATTCATGTTTTCCACAACAATGTCTAAGCGGATCACCATCTGTTGTAAAAAATAACAACTTGCCATCTAAAGAAGGACAATCAAATACCTTATATACCATATTAAATCTTGGTAAGAAAGATTTAATAGTTTCTTTTCCTTGTAATAGTTTAATATCTTCTTTTAATGAACGTTGAATGACATTCATTTTTGGCTTTCTTTTGATAACGACATATGTTGCACCTTCTTTTACTAACTCAATGTTGTCATCATAATATAATCTATTTCTACTCATCGTCTTCGTATCTATATCTTTTATATTTTAATTTTGCTAAAGCTTTATCATCTGCATGGATTTCCGCCAGTTTCTTAGTAGCTTCTGATAATACTTTTAAATCATTTAACAAATCATTTTCAACATATTTTAAAATATCTTTATATGTAATATATTCTTCATAATATGGTTCATTAGCAGTAGTTTGATCATAATGAATAACATCATACATATATGCTGCATTTCTGATTATATCATATTGAGAATAATGTTCGTAGTTTTGCCAAAATTGAATAAGAGGATGCTTATATCTACACTTTGTTTTAGAAAATTTATAAGGTGCTTGAGTATCTGGGTCTAATATTGCAATTTTTTGGCCCCAACCATCAGCATCGGTTTCATGATTTTTAAACTTCGGATTCTTGTCATACTTATCATATTCTAACCAGTCTTCATGTGGATGTTCTTCATCCCATTCAACATCTGGTTCATCAATGCTAATAAACATCTTATAATTAGTTCCTTTTAATTTTTCTTGAACTAAATCAATAAGATCTAAAAATTCTTTATTATCTTTATCTCTATATTCTGACATTATTCTTCCTCTGCACTTTCTTCATCTTCGTCTTCATCATAATCAGATTCAAACGGTTCTTCATAATATTCGCAACCGATATTTTCATCGCAATATTCTAAGAACGACCAACCGAACTTATCTTCAGGAGGATTACCTTCTTCATCAGGCTGATAAACAAATTCAGAATATTTACCTTTATAAGTCTGTCTGCCTTTATCACTTGATATAAGGTCATACTCATATTCCTCATCGGTTAACAGCTTAGGACAATTCTGTTCAACCCATTCTCTAGGAGCAGTGACACAGTAGTTCATCGACATGTCAATGAAACCCCATTTGACACAAAGCTTATTTTCCTTAACCCATTCTTCATTTCTGAAAGCCTGATTCAAGTCATCGCCCATCCATTTGATAAATTGTTCATCATATGGATAATCACGACCTGAAAACCAATTATCTACCGAGAAATAAACTACATCGTTCTTATTTTCTACTGTCATTTCATTCCTTTATTTTTCTTCAACCCAATCAACTATTTTTGTTACAGGTTTGAGTTTCTTTTCAGTCCAACCTTTTCCATCACAAACTTTGCAAGTTACTTTTTCTGTTCCTGCATCATATGGCCAGCCAGAAAATGGATCATACTTTGTAATTGTTTCTATTTTATAACCATTACCATTACATACTGGACAAGTAAATTTATTTTTAATGAATTTAGCATACCAACCAGAAATAGTTTTTTCTATTTCACTATTCATTTCATAGTTTGTTGCTTTTTGAAGTTCTTGAATAATACTAGAAATGTGTTGTGGTATCATTTTATTCATTCCTTATATAATAATTAATTTTAACAGTGCATTTTTTTGATTCTGGATTCATTGCCATATGACAAGATTGAATTGTCGGTTCTTTATCAAGAAAGTATGCGGTTAATTTATCTGTTATTTCTTCAACTAATATACTTAATAAATCTCTTTGTCTTGACTGTTGACCAGTTAAACGTCTAGGATCTGTTGCAAGCGGCATATCAAATTCAAATGTTTTCCAAATACTATTGCTTCTATCTTTTGAAAATGAAATTCTGCTATTTTTCATGCTCATTCTAGCTAATATAGCTAAACAAACAGGAGATGTTAGCCGACTATCATCAGCATCTTCCTTTACTAAAGAATTTTCAGCTACAAACTTAATTAAATCCATAGTTGCTTGATCAGACATATTAACTCCTTACGTTATATCCCAATCATCGTCTGCATCATCACGTATAGGGATATACTTCCTATCCCAATTCCAGTTAACTTCATCAAGACATTCACATTCTTCTAATGTTTGAACGACTTTCATATTCATCCAACCATCCCATTCATACATTCTGAAGTCTGCATATGGTTCTTTACGCTGCATATCTGCTACTATTCTTTCAACTACATCTTTGGTAGTATCATAAGAAGCAGATAAGAATGTTCCATTTTTCTTAATAAAATATTTCATTTAATTATTTCCTTTACCGAGATTTTGTCCATAAGCACTCCAATTAATAACACTATATTTTGCATCGCCGTGGTTAAGAAGATAATCATCTCTGTCAGGGTCATCGAATGCATCGTCGAATAAACCGTCTAATGCACAACCAACAGATTCACAGATTTCTTGATCCATAACTGCAATATCACGTTCTGTAACTTCTTCATAAGTTTGGTCAATATGATTACCGTTTTCGTCTCGTGTATCTTTCAAGACTTCTGGTGTATATTCGACCGTGACAATAAGTTTTATTTTTCTTCTTTCCATAATATACCTTTAATACGTTTCGGATTTAATGCATTTTGTAATAGTTCTTCTTTCATATCTTTTAAGGTTATTTTCCAAAGTTCTTCTTTACTAGATAATCTTTCTGATAATTTTGCTTCATTTCCAATCCAAGCATAAAATCGTCTAGTACCAAGTTTTTTCTCGATTAAACACAATGTATTCCAATGCCTAGCTTCTAATTCTTTTGTAGAATCATCAGTAATATTACAAATGCTTTCGATTTCTTTTCTTATCTTCTGATTATTCTTATCTTCATTATGCATTTTCACCACAATAAACTTTAGAAATACGTGCTTGATCTTCATATGCATACTTTACTCTATATTGTTGCATTGTAGGATCAGGAGTTAACCAGTAGTCAACTTTTCGCACATTGTCATAAAATTTTTTTGTAACATGGATAAACCTAATTGCATTACCATTTGTATTATATAAAGTTTGATCTGGAATTTCTATATTTGACCATTCCCAAATGAAATCTTGTTTATATTTACCAAACTTTTTTGAAAGTAATTCTTTAATAAGACTGTCTGGTAATTTAATTTCCATGACTTCTTTTAACTTATAAGGCGGATATGCATTAGCATTTTCGTTTCTTATTCTTTCAATTTCTTCCCTAAATCTACGTTCTTGCTGTTGATATTGACGTCTAAATTCATCTTCTCGTTCATTTGCATTATTACGCATTCGAGTAACTTGTTCTTCTAAATCTTTGATTCGTTCTTGATAAATACTTTCAATAGATGGAATTTCTGCACAATGTGTATATGTATTCTGTAGCTTAATTGTATTATCATATGCTGCATTACAATTACAACTATTATTAACGCTTTCTATAGTAGTTATCCAGTATACACGATCTTCTAAATGAACATAACCTTCAACCCGTAAAGCAGAAGGATAATAATCACTATTTCGCCATACCAGCATTAATCTAGGATGTCCATCCCAGTCTGAAGGTTGCAATTCTGTTAATTCCACATTTTTATATTTCATTATCTATAGCCCCTTGTAAAGGATTTAATAGTATGATTACCCATATGAATAGAAATCATGTCATTCTTTTCATCGTCCATGAGACGATCCATTTCTTTTTCTGCATCTTGTTCTGTATCACAGTAGCTTCTACCACTATATCTCTTACCGTTATCAATACCAGAATATTCTACATAAAAATCTCCCATGTCATTAGCTCTTCTGAATTTTTCAAGGTCAAACTTAGGAGTATTTAACATATGTTCAAGAACTTTGTTCACGTCTGCTTTCGTAGGCTTCGATTCTTCGTCCATACGATAGCTTCTAAGCTCTTTTAACCATTCGGCTAGCTGTTTATGCTCTAAACCACAAGCATCGCCACAGAGTGCCTTTTCTTCACAATGTTGGATAGCTTCATTTAATGTCATAATTTTCCTTTTTCAACTGTTTAACCATTTTTGCTAATGTTTCTTTATCCATTTCGTCAATCATTTCATCAGAAAGCTTTTTAATAGTATCATTCATTGAAAATGGATCTACTTGTGGGAAAATGACAGAAGATAAGTTATCCTTACGACATTTAGCAATATAATCTGTAAGAACATCCGGATTATCATGTAACATTTTATAAAATTCATCAAGAGTGAATTTTTGATTTGTTACATTAAAAATAACGGTATCAAAATAAATGGTTAATTTTAAAGGTCCTCCTGGTTCATCAGTATAATGCTTATATCTAACAGGAATCTGGATTAAACTGACCATTTTAGAACTAATAGGACATTCAAAATAGAAGATTCTAGTTCCACAATCCCTAAGATGTTCTACATGAATATCTGGATATTCATTTTTAAGAACGCTCTCAATAATTTCGACCATATTACATGAGCGTTCTTCTGGACTAGTGTCAAACTTTTTTCTTTTTTCTTTTTCTTTTTCGGCTTTCTTAAGTAAATAAATCTGATAAGATTCTTCTACCATTTGTTCTTCTTCATCTTCCATACTATTACCTTAATACTTTAAAACTTCTGGATATTTTGCGAGAATATCACGCAATGCAAACATCAAATCATACTTTGCTCTAAAATTCAATTCAGTAGGATTATCCCAATCAGACTGGTGAACTGTTGTATCATTAAGATGAAAATTGATTTCCTTCATATCTTCATCTGTAAACTGGAATTTTTCTTCTTCTTGAAGTCGTTTCAATAAAGCACGAACATCGTCTACTACTTGACCGAGATATACAGTATAACCATCTTTAACAGAATTCAAACCCTGATAATAGTGGTAATGAAGCATATTCTTTCCTTCATCCAATTCTTCTTTACGATACATTGCAAATATATCGTCAAGCATTCCAAAAAATTCCATGTATCTCATTAATCATCCCTTTCGTCTTTATTTTGACCAGTAACCATATAAGTGATGTGTCTCATAATGGTATTGATTGTGCAATAACCAAAGAACAAGATAACAAAAGTTATTCCTGGATTCTCTTTACAAAAATTTAATATGTCTAACATTTTTATTCCTTAATAAATTTTTCATCAAAATTGATATTCCATTTAAATGGTCTCGACCATGGACTTTCATAATAAGATTCTGGATATTCTGGATTTTCAAAATGCTCATAGTCAATCGACCAGATAATATTATTATCATTTACATCTTCATCAATAGTAATAGTTATAAACGTTTTTACATCAGGTGCAAAAACTTCAGTTGTAACAAGCCCTTTTATATTGCTATACCATTCAAAGATATAACATGTTTTTCCATCATCTGAATAACATACATCCCAATCTTCGCTACCATAATTTGTCATTGTTACTCCTCGTCTACAATTTTTGAATTTATAACATTAAATTTCTCGTCATATTCATAAAAGACATGACGACCCTTTTCATACTTATGGTCAAAGTAATTTACATATCCAGGAGGAAAATACATATGTGTAATATGAACATCCTTGATTCGACCATTGGGCTTATATTCGTTAATTCCCCAATATTCGTCACCATCTCGTTCTCTCCAATGGATAGCGAGATTGTGTTCATCGACTTCTAATTCTTCATACTTATGCTTAGCCATTATAATACCTTAAACTGTCGTTATTTCTTCTTATTATCCCAATCATTAAAACGTAAAGGTAAAAGCATAACAAACATCGTAATCATAGCTACGACGAGTTTGGATGCACCACTTGCTCTGAAAAGTTGCCATAATTGATTAAGCATTATCACCTTCTTGAAAATCGAAAACCTTAAAACCTGCAGCAGACATTTCATTCTTTAAACGTTCTGCTTCTTTATCAGGAATATTCCTAATATCTCTAAGAACTGAACCAACACCACCTTCCCAGGTATAGTTGTCGGTTCTAAAAACAATTAATCCTTTCATTTTGTCTCCCTTTTTGTATACGGTTTTGTTACATAATATAATGTATCTACACAGCGTTCTTGATTAACTGCCATTTCACACTGTGTTTTAGTCGTAATAAGCTCGCCTGGATTTCCAAAATTAAGACCTGCCATGAATGCACAAAATCCAATAATGAAAACTAAGATTAGTGCAAAACAACCCATTCCATCATTCATACTAAATTCCTTTTAAATATAAAAATAATAAAAAAGAGTGGTTTTGTCAACCGCTCTTTATAAAATAATTTTAATAAAAGATTCCTAGATTTGGTAATTGTACTTCGCTATCCAAATCAAGCTCATGCACATTAAAAACATAATCGTCTCGTTTTATATTTTGATTAAACCAGTCTGCAACTAGATGTCTATGACAGAAATCTGTTGGTTTTTCATAACATAAAAGAATTATGTTGCTTTCTGTTACTCCGCTAAAACCTTCTAATTCTTTTATAACTTGTTCAGGATCTAACTTATCCAAAACTTCTTCTTTAAAGTGTTTGATATAATAATCATTATCTCCTTTATGAGAACCGTTCTTCCATTCACTGTAGAATGACCATTTAGGAGCAAGTTTCTTATATTCAGAACCTTTATACCAGACAGGTGCTTTTGCAGCAATAGAAATAGGAGTTAGTCCAGCTTTCTGATAATTCTTTAATCTAACGAAGTAACCAGTAAGCATCAGTTAACCTCAACGTACCAGATTTTATGCCAAAGATTATCATGACCTTTTTCTAAAGTAACCTTAAGGCTAAATAGTGGTGAACCATATCTAGTTTTAATAGACAATAGCCTTCTAGCAAATTCAGAACGATTATAGTCTGGGAGATAACTAAATACATAATCAGGATATAAAGAACCTTCAGTTACATATAAAGAATAACCTGGATCCTCTTCAAAAAGATCAATGATTTCCTTATACTTCTTTTGGCTCATAAGCCTTTCAATATACCACATTGTTTCAAGTGGCATCATGTCATTTTCTTCTTGATATTGTGTCATTATAGAACCTTATCTTTTAAAATTGAACTACAAACATCCCAGTTTTCATTAATTTGAACCAATTTATCCAAAATCGAAAAATCATTTATCTTTTCATATAAGGCACTTTCTGTTTTTTCTATACCATCACCAGTATAAACTGCAGAATAAAGATTTTGACCAAAGATGGGTCTTGAATCGATAAACATAAAGTCTTGTGCTTCATCGCTTTTCTTTTTCCATTCTTCTACTTTCTGGTCATAATCGCTCATATCTACACCCTTGTAGAAATCAATCAGAATAGTATCAGTGCAGGCAATACCACCGCCAAAAACACTTCTAGCTTCAGAAGCTGGTGCAATCCTAATTCTCATAGCAGGAAGTTCTTTCATACCTTCAAACCATTTATTAGGATGCGTCTTTCCTTCTTCTTTCTTTACCAATGTATAAATGACTTCAAATACATGAGGTAACATTCTACCCCAAATGTCAGAATAATAATTGAACCAATAATAGAGACCATATTTGCCATCATTGACAAACTTAAGCCCACGTTGATTAAAAGCATCACTTACAATATCACATGCGGCTTTAGGATTAGTAAAATAAGTGAATTTTGATTTAATATCCATAATTATACTCCGAATAATTTAGGAAATGGTCTCACAAATGTTGGTAATTCTGCTTTTTTATATTCTGTTCCAATAGATTCTAAAACTTCAGGATTGTAATCATCTGTCCTTACATGTTTCCTGTCACTATGCTTTACAATATAATCGTAATCAACCCAATCTTCTAGTTTTTCTTCGACAATTTCATATCCGTCATCGATATATTCCTTGGGGTTAACCATCTTTAATCTATATTTTTCAATAATAGAATTAATAAACTGTCGGTTAGTAGACTTTGCGACTTCTTTGTATTCATAATGGTCCGGATCACCCTTACCAACAAAATGCATTTGTCTATATCTTAAAATATAAAAATAATCAGCCATTTATTTCCTCGTTTGGATAGCAATAATTTTCGTCACCATTGCAAATTGCTTCGAACCATTCATTAAGAACAGTTATATTGTCAAACATTCTGCCTTCCTTTACTTCATTATCGTAAATTACAAATGCAGCAATTTTTTGATCACTGGTAAACTTAGGGCAATAAGCAATAGAAATGGTATCGTCAGGACATTCTTTAAAACCGTTAATAATGTACCAAATCGAATCATCTTTTTCCTTTATTTCATGCTTAAGGTTATGAATGTTAATCAGTTCATCAATTCTCTTGAACATTATACTCACCTCTTATACGTTCGAATTCATTTTCTTCATGTTCAACATTTGTTCTTTCAAACTTAACACCTTCACCTTGTGCAATTAATTCTTTACACTTCTCGATGGTTTCAATATCACACATTGTTCGAAACATCAAAGTTGAATCCCAAATTTCAGGTTCGGCTTTTTTACCTTCAATCATTAACTTTTTAAATAATGCTTTCTTTTTATCTGACCAATCATGAAAAAAATCATCTTTTAACTGATTGTCTGCCCATTTTTCATACTCTTCATCAGTCCATGGACGTTTTGCTAAAGCAACAGTATCATCAATCCATTCTTTACAATATTTTTCCCAATCTTCACTTGACATATCTTGTGTATATAACATAAAACCTCATTAATCATCATCAAAGTTGAAATTTCTAAAAGAACTCGTCTGCTTCATCTTCATCTTCATCTTCTTCAGATTCATCTTCAAGATCTTCGTCTTCTTCTTCTATTTCTCTTATAATTGCATCTACTGCAGCATCAGCATTATCCCATTCATGGGTCGTATCAAGTTCTTCATGATATGCTTCTGCTGGACCATCTTCCATTTCACGATGTTCTCTTTCTGCTCTTTCTTGTGCAATAGTTTTATTTAACTCTGCATAATATTCGTTTATTTCTTTATAATGGTCGGCAATCTTCATGTAATACAATTCTTCAATGGTATCTTTAGAGACACCATTTTTCTCTAATACTGCATCATCATGATCAATATTGATTGTTTCAACATTACCACTATATAACTGAACAAAATCCTCTGGCTTAAAAGGGATTTTAATAAGCTGTTTCTTAAACGGAATCTTTGGCTTTACATGTCGAGAAAACCGCTCACCCTTGTGGATGACCTCAACTTTTTGAATATCTCCATGATACCTACCACCATTATACTTGGTGATACGTACTTCCTTAGGTGGTTTAAATAGTCTATATTCAATATAATGATAGACGTACTCCTCACCTTTAACAGAAAAATCCATATTTTTTGTTTCTTCGATGACTTCCGTTCTCATAATAGCATAATATAGCAAAAAATAACCGTTTTGTAAACGGTTATTTAAATTGTCTGTTAGTATTTAACTTGTATATTAGAATCTAATAAATGCGGCATACCCAAAATTGGGTCATAAGGTAAACTCGGTGGCGCAATATAATTAGTTTCTAATTGAACAGTCTGGTAACAACCTTCTGCAATAAAATAAGAAACTGGTTTATTTAATGATAAGCATCTTTCAAGATTACACTTAACACCGTAGCTGTTACCATTCCAAAATGCAACTGCTTCGTCACATGCTTCACACATAGCTTTATCTTTTACTTGATAAAAATCTTCACCCTGCTTACCTTGTGCTTTTTCCCACAAAGAAACATAATTGCTATATCGACATCTTTTCCATCTTGGTTCTTGAGTCGAACAATAAACTGTTACATCTTCATAGTTATGTTTCTTAAGATAATCCTGTGCAAGTTCATCAGCACCATAACAATCACCGACAATAAAAGATACTTTCTTTGCCATATATTCGTCAAGGCAATCTGTCATTCTTTTATCTAAACTTTTTAATTTAGAACTACCCGAGATAAATACAATCATTCTTCCTCCTCCAATAATTCAAAAAGTTTATCTGTATTGCCTGATAAAATCTGGTCAATAATATAGAGCTGACATTTCTTGTTTAACTTATCAAACCCTACAGTATTTTCCATAAGGTAATCATACATTTCTATTTCTTTTTCGGTCATTCTCATGTATGCATATCCTCAACATCATAATAAGAGTCATAAACATCCATAATCCAATCATCTTCGGCTTTTAACTGTGCCTCCAATTCTTCATCTGAATATTGTGCTCTAATTCCGTTCTTTTCTGCACGCTTTGCAGATTTTTCTTTTTTCATCTGAACATCTTTCTTGTAACCAATACCATCAAAGTAATGTTTACGTTCTGGAACAGACATAGTTAAGCGAATAGCCTTATGCCAGTCTCTATCAGTAAAACCATATTTCTTGAAGATTTTAGAACGAAATTCTATTAAATCTTCGGCACTGTTCCATCGCCATGAATCCAGTTCCTTAAGAAACTGGTGTAGCTTGTGTTCATATTTATCTTTATTAGTGTTTTTCATACTTATGAAGATCAATTAATTGTGAAACGACGCTACGATATATACTATATTCACATCGTCTTTCTACATTAGTCTTATTATTAAATAACTTGCTTTTACCGTCTGGATAAATTTCTACACGATATTCGTCGTTATCGAAATAATATTTATCGATACCTTCTTCAACTTTATATGAATCAAAATGAAGATTAGCTTTTCTAAGGTCAGCTTCAAATGTATCTCTTGCTACAAGTCTACAATAATCATCACCTCTATATACTACCGGAATATTCTTTTCGATAGACTCAGCAATCTTATTCTTTGCCCATTCAAGTGGTTCTCCACATTCTGGACAATAATTTAATTTAATGAATATTGGTTCATATTCATCACCACATAAATAAAGGTTTTCATTGATGATATCTAATTCACCAAAGGAAAAACCAGGTTCTACACTAGAACGCTGATAAATAAAATCTCTAAATTGTGGATTTCTATCTCGTTCCAAAATAACCCTAAACTTCGGGTCCATTAATCGTTCTTTTAATCCGTCACAAAATTCACACATGATTAACCTTTATGTTTTTTATAGATATTATCAACAAGATTACAAAGACTAGTTTTAATAACTTGTATATCTATGTTTTTATAATTATGCTCAATGAATTCATCAAGCGTTTCTTTAAACTCTTTACCGTATGAAGATTCTAAAACACATTCACAAAATTCTGATTCTGTTATACATATTTGTTCTTGTTTTGTTTTATCTTCTACATATAAAACAAATTCATCTCCATGATCATCATCACCATAATTGGTATATGCTTCAAAACTATATCTATGATTATCAGTAAGTTTATCTTCTAATTCTCTTTCTATAGTTTTAATAACATTTGATAACAAATAATCACTAGCATCTTCAGTTCTATTTGCACCATAATTAAAATATAAAATTTTATGCATAAGTTGTGCAAATTTATTATGTAAGTTTTGATGATATGTTACTTCAAATTCATAATCATCAGTTTCTTTATAATCAAAATCAATCTTAGCTTGACTAATGGTAAGTTCTTTTTCGTGTTCTCTACATTTATATTCAGAATCAAACTCAAGTCCATCATTGGCTACATAATAGACTTCTTCAACTTCTTTCACTACCTTTCGGGTTTTAACGTCCATAATTAGTCCTTATATAGCTGATATTTCTTACTAAGTTCCTTTGATATATCATCTGGAAGCGGTCTAAACCAAATACCTACTCGACAACGGCCGTTACCGTTTTCATCTGTAAATTCTGGTGTAAGCTCAGTTTTACAACAGTCATCAATAAAACCGTAATCGACATTTTCCTGAAGACCCAATTTCTTAGCAACATCTACAACCTTCATCAACTGATTAAGGTTTTTTGCTTCACAAATAGTCTTTGTGAAAATATCACAAACATAATCTTTCCAAATATCCTTTGGAATTTCAAACTTAATACCCATGGTGGGTCTTGAGTTTTCTGATTTATAAACAAATGTCTTCTCACCACGTTCATGCGCTGCTTTTGCAGCTTCATAAACAGCCGGATGTCGGTATAACGTCCAATAATCTGGATAACCTGGAGTTTCTACAGGAAGAACATCGAATTCGTTATCCTTAACATAACTATGCATAAGCAAATTAAGCCAATATGCTTCTGCACAATGGCTAACCATAGCTGCAAGTTTACCTGCAGTCAAATGCAAATCTTTTCTAATAATAAACAAACGTCTCATAATTAATTCTTTTCAAAATATTTGTTATAATTTTTTAATACTTTTGATAATGAAGTAGATACTGTTTCTTCTACAACCTTTTTTGTATTATCTCGCCAAACTGTTCTGTTTAAAAATGGTTTTGCTGAAGTCATAGTTAAAGCTGCAATTATAATAAGCGGGCCAAATATAACCAGTATAAAAATTGCCATTTTTCTTTCATCTTCATCAAAATGATCACAAAAACCTTCCCAGTCAGATACGATAAATATAAAAGATGAAATAATAGATATAACTGCATAGCAGCATAAAATTATTAATAAAATTGTTAAAAACATAATTATACCGATTTTTTCCTATTTGATACTTTCTTTAACCAATAAAATACCCGTTGTGCTGGAATAATAGACAATAATACAATAAGATAAATACTCTGGAATATATCCATTGGTGTCTTATCATTAAGAATTATAGAAAGAATTATAACAATAAATCCTAAAATAGGAATACTTAAAATTACTATGTCTTTCCAGGTCATTCTGAAAATCTTTCCTTTAGAAATTCAAGTTTTTTATTAATAATGAAGTTTTCATCTTCTCTTTTTTGTTTACGATTCTTCTTCCCAACATAATGTGCCATCAATGACGTAGGAACAGTTATCAAAAAACAGATGAAATAAAAAAGAGTCAATTTTGTGTTATCAGTTGTTGCAAGCAAAAAAATTGTTGCAAACAAATCAAAACCGCCAAAAGCCGTTGCCCAAAAAATCCAGAAATTATTTTTAAACCAAGTCATATTACTTATTCTCCTTAATCTCTGATATTAAACCTATTAATCCAAAAGGCCAGCAAATTATTGCGATAATAAACATTGGTGATGCACCAAATATTGATATAAACACAATAATATCAACTAAACAAATAGAACCTAAAGCAAGTGCGATCTTTTGTGCAGTAATTTTAGGTGTAAAAACTCCTGCTGTCATTTTAGTAAGAATAAACAGAGATGCTGTACTAATACCGATAATAGCAAGAATAATTTTCAGAATTTCCATTGTATTTTCCTTTTTTATAAAATATAATAAAAAAATACCCGTTTGTAAACGGGTACTTTTGGTATTTGTTGTTTCAGTTATCTTATAAAGAACATAACTCCAAGCATTATGATAATACCTAACCCCAATATGCCTATAGTTATGTCATAATTCATCGAAACCTTATCTTTTTTATAGACCGGTTTTAATTTGACTGTTTTATCTTCGGCTTTCCTCATATTTTATTTATGTTACTTCAAATCAGGCGTAATTTTAGCCATAGCTTTGAAAATTTTAGCAGAATTATCAATCATGAACTTCTGTGCCTGTTTTTCAGTTAAAACTTGCCACTTAGTAATGTCACCAGTTTCATAATTCTTCTGATTACCAATGATAACAAGTTCTTGCATTTTATTTGGTAACGACCATTCTTTAAACTTACCGTAGAAAACACCATTTTCAATAACAATCTTAAATCTGTTATCCTGGATCCAGTCTTCTACACCTACTACCTTGAATACTCGATAACCATCGACTTCTTCATTGCTTTCATCAATCCAAGCAAAGTTCTTGACCTTAACCCACTTGCCCATAATTCTCTTAAGCTTACCATTAAGAACATCAATATGGATCTTATTATCAAGCTTTTGGCGACGTGCAATAAGGTCATCAATCGAACGCTGACATTCATCACGTCTTGTCTTAAGTTCATCAACTGTAAGACCATCAAATTCATTTTTAACTTTCTTTCCCATAATTAATACCTACTTTGTTTATATTCTGCTGCTTGTCTTGCAATCCAGAATTTAAGATTAACGAATTGATCAGTTACTGTTATATACTTAGTTTCGAAATGTAATCCGTCTTCGTAAATATATGTTTCTTCATCTAGCACAATATGGATATAATTAACAGTTTCAAATCTAAACGTATAACATTTAGGATAATCTGTAGCTTTGCTATTTTCATAGTCATAGTTTTCTTCACCCAGATCTTTATAGGGTAAATCAAACGATTCTAAGAGATCTCTAACAGCATCAATAGCCATATTTTGCTGAATAATTCTTTTCATGATGAATAATATAGAAAAAAGTGCAGGTTTTGTCAACCTACACTTTCAGGAGAATACAAATTCAGTTACTCATCAGCTTCAGCTATAGTTATATCCCTTGCAGCTTGCCCTTCACGAATTTTTTTCAATTTTTCTTTATCCCTAACATCGACTTTGATTGTCAATGTATGACCGCCAGAAGTATCAGTAACTTCAGAATTTATTTGTGCGCTATTTCTATAAAGATCAATAGGAGTTCCGGCAATATGACCAGTATACTTTTCATGAATCCAAGGAACGTTAAAACAAATTCCGTTAATATAAATATCAGTTATATCATCACTATGAATCAAACGATTAATACATTGAATACCATCTTCTTCAATAGTCTTTGTGTCAATTAACCTATTTGTATGATAAAAATATCTAGTATCTTCTAAATCGACAACCAATTTAAAATACTTAAGACGTGTTCGTTTCATAAAATTCTTACGAGACCTATCCCAAGTATATGAATCACCATCGGTTTCTAAATCTAAAGATTTAATTGCCCACATGTCAATGTTAACACATTCACAATTTTCAAATAAAATTTCTACTTCTTGATTTGTTAATTCTATATGTTCCATTATATTACGCTAACTTTTTGTTCAAACCCTGCAGGTCTATTATGGGTATTTTCTAACTGAAGATAACCAAATCCAGGTGCAGAATAATCAATTTTTACTGTTAATCTCCATATATCACTTGATTCATAAAGATAACGGTTAATTGCTTTCATATGATATGGTCTATGCCAACCACCAAAACTATCTTTCATATAATAGAAAATTAACCATTCATTTTCGATCTTACATGAAATATAGAAACCACAATCACAACAACCGTCTTGGTGCCAAATTAATCCGCCTTTTTGATCAGAAGGAATAAAGTCATACTTGAATTTTTCAAGTTCCTTAATTGCTAACTCTTCAACATCATCTGGTTTTCTCGGAGAGTCTTTAAATGTGGTAATTTCACCTGTCTTCCAATCATAGCAAGTAGTGGCGAAATAAAATCTATCGTCTATATACTTAATATTGTTTGCAAGGCAGAAATTAACCATATTATGAATGGTTAACTGTTGCACACCAGTTTCCTTACGATAAACCCATTTAAAGACTTGTTCATTAAATGGAATACCTTTTTTAAACTGAGTTACACTCTGGTTAATAATATCACGATAAGTAATAAAATTTTCTTCCTTGATTTTTCTATCAAGCTCTGCCGAAAGTTTTTCACCATCCCACATTTTATTCTCTCCACCAGTTTAATGCCATATCCGCTTGACGTTCAAGCATATCAAAACCATCGATTGCCCAAGAGCAATTATGATTTCGCTCTGCCTTCTTAATCAAGGTATCATCGGCATAGTTCAGGTCATAGTAAATAAATTTACCTTTACAGTTAAAATTAATATCAATACCAGCTTTAAACGGTATCGTATTTACAATAAGGTCAAAATCCTTTGCATTGAAATCTGATAAAGACAGCTGATCTTCTTTTGGATTTCTTGCAAAGACAGTAATCTTATGAACTGATGTTGCACCTCTAACCCAGTCTTCGATTCCTATCTTGATTGAAGGCATAACACCGCCATTACCTAGAATAGCAGTATTATGTGGGAAATCAAATTCCCATGCATCATGGTTATCTACATAATGAACCAAAGAAGTCATAAATGCCTGAGAATCGAAATTCTCACCGATAAACGTATCGTTAAGAATCTTGACACAATTTACAGATTGTGTCTTGTCAGCATTTGGCATTAACCAGTCCATGTATTGAATAACATCGTTCTTAAACGGAGTTGTAACATTGAAACCATCAAGTCTATCATCGATTGCGGCTTGAAGTCCTAACTCAACATTGGGAACATCGTAAACCTTATATTCGAATCCCTGTGACTCAAATATTTCTTTAGATTTACTATATTCAATATTATGTCCGATTAAACCGAATTTCATTTTATTACTTTACCAACTCCATGTGGCATTCGTTAATTGTTATTTTATAAGATAAGTTATAAGCCTTACAAGGTTCGCCTATTCGTTTTGAAGTGCAAGCCTTAGTTAACCATTCTTCATAATATTGATCATAATAAGGTTCATATTGAACCTCATGAAAACCAAGTTCTTTGTCTTCACATACTTCCTGATATTCTTCTGGTGAAGAGATATTGTCAGAGCATGCTAGACAAAGCAATGCGATTGACAATAAAAGATATTTCATTACTTTGCCCATCCATAAGTATAGATATATTCGCCTTTGAGATTTACAGCGATGTCAAGGAACTTAAGACCAGCAATATTTACTGGCTTACGACCATTGTCCTTACATGCAATCTTTGCATAATACTTCCAATCAACACCACTTTCATAAGTATCTTCCTTCCATGTGTTAAGAACACAATCATACTTATTGAGCGAGATTGTAAAATCAAGCTTTGTATTTGCTGCAAATGCAGATACGGCCATAAGACCAATTATTAATAGTTTCTTCATATTTTGTTTCCTTCCTATTTAAATTTGCCCGCAAAATATAGCAAAAATTTATTATCTGTCAACCCCTACATAAATATCCATGTCCCAGCATCAAGAATATCTGCTGCTTCATCTACAGTTTTGCCTTGATTATAAAAATTCTTTAAATCATCACCATATCCAAAGTCTTCATAAATGGATTCTTTTAAATCATCAAAAGACCAGACTTTAAATTGTTCACATTCGTTAAGCTTTTGAATAACAGCAGTTTCATATTCTGTAAAAGTCATATATTACCTATGAGATTTCTTATGCTTCTGTCTATAATTTACTTCTTTTGTGACAGGATGCATTGGTTGTCCAATAACATATTTTGGAGTTCTTCTATCTAACTCGATACCGTCTTGTAAACGATGACATTTAAGTTTTTCAATATCGTATTTCGTCTTTTCTGTTATTAGTTTTTCAGCATACGTTCTTAAAATGAAATCTTCACCACTTATACGAACAAGATATTTTTCATACATGTTACGGCAGCATTCAGTTTCCATAAAGTATTGATGTGCATTAAGATAATGAGTTTCCCCTTTACAAATTTCATAACCCAATACCTTTTCTACTTCATCAAGCTTGTAGAAATCTTCTCTAAAATAAAACTGACGCTCTGCCATTACCAAGTTCCCCAAACTTCTGGTTCTCTTGTATTTGACTGAAGATAATCTTGATATTTCATCTGCATAGACGCATGTTCTTCACAACCGCCACACCAATATCTAGCGTCACCCATTTCATACAGACCAGGTTTATCACAGCCAGCAACAAAACATTTATTTTTGCCACTATACTTTTCTTGTGTCTTTAACCATTCTTTATATTTTAACTTCATCGTCTCTTATCCCTATTAAATACACCACAAAGAAAACAATCTGCAATTACTTCAAAAATATCTACAAGAAATTCTAACATTATACATCCTTTACAAATGCACCAGTAATAACTGGATTACCATCATCTCTAATTTCAATATGGTTTGCATTTTGAATATTTGTGCACTGTTCTATATTGAAATTGCTTGCAGTTCCATACAAATAATAATATAATTCTTTACCTGTAGAAAGAATATTATTAAGAACATGTCCTGATTGTGTATCTTTAGTATCAATGTCCATTACGAATTCATCACCTTCTTGACGAATATCAGTAATCCATGCTGCAATATCATTTACATCTATTTGGCCAGCATCATTTGGTTTCTCAAGTGATAAAGTTCTTTCATATTCAGGTCTTGCCATAAAATAGTCAATAGCGAACTTTGGCCATTTTAATGCAGTTCTTCCTGCTTTTAATGTATATTTCGACATTATATTACCTTAATACGGATTTATAAAATTCTTCTTCGTTTTCAATTATTTCTACAGGTGCAACGCCAAAAGCACCTCTTTTATATGGAGTATTTGGTCCAATATTAAACTGTTCTTTCTTCTTTTCTAAGAATTTCTTCGCTAATTCTTCATTTACGAAAAGCCATGTTTTTTGGCCTTCAGGTTCTGTAAACCATACTTTATAATTAGTCTGCATTTTTACCTCTGGTATTCTGGGAGTTTTGGTTCTTTTAGTTCAATAGTTTCTTTAGGTCTATCAAGCATTTCTTTTAGACCTTTTACATTCGTAATTGCATGTGCATTAGCCTTTAATTGTCTAAGTTCACATTCTAGTGCATGAGTATATGCATGATACAAATCAATAACATCGCCATAATACCTACAGCGATATTCATCCATCTGATGTTGATTTAATTCTGGATATTCTTTTTGAATTTCTTTAATTTTTGTTAAGAAATCTACTCTACTAGCCATTATTTGATTCCTTACACTCTCTAATTGCAAGAATAAACGCATTCATATCATTAGAGATGCTGTTTTCCTCACGTATTGTGCATCCTGGACGTGCCCAATTGTCTGCTTGGTAGTTTACATATATTTTAACAAAATGAGTTCCTGGGTCATCTATGAGCATTACATAAGGCATGCCTGTGTCCTTATGATAGAACATAATGGTTGAAACACCGTTTACCCAGTAAACACAGTCATATTTTTCGATATATTTTCTAAATGCCCTCAATTTGATAGGCATATAATTAATCATTTCACTGGTCAATACCATTAGTCCGTCTCCGCTCCTTCTACACCTTTGAATAATACGCTCATTTCTTTCTTAGGTTGTCCAAACACTTCTGGTTTTTCATCAGCATCACACTTTGCACAAGTAGGATCCGCCTTATAGAACTGTTCTAGGAAACCGTATGCACACTTTTCGCATACATTGAAAACTCTATGAAGATAACGATTGTCATTATCTGGTTCCATAGTAATTGAAACTTTATTTGGATCGAATAAATCCAAATCTTTATGACAAATTGCACATTGCATAAAAACTACCATCCTTTTTTAAACAATATAATAAAAATAGGGTTTGTTGTAAACCCTATTGATATTGTAAACTTTTATTTAAGTTTCATCTGCACCCAATCGCCTATTATATAGCCAAGAAGTAAAACTCCGGGAATTCCTATATAACATTCGGGACCTTCAAACGTATATAAAGCATAAGTGCTTATACCGAAGAAAGTGGCAAATAAAATCATTATTATTAAACCGACAATTCTTTCAATCATATAACTATTTATAAAACAGTATAGTTCTTATACCATTTTATCTTATTTTTCTTAATTTCGTCAAGTAACCAGCCAATAATCTGAGCTGTAGCTTGTTCACCGTTACCTGTGTCCATAACTGGTCTGTCATGTGGATTACAGAGCTTCATGATAATATCACAAGCTGTTTCATACTTAATTGCTGGATTCCAGCTATGTGTTTCTGGATAATCCTTCTTATAGAGTTCTTCACACTCTTCAAGAATCTTGGTCATTGTTTTCTTTGCCATTCTACGTTCCATAAGTGCAACTGCACCGAAGATACCGAGAAAAAAGAATCCAACACTAAATAAAATAACTGCACCTATCATATTAAATCTTCTCCATTAATTTCATGAAACTATCACCAATCCAATGCACTCCTGCATAGATTACTGCTATTACAAACCCAAGTAGCAAAATTGGCATTGTTGCTACTGCCCAACAAATGTCTTTTAAATTGTCTTTCATTTTTCTTTTCCTTTTCTAAAACTTGTTTTCTTGTCAAAACCGTATGCCTGTAATCTTGTTATATCATCGCCTACGGGAACGATTGCTTCATCAGGCCTTGCATGAGTATCAAACCAATGTTCGACTTCCCACAATGCTGTATATGGGTCCTTAACTGCTTGAAATTTATAAGCCTTCAATTCAGGCCATATAACCATTTCCATATTTCTATTACTGAGATGCTGATAATACCTTCCAGGAGGATCATATTTCTCAATATACAAAACAGGACCGTATTTTTCAAAAATTTCTTTCCATCCCGATTCTTTGTTCGGGTCAGTAACATCCTTGTTAGAATTACGACTATAGAAAATATTATTCTGTCTATTATTCTCGATTATTTCATCAAATGTCTTATATTCAATCTTGGTAAAGTTACCTTCCTTGTCTTCTGCATAGACAAAGAAATACCAAGTTCCACAGAAACCAATCATGTGAACTGGTAATTTACCATATTGTTTTCTACCATTAATCTCTCTAATTACTTCATAAGAAAAATGATAATCTCCAAGATGTGGAATCTCTTTATAAGGAACATTGATTGTAGAAGTTTTCCTATAGACAACAACATCGGATTCTAAGAAAGAACCCAATGTTGAATCATAATAGTCTTGGAATTTAGAAAATATCTTCATTTCTTTTTAATCTCACAACCGTCGATTGGTCCCCAACTATAATCGACGCCCATGATTGTTGCTTTAGTCTGACATGAATCATAACTAATGTATTCTGCACCAATAATGAGACCAATGACTAAAATAATGGAGAATAACCAACTTAATTCTTTATCTGTTTCTGGATCCATTATGACCTCGCTGTTCTTGTTACGTAATATTCTTTGATTTCTTTTTGTGCTTGATTATATTCATCAGCCCAAGCATCGATATACTCATCCCATTTCTTTTCTTTGGAATTTGCTTTCTTTTGCTCAGCAATGAATTTCTCATGTAGCTTCTTGTAATATTTATCTTGATTTGCACACGGAAATGGGCAATTTACGCAACCGCCGCAATTAAAGAAACTGTAGCACCATGCATTATCATGACAATATGTCGGGCATTCTGCTAAATACCTGAGATATGTTGCTAACTTTTCCTTATGCGTCAGTTTAAGTTCCTTTTCAAGAACTACCATGAGCCTATCATTGAGTTCCTCAACAGAACCGTTATTTTCGACAACAATTAAGTTGTCCGGCGGGTCTAATGGTTGTTCAAGACCATAGCTACGATATACATTCAAATTATCTTCACTCTGGAGTTGTTCAAACTGTTTGGTCTTTTCATAGTTTTCACGTTTCTGTAAACGTTCTTGACGTAACGTTTCATCAGTCTTAACCATGAGAACATCATGCATACTCAGATAGCTACGGCACCAACCAACTTCCTTAGTCAATGCTGCTTCTACAAAGATTACTTCATCCCAGTCTTCATAGAAACTTTCGAGATTCTGTAACAAACGCAAGACAACATTGTTCGTTATGGTTTCTACTTTTTCTTGCATTTCTGGATCCTTAGAAAGCATAGCTTCAGCAAGATATGCCTTATTGAGAGATCCATCTTCATTCAAACTTGCACGACCGAATTGTTCTACAACACTTTGGAACATTTCGGCATCTTCAGCATACAGTTTCTTAACTTCCTTGTCGGTATCGACAACGATATAATGCTTCTTCCTAAGCAACTCAGAAACCGCAGACTTACCAGAACCGATTTTTCCAGTGATTAAAACAAATCGAGCCATTATTTTTTATTCCTTATAGAGAGTTAATAAATTATCAAATACTTTATCATCAAATGGCAAAACACCACCGCACCAATATAGCTTCTTCAGCTGTGCTACATTAGCATACTTGATGAACTGTCTTACACCAGTAGATGAAAAGTGTTCATCACCAGGATCCGTTGCAAAATAAACATAATTGAAAGGCGGTAATGCACTATCAGCTTCTAAAGCCTTACTATATTCATATTGCATCTTTTCATATTCAAGGTCAGCTCCATTACGAAGTCCTCTGACTACGAATTTGATTCCCTTTTCTTTGCAATACTTAACTAGATAATCCTTGGTGCAATCTACTTTGACTTTATTTGCCCATGGAAACTGAGAAAGTAATTCCCTGATGATTACAGCCCTGGTCAATGCACCAACTTTATATGTCTTTTCCGGATTTTCCGCGATAAGAACTACAACCTTATCGAATACCTCAGTAGCTTGCTGGATGATACCGATGTGCCCTGGGTGGATAGGGTTAAATGAACCTGGATAAACTGCAACTTTTTGTTTCTTACTCATAACAGTTTAAATATAATAAAAATAAGGGTTATCGTAAACCCTTATATTTCTATTATTTTTATTAAATTAATTAAAATTATTAATGCTCCTTAAGATATTTAAAAGCATTTTGATATTTTTTATTTACTATTTTTGCAGCTTCTTTAAATGATAAATCAGAATCTTCTTTTGGTATAAAATTATATTTTTGTTTTTCAACTTTATAACCCGATTCTTTTAATAAATCTATTGCATTTTCTAATAACTTATTTTTTCCATTATAAACCTCATTATTATTTATAATTTGGTTTTAATTCGCTTCATTACCGAACTCTCTTCTGATTGCAGCTAACCAATTATCAAACGCTAATGTTGAACCTACTTGTGAAGGTTCTCCAAAAACTTGTTCATATGTTTTGAATGCTCCACAATCTGAATCATAATTTTCATCAAGTTCTAACTTAAATTTAAAATCATGACCCAAAGCGTTTTCAAGTTTAGCATAAGCTTTTGACATCTTTGGAAGATTTGTTCCACAATAGATTGTTGCCCATGCGTTAAATTTATTTAACACTGCAATATAATAATGATGCATTTACACCTCGATAATAAAGTCTTCATGTGTCATTCTTGTTTGTGTTCGTTCTATCTTTTCACCGGTATAATCCACAATATCACAATATGGCATGTAATCCTGAGGATAACCGAAAGGATTACAACGAATATGAATGACGTTTCCTTTAGAATTTACATATTCAGCCATCCTCCGACCATGAACATGGCCACAAATCCAATATGAATCATTTTCCATTTCCTCTAAGAATTGTTCTCCTTTGAAATAGAAAGCATAATTCCATGGATCATTACGAAATTCAAATGGAACACCAAGTTCATAAGGAACGAAATGAGTAACCATAATCTTCGGTTTTTGTTTTACAATATTCATCATCAACTGTTCTTGATAATTCCATATTGCAGCTGGAACTTGACGAAAATATCGCCAATGTTTCCCATCATACCAGTTCCGTTTCCAAGCAGTGAATGCATCTAACCCATAAGTAGGAGCTTCACACTTAAAATCACACATTCCCATACAACCGCCAATACCATTAACGATATTACCGTCAAGAAAATGGACATTTGGAATTGCATCACAGATTTCTTTCATCTTTGCAATTTTTTGTTCACTAGACGTAAACTGCAAATTAGATTTTGAATCTGTTGCACCCCTACATGTTAAATCATGATTACCCAAAACCAAATATACTTCTGGATATTTCTTAGCAATCCAAGGAATCATCCTAGAGAACCGCAAGTAATCATTTGAATAATCGCCAGCGAGAATTATTGCATCAGCTTCTGGCAAGAAATGAGTATTCCAAATATATTCCAGTGTATCTATGGTCACATCTTCAGCAGGATCAGCCATCTTATAGCGGGCAGGCTTGACCGCATATGCTTCATAGAAATCAATATGTAAATCACTGAGAATATAATATTTCATTTTCTTTTAAGATAAATTTCACCACGTTTTATTAAATTATCACCTGGGAATATATAATCACAACCATATGAACTTAATGTAACCCAACATTTTCTTAAAAATTGTTGTTTATCTGCTTTTGTTTTAAGACTATCATAATGTTCTTGTGGTGTTACTTTTTTAATTTTACCAACATTAATCAATCCCATAAGCTTTACATTATAAGTCCTTGTAATGACATAAAATCTTCAGAATTAAGTTTCATCAGAATCTTATTACCACCAAATCGGTCATGTCTTACAAAATATCTAATTAATTCAGGTTCAAAAATTTCTTGTCCATTTATAATACCTGTTACAACAGGAGACTTAACTGTTACTAACCAATAAGTAATATCAATATTTGTAGAAGCGTTAAGTTTCTTATACTCTGTCTTAAACTTATGTGCAGTAATATCGTTACCATTCAATAACTTTGCATTACCTTCATCTAACTTAAGATTATACTCAATGCATTCTTCATCAGACATATTACGTTTCTTATGACTTACAATCCAAGGGAACTTCTCCATAAGAATAGGTAACTTTGCTTCATAGATTTCGATTGCTCTGACAAGACGTGCAAGAAGCTGATCATGGAAATCTATTTCAGATAATGTTGTATCTTCCCAACGAAGTAACTTTTCTTTTTCAAGATATGTCTTTCCGGATTCGTCTCTTCGCCATGTTCTCATCCGCTTATAAATCGGTTCAACTTCAAACTTGCCAGTAAGAAGATAATAATCACAGTCATTGATCTTAAATGACGTTGCAATTTCAAATCCTTCACCTGGAATATCCAGAAGATAACCGATTTCTACCTTTTTATATAGAAATGATGTGTTACCAAGACTATCCAAATTAACTGTGATACCGTAACCTTCAAGTTCTTTTGGGTCATAACATTTTTCAAATGGAAAAGACATAATTTACTCCTTATACATTAGTTTTAAATATAATAAAAAACAGGTATCTTGTAAATACCTGTTTTACATTTTTAACCACTTATTCCGCCACCATGATAATGATAATTTGGTGTAACTTTAGGTTTGCGTTTTTCTTCTATTGTATCTATTAAATCTAGTAAAGCATCATTTGATGTACCGCCATGGTATTTGTTATTATAATATTCATCAGCATTTCTATAAGATTCTTGATAACGTGCTGTTGCACCACAATAACCAGTATATGCTGGAACTGCTTGCCATGCCGCATCAATTACTGCGCTTGTTTGATTATATGGTGAATTTACATTCTCATAACAATAATCATAAGCGTAATTACCTAAATCACCATTAAGTTTTCTACCACAGACTGGACAGAATTCAATTTCTACAGATTCCTTTACACTGTCAAAACTACCGATGACATTGAAATAATATTTATCACCTTTCTTAACGATTATAAGGTCAGTTCCTACACCTTGCTGGCCTAACAAATCAGCATCTTGTCTTTCTAATGAATCAATTTCTTCTTTAATGTTATCACAATATTTACACATATTAACCTCTACATGTATAAATATAGAAAAAAGTTGACTTTCTAAGTCAACTTCCAAAAAGATTTTAATTTTCTTGCTAAAGTTTCAGCGCAATCCGTAGTTAATGTGCAATCGCAATCTCTTTTTGCATATCGGTCAATTACATCTGAAAAATGTGTATCTGTAACTCTTGAAATTATATACACAAAACTTTCATATTGTGTCATACCTTTTCTAAGTCTATCTATTACAGGATTTGGATTTTTTATTCTAAATACATGTAAATCGATTAACTCAAATGGTCCGTCAGGTATTACCAATTTATTGTTGTCGTTAAATCTTTGAATATCATACCAATTATATTCGTGATAATCATCTCTATGAATTCGTTGATTATCTTTCCACCCAATCGGATATACTACATATTCATATAGCAATTCAGCAGTGAGTGAAAAGACGATATGTCTATAACGTTCTATAAAATCGTGATATTCTTGATTGCTTATCATATATTATTTATAGCTTACTCAATAGACAGATACAGCCATAAATTAAAGCAATGAAAAGAATCAACGGCAAGAATGTATAAATTAATATACAACCAAGAACTAGCCAAGGAAGACCAAGGAAATTCTTTTTCTTGCAAATTAACCAAATGCAAAGAATTGCTGCGATGATTGCCCAAAGTGAAATAATCATTTGTTTACTCCTTATTTTTTAAATTTATCTTTTAAATTCGTTTCAAGAAACTCGCCAACAAAGCAGATTGAAGGAAATACACCAATTGTGGTAAAAACTGTATTCATAGTTCCTTCATACTTTAAACCAGTTTTAATCCATGCAATGGTCCAGACACCAACTGCAAGCATAACCAGCCATTTAATAATCCAATATTTACTCATATTAATAAACCTTATTATCCTTAAGATTTGCAACTTTACAATACTTATCGAACATATAACCGTTCATTCCCATAACACCATGAACTGGTGCACGAACTCTAACGTTAATATTGTATTTTTCATGTAAATACTTTTTGATAAACATACCAGTTGCAACTGAACGACTACGACCAGAACGACAATGCAAATACCAATTCTGTTTATCTTTGTTCTTATCAATAAATTCTATAATTTTCTTGGCATCTTCATCTGTCATGCCATATGCAGTACCATATTCAGTTTCTGCTTTTTCCATCAAAATATCATCAAATTCAACATTAAGGACATTTTCATGGTTTTCTTTGAACCAATGTTCATCAGTTTCTTTCTTTACTGCTTCTAAATATCCTTTCTTAATTTCAGGAAGACAACAAATAGAAATAAATGCAGAATTTTCTGGACGATTTTCATCATTCCAGTTATTTTCCTTCATAATTGTATCAAACCATTTATGTGGATAAATATAACACTGAATCATGTTATGCAATATAGAAAATAAAAGGGGTTTTGTAAACCCCTTTCTTATCTTCTAAAAGCATTCCTAGCCGCTCTCAAATTTGGAGTCATCTTTGGTGGTGGAAGTGGTTTTTTAGGTTTCTGTTCTTTAGTATTATTGATTTCTTTAGTATTATTTATTTCTTCAGTATTATCTAGTTCTTCAGTATTATCTAGGTCTTCTTCATCAGTAACATCTGCTGTAGGAAGTAGTTTAGCATCTCTTAGCTTTTTTACATTTTTTTCTGCAATAGTTGCTATAGAAATATTTGGATTATTTAACCATTCATGAATATTGGTATTTATTACGCTATATGTTTCTCTTTGTTTAGTAAGACTACGTGCATTTATATTAATCATATCGAATGCATCTTGTATTTGTTTACTACCTGACATATAATCATGATTAAATCCAAGAACACCATTTTTAGAAACAATTAAATTTTTTAATTTTTCTTTTTCAGTTTTAAACTTTTCAACAAATGCTATAGATAAAACTTCAAGCATATCATAATAATCAGATTCCATGAGCTTCTTTTTATATTCTTTGACTTCAGCCCATATAGCTGCTCGTGCTGCAGGCGATTGATATTGTTCCAAGTTTAAACGTCCACTTTTAAAATTCTTATTGAAATTTTTTACAATAAGGTCACTTACCGGCTTAGTAACTGGACTATCTGCAAATTTTACTGCATATGCTATATGTTCAGATTTATCTGCTACTACATAAGCAGTAACTAATTTGAAATAATGATCTTTCTCAAAAACCCAACCAATATCTTTATTATAGAGTGTATATCCACCATTATTGGTACGAGCTATATTACATACTTTTTTTGCAACAACTTCAATCATTTGACCAGCTTTATTGAAAATAATAGCATTATAGTTTTCACTACCATTGTTTTTTATTACTGGATAAATTTGAATAAAATCAAATAATTTTGATTTTATCAAATTAAAAACACCCCTATCACCTCTATATATTCTTAGCATATCATCAAGATTATTAATTCTACCATTAATAAATTGTCTTTTAAGATCATATAGAATATTACTAGCGAAATATTTTTCTCTCAATTTTGATAAATAATCAACTGCTATTTGGTGACGTAGTTGACTTTTTGATCTATCTTTTAACTTGTCTCTACCAGCACTTAAGAAATGTTCAGATGGTCTATATGTATTACCATCTTCAAGAATAGCCTTGATAAACTCCATTTTAAGTTTATCAAATGCGTCCACGGTTGTTATTAATGGATCTTCGTCGACTGTTTCAGTCAATAACGGTAAATTAGTTAAATTTTCTAAATATTCCTTAAAATTCATATATTATTTATAAAAATAACCGACATTCTAAAATGTCGGTTAAAACTCATAATCTAGTGATCATCTCGTTTCACGAATATTGTAAATCCTAGAAAACCTAAGAAATACAGAAGTGCAAGTACCAAATATAAGGTATTGTCAGTAAACATATTCCCTAGAATAGGTCCTGCAATTCCAGCGAAACCCCAAGCACTGAGGGTCATAGAGTGAACTGTTGATAAACAGCTATCTCCAAATCTCTTAGCTAATAAACTTGGCAAACAACTGAATCCTCCACCATAGTTCCATTCAATCATCAAGATACCAGCAACAAGCAAGATAGGATTTTGTGTATAACACAAAAATGCTCCTAAAATACCTAGACTTGCAACCCAGTGATATGCTGCTTTTCTACCAATCGAATCACTAGCCGTACTCATTCCAAATCTACCACCAACGTTTGCAATAGCTGTTGCTGCCATCAATGTGGCAATTGCAGTATAGCCTGCATTCTGGAACAACATTTTTTCTTGAGAAATCAATGCAAGACCACATGTGATATTGATAAAGAACATAAACCAAATTGAAATATATTCCTTAGTCAAGAACTTGTTATGAACCAATGTCTTATATGGAATTGCTGTATATTTTGTAGAAATATATGCAGGATTAGGTTTATAAAGCCATGAAGAGAAACTCATAACGACTAAGAAAATCAATCCCATAAGCAAGAATACAACAGGCAATGTAAAGTTTACAAGTAAGTATTCAATCATAGGTGCCGCAACGAACTTACCAAGACCAAATCCTGTAATAGCAAGACCTGAAGCTAGTCCTTTATGATTACTGAAGTTTGCAAGCAGTTGTTTAATTGGTGCCGTGTAGCCTATACCAGTTCCACAACCCATAAATGAACAACCAATATAGTATAACGGCAGTAATCCAGTATAAGTTGCAACTGAAAGCATCAACAAACCTATAGCAAACAGGATAGTTGAAACTACTGACATTCGTTTAGGGAACATTTCAACGAATCTGCCGAAAACCGCTGCACCCATACCCAAGAAAAAGATAATAAGTGTAAAACCAATATCAGCTGAGAATTTCGTAATATCAAAAGTCTCCATGATATTCTTGGCATATTGTGAATAATTATAAACTGACCCTAAACTGACTGGTAACAAAATACCAGGAATTAAAATGTTAAGAAAACGATTCATTAGTTAAATGCCTTTTCAATTTCGTCTTGGAATAATTCATTAAATTCATACTTAAATGTTAATGTAAAATGCCAACGGCTACATTCATGAACATGATGTTCTGTTGTTGGAATTTCCCAATCTATTTTAAACGAACCATCATCTAATGTCTCTATATGCAACTTAAAAGATGGATCATATTCTCTTTCTTTAAATATTTTATTAAATATTCCACCAATTTCGTTTGCAATTAACGGTGTAAATTTTCTAAAAAACAATTTATGAATCTCAGTTCTAAACTGTATATTTCTATCATCAATTTCATCACGCCAGGTTTTTTCTATTTCAACATTATCTTCACTCATTTTTCACCTCTTGTTTTATACCCAAAGGACTTCATCTCGTCCTTTATAAATTCTTTATATTTATATAATCCAATTTCATTGATAACCCAATCTTCATCGACTGGTTTCGTAAAATCATAGACTGGAACACAATCGTATTTTGTATGCTGATTAAACTTATAAAGGTAGTTTAAGAACATCGCAATATCTGTATTACAATAATCTATGAAGTTTTTACACTCTTCAATAGTAGCAAATCCTATATACTGATTTTTGAACCGTAACGTAGGTTCTGGGACGTTTTGTAATGGTGTATATCTTTCTTTACTTAACAAAGTTGGCCAGTCCCAGCAACGTCTATGACCTCTTATTTCACTTAATTGAATATACCATGTATTCTTCTTACCCTGTTCAGTTCCGATCGTCTTTTTATCTACTAAATAGGCATCGACAATTTCTGTAATTTCTTTATATTTTTCAGGATCAGAAAAACGGTTATATCTTAGGTCATATAAATCACGTTTCTTGTCATTAAATACAAAAATACCAACATCCGAGAAGAATGCTGCTTCGTCAAACTTTGCATCGCCGATTACTGTTTCGATTCTATCAAATGATTCAAAACGTTCATTGAGAATTGCAATATGTTTATTGTTGATATTTTCTTTTATTCTAGGATTATCTACAAAATCAGTAGGAACTATCCAGACAGCTGAATCCGCGAACTTCTCGCATTCAGACATAACTCTAAGATAGAATTTTTCACCTTTACCAATATAAGGTGGATTTCCTATGATATTAAATTTAGTCATCTAATAATTTATATTCTGTTCGTAATTGGTCTATTAAAATTCTCATATCAGAAAATGAATTTATTTTCATTTCCCAATCACTACATTTTACTATATCACCAATATGTATTTTATATTCGCAAGAATCAAAACCACCAAATATAACTGTTGTTTCAAAAACTTTCTTTGCTTTATATAAACCCATTGTAGTAATTTCAGTAACATATTTTGGTTGTGTATCTGTATACAAATAACGCAATGCAAAATATATTCCTGGTGGTTCAAACATAAATTCAGAAGTATCTTCTTTTAAAGTTTTCCAAATTTTTTGTTTATTTGGATCATTAGTATCATAAGTTTCTTTTTTAAATAAAACTTTATATTCATCGTCGAATTCTGCTTCAACGACATTATTTTCTGAGTCTATTATTGTATAATGTAAACTACTCATTTTGTGTTTTTTCAATAATCATCTTTACGATTGAATCATAACCTTCAATAGTTCCATCAGCTGTAATATATTCAAGCTTATTTGTATCAAGAAAATCTAGAATTTTCTGGTCAATAGCTTTGGCTTCTTCAAAAGTCTGATTACGGCCGTTTGGATTGTAATCTTTCTTTCTGTTAATAAAAATATTGAACGTATTTTTATATTTCTTGGCTTCGTAAAGGCAAACGTCCTGATATGGTTTCTCATCAGTATACATTGCACCGATTGCAATTGGACTGTCAGTGACGATAACATCGACTTTCCCTAAAAGTCTTGCGACCTTGAGGCATTGCTTACCTGTTACATAAAGCTGACAGTGTTGAAGGACAAACTGATCACCTTGCCAAACTCTGTCTTTTGCATATTCTGAGACATATTCAGAATCGATGCCTGCCATCTTGAGTTTTGAAAATATATAAGCGGCACCGGTCGATTTACCAGCACCTGGGCCTGCGTATAAATTGACTAATAATGTATTCTTCATAATTTTCATTCAAATATAGTAAATTATTTGTTACATTATATATTAAAAATTTTATTTAGAAATCTCAGTATAAATAATATATGAAAAATGAGAAAGTTTTAGATTTAGCTAATCAGCTTTTAACTGAGAACGATGAAGAAGGAATGCCATATGATTGGGCTAGGACTGGTAATGCAGATGAAGTCGGTTATTTCCAGGACAGATACCAAATGCTCATGATGGAAAAAGAAGAATTTGCTAGATTTGTCGATTCTCTTCAAGGAGCTGTTTATAATATGGGTGTTCATAGAAATGATCCTATAAAAATGAACGACTATTATCTAAAAGCAACAAGACTTATTGAAGAATTAAAGAAAATGACTGTTCCATTAAAGGGATAATTATGGTAGTGCATAAAAAAGGACATAAAAACAGTAAAGGTGAAAAGGCAGAATGGTGTATTGTTTCACATGAGACTGGTAAAATTCTCAGTTCACATAAATCTAAAGCTGCGGCTGAAAGTCATTTAACAGATATGAGAAAATTTAAGCACATGAAAGAAGATTTCGATTCAGCGAAGAAATTTCTTGAAGATAAAGGTTATATCTTATTAAAAGAAAGTGCTAATATAAAATCAAAAATAAGAGATTTAATAAAAGAAATGCTTGATAATAAAATAATTGATTCTTATGGAGATTTTACTAATGAAGGTAGAGATATAATACAAGATAAATGTGGAAGTCGTTTTCGTAACTTTATACCTATTCCTGTTGGATCATTAAAAGAATTACTAGATGTTGCATCAGATAAAGTTTTTTTTGAAAATGCTAAAAAAATTTGGTTGCCATATAAAGAAGAAGAAGATGATGATGACCAATGGAGCTGGACATATTTTTTAATTAGAAGTATTAGTGAAAATGAAATTGATAATATGCGTTATTTTTGTAATTTAAGTATATCACAATATAATCCTAAGCTAACAGGTAATGACGACATGGATTATGAAATATAATAAAAAAGACCAGATTTACTGGTCTTTTTCTTTTCCTAATTTTGCTAAATTTTTCTCGTCATAATTAAACATTTTATACATTTGGTCTATCCAGTTTTCATTACTGCTATCGATATGTATATAAGGCACGTCTTCACCAATATCTGCCGCATATCCACCATTTAGCATAATATCTTCATACATCGTAGAACCAGGAGCATAATAAATTCCAATCTTTTCATCAGGAATTGGTGTATATTCCATATTATTGATAGATTCAGAATGTGTTGCACGAATTCGTCTCAAGTCACTGAATTTAATCTTACGTTCTTGTATAAAATTAATATCGACTAAACACCACCATGGTTGAACTCTCTTATGAATCTTCTTATAGTTTTCATAATTGGTTATTTCACCCATTAACTGAAACTTATGGTCTTCCATATCTTGCAAATAAGAGTCAATAGAAGCCTTTAAAATACATTGACTATCAAGTAATAAGGCATAAGGTGAATCGACCTCCAGAAGTGCTTTATTTAACGTTTCTGCATAGGTTCCATCTGGTTCATTAATATACGGGATATTATACTTATCAAGAATATACCTATTGAACGTATAATTTACTGAACTAGTTTCATAAATCTGAAGATTTTCTGCTGTATAACCAAAATAAGCTAGTCTGCTAAGACATAGCTTAAATTCAGTATTTGCTTTATTGCTGTAAATTATAATTTTAAAATTACTCATTATCTAAATTTTCAATTAAATCCCAAGCTAAAATGTAATATTTTTCATTTCCACCACTTTCTGGTGAAAAATCAAAACCATATTCATTAAAACGAATATTATTAGCATTAGTAGTTTTTAAAGTTTTATCTTTCTTAACTTCTTCTTCTAAAACTGGTAAACAATATTGTCTAAACTTAGTAATTTGACGTGATGCTCCTGGTGTTCCTTCTGCATCGTCAATAATTTCACATTTTCCAGTTTTTCTATTGAGTTTTACTTTAACCATATAATCTCCTTCTATTTAAATATAGAAAAAGATATAATTTTTAATTATATCTTTTTATTTTCTGTTTTTTTTAAACTTAGTAACCAAGTTCTTCTAGCTGATGACAGGCAGATTCGAAAATTTCACCTGGGTCTTGGTCATTATCAATCGCTTCCTTGATATAATCAACGACTGACTTGGCTTTTCTCCAATTAATCTTTTCAGTAAAGTTTTCTTCTACATCACGAATAATTGAATCATAAAGTTCATCAGGATCATTCTCATCATCAAAAAGGCAACGTTCAGAATCGTAGTATCTCATATAAATTCTCCTTTGTTTTTTAAAACAATTTTATGTATTTATACAAGATAGTTTTGAATTTTCGCTAATTTACGGACGATATTTGATGAACTTAAATTTACCGCCAGTTACTGAATCCTGTGCTTCTTCTGTATAAGAAATAAAACCTTTTTGCTTTTCAGAAACTACTGCAGAAACGATATTTCCGATAATTTCTTTCTTTTCATCTTTAGGAAAAAGTTCAGATTCATCTTCTACTTTCAAAGTATGTTCGTCATTATCTTTAAGCAAATCGATCATTTCCATCATTTGCTCAGGATTGGCTACATAGTCACTATCCAATGTGTTATCATGATAACATCCAAAAATTTTTCTCAATAATTCTAACATTTTTCACCTCAATTAAAAACTTGTTGATGCTAATAGACCAAGACCAATACTAGTAGGGATAAGAACGATAGCATCATTATCCGTTGCCCCGCTAAGTATAGCACTTCCAATTAAAATAGCGATTCCGATATTTGCGATTACAACCTTCATCAAATTACCTCAGTGTTATTTATGATTTCTTCAATATTTCTGTTGATGATTTTTACAAATGTCTTAGGATTCTTAGAAATTAATACTTCTTTCTCTTCATTCTCAAATCTATGAATTGCGAAATCACCAAAACAATAATAATAGTCTAAAACTCTATCTTTATCTTTTACAGCGAAGTGTAATGCTAAATTATCCTTATCTTCTTTAAACAAAAATTCACAGGGCAGGTTACTGCTCTGTAAATTATCCATAAAATATGATTTTAATTCACTATATATTTCTAAATTAGTCATATTTAATTAGCTGGTCCCCAGCTAGATGAATGTCGTTCATTATCTGGTCTTAACTCATAAAAACCAAGTTTTTTCATAGTATCAACGAAATCCTTGAAAGACACTGTAATCGGCATCTTAAAAGGATCGTCAACATATGAAATAACAACATGGTCTTCAGCAGGCTTATAGGTCAATTTGACCTTAGTGCCATTGATGTTAAGCTGACATTCTGTCAAATTAAATGAAACGACATACTTCATTACACCTTCAGCATTTCTAAAACGCCATAATGCAAATTGTACTTGATCCATTTTTATTTACCTCTTTAAATATAGCTTTTTATATTTATTTTTAAACTGACAGTTTTAAAAGTTCTGACACTTTGCTTTTATAAGCATCTTCGATTGCTTTCTTCAATGCTTCGCCGAATTTTGGACCTTGTGGAATACCAGAATCCTGAATACTCTTACTGATTGCCTTCTTATCAATCGGGTCATCAATAAGCATCTTTGTCATAATTGTTCTGTCACTCCAATCCGGCTTACGACCGTAAAGCTTAAACAAAAACTTATAGTCACCAGAATAGATGTCAACAAGATCTGACCAAGAAACTGCCTCAGAACGCTTAGCCATATATGGCAAATACTTCCTATACCATAAGAACTTTCTACGATCATCGCTTGTGCATGCAAAATGATGCATTGATATAGTATAATCGCTAGAATAAAGAAGAAGGAACGGGAAAATGTTATCGTTAGTAAAATCATAAACCATAGCAGAATCCCAAACCATTTTCTTAATGTCGATGGCACTAAACTGACGAAGATATGGAATTGCATCGATGTCATCAAGCATTTCCATAAATCTTGCAAAGTTACCGTTTGACTTATCGAGCTTAATAATTTCTGCTCTGATGCGTTCTGCTGAAATCAAAGTAAGACCATGAGCCATTTCTCTCATAGCTTTACGTGTTTCTACTTCGATTTGATAACCGAAGTTAATAGCAAAACGAATACCACGAATAATACGTAATGCATCTTCACGAAAACGGTCACGAGGAATACCAACTGCTCTGATAAGCTTGTTAGTAATATCAGCGACGCCATTAACTGGGTCAATGATAGTACCATCACCATCAATACCAATAGCATTGATAGTAAAGTCACGACGTTTTACATCTTCATCGAAAGTCTTTGCAAAAGTAACAGAATCTGGGTGACGACCATCTGAATATGTGCCATCAGTTCTGAATTGAGTTACTTCAAATGGAATATCACCCATGAAAACGAGCATAGTTCCATGTGCTTCGCCATTGTTACTAGCTGTTTTATATCTACGGATTAACATATCCATAGGCATGTTAGTAGCAATATCAACATCATGAATTTCTGGATATTCAGTCTGACCAGCTGCAGCTCTGAGAATATCACGAACACATCCACCTACGACATAAGCTTCGTTATCGCCGAAACTGGACTTAATATCTGCACAGAGCTTAAGACCTTTTTCGAATTCAACTGTTTTAATTTTGCTAATATCAATTTTCATACATTAAAATATAAAAAAGACAGGGTTATTTGTAAACCCTGCCTTATATAATATATTCTTTCAGTTATCTTAGTAACTTTTTGATACCAACCTTAACTGAAGCATATTTAGTATCACCTTTTTCAATGTCTTTCATTGTAGACAATACTAAACCAAGGTATTGTGGATATTCATCTAATTTGATTTTAACATAGTCGTATCTTTCTTTACCAGTTAATCCTGTTTTCAAGAAATCAACTGCATAGTCATATACAATGTTAAAAATATTATGCATTCTTTCTCTAAGATTGTCTGCATAAGTACGAATTTCTGGTAATTCTTCAGGAATTTCAAGAACTTCGTCGTCGATATTTCTATAGCCCTTCGTAGGATCTACGTTTGCATAGAAAATATCAGTTACTGGGTTGTATCTCATATACATTTCTCTTTCGGTCAAGTTATTCATGACTTTGAACAATTCACAATATTCAATGCCTTTCAATTTACACTTATAACCGTTATCGAACGTAACTACTACACCCTCGAGTTCTTTCGGGTATTCAGAAACGACTTTCATCATGTCATTGAAGTTATCGAATTCAACAACTTCAGACATCTTTACACCCAACTCTTTAGATGTAGCAATTAACGTATCGAGAGAATATTCTTCACCTGTCTTGATGTTAATCATTCCAAGTAAAGCCATACCTTCGAAATCATATTTTACAACGTGTCTATCACCATTATAAATGATTTCGAATAGATATGTGATATAAGGGTCAAGTTTGGTATAGTCAACATTTGTTTCAAACCATTCTTGTGCCCAACCCGACTGGTCTGCAGTAAAGGAACCACCAGTCTTAACACGCCACTTATTTTCCTTATCTGAATATCTGTCGAAGAAAACGATTCCTAAAGAACCGTCCAATTTGTTCATTGCACGGAACTTTCCTGTCAAGTTAGGACGATATTCAGCTTTTAACTTTTCTCCCAAAGTAGTTAAAACACCATCAACTGTCATCAGTTCGGTATGGTTAAAGAATTTCTTGAAAGGTCTTGCAACAATTTCACCAGTGTCCTTATCAAAAGTTATACCACGAGCATTAATGGTGACGTCATCCCACAGCTGGTTAAAAGTAGTATTGATATTATACTTGAAACCTACATAATGTTCAGTTTCATGCATCGAAACACGATTTTCTTGCAATGCCTTGTAGAAATCATCTAATTTTGGAATATAAGTATTCTTCATGATTTCTAAATATAATAAAAAAGAGGTTGTTTGTCAACCTCTTTTATACTAAGTTTTTTCAGTCTTTTGAACGTCTTTATATATCTTATAAAGTTTCATACATTTTTCGACGTAATTTTTTGTTTCTTCTGGTAATTTTGGTGCTGGATTACCATCTCTATCTAATTTAGAATTTGATTTATATGCTCTCCATGCAGTTGCTGCACGTCTACCACCATTATAAGCAGATAAAATCATTTCTATAACATTTTGATGACGTTTAGATAAGTTTGCAATTATACGACCAGCATTATCAATATTTGTCTTTAAATCTTTAATCTTATCAAAGTCAAATGTATTTTTATCTTTCTTCTGTAATCTAAAATGTGAATCATATGCTGTATTTCTTGTAATTTGCATAATACCTACAGCACCTTTATTACTTTTACTGTCATTACTGAAATTACTTTCAGTGCCAGCTATTGCAAGAAGAATATCAATATCAATATTATACTTATTTGCAGTTTCAACCATATATTTAGCAATAATATCAAGATTATCCTTAGCATATTTTTTCAGCATTGATGATGGAGTTGCTAAAATCTTTTTCTTAGTCAACTCAATTTCATCTTTCTTACTGATTTTATAAGGAGACTTATTATTGCTCAATTTATAAGTGGTTGGAACACCGAACCTATCGGAGTCTAAATTATATCTATCATGTACATGAACAATAGAATTTTTACCAAAGCTCGGATCTTTTACTGGTTTTGCGTCAATATGACTATTACCAAAAACAGTAGAAGCGGCTAAGGCACCAATACCTACCGCTTTTCCTAAAGTAGACTTTAAATCTTCACTCAAAATATTGTAACCGTTTTCTTCTAATATTTGTATAGCTTCTTCTAGTGTCATATATTATTTATGACACGTGAATTTATCTTCCATATAGCAATTATCTATATATTTGCAGATTTTATATCCGAAAATCGATCCAATAAGAAAAAATAAGAATTTTACCATCTTATAACCTCATATTTTGTATCGAATTCTTGCTTAGAAATACAATAGAAATGATCTTCATCATCTATTATATACGAATTGTAAGGAAAATAGAACGAACGGACAAGACCAATTTTATCCATACTTTCCTCATCCCAGATAATGACTCCATTTTCAGTAAAGTCATAATCATATCTATCACCAAGGAAATCTTCTAATCTTTCTTTATTTTTCTGAGTAAAATAGAGAAAATACATTTTCTTTTTTGTTACTTCACGACATACTCCGATAGTTCTATCGAGTTTGATCTTGAAAAGATTAGAAAATAATGCTTTAAACATATTTAATCCTTATAAGTAATTTCTATAAAGATAGTATTTTTAATACTTTTTGTAAACCCTTTATAAAATATTTATTTATTTTATCTATCTATACACACGTTCAAAATATCTGTAGAGACAATAAGCCTATCCAGGAGGATAGTAAAAGACATCTGTCTTCGACTTTCGGGACTTACGGATATGCTTATGGGTCGGTCATCCTGTACTCCAGCTACATCATATCCAGCCATGGCGGCTAAATGTATAATTTACGAGATTATACTTCGATAATCGTTTTCGTTATCGGTTACACGCTAAAACTGCGATCTACCCGATCGTATTAATGTCATACTCCGATTTTAAGTATGAAACGGCTATCCCTCTACCGACAATTCCATTGAGTTGGTCTTCGCTCCGAGGATATAGTCTTGAAAATGTAAAAACAAATATAATAAAAAAATAAACGCTAATTTTATTTAGCGTTTTAAATTTGAATTTTTTATATTAGGATTAATCGCTTACTGGATCGTCTTCTAGATCGTCTTTAGTCATTGTTCTATATGTGCCAGGGATTAATTCAACCTTAGTTAATGTATAATGATAAAGTAAATCTTCATTTTTATTTCTATACTTACTAGCAAGTTCAGCAGCATTAACTAAATGAAATGCTTTAACTTTCTTTTCTATAGTTTTGCCAGAATCAGAATTTGTAAATGTAGCTTTATAATCCTGTAACATAAATGGACCAATCATTTCATTAATCTGATAGCCATTTTCCTTAAGAATTCGTTTTGCTTCATTAATATTCATAGTTAACCACCTATAATTATGAAACCTTCTTCAGGTTCTTCTTCAGGTTTTGGATTAATTGGAATTTCATCAAAATTTGATGTAGTATATTTATTGATAAAATTCTTTAGTTGTTCTAATGAAACTGGACCATAAACTTTTTCATATGGAGTAGTATTTTCATCCCAACCATTTTCAGACTGTTTATCTATTAAAGTATATTTTGCAGTTTCAGTTTCCTTAATAAATGTATATCCAGCATTTTTAAGAATTTGTTTTGCTTCATTAATATTCATAATTTCTCCTACTTTATATTATTTATATTATTTAATTGCTTTTATAACATCAATTAAAACCTTCCCAAATGTTACATCATCTGGATTTTCTTTTATAGCAGGTAATAACATATTCGCATATTCTATAGCTTGTTCTTTTGTAATAGAACCTTTATGATTTATATTAATATCGCCTAAAATCTGCCATATTAAACCAGGATAATGATAACTTCCATCTTTTTTACGTTGTCCTCCTGGCAATGTATATAATGCAGGATCTATTTCTTCTTCTTTTTTCTTTTTTCCTTTAAACGGAAAAAATTCATCTAAAATATAGCCATTTTCTTTAAGAATATTTTTTGCTTCATCTAAATTCATATATTATTTATAAAAAACAGATATTCCTAAGAATACCTGTTTTTGGATTTATATGAATTTAAACTAGTCTAAGAAATTTGCTGCAATATTATGCCAGTTAAATTTGGCGTTTGCCTTTGGAGCAGAATATTCCATAAGCATTGGACCAAGCTTAGTTTGCATACTTTCAGCCATGAGTTCTCTTGCTCTACTAACGTCACCTTCAATATTAACGAAGTAGTCATTATTACCACACTTAATAGTAGCAATACCTTCTTGGTCAAAACCAGCAGTAAGAACATCATCGAAGTTCAATTCGAAAAGACGATAGCCATCTGGACCAATAATATTATATGGCTTCTGTGTTTCACGTTCTCTAACAAGAACACAACCAAAATTCAACGGTCTGATTTCAGCACAGTCTGTTATTCTATCTAACTCATTGAAGTTTTCATCATAAGTTACAAGAGTTGTTCCATCTGTGTTGATAGCAATATAGTTACTATTTGATTCATAAACTTTTACACATCTAATGTCTAAACGTTCACCAGTAACTGCATTGAACAAGCTCTTCTTAGAGTTTGTATCGATAAATACAAAATCTTTAAATGCGCCCTTAAGTGGAACAAATGATCTTGAATAAAGGTCATCTGCTATTGCTTGACCATTAAAGTATAATGTTCTATTAGCTAAGAAAAGACCCTTATATCCTCTACAATCATCAGAACTAGCATCAACAATATCTGTTAATTGTCTATTTTCTACCATATCATAAAAACGAACACGTCCATTTTTAAACCATGCATATTTACAATCTTCACCAATATAAATTCTATTACCATTGGTCAATGTATGTAGCAAATCACCTTTTTCATTGAATAACTGATATTTGTTATTTCCTCTAACAACGAAACCATATATATTCATTGCATATACTTCTTCACCATTTTTCAAAGTATATACCAATCGGCTAAGTTTCTTATTAATAATACCACGTTTACCATTCTGATTAATATCAGCATAGATAAAGGTCTTACCGTTACCATAATCTATACTAATATCAGTGCGAACACGCTTGAGTGGAACGTTTATATTAATTTTCTTACCCTTTAAGTCAACAAGTGTCCAATCAGCTTCTCTTGTTTCTTTAACAGGAATAGAAGAAGAGTATGCCTTACATAACATTACATCAAATACTGGTTTTCTTAATAAGAAGTTACCATTATTAATGTTTATGACGTTATAATATTCGTCATCACCAATCTTCATACCAACTTTTACATATGGACCAGCAATATCATTATATTCAAAGAATCTAACTTCATAAACATTCTTTGCAAGTAACATGTTACCACTTCTATCCAAGAGGTTCCAAACCCAAATACCTTGTGGATTTTTGAATCTAACACCAACAGCATTTCCCTTAGAGAAAGTGCTCTTAGTTTCCCTAAACCATCTTGTTGGAGAAAGTAAATTACCATTAGAATTTACATAGTTATATTCACCACCATCACTAATTTTGATAATATCTTCACCTTGGCGAATTGGATCATAATTAGATAATACGTCATATAACTTCTTACCTCTTAAACTTGCAGCTCTTTCTCTGAAGTTATTAAGTTTTGTATATAATCCACTATGGTCAACTGCCTGACCACCATCTGCTGTTCTAAATGGGAACTTTTCATAGAATTCTTCCGCGGTAATGCCTAAAATGCCCAAAATTTCCTGGAAACCACGTTCACCACTCGGAACCATGCCGTCACCATAACGGGCAGAAGAATCCCAGCTACCACCTGGGTTATAGTGGTTATAACGAGAAGAAGCATGAGCAAATTTTGGTCTACCATCATCACCTGGATAAACCATGATACAAATAAGGCTCTTACCATATTCATTTAACGGTGCATCACGATATTGGTCTCTTGGCCAACGGCTAAACCAACGTTCATCACGGTTCATTGCCATCAAAGCTTCTTTAGATTCAGCCTTCCAGCAATAATATGCACATTTACCACCGTTTGTGATATAGCTATTCCAGTTACCTACAGTCTGTGTAATACACCAGTGACAACCACAAGCGTCAGATTTAGGGTTTGTATAATCATACCACTGTCGTGATACTTCAAAGTTTGGAATAAACTCAATATGATATGCACCAGCGGTTTCTCTTCTACGACGTTCTTCTTCTTCTGCTGCTGCACGTGCTGCTGCTTCAGCTTCTCTTGCTGCCTGTTCTTCAGGAGTAAGCTCTGCCTGGTTAGCGGTTTCAAGCCTGGTCTTTGTAGCATTAATATTTGCTTGACCGATTTCGTTGTAAAGACCCCTATATGTTAAACCGTTAAAATCTCTATTATATTTACCAGCATATGGCTGACCACGTTGTGGACCTGGACGACCTTCAGCAATACCGTCCTTCCATTCAAGATATGCATAAGCATACATTAAAATGAGGTTATCCATCATTTTCTTATCTTGATGTTCGGATAACCAACCGCATTCATTAACTGCAATACGGACTGCACCAGGCAAATATTTATAAACGTTCTTATCTCTGATACCTAAAGCATCATTAAGCGGGTGACCAAAAACGGCTTCTGCTTCTCTCTGGAACTGGTTTGGAGTCATTCCACCCATACCACCAAGTTCCATATTCATCATATTCTGCTCGAACCATTTTCTAGCACCTTTCTGACCTTCGGAACCTGCATCTTCATTCAAAATGTAATTTTCATTTAAAAGATATGCTGCGTAATCTAAGTTCATATAAAATCCTTTTTTCATTTTATATTATTTATAATAAAAACCAGTTAACTATTTAATTAACTGGTTCATTATTTGGAATTTTATAGATTTAGTCTAAAAAGTATGCCGCATTCATAAAGAATTTGTTTATTGGTCTTAATTTTACAGTTTCGACCAAGAAATTCTCAGCACCGCGATACATTCTGATATTTTCTGCAATAAGTTCAACAGAACGGCTAACGTCACCATGAGTATTGATGATAAAATCAGAACGATTACACTTGATAAATGCGAGGCCGTTTTGAGAGAATCTGGATCTTAATTCTGTAAAGTCCATATCAAACAATTCTTCACCAAAATCAGCATTGAAGATATTTAACTTATTACCACCTTTATCCAATAAGTAACAGTTTTGTCCAATTGGGTTAATTTGGTAATTATCGAAGAAAGTATCAGATATAACTTCACATGTTTTGGCATTAATGAAATTAGTCTTATTGTCAGCAGTCTTAATAAAGTAGCCATTATCACGGTTATTATAACTAGTAATATTAGCTCCGCCTAAATCAACGAACTCACCTGTAAGCGTATTTAAGAACTTATAATAATCACCATTTTTTACAACAGTAATATTATAAGTAGCATCAGCTAAGTAACTGTTTCTAGGAAGTGAAAGTTCGTCACCTTCAAAATTATAGAACTTATCACCAACCTTAATAACACCACCAGAAATTTCATCAATTTCACGAGTGCCAGTTTCAACTTTTCTACCCTTAGAAGTAACAAATCCGCGAGTTCTTCCTTGTGTATAAGAATAAACCAAGTTGTCATAAGAATTATGACTAGAAAGATAATTTACCCAAGTATCAAATACTGGACCATTGTCAGTATATAAATTATACTTGTTATCTTCCTTCTTAATAATGATACAACCATCGCTATAAGTATTGACTCTACTTAAAGAAGTAGTAAATTTAGCGATTTCTCGGTTATTTTTCTTACTAATAATCTTAAAGTAATTAGAACGAGTACGAGATCTTACAAACATTAACTTAGAAGTTTCTCTATTAATTTCCATGTCTTCTGGTAATGTGCTAACAACCTTGCCCTTAATATCAACAAGTTTCCATCTATTATCAGAATCCATTACAGAGATAGTCTTACCAAATGTCTGTAATAACTTAACATCTTTGTAAAGTTTACGTAACAATGGACGACCGTTATCAACTCTGACGATATTATAGAACATAGTACCGCCCTTATTAATACCTATCTTTGCATAGTTTTCATTACGATCATAGTCATATTCAATGCTATCAGCATCAACGTCAACCATAAATTCGCCATTTGCATTAATGATATTCCATTTACCATTACTGAGCTGAACTACACAGAAACCGTTATTACTAAAACCATAACCTTCTCTGAACCAAGAATCGCTTATAAACTTATGAGTATACATATCATAGTAATTATACTCACGGTTATGTCTAATACGATATAAACCGACATTTTCGAATTTATCATAATCAGCTGCGATACTTAAAACGTCAGATTCGTTAGCAACTGCAGCCATAATATTATCGTGAGAAATAGCACCAGCGCCACCACCATTTACTGGTTTTAAACGTCTGTCAAATTCTGCAGCAGACATTCCAAGAAGTTCACAAATCTTTCTCTTACCACCGTCGCGGCAAAGGTTATCACCATAATACTCAGCATGCGGGTCACCGTCCATACGTTTTTCACCATGGCTATTACAGTGATTATAACGAGAAGTTGCTTGTAAGAACTTAACTTCATTTGGTCTGTCACCTTCAGCAACCATAACGCAAATAAGGCTCAAACCATATTCACTGAATGGAAGTTGGTCGTCTTTTCTATAACCATTGCCATCTCTGTCATTAGAGCCTGGAAGATCATAATCAGCAACATGTTCATTCATTGCCAATAATGCTTCTTTAGATGCAGCTTTCCAACAGAAATAAACTGTTGGTCTTCTTCTACCAAAGTGACTCATATAATGATCCCAGTGTTCATTATATTCAGCAATACACCATCTAGCACCTGCAAAATGGTTACCTGCCTGGTCTGCAGTTGGGTTTGTATAATCAAACCATTCATGTGCTTGTCTATAATTTTCAATTAATTCAACATGATATGGGCTATGGTCAACTGGTGCTGGTGCTTCAGCAGCTTGTCTTTCTTCTGCATCATATTCAGTACCTGGACCACCATTTTCTTGAATCTTTGCCTTAATTTCAGGAATTTTAGAACCAAATTCAGTCATTAATTGCTGATATGTCTTACCATTAAAATCAGCAGTTAATTGACCAGCATATGGCTGACCACGTTGTGGACCTGGACGACCTTCTGCTAAACCAGTCTGCCATTCATCCCATGCATAAGCATAAAGATATCTTAAATTTTCAAGCATTCTATGATTTGGGTGAGCTGTGAACCAACCACAATCAGAAATAGCTATACGAACAGCACCTGGAAGGTATTTGTAAATACCAGAAGCGTTGTTAGGACCCATAGATCCGTCTTCACGTCTAACTTGACGAGGTACTCTAAGTTGGTTTCCTAACCAGTGACCGAAGAATGTTCTAGCAGTTTCAACAATATTATCAATATTACGTTGGTTACGTTCTTCATGGGTAATACGGTCTTGCATTCGAATTGGCATACCCTGATCATCAACAACCTCATCTTCAGCTTCTTGACCGAGTTCTGTTAAGTGATAATTCTTCTTAACCCACTTTTTTGCTTTATCAATACCGGAACTGTTAGCATCTTCATTTAAAATATGACTTTCATTTAGTAAATAAGCTGCGTATTCTAAATTCATATAAAATTCCTTCTAATTTTATATTATTTATAACAATTAGAAACCTAGTTTTTTACGGATTTTGCCAGAATATTCCGAATATTTCTGGATTTTCGTTTTCGCATCATTTACTTCATCTTGTTGTTTTTTAGAAAGTGGTCTGTTATAATAATTATACCAACCATGGTATTCGTCATACATAAAACCCATATTCCTGAGTTTTTCTTTAAGCATATCTATCTGAGATAAGCAGTAATTATATTCGTCAATCTCATTCATTTACGTTTACTCCATTCTTTTTGTTTTTTAAGGAATTCTAATTGGGTTTTCTCGTTTTGTATAACAAATCGTTTAAATTCTGTTACAGTATTGTATTTTGTATTAACTAGCTCTAGGTTTGGAGCATGCTTTACAAAAAGAAAATGATCTTTTAATTTCAATACAGTAATTGTATTATAAATCAAATTTACTATAATCATATTACCGGTTACAATGTCGGTTTTTACGTGTTTTCCCCATAAAAACTTGCTCAACTTTATATAACCGTTGTCGTTTAAGAATTTTGTCATCATATTAAAAAGAGGATTCACCATTATTCACTATTAAAATCTACTCAATATTTATAATTAAAAAAATGGATGCTGTTTCCAACATCCATTTATAGGAGCTATATATGAATTAAATTTATTTATTATTATATTTATGATTTATAATAAAAAAGACTGGTTAATAAAAACCAGTCATTTAAAAGAATTTTACTAAAAATTAGATAGTCAAAGCAGTCTTGGTATTCTGAAGATCGATACCCATGTGCTTAAGGATGTCGACTAATGAACCAACAGCCTGCAACTGAATCTTCTGATTGACAATATTCTGATACTTAGCCTTAGCATCCTGAGAATCAAACATATCGTCAGTAACGAAAGTATTGAGTGCATAGTTGACGATTGCATTACCCAAATCCTGGCCAAGCTGAGCAAGACCAGCCTTCAAGTCACCACGACCAACATAACGAGCAATCAAGCTTTCTGCAGAACCATTCATAGCCTGAGTCTGTAAGCTCTGTTCAGCTTCGGACTTCTGTTGCTGCATCTGAAGTTCTTCATCCATCTTTCTCTTATTTTCGAGATATTCCTTGAAATTTAATTCTTTAGCGTCCATTTTAAACTCCTATAATTTCTTTTTATATTATTTATAATGTTTTATTTACAGTTACGTATTTTTTGAGCAATGCACGTGTTCTGGACCCAACTTCTGATAATTTTGCATTAGGTGTGAAAACTATCTCATTGGATTTCATGCGATATTTCAGAGTTACCCTCTTTCTATATCCATAAACACGGACTGTAAGTTTACCAGAATTTAATAGGGTTACTACGCCTATATTGCGTTTTTCAGCAAAACTTACGTTATTGTCAATAATGTTAATCTTTTGATTTGAGAACATTTCATAGGAAAAGCCTAAAGAGACTATAACGTTTAAAACCTTCTCAAGTCGCTTATCTAATTCTTGGAAATTTATTATCATACATTATTTATAAAACTTTTAGAAAACATAATATATGAAGGATATAAAAGTTCCTTAGGTTTTAACATATCTATGACTTTTTTCTTAATCCAGAATGGTATTGTATAATAAGCTTCTGCAATCGAGCCTGTAATGCATGCAATCGTGTCGCTATCGCCTCCTAACGAGACAGCTAGTCGAATACACTCCTCAAACGTATTACCTTCCAGGAATGCACGTATGGCTTGTGGAACAGACCCTTGACAAGTAGCATCCATTTTATAATCTGGCCTTATTTCATCACATGATTTACTCAAATCATAACCAAAATTAGAAACGATATATTCATAAATTTCTTTCTTATTCTTACCAGACCTTGCTAAGAAAATAGCAGAAGCTACGGCCTGTGCTCCCTTAATTCCTTCAGGATGATTATGCGTAACTTCAGCAGATAATTTAGAATATTTCAAAACACTAGCTAAATCATTATATCTCCAAGCTACTGGAGAAACTCTCATTGCACTACCGTTTCCAAAACTGTTAATCGGTTCTTTAGAACTATTAAATAACCAAACTCTGAATTTAGGTCCATATCCAGCATTCTGATATACCTGACCATATGCCTTCATGGTTTCAATCAAAGTATCTTTAAAATATAATTCTGAATTTCCTGCATAAAATAATGCTTCAGCTACGGCACAAGTCATAACCGAATCATCAGTAATAGCTGACTTTTCACTGAATAACGGGAAATCAGTTGTTTTGATATTATTGGCATTAAATTCATAAGGTGAACCAACAACATCACCAATAATAGCACCTATCATCTTTTTCTCCTTAATATCATAAATGTTGTATCGAAATCATTATCGGCGTCAGCCTTAAAATCAGTGCTTGAAGTTACTTCCCATTGATTCATATCAATTTCAGGGAAGAAAACATCACCATCTTCAATAGTAGTATGAACTCTTGTCAAATATAAGAAATTGACAAGATTAATTGCTTGTCTATATAGTGTTCCGCCACCAATAATAAAAGGTGTCGAATCATATCTTGAATTTGCATAATCTGCTGCATATTGTAAAGAAGGTTTTACAATGCAACCAGGAATTTCAAGATCCATATTTGATGAAACTACAATATTTGTTCTATTAGGCAATGGCTTACCAATAGATTCATAACACTTGCGACCCATAATGACGCAATGATTAGTAGTAAGTTCTTTAAATCTTTGTAAATCAGATTTTAGATGCCATGGCATTGTTCCATTCTTACCGATAACGTTATTATCAGAAGCGGCAACAATCATACTATAATTTATATTACTCATATTTGTTCTACTTCAACTCCACATTTCTTGAGAAATTCGATTCCTCTGGAACCACGATCATATTTATTAACAAACAATACATTTTTTATGCCAGATGCAACAATAAGTCTGGCACAACTTTCACATGGTTCGTGTGAAACAACCATGGAAGCACCAGATATATCGATTTTCCATTTTAAACAATAACCAAGACAAGATTGCTCTGCATGAAGTTCGTTTTCATTAGCAAATTCATGATGTTTTGCTTTCCATGATTCTTCATCAGTTTCAATCCAAACATCTTCTGTTTTTTCTCGGTAATAAAATTTACCAGCTTCAGTTTTAAACAATTCATTACAGTTTGTATGACCAGGTGGTGTTCCATTATATCCACAAGAAATAATACGTCCTTTTTCTACAAGGAGTGCTGCAACTTTAAGCCTGGCACATTTACTAAGATTTTGATATTCTGATAATACAGTTTTGTAAAGGTGTTTATACTTTAATTCCATATTATAAAATATAAAAAAATTAGGGTTGTCTGTAAACCCTAATTTTCATTATTTATCAAATATAATGTTTATTACTTATTTGTAATTAGTATAACTCTTCATATGCAGTTTGAGGTAATTGATTGATAGTGACAAAAATATCCTTATAATCAAAAGCCTTGGCATTCATTGGCTTACCTGCTGCTTTATCATTACGGAATGCTTCTAACACAGTCTTGTATCTTTCGTTTTTAGAAACAAATTCCAGAACATCATCTGCATCTACTAAGAATTGTCTTGACCAATCATTAGAGACACACCAATAAAGGGATCTGCCATCACCCTTAGGGAAATCTACGAGACTACTTACGGGTATACTTCCTGCGACAAAGCTTGGAAGTCCCTTTTCCTTTTCTTTGCCCATTGGCTTAGACGCAACCTTCAAATCAATTCTATAACCAGAAAGATAGAAGTCACCTTCAGAACGGTCAAAGTCTGTAAATCTCCAATCCTTAGGATTTTTCTTATGTGCTTCATAAAGAAGAATATAATTTGGATTCTGAGATTTATGCAATACATTCAAATTTGTATTAGTCTTAATAATTTGAATAACGCCAGTTTCTTCAGAAGAACCATTAGAATCCGCAATTACTTTCGGCGGGGTTTCTCTACATTTTTCTTTTATGATAGTTGTAAACGAACCAAATACTGAATTAACAATATTACTTTGCATCATTTTCCTTTATTTTAACTTTTTAATAATTTCTGAGTATTCTGCCAGAGTTGTCATAAGACCTGGAAGTCCTTCCATTTGAACAAATTTAAAATATTGTTTACCATCGAATTTACCAGGAACAAAATTATTTAAATTTTCCATAATAGCAAGTTCAATATCCTTAGGAATACACTTAAACGAAATCAACTTTGTATTCATTTCATAACGGTCTCTAAGACATTGTTCATCGATCCATTTATCGAGATTTTCATTTATAATATTCAATGCTTTTACAGGACCAACACCTCTTTTAAGACCTGGAATATTATCGCCTTTATCACCGAGAATAATCTTTACAAGCAATTCCTGTTCAGGATTAAAGCATTCGATAAATTCATGCTTTACGCCATCGAATTGACGATAATTTCGGAATTGATAGAGCTGGTAAAAATCTTTATCACCAGAAACATTGATAATTTCCCATTCTGGTTTATTCTTCACTATAACTGCTATGATATCGTCAGCTTCACTTCTGGGAATTTTCATGAACTGAATATTGCCAAAGCACTTTTGTAATTTTTCAAGAAATTCAGCAAAGACGGGAAAGAAAACATCGAAGTTAACAACTGATGCTTCTCTCTTTGCAGCTCTGTTAGCTTTATATTCTGGATAGATTTCTTTTCTCCAGCTTTCTGAATCTTCTACGACAATAACCTTATCTGGATTATTGTCCTTGATGACTTTCATAAACGATGATAAGAAAGTCATTTTAAATTCTCTGAATTTCGTCTCTGTTGGACTCGGTATCTGTGCAAACAGACATCTCATCATGAGATTTGAAATATCAAATATCAATACTTTCATTATATGTTTCCTTATTTTTACACTTAAATATAGAAAAGTATTGCAAAATGCAATACTTTGTAAAAATAATTTAATTTTTCTTTAATATAAATCTGAGTCTTTATGTTCGTAATATAGTCCTTTCTTTTTACGTTCTTTTCTTTTTTCTTTAACGTAATCTCGACTTGATTTTAAATGTCTATAGCAATATTTGAGACATTTTCCCATCTTAATCAATAGTTTATGAACTATAAAGTGTTCCTTTATAGTTAGCTCAACGAGATTTGATTTTTTAGAAGAACCGCCCTCGCTTCGAGGAATGATATGATGTTTTTCTACTTCTAATATTAAATTGTTATCTCGTTTCTGTGCTCTGTAAATAATATCCCAATATATTTTTTGATAATCCATTAAAAACCTTTGTTTCCAGGTGCAAGAATAAAATCTGTATTAACTTTATTTTCATTAGTTATTACAAATTCTGGTGATACTTCTAAGTATTTCGGTATGTATTGATTTTTAATTCTGTACGCATCGAATACTCCCTTTCTATTATAACATCTGACTCCTTGAACTATATTTGTATAAAGATTATATAAATCTTTAGTTCCAAGTATAATTCGTTTGTCATTACCGTTGGTTATGTCATAATAGTTTATCATTCTTTGCAAAATATACTCCTGTACACGTTTATTAAAATAATGGAAATTAACTGCCCAAAAACAATTTATATTATTTTGGTCTGGTGCAAAACAGTAAATTACAGGTGCTCTATCATAACCTTCTTTTTGTGCTTGTTCTGTCATTGCATCATAATATATGATATAAAAATATCCGTTTACTATATTATTAGTACGGTCACATTCATTATCATCTATTGCTATATGTAATTGGTCTTTTAACATTTATATATTTATAAAATAACAAAAAACGGGCCGTTTTAAAGCCCGTAAAAATTTAATTCTATATTTTACTGAATTGTTCTATCTATTGTCTCAGTTAAATCTTCTTTATTTTCGAGCTGTAACTCAATTTGTTCATATTCGAAAGTAACGACATAAGTAACATTATCAGCAGAACCATATTGCAATGATAACTGTGCCAAATTATTTGGAATAGCATGTTTGAATTTCATCTTTGAAATAATCTTGTTATTATTGTTCAAAGAAATTAATTCGATTGCATCGATACAGTCCATACGTAAAAGTTCTTCACCTTTTGCTGTAGTTTTTCCACATGCTTCACCAAAACGCATCCAATAAATCCAGCAATAGAACAAATAATAGTTTTGCATATTTTCATCGAGCATAAACTCAATATTCATAGTCTGCAAATCTCTTGCACCTATTGGATTTGGGTGTAACTGTCTTTCATGCTGATAACGAGTATCAAGCATTGGAATAGAAAAATCTGGAACACTTACATTCTTTACATAGTTGTCCAAGATATGAGTATCAAGATCATAATTCGTCATATTAACAAGATTTGAAAAACGAATTATAAACTTGTTATTGGTAAAATCATTAATTTGTGTTGTAATTCCTGCCATATTTTTATTTATATTAAAAAACCAGGCTTTTAACCTGGTTTTTAATTTTATTTTTTAATGTCTTGGAAAATAAGATGATCTGTTAGCTTACCTTCAAATGAAGTAGTATTCTGAATTATATTATTAGAATAAGTGCTCATAAATTTTATGAATTCTTGAGAAGCACGGTCTGAAGCTCTTATTACAAGAGTGTTTTCATTACGTTCCCATTTAAATTCATTTTCTTTAGCTTTCTTTGCAGCAATACTCATAACTTTATCCCAAACGTTATAATATATTTGTACAAGACCAGCTTTAGCACGTTGTTTCTTATCTTCATCAGATATATAGCTATTAATAAATTTATCAACTGTAATCTTATTTAATTTTTCGAACTTCTTTCCAGTAAATTTAATACCGCCTTTTTCATTTATAATTTCAACGATATTCTTAATTACTTCTTCGCCAAGCGGATTAGCAGAACTTGCACCAGCTCTTGCTTCATTCAACATATTGATAGAACGTAATAAGCTAGATTTAAATACATTTTTGAACGATTCCGTTGTAGTTTCACCTTCTGTTGTAGCTGGTTCTGTTTCAGTTGCTTCAGGTTCTGTAGATGTTTTTATTTCAGTTTCGCTAAATGAACCAATAAATCTTGCACCTGCTAATAATGAACCTAAACCGCAATTAGTAAATAACTTTTCTGGAACAAGCTTTAATTCTAATTCCTTAGTAATAAAGCCTAATTTTTCTTCATACTTATCAGAGAAGAGAGCAATCAAATTACTTGGATTACATAATTCCTTAATCTTGCTAACGTCACCACTTGTGAATTTAACTCTTTCAGGAGCACCATTATTAAATTCAAAGAATTTAGTGAGATTTTCAATATTAGAAATCTTTTCCTTAATAAACTTACAAGATTCTTCTTTGCGAGAGTAGAAATTAATTGTAGTCTTGTCTGGAATAGAAATACCTTCGAAATTATCACTAGTCTTAGCTGCATTTATAACTCTGTCAATAAATGAGCTAACCGCTGCTCTATTATCTTCCTTAGAAATAGCAGTAATAAAGTCAGTCTTTATTGTAGCACTAAATTTATACAATTCAAGAATGTCTTTATACTTTTCTTTAATCAATTTAATAACATGTGCTCTAGCAAATAAGGTATTCTTAAAGAATTCTGTCATTGCTTCATCACTACCATCACCTGGGTATTTCAACTCTAATCCATCAACCTTACCAAGTAACTGATAATGTTGAGACATCTTCTTGTCATATTTCTTACGTTCCTTTGCACCTTCTGGACCAGTCTGATTCATCTTTTCAGCAAGATCTTCAGCAGTATCTTTATCCTTGAAATAAAGGTTAAGTCCATAAGTCTTTGTTGGAATAAAACCAATATAATCACTGATCTTAGCAACTTGCTTTAGTGCATCACCCAATTCATTATTAATTTTCTTAGCAATAGCAGTATAGCATTCATCAATATTATGAATCTTGTCGCTATTTACGATTTCTCTGATTAATTCATCATCAATCTTCAATGGAACCATGTAAACAGAAACTAAGTTACCACGTTCAGACTTTTCGTAAATTTCCTTCAACTGTTTTTCAACCTTACCACTTAATTCAGCGACAGTAGAATCAACAATTTTGTATTTATCAATGTCTGCTATCATATCATCAAAATTAGGTTCTTTAGTCATGAACAACTTATAAAGGACACTTCCTTTGCGGTCTTCTACAATATCGTTCTTATAATATGTTTCAGGCACAATATCAAGCTTCTTGCTTAGAAGAGCAATTTCTGGATCACGTTTTACAGAGTCAATAAAACGTTCAGCATAAGCTTTAGGATTAGATTTAGGTCCTTTAAAGAAAACAAACTCTAATTCTGTAGTTCCGCTTTGATTAATTGCTGCTAATGCAGAACCAGCATCTTGGAAAATTAAATCTTTAGAAATTCTACGACACGCAAAAATCATATCAAATATGAGTTTAGCAACTCTACCACGTAAATCTTTCTTAAATCCTTCTGCACCCTTATCAGCTAATGTCTTAGCTGCAGCAGCAGCAGTTGTAGAACCAGATTCAAGTGCATTAATAAGTGATTTTGTCATAATGTCGGCAACTTCTTTGTCACCAAAATTGATAGTTACACCATAACACTGATATTTCTTATTATCACCAAAAAGTTTTTCGCTAAGTATTTCTTCAGAAGGAGATCTTGAATACTTATTTTCAGCCGCTTGCTGATTCAAGTATGATTTAAATGTGCCTTTCATTATATTTCCTTTAAAGTTTTATTTTTATATTATTTATAATAAAAAACCAGCATTCAACATGCTGGTCATTTACTATTCATATCTGAGTTTTTGCTCTCTTTCTAATCGCTGCGTAAATACTGCACGATTTTTATCAATCCAGTTGATAATATCCAAGAAAGCCTGCTTTAAAGTGAAAGGTTCTACCAATGTTCCCTTTGGCAAGTCTTCATCTCTAATATCCATTGCCCAAGAACCTGAATCAAATCTGAATTTTCTCTTATCAATCTGGTCCCTGTAATATCTGCACTGGTCGATAGCCCAATCTGGATAACGTTTGACTGTATCAACACAATGCTTCAGCAAAGGGTTATAATTTGGATTATCCATCAAGCTTTCAATACTTCTGCTTGTAATACCCTGGTTAATTACGTAAAATCTGACGATTTGTACTACTGGTCTAATCATATATACCTCACTTATAAAAAATAAATATACGCATGGTCTAAAAGCCATGCGTCTTGTTCAATGTTATAAAGTATATATAATTTTTGGAAAATGAAATTTGTAATTATCCGTAAGTAGATCTCATAAGATTAAATTCACGTTTTAATGCATCATAAGCAATTTCTAATTCTTTTAAATCACCTAATATGTATTTTTCGTTATCCCATTCAATAAAAGATTCGCCAAACCATGTATCATCTCGTTGATGTCGAGTATTATCAAATTTCCAGATATTTGGAAATACTATATGACCAGTCATATGATGTGGCATTCTACCAATACGTGGTTTCTGCGTTGTCCAACACCAATATTCATCAATATATAAACAAATTGCAGGAATTATAATTCCTTTATATTCTTTATACCATTCTTCAAAATAATCTGAATTTACTACCCAATCATTAAGCTCTGATATTTTTTCTTCTTTAATTTCAATATTTCTAGTACTATATCTACAAACACCTAACGTTGGATAATATTTGGCATATATTGAAAAATCTGAAGGATCTCCGCCTTCAGTATCACTTAAATGCCAAGGAATACCAAATGTATTTTCATTACTATAATCTCTATATGTATGCCATTGTCCACCATGATTATGATGAATAATTAAATATGGCATTGGACCATTAACATCTTGGCTACGTTCCATTTCTCTAACATATTCATCTTCTTTAGTATGAGTGCGAATAGGTGTTTTATATGGATTATAGTCTCTAAAACAACAATCATAAGACATTATTCTTACTCTACCTTTATTTTAACGGTTTTCTCAACATATTCAACGTTTGCCTTCTTATATGCACGATACTTTTTCCAGTAATCCTTTGTATCTTCAAATAATACATAGTACCAGCCACGCTTGTCCAGTTCAATTTGCAATGCATACATTTCGTTTTGGACCTTTTTACTAGCCCAACCCCAACCGCGTTCACGATATTTGTCTTCAATGGCATAGACTTTATCCCATAGTTCCTTGTCTTTGCCAGTCAAGTCTTTAATATAGAATTCTTCTTCGTAATCGGTATCATGGAAGGTGTAATTTGCTACAGCAGAGATATGATGATCACTCATTTCTCGACCATTATGCTTATGGACATATTCAAACTCATACCAATAATTCTTTGGTAATGCCTTATCAAAATCCTCCCTAATCGGCTTTTCATCCATATAATGCTTTGCTGATTGGATAGAAGAATAACCCATGCCAGCTTTGTCTAAGCTAACACCTTTATACATTGGAAAAATACGTTTCATTAGAAAGCTGCCTTAAAATTATAAACTGGTTTAATAATCTTTTCAATAGAACAAGTAGGTTCAATATTTGCTATAATTTCATCCATCGGCTTATATGCCATAGGAGACTCATCAATCGTTGCAGAACTGACGCAGGATGTGAAAATTCCTTTCATAGCATCTTTATACTCCTTCATAGAAATTGAGTTCTTAGCATCGCTTCTGGTCATTAAACGACCTGCACCATGAGGAGCACTGAAATTCCAATCCGGATTTCCCTTACCTACACAAATCAAAGAACCGTCTCTCATATTCATAGGAATAATTACACGTTCTCCTTCTTGTGCAGAAATAGAACCTTTACGAAGAATCATATTCTTAAGGTCAATATAATTATGGATAGTTTCAAACTTTTCCAAAACCTTAAATCCCATTTCTTTAACGATTACATCAAGCATTGCAGCACGATTCATAACTGCAAACTGTTGGACAATTTCCATATCATGCAAATAACCTTGCATGTGTTCACCTGTCAAATAAGACAAATTCTTAGGAACAGAAAAATGGTCATAATCTTTCATCAATTCCTTGATTTCTGCATCTGTCTTACCTTGACTCTTATACTTAGAAATTTCTGCACCACGAATAGCTGTCAGGTCAGCACAATCCTTAATTGCAATATTTTGCCAATATTCACAAGTAGCAACACCTAAGTGACGAGAACCAGAATGAATAACAATATAAAAATTTCCTTCATCATCCTTATCGCATTCAATGAAATGATTGCCCCCGCCAAGTGACCCTATAGATAAAAGTTCTTCTCTACGAACATCAGCAATGAGTTCTTCGAATTTTTCATCAAATTCATTACCAAAACGGTGACGGTTTGCTCTGTGTTCTTTACCTGATGGGATTTTTTCTTTGATTACTTTATCAAGTTTACCAAATTCAATAAACTTTGCCTTAATCTTAGCAACAAGCATTCCACAACCAATATCGACACCGACAAGATTAGGAACAACCTTATCTTTAATGGTCATTGTAGTTCCAACGGTGCAATCTTTACCAGCATGAACGTCTGGCATGATTCTTACTTGAACATCTCTTGCCCAACATTGACACATCATATTCAAAATCTGTGAATATGCAGCACTATCAATATTATCTGTAAAAACTTTTGCTGTATTATATTTGCCTTGAATATCAACCATAATTAAACAACCCTGTGGGTTTCGCTCCACTCTAAGAAATACTTTTTAATTGTTTCTGATGCACTTTGAGCCATTGCTTCTGCATCTCGCCATGTATAGTTTTCACCTATACGTTCATAATGAAAACCTGTTTTACATGTATCATAATCATGAAAATAATTATATACATAGGCGACAAAAAAGCCGCCTTCATGTTTAATCTTATATTTACCTACTTTTGCGATAGATCTATCCCATGCCATATCATAGAAAAAGATATAAGCAAATGTTCCACCAAAAAGTAGAATCAAAAAAATCAAGAAAATAATAAAACTACCGAACATCTTTTTTGTTCTCCTTCTTTGTTTCCCTTTCATCATACTGAAATTCTTTCCAGACTTCTGGTGGTTTTTCATCAGTAAAATGATCAAGAATACCGACTATAATGCCGATAACAATAATTACACCTATAAAGAATATACCTGCAGAAGCTCCTGGTGCTAAGAAACCAGAAACGATTGCATCCGGAGAATCTCCGGCATATTGCGCTGCTAATATTTTTAATCTAGTTGCATTATCCATAATCTATAATATAGTAAAATAGTCTTGATTTGTAAATAGAAAAACCTGTGACTGAAATCACAGGTTTGTGTAAAAAATATTTAATGGGGGAGATATTCTTAAGCGCAGAACTATCACGTTGCGGACTACTCCTTTACGCTGCCAGGAATTTAACCCGTTTTCTTCTCCTTACTTAAATATTTTAGAGGCGGTGGTAGGATTCGAACCCACGGAGGGCTATTAACCCTCTGATGCTTTCAAGGCAACCGCCATAATCCACTCGGCCACACCGCCAAAAATGGTTTCTTGAGCTAGTTAGGCCCTTGTCTTGGTAGACCATTCCAGAAACCGGGATGACTTCGTTTGAACTCCATTTTACGAAGCCGAAGGCAACTAGAGTTTCACCCTTTAAGAACTACTTATTAGGATCACTAGATACATTTTCGATTTCGGTCAGTCCCCACCGGGCTCCGCATCTAACCATAGTCTGTACAAACCATGAATTATATACTTTATCGAGAAGTATATTAGCCGAGGATGAGAGGCTCGAACTCCCATACAGTTTCCCACGTCTGATTTCTAATCAGGTGCCCCACCAATTGGGCGAATCCTCGAAAAGTGGTTCATAGTTACCAGTGAACCGTGCTGTATAAGTTTCCCCTATACTGAAACTTACAAACCCTAGACCTTATCTTCGACGTTGCGCACCGTATATAGGAGCCGCCAGTCCGTTCTGCTTCCTATAGTTTCCCTTTTTAGTCCCGGTGGTAGGATTCGAACCTACGACCTTCTCCGTATGAAGGAGCTGCTCTACCAACTGAGCTACACCGGAAAAATGACTTTTTGACGCGTACTAAGTCTAAAAGCGCAATAGCGAGAAGTAATTAGTCTGATTTCAAGTCGGATGCCCACTGGGCGTATAGGAACTTCTTATGCTATTTAGTAGCGGGGGTCGGACTCGAACCGACGACTTCAAGGTTATGGGCCTTGCTTGCTAGCCACTGCATCACCCCGCGATAAAACACGACAACGGTTTTTACCGAAGATACCGCTAAACTTCAGTGGCCTACCACCTTGTTCACCTCGTCAAACACGACCACTGTTTAAGATTCCTCTTTCTCGCACAGCGTCAGAAGCGAATTTAGTGGGTATGGGTGGATTCGAACCACCAAAGGCGTAGCCGCGGGTTTTACAGACCCGAGAAGATCTCCAACTCTTCAGCATACCCAAATGTTAGTGACAGCTGTAGGACTCGAACCTACGGAAGCCCGTTAGGGCGGGAGGGTTACAGCCTCCAGGAATTGCCGCTATCCGAAACTGCCAAAATTTTCCTGGACTTTCACCAGGTGTTTCCTTAGTCAATCCTATACAACATTTGTCTCAAGGGACCAAGGAATCTATTGTGCGGAGTAATATAATAAAATTATTATCGTTTGTAAATAGCTTTATAAAATAAAAAATGTCGCAGTTTCCTGCGACAAATAAAGCTTAAGTTTGATAATAAACTTTACTTGCCGCTATACCCCATCATATAATAGGAATAACCGAACATGGAGTTCGATGAGATTACAAATGATGTATAATGTACGTTTTGCATTGTTATTCCTTATTTTATATTATATATAAAAATTATTTTTTGTTTTTCGCTAAAAACTATCTCTGATAGTAATTTCTTGACTCTCTAATTTTTCATCACCCGTATAATTGAATTTAACTCTTACTACTTTCAAATTCCATGCTTCTGCAATATCATTGATAGTATCAAAATCTTTAAAGCTAGAAATTGCAGTTAACAATTCTTGTGGTAAGCCTTTTGACGATTCATTTATTACGTTGATATTCATGTGTTATAATATAGTAATTTATTTCTATCTTGTAAACCCCTATTTTTCAATTAATTCATCATAACTACGAGCTAAAGCATTATGGTCAATACTGGATTTTTCGTCTTTATGCAATTCTTCATAAACGACAATACCATTTCTTGGACCACAGTCAACTCCAAGTTTTTTCTTGATAAGTCTAAGTAATTCCATAGCTTTATCAAAACCAGGAACTAGAATATCTTTATCATTATAACATGACTGAGCACAACCAATAGTAATTTCATTATATAAAGAACTTTTAGCTAATTGTTCAGCATTATATTCGGCAGTTTGCCAATCATGTTTAATAAGCCCAAAAAATGACGGATCTTTTTTATATTGAACAATATAATACTGAATGTCTTTTTTACGACCATTAAAATAATAGTCATATTTAGACTTATAATCAGCTTTAATTACTCTAAATTCCATAAGCACAATTAGTTAAATGTTATAACGATACTGCGGTATCGAACCGCCAGGCAATCCACGCCAACGCCGGGTCGAACGGCTATCATTCCATGACTCAATCGGACTCGAACCGAATTTCAGCACCTTTACTAAGCTATCGTCATTTATAATATAGAAAAAGGATTGATGTTTGTCAACCCTTTTAGTGGCCTGAGAGGGATTCGAACCCACACGCCCTTTCGGACCGATGCTTCTAAGGCACCGTTGTCTCGCCAGTTCCAGCACCAGGCCATATTTTAGATTAGCGGAGTTGGAAGGATTCGAACCTTCGGGACGCTATTCGCGTCCAGCACCTTAGCAGGGTGCCCACATAAGCCACTCGTGCACAACTCCAGATTTAGAGCTATCTGCAGGATTCGAACCTGCGACGGGGATTTCTCCACAGCGGTTTTGCAGACCGCTACCTTCGACCACTCGGTTACAAGACAGCTTGAATTTAGTTGCCGGTACTCGTTTCGAACGAATACTAAATGCTTCAGAGGCACTTGTGCTACCATTACACCAACCGGCAATATCCTTAGGGAGAGACTCGAACTCTCACGCCTTGCGGCGGGGGTTTTTGAGGCCCCTGCGTCTACCAGTTCCGCCACCTAAGGTTATATCGTCAGAGAGGGACTCGAACCCTCACGTCCTTGCGGACACAAGGCTCTCAACCTTGCGCGTCTACCAATTCCGCCATCTGACGTTATATATCGGCCTGGAGGGACTCGAACCCACACGCCGGCACCCCGGCGACTGATCTTAAGTCAGTTGTGTCTACCAATTCCACCACAAGCCGTTTACAGCCCTACTCCGATTCGAACAGAGAACCCGAGATTTGGAGTCACGTCGGTTACCAATTACCACATAGAGCTATATAAAAAATTAAGGTCCCTAACTTTCGTAGGAACCTTAAAAATTCTATCTAATACAGATTAAAACTATTTAGTCCCTACAGGTACACTACTAAGCAAGCACCAGCTGAGTAAGCTGCTACTGAGTAACTGACACTGTAAACTTAGAGACTTCATTTGTTTCAATCCTTTATAATTATATATAAATTTTTTTTCCTAAAAGTTGTTTTTGTTTTTTACGTTGTTAAATATAGTAAATTCTATTTCAGTTGTAAACCCCTAAAATAAAATTATTTTCCTTTATATTCTCGCCAAGTCGGTAACTTAGCTTTACTAGTTAAATGGAACGTCTGACACAATGGACAAAAGTAAATTCTTTGCTCATGTCTATTATGGTCGTTCTTCAATCGACTAGCAGCTTCACACTTATATAATGCAAACTGTGCATCGATTTTTGTCTTATAGCAGATTTTACCGCATTCACATTTTTCATATGTATTTTTCATAATTAACTCCTCTTGAGTTGAACATGTAAATGCTCGTTAGCTGTTCCTGCATCTTCGTGTAATACAGTATAACTATTGCCAAGTGTTACCTTGATTGCATCAATGATATTCTTTTTAGTAGCTTTATCTAAATCTTTAATTCGAATATCAATCGCTTTACCTTGATAATGTGCTGAATTTTTAGAATGACCAATATAATCATTTGCACTTGTAATCAATGGCATATATTTTGGGTCATTTAAAATCTTCCTGTAAACTTCAATGATTTCATATAATGCAGTATCAATTTCAGAAACAACTGTCATATTGACACCTTCTTTCTGCTTGACATTCTTAATTACATAGTCATGTATATTGAATTTCTCAGAAACCTTTGTCAATTCATCTTTGATTTCTTCAGACACCTTTATTGCGGTTTCATTCTTCTGGTAGAACTTACTGAAGTAAATGTCAAATCCGACACAAGTACAGAAAGTTAAGGATCCAAGGATAATCAGAAACTGCTTCATATGTTTCATAATGAACTTAATTCCAAAATATGAAATTATGAGAACAAGACCTGAAATAATAAATGCTTTAACAAGAATAATACCCATTTATTCTCCTTTTAAAATGGTTTTCTTGTTTTTAAATATAGCAAAACAACGGGTTTTTGTCAATACCCGTTAGAACTCATCAATATATACGCCTGTTTCCTTAGAAGGGTCATACATGACGTTTATATTGTTATATGGATCTGGATTCGCCTTTGCACTATTATTGACCATATCATTAGTAGCCAAAATATCTTTAATTTGATATTGACTTGGTAATGAATCTGGTGCAACTTTATAAATTGGATCATTCGGATCCGATAATGTCGGAGAATCCGCAGAAATTGTATACTTATTATCTTTGTAAACTTTTAAAGTAAAAGTATATGTATGCGGTTTTAAACCGAATGCCTGTTCATAATATTTTACGTCTACGATTCTATAGAAATAATCATTTGCAGGAATATAAATTATATCGCCAATAGAAGGTGGTTGTTCTTCATATACTTCTGGAGTATTCTTATCAACACCACCATATGTTGAATAATAATTGAATGCGTCGATACTTGCAAACATAGTTACAGTATCTTCGCCCCAAATTCCCTGTAATTGATAGCTTCTTACATTAGGAGGTAACTGTTCGACATATCCGTTAAAATACCAGCTTCTGAGAATCATTCTCAACTGGTCTTCGCCATAAAGCTTGTCTCTAAGTAAATCTTCCGTTACACGATAATAGACACACTTGAGTCCAAATGTGTCATATGCGTCAATAACAATACTATCCGCAGTATCGGTTTCGTTAGTACAAACTATATTATTTCCATCGCTTAGCGGATTTGTTAACCCTTTAAGTGTTCCACATAACCATGGATATGCATCTGTATTTTTTACCTCAGCTACCATGTATTATTTATAGTAAGCTTTCAGTCTTCAACCTAAGATGCTTGTAATAATCCTTAGTTCTATTGATTTCTTTTTGTCTATCAATAGCTGCTTGATATGTGGCAGTATAGAAGGTTTTACCTAAAATTTCTGTATTTTCTGGTGTTAATGTATCTGCAACAGAATTGACATTTACAGTTCTCTTAGTAATACCATCATCAATAACAGCAATATAGTCAATTTTGACTTTCTTTGCACGTTCAAGTTCTGCCTTAAGACTATCTTCTCTTAACAATTCAGCCCTGATAGAATCTCTAACATGAATATACTGAGCCAGACTGTCACGAATACGTTGTCTATTTCTTTCCTGTTCTTCTAATGTTGCAATACGTCTTGCTTCCATTAAAGAATCGAATTTTGCGATCAATTCTGGATTTCCTTCTACATGTTTATTCAAGAATTTAGAGAACGTGGTAGGAATATCTTGTTTTGGTTCATGCTGAACAACAGTAACAGTTGTTGTTGCATTAACTTTACGTTCTGAAATATCAATATTGGTCATAAACAAAGTTACACCCATAAGGCAAACAAAGACGACCATAGCGATGAATGTATTTATTTGCATAGCTTTACCATATCTTACAATGAACTTATAACCAAAGTTCGGTTTTCCATAATGAGGTTTTTCTGGTGGAATATAAGGTTTTACTTCTGGTTCATCTGGAACATCAGACTTTACATACGTATTTACAACAGGATAACCATCTGAAAGATTTTCAGCATAATCATATTTCTTAGTTTTGTTCATTTACAATCCTCTTTGTGTAATATTCCTTATTGTTATCAATTTCGTTTTGTCTATCTCTTGCTGCTGTATAAGCAAGTTCACCAAAAGAATTACCAAGTAATGTCATATCTTCTGGAGAAAGAGAATCAGTTATAGTATTAACTACTACTTGTCGAGAAGTAACACCATCATCGATAAATGCAATATAGTCAACTTTAATTTTATGTTCTTTTGCAAGTTCAGCGTTGATGCTATCTTGAATTCGATATTCATTCATTAAGCTATCATATAGAAATTCATAACGTGCTATACTGTCGGCAACAAACTTCTGTCTTGCTTCCGCTCGTTTTGCTTCTTCTTCAGCTCTTACTCTATCATTTGCATCCTTACAACGTTGACAACCTGCACAAAGACATGCATTACCAAATGACTTGTCTCTATCTAAATCTATTTGGGTAAATCCAAAATACATTAAACCTAAAAAGATTGCCATGCATATAATAACTGAAGCACCAAGAATTGCATATGCAGTTTTTGACAATTCTGTATCACCAATATAATGATCACCGTCATACGATGAGCCTATACTGACAACGTATGGGTGATGCTCTTGATTATCCATTAGTTATCATCCTCTATAAAAGAAATGTTTACTGGAGTAAAATCTTCTTCCTTACCTACATCGACAAACTTAGCATTTCTCCAATAACGTTCATTATGGTCAATTTCTTTCTGTCTCAAAGCAATCATCTTATGTGTTGCTTCTCTGATAGACCTATTAACCATTTCTGTATCTTTGTGAGTAATAGAATCGGTTACTACTTTGGATGCAACAATTCGTCTTGTAACACCGTCATTGATAACAGTATACATTTCAATAGTTACAGGCATAGAAAACTTACGGTCTTCTACAATTTCTTTCTGAAATGTAGGTTTATGCCAAATTTCACCTATAAAATAAAACGATGCACAACCTGCCAAGAAAACAATCACTGTTAAATATTTTTTAAGTAGTTCTTCCATAGATTACTCCAAAGAAATGAAGTTGTCAGTCTTAATCTTAGAAACTCTATAATAAGTTTTAGAAGTATCAATTTCAGTCTGTCTGTCCTTAGCCATATTTGTAGCCATTACAGTAATAGTTTTAGTCAAATGCTTCATGTCTGATTCTTTGATCGTATCTAACACTGCCGCAGTCTGAACTTTTCTTGTAGTAATACCATCTTCGATAACGGCTACAAGTTCAATCTGAACTTTCTTTTCTTTTGGCAATTCAGCAATAAGACTATCACGCTTAATTGTTACTTGTGCAATAGAATCAGCACGATGATTCAAATCCGTTGCATAAATAGAATCTGCCAAAGCCTTTACATCAAGTGAATCCTTTGTTCCATCTTCAAAGACCGACATACTGTCAATAGCCAAAGCCATTGCTTGTGCCCTAGAATATGGATTCTTTGTAATGGTCTTAGTAACATTTGTTTCCATTGCCTCTGCAGAACGTTCGTCTAACCATGCTTGATAACGATGCATCAAATTAGAAGCAATAATTCCCAAACTAATAACAAATGCGATAGACACAAGTAATGCCATGATTCCAATTTTAGCATCTGTCCAAAACGGCTTCTTAATTTGCTTTTCTACTACCTTAATTTCGTCTTCGAAAACAATCTTAGGACGTTGCTCCTCAGGAATACTTCCAAAACGCTTTTTCCATTCAGCATCCAGTTTTTCTTCACGTTTCTTCTTGCGTTCTTCTTCACTAATTGGATTATGCAGGAAATTTTCTGATTCTACAGTTTCATATACTGCAGGATTAATAAACTGTAAAGTATATCCTTCGAATGCATGAGACAATTTGAATCCAGCGTCTTCTACACCAAATGCTGCTCCAGTAACACTTTTTTCAAATGAAACTGTATCACTGACGATAATAATGTGCTTATCGTCCTTGAACATGTCCATATAGCCCTTACAGATACCAGAACGAATACGAGAAGGAATTGTAGTCCAGTCATACTCAAAAATGGTCTTATTGCTCATAAGGACTACAGGAGCTGTTTTCTTTTCATCATAATAACCAAGAACATTGACGTCTTTAAATGCGTCAATACCGGTTACAGTATAAGTCCAATCATACATTGCTCCTGCTGGATTTCGTTCTGCTGTAACTTTGATTGTAAGATACTTATATTTTAAGCAACTGTTATTATCAACCATATATTAGTCCTTGATTAATGAATCATACTCTTCTGAAAGTTCATTACTTGTTTTCTTTTTTACTGGATCTGGAAAAACTTGTTTTGTAATACCGTTAACGATTGCATTAAAAATAGCAATAATTATAATAAACGGCAATGCTACAGCCATGATACCACACGAGAATAAGTGTAAGAACAAAATTATTGACAGTTTAAGTGTAAATCGTTTATCTTCGAGGTCAAGTTTATCATACTTAAATCGGTTAAGATGTGGTTTAGAATTTGAAAGATAATATCCCAAACCAAAAGTTAACCAATAGGTCAATGTAGAAACGCCCCAAGAAATAGTAACTGGATTAAATCCAATTTTAAAAATAGCATATATCCAAAGAAAAGGAGATGCAAGCTCAGCAAGCAGCAAAATCATGAAAATGGCTTCGAAAAAAGTAAAACTATCCGAAGAACTTTCATCATAGAAGAAATGAATTGTGTATTCCTGAAATTTCTTAAACATTATTATTCCTAAAAAAATCAGATAAGATAATATTCTTAACATATAATATAGTAAAAATAGCTATATTTGTAAATAGACGGTTTTATAAATAAACCGTTCAGGTTTCCAAAAACGTATTGTCAGACGACAGTGCAGTACGCCATAGGGGCGGAAGGGTTTTCCTTCAAAAACCCATAGCGGAGGAACATGAGATGTCATGAGACATGGATTATCCGAAGGTAAACATTAAAAATTAAAGAAGACAAAATGAATAAAAAAGAAATAAGCATTTTAAAGAAATGTTCAAAAAGTGTTTTACAATTTTCACGTTATGTAAAAATATTAACTGATCATGGTTTAGATAATTTCGAACCATATTCCTTTCAGAAAAAATTACTTAAAAAATTTTTTGACGGATTAAAACCAGAAAGTATGGGACGAAGAAATCAAATTGTTTTAGCACCAAGACAATGTGGAAAAACTACAATTATTGCAATTTATGCTCTTTGGTATATAATTTTTAATCCAGACAAATCAGTTGCAATAATGAGTCATAAATTAGATGCTGCAAAAGAAATTTTACATAAAATAAGGGAAATATACTGTAATCTCCCAGAATTTATGAGACCATTTGCAACAACTAATTGTAACGAAAGACTACAATTTGAAAATCATTCTTATATAATTGCAGTTTCTTGCTCTAGTAGTGCAGTTAGAGGACGTACTATAGATTTATTAATATTAGATGAAGCAGCATTTATGAGAAAGTCTGATTTTGATAATTTCTTAATGTCTGTATTTCCTACGCAAGCTAGCAGACGAGATGCTCAAATGATTTTAATCTCTACACCACATGGTATTGATCATGGATTCTATGAAATCTGGAAACGTGCTATCAATGGTGAAAATTCATTTATTCCTTCTAAAATTCGATGGGATTGTGTTCCGCACAGAAATGAAGAATGGAAAGAACGAGTAATCAGAGAATGTGGTGATATATTTTTTAGACAAGAATATGCAGTAGAATTTATAGGAAGTAAATAAAAGAAAAGCGGGTTAAAAACCCGCTATTTTTATTTAATTACCACAAAGTAATCAAGAAGGTCAGTTTTATCAGCGCCTTCTAATTTTATAATTCCTTTAGGAACTGATTTCAATGATTGTCTTAATTCCATCGCTTCAGCTTGTTTTATTTGTTCAGTACTCCACCAGTTATCTAATTCTCGTTCTTTTTTCTTAAGAAACCGTGAATTATACCTGCAGCCAAAGTCTCCATTTTTATCTTCAGTTATCATGTCTTCAGCATTACTACCAAAGATACCACAGGTCCAATCACTTTCATCCCAGGAATCTACATAACAGTATCGACAATTACAACACCGCATTATTTTTTCTTCTTTTTAGCTTTCTTCTTTTCTAATTCTTCTTCATATTTCTTAAGAATATTCAAACGGCTTCGAACTTTACCTCTTTTACTTCTTTCAAGTTCCAAATTTTCAAGTGCACTGACTACATGATAATAATCATCATCGTTATTTTGTTCAAACTGCTTTAAATTCAAACCAGCATCGAGACACTTGATCATTTCCTTAAAATCTGCGTCAATATAATTAAACATAATAAATTGAACAGCAGGTGTAGTAAAATAATGTTTGGTCGTTTTTTCATTTGCACAAAACTGATTAATATTATACATCGGAACTAATCCGTTTTTTGCGTCTTCAATGAAACCACCGTTTTTCTTTTTCAACTTACATACATGAAAAGCAAATTCTTTTTCACCAAGCTTACCAATAAAGCTATAATCATCACGAACTGGATTGTAAGCATCTCCTAAACGTGCCTTTGCTTCTTCTTTCGGTTCTTTTTTGTATTCTTCTAAAATTTCAAAACCGTGTTTTCTAACAACGTTTTTGACTTCATTAATTTCTTCGTCAGTAAAACGGATTTCTTCTTCATAAACATGGTCAAGTGCAGCAAAGACTTGTCCAATTCCTTGATCACCAGTTCCATAAAGGTCTTCATAGAACGTTTTAATCTTTTCTTGATTAAACATAGCAGGATTAATTTCTGCTGCTTTTTTGAGTTCTTCTAACAATTCGTTTGCGTATTCTTTCGATACTAATGCACCCATGATTTACTCCTTTACTTTGTGGAAAAAATTATAGACTGGCATAAATTCATTAATTTCGCATGTATAGCCGATACGGGCAGGATTTACTGCGTTGATACATTGAGCGCGAAAAGCATCCCGTGAGGCATAGGGATTGGAATCGATATATATAACCTTATAGCGATCGCCTTCGTTGAATTTGACTGGACGGCAGGTTACGGCATTGAGATAACCGTTGCTTACTTCGATGATATCACCGGTATTAAATGGACAAGTATTCATAGTAGTTCCTATAGTCTTTATATTAAATATAATAAAAGAGTTGACTCTCGTCAACCTTTTAACTCATTCCATCTTGTTGTCAGTAAATCACCATAGGTTTCAGCACTCATTGAGTAACTACCGCAACTAAACGCATCATTTATTTCTATTAAAGCAGTCTCGCCAGTATCTAAAACTCCTACATCCAAGCAATATGCCTTAGGAGAATCTGTCCACTCGTCAATCATATTTTGGACAACCGATTTATCTACCTGTATATCTGGATTTCCAAAATAATTACAATAATCTCTAGGAATTTTGTTAATTACAGGAATACGATATTCTGTAACCCATTTAACTGGTTCTGAACAGATAATATTTGTTCCATCTGCAGCACCATCAGTAAGAAACCAGTCATCTCTTGAATTTAATAAAAATCCAGTAAATTTCTTTAATTTATCTTTTGGTTTTATAAAAATTGGATTAATTAAATATTCATTAAATACTTTATCTTTTATATAGCCAAGTTTTGTTTCCCAAATTTTACGATAAAGATATTTTCTTAATTGTTCTGGATAATCGTCATGTTTATATTCGATACCCAGTTTTTTCATTGCTGAAAACATGACTGGAATAACCCCGGCAATAAAATCATCTTTTGTAATACTAAATCTATTTTGTATAAAATGTTTTTTATAGAATGTAGTATAATTGCCGACTCCAAAATAGTCGGCAAGTTTTTGCTCGTCACTACCGAGCTTACCTTTATCATTTAATTCTATATAATTCATTAGAGCGGCTATCGGGGTACGATCCCGAAACTACAGTTTGGAAGACTATCGTGTTGCCAGTTACACCATAGCCGCATATTTTAGTCCGCCAGCCGAGATTTGAACCCGAACCAACTCCGTCACAGGGAGTTATGCTACCAATTACACCACTGAGGGGATAAAAATTTTAGAGCGTCTATCGGGATTCGAACCCGAGACACAACCATGGCAAGGTTATATGTTACCACTACACCATAAACGCATATTTTAGAGCGGTAGATGGGACTTGAACCCACAACCTATTCCATGGCAAGGAATCGCACTACCAGTTGTGCTACTACCGCATAAATGCTGGTTTTTTATCTGCCCGGTGTCGGACACGAGAAGCCAGCAAAACTCCCACCGCATAAATGATGTTGCGCCAACGGTTACATCTACCGGCCTTCGTAAAATCCATCTGCGCTTGTCAAAAACAGAAGGCTAGTTTCGTACCCCAGGAAGGACTCGAACCTTCAACCCACGGATTAAGAGTCCGCTGCGCTACCAATTGCGCCACTGGGGCATTTCGTACCCCACCAAGGACTTGAACCTTGAACTCCCTGCTTAAGAGGCAGGTACTCTAACCAAATTGAGTTAGTGAGGCATAAATGTAAATTTTCTTTAGTACACCAGACAGGGTTCGAACCTGCATTTTCAGCTCCAGTTACGTGTACCTGATTCGTAGTCAGGCTCGGCTACTGGTGTATAATTCGCGGGACCGAAGGGACTTGAACCCTCAACCTCCGAAGTGACAGTCCGGTGCTCTAACCAAAATTGAGCTACGGCCCCGAATTAATAGCGAGAAGTATGTTACTTCAATATTTTGGCGAAATAGAATAGGAACTTCATATGCTATTAGCGGTCTCAACGGGTCACGATCCCGTACCTCCAGCGTGACAGGCTGGTGTCCATCCATTAAACGATAAGACCAAATAAAAAAAATTCCTGTTTTTACACAGGAATCATTTTTATAAACTCTTTATATAGTTAATACTAAATGACCCTGTGTCTATATCGATCCTTATCATGCTTGCCGAAACCTCGTCCACCGCGGCGAGTATCAACATCATGCATATCAACTACAAACTTAGTCATTTTCTTAACCTTTATATTATATATAAAAAATTTTTTCCTGTTTTTGTTAAAAAATAGCGAGCAGTAAACTTGATGGAAGGGGAAATCGGACTCGAACCGACGACCTTTCACCTTGCGGTGAACGCTCTAACCAACTAAGCTATTCCTCTGGTTATAGGAACCGCTTTTGCTATTCTTGTTTTGTTTTTTACGTTGTTAAATATAGTAAATTGTTTTGTTCTTGTAAACCCCTAAAAAATAATTTTTTTATCGGACAACCTTTGAAGAAAAGTATTCAGTCAATATCTTCACAGAACTATCATATAATTCTGGATTACTCTGACATGCTGCTTCAAATACAGCTTTCATCAGATTAGTAAATAAATAACTATCTGTGCTGAATTCGACATTTGTAAGATACTGAATCATAGTAGTAATATCCTTACGGCTAGAACCAATCTTATGAGTAATCTTCGAATACATAGCAAACAGTCTGTCTCGTTCTGAATCAATATTTCTTTTTGCTTTCTTCAATGCTCGTTTCAGAGTAAATCCAAAACTAGCAAAAATTACACCTGTTCCATTATCATTGGTATAAATTGAAGCATATGACGATAAATCTTTTGAAACATGTAACGTTGCAACTTTTACGTCATTAACCAAACAGTCAATGTAATAATCTTCTGTTAAAAGACGTTCACCTGTTGATACAGGATTAGCAGGTCGTTCGTTAAACGTGCATTTTCCAAGAATATGATTACATAATTCTCTATACTTAGACGGTTTAATCATCTTATTGCTCCTCAAAATAAACAATTTCAGTATCTTTTAATTTCGAAGCCCAATCAAGCACTTCGTCATGCTGTTCCTTAGTAATAGACTCCTCCACATATAAGAAAAAGTCATCGATTACGTCAGTAATGCTTATATAATAGTGAATTTCATCTGGATCATAATAAGCATCAAAACTTTCCCTAAGATAATCTGGCATTTCTGGCCACATATCTTCAATCTTACATGGAAATACTTTAAAAATAGGAAGATTTTCACATCTTCTCATTAAAGTTTTCCAACGTTCATCTTCACAGAGTTCATCATATGTCATGTTATTTCTCCTTAATCGTTAGCTTCAAGCCAACCTTTATGTCGTGCTACATCATATGTTGCGTTAATAATATCTTCGGTGGTTTCATCATACTTATCTTGAAGCAAAAATTTAATATGGGACAAAAACCACTTTTTTGCTTCTTCATCATCATTATTAGCATGTCTGAGGTTTTCTTCAAGAACCTCTTTAAAATACTGATACATTTATTTACCTAGCCTATCCTGTATATGTTCAATCCATCCAGTAACATGTTGTGGAGTTAAACGACCTTGAAACATTTTCATTATTTCTCTTAAAAGTTCTTTAGGATCTGCCGTTCTCCATTCAGGATGATTATCTAACATAAAATTAAGACAAATCCAATATTCTGAAATTTTATGGACAAGTTGATGTAATCCTTGACCATCAGGATCAAAGTATGAATGTTCAAAATAATGTAGAGCTTCTTTGTCTGTCATTATTTAGCTTCCTTATATGAATAACAAATATCATGACATTCTGGGCAAGAATGTGTATAATGATATTCATTAAGTCCAGTTTGTCTATGTTCACATTTATACTGTAAAACATTAAATTCAGTTCCGCAATTAGCGCAAACAAAATTACGCTTTATTGCAGGTTTTACAATTTCTACTTCGTCATCTTGTTCTTTAACTGGACCAAGACAAGTTATAGATTTAATGTCTCTAAAACGCTTATATTTATTTTTTGCAAAATCAACTATTTCTTGAGTTAATTCATCACCAAGCTTACTTGATACAATTTCTACATTGGCATATTCATCATCCCAATCATCAAATCCCATATAACCATCATAGGTTTGATAATGAACACATACTTTATATTTTTGTTTCATATTAATCCGTTATTTGACATGCAAATCCATCACATGAATGATAACCATCATGCTGATCCATAAATCTGATTTCATATCTTAAGCTTTCAATTTCGTCACCTGCCCATTTTAATGCATTGCAAAGATGTTGACGTTCTGTTTCATTAAGATAAAGTAACCCGCTTTTCTTTAATTTAAGATAAAGATTATTAAGATTTTTTCTATGCCAACCTTCTTGGACTGCTTCCCATTCTTCGTTTGACATATTAAATCTTTCCTGCATTATATGCATCAATAAGTTCAGATGTAGATACACCCCAAGCAAACTGACTTATAACCCAATTAGTTCCCATCTTTTCGTCAATTTCCTTTAAAACCTTATCACGTTCTGCGTCAATTTCAATAATGTTATTACTTGCTTCATCTTCTTTTTTAGTAACTGCTCGCAAAACTTCAGAAAGCGATGCTAACGGGCCATACTCAGCAATAAATTCCATAATTGCCTTATGCTGAGCATTATATTTCATCCACTGATCCCAGTTTTGTTTATAAAGTTCATCTTTCATATTTTTCCTTCCCTGTCATAACGTTAAATTCTTGAATAAGACCACAAAGTTTTTCTCTACGTTCTGCATTTCTTCTTGGTGCATCTTTGATATAACAGTATATGCAAAAACCAGCAATACAAATAGTTCCGAGAATAGATAATAATGTTCCAAGAATCATGTATATCATACACAAGAAAGCGTCTGAAAATTCTTCAAACTTCGTTTTCTTTGCTTGAAAACGTAATATATAGAAGAAATTAAACATTGAACAGACCAATAAAATAATTGGCCATACTGTATTTCCATTAAACATTCTTTATCTCCTGTTTTGTGAAAATGTTGAAATGAAACATAAATTCCATATCATCTGGAATTTCTACACCATATAATGTATCTTCATGTGGAGGTTTTTCAAGGACGCCAAGATATGGTCCATTTCGATAGCAGAATTTTTCATCCATATCATTGGTCGGTTTGAATGGAACTAATACGATACAATATTCTTCATTTGTATCTTTCATTTTTTCTTCTGCATAATGGATTGCCTGAGATGCATTGTCAGAAAAACCGTAACCAGACATTTTAACTTTAAAATTGCAACGATCCCAGAACATCCAATCCCATCCATATAAGTCACCAATATAACTTACGAATGCAAGATCAGTATTGCAATCATCTTTTGTATAAATATCTTCCTTATCTGGAATTTCACTATAAGAGAAAACGTTTTCATCAAAAGCATCTTCCAATTCACATGCTTTTTTGATAGTTTCTTTATCTTCCTCAGTAAAAGGAAAAATTTTATTATAATGAACTAATTTACCCATTATACTTATTCCTATATTGCTTCAATATAAAATATTGCATCATCATCTTGAATAATGAAACGATCAATAGTAAAATTACTACCATAAATAATTTCATCAAGTGCAAAACGATTATTATCTGCCCTGGTATTTCCTGTATTGATAAGATATTTGTTAAATCGTTTAAATATTGGTGAAAATTCTAATAATTCATTGAAATTAGTTTTATCAACATCTAATTCAATTTTTGCATTTTTGTTTACTTTAAAACAAATCATATTAAATAATATAGAAAAAAGGTTGACTTACGTCAACCCTTAGTATAATATGAAATTCTATTCAGATCACTTTCTACTTACTGCCTTATTATAATCATTTGCAGCACTTACAGAATCTAAGTGATACATGACGTATGCTTCACTTGAGTCTTTTAACCATTCTGTCATTTCTCTCATACATGTAACAGATTTAATATCACATTTTGGTTTTTCTTCAATAACACGTTGATATATTGTTTCTGTGTTTGGATTTACTAGTTTACCTGCCCAATCATAACCTATAATAGAAGGAATTGTAAAAAATATACCTGTTAAAAAACAAATTAATCGTTCTTTAAAATTAAAATTTGAACTTGATGAAGAAGGTACTACTCCAAAAAAGAAGCAAATCGCTATTATAAGAGTAAAAAGACTCATAATATAAACTAATATACCACTAATAAAATAAAAAGATGGATTCATAAAAATTCCTTATACTGATATAATAAGATCTTTGTCACCTAATGGACGAACATCAGATTCTTTATAATGAATATATCGTCCATTCTTCAAAAGAACTACAATATATGGCCCACCGTGACCAGTTTCTCTTCTGATCTTCTTAATATCGTTTAAATCATATAATTCATCGCCAAGTTTAATTAATTGCATAATATTCCTTTCCCAAATAATTATTTAAAATATAAAAAAAGGATTGACTTTTGTCAACCCTAATGCAGGTTCTCAGCGAATTTTAGGTCTTGGGGTTCAAACCGCATTTAAGATTATGTTGCCCTGTTCCTTCACCTGCTCCACTAGTCGCACCACGCGGATTTTTAGTCGGCAACATAGGCATCGAACCTACATGTAACCATTTACTCTTTCAACGCCTTATCAGAGCGAGGAGATAGTTGCCGATAATTTTAGTCGGTATCATAGGGATTGAACCTACATGCAACCAGTTACTCTTTCAACGCCTTATCAGAGCGAGGAGATAGATACCGATATTTTTAGTACCCGATATAGGATTTGAACCTATGACTTCCAACTTGTAAGGATGGCACTCTCACCAACTGAGTTAACCGGGTATTTAGTACTCGATAAAGGATTCGAACCTATGACTTACGCTTAGTCAAAGCGTCACTCTGAACCAACTGAGTTAATCGAGCAAATTTTTAGTAGCACTGTCGGGAATCGAACCCGAATTTCCGACTTGAAAGGCCAGCGAACTAACCGTTATTCTACAGTGCCATAGTGGGACCCCTCGGATTCGAACCGAGATCTCCGGATTTTCAGTCCAGTGCATTGACCAACTCTGCCAGAGTCCCATAAATGTAGTAGTTCTATTCAGATTCGAACTGAAGTAAGGCGGCTGAGAACCGACTGTCCTAGGCCACTAGACGATAGAACCATATTTTCTTAAGGATCCAACTGGAATTCAACCAGTCTTTTATCATCTCTTTGATACGTGTCTAAGCAGGCTTCACTTTAGACCCTCAAGATTTTTTTAGTGGAGGCGACTGGAATTGAACCAATCTTGTGAGGAACATTCGTTGCAAAGATTGCGGAAAGTAACCTTTGCCCCCATAGTAGCCCTATTTGGTGTCGAACCAAATTTTCCAGGTTGAAAACCTAGCGTCCTAACCAGCGTAGACGATAGAGCCATATTTTAGTGGACCCGGAGAGAATCGAACTCTTCACAGCCGGCTTGCAAGGCCAGCTCGCCTCCTTGGATCATGCGAGCCCATAATGTTTAGTGGACGAGACGGGATTCGAACCCGTAACCTTCTGCTTGCAAAGCAGTTGCGCTTCCAATTGCGCCACAAGCCCATAATGTTTAGTGCCTCCCCTCAGAATCGGACTGAGCTACTCCGGGCTTCAACCGGGTCCAATCACCAGGTTTGGATTGAAAGGCATATTTTAGTGGACCCGACGGGGAACGATCCCGTAACCTTTAGCTTGCAAAGCTACTGCGCTACCAAATTGCGCCACGAGCCCATTAGTACTCCGTCCCAGATTCGAACTGGGGTTAACCGATAGAAAGTCGGTTGGCTTGAACCACTGGCCGAACGGAGCATATAAAATTAAAGGTCCCTGTTGTGCACAGGAACCGTAAATTCTTCATACCTTAGGTAATTCGTTTACTTGAACCTGTGCACTGAATTGTCAATCGCAAAGACACGTTCTGCAAATACTGCAATACGTTCTGCTGCGAAGGCGACGATTTCAATATTAAAGTTCTTGTTCATTTTATTACCTTTTATATTATATATAAAAATTTTTTTCCTGTTTTTGTTTTTTAATTTATTGTTGCAAAAATTTAAACCCAGCCAATGGACTCCATCCAAAGTTTTACGTCAGCACTGCACCGGGTTTGTTTGATGCATCAATTTTTATGTTTAAAATATAGTAAAAAGATTTTGTTTTGTAAACCCCTTTAAAATATTTTTTTTTTCGGAGGCAAGGTAGGATTCGAACCTACGACACACGCCTTGGAATGGAATAGGAACGTTATATGCATTTCTACGAAACGTAAATACCGTTGCTCTACCACTGAGCTACTTGCCTCATGTTTAAGCGGCGAGACTGGACTCGAACCAGCAACCCAAAGTGTTTCCATTAATAGGAAGCATTGGTGCTAAATAGCGAATACTAAATCTTAGACTTTTGCTCTACCAATTGAGCTACTCACCGCATAAGTGTTAAAGCGGAATGTATAACCGATCGAAAAATAATGTTTTTTAATAGGAACATTCTTTGCTTTAACGGGTTTAAATATAGTAAATTGTTTTAGTCTTGTAAACCCCTATTTTTAATTAAAATGCATTGAAGAATCGACGCAACTTTTCAATCCAGTTCGGAAGAGTCCAATGTGCAACCATCTTTCTACCGTCAGATAAGATAGTTGTTTTTTGATAAGAGTTATATTGCCAACTGCCATGGTCACTATAGCTAAGTTCAGAATTTTCTTCCTCATTATATCGATACCATGTGTCATGCTTAAAATTACCAGTATGTAAAGGACCAGGCTTATTATAATTACTTTCATTATGCATACGAATTACTCTGTCCTTATCGTCATAATAATAATATGTAATATCAGTAGACTTTTCAGTGCCATATTCTGTGTTCATATAGAATATACGCTTTACTCTCCTGTTCTTATCATCATATTGATTGATTTCTCTAAAGAACTCCTTTACCTTATCACCAACCATTTCTGTAGCTTCATGCAATACTTGATTATTATTTCCATCATAAGTATTTACTGCATGATATACACAATTTTCTGACGGTGTAGTAATTGTTTCTTCAATTACATTACCATGATCATCTTTGACTGTATCTGATTTTTGTCTTGGACAAACCTTAGTAATTCCATTAATAATAGATGTATACGTACCATCGTCATTTGCTACCCACAAATCATCCTTTTCTAAGATACGTTCATTATTAATATAATCAAAACGTCGAGTATGACTTTTACATCTTTCACCGTTTTCATTATATTCATAAGTCGTGCTTTCGATTATTTTACCATTACGTGCATAGAGAGATAAAATTTCTTGACCTTTGTCATTATAACTGAATCTACTTTGACTCTTAAATAGATAATCTTTAATTCGATAATGATCTCCATTTGCATTATAATAATCAACTGAATTCGGTTTGACATGCTTTACTGTATAATTAATAGTTGCACGTTCAATTTTATCGACAATATTTTTAAACATTTATTTTCCCTTTTTCTTTTTAATATAGAAAAAGGATTGACTATTGTCAACCCTATTAGCGCCTCTACCTGGGATCGAACCAAGAAATCCGGGTTACAAAGCCGGTGTTTTACCAATTGAACTATAAAGGCATCTAGCGCCTGGTGAGGGATCCGAACCCCCGACCTGATGATTACTAAACATCTGCTCTTCCAGCTGAGCTAACCAGGCAAATGGCGGGTTGTATTACTTCTGATTACCAATCGGACGCTCTACGAGCCAATAGGAACAACCTATGCCAAATATTTAGTCAGCGTGACAGGATTCGAACCTGCGTGACCACGTTCCCGAAACGTGTGACTGAACCAACTAGCCTACACACTGATTATCACAATTCCACCATCTGGTCAGACTCACTCCAACCGTAACTTCTCTAGCTCCTACTGCTAGTATGTCTCCTGTGTACTTTATCAGGACAGCGGGGCTCGAACCCGCGACCCCTCGGCTCCAGACCGAGCTCTCTACCAACTGAGTTACATCCTGTTATTTTATCAGGGTGACAGGATTCGAACCTGCGTGACCATGACCCCAAATCATGTGACTAACCAACTAGCCTACACCCTGTTAAAGTCACTACTTGGACAACTGGCGGAAAATGCGCACGCTCCGTGAGTGACTTAGCTGGGAAGGTAGGACTCGAACCTACGATTTCTAGGGCATTAACAGTGCCGTGGCATACCAACTTGCCGACAACCCAATAAATTCAAAATAGTAGAGGCACGATCACACGCTCAATGCTTAATTACGTCCTGAAGAGTATCAGACAACGTGCTTGCTATTTTAGCTGGGAAGACTGGACTCGAACCAGTAACCATACCCTTAACAGGGGTCCGCTCTACCTATTTGAGCTACAACCCAATAAGAAAATAAAAAATCCTGTAAGTGTGTATCTTACAGGATTAATTTAAGCTCATTTTTTAGTTATGAAACAAAACTAATCCTGTAGCACTTCAGGGTTATTATTGGTTGGGTTAGTTGTTGTGTTCATGAATAACATAATCATTCTCTCTTTATAATTATATATAAAAAATTTTTTCCTGTTTTCGTTTTTTGTTATGTGTATAATATAGTAAATTATTTTAGGTTTGTAAACCCCTATTTAAAATATTTTTTAAGCCCTGCATAATCTATCGACTTGTTTGATTAAATATGGAATTCTAAAATCACCAGACATATTCTTTACGATTGTTACATAGTCTTTTTCAGAACTTCCATTTACGTATAATGGTTTTACCGCATCTTTTCCACGATATACCAAACCAGCTACTTGTTCACAATCATGGAAATATGTTTTTGCAATGCCGATAACTTCAATATCAATACCTAGTTTCATTAAATGATTTTTAAGTCTTGCACCTAAACCTAAATGGTCCTTACCAAGCATATACAAACCATCTACTATGATAGTATCATATTCAGCTTTTAATGTTTCTAAACCGATTTTATTTTCAATTAAAGACATAATTGCTGGTAATTCTCTTTTATAGAATTCACCTGGGATATATTCGCTAGCAATTGGACTTTCATCAATATATGATTTAGTTTCAACAGTATCATTAAAATCATTAAATTCTAATGCTGCTGTTTTTGCTATATTTGTATCTTCATGATAAGTTACATCAAAAATCAATTTTTTCATTTTAGAAACCTCTTTCTAAAATATACTAAACTATTTTATATTTGTAAATAAAAAATACCCGCATATTTCTATGCAGGTATCTTAGCGATTTATCGCCTGGAGAACACTATTCGTATTTCTTTGCAGCCTTTGCGATATTATACGCAATAATCTTCGTGTCCGGATTAGCGGTCTTGAAGAGCTTGCGAATCAGACTGTCGTTATTCTCAATAAGAATATTGACATCCGCCGTAGTCTTACCCATATCGTAAAGCGTTGACTTGATTTCGAAAACGAACTGCTTGAGTTCGGGTTCGCCCTGATAGATTTCGACATTTTCAGTATTCATTTTATAAACTCCTTGTTAATGTTCAACTTAATAATATCGACGGGTTTAAATATAATAAATTAACACTCACTTGTAAACCCCTACAAGTGAATTTATTTCCAAAAACAATATAAGCATTGATGTGGACATCTTCCAGGCTTTACAGAAAGGATCTGCTTCTTTGCCAGACACATGCAATCCTTTCGCTGCTTAGATTCAGGCATTCCATAAGAATCCTTATCTTCTACACCCAGAATTTTAACATCAACAATACTTGCACATCCGCAACGATGAATGAAATTACCACTAAAATTCTGTTCAGCACAACATTCAAATACAAGCTGAGCATCATATGGATATAAAATTTCTTCTGCCTTATCAAAAACCATCTGCGGAGCGGTAAAGCTATCCCAAGGAATAACTACACCTGCATCAGTCAGTCTTTTCTTTGCATGTCCATACAAATCGACAATAGAAACTCTACAACGAAGCCAACAAGAATGTTCTTTGCAATAATCACTCCACATATCAAGAACCTTTTTGATATTCTTGATATTCTCAGGATTAAACATAATCATCGGGTCAATTCGCAAAACATAATGGGTAGGATCGAAACCTCTATCCATAAGTTTTTTAAATTGTTCAAATTCGAATTCTGGTGTTTTTACACCAGGTTCCAGAATAGTTCCGCCTTGACCTGTTACTGTATGATGAAAGATAACTTTATCTTGAACAATCAAAAGTTTCTCAATCATCTCGTCAGACAATTCTTTCGAAATAATAATGTTTACATCCTGAAGTTTCGTTTCCCAGTCAGAAACAAAACATGGGTCATATGTTTCAGTAATTCCTATTTGCTTCATACTTTATATTTTTCTTGTAATCTTTTTAATTCTGCTAATTCCTGTTCTCGTTTCTTAGCTTCTTCTTCTTTTAATTTATTTTCTTTTTCTCTTCTTTGTTCATCGAGCCATTCATCAGCGATTTTGTTAAGTTCTTCATCTGTTTTTGTTAACCATGCAGTATCGAACCAAACAGAATGTGATTCATGCCCACCATAATTCCAATATTCATCGCCTGTTCCATAGACAGAATCACCATCTAATCTCCAATCATTGATATAATTATACGAATAATTACACCGGTTCATGATTTTTGCAATTTCTTTGCATCTATTTACAAACTTATCATTTAAGTCCATAAATTGTTTTAATTCTTCTTCAGTCATATTTTCCTTATGCGAGAGCAATCAATTGTGCAAGTTCTCGACATTCATCTGAGAGTTTTCGTTTTAACAGCACTTCACATGCATTCTTATACATTCTGTTCAATGCCTTTTCGGCTGGTTTGTCATACGAGTTATATAACATATCAGCGAGTTTAATGAGTAATGCTTCGTTGGAAAGATGCATCAATTTTTCAGACATATAGTCATCTTTACCTTTCTCAGCGATTTCAAATTTGTTATTTCTCAGTTCAGAGCAGAGTTCTGCAACATGTTCAGAACCGTTTGCTACTGCCTTGATTTCTGGGAATGATGTTTCTGTATCTTCCAACAAATCATGAGCCAATGCTGCATTGATTTGGTCAACAGAACCACCATGTTCCATAACGATATATGCTACTCCTCTTGGGTGAACGAAATATGGCTTACCAGATCCTTTACGTTCTTGATGAGCATGACGACCTTTAGAGAAATAATACATTCCTCTACACTTCAGCGGGAAATCTGTTGATTTGATTCTTTCAAAGACTGCACTGTAATCGTACATAACTTTCTCCTTTATATATCTTCACATTTATAATATAATAAAAAATACTGGTATGTCAACCCAGTATTTATGTAAAATTTTTGTTCAGATAACTACATAAGTTTCAGTTTCTGTTCAAGTTCAAAAGTATCTTTTAAAACTTTACATGCAATTTTTGTCGTATCATATTCTTTATCGAGAAATTTAATTCTATAAGGAGAATTATAATCAAAACATTGTTCGATTGTTTTAGACCCGATAATTATAGATAAATGCATTCCATCTCGCCATTCGTAATGACCAGGTTCGTCATTTTTCTCATATAATGTAATACGTGTTATATTAAATATTTCAGTTGATGTTGGTGATATAATAGTCATTGGTAAGCTATAATATGTTTCATCACCATGTCTAGTTGGTCTTTTATGCTTATTTAAAAATCTCAATAAATCATAATAAGCTTTATTTTCTGAATTAATTACAATACCAGATGGTAAAATAATATCATTCAATACCGTATCATCTGAAACTTCAATACCTCTATACTTTTTATCATCACCAAAAGAATAATTTGGTAATTCTATACAACATACAGTTGTCATTGGTTCGTCTGTTTCCATTGAATAACATGTATCTCTATACATTATAAACGTAGAATTAGCTGTTATAATATAATCACAAACATGAAATACATATTTTAAATAATACTCAGAACTACCACAAATCAATGTTAATTTAAAGGTATCATCACCTTCAATTCCAATTATCTTTATATTATTTGGACTAGTATATCGGTCAAAACAACCATACCCGCTCATATCATTTCCATTAAGAAACAATATATGAATTAAAGGTTACAGAAGGTAATAATAATAAAAATAAAAAGACCAGCAAGAATAAATCCTGCAAAACCAGATAATATCTTATCAAGTAATCCGTCTGACCATATAATACGATCAAAATCTGTCTTTCCCTTCCCCTTTTTCATATATTATTTATACATTCGTTACAAAATACCACATTAATTTATATGCCACATATAACCAGTTAAGAAAACCGTGGAATATTCCCCACCATATTGAATGGTTAAAATACCAAGACATGCAGAATCCAGCGGTAAAACCAATAAGTGCTGGAAAACTACAGCATGTAATCCTAAAGTGTTTCTGTTGGTTGTTCGGATTCATTTTTCCTCCTCTCTATTTCTTGTGCAACTTCTTGTTTGAACTGCGGAGAACCAGACATCATTTCCAACTGCTTAAGCATAGGACCTAAATTCTGAGTAATCACGTTTGACATGATTTCTTCTTCGACAGAATCAGTATTATTCTGTAACAGAATAATTCTATTAAATGTAGACTTTAATTCATCAATACAAATCATAATAAATAAAATATAGCAAATTATTTTAATTTGTAAAGTTATAAAATTTTGTTACATTGTTTCTTTGTCGAACACGTTTCAAAAATGTAACAAAAAGTGATAGATCTGGCGGTCTATCACTTATTCTATAAATAATATATGAATTTAAATGAAGCATTAGACATATTAAAATCAAATAATTATATTTGCGAATTCTTGGAATATTCAGTAAGTAGAGAAAAATTAAAAACACTTATTGAAAAGGAATTTAAGTTACAATTAATAGAAGATCCTAAGGAATATGGAAGAGAATATGCAGAATCAATGTTTGATGCCGATTTAGCTTGTATTTTTACTGCAAAAAATTGTAAAAATTTAAAACCTTTAGAAAATAAATTAGAAGAATTTACTAAAAAATATGGCTGGCATTTACGATATGCTTATCGTAATATTATGGCTTTAGAAAATATACACGAATTAAAGCGTGAGATAGATACAGAAGGAATTTATATGCACATTAGTTGTGCACCACCAGAAGTTATTTTAAGAACTGGATTACGTCCGAAATCTTATAATGGTCGTGTTTATATAGAAAAACTAGATAGTAATATATGTTTTATTGGTTTAAAACATGGCATACCAAAAGATGCAAAAATGCCAAAAGAAATAGATGATTTTAAATATAGTTATGTTTATTTTATAGAATTTCCAGAAAAAAAGGCAACTTATTATATAGATCCGGAATTTGATGAAGATGAAAAATGTTATTTTGTTTATGAGACAATTCCACCAAAATATATTAAATATATTGGATATAAAAATAATTAATAAAAAGACGGATTAAAAAATCCGTCTTTTTAATTTTGTGTAATCTATAATTACTTTCTGAAAATAACTGTTGTATTTTCGTTCTTTAGGACATAAGCACCTTGATTAATTCCGTTAATCATCTGGATAGCCATAGATGGGCTATAAGCGCTTATAGAACCAATATAATGTCCATTTAGATCAAATATACTATAATGTTGTAAAGTCTGTCCAGAACGCGTTTTTGGAGTCGATACGAGACATGCTGGATCATCTGGATAATCTTCGCAATTAAATGATGGACCACCACAAAGTGCATCACCAGGAGCACAATCTGTTACCATAAATTCAAACTTATCGACATCAATATAACCCTTAGCAATTTCAAGTGTTAAAATCTGTTCACCAGCAGTGCTGAATATTGCCTGACCCTTAATCTTGTCAAACTTAGACCATGAATCACCTGTGAACTTCAATGTATCAGATACTGCCTTGTCACCAACCTTGAATAGAATAGCACCTTCACCTTCTGCTGCTACTGTTGCATATACATAGTAATTACCAGCTTCTGGAACCTTAATTGTATATTCATAATAGTTTCCAGTAGGATTACAACCAAGAACTAAACCACCATTCTTTTCACCGATACTAGCTGTTGTTCCTTCACGATATGTTGTATTCCAAGTATCATCACAAGAACCACTTGCAGAATAGGAATTATTATTTGTTCCGTCTTCATTTCTACCCTTACCAGGAATATCGAAATCTTCTGCTTCAATCGGCGCTGTTAAATCAAATGCCTTACCCTTAAACGGTTTCTGTGGTTCTGGGTCAACAGGAGTAGAATTCAAAAGACCAGTTGTATTATTACCAGGATGAGAAGGCAAATATTCCTTAAGCCAAGTCATTGCAGGTCTATCTTTTTCATCACGAATAATTCCGGATGTTCCATCGTTCCAGGTTGCACCATAGATATATCCCCAAATAGTGATACCAGCGATATGTTCATTTTCCATGAAGTAAGAAATCTGCTGTTCATAACATGTTTTCTGTTCATTATCGTTTGATGTGAAAATATCATATTCAGAAATAAACATCGGTGTTTGTGTCTTAGTCCAAATTTCTTCGATAACAGACTTCAACGTATTAATATTCAAACAAGAACCACCTGCACCAGTTCCATTAGCATTACCACCCTGGTTCTGCATGTCATGTGCTTGAAGACCATAACCATCAACCGGAGCACCGCCTTGCTTAATCTTATTAATTAAATCAATACCCTGGTCCTTATTCCATTGAACAGTATTATAGTCATTATAAATCAATACTGCATTTGGCCATCTCTTTCTTGCTTCTTTAAACGCATTTACAATGAAAGTATAATTACCATTGTCACCACCCATTGCTTCAATAATCTTTGTCTTAGGATAATTTGAGTGATACTGGTTATTTCCGGTTCTAATTGCTTCGTTAACAACGTCAATCATGTCAGGATCTGGAATTTCTCTCTTAACTGCATCAAACCAGTTCATAATTGCGGTTTTAGTATCATCTACACTTAGGCCTTCAAGCCAGGATGGATATTGTGAACCCCAAAGCAAAGCATGGAACTTAAAATAGCCACCGTTCTGTTTAGCCCAATTATATGCTGCTTTACAACCGCTGAAATTATATCGCCCGCGAGTTCCTTCGATTGAAGCCCACTTACATTCGTTTTCAGCTGTAATCTGATTCCACAACGTTCCGAAGTCTGAACGAATCTGTCCTCGTGTTGTGATATTACCTACGAATTTTGACGCATTTTCAGCCAAACCGACTGCAAAAGCATTCATAATACAGAAGGCAATGAGAATTATGATGTATTTCATTGTTTTCATGTGTTTATCTCCTTGTGTTTAATTAAAGACCTTTTTTATTTATTTAAAAACTGCAACTGGCTTCTTCAGCTCATCATCGTAGTATAAATGCAATATTGGACTAATTAAAAGTTCTCGACCATAAGGACCATTAAGGATTTCTTCGATTTTACTGGTAATTTCAGAAATTACAGAATCTTCAGTAAGTTCATCGATAAGTTCGTTATTGAACTTATAACCTTTTTGAATTACTGAATGATGCCACTTACCTTCTGTTAAGTGTTCTCCAATATTAAATTGGTATATAATATCTGGGGATTTTGAATCTTTCCTACCGTAAATGTTAACTGTATAGCTCATTTTGTCCTTAATATAATAATAACTTTAAACAATATAATAAAAAGGTTGACTCTCGTCAACCCTTAATTTTAATGTGTAATCGATGTATTAACCATCTTTACGGATCTTACTAATTCCTTAAATTCTGGTTTTAACGTAAAGATTGCCTTGGCCCATTGTTTCTTTTGTTCAACTGCTGAATAAAGAATATCAATACCTGCGGAAACTCTACATTCTGTTGGTAACTTATCGATTAAGTCATACAGGTTATTACACCAAATCTTTGCGTCTTCAGTTTTCTTAAAGACTTCGTTAACGTTATCTTCAATAAACATTGCACAACTCTTGATAAAACCAAGTCCAACTGTAATATCTGTTTGCATTGCTTGTGCAATTCTTGTATGAATTTCATCTGGAATATGTTTAAGCTTAATAATTGCTCTAGGATTAAGTGCATTCTTAGCATTTGCATAGAAAGCCATAAATTCGTCTGCTGCACCAAGGCCAACCATACCTGCGATTGCTTCATGTAACAAATCAATACCTTCAGCATCATCGAACAGATGGTCCTTGTCACCATTTGTCATAAAGACAGAAACTGCTTCAGCCCAAGCTCTTCTATCTGGTAATTTTTCCATATCATTACCTGATACACTGTGAACCAAATCTTCATTTGCATATGGGTCAAGGTATCTAGGATGAGCCATGATAAAGTCAATAACCATTTCATGAATTCCGTTTCCTCTTGCCCATTCAACCCATTCTTCTGGGGTCGGAGTGAATTCGTAAACATCGAATCTCGAAAGCTGTGCAGGGTCAAGTTTACCTACATCATAAGTATTATCAGAATCAGGGTTAACACAAGCAATAACTCTGGAACCTTCAGGCAGCTGAACTTCATCATATGCCTGTTCACAAGTAAGCTGCATTAAAGCATTCAATGCAACACCCATACCTCTATTAAATTCATCAAGCAATAACAAAACTGGTTCATGATGAATCATCCACTTAGGCGGACACATTGCTGTAACATCATAAACTTCCTTATGCTCAACACCGTCCTTATCATACCAAACAACTGTTTCCTTAATCTGTTTTGGTAATCCTGTAATATCGCCAGCATCAGCCGCATGTGATGCATGCCAAATAACAAATTTCAATCCAAGTCTTTTAGCAAGTTGTTTAACCCATTGCGTTTTGCCAAGGCCATGAACACCTTTAAGCATAATGGAACGCTTAGGATTAGCATGTGTGATTAAAATATCTAGTTTTCTTAAATTCATAGTTTGTCTCTTTAATTAACAGTGTTTTACTAAATCTTTCAGTTTAAAAGCCCATTTAACCCATTTAGGTGGATCCCAACTTCTGTCAGTTCTTACAATACAAATATTTAACTTAGTCTTTGGTTGGTCCCACTGGAACTCACAATCCGTAAACAAAATAACACCATCGAAGTCTTCTTTTGTTTCTTTAATTTTATCAATAACACATTGAGGATTAGTTCCACCGCGTCCAGATAAATCATATGCGGGTTTCGGGAATCTTACTTTTTCAAAATCTGTACATGTACAATCCCACCATGCATACCAAACTTCTGCATGTCTGAGCGAACATTCCATAAAGTTCAGACCTTTAGCTAAGTCATCATCATGCATAGAACCTGAACTATCGAATGCAATTAAAACTTTTGCTTGTTGTTCATGACGTTTACCTGGGATAATTCCAATATATCTCTGACCCGCTCTTCTAGGCGGTTTCATTCTTGTAAACGTGCATACTGTAGAGAAAACACTTCTTGTAAACTTTGCAAAGATTGCTCTAGGGTCATACTGCAATTCATTATACTTTTTAATTCTGTCTTTCATATATCCTGGCATACGACCCCAACCGCCAGTTTGCATTTCTCTAAGAATTTGGTTTCTAACCTTAGTATCGAGCATTTCATTTTCACCCCATTGTTCTACAGACTTTGCTGTATTTTCTGGGCTAAAATGTCTCTTTAACGATTCTCTTTCAATTTCTTCGGGAGAAGGTTGTTCGCCTCCTTCACCATCTGAGTCACCATCTGGTCCATTTCCGCCATTGCCATCAATACCAGAGCTACCATCGTTATCGCCACCCATTGTAATTGGAGCACCACTATCGCCATCAGGAGTTTCAGACTTTTCTTTACCATCTTTTTCTTCTTGTTCTTTAGAGTTTAAAACTGCGAAAATCTTTTCAAGATAAAAATCTGTTTTATAATCCAATTCTGGATTAATCTTTTTAACTTCATCAAATGATGGGAATTTCTCTTTAACAGCCATATCCATAGGCAATGTTAAAATATCAGGGTCAGTGCAAATAATTGTACTTGCCCTATAACAAATATGGACTGGATATAATAGTCTTGAAGTAGGATGATGTAAAATCAACCTAAATAATTCGATTGTTAAAAGCACACATAAAGTGTTACTTGTTAATGAATCAATGAATTTTTTGCTGTATTCTAATGTAGGCGATAAACCAACTCTTGTATTAAGTCTAAATGTAACATCTGGAACTTCATGTATATTACACATTAGATAGAAAGATGTCAAACTTGGATAAAGCGCAGCTACAAGTCTTTGAGCCTTGGCGAATTTTTCGCCAACGGATAATTCGTAATCTTGCATATATCTAAAATATAAAAAAATAAAGGTTGTTTGTAAACCTTTATTTATCAAAAAAATATTTTTGCAGACAACCTTATTGAGTAACTTCTGATTCTGGGGTTTCTTCAGTTATATCAGTAAGGTTCTGTTCTACAATCTCATCTTCTAGTGGAATTTTTATCAAATTTAAATATTCTGATAAACTCATATCACCTCTAGGGTACCATTTATGATTTATGCAGATTCCTTCATAACGGTCATAATCATCTATTAATGTTTTACCGTCGTCCATCCACATATAAGTTTCAAAGTCAAGTTCACCAGCTTTACAATTAGATTCATCCATAGTATGTCTATAGTATATAGTAAATTCACTTCCATCAGGGTTTACGATATAACCGGTAATCTTGACATTATGAAAAATCATAAGTATAAGATTACCGTCTGTTGTTTCATCTGAATGTAGTGTTACTAAATCAATCATAAAGTTAATATATTTAATTCGGATTCTAAGTTACTTATATGTAAACGAATTTGACACAAGTTTTCTTTTAACTCATTCAACTTCGCTTTATCTATATATAAATTATCTTCGAATAAATCTATAACTTGCTTTAATGCTTTTTCTTTACGCTTATACTCATTTATTTCATTGGTATAAGCGGTTTTTATTTGGAATGGTGTCAATCGTTCATAATCATAAATAAATGCCATTATAAACAGCCGAAGATAGAAACTATACAAGCTGCAACCTGAATGGTTGGGTCACTTGACAAGTTTGCTTGATATTCGTATTGGGCAATATTTAATATACAATCACCTGGATTCTTAACCTTTGGTGCTACATGATCCATAAAGAATGCAAACACGTCGGTATAAGACAAACCATGTTCATTGATATATTTTCTAGCCTCGCCCAATTTTTTATTGAGAACCAAGTCTGCAAGTTCATCTGCAATTTTTGCATATTCAACGACTCCATCATCAATCTTGCCTTTCATCATTGAATATTTCTGTAACATGGTCATAATAGAACGAACAGATGGGAACTGTTTTTCTATTAATGTTCTAATTGCATCTTCTTCGAATGGAATTCCTTCAAACTTCAAGATGCCTTTCATTCTTTTCAGAATTTGCTCCTTGAGTTCTTCCTGGTATACTTTCTTATTCATATCGAAAGGAAATACCATTGTTCTACCGCCATCTTCTTTCAAAGCTGGGATAATCTTTGCAATATAGTTACATGTTAAAATAAACCTACAGTTATCTTGGAACTTATCAATATAAGACCTTAAAGATGTCTGTGCCTGTGGAGTTAAACCATCAGCCTCATCAAGAATAACGAGTTTTGGTTTTCCATTAAATGCCATACCAGATGCAAATCCAGTAATCTTATCTCTAACAGTTTCGATACCATTCTCATCAGATGCATTAATGAATAAAAACTCAGCATCAAGGTCATGAGCCAATGCTCTTGCAACAGTACTTTTACCAGTTCCTGGTGTAGACGATGCAAGAATAAGATTCATAGAAGCTCCTGATTCTACAATCTTGTTAAAGAAGTTTCTATAATCTTGCGGCAATATAACATCTTTTAATTGAGTAGGTCTGAAGCGTGCTTCCCAGACATAATCTTTTGTATTTGTTATATCACTCATTATCGCTGTGCCCTTCTTTCTGCTCTGTTTCTTGGTCTATACTGAACCTGACCAATTTCACGATCACTTTCCTGCTTCGGGAAAATACATGGACATGCAATAGGTTCGCCAGAATCTGCATGACGACCGAGATAACCACGACCATGACACTTCTTACAATTTTCCTTAGGCTTATTAATCTGAATACCCATTGCCCTTGCTGCTTCGACAATAACAGTCCAAGGATCCATATTCTTTAAATCTTGTTGTGGAAGACATGCATTTACATCATTAATCATAATTAACCTCTACTTAAAGCTGTAACCTTCTGCTTAGAAACATACAAATTCAAATCAATAGCGTCTTCTCTATCCATGTGAAAAACAATTAATCCACGAGAACAAATACTCAAACTATAATTTGCAGGAGGTAACAGCATAATACTATCCTTATCTGCAACGAACTTAAATTCTTCAGAAACAGGAGAATCAAGCTTATATTCGATTTCATAAGAATCAGATGTTGCCATATTAATAAACGAAACCTTCAAAATATCGTTAACTGCATTAATCTTAATACCAGACTTATCATCACCGTTCTGAATAAGTTTAATCATCTTCTGAAGATGTTCAACCTGTGCTTCAGACAAAGACAATGTTGCATCGATAGATGGAAGATTAACACCATTAAAATTAGGTTCTTCAATCGAGCCGGGAATTGCAGCTCGATAAGTGAACTGCTGCTTACCTTTAGAAGACTTGATGATTAAATCATAGACTTCTCCAGATTCTGTTAAGTTCGCATCAAGAATTGGTTGGTCAGAAAGACTTGCATCCTTATTTGGGTTATTAAAGATATTAAAGAAAGACATAAATCTCTTATATTCATAAAATCTAAGATTCTGTCCTGGATAATCAAAATAACTAACTGGTGCAACCAACTTATAAGCAATCTTAGTTGCTACTTCCTTTGCCCTAAGAATGACACTATCTCCATCCTTAACAAATCCAAGCTGTTGCTGAATTGGAGCTAACTTTGAAACTAATTCTATTAATTCAATATTATAATTCATCTAGTTTTCCTTTTGTAATAATTTTTATTCAAATATAGAAAAAAAGTTACACCGAACTTCGATGTAACTTTTTATTTGAATTTTTTATGTAAATTTATTTAAACTAGAAATTCTGCCAACCCATTAGATTCAACTACTTCTTCCTTTGAGCACCAATTTTCAAAATCCCATTTGAAAAAATCAGAACAAACAAAGTTATGATCAATAATATCGTTAACCTTCTTATCAATCTTAATCTTATTAGCCCTAAGAACTTCTCTGATTCTATCCTTGCAGAGGTCAACATTATCTTGCATGAGTTCAACACCATACAAAGTCTTGACTGCTTGGATAGGTTCAACACCAGATGCAATGCGACGTTCAAGCATACAAATCAACATATTACCAGAACCAAATGTCGGTTCCAAGAACGTAGCTTCTGGATCTTTCCACTTTTCAACAGGGATCTTATCCATCATCTTTTCAACCAAAGCCTTAGGAGTGAAAACTTCACCGTTCTTGGTTATACGTTCCTTGCTTCTAGTAATACCATCATTCTTTGTAGTTAAATCTCTCATATAACAAATATAGCAAATTATTTATGATTTGTAAAATGACAATGAATTATAATTTAACTTCAGTCCACTCAGGTGAATTGAAATCAATTTCAGGTTCCTTTTTAGTTAATTCTATCCATCTTCGATTAAAATCATCATAAACCCATTCATCATCATCGCGAGTGTCCATTCGTTTAATAAATTCTTTATATCGTTTTTCCATTTCCACAGCATCGAAATATCTCGATGTTTCTTGTTCAGGATCTGGAAATCCAGATTCAACCGGTGTTTCTCGTTCAAGATTGATTATTCTACCTGTTGGATCCCAAGTTGACCAAGCATTAAAATCTCTTCCATATCCTAGATCATATCCAATATCCATTCTACGAGGTCGAATACTAGTCATTCTATCTCCCCATTCCCACACATTATTTGGTTCATATTGATAGCGACTAGCAAATCTCATTCTAGCTCTATCTTGTTCAATTCGTCTACGTAAATTTTCCATTAGCCGTTGTTTAAATGCACAACGTGCAACTTGTTCCTGAACATATGTTCCAATAGGAACACCAGCTGGGCAATCTCTAGTTGACCAGTGACCACCTAATTCCCAGACTACATCATAACCTGATGCATTGTCTTTTGCGAGAATATCAAATAAATTGCAGAAATTATAAATTACATCAGGAGTTATGTCTTGATATAGAAAACGAACCCAATGATTTGGGTTTGCAGCTTCTCGCATTAAATCAACATTGCTTCTGATTTCTCTTGGTGAGCCAATACAAGTTATTCCAGATTCATCAAATAAATCCGTTGGAACTCTGTCTTCTGGTAAATGAAAATGATTCATCATAAATTCTTTACCATATTGACTAAGTTGACCTAGCTCATTAGTTAGGTGTTTATTCAATAGTTCACGCTTTACGAAATTTTTTATTAACTCTGCTTTCATTATAATTCTACATCAGTCCATTCTGGCGAGCTAAAATCAATAGGTGGTTCATTATGATATTCACCGTCCCAATCAGGAACTTCTGACCATGCCTTCACAAGCAGTTCTTGTTCATACAATCTACCATTATGTTCTGTTGGTATTTCCAAAAATCTAATACATGGTCCTGGGTAACTCATAACTTTAACTCCGTCCATTCTGGTGCAGTAAAGTCATACTGTGACATACCCCATGATAATTCAAAATCAGGATCTTCAGTAAAAAATTCTTTAATGACCATATTATATTGCACTTGACCTCTTGTAAGTTCATCAAACTTACGTCGCATTACAGTATAATATCCATTAACTCTTGACCAACGACCAGTAGTAATACCAAATAATTGTATTAAGTTATTAAACATATCATCTGTTATTTCATTCCACCATAACAGGCTCCACTTCTTTACATCTTTCGGTAATTCTTTACCATCAGCATATGCTTTAATATCTTCTTGTTTAGATGCATTTACAACATATGCCCCTTGCGGCCAAAAAATTCTTTTAAGCTTATTTGCTACATCTTGCCCAAAAGTTTCAGTTGCATAATAATAACCAAAGATAGTCATATGACCATCTTTGTCAGTTAATCCGCTATCAAAAAATATATCTTGAATATACTTAAATTTTTCTTTGGATGTCATAAAATCTATTAAGCTCCAAATGTAAGTATAGCATTATATTCATCTTTTGTAAACCCAAAAAAATCTATTAAGCTAATATCATCACATTTTTTGTTAAAATCTACAATAGGTATAAACTGCCAAGGAACTCTCTGATTTTTTCTAATCTTACTACTATAATACTTCATTGTCTTAGATGTAAGATATGTAAAACAATTATCACGTTCCTTTTCAGACTTAAAGAAAATTAATTTATTTCCAAAAGTTTCTCTATATGTAATAAACAGCTCATGCTTATCAGAAATCAGTCTACTTGATTCTCTCCTATGAGAACTAATAACTCCGAAGATTCCATCATGCGGTCCTCTATAACCTTCTTCAGTAGAAATATCCATCATTGTTTTATTTTTTTCACATTTAGCAAAAATCTTTTGACAAATAGAATCTAGCTGAGAAAGTTTAGAATAATCATATCCACCATTACCGAGAACATAAATTCCCAAATCAGAATGTTCAATATTGAACAGTCCATTTGATGTCTTATTATCCAATACTTCTAGATCTTCCAACTTCTTAGATACAGAATCTTCAAACTTGCTATAGTCTGAATTCTTCTTATATCTAGCCATAGGATCTTCTAACCATCTTACTGGACTTACATTGACGACTTTATCACAATGCTTAACAACTTCCTCCATTATCTGTAAATGGAGGGAATTTGAGTATGGAGGATTGGTTATTGCTACTGAGAACTTCAAAATACTACACCTTAATCATTACGACCTTAGTTCCATCAATCTTGTTGGACAAACCACAAGCAGATGTATATTCAGCAAACAGCATAGCTTTATCTTTACGTTCAGTCCAATGGTCAAAAGTCTTGTTAATACCAAATAAAGTCTTTCTGTTCCAAAGACAGTTTTTCAAATAAAGACAACCGTCAAATGAACCATTCTTCTTCATCTTGGCTACAGTGTACATATACTTTGGTTCTTGTGTTTCTTTCTTTTGTTTGAAAAAACTGAACATAAATACTCCTTATAATTACAATATAGAAAATAGGTCAGTCATTGTAAACAACTAACCCATTATTATATTCTTTCAGACAGCTTAATTAATCTTCGTCTTCACTACCTTCATCTTCACAGTTGAAATACTGATGATAAGCATTAGTAATGTTTTGAATACCAAGTTGAGACGGAGTAGGAATATCAATCGTATAAAATTCATCCTTGTCTGCGTCATAACCTTCAATCGAAATATCATCGAAACCAAAACGATTACAGGAGTCATAGAAGAATCCATTTAAATAATTATCAGAAATATATTCTTCCATCGGACCGAGGTTATACCATTCACCATCCCAGTCGTCAATTTCACGATAATGCTTCATAATTGACAAACGGATAAGTTCATCACTATCAAGCTTACCATGTTGCGTAGATGAAACTGTAATACAGTCTGCATCTCGTTGGTCAATATCAAACGTTACGATGTAATACGATTCCTTCTGCTTCGGAGTCATAAATCGTTCTACATAACCCATAGACTGAACAGCTGGGATATTTGCAGGACCACCAACAGAAACAGGTGTCGTGTGAGTTCCTTCTGATACTACTACTTGTGCAGTTCTTGCTCTGAGTGCTTCTGCGATTTCTGCGATTGGATTTGCTACTGACATTTTATTTTTCCTTTTGTTAAAATTTAATTACCATTCTCTTGATCCATATTCACGTTCATGTATCTGACGTTGCTCATGCATAACATGTTCGATATAATCTTCCCACAAAAATGAACCGTTCTTATATTGCTCAAATGTTGCTTGGTCTATTTCTTTAAATCGCCAACCAGCTATGGTTGACAAATCCAAATATTGGTCAGGCAAATATATAAATTTGTTACGAAACTCACCTGAAAATTCTCTATGGTTTGGCAATTCATATACCAAAGCTTTCATTTTAAACGTTGTATTACTTACATGATCCGTACATTTTATATAATAATAAATTTTTTCACCTGGTAATTTTGTAGAATCAAAATTTGTTTGCAATTTGTAATAATGATTAAGAAGACTTAGCCCTACACGACCAATCTCATCATTACGCCTTGTTTCGTATGGCATGTCAATGAGTTCATTGAGTCTTAATATTTCAGGACTGTCAAAATTATATTTAGATAAATCTATTAAGCTCATATTTTTCTTCTTCTTTTTCTTCTAAAATTTCTGTTAAGCAAATAAACCCTAATACAGCAATACCAATTAGATAGAATGGAGTCTTAATGATTTCTAAAAACAATTTCATTATTAAAACCCTACTAATTCTGCGAGATATTGGTCAAACTTTCCGAACAACCATTCAGGATTATCGGATGTCTTACCATTAGGCATGACCTGAACTTTAGATCTTCCGCTTGGTTCTTTGAAATAATAACCTTCGAGCTGTTTCTTTTTGATTTGAACAAGAATATGGTAATATGCAGTGATATTTGTCACAAGACCAATCTTAGTTCTTTTTTCTTCGCCGTTAGGCAAAAGTTCAAGATACCAAAGTTCAACCGGATTTTCCAAACCGTTATTGATACAAACAGTATTACCAGATTTCTTCATTGTTTTAATCCTTACTTTTGTTCAACACATGTATAATCGGCAATGATATATCCAACCTTATAATCACTTGCCTTAATTTTTGTAGTGTGAATCATTCCAGTTTTCTTGCATACTTCTTGTGAAGGAAGATTATTTACCACAATACTGTGACCGGACGGAATGTAATGTTCATATGCTGATTTCTGATAACCTCCAGACATACCAGCAACAATAATAGTAATAATCAGTGTCCACATATATTAAACCCTCTGAAAGAAAATATAATGGAATGCTTGCATAGCATGTTCGCCTTCTGTTGCCCAACTATCAACCGCAGTAGAACCCATCCAATAGTCATTATAACCCTCTTCTTGTTCCGATTCCCATTGGTCATACCATTTACTTTCAAGCTTCTTTGCCAATTCTTTTTCAGAAAACTTATAAGTATAATAACTGTTAAAATGTGGAACTAAATACTTTGCGAGTTTTTGCGGTAAATCATGATAACGAACATTGCTTAATACAACTTTTGAAGACTGAGGAACATTGAATTCTGTTACAACTTCAATTACATTGAATTTTGTATTTTCACGTTCAACTGCTGTCATTTTCTTTGCCATGGTTATATTCCTTATCGCTTAATTTGTTTCTGCATAAACTTGATTCGGATCTTTCATAAATGAAATGTTATATTCGTCAATTTCTTTAACCATATTAGCAGGAATATAATCAGTATTGAAAATATAAACTTTTGTCCTGCCTTCATATAATTCTTCATCATATGGTCCGCAGTTAAATACCGTCATACCTTCAGCCTGGAAAACACAACCAGGATGATATTTTTGATCAGGATTCTTTTCAATTACATGCCAATTCGGTAATTTATCATCAAGTGCTTTTACATTTGATTTTGCACAACCAATGAGATAATTCAGATTTGGGTTCAAAGACTGATATAAATCTACACGACCTTTTTCACCCTTTGTCACGTTTCTTTCAAATGAAATTCTTCTGAACAAATACATTGATTGGCTCCTTTGTTTTACATTTATAATATAGAAAAACCGTTGAGTTTAGTCAACGGTTACTTCAATGTTATTTCCATTCAGACAACTATGAAATTAAATAGTTATAAAGATTTTCCCAAATTACTTTCTTTGGACTTACATTATTTTCCATACCTAAATAATGTAATAAAATATTTTCGTCAATTACATAAAATACGTTTTTAGAAATTGTATCAATAACAAGATCAGATAAACCAGTAGTTGTTACAAGAATAACTCTCTTTTGAATTTGTTTACCCCATTTAATCCATTCTTCATCAGTTAATTGGTTATCTTGATATAATTGTCTAATACGTTGCTCTGTCAAAAATGCACATTTTGTAATTTGATCATTCCAATTTACATCTTTTTCAAATCTATATTTTACTTGAATACCATAGAAAAAATTACGACAAACAGTTGACCTTACCCAACCATCAACACCCATATCTTTTCTATCATCACCACACATTTCATCAAATGTAAAATCAGCAGTGTATGGATGTAAATTATTCATGAACATCCAACCGGCAATAATTTCCATAATATTACCTTGCCATTTCCAAATAAGACGTTGAATATCATCATCACTAAGATTTGGTGCAACTAAATAATTACGACCATCGACTAACGATAAATCTTGTTCTTTAATATCATGTTTTAATTTTTTTGCAAAATCAGAAATTACTTTACGTAAATAATCTTTCTTTTTATATAATTCATAACCCTGTTCAGCCATAAATTTAAAAAAAGCTTTATGTGCATTTTCAATACAAGAAAGATAGTTTACAATTTCAAATTCCCTATAGGGGTCATGTGACTTTGCTTTAATAAGATTTTTAATATCACTCATATTATTTAATATAGAAAAACAGTTGATTAATGTCAACTGTTTTTAAAATAATATTCCTTTACAGATTACTTATATTCTTCTATAGTTTTTAAAATAGTTTCCCATTCAGAACCAGGTTCAGCATGTTCATCATCTATATAACCAGTAATTTCAAAATATTCACAAAAACGTTTATCTGACCATGACTGTGTATAATCAGACATCCATGGCATATGAGCAGGTACTGCTGCATTATCATCTAATATATACATAATTTTATACGGCCAACAATTTAACGACTGTATATAATTAGTTTGTTCTTCTAATGAATTAAAATCAATTTGTGCAGTAGCAGTCTTTGATTGTGTATGTATTTCAATAGGTTTTAAATGATATCCTTTTGCATATCCGTTATCACCACGCATAGGCAAAGAAAATGGGCGTTTTTCATGAATACATATACTTCTAATAGATTTACAAGAAGCAATTTTACTATAAATTGTTTTTAAATTATTAAATCTATATTTTTTTGGTTTAATTGTTTTATCTAAAACTAACATTCCACACGTTTCAGCTAAACTAATATCAAATATAGAATTAAAATTATCAATTATATTATATTCATTACAATGTTCATTAATAGAATCAGTTAACTTAGATGCTTCAGTTAATGATTGAATTTTACCAATAGGTCCAATATATACAATTTTACCATCTTGTTTAATATGTTTTAATAACTCATTTGTTATTACAAATGGTAAAGATTTACCATACGGAGGATTTTCCAAAACTATATCAAATTCCATATTTTTCTCAATCCAATTTAACCATGCGTTGTTTATTTTAGTATCTATGTGAATATAATTATTTTTACCTTTAAAATCATCATTGATTATTACAGTATTAATAAATGCAGATATTGCTTCTTGATCATCACTAACAAATGTAACATCATTATTTATAGCTAAAAAACAAGCAGTATAAATATCACGAATAACTAAAATATCTTTACCTTCTGGCATATATCCCAGTTTTTCAATAAACATATTAAAAAGATCTGGTGGTATAACTGGCTGATATTTCATTTATTATTTCCTTTTATTCATATAAAATATAATAAAATATATGAGTTTTGTATACTCATATATTAAAATAAATTTATTCAGCGGCCTTGTAATTAGTCAAACACCAATTATATCCTTTTCTACTTATACTTTCATAATGTTTTAAAATTTTACGAACTTCTTTTCGATTAGAAACATCTACTTTATTAGCAACTAATTCACGTTGAATATTAAAATGATCTTCCTCTGTATATAACGACCATGGCGCATTAATTGTATTTTTTGGTTTAAGTAAACTATTTTCAACTAAAAATTTATTTACAGTTGAATATTCATTACCCATTATTTTTACATATTTTTTAACTGGATCTAATACCACTACAGTCATTGGCGGATCATTTTGATGTTCTTCTGCAATAGATGAATCATGCTGAAAATAAAAATATAAAATATCTCCTGCATTTATACCAATATCTGCATAATTATATTTAATTGGTATTTTTACCTCTTCATCAGGTTGTTCTTTTTCTTCTAAATCATTTATAGCTTCTTCTTTTTCCTTTTCAATTTCTTGTTGTTCTTTTAATCTTCCAAATTTTTCATCAATTATTTCAGATATAAGTTCTTTTAAATATTTAGTTATATTAAAATCTGATTTAATAATATCCTTATAATATATATCGTTCATTATTTTCCTTTATTTTTATACATGTAAAAAACTAAATACTTTCTTTTGATTGAGATATGTTTCTTTTAATTCTGGTTCATCTTTCCAAATAATAGAATATTCTTGAATTAACTGAAATGTTTTCATAATTGATGCAACTTTGATCTTACTATTAAAATCTGCAACTTGTGCCATACGAATTTTCATCTTATCAAATTCTGTTCTTTTCTTAGCAATAGAAATTTTTACATTTTCATATAATGCTGTTGTTGGCAATGCAATACCAGAATTTTGATAATCTGCATCTTCGTCATCATCATTAGAACCATTATTAATGTCTTCGATAGTTCCGCCAAAATCAAACTGTCCATCAGTAAATTTGACAAGCTCGCCCAAAAATAATTCTACTCGTTCACTAATACCATCTTCAGATGTAACATACAAATTAAAATTAACTTTGCCTGCAGTCTTTCTACAACCTCTAGAAATTGCCTGATAAAGACTTGCATCAGACTTTTGACATAATAAAAGAACTCCATTAATTTCTGGTAAATCTATACCTTCTGTTAACATAAATGCATTCATAATAATTTTTGGATTATGATCATTACGAAGAATAGTCAAAATATCTTGCTTAGTATACAACTTACCATCAGAATATCTAGAACCATTTAAACGAATACCAGCAAGCCAAACTTTACCACCATTTTCATCAATAATGGTTTTATCACTTACAATTTCATAAACAGTAGGAGTAAATCTCGGATGCTGTGTTTTAAATTGATTAATAATATCACCTACTTTTCTAACAGAATCAACAGAATCATGAAATGTAATTAAAGATGGAACTTCACCTTTTTTATTTCGTTTTAAATGTTTAAATGCAGCAATTACAGAATTTGCTTCAGCATTAACATCCATATGTTCAAAATCCGGTGCTTTAATAATATGCAAAACCGGTTTTACAATATAATATGCTTCAACAGCATCTGCAAAAGAACATACAGAAATAGTCGGTAAATTACATGTCAGATATTCACCTGGAGTAGCAGTAAACCAAAAATGACGCTGATTTTCATTTGACATTGCATCTTTAACAGTTTTAACCATAAGGTTAGAACTTTCTTTATGGGCTTCATCATGAATATACAGACTTAAATTTTTAAAAATATGTGTAGCAATTTCTACATATCCATCTTTATGCTTATTTGTATGATTTTTAACATAATCATTTAAACTTGCCGTTGTAGTAAAATATAAAACATCTTCACCCATTGGCATAGCCATATCATTACGAGCAATATTTTCAAGCGAATTGTCGCCTGTTGTATTTAATACACGAATTGCAATCTTCGCTGTTTTTAAAAATTCACCAAAAAACTTTGTATATTCTGCTTTAATTTGGTCTTCAAGCATGAGACGATGACATACAAATAACCCTTTAAATGGAATACCCAATTCTTTACAACGTAAAATTTCAAGATAAATAATACATGCCTGTATTAATGTCTTTCCTACACCGCAAGTAATATTAAACAAACCATAGTGTGCTTTGAGATAATTTTTAATTGCTTCAATCTGATGAGAACGAAATTCAAAACCCATACCACAACTTGCTTTCAATTCACCATCAAGAAGAGCAATAATTTCATCAATAGTCATTTTAGAAATATTCATTTTAATTCCTTTTATTTACTTTCATAATATAGTAAATTAATTGGTCATTGTCAATAACCAATTAAATAAAATAATATTTCAGCTGACCATATTTTTAGGTTTTAAACTTACACTTCTTGTCAATACGTTTTTTAAGTTCTATCGCCTCATCAAGCATATATGTATGACCATCTACGATTTGAGTACCAATAAAACCACGAAGAACTTCACGAAGACGCCATAAGTCGTCTCTGTCAAATTCCATTTTAATTTCTTTTGTCATTAGAGTTTAACCTTAATTTGCTGAGAACGTCTGACAAGTCTGACAGATTCATCCATAATCTTTTCATGGATAATTCTGACTTCACTCTTGATTTTTCGCATAATCTTGTTCAGATTGATGTTCTTCTGTTTTTCTGTAGTATGCCATAACGAGATTGCATCAGACATCTTTGTAGCATTTGCAGGCATGAAAGAATCAACAAGCTTATCATTCCAGAAATGTTTGACAATATGACCCAAACAAATTCTCTGCGTCTTTTCAGAGTAGAAACAATCATCTAAGAAGTCTTCCATCTTAGAGTTCTTAATGTAAAGCATATCATCTTCGCCAAAAACTAAATTCGGGCAACGTTCAATGATAAACTTCTTCATTTCACTTACAGAGATGCTTTTTCTTTCTGCTCTTAATCGGGTCATATTACCCTCCTTTTTATACTTATAATATAGAAAAATGGTTGGTCATTGTCAACAACCAACCATATAATATATTGTTTCAGTCGACTGTTAATTTACTGGTTCCCAGTTATCATGTGTTGTTTTTACATTGATTTCTGGAATTGTAACTTCATCATGTTCAGTATAACAATGATTATCGCTATCACAATTTTGCCAAGTATAATGCACAATTACTGCAGGTTTACCATTAATATCTGTTCTTGTTACATTCCTTACATTTGGCAAACTAATCAATGCATTCAATGATCTGAACTTATTTTTAAACTGACCAGCAAACTTACTTCTGGTATTCTTTACTGCTTCATATACAGAAATGTTATTTTCTTTAGCAATTCCCAGATATGTTGCGTAAACTGTCTTTTTCGTTGCATTACCGCCAACGATGCCATTTACCCAAGTTTCAGAATTATATTCCATATAATCTGACTTTGCTGTAGATGATACTTTTGCAAGTTCTTTATCTGCTAACGAATTGTTACATGTTCCTACACAGAAACAGAGAAACAATGCAAGAATACCAAAAATAATATAAGTTCCAAGACTATTTTCCATTAGTTATGTCCTTTTAAAAGTTTTGCAAATTCATGTGCGAGTTTTTTACTAGTAAACGATTTAACGAGTGGAATGAGCCCGGTGAGCGGAATGAGCTCATCAGCATGCGGACCAGAATCTAAACGAATTCCGTCAAATTGCATAGCATAATCATCTGTGCAAATAAACTTCCTGTCTAACGAACTGAACTTAAAATTTTCAGCTCGACGTCTTGCACCAAAATCATAGGTGTCTCTGACTTTAATTGCAATACTTGGTACCGGAAGGTTAAACTTCTGGTAATACTGTTTCATTGTTTCTCTATAGTAATCGAACATTAGATGCCTCCCACTGTTCTTTTAAACCAAACTTTGTCTAACGCATAACGATAACATTGAGCAGCAAACAACTGTTTACACATGTTCTTATCAGTAATCTTATAACGAAACTTACCAGTTCCTGTCATAACTTCATAAGATTCACCTTCAGAACTTTTAGTAATCATCCAACCTTCTTTGGAATTAATGTCAAGGAAATTTTGCCTGACAATAAGCCAAATCAGAAAGATGAGCTTTTCTTCTTTAGTTGCATTTTGAAACTTTCTAACTGTCATGTTATCCTCTTTACATATACAATATAGAAAATATATTGTTTATTGTCAACAACAAGCGATATAAGATTCCTATTCAGACGTCTTCTTATTCATCTGCTTTATTGCTTCTTCTATTGCTTTCGCATTTGATGCCGCAATATATGCTTGTTCAACTGCATCCATTTTTTCACGAATTAACTGAGTTTTGAGTTTATTGAGCGAATCATATTCCGCAGGTTTCATAAACCCAGTTACTTTCCTATACTCAAACAATTCGTCACGACATTCTTTCCACTGCGAAACAACATTCTGGTAATCTGCCTGCATTTGGTCAAACAACGGTTTAGTAAAACGCTCGTCCAGATTTTTCTCAAACTTCTTTTGTCCTTCAATACCGATATTTAAACCGATAATGAAACAGACAATCGCTGTTATGATGAAACCTAAGATTGTTTTTTCTTTATTTGTGAACATTGTTATTTACTCCTTTTAAAGATTTTGTTAAAAATTCCTTTGAAGAAACCTTCCTTGACAGGTTCTTCTACTTTTTCTGGTTCTTCTACCTTGGGATGTTCAGCTTCCCATTTGGCTTTTTCAGCTTCGCGTTCTTTCTTACGTTCATCTTCAAACCATTCGAGCCAGTTATGATAAGCTGTATCTAATCTTCCTGGTTGACCCATTTCTTTCATATAGTGATATTCCAGAAATTCTTTCTTTGGGTTATTCTGCAATGTGCAAAGATATATTCGCCATTCACCATTTTCTATTACGAGAATATGACCCATGCCATGTTGATGATAATATTCACAAATAGGTGGTATGCTATTTTCAACTAAAACTTCTAACTTTTTCGTTTCTTCATTATACCAAGCATAAGAATTAAATGTTGTACCTCCGAAAACAATATGGTCCATTAACATATGCTTAATAGTATAACATGTAAATGGAGTATACAATTTGTCTTCTGGAATTGTCTTGATCAATTCATCCATCAGCTTGCCAAATGTCGGTTGTAAATTTTTGGCAAGACTCATTTCTTTAACTTCTTCTTTTTCTTCAGCCATAATTAATTCTCCTCTTCAGCAAATGTTCCAACAAACGAAATTTCATCATAGGGGATATACATATCGAAATGTTCATGTTCAGCGATTTCTTTACCGCCTTGCCAAATACAGATATATGTGTTCTTTGCCGTAAAACCAGCGCCATCTTCAAATTCGATAGCCTTTACATATTCATTATTGTTATTATGCTTAACGATTAAAATGTAAACTTTTAGGCCATTTTTCATAAAAAATGTCATAGCCGCGGTTTCTTTCTTTTCAATCGATGCATTCATTTTATCACAAATGATTTTGCCGCAGAACATATTTAACTCCTTTGCTTATGTTCATAATATAGAAAAAAGACTGACTAACGTCAATCTTTAACTCAATATACTTTCTTTTCAGATGACTTTTAAATGTCCATGAACTCTACTTCATCGCAGATTACTAATTTCAATGGTCCTTCCGCTTTTATATTAAAATACTTACAAAAATCTTCGAACTGTTCTTCTGTTACACGTTCAATCGACGTAAATGCCCATGAATCGTTACGCCGTGGAACTCGTCTTACCCACAAAGAAGAATTACGATATTGTGTAATGAAAATCCAACTATTACGAGATGCTTTTCGGGTATAATTATGCCCTGCTTCTGTAAATTTATATGAACCATCATACTTGGTAATATAACCAAGTTGTTTTAACTCTTCTAGTGCATTTTCAACTTTTTGTATATCCATATTAAAGCCCTGTTTGGCGACCGGAGAAATTTACAGATCCACGACCTTCCACAGTCAGCCAATCATTATTACCATATTCGTTTTCTTTTCCTGCATGACGAACAAACGATACATCACCAGTGAAATCCTTAATAATAGTTGCACACCAATCTTTTTTCTTATATTCTTCAACTGCCTTCTTATCGAGCAACGGTTCATCAAGCGGGTAAACACACACCATGCCCGCATCTGCACAGAACTGACCTATAGGCTTCTCTGTGTCCAAATCGAATACATGACAAGACCAATCACCATAAAGCGTGTCTGTGCACATCCCAGACGTGATAGAATAAGCCTTAGCTAACCAATCATGATCATCTTCTACAATATAGCATGGATCAGTAATGATAATATCTTTATGTTCAAAATGGATAGTCTTCGGATGTTCAAGTTCGTATTCGCGAAGAAGAATACCAGCAATTAAATTCCAATATTCATATCCCAAATCATAAACAGCCTTTTTAATCCAGGTTTCTCTCTTGAAACCCATTTGTTTTTTTACAGTACCATCTGGCATTTTGAGTTCAATGCTAGTTTCTCTATCATACGGCATGTTCCAGTTGAGATCACGACAATATGTTGCTCTACGAGCACATTCTTCATAACCTAACTTATAATGATAATCTTTAACGTATTTCTTTTTTAATTCCGAATACTTTGAGTCGCGTGTTTCAAGTTTAAAGTTAACACCACGTTCATTTGCATCCTTTTCTCTTTTCATATTATTATAGTCAATGAGTTCTTGACCTTTAAGCATACCTTTTGCTGCTTTACAATGGATGCAAATAAAATTTTCTTCATTGCCATGATATTCTTCACCACAGACTGTACAAATGCTCATTATAAACTCCTTTGCTTTATGACTATAATATAGAAAATTAAGGACTACTTGTCAAGCTTAAATACTCATAAACTCTATTTCAGCCATCAGTATATTATGCCCCACCACGGTTCCACAGTATATTCTGTTCTTTTTCACTGAGATAAATCATAGTATCTTTAGGAGTAGGCTGGCCATATAACTTACCCAGAAAAATATTATGCAATTTTTCCATAGTATCTTGATAAACATCTTTGCCTTCAAGAACCATGTCAATTCTTTCGATCATCTGTTGTTCTTTAGTTTTCATCCCAATTCCTCAGTTTTACACGTTCAATACGAGATTCATAATGTTTATAAACTTCTGGTTTTCTTAATAACCTATCATATTCAGCCATTAACTTTGGTAACTTATTTAATTGCTTATTAATGTCTATTTTCTTATTCGTATGATGATTTTTTACGTAGAAGTATAAGTTGATACAACCCACAATAATAAAAATTAGAATTACTACAGGAGCGAATACAATCATCATGAAAATCATGAATGCTTTGTCTTCATCAGAAGATACACCTTCGTCAAGAAATTCATTGACGTCTTTCCAGTCTTTGATTATCAAAATGATTGCTATGACTATACTAGCAATATAATATGGAACCCACATTAAATATAACCCTTCCTTTGCTTTTCAAGCTGAGCTTTAGTGTAAAAAAGATTTCGCCAATAATCTATTTCTCTAGGATCTTCTGTTCTTAATGATTCTACATAACCATTCCATGCTTCATTGACTGTCATTTTTGATTCTGCATATTTTTTAGCATCGGGTGGTTTCAATAGATTATCGAACTCTCGAACTAAACGTAAAACACTGGTTGTCGTTTGTTTCTCGAGTTTCTTATGTTTATTCCCTTTGCTAAGCCATACTTTAAGAGCAATAATAATAGTTGTGACTAGAAGAATGATAAAACCAAGCATAACTGAACTCCTTATGTTCATAATATAGAAAAAAGACCTACAAGCGTAAGCTCATAGGTCTTGAATATATTGTTTCAGTCGACTAGACGCAGAAGCTCAGGTCCTTCCAGTTCGGGAATCCAGCATATCTGAACTTATATGCTTGATGGAAAATTCTGAACGAGATTTGCTTTCCAGCTAACCTTGGATCATTCAGAAATTCTGGACTCTTGATGTATTCGAAAACTTCTTGTTTCAAATCTTCACGAGTAATATCCTTACCACGTGCATCATAGATATGCATTCCTGGTAATGCAACTTCCATCTTTGTGATAACTTCATCTGGAGTTAACTGAATGTCAACTGTATTACATCTGGTCAACAACGGTGCCATTGCAGCATTCTTTAACAAATCTGCAGCAGACAGGTTGGAAATGAAAATACAGGATCCCATAAATCTGAAATAGCTTGGAACTAGATCAGCCTTAATTTTCTTGTGATCTTTTGCATACTTTTCCAAAATAGCTTCGATTTCTTCGTGAGTTTCACAACCAAACGTGTTAACCGTTCTACTGTTGTTCCAGCTCACTTCTCGAATTTCGCCTGTGTCCAGAACACCCTTGAGAATGTTCAGACCATCATTGTCTTGCAGAACACTGTCGCAGTCATCGAATACAACGGTCTTGTCGTAATTATCGTATAAAAACTTATACATTGCCGCAATGGTAGACTTACCCTTCATGACAACATAGTCTTTACCCTTCTTACCGTATGCACTCAAAATTCGGGTGACATTGTAGGATTTACCGACACCACCCTGACCTGTAATTAACAGTGCAGTGCTCAGACCCTGTGCAACCATCAATGTGTATGTATTCATTTGCTTGAATACTGCTAACGGATCGTCCACGAGCTGTTCAATCTGTGGACGGATTTCTTTTGGTGCTTCTGGTTCATTTGGAACGATAAGTCCCGCTTTTTCTGCGAGTTCTGTTTCTTCAACTTCACTTACCATACCGAGATCTACGGTTTTCGGATCTTCAATAGTTGTGCCAAACAACTTTTGTTCGAGCCACTTAATATCGTTGCTACGAATTCTAAAATTACCGAATTTGAGATCTCTCGGCTTCAATCCCATACTAACGAGTGCATCCATGATGTCTGCACATCTTGCACCATACTTACCAAACCAGAGTTCCATTGCGTCGAGACAATAACCGACGTAATACATTCTTGCTACGGCAGAATTAAAATCGTAGCAAATGGAACCACCTGGCAGATAAATCCAATTATCCTTATAAACGGATATGAAATGTTCATGCGGATCAACAGTTTCTGGTCTTTCTACTGTTTCAATAGTTTCAACTGCTTCACTCATAATTTATTCTCCAATTTTCAATTTTCTTGCCATATAATATAGCAATTTTTGACCCGTCAGTAAATGTCATTCGAAGAAGATATTTTTATGCAGGTATCTCACCTAATACAGGCACCAGCTTAAAATTATCAGAATTTAACCCAAACTTAGTCAGTTCCCTCTTTGCCGCATCATACGTTTCAAATTTCATTGCTTTGTTTATATCACCAGTACGTGCACAGAAACATTTGGTTTTACTTGTATATCCAGACTTTATACGATAATCTATTGTCTTTTTACAAATCTTACGAACATAGTTCTTCTTTTCAGAAGCACTAGTATCGACAATCACAATCGTAATTTTACGATTCATCGTTGGATTTCTCATATGCCTCTAAATCCAATTCTTTCTTAAAAACAGTTGTAAATTTTGAACCATCTATACTAAATGCTGCACATTCGATATATACCCTAGTAATATCTGGTTTTTTCAACTGACGATCTGCTTCAGTTCGTGCTGACCCATAATCAGCATGTAACCGCTTCAAATACCGTGCACCAGTTTTAAGTCCCCAGACTTTAACTGCATAAATCTGGATTTCTTTCATAAACTACCTTTTAAACTGAAAATCGACCAGCATAATGTAATTTGCATCAATTAAATTACATTCTTCATTATTCTGAACTTCTATAGTATTATCACTCAGATCGACAACATCAACCTTAAATCCAGAATCAACCTTTACTCTCCATGAACTGTCTGGACGTGAAAAATAAAATTTAACTGCTTCGATTTCTTTTGTAATCGCATTAGGTTCTTTACACTTCTGTATTTTCTGATTAATTTTGTTTACTATTGTTAATGCATGCATATTAACCTTTCTTATCTAATTTGTTAATTTCTGATTGAAGCCACTTACCGTACTTTTCACCCTGTTCACGACCATAATGATAAGCTGCAGCAATAAAACTATGAACATCTGCAACTTTTGGTTTTTCTTTACCGATAAGCTGGTCAAGGCAGACTTTTGAAAATTCTGTCAAAGCCTCCATATATTCCGTTCCAGGAATAACCTTACCCTCTTGTTTCTTAAAGAAGGATTCTAGCATTTCTTGTTGGATAGTTTTCATAATTTTACCTTACCATTTAACAATGAGTGCATCGAATGCGAAAATTCCAGGTTTGCCATCTTTACCAGCACAATATGATGATCTCTGAGTATCGAAACCTTCGTTATTGAACATAATAGTGAGTTTATTCAACTCCATGGCCGTTACCTTATACTTAGTATTTTTGACCTTGCCATTTTTGTCTTTATTTTCGATTGTTATAGTGAGATTACTATGATCATAGAAAACACATGACTCAAATATGAATTGAACCGTATTCAGCTTTACTTCGCTGTTATAGTTATGCTCTTTAATCTTATCGAGAATTACTGTCTTCATCGCTTCATAAATCTTTTTCACATTATTCTCATCGACATTTTTCTTTGCTTGCTTAGCGATAGCATCTTGCTGAGCTTTTCTTACTTCATCAACAAATGACATAGATACCTCTCTTATTACCTCTCTAATATAGCTAAAAAACCTCTCTTTGTAAGCAGTTTAAGAGATTTTTCTCTTTTTCAGCTCTCTTTTAGGGCTTACAAACCTCTCATTTAATTCTATATTTAATATCATGGATTTAAAAGAAATCAACGAAAAGCTCTATCCACATAATGCAAGATTCCTCATCAACAGCAAACCTTATTATTTCAATATTCTGAATATTCCCTTTGACCAAGAGATAACTACTATAGAATTGCAATATAATGAGAGGACTGTAATTAGGATTAGCATGTCATGGGATAACAAACTTATATTAAATCACATGAACATCAATAAGGTTGGATTTACTCATCATGATAAAGACAAAGATGGCAATGAATGTATTAGAATTATAGTTCCTGCTGAATTTTTCAAAACTTATCTTACATTGCAGCATTTTCTGAATATTCTTAGTTCGCCTGCTTTACCTAACCTATTGAAGGAACTATATAATATACACACAGAAATGGACGAAAAGGTCTATAATAGTAATTGGTCAACTGAAGTATTATTAAATCAACCATAGCATTTACAAAACCGCTTAACTTTACTATTTTAAGATTAAATTATGATTCCAGCTTACGATAATATTCCTAAAGATATTTTAGATTATATTAACTCTCATCCTGCATATGGTTTACTAACAAATGCAAAGGTTGATTGGGATCTTTGGCATGCTGGATTTGTTGGTAGAATAGAGTCATATAAAGATTTTCAGAAAATCTTTTGGGGTGGAGGTACTGGTGATGTTCCTGTTACTAAACAACTTGCCGAAGATTTTTTGAAATGGACAGAAAAATTCTATTGCGAAGTTCATCATGTTAAAACTTCTGGATTTTTTGAATCACAATTACCTAAAGTTCCAAAAGGAATTCTCAAATTACCCACAACCTTAGGATAATCTATGGATTTTATTTCAAATGAAAAACTCATGAATTCCAATAAAGAGGAAATCAAAGAATATAAAAAGGCTCTGTATAAAGAATTAGGACAGTGCGGTTTTGTTACGTTCTATAGCCACAATGACGATGCAACAAAAATTATACATCAAATTAATAAGTGTAATTTCTTGTTAACTGACCCTAAGGCTAAAGAAGCTACTGCAAAATTATCAGAATTTGAAGATGCTATCAGTTACATCATTACTAATAACAATAGCACAGTCACAAAAGCAAGTGCTGATGATATTCTGAAAATATTTAAAGGATTAAATGCTCTTGAAATGATAGATGCTGCTGGAATTCTTTATGATGGTGCAGTAAAAAAACAGGAATGGTTCCGTAACCTTGCTCAGGTAGAACCAAAATTTAAAGATATTATAAAAAAAGCACTAATAGTAAAAGAACATGAAAATATAGAGGATATAGTACATGGCTAAACGATATGAAGATAAATACTGGAAAACACGTGACCTAGATCAAGACTTAGGTCCAATTGCAAATGCTTGTATGACGTCTCGAGAACGAGAATTATACAGAATTGAAAATTTCTGTCCGAGCGATGAACGAGAACAGGCAATCCGAGATTTTAATGAAGAATATGGTGGTTTCTGTGCACCCTGGGATTAAAAATGTCCAGAATTAATTTAAAGAAAATCGCAGAAGATTATGACTTTATCATAAAGGCTGAAGATTACGGCCGTTATGGTCAATGGAAAAAGGCAGATATAAAACTCTATATCGACAATGATTTCGATAGAGGTTATATCTTAGAAGGAATTGACCATGATATGGAACATTGGTATAACAATCTTCGTGTCGCTGTTGGTATTGGTCAATTAAATGGTAAACGAAAGTTTATGGGTTATAGTCATATCTTTAACGATGATTTTAATGAGAGATATTTAAGAGAACAACTAGATGCATTAGTAAAACTTTTCAGAATGCATAAAGATGAAGGCTTAATGCTATAAGGTCATCTGAATGGTAATTATATTAAGAGAGCTGTTTACTTATAGCTCTCTTTTTTCTATATTATATAACATGAGTAGAATTAATTTAAAGGAAATTGCAAAAGATTATTTCGATAAAGGTTATACTCCAGAAGGAATTGACCATGATATAGATCCTCATTGTGAAACTATGGAAGAACTCAATGAATGGGCTAAAATACACGGTTGTATGAATTATATCTTTGAACTTAACTTTGCCAGAATTACGTCTAAGAAGAGGTCTCAAAAATGACAAGTGAATGGGAAAATGAAATAAGACAAATTGAAGAAAACGGTCAAAGTTATGACTGGGAAGATGTTCTGAAGTTTTATGAAAAACGCGGAATTAGAGAAGAGGTTGAAAACGGTAAAATTACTGTTCTCGATGAAAGCGTCTGGATGAAAATCGACATCTGCGGTTTACTTAGATTCAGAAAAGTCAAAGCAATCTCTGATTTTACTGTTTATTATGATGGCTCTTATCGTAACGCCTATACCTCTTATCAACTTGGTTCTCTTAGCCATAAATTTGCACTCGATAATGAAACTCTCGATTTAATTCATGTTGAAAATCCCAGAAGAAGAGAAATGCTCCTGGAATTTATCAGAAGAAATACAGAACCAGCTCTCCCTCCAGTTCCTAAAGGAATTCTCAAACTATGAACTATAACAGATATTCAATAGAATGGCAAGATAAACTAAACCCATATTTAAATGCCGTTCAAGGTCGTACTTGGGAAGATACAGTAAATTGTTTTCATTTTGACAACGAACAACGTGTTAAAAATGAAAATCTGGTTATTCTTTCTGAAGGTGTCTGGGTAGAAATTGATGTTCTCTTCTCCTCCGCCACAAAATTAAGAAAAATCAGAGGTATTACTAAGAATGATGTCTATTATGATGGTGACTATAAAGGAATCTATAATAGTCTAGGTCTCGGTTCTCTTAGTCATGTTTTCAGAATTGACGATCATAAAATAGATCTCAACGATATCCCTCCTAATAGACGTCAAGATGAACTCTTAGCCTTTATTAAAGATTATAGCGGAATTACAGACGAGCGCTTACCTCCTGTTCCTAAAGGAATTTTAAAAATATGAGATATTCAGAAGATTGGTTAGCAAAAATTCGTTCAACTCCATTCTATGAAAAACGCATGTCATGGAAGGATATTTATGAATATTATCATTTCGATAATGCACGACTGAGAGATGAACAGAAATTGGTCATTTTCCCTGAAGGTGTTTGGATGGAAATTTCCAGACATTATAGCAGTTATTATGATTTTATAAAAGTCAAAGCTGTATCTTTCGATAATATCTTTTTCGATGGTTCTGATAGGGATGGAACTATATCCATGGGTTCTCTCTATCATATTTTCAAAATCGACGGTCATTCTATCGATCTTTACAGTCAGTCTAAAGATAACAAGATAGACAGACAAGAAGAATTGCTAAAATTCGTTTACTCTTACTCCCATATTCCTGATCCAAGATTACCACCTGTCCCTAAAGGAATTTTAAAAATATGAGATATTCAAGTTCTTGGTTAGGCAAAATTAAAGCTAGCAGTAAGTTTTATCAACGATATTCGTGGAATGAAATTTGCAAGCGATATCGTTTTGACGAAGACTCTATAAAGAAACATCATAAAGCCGTTATTCTTGATGAAGGTGTCTGGATGGAAATTAGCAGACTCTTCAATGACGGTTGGCATTTTGAAAAAGTCAGATGTATTACTGAGCATGACGTATATTTCGACGGTAGCGATTTCACTGGCTCTATTGCTATGGGTTCTCTTGACCATATTTTCAAAATTGACGGTCATGAGCTAGATATAAGACGTCCACTAGAAAATACAGAAAAAACTAAACAAGAACTTCTGTTAGACTTTATTAACACTTATGCTGGTGTTTTAGATAATAGATTACCAGCTGTCCCTAAAGGAATTCTAAAGGTTTAATTATGAAAAATTTTCAGATTAAAACAGAAATCATCACTCTGATTTTTATTGTTCTCTGCACAGTAGGTGTAATCTTTAAAGATTACCTCCCTCATAATGTGTTAACTTCTGCATTTATCCACGGCTCTAAAGACCACTTCGTAAACAATATGATGCTCTTCCTCCTGCTCTCCCCAGCAGTAGAAGAAAAACTCGGAAAAGTAAACTATCTCCTCTCTTTTGCCCTAACCACAGTCACAGTCCATTATTTCCATACTGGTTTACTCCATGTAAATGCTATCGGTATCTCAGCCTGGATATTTGCTCTCATCGTTCTCAATATAGGCAAACTTAAAATCACAGGTATTCTGTTAATCTCTATCTATGCCTTCCAAGAAATATCCGGAATGTTCAATAATGACAATACATCTCATGTCGGTCATCTTCTGGGAATTATAACTGGCATTATCTACCTCTTAATCTACAACTATTTAAGCAAAAAGAAAGAAACATATGAACAAGAAGAAGGAAGCGAGAAAAGCGTTTTCAGCGATTTGCCAAGGTTATAAAGAAGCTATTAAGATAACCGCAGAACCTGAAAAATCCAGACTTAAAAGACAACTCAAAGAGTATATAAAACAAAATAGAAAGTAATCTGCATAAAAATATCTTAAAGTAGGCCATTTACTATTTGACCTGCTTTTTCTATATTATATCATATGAATTACTCTCAAGAATGGCAAGATAAACTAAATTTACATAACAGTCTACCACAAGTTTTAGACTGGGAAACCACTATTGCTAAAAAATATGTAGATCTAAATAATTCAAAAGCGACTAATCTGATTTTTCTTAATAATCCAGTCTGGATAGAAATTCATACTATGTACAGTTATGATCCGTTTAGAAAAATTAAGGCTATTTCTAAATATAATGTTTATTTTGATGGAACCTACAAAGGTCGCTCAAACTCTTGTGCACTAGGATGTATTCATGGATGGGACTATACTATAGATGGTCATAGACTAGACCTCAATCATGCACATGTAGAAGAAAATAACCAAGAAAAACTAATAGAATTTCTCAAACTCTATTCTGATGCTTTCATCCCGCCTGTTCCTAAAGGTATTCTGAAAATTCCTACAATCATTTAAGGTATTATATGAATTATTCTCGAGAATGGCAAGAACATCTTGATTATTATAATTCGCTCACTCAGAGATATGATTGGGATTATATAGTCCGTGAACAAAACCTAACCGATCCAAAGAATGATAAGGCTGAAAATCTGATTATCCTTAATAAACCAGTCTGGGTAGAAATTCATGATATGGTAGGCGATAGACCGTTTAGAAAGATTAAGGCAATATCCAAATATAATGCCTATTTCGACGGAATATATAGGGGTATGTCTTATTCCCTCTCTCTAGGTTGCTTGCATGGATGGGATTATACTATTGATGGTCATACTCTCGATTTAAATAGAGCATATAAACAAGATAATAACCAAGAAAAACTATTAGACTTTATTAAGGAATATTCTGACGGTTTCTATGAACCTGTTCCAAAGGGTATTCTGAAAATTCCTGTAATCATTTAAGGTAATTATATGGATAACTCTATTAAGCTAACAGATGAACAAAGAGAACGAATGAATAAAATTCTCGATGAAAACTTCTCTAAAGAACAAATAGATAACCTGTTCAAACACTTCCCCGAATGGGAAAAAATCATAAAAGGAGATAACCATGAATAAAGTCATTACTCTAACAGATGAAGAAACAGAAACCCTTAAGAAAATCAACAACTACCTAACTGATGAAGAAATAGACAGATTCTTCCCCAAATTCCGAGATATTCTCAATAAGGTTAACAATGGATAAATTTATCCCTATAGATAATAAACACAGAATAAAAGAAACTACCATTATAGAAAATAATAAGATAATGGTCAGAAATATCCTTCAAGAAAGATTCCTCTTCTTTTTCTGGATTTCTAAAACTATCCTATTCCCGTTACCACAACAAAACCAAACTCTCCTACCCGACGGTTTTATTATAAAGGATAATTAATATGAACCTGTCTATAATGCTCGAACCAAATTACAGAATTAAATGTATTCCACATCCACAATCAGAATGTAAAGATTTCTTTCTATTCCATACTAAAAGAGAATTATATTCATATAAATTTCAAAAAAGGTTCCTGTTTTTCTTCTGGAAAACACTAGATAGGTCATGGTCCCTTAATAGAATATATAAATGCTATTACCTAGAAATAACCGGTCAATAAACTCTATTAAGGTCATCACTTCTGTCTATTCCCTAACCAAAAAATCCAAAATTCTATATAAATTTCTATATTTTCTTCATAAAATAACCCGTTAACAGATAGTGAATAATATGTGTCTATGTGGGGATATATACACAGATTATTAACAATCTATTAAGGGGGGCCTAGGGTTATATTAAGCTAATTTAACCTCTATAAACATAACCACAAAACCTCTATTTCTATAAAACCTACCAGAACCCATAACCTGATCTGAGTTGACAATTTTTCTGACGGTTTCGAAAAAAATTTTTTCAGAAATTTTTAGGTTACCAATTCTTTGCGTAAACTTACCTTTACATAATTCTGATTTTTCCTCCCGACCTTTTTGTTAAGGTAACTTTGCGTAAAATAAAGGTTACAGTAACCGTATAACCGCCCGAGGTGACCTGAAAGGAAATTATATTAAGTATAGGGTTTTATTAAGCCCTATAATTTATTATATTAAGGTTATGTTACAAGATAGACCGGGTGAATGTATTATTAAGAATGAATTTACGGCTGCGGCTGTAGATTACCTTAACCAGTTTCCTATGTTTAAGGAAGAGAAACATTGTTACATCATTAGGGAATTCTATAATTATTGTTTTGGACCTAATAAGTTCAAATGCGATATATTTGTTAAGTATCTGAATAGTACGGATAATAGTCAGTATTTCAGTTATTATGACTGTGGGGAAGATGCTCCTATAAAACCATTAAGTGAACAGTTTACATTGGAAGATGCTAGACAGTTTATACAAGCTATTAAGGCATTATGGATGACGTATTGTATTAAGGAGCACCGTGAGGTTAACTGGGTTGACGAGTTACCTGTGGTTCCGAAGGGTTTATTAAGTATTCCGTCAAATATCTGTTAAGAATAGGAGAATATAGTAATGGTTCATGGTTCTAGTAAAATTGCTAAGTATTTGAATACGCATCCTATGTTTAAGACCAAACGTGGTATTGCTGTTCATGAATTTTTTGAATATTATGATGATGAATTTCATAAGAGAAAAGGACCAAATACCGAATTTTGGGAAAAGATGGACGGAGCTATTTGGTTTAGTTATGATTTCCGTCGTATAACCAAAAAGGATTGTGATAAGTTTTTAAAAGAAATTATTGAACCATTATGGTGTCAGTTTTATAATGTTAAAAGTTCTGGATTTTTTGAAGCACAGTTACCTGAGGTTCCGAAGGGTTTATTAAGTATTCCAGCAAATATCTGTTAAGGTGGTTATTATGGTAATGTTAGACGATGATGATTGTTTAAATAAAGATGAATGGGAACATAATAAAAAGATTGCGGATTATTTGAATCGGCATCCTATGTTTAAGACAGCTAAACCAGGTGATATTTGTGAAGAACGATTTTATTTCTTCATGGTTGATAAGTTAGAACATATCGCTGATGACCCTGACAGGTTACAGAAAATGGATAATGCTATCTGGTTTACTGGTGACTATACTGATGTAACCATGGACGACTGTGATTGGTTTTTTGACCAGGTTGAAGAATTATGGTGTGAATACCATGATGTACAGAGTTCTGGATTTTTTGACCCTCCAGATCCGTTACCTATTGTACCTAAAGGTTTGTTAAGTATACCGGATAAAATTTAGTTAAGGTGGTTATTTATGAAGCAATGGGAAGATTGGATTATATTTCTGGGTTTTGACGGCTGTGAGTATGATAATACCATGACTGTGGTAAAAATGTGGAATGACTTGTTGGCTGAATCTGGACTTAATAAGGAAAATTTAAGTCAGTTAAGTAAATGGTTATTTATCCGTTCAATAGCAAGAATTTGGCATTCTTGTTGTTTGTCATTTAAATCGATGCATGTAGCTGGTGGTTATATCGAAGCCAGCTGGATTGACGGTGGTGGTCTGACTGAACTTGCTAAAGAATTTGATAAGGTAAAAGATACAGAATTTTCACATACCTTTGACAATTACAGTATTAGAAGTCTTCCAGTTCATTTTTTCAATGACGATCAATATCAGGTTATCGGAATGACCTTGGATGGAAAGATTGTCATGGACACCTTTATGAAATACGGTCGTAAAGACGACATAACACGCCGTATGAATGAACTGGGTGATCATGGTTACTGTAATGATTTCCTGGAAACTGTTAAAGAGAATTATCGGAAGTTACAGTTACCTGAGGTACCGAAGGGAATATTGAAGATTCCTATGAGTATTTAGTTAAGGGGTTTACAAACGGGTTATAAATTGCTATATTAGTAGTATGATTTGTGCTGATGGTTATGTCTCTAAAGAAGTTGCTGAATACCTGAATAGTCACCCGGCTTTCTCGGATTCACAGGGATGTATTATAAATCCAGGATTCTTTGATAATTATATCAGGGAGTTTACGGACGTTCATAAGGGAACTGTACCTATTGCTGATAAATACCGTAGAGCAGTTTGGGGACAGAGAGAATTTAGTATGGAAGATGCCGAGGAATTCCTGCACTGGATAGATCCAAAATGGATGGACTATAAACATCTGGCTAAATCTGAATTTTTCAAAGGACCAGCTTTGGAATTGACGAATGACGGGATTGAGTTTATGGATATATGAGTGGATTTTCTGAATGGATGGCAGGTTTAAGGGAAGGTCGTGTACAGGCGATAACTGAAGATTATGGTGGGTTACCACATGATGAGCCGAGAACTATAACCTATATGGGAAGGGAGTTTCCGGCACCAGTTCCTAACCATTGGAATCGGGAATATATCGAGCAAAGAACTCGGGAAATAGAAGAAGCCGCTGATCGATATGCAGCGGGATTGGAGGCGGAACGTAGGGAAGCTGAACTTCGACATAGGGAAGCCGAAGCCCGGGCGATGCATCATATGTGGTGTCCTACAGACAACGAGAGTAATGACGGTCACCGTAATTTAAGTTTTGATTCTGAAACCGGTGAAATTACTAATGCTGGTGGTACGTTGCTGAATGAAGCATTCTTATTTAATCCTGATTCCGTTAGTCCTGATTCTTTAGCAGCAGGTACTGGGATAACTACAATATCTAATGTAGAACCTACATGGGAATTATCTATTAGTGATGCGATATCCGATAAGTATAAGGAAATGGAAAAGCGTGTTGAAGAACAGGATAAAACCATTGCCGAGATGAAAAGTATTATCGAAAACTTACAGGATATCATCTATCAGCGGAAACTAGATAAGGAAGCTGAAACATTGGTATTATAAGAAAAACCGGAATTTGGTTCCGGTTCTTGGGGTACAATCAGTAGCCTAGGGTAGGGTTAGATTTCATACTGCATTTCATCATCCAGTAGGCGAGCAGCTTTAGACATTGCTGATTGTGAATAAGTAGACGGTTGTAATCCGTATATTTTTCTGTTGTTATTGATGAGTTCTAGGAATTGTTCATCACTCATCTCTGGTAATCTGCTATGCCAATACCAGCTGCCATCATGACCATCTTCTGATTTACAAACCCAAACATTGCCGCCATCAAGATGATAAGCAATACCTTCTGCAGTAGTAGTGTCTTCTAAATTTAATGCGCAATTTACAAAGAAATCACAGAAACCTCTACCACGTGCACGACGGTTAATAGCGTTTCCTGCATCTGAATAAGCGCCATATTTTAAAACCATGCCGGCATCATACATATCCTTGATGTATTCTGCCATTATCTTTTTTGTATACTCGTTAAGAACCATATTGCCCCTTATATCTTTGTGCTAGATAAAAAATAAATTGTCTCATCTGGTTACAGTTAATACCAGACCTTGGTAACTTTTCTTTGGAATGATCCAGAAGATATTGTTCAATATCTCCTGGTTTTTTATTTTTAATGAAATTCAATAGTGTTTCGGTGTAATAACGTAGATTAGCATAATCCGGTTTCGATAACCTGTATTTACCAGTGTGAACCATAATGTCTACTGCTATCCGCAAAGCCAATGGGAAATTGCTTCTTATCTTTGAATTCTGAAATTCTCTGAATTCTTTTTCTGATGACGGGTTATTATATTCTTCCATCTCCTGGTAATACTGCTTGATGATCTCAGGATGTACTACGCGGCAGGAGGAAACGACTTCATCATAGAATTCATATGCTGGTAACCTGTTGTAATCGGAAGGATCTATTTCCAATTCGTCATAGACCTGGTCACCTAATTCTTTCATTATATATTCACCTAATTCTACCATATGATATTTATAATAAAAAGGATGCCCCTTAAAAGGACATCCCAGGTTATTATGGAGAAATAATATTAAACGGCAACAGGGAATTTGATAGCCGGGTGAGACTGGTAATCCAGTAACTCGAAGTCGGTATACTTCCAATCCCATATGGTCCAGTTAGGATCCTCTGCGTTAAGGATCTTAACGGAAGGTTGTTCCAGTGGAGTACGCGTTAATTGTTCCTTGACACCTTCAATCTGATTGACATAGATATGTGAATCAGCGAAGAAACCAATAACCTTGCCAGGTTTCATCTTAACCTGTTGGCAGATAAGGGTAAGTAACATGGCGTACGATGCCAGGTCATATGGTACTCCTAACGGAAAATCGCTTGACCTTTGGTTCCATAGTAGATCCACGTACCCATCATTGGACAGTAACTGGAAACAATAATGGCAAGGAGGCAGCGCCATTTCGCCCAGCTGCTGTGGGTTCCACGCGGAAACAAGCATTCTACGATCGCTTGGATTCTTCTGTAACGTCTCAATGACGTTCTTCAACTGGTTGATTCCAGAGTCATTGAAGTTGTTCCATTGGTACCCATAGATCTTACCTAGATCCTTTTCCTCAAACATTTTCCGTTTGGATTCGTCATCGTTACCGTAAGGTACCTTAGCCGGGTTGGCCCATTCATCCCAAATATGGCAATTACGTTCCTGGAGGAATTCCTTGCTGGCGATGCCCTTGATAAACATTTCAAGTTCAGCGCAGATGTTTTTGAGACCCATCTTCTTGGTAGTTAGTAACGGAAACTTCCCGGTGGACATGTCGAACTCGATCATGGATCCTGAAATGGAAAGCGTATCGACACCAGTACGGTTATGCTTAAGCTTTCCTTCCTTTAATATTCTATCTAATATATCAAGATATTGCTTCATATATACCAAATATAGTAATTAATTTCCACTAAACATTGACTTTAGAACTTCTACTGGAATTTCCTTATCACCTTTAATGATAGGTGTTTCACGTAATGCCAAACCCAAATCATTCCTGATATCATCTGGATTACGATACTTATTACCGTCATTGACCTTGATCTTAATCTTATTAATCATCTTGGATTGGTCAAAGTACTTGTGGAATAGTTCCTGTTCCTCTTCCTTACGGTTAAAATCATGAGATAATCCATCATCAACCATCATATCGAAGTTATCAGTGTACAGTAGGATGAAGACAGTGTTTGCCACAGACTGTGCGAATTCTTCTTCCATGATAGTAAGCCAGTACGTAGAATACTTCCTGTAGATTGGCGCGTATACGAATTCATCGATATGACCACGGTTGTACACCAGGTTATCATTCTTCATGAGGTTACAGAAATAGTCACAGTATTCCGTCTTGGAGAATATAAGTGGATCCACATCCTTAGGAGGTTTTGTTAAGTGAATCTTCTTATGACCTGGAAAGTTGTTTTCTATAAAGGTATCTTTCCCGATTCGGTCGATACCCATTACTACATAATTCATTTTCCTTGTTCCTTATAATTATTATATAGTTCTATAAAGCTATCATAAAGCATGTCTTTATGCTTGGCATCTAATTCTACCTGCTCCAGGTAATTACCGAAGAGAGTGATTATATTAAGGTTTTCCGTATCGATAGCTTCAGTAGCATCTTCTTCGGATGGTAAATAGCTAATATTAACCGGGTACGCTGGGTTCATCTTTTCCAGTTTATTAACTAGATCCGCGATCCTTTTAGTCTGATCAGCGTATTCAGCTGGAACGTCTATATCGACGACATTACCTGGTACCATAGATGTATTAATGTCCGGGTAGACATGACGAGTGAACTTCATGGACATATGGTTTTCAATTAAGGTACGTTCACCAGATGCTATGTCCAGTATGTGATACCCTCTGATTCCGTTACGATCGATTCTAGTAAGCTGGTATGGTGCGCCCAGGTATGTAATGGACTTACCCTTTTCAAACTGTCGATGTATTCCGTTATGGTAATGACCTGAGTAGACAGCATCTACATGCTTAAGGATCTCTTTAGCTACAAGTCCTGATTCGGAAAGACGACCACCACCCATGTCGAAACCAACTATGTCCGCGTGACAGAAACAATAGTCATACTTACCAGTAATAAGGTTTTCCTGCTTATAATCCACGATCCACGGTTGTACCAGGATCTTCTTTCCATCTACTGTAATCGATGCTTGTTGTTCATATACGGTGACATTCGGTAACAGATCCAGGATCTTTAAAGAATTGATTTCCGTGTCTGTGGTAAGGTACATATCGTGGTTACCGACGATAATATTGATATCAAAATCCTTTAAGGTATCGCGGAACAATTCAATGACCCTATTGATTGTCATTGTATTAATAGTCTGCCTGGTATCAAAGACATCACCCAGGATCCATATGGTTTTGATTCCAGATGCATTAAGTTCAGGTACGAATTGTTCCCTGAAAAAACGTAACTGGGATTCCATAAAGGTAGGATCAGCCTTCTTGATTCCGAAGTGCAGGTCTGCGATCATTGCTATTTTCATTAATTGCCTTTAACTGCGTTCTTGAATTCCTCAATGGTAACATCTTTACCATCTATCCTTGGCCAAATATAGAATTTAACAGGATCACTATAGACCATCTTGTATTTAAATTCGATTTTTGTATTTGGAAGGAAGAACTCTGTTACCTCCATAGCGAACGGATCCATTTCCCTGCATCTGAACCCTGACTTCTCACAATAGAGAACAGCATCGGTTCTACTTACTTCTTGCCAATTATTACCCATATTTAACCTCTAATATACTGTAATCGTGTACCTTTCTAATCTCAATGGTACTCGAAATTTGAATCTTAAGTTCATTAAGCTTATGCGATATGATATATATGCCAAGCTTTTTCTTATTAAGCTGGATTAAGTTATACAATGTGGAGACAAACTGTTCGATGCCAGACTGGTCAATGTTCTGATCCAGTAACTCGTCAATGAACAGGATGTTACATGACCAGTTAGAGATCTGGCGGCTAATATCGAAGAATGCCAATAGGATGGACATATCGATTCTAGTACGTTCACCGGAAGAGTAACTGGAGTATGTACGCGGAACTAGATTCGTCATCATAGTTTCCGTCATGGTCTCGTCAAACTCGATCGTTGTATTCTTTAGCTCGAACTTATTAAGGTATTCATTAACGGACTTATTAAGTACCTTTACTAGCTTCTTAAAGAAATAGGACTTAATACCATCATCACCCAGGATCTTGATAAGCTGGGTATCAATTAAGATCTTTTCTGTTAAGGTGTCAATATCTTTATTAAGCTCCTCACACTGCGTACGTAGCGTATTAAGCTTTTCCACGTATGAATCAACTGATGCAGGGCAGACCTTGCTAGATTCCTTTTCCAGGTTCTGTTTAGCTTTATTAAGTTCTGTCTCCAGCGTTGACCTTGTTATTTCTTCAGTACGAGCTTTATCACGTATGGTTTGTATAAAGGATTGCTTTTCCTGGTATGCATTAACAGTGTCACGGTATGCTTGATACTGTTCCATTAAGCCAGGGAGTGTTTCCTTTTCCATTGTCTTCTTTTCTGCGAGCATCCCTTCGATATGCTTCCTTGCATGTCCTTCATCCAATGGTGAATTACATACAGGACATAGACGGGATTTCTTAAGCTTGGAAAGAGTACTATTAATATTATCAATGATGGATTGTACCTTACCAATTTCCAGGTTAAGTGATTCACCGACGGATCTATCTGGGATGGTACCAATTTCTTCCATAAGCTCCTTGATCTTTGATTCAGCGATGACCAGGTTCTTAGAACGCTTATCAATTTCCTTTTGGTACTTATCAATATTGTCCTGAATTGTTTTAAGGTTAGTGTCCTTTACTTCATTGAAGGATGCTATATACTGTCGCATGTTTTCTATATAGGATTCATTATCTTCAATGGAGTTGATGATACCACGACGCTCGGTTGTTTTAAGATCCAGCTCGGTGTTGTTAACCGTTTTCCGTTTCTTGACGTCCTTGCACATTAATCCCAGTACGTCAATATTAAAGATGTTTTCAATTAAGGCACGTTTATCACCGATTGGTAAGCTTAAGAACGGTTTGTTATTCGTAACTGCTACTGCTACGATGTTCTTGAAAAGTCTTAAGTTAATACCTAAAAGCTTATCAATTTCGTCTTGGTTAAGCTTCTTGGTGGATAACATATCCATTTCCTTTCCGTTCTTATAGATCTCGAAGATAGCAGGTTTTAATCCACGGCGGATCATGTACATGTCCGTACCGATCTTAAACTCGCATGTTACCTCAAGACCTTTACCATTAGTTGTATTAACTAATTCCGATAATTTTATATCACGATATGGTTTACCGAAAAGAACGAAGGTTAATGCATCTAGGATAGAAGACTTGCCTGAACCATTAACTGCCTTGATGGTATTTAATCCGGTTTGGAAATCTATTTCCGCACCAGATGCTCCATAGGACATGATATTGCAAAATGACAACTTTTTGAATTCTACAAACATATATAGAGTAAATATAGAAAATTATATGGTTTGTGTAAACTTTTGTAAATATTTTGACAATTTCAAGAAAATACAGAATAATTTTATGGTTATTTAATACATAACCTTAATTTTTTATATTTGTTTCTATATTAAATTTGGTTGAAATAGTCAGAATTTCAAAAGTTTATATATAGTATAGACAGCAACTGGGGCTGAGAGATGCCCGATGCAAGCAGTCTGGAACCAGAGTGGTCTTCCTAAAGGATATGGGATATTATCTGAGGCACCTAACGGGTCCAGCCGGGAATGTTGGAAATGGCAGACATTACGAATACCCGAAGCCCATTATCGACGATGAGAGTAGCGATCTCATTAGAAAAGCCGCCATTGGCAGTATAGGATGTAGCTGGAATACAGGATGACCGATCCATAAGCCTATATGTAAGTCCCGAGAGTTGACAGCAGGTCATGTTTTTGTCAAAGCCTATTCGTTCCTGGATAGGCTTGATGTCTCTGCAGGTATTTTTAACGTGCACATAGATAAATATTTCAAGCTTTTAAATAATGACTTTTATCAGATCCCTAGAGTAAACTTAGATAACTAGAGTAAAAACAGTTAATAAAAGTCTTTTAACAGGTAAAGGGATTCTATGCTCTTTTAAAAAACTTCCCCGATTTTTTCTTTATAAATAGAACATATGGGATATGCAAGTTTAGTATGTACTTACCTTTATGGTGCATTTATAGCAGTAAAAGCTACTATTGAAGGATTAACACAAGCAGCAAAAGGTATTTTAAAGCGTATTGACACACTAGTCTCTACGCTTATGACTACTATTACCTACATGATTAACACCACCATGAGAACGGTGATTAACCTGGTGAAACAGTATGAGAAAGAACTGTTTGACATGTTATATAACGCACTGTTTGGTGAAGATAAAACCTTCTGGTGTAACAAGCTATGGAAGTGCGCTGCTTTACTTGCTGAGCTCCTTAACTCTGATTCCTGGTTAAACCAAAAGATAAGACGTGCATTGGAAAGGAAGTGCCGCAGTACAGCAGCGCTGGATGTAATGGATCTTATCAGCCAATCTATCACGGACTTTAGCGCTTTCCAGCAAACGGTATGTGATGCTGGATTCACGATCGAGTTTGGCATCTCGTACATAAAGAAGCTTTTTGAAATGTGTGCATCGTTAATGGATGAGTACCTCCGATTCATTGAACGTAACTATAAGCGTTTAAGATTGTTGATTGATGAATACCTTAACATGTTAATCGACTGGGGTTTGTTTGATTACCTCGATACGTTAATGTCATTCTTTACCTGTGCATTTGATGACAGTTATTCTTGTTCTGAGATCGCCACAGCGCAGAACTATTACGCTGAAGCCCTTTCCGTATTTAAGATTGAGAAGAAAGGATCCGGGTACGATGTATCTACCGAGTTTAAGAACTCCGTCTACGGTAGCTTAGACGGAACCAAGAATCAGATCAGTAATTTGAAGCAGGAGATCGATGCCGCATATGCTAAGTGTGTTGACCCTGGTAAGCTTAAGAAGGCTAATGCAGCTTATAACCTTTCTAAAAACATTTTCCCTGGTGGTATGTCTTATGATGACATTAAGGAAGGACGCTGGCATAATAACCACATCGTACAGAAGTTCGAGTTGACGAAGGAATCCTTCATTAATGCATGGAAAGGTTATAAACCGGATGATGACATCACGTTTAAGGAGTTAATGGATGGTACTTATATTGATCAGTCTGGATCAGTATATGTCAAGGATGGGTGTAACTATGTCAAGCTTGATAGTTATTTGCCGTTACTAGATACACCAAAGACTATCGATTGTATGGTTTCAGCGCCAGCAGATAATGATGCTATGGTATGGAATGATGAGATCATATCTGTTACAGATGCTGCTTACCGTATTGCAACCAATGCTGAAGGTGAAGAGAACCAGCGCATGATTGCAGAATGTAGATCGTTATATGAATTCATCAATGATTGGAAGCATAACCCTGAAGGTGCTATCAGATATAACGAACAAGTGATATAAATAAAAAGATTTCAAATCAAATATATAAGAGGTTCAAAAATGAGTGAATACAGTGTTGAAGAGATATTACAGGCCAAGCGCGTCGCTAAGGAAGCTGGTTATAACGTTTCCTTACCGGATGATCGTATTGAACAGGCAAAGAACATTGCCCAGGCTAATGGATATAATGTACGTAAGATGGATCCAACGGAAATGGCTATGCAAGTAGCACAGGATGCCGGGTACAGGGTCATCCCACCTGATACTAACCCGAATCCTGTACGTAATACGCCGACTCCGGCGCCGAAGCAGGACATTCCGCCAAAGCAAGAACAGCCAGCGCAGCCACAGCAGAAAGAGGATCCGTATGCCGGGTACTCTTGGTCTGAACGCCAGGCAGCTAAATATCTGTAATTTTTAGCTATTTTTTAAGGTAAAAAGCTCTCAAAATCTGAGAGTTTTTTACTATTATAAATAATATATGATGAATAAGAATAATCCACCAATGCCGCCACACTGGGAAGACCCGAGTCATATCCCTCACTTTCCGGATTGGCCTAACGTACCGTACGCTGATTGGCCACGTACGCGTTTCCATCGCTGGAACGATAGTGAACCTGCCAATGTACAACCATGGTGGCAGGATTGTTGTGAACCATATGATAACCCGTGTGTTTGTGTAACCAGCGCGGATGTTAACCTATGGAACAGTTATTCCGGTCTTAGCGGTTTAACCGCGTTTGACCCATCGGCATTATCTGCTGCGTTCTCTGCGTTGGATGACATGTATGATTACAGCGCAGTACGTGAAGCTTATTACGTTACCTCAGCTAATTCCGCTATATGGAATTCCGCTGCATATGTACCTAACATTTATGAGAACCTTTCTGCATTGTATGACTATACCAATGAAAAGGCTGATTTAAGCGCTGTTTCTGCATACTATGATGAAAAGGGTAAGCTTAAGATCTGGACTGATTCGGAAAAGGCTGCTAGAGAAGCTGGTGCATATGGGGATTACGGTGGTACCATTGTTGGTGTAGGTTCATTCGAAAGACCATTACGTGTCTCTAAAGACCTGGTAAAGGCAATGACCATCGTTCAAATGGCAACCAATAACTTTGAGTACCCATTGGTAAATGGAAAGGTTATTGATGGTGTATATGATGATCTCAGCGCTATAAACCAGGGTGTAGCTAGAAACTTCTCTAATACAACGGAAAACAGGAAGCTTATTGAATGGATCCTTAATCATTTGAGCGGCGAATGGCACTGGGAAGACCTTTCTGCTGCATGGCAAGAGGGTCCGGTTTCATTGGAATACTCTACGCGTTACCCTGAGAAATTCTTTTATTGGGAAGAAAATTAAGGTCATAAATAATTAAAAAGGAGAACTTATTTATGGAAGATTTATTAACAACAGCATTTCAGTCGGGTAACGCAACCGCTATTCTCTCTGGGGTGATCGTATATTTGATTGTGTTTTTACAAAGAAAGAATACGGCTGCAACCAGAGACGATACTATATCGAAGCTTAAAGAGGACATAGATGCTCTTAACAACCAAAAGCTTTTGATGCAAAAGGACATTGAATTCCTTGTACAGGAAAACAGTGGCATCAAGCAGGATATTAAAGAAATTAAAGGTACTCTTCAGCAAATTGCTGTTTCTATTGCAGAAATAGCAGTTCAGTATAAAGAATTTAAGGAAAATCAGAAGAAAAGGTAATAAATCATGCAGAATCTTAAAGAATACATGGTAAACGAGTCCTCAGAGTTCAGCTCTATGGAAAACAATCCATTAATCTATACCTTGGTAATCCCTAAGGTACTTAACGGTGAAATTGATGTCATCAAGAAGGATGAGATCATTAAGAACGTCATCAGCGTAACGGAAAAGTTCATTAAGGATAACCTGGATGCCAAAACCATTAAGGTTTTGAAGGGTGCATTCCGCCCAGCATCTGTTATGGATGTCTTTAAGCTTTCCAAGAACTATAAAGCTACGTTTGATAACTATATGGCCGATTTTAAGTCTGTCATATGCAATGAAGAGACCAATTTCATTAAGGCAATCAACACCAGTAAGAAATTTGATGAGCTTTTAACCTCTCCGGAGTATCAAATTTATAAAAATACACTCTAAAAAAGAGCTCAAAAAATATTTTTATAAATAATAAAGATATATAAAGGAAAAATAGAATTATGAAAAATAAAGAAGATATCCAATTCAAGAAGTGGAAGAAGAGCCACAAGCTTAACGAAGGTTTCCTTGACGGGGAAGAAGAAAAGCCAGTCACAGCTGATGATACTACCGGTCAGGAAGAAACAAAGGAAGAAAACAATGAAGAAGTCGATGCTTCTGTAGAAGAACCGTCTGACGATATCGATATTTCCGAAGAACCATCTGAAGGTGGTGACGACGAATCATTTGGTGAAGATAACTTCCCGGATGACGATGACGATTCCGAAGGGGAAGATAAGGCTGAGAATACCGAGGACTTCCAGGAAGGCGACGACAAGAAGGAAGAAGATGGTACGAAGGATGAAGCTGAAGGTACCTCCGAGCTTAAGGACATCCTTGCAACACTTACTACTGCTATCCAGACATTGACTGACAAGGTTGATAACCTTAACAGTGATAAGGAAGAAGGTGGCGAATCCGGTGAAGGTGAAGCTGAATCTACTGATGATTTCGGTGGAGACGACTTTGGTAGCGAAGAATCTACTGATGATTTCGGTGGTGACGAAAGCTCTGAAGAAAGTGAATCTTCTGAAGGTGGTGAAGAATCTTCTGGTGAAGGTGAATCTTCTGAGGGTGGTGAATCCAGTGAAGGTGAATCTTCTGAAGGTGAATCCAGCGAAGGTGGTGAAGAATCTTCTAGTGAGGAAGAAGAAGCCCCGGCTGACGAAACTAAGTCCGAAGCATTCAATAAGTTCTCTAAGAAGGGCCAATATTTAAGCGAAAAGTCCGATTACATCATCGGTAAGCTCTGGAACTCCAGATACGATTTGCTTGAAGAAGGAATTATGACTGCAGTCCGTGCTAAGATCCGTCAAAAGATCGAAGCTGCTAAGAAGCAGATTAAGCTCGAAGCTGCTAAGCGCTAATCCATAATTGTTCCTTTATATATTTGATAACCGGGTCTCAAAACCCGGTTTTTCAATTAAAATATCCAGAAAATAATTAAATATTCAATATTATTAAGCAAAATTACTATATTTGCTTTAGTTTTAAATACACAAAAGGAAAAATATATGTCTAAAGAAATTTTATTTGATGTACAGGCACGTGAAAAGATTATGCAGGGTGTTAACATCCTCGCGGATTCAGTTAAGGTTACCTTAGGTCCGTCCGGAAAGAATGTTATGATCGCCAACGGATCCAGCGCGCCAACAGTTACGAAGGATGGTGTTACTGTCGCTAAGTCTATTGAAGTAGAAGATGCTTTTGCCAACCAGGGTGTACAGATGCTTAAGGAAGGCGCCCAGAAGACTAACGACATTGCTGGTGATGGTACGACTACCGTTACCGTTTTAACCCAGGCTATTGCACGTGAAGGATTGAAGAACGTCGCCGCCGGCGCTAATCCAATGGAAATTAAGAACGGTATTGATAAGACTGTAGCTGCTATCGTCAAGAAGCTTGATGAGATTTCAATTAAGGTAACAACCACTGAAGCTGTAGCGCAGGTCGGTACCATTTCCGCCAATGGTGATACAGAAATTGGTGAGATGATCGCTAACGCCATGGATAAGGTTGGTCAGGATGGTGTTATCACCGTTGAGGAATCTAGAACAGCTGATACCACGCTTGATGTCGTTGAAGGTATGCAGTTTGGCAATGGTTATCTTTCCCCGTACTTCGTTACTAACCCAGAGAAGATGGAAACAGTACTCGATAACCCATTGATCCTCCTTTATAACCATAAGATCTCCACGTTGCAGGATATCCTTCCGCACCTGGAATACGCTAATGCAAATGGCCGCCCGATCCTCATTATCGCTGAAGACGTTGATTCGGAAGCATTAAGTACACTCGTCATCAACAAGATGCGCGGCGCTATTAAGGTCTGCGCAGTCAAGGCACCGGGTTATGGTGATTCACGTACAAATAACCTTAAGGACATTGCTACTGTTGTTAATGGTGAACTCATTAGTGATGAACTTGGTATTAAGCTTTCTGATGCAGATCCGATGTGCATGGGTACGGCAAAAAGTGTTAAGGTCACCAAGGATTCCACTACCATCATTGAAGGTGCTGGTAAGAAGGAAGACATTGAAGCATTAGTTCTCCAGCTTAAGAATCAGTTAAGTGAAACTGAATCTGCCTACGAGAAGGAAAAACTCCAGGAAAGAATTGCTAAGCTTGCTGGTGGTGTAGGTGTTATTAAGGTTGGCGCTGCAACTGAAGTTGAGATGAATGAAAAGAAGGATCGTGTTGACGATGCTCTCCATGCAACTAAAGCTGCTGTCGAAGAAGGTATTGTTGCTGGTGGTGGTACCGCATTGGTACGTGCTGCAGAAATGATTAAGGATTCCGTTAAGTTTGATAACGAGGATCAGCTTACTGGTGGTAAGATCGTTTTCCGCGCCATTGAAGAACCGTTACGTCAGATCGTTGCGAATGCAGGTAAGGAACCTTCAGTTATCCTCAGTAAGGTCAAAGAACTTTCTGGGAACCAAGGTTACGATGCCCGTGCCGATAAGTTCTATGATCTCGTTGAAAACGGAATCATTGACCCGGTCAAGGTTACCAAGAACGCATTGAAGAATGCATCTTCCATTGCATCGATGATTCTCACAACCAATTGTGTCATTGTTGAAAAGAAGGAAGAAAAACCAGCATTGCCTCCAATGCCTATGGGAATGCCTGGGATGATGTAAGGTATCTGTAAAAAAGTTTTTTCCTTTTACCCGCTTACGAAAGTAAGTGGGTTTTTTATATTGTATTAAGTATGGCGTGTGAAAAGTTTAAGGAGTTAGTGGAATGCGTTAATACTGAGCTTAATAAAACCATTAAGGAATATGAAGATATTAAGGCAGGTTATCTGTTATATGAACCATGGATAAATGCATTAAATGATAATATTTCAGAAGGTGATTTTACACCGCAAATGTGTAATGGTAGCTGGTTATACGTAGATTTTCCATTTCAGTCTAAAAGAGATAATTTTGGGATTAATATTAGAATTCAGTTAAAGGTCGGACAGGATGGCAAACCCAATGCAACATTTTGTGACAGTTCTCATCTGATTTCATTTCCAAGTAAAACCAGACTTAATAAATCTAATATTAGAAGTAAATATCCGGAATTAATTAAGTATTATGATTTAATTATTGAAGAATGTGTAGTTGCCGATGAAATGTTTTTTCAAGAGAAAACGTTTTTAGATATTGAATCACTTATTAAGTTTTTAAAAATTATTAAGGATTCCATTAAGAATGAGAATTATGCATTATTGAAAGCATATTTCAACGACGAACGAACCGAGAAAGCATTAAGAGAAATTACAGAGTGCTAACAATTTACACGCTTTGTTAACATTCTTGTAAACAATCTATTAACAATTCATCAACAGGGTTATCTGAATAAAAATGGTTATGTCAGAAGGTATTTACACATAAACAATAATTTACTATATTAAAAATATGATTAAGGTAAAAGTAACAGTTGGTACAAATAGTAGCGAAGCCGAAGTTTGGTGCGCTAAGTATAATGGCGATGGTACCGCTAGTTTATATACCGGATTGGATGAAAGCAAACGAATTATTGTCAATAAAGGCAATATCATTACGTTAGATCCGCTCGATGCGGAAGATAGCATTATCTGCATGAAGATGTATGGTAATGGTGATTTGAAGAATATCTGTGAAGAAATCCAGACCAGAATGGTGTGTAAACTGATGGAGACTGATACGTCACACTTGGTTACGTTTGCACAAATTTCTGAAATCTGTCAACCTGCATTTGGTATTCAAGCAATGAGTCTTGATGCACCGAACGAATATATCTATTCGACTGGTTCTAACTCGTTGTCTGATAGAATGTGCCATAATCCTGCAGTGAGGACGGGTCTGATTCGAAATGCTCAGATTGGCCGTAGGAAAGTGTTGCTCATGGGCGGCTACGAAAACATCCCTGTTAAACTGATGACCGAACGTGCATTGCATGAATTTGCAACTGTTGTCAATAACTATTTCCCTGAGTAACTGAATAGATATAATTTAGTTAATAATGATTACAACCTAGAAATAATTAACTATATTATAATCGTTAACCAACAAGGAGTATTAAAAATGACACGAGAAGAAATTGAATTCATTAACGCAGTTAAGGCTGCAACCCCCGATGCAAAGGATATGGAGAGAGTCGAAAAGATTATCTGTGACCTCCCGGGTAATGCAACTGATCCGGTTGTGGAAGACAGACGTTCTAAGAAGGCTATTCTGCAGCTCAACAAAATTACTGATTTAAGCAAGTTCAAACGTCGTGTCAAAGCGTTTATTGACAGTGGCATTCGAGTCGATTTCTCGAAGTGTCAGGTCTACAAGGAATATACGACAATTCCAGTTACCACGTATCTGAATGCCATGGCTAAGAATTCTGCAGAAATTATGACGCAGGAATTCGATTTTAGTGGTGATCTGGTTCTCTAATAAGGATATGAAAGCCGTTTTAACAGAAACATTTATTAAGAACATCGTGTTGGTTGATGATAGCGAGTACGCTCCAGGGCGTACTCGTTTTTGGCATGATCTGCAGGATTTCATGTCACAACAGTTAATTGCATTTATTCAATTTGACGAAAAACCTAAGAAGGCTGCTGCTTACTTCCAAAGACAGTCACTGCAAGTAGACAGGATATATATGCCTGAAGATTCTGCAGAAATTAAACTTGAAGGTTCTGGTGCAGAAACCAAAGGTAGTATCAGATTCGTCGATGATCACAGTTTTGCCCTATTCCTGCATGAAGCATCTCATTATCTTCATCTAATTAAAGATCATGGAAACTTTATGGCGCCTACCATTAAAGATAGACCCAAAAAGTTAATGACAAAAACTGGTGCTCATCACCAGGATTTTACCATTGACTTTGAATATGAAGCAGGGTATAGATCCTTAAAGTACGCCAGGTTATATAATATGTTTCCGGAAAATGATAGGACTGTACTTGATTTGAATCTGGTCAACATGTTAAACTACATAACTGTTTTAAATAGTGATGACTTTGATGGTTGTGACCCAGAGGTTTGGAAGCGAAGGGTAAAGGAATGGCCTAAGACTATCCGTTCGTTTGATGAAATCTCTGATTACATGACGGTTGTCTGATTAAATGAAACCGCATTCTAGTTATTTACATTGGTTCAATTTTTAACTATATTATAGACATAAATTAGAGGTTAAAAAGTATGAATACAAGAGAACAAGTAGAACTTATGGAATCTGTGAAAGCAAACTATTGCTTTAAACATAAGATTCCCATGTCTCAGCTTAAAAATCATCCAGAAGCCACGGCCGAGTTGACCAAGGCATATATCAGGGCTATTGTAGCCTAAAGGAAGTAAAATGACTCAAGAAGAAGCAATCAACGCCCGTGAACTGTTGCTGGTTGAACAGCGTAAGGTCCGTCAGGCCATTCGAATTCTGCAGTCGGAATCGATTATCCCGTGTGCTGGTATCTCGATGGCAATCGGCCAGTATAACCGTCGTCTGCACCAGATCGACGAAAATATCCGTGAAATTGCGGAACAGTATTCTCTGTCTCTGCAGGAAGAAGGTGATGCCTGCGCAGTAGAATTCCAGATGGTTGAAGAAGCACCCGCTACTGAAGCTGCTCCTGAAGCACCTGTAACTGAAGCACCTGCAGTTGAAGCGGCACCTGCTGTGGAAATGCCTGCTGCACCGGTTGAAGAAACGACTGTCAGTGTTGCTGAAACTGTTGCTCAGCCTGCGGCACCTGTACAGCCTGGAATTCCCAATCTGTCTCAGTTCACTGAACAGCAAATTGCTGATGCTATTGTGCAGCTCGCTATGCTCTGCGGCATCAGACAGTAAGGAGTGAAAGATGCGTAGAAAGTTGGTGATTACCATTGATACTGATGAAACCTCTGAAAACACTGGTTTCAGTGAATTAATGGATAACCTGCAGGATATGTGTCAGGAACAGGCAAATGAACTGGTAGCTATGGACGCATTGGAACATGGCTACTACTTCAGTGTCTATGATCCATCAAAGAACAATGTGGTGATTGACTCTTACTGGGAAGAAGATAAATAATTCATTCCTGGGGGTTTACAATCTCCCCAAAGTTTACTATATTTAAGTGTGTAGAAAATAAGGCTGCAAACGAAGTTCCTATTTAAATCTTAACAATTTACTATGGACCTACTTCCCGCGGCCATCAATTTAGCGAAAAACGGAAAACAAAATTTATAAATAAAAATATGAAGATGATTAGAAGACAAACCAGAAAACAAATACAAGGTATAAGAAAACCTTGGTTTGGGTTTGTATACTAGTTAACTTCGTATGTTATTTGTTTAACTTTTTGAGGTTCCAGTATACAATATGCTGGAATCTTTTTTTATGCCCTGGTAGCTCAGCTGGATAGAGCAGTTGCCTTCTAAGCAACGGGTCACAGGTTCGAATCCTGTCCAGGGTACTCTTTTGGGGTATAGCCAAGCGGTACGGCCGGGGCCTTTGAAGCCTCTATTCCCTGGTTCGAATCCAGGTACCCCAAGTATGGGTGGGTAGCTCAGTCGGTTAGAGCAGCGGCCTTATCCAGCATCCGCTGGTCTGGTGCTGAATAAGCCGGAGATCGTGGGTTCAAGTCCCACCCCACCCATTAAGTGAGAGAGCTACTCACTTTAATAAAACTAAATGGGTCTGTATGTCAATTGGTTAGACGAGGAGACTTTTAATCTTCGGATCCGGGTTCAAGTCCCGGCAGGCCCACGAAATAGAATGCAGTAACTATGATTGGTTACTGCTTTTTTCTTTATTAAGCTATTTCATTTACATAAATCTGTTAATTATCTATATTAAGAACATGAGTGAAGAAAAAATGTATTGTGATGACAGCAATGAAATCCAGCTGTTCTATAAGATTGAAATCAGTGATCCTATACCTGATGAAGTTCTCACTGAACCAATAACTGATCCAGAGGAACAGAAGCAATATATCTTCGATCTTCTCAACGCATTCCAAACATCTTTCATGGGAAAGTCTTTTCCATTAATAGATGATCAGATTCCGGATGGTGTAAAGCCTGCAAGTCATTTCATCTCATTTGACAAGGAACATGGTTTGGTTCTCTGTGTCAATTTTTTCATTGACTATGACTATATGCACAATACTGAAGCGATTAAGAAAATCATTCATAAACTGAATGACGAACTTGATGGACAGTTTTGTGATGGATGGGGTGAAAATTCTTTCAGGTTCACACATGATGGAAAAACGGTCTATGCGGATTTTAGATCAAGCAACTTGTGCAAGATCGTGATGCCTGTGATGGGTTACTGTTCCCAGTTTAATGTCAAGTGGTCCAGTATCGAAGAGATTGAAAAGGTTGAATGGATGTGTGGTATGGAAAATGGTGCATTCGATATGCTCCATCGTCCGGAGCGTCATGAAAAAAATCTTAAAGAATACGGCTTTAGTAAAAGAATGCTGGAAAAGTTTGATTATGTAAAAGAACATCTGGATAAGTTCTTTTAACTATAATTGGTTACTGCTTTTTTCTTTATTAAGCTATTTCATTTACATAAATCCGTTAATTATCTATATTATACACTGTAATCAACCAAACAAGGAGTATAACATGTCTCTCATTAACACTGAACTGGTCCGCACTAATCCCCGTCTCGATGGTCTGGACCGTGATGGACTCAAGGATTTAATTAAGCAAGCAAAAGAAGCACTGAATCCATGCTATAAGATTAGCGATGATTATCGTGTCATTGGAAACGCGATGTTGTTCGCCGAAGACCACACGTCGGGTGATTATAACCATTTGCCACAAGAAGGTAAAGATCTCGTTGATGAATTTGGCGAAAGCTGGCTCTATGAAATCTGTAGCCATGGATTTTATGGAAATGATGCTGATGACGGTGCTGATCTCAATGAAGTTCTCAAGCAATATAAATTTGTTAAGAAACATGTCGATGCGTTTATTAAGGCAGCAGAAGAAGCAAAACGTCGTGGTGCTAATGTTATCGTTCGTTGTAATGCTGATAATTTCCATTACAATACGGTGGAAGGCTACGAAGATGCCTAGTAATCTGTAAAGTATTTTTTATAAAGGAAACCGTTTACATGACGGTTTCTTTTAACTATATTTAATTTGTTAATTTAAAGGAGACTTATATGTCAGGTAGAACACGAACAGCCCCTGGTATTTTGCAGGTGCCTGTAATGATGGACATTCAATCGTTGACGCATCAGGATTTTACTGGTCTTACGAAAGAACAGAAGAAAAAGGCAATTGAACAGCTCAAGATGGTCATCAAGCTGGTGGACCCTAAGGGTAGGGTTCCGATGGGTTCGGATATTGTCTATATTCCGAAAAAGAAAATCGCATGTATCGATTTAACGGCATTCTATGAAAATGACGAACATCCGGAAGGTGAAGCAGATCTCTGTGATTTTGTAGACCTGTTTACCGATGGTTATACCACAGATGACCGCGGTAATATTGAAACATGTGAAGAAGATGCAATTCTCGCACAAGGTGATTACGAAGACGACACTGACATCCAACGTAAGTTTGATATTGATCGTTGTCTGGAATGTGCAAGGCATAATGTTCAGAAAATGCAGGAAATGATTGAAGTAGTTGAACGTGCAAAGGCACAGGGTGCTACAAAGTTTGCTGCAATCGATTTCAATGACTATGATGGTGATTCGGGCGACGATGACTAATCAAGTTAGCTGAAAAAGAATTAAGCTTGATTCATGGTTGACGTTTTAATTGAATTAAGCTATATTTACATCGTAAATCAATAAGAACTTAAGGAGACTAAAATGTCACTCATTAACGTTAACGGTCAGATTGACCAGAACGCAGCGGCTCAGCTTGCCACTCAGCTCGCTCAGATTATTCAGGCGGCACCGAATACCCCTGAAAAGGCAAATTTCATTCGTGATCTCGCTGCTCAGCTCGGTGTTTCGGCTCCGGCTCAGAACGAAGACAACGACGATAACGATGAAAATCGTGTAGATTATCGTGATGAACATGATTATGATTGTTACAACGATGGTCATGACGATATTGAACAGCGTGGTAAACTCGTGTTCATCGACGATCGTTGCTGGGACGAAGATTTTGCTCGTATCGTTTTTGGTGATGATCCCAATGATTATGGCGCCTGCGATTTTGATGACGTCGCATGTGGTTGTTCATCTCTCGATATTGATGACGCAATCGAAAATGTTGATGATGCCATTGAAAAGCTGAAGTCTATCAAGCAGACTCTCAAGGACTGCAAGGATAATGACGGTGAACACGTTATCTGGAACAATGATAACGATTTCGACTACGAAACCGGTGATCCTGAAGACATTTAATGGTTGACTGAATAAAAAACTCTTTCAACCAGGGTTTACAAACCACTCAAAATTAACTATATTAACAACGTAAATCAAAAACAATTAACACAAAACACAAAGGAAACATAATATGAAGAATACTGAAGCTATCGAACGTTGCAAGACTCTCATTGCAGAAGAAAAGATGCTCAAGGAACAGAAGGCAATTCTCCAGGGTGAAAAGTTCGCTGACACCGTTCCGTCCGTTCAGACCGTCATCAACGACATTGATGACTATCTCGCAAAGATTCCGGGTGCAATCAAGGATTCTATTGCGGCTATCGAACCGGAAAAGCCGGCTGTCACCGTCCCGCAGTTCACTGCAGTCTCGGTCTCGAATGACGCTGTTGCTGCTCTCGCAGTTCTCGCGCTCATCAACGCAATCAAGGTCCGCTAATTTGAGTTAGCCGAAAGGCTGTGCGGTGCCTTCATGTGAAACCGCACAAATTTGCTTAGTTGGCGAAACTGGTAAACGCAGGGTAAACCGAAAGGAGCCCTGGGGAGCAATCCCCTTGTAGTTGTTCGAATCCTACACTGAGCACTATACATATCTGCGGTATTGGTGAAACTGGTAAACACGTTTTGACCGAAAGATCGGAATGCCCTCGGGCTTGAGTTGGTTCGAATCCCTCATACCGCACTATTACATTTTTCGCGGTATTGGTGAAACTTGGTAAACACATTTCGACCGTAAGATCGGGACGTCGCAAGACTTGAGTTGGTTCGAATCCCTCATACCGCACTACTTTTGCTCAATTGGTGAAATTGGTAAACACAGACTGGTTAAAGGCCGGTCCGGTCAAGGGAGTAATGCCTCCCTAGCTGGAACATTAGTTCTGGTGACCTTGCATTGGTTCGACTCCTGCATTGAGCACGACTCTGCCGTGTGAAAGGTAGGCTGGTAATTCAGCCAGCCTACTCCAAAGTTTTGACTTATAACAAAAAAGGAAAATAAAACATGAAGAAGACTGTTTCTCTCGATCACGCAATGCTCAAGGCCTCCCGTCACCAGAAGGCATTTGGTGATGGCCGTTCGCTCCGCGATTCGAAGTTCGCGAAGTTTATGCAGGACGGTAATATGATTACCGGCAAGATGGCGTGTCAGTGGCACACTGGTGATGGTGTGAAGTATGGTTGGAAGTCTGATGCGTCGATGCTGGGTGACGCAAAGCACTACGGCGTGCACATGATTCATGTTGTTGACTAAAACCTGTTAGCCATATTGTGATTTCCTAATGCGACCTGAACAAAAAGTTCGGGTCGTTTTTCTTTTACATATTATCCCGAAATTACTATATTATATCATGTAACAAGGAGTTTTAAAATGAGATGTCCAGTCTGTGACTCAAAACTAGAACGAATGATTACTGACCATCCACACATTGCACATGACCTGGTTGAAGGTTGGCAATGCCCCGAATGCGGTTATGATTCCGTCTATGACGATGAAGAACCGGTTGAGGATGATGAGGATGACGACGATTAGCAAGGTCATCTGAAAGAAATGAAACTATCACGATGGGTTGACAATTAGAACATAATTTTCTATATTAAAACCTGTCGCTGATAATCATCACGACAATAAATAACTGCGGTATTGGTGAAACTGGTAAACACGTTTTGGCCGTAAGACCGGGATGCCGAAAGGCTTGCATGGTTCGAGTCCTGCATACCGCACTATTGCTCAATTGGCGAAATTGGTAAACGCGTAGCAACCGTAAAAGGAGCTATGGTGAGCAATCACCTTGAAGTTGTTCGAGTCCTTCATTGAGCACGAAGCGTTTGGTTGATACGCTGAATTCAACCACTAAGGTAATATAAGATATATTAAAGCTCGAGATTTAATATATAAAATTTCCTTGGTTTAAATGGTATTTACTGCTTTGGACCATTATTTAGAGTAATAATAGTTAAAGCCAATCTAAAGCGGGAGTTGATAGTTATCTATATAAAAACTATCAGGTCGATATAGAACCTAGTTTAATCTATATCTATGGCCTTGTGGCGGAATGGGTAGACGCTGCGAACTTAAAATTCGTTGGAGGAATCTCCGTGTGGGTTCGAGTCCCACCTTGGCTACGAAAATTGGTCTTAAAGTCTACAACAGTAAATGTCGAGACGCGGGTCTCGAACAGACACAGGAGACTTATTCTTCGTGGGGGTTATCCAGAAGCGTGTAAGGGTTCCGGTTTTGATTCACCTTACATCACGAAGCGATTGGTTCAGTTAAGGTAACGTATGCGTAAGTAGATACCTTTTCCGGATAAAGCTGTTATAGTCCGTCAGCGGGTTAATCGCCGCATATACAGCCCATTGCCTGGGTAGCTCAGTTTGGTAGAGCAGCTGATTTGTAATCAGCGGGTCGGGAGTTCGAGTCTCTCCGCAGGCGCTATAATTGCCGTATTATTAAGTATGGGTCAGGTCCAGGCGGCGGGCAATACAATGTCCGCAGCCGAAGAAGGAAATAGAGCGATTCCCGGCGATTAGATTTTAGGGGTTGACAAATAAAACATAATTTGCTATATTTGTTAACATAATTGTCCCTTAGCTCAGTTGGTAGAGCGAGCGACTGTTAATCGCTTGGTCCCTGGTTCGAGTCCAGGAGGGACAGCTAAAGGTTTAAGCGCATCGTCCAGTTTGGGTTTTGGACGCCTCCACAAGGGAGAAACCTAAAATGCGCTAACAATGCTGGTAGTCCAGCGGTGGTGGAACCACCTAAAAAACTTGCGGGCATTAGCTCAGTCTGGTAGAGCGCTTGATTTGGGATCAAGAGGTCACAGGTTCGAATCCTGTATGCCCGATAGAAATGTCTAGCCGATCAATTAAGTTGACATAGGGCGTCGTAGTTGGTAAATCCTTAACTCACAGATATCGAGGACTGTGAACCGACCCTAGCAGGTGACGAATCGGAATTCCTGCAGTGTGTTTAAATAATTGTATTTATCGCGGGTTGATGCAGTGGCTAGCAAGCAAGGCTCATAACCTTGAAGTCCCTGGTTCGAGTCCAGGACCCGCTACTATGTTTGTGTTAAGGTTATCTGTAAAAATATAAAGAAAACTATTAAGCTTACAATACAGATAACTTTTATTATATTGTAATTATGTGTCCGATATGTATTAAGGAGCTTGTGCGATGGATAAGAATTACGTAAGATATTTAAAAGAGTCAACTCAGAAGATTCAGGCGAGGATTGCCAGCGGAACATGGCAATTCGGTGATCATCGTCGCTTAAAAGAACAACTTGCTGAGTTGGCCAAATACAGTAAATAATTTTTTACTTTACAAAAACATTTTTATTTGCTATATTATTATCATGGACACAATGAAGATGACAATTATCAATAATTCTTCTTTATCAGGAATTCCTGAAGAGATTATTGATTGGGTAGGTTTTCATCCACTTAGTGAATTAAATGATATACTGGATGAACATAATCTGAAAATTTCAGAATATGATAAGATTATGAATGCCGGTCATCTGATTGAACAGAAAATAACTATAGTAGATAAATAGGATTTCGTATTGGTCGGCTCCTTTTATCCAATACGACGAGGCTTGACGGTATTGGCCTCGGGTTGGAAACAATATCGTAACACCATAGCTGATTTAGTTATGGTGTTTTGCTTTTTTATGGGGAGTCTGAAATAAAAAATTATTAAGTCTAGTATTTACAACTCTAAAGAATTTAGCTATATTATAAGCATAAACAATTCATTCAAAAGGAAAAACAATATGTCTATTGCAAATCTCGCCGCACAGTTCTGTGCACGTTCCACCAAGACCGTCAACGCCGCAACTATTGACGACGAAATCAAGGTCCAAGTTGCAGCTCTCGATGCGTTCGATCATCAGGGCCAGCTCCGCTCGCTCGTCACCGATGACGTTGTTGATTCTGCGACCATCTCGCAGGCTAAGACGCTCGTCGAAAATCTCGGCAAGCTCAGCTACAGCCAGAAGCAGGAAATTCTCAAGCAGCTCAAGGAAATGACTGATAACGCTGAAAAGCAGATTATGAGCAAGTTGCTCGCTGCATCTGCAAACTCTGGCGAAACCACTATCACTGGTCTCGTGAATGCTGCAACCGCACCGGAACCGGAACCGGAAGCACCTGTCCAGGCATCTGTCTCTGCAGTTCAGGTCAATGGTCTCGGTGACGTTGGTTCGCTGATTGCCACGTTGCTCGGTGCTGCATTCCAGCCGACTGCACCTGTCGCTCCGGCCAAGCACACTGTCGTGAACGGTGTTGACGTCGATAAGGTCAAGGAACTGGTTGCAGGTCAGGGTGTCGATTTCTCGGCACTGCGTAAGGCCTTCAACATCCAGTAATCTGAAAGAAAATTGAATTAAGGCTCTGGTTGAAAAATACCAGAGCTTTTTCTATATTATAAACATGCCTAAAACACATGAACAACTTCTCTCTGCTGCACAACGTCTTGAATATAATTATGTTAAGGATTATTACAAGACCGCAGAAAAACTCGCCCACATGAGCACCATTATCCGTAGGGAAATGGATCTTATTAAGCGTTTAAATCTTATTAAGGAATATATCCCACTCTGGTTGGAATGGCAAATCTCTGGAAAGAAGTTTAACCATTGGTCACCTATGGCCAGATTGTATAAAGAGAAACATAACTGTGGTTCTTGGGGTCCGAATCCTATGTGTCCATTAAGTGATATGACTCCAGACCAGGTTACTGAATGGTGGAAACAGATGCATTAAGCTTTACGATTCAAACCAAATAACCTATATTTAAACAAGTAAAACAACTAACAAAGAGGAACAAAATATGATTAAATTGATTGGTGCACTCATTCTCGCTGCGATTATCGCGGTTGGCGGTTACGCTGTCTACAAGGGATTCACGGGTGACAATGACAATGCCGAGAAGGTGGCAAATAAGGCATCGGAACTCGTTTCCAGTGTGGCTGATACGTTCTCGGACGGTGCAAAGGAAATCGCCAAGGAAGCCAAGTCTAAGGCAAGTGTCGTTGCGGATTCCGTAAAATCGTCAGCGTCGGAAGTTGTTGATTCTGCGAAGTCTACGGTAAAGGCACGTATTGGCGATGTTCGCGAAGCATCTAAGGAACGGTTCATTAAAGCTAAGGAGGCCGCAGCCGACGGTGTAGATACAGTGAAAAAAAAGATTACTGAATAAATTATAGATTGCGAACCTGATTAGGGATGACTGAGTGAATACACTCGGTCATTTCTTATTTACAAAAGTCTTAGATTTTACTATATTATACATGTAAACAATAAAACAGTGAGGTTTAAATATGAATTGTCGTGAAATTCTCCAGGCCTATGGCCCTATCTACTCGTATCTCGCCGACAAGCAGTTGTTCGACAAGATCGCAGATCTCGCATACCGTCAGATTGGTCACGGTGTCAGCCACGAATACTGGAAGTCCCGCTATGGTCGTCGTGGTCTGATTAACGCATCCAACATCCGCCAGCATATCAACGATGCTGTGCACGAAACTGGTGCATACAGTGATGCTGCGATGGCTGCAGGTCTCAAGCGTTACCGTGCTCGCAAGCAAGCTGAAGCCGAAGCTCTGGCCGCTATGGTATAGGCTATCTGCAAAAGAAAAATACAGAGTCTATCATTTACAATAACTCTGTATTTTACTATATTATAATCATCAACGAAACAAACGAGGTTAACACATGACTATTATCGAAGTTCTCACTGCAATCAAAGAAGCCGGCATCAAGGTCTCGCCGTTTACCAACTATGACAAGGTGACCGAAGCAGAATATGCCGATAACGGCGTAAGTTTCAAGCCGAATGAAACTGAATGGCCCATCCACAACATCAGCATCACGTCTGCTGGCAATCTGAACATCAGTTTTGAACAGGAAGGCGTGCTCACGGAACCGGATGGCACCACTCATAACTGCAAGCAGTATCGCCAGATCTGTGTTGTCCGCGACGGTGAACTCTATCAGCAGTTCCTGCAGGTCACAAAAGACAAGACTGAACAGGCTCGTCTGACCACTGTCAAAATCAAGAACAACATTATCAATCTCGGTGACTATCCGCTCACGGACAAGACCACTGTGAACATCGACGAGATTTTCTCGGAGAAGGTCAAGGATTTTGTGGGTAGTCTCCAGAAGGCTGCACCTGGAACTGCGTTCCCGAAGATGACAGAAGAAGAATACCGTCTGTATCAGCTCGGTCTGCGTCCGGATGGTGTTTACAGCAAGAAGGCCACGTATGTGTCTGCCACTAAAGATACGTCTACCAAAGTGGCAATCAAGGGATTCAGCTCCAAGACCACGAAGGCTGCAATCGAACTCAAGAAAGAAACCGCAGGTATGATGATTCCCGCAAGCAAGGTCAATGAACTGGTGTATGCCGCAAAGGTTCTGAAGATTCATGCTGACCGAGCATCCAGTTGCACGTTCGCTGGTAAGGCGTTCACGGGAACTGTGAAAGTTTAGTTAACCTCACCTTAGGGTGTCGGGGAAGTTCTCCGACATCCTTTCACCTTTTACAATAAACAAAAGTAATTACAGATTATGGCTGAAGAAAAAGAATATAAACCTGAACCACCGAGACCACCAAAGGACACTGCAGTCCTGAGGTTTAAACTCGATATTATTGAACAGAACATTAAAACGGTGTTGGAACAAGTTCAAGACATGCGAAAGAGTATTGATCAGTTTGAAGAACACTATAAGCAGGTTTTGGAACATCCGACGGAAACAGAACCGTTACCTCCACCCCCAGTATCTGCATCTAAGGATGAAGTCGATGATGCAGTGGATGCATTACTTGGTATCTGAACCAAAAAGAATTAGAACCAGGGTTTACAATAACTCTGGTTTTTTCTATATTATAAATATAAACAAGAGGTTATTATGAGCAACAAGAAAGAACAAGCAAAAGAGTCCAAGCGACAGAGAGCAGAACGAATTGCTAATTCTTCAAACGGTATGACTATGAGAACTCGCGTCGTTCCGTCTAAGAAGAAGTATGACAGACGTGAAGCCAACAAACTCGCATTCAAGGACTAAACTATGTCTAAATTAGCAACAGTAAATGATTTTGCCAATTACTTTAATAACTTGGCAAAAGAAGGAAAAGGCGATTATACCGTAGATGTTGCCGTTGATGACGGACGCAGTTATTCAATATATGACTTTAAAATTGGTGAAGTATATGATAGTTTAAAGAAGGTATATATCAATGAGTAAGAGAAAAGTATTTCCATTATCCATTTACAAGAAGAACCCGTATAAACCAACTTATACGGCGACGTATGACCCATTGGCGACGCTTTTCTTTAAGATTAAAATAAAACCGGTTAAGTAACCGGTCTTTTTTATAATAAGTCTTCTGGAATCAATTTCATTAACAATCGCTCGTCTACGTATAGATCGAACAATTCTCTTTCTTCTTCCGATAGATTTTTATAACCTTCTTTAGCAGTTTTAATGAACCATGGATCCTCACAAAGGGAGTAAGTGATCTTTTCCAGGTCATTTGGCTGTAATTGTATAAAGCCATCCTTGGTACCAGCATCGGGACAATTATTATTATCGGAAGGATTACCTTTATTAAGCGAAACCATTTGGTGATCTTTATAAAGGGAAACTAACTGCATTAACCATTGACCACCGTCATGCGCACGTTCTTCATAGAAATCCCAGAATATATCTGGAAGAATCTCTACATGCGGGAATTCTAGTAACAACTGTTCGTACATGTTAGGGTACAATCCGTTGTGTTCGTGGTACGGGTCCGTAGCACCTTTTCCTTTCCTTTGTTTTTGTACGTGACCTTTGGTATTATATTTCATACCCCATTTGGAACGTACACCGAATGATTTAAGTCTTTTAGCTGTGATATTACGCTGTTTGGACTTACGTTTTAAAGCAGCCTTGCGCTGGCCGATCTTTCTTTTAAGTCTTTCCGATGGCGAGATATAGACCTCTTTTGGTTGCCCGGTCTTTTTGTTAATCTGGATACGGAAGTTCTTTCTATCTGTATGCCATTTCTTAGTCTTCTTACCATTACGGGTTTTATAGTCGAACCACATTTTTTCTGTTAATGGTTCAGGTTCCGCAGGTAAAAGCAGATTGTCTATATAATCCTTAAAGCTTGCCATGTATTATTTATAGTCGGAATATACCCCGGTTATCTGTAAATTATATTTCTAATTATTCTGGGTTGACAAAGGAACAGAATTTTATTATATTATAGGCATGAAAATAAGATTTATTGATGCTAATGACGAGAATTTGCGCTATAACGTTGGCGATATTTTTGATGGGCATTCCCTTTGTTCTGATGACTCAGAATCTGATATTTCTGAATTAAAATTCGAAATTGATGGCGAACCTGCTGCTTATGTTTATAATAAAAACACGGGCCGTAGAGAAATTGGTTGGTCATTGCATTGCCAAGATGTTTTTCTGATCGTTGACCAGGAAACCAATCAAATTTTATATACATCTAAAAAGTATGACCGTTGTCACCGTCATACTGAGTTTATAGAAGAATTACGTGAAGCTATTGATCATGAATTTAATATAGCTCCACCGTCAAAGTTTGAATTAAGTTCCGAAGTGGAATTTATGGATATTTAGGTGACTGAAACAAAAAATATCTAAAAATTACCATTTACAAAATCTAAAAGTTTAACTATATTTAGAATATAAACAATAAAACAAAAGGAAACATAACTATGGCAGAAGAAACCCCCACTATGACCGTTGAAGAAACTCTCCGCAGCGTGATTGCCGCCGCAAAGGCTGGCCGCTTCTCGAAGGTTGCCAATACTCCGGAAGGAACGGACTCCTGGACTATCGAAGCGCCGACTGGCACGTTCGTGGTAGAAAACATCAACCGCACGTCGAAGACTGCAAGGGAATTCAACAAGACGAATTTCTACAAGGTCCAGGAAGACGGAACCACTAAGGTGTTCAATCTGGGTGAATGGAAGAAAAAGCTGTTCTACACATTGCTCTACTGCCTGCAGGAAGGCAAGGTGTTCCACAAGATCGACCAGGATCCGGCTAAGGTCAAGGCAATTGCCAAGGCTATTAAGGAAAATCCGGCTAACTGGGAAACCACTCCGGATGTTATTAAGGGTAAGATTGGCGACAACGAAATCCAGGTTGTCCGTGAACGTAAGTCGTTCGCCTCTGGCAAGACTCTGTTCCGTGTCAAGTTGATTGAAAACGGTGTCGAAACTCTCAAGGGCAGTCAGCTGATGAAGCTCTGGAAGTAATCTGAAAGAAAATTTAATCATCCATCACGTTTACATTTGATCCCAATTTAACTATATTTAAACAAGAACGAAAACGTTAATGCGAATAATCAAGTAGTTCAGTTCTTCAAGACGATAACCGACGGGTTTGGCCGTGAAGAGTAACTGATATACGAAATGGCTAGCATGTGACGCTATAGGTTTCGTAAGTCTAATAATACTAGTCAAAAAAGACTTCTGAAAACCGGTTCTTGTTTTTCCGCAAGGAAAAAACAAACAAAAACCCAACTGATTACTCTACTTGTCTAAGAGAATCAGAAAAACATAAACCTGGTCACACGAAAGTGCCGATATGCAGAGGCCCGAGTTATAAACTGGCATCATTAGCCGCACTTGCTGCATGTCATTCTCAAAATTAAAAAACTCCAGAGTGGAGTTTCTTGACCGGCTAGCACAGGCACGAAATGCACTGTCTATGCAAATCGTTTCCAATCGGAAGGTGTGCAAATAAGAGGACTTGCCCATCCAGGGTGAGTCCTCGACCATTTTATAGAGGTTGTCTGAATAATTTAATTCTAATCTTTTCTATTGACAAAAGCCATAAAATTAACTATATTATATACATAAACGAAACAAACATAAGGAAACAAAAACATGGCTACAGTGATTTTCTCTAACATGGGCGATACTGATACTGCTGTACTCAAGTACATCTGGATGGGTATGCCGAAAGTGAAAGTTGTTGAAATCACTCGCGAAACAGTCAACCCGAAGGCACTGGTAAACGAGGCGATTGAAAATGAACACGACACACTGATTATGTGTGGGCACGGAACTCCGAGTGGATTGATGAATCCGGGTTTCAAGGGTGGTGCATATCTCGTTGACCAGTCTAACTACCAGCGAATTAAATGCAACCGAGTGATTGCTGTCTGGTGCCACGCAAAGGATTTTGCTGAAACCTACGGAGTCAAGGGTTTCTGGTCCAGCATGTTCATCAGCAATCGTGGTGAAGCATCTGCAAACGGTATTCAGAGTGTTTCTGGTAAGTCGATTACTGAACAGGAAATTCTGTTCTGCATCCGTCTCAACGAACTGATTAAGAACTATGCACCGATGAAGACGTGGATTGACAAGCTGAAAGAACAGGCTGACTACACGAACGAAGTTGTCAAGTTCAATTACGACGGTCTGCGTTACTACAAGGTTGCACCGACTCCGAAACCGAGATACTCGTATAACTACGGAACCATTCTGAAGTCTGAATCCGAACGTTGGGGCGTCGATTTGACGGAAGACGATTTTGATGATGGCATCACGTATGTTGAAGACGTCGGTGGCGTCGTAGATGCTAAAAGTTATCGGCCCGCTGTCTACGATGGTGTCTCTAAAGGGAAAAATGTTGTTCCCTATGAACCGAAAGGTTTTGGTGGAATCCGCAAGACATCTCTCCAGGATGCTGAAGTCGTTAAAACCCGTTCTAAGCGAAAGCTGTCTAAGCGTCAAAAGAAACTGCGTTTGGCTAAGCTCGAAGCTGAAATCGCAGCTGAAGACGATTTCCCGCCTGAAGTTTGGGGTTACCAAGACTAAGGACGACTGAAAGGAGTAAAACATAAGACCAGGGTTAACAAGACTCTGGTTTTTTACTATATTATAATCATGAACAGAATTCTTAACTTATTTGATGACCTTAGTAAAACAACGGATTGTGCATCTGCTACAGATCGTGGTTGGGGCATTGCATCTCGTTTCCCTAGTAACCGAATGGAAATGAATACATTTAAAGTAGAATCCAGTCTAGGACGTGGCGGTTCTGATTTGGATCTCTGCATTGGTTATCTCCACCGCGGAAGACAGGAATGGACAACATGGCATGTTGGATGCCAAGACCGGTTAACCATTTGGTTTGAAGATGGCACACGTGTTGATTTTGACCAGGAAAACTACAGCACTAAAAGAGACTATAAAGTAGCAGTATATAATTATTTCCAGGAATATATTGCTCACGGTTTCGGTAACGGTTCTAATCTCCAAATTGTGCAAGAAGTAGAATTCATGGACATCTGATTAAAGAATTCTGACCATTTACCATTTACTATCACCAGAATTTTAACTATATTATAAGTATGAAACAGATTGTAGCATTCAGCAGAGACAAAGAAGCACCTGAGCATCCAGAATACGAATGGTTCGAAGATGAATCGGGTCTGACTTTCAATGACGGAGAACCGATAGTACTCCGTTTTGGTGACAATGACCGAGATGTATATAATCTAAAAACTCCATGGTTTGACTGCGATAACGATATTCCTCTCTATTGGTATCGTAACGAAGAAGATGCTGAAAATGGAAACTATCGTGACTATGAATACATCTGTGGTAGTAGTTCGATAACGTTTCTGTTTGATGATGGCACGACCAAACAGTTCAAAGTCCGCAGTGGTGATAGCATCTGGGATGAATGGGATGATGACGACGAGGAACCGATTGGAGTATACAAAGAACTCGTTAAATTTCTGAAAGATTATATCAAGAATGGTGGTTGTGACACTCCATCAAAGTATATGATTGTTCCTGAAGTCGAATTCATGGACATTTAATGGAGGATAAAATGGAAGAAGTATTGTTTACCTGTTGTTTCTGTGGTCAGAAGTTTCGTGGCACACCGTTCAGTGCGGAACCTGTGATTAAGAATGGTGAATGTTGTGACGTCTGTTACAAGAAACATGTAGAACCTAAAGAGGAAAAGTAATGGCGATTGATATTGAAGTTCGTGACTATAACTCCGCTGAAGCTCTTGATAATAACAGTTCCTGTGCATACGGTGAGATTCATTATACCGGGCGTAGTAGAAGTGACAACAATTATGTAAGAGAACCGGACAGCGATGGTGACGCATATTTTGCCACCACTAATTTTGGATGGTGGATTGGATGCCAACATGCCCTTAAACTCACATGGGTTGATGGCGGTCAAGTGGTTATTCTCAGGGCGGATAGGAATGTTAAGCTCAAGAAGGATAAAGAAGCTCAAAAGAAGGTTATGGACTATTTAAGACGGCTCATTGACAATAAGTTCAAGTATATACCGTTTGGTGCACCTGAACTTAAGCTTGAATTGTCTGGTGCTGAAGCAGAATTCATGGATATCTGATTAGGAAGTTCTGACCATTCGTCATTTACTGTCAGTCGGTAATAACCTATATTAATCAAACAAACAACGAGGTTTAAAATGAAAAAAGCAACCATGATTCTTATTATTGCTGCTGCAGTATTTTTCGTGATTGGAATGATTGCGGGTAATTACCATTGCGGCACCCATCTCTGTAATACGATTACATCCGCGGTGAATTTAGCGACTGATCTGGTCAAAACGGAAGCAAAGGGTATCACAACTGTCGTGGGTGGCATTGCGAGGGTATTCAGCTAATGGGCGCAATTATAGTAGTTTTTATGGCCATTGTGGCCATTTTCATGGGAATATATTACATTGGTTCGGAATATCAAATTGGCGCTGGGTTTTGTGCAATAGCGCTAGGAATAATTATTCTAATAGCGCTTGGTGCTGGAAAGTTCGATGAATATATCAAAGAACAATCAAAGGATCCAGTAGAATATGTCCGAACGGAAATAATACATGACACGATCAACCATGTTCACTTCCAGGAAGTTCATGATACGATCTATTTGACCATGGCGGAACCTATGGAAGATTCTATTGAAGTAGAAATCGTTTCAGAGATTCCACTAACAGAAGACGAAGTTGATTCACTGGCTGATGCTGTAATCTATAACCATTAAAGAAATCTGAATAATAACCTCGTTGAGCCCAGGGTTGACAAAACTCTGGGTTTTTTCTATATTATGGAACATGAATGAATACTTAGAAAGAAAACTTAAAAATCGCGACTATTTCGATAAGCCTTCCACCACAGTGTTTGAAAAGGAACCGTTTATCAAATGCTATAACCTGGAAGGTGGCCATCCGAATGAAGTGTTTGTGACATTCAAGCTTGGTGCTATCGCAAAGCTCAGTAATGGTGACTATGATATTGTCTATGCCGGAGATGCATCTGATGGATGTTCATTTTTCGGCGCTCAGTCTCCAACCCGTAAAAAATACGTGTTTGAAATTGATGGTTACCGTTGCAAGAACGTGCCGGAGCTGCTGGAGTATGCCAAGACATTGGAAGGCTCACAGTTCAACCTGGTGCAAGACGAAGTTGAATTCATGGACATTTAATTATGGAATACGAAGAATTTAGAAGACGTATAGAGATCATCCAAAGAGCGATGATCGATCGTGGTATCTCGGAAGACAATGATTATGAATCCTGGTGCGACTATATCGAACCAGCTACTTCAGAAGTATTCGAGAAGACCATTGGCGAGATAAACGGCGCCTGTTCCTGGAGAACAGATTGTTCCCTCTGGATTCGTGATCCAGAAGGTGGATGGACATTCCAGATGTATGATGAACTCACTGATGATGAGATTAAAGATTTCTGTCGTGTCCATGACATTATAGATATCGTTTCACCGGAAGTCTATGGTGAGTCTAAGGTAAAGCTGGATGTAGCTAGTGAAGTTGAATTCATGGATATCTAATGGTATCTGCTAGAATAATTCTAATAATTTCTGGTTGACAAACGACCAGAAATTTTTTATATTATAGGTATAAAGTTGAGGACATTATGTTTAAATACGATGCAAATCCCGCAGGTTCTATTATCGTGGCAATCATATTTCTAATGATTATTGGTTGTCAGCTGGCATTCGGTCAGGAAAAGAAGTTTGAGTTCTCCCCATACATGGATTTTAATGGATCCATCCATGGTGGAATTGGTCATCATTATGACGGGTTTGCGGCATCTGTCGGTGCTGGTGCGGAATTTCTGTACGTAGTGAACGACAATTTCGCATTCGGTGTCAATGGTAAGACCAATCTAAACTATGATAACTACCTACAGGATGGCCCCGCCGATGATGACGTGATCGTGGATGAATACGGAACATGGACCTCAACATTTGGCGGCATCGTCTATATGGGTGAGATGTTCTATATGGCATATATGGCAATCTATCATGTAGATACATTCCATGAGTCAACCTATCTATCATGTACCGATGGTGATATAGAACAGAAGAAACTACCATATTCCATTGATGAATTTAATTATCTACTTGAAGTCGGATTAAGGTTAAACTACCACATGTCGGTATATGCGGATATTACGACTCATCTGGTTGAGACTAAGGTTGACCAATCAAAATATCAGATTTATCTTGGGTTGAAATATCACATCTAATTTTCTATATTAACAATCAAGGAGATTAAACTATGACACAAGCACTTACCGATACAATTCTCATTGTCGCCGTATTCATCGCTATTCTGTTCTGTCAGGTCATGAGCCTGCGCTGCAAGACAAAGCAGAACTTTAAAAATTCCGTGTTCTGGGACGTCAATGCATTGTTGCTGGCGGTCAATCAGGAATGGATCATTCTGGGTGTCACCTGGTATACAACTGTCATAAAGGGTGTGCTAGTCGGTATCAATGGACTAGGATTCATCTGTGTAGTGATTTCCATGGTCAATTCGTTAGACAATCGATTAGCAAACGTTCCAGTCATTGAACCATGTGAAACTGCTGATGATGTTATTAAGAGGGAAGGATGAGAAAAGTATTATTTATTCTGTTAAGCTTGGCTATTACAGTTTTCGCAGGAAATTTTCAGAAAAAGAATGACGATACTGTGAAGCCTGGTGATTATTACCACTCTGAAGAGGATTATGAACCTGAACCGAGAGTGGACACGGTATACATCGAGAAACCGGTTGAATACCGTTATGGTAGGGTATATATCAGGAAGAAGACATACTTTACCGGAACGGAACATAACCAGGGTGTAAGAGTATATTACAAGTCAACGGCGCCATCTCATTGCGTTAACCCTAACTGCAAAGACCGGCACATACACAATAAATAAGTTATGCAAAAAAGCGTAGAAGAATTTGATTTAGAATCAATGAAGAATTCTTTGGGTGAAAATACCGTTGAATTACCCGAAGAAATAAACGTTCATTGGCAATCTAGTGGTGAACATTGGGATTTTCCCATTAAGTTTATTAGCACGTATGCCGCCGGTTTTCCACGTCGATGGGATGGGTGTAAGTACGTCAGTATCAGTGAACGTTCCAGGTGTACGATGCCAGACGGAACAGTTTTTAATGCTAGTGATCGGAGTTATGGCGAAACAGAATCCATTAGGGTCCAAACATTTGTTAAGAAGATAATCGAATGGGCGGAGAACCACGCGAGACCGAAGCTACGGCTGATTGATGATACAGAATTCATGGACATCTGATATATAAAGTATTAAGTTCCGGGTTTACAAAAGACCCGGAATTTCCTATATTATAAATATGCTTAAGATTTACGATTTATTTGAAGGTTATACCGAAGCTCAAGTTGATGATTTTATTGAACATCGCAAGGACATTCCGTTGGATGATTTATCTCGTGGTTATAATCTAAATACTGTTGTGGAAGATGATCGCCGTGCGGGTTCTTTCTATTTAGCTGAAGATGATAGTTGTGTTTGGTGGTTTGGCCCAAGAAATCGTAGGGGTATTGCTGGACAGGGTGATTATACTTGGTTCTGTTTCAGAACGGAAGATTGTGTATTTCATAAATTTGACATGACTGATATTGCACGTTCCCGTGAAGCAATGCATAAGATTCTGGAATGGATCGCGAGAGGTAGTGCAACGGACGGACCAATACTGAATCTGGCATCTGATGAAGTCGAATTCATGGACATCTGATTAAAAGAAAATATAGAATTCTGGTTAACAAAATGACCAGAATTTTTTATATTATTCATGTATAAAGAATGAGGTATGTCTATGAGTCGTAAATTTACACTTGAAGAAATGAAACCGATGTTGGGTAACGATGTAATTGAATTACCTGAAAGTATTAAGGTTCATTGGCATGGTCAGTGTCACGAATTTGATTTTGAGATTAAGTTTATTAGTAAACGTGGTGTTGGATTTCCGGAAAGAATGTGTGGTGGTCAATGGTGTAGTATATATTCTAATTCCATTTGTGTTATGCCGGATGGAACTAGAATTTCTGCAGAAGAATTTAATAATTATGACAACTGGGAAGAAATATTTGTGAATGCTATATTGAATTGGGCAAAGCATTCTGAACTAAAAATAGTTGATGAAATTGAATTCATGGACATCTGAATAAAAGAATTTACAATCTTAAGGGTTACAAGTCTAGCGAAAAAAACTATATTATAAACATAATTGAAGAGGTTACAAATGGCAAATACAAAAGTTCGAGAATATCCTGCAATCGTTAAGGAATCGGTTTGCGGTCCGGAGATCGTAATCGGTGTCAATGCAACGTCCATCACTGAAGCTCATGACATGAGTCTTGCCTATTGCAAGGCCCACAGCATGTTCCTGGATTCTGTCTGCATGCCGCAACGATAATGAGGGTTATCTGAAAGAAAAAATTCAAATCTAATCTGTTTACGAGTGGATAACAATTAGCTATATTTACATCGTAAACAAAACAAATTGCGAGGTAAAATAAAATGGCAACTGTTATCTTTTCGAACGCGGGTGATACTGATACCGCAGTTCTGAAATTCATTTGGAGAGGGCTCCCCAACGTTAAGTTGGTTGAAGTCAACAAACAGACGGTGAACGCTAAGGAAATCGTTGAACAAGCGATTGAAGCTGAACATGATACACTCATCTGCTGTGGTCATGGTTCACAGATGGGCTTGTACAACCCTGCAGGAACCGGCTACTCGTTTTTGGTTAATCGCCAGAACTACAAGAAAATTAAGGTAAACCGATTCATCGGAGTATGGTGCCATGCATCTGAATTCGGTGAAGCTGTTCACCTTAAGGGATTCTACTCCAGCATGTTTATTTCGAACAAGAACGAAGCGGAAATGAACCACTGCTATCAGGCGTCCGCAAAGTGCATCACTGAACAGGAAATCCTGTTTGCACTCCGTCTGAATGAACTCATCAAGACGTATACCCCGATGAAAAAGTGGGTCGGTATGCTCAACGAAGCTGCTGACAAGACCATTGACATCGTGAAGTTCAACTACGACGGTCTGAAATATCTCACCAAATTTGAAGGAGAAGTGCCAGAGTATACTGAATACGGCTACAGGGCGTATACGTATTCGGGATATTCTAGCGGTGGGTTTTACGGAAGCGGAAGCACCTATGGTGGATCCAGTTACGGAAGTTCTACTGGCACTGGCAAATATCGATCTGGCCACTGGGACTATCAGTTGAATCGTTACGTCTATGACGACGAAAAGACTGAAACCAAGAAGACCACAACTACAACTCAACCGTCGCTCTCCAGTCCGTCTGTCGACTACTACCGTAGTGTCTACGGTGCAGGAGCAACCAAGAAGGAAGAACCGAAAAAGGAAGCTGCTAAATCTGCACCGCAGTTAGAAACTGACTGGGATGACGATTGGGAAAACTATCGCTGCTAGTTAAAAGATTAACCTCGCAAAACTAGGGATGTCTGGATGAAAATTCTGGACATCCCTTTTGTGTTATATCCTGAAAAATTTACTATATTATAATCATGAGTTTGAATAATCCGATTGTTTATTTTGAAGAAGACGGTGACGAGACCGTAACTAATTATGGTTATGATAGAATAATGGACATGACCCCGAATGTAAACGATAATGGTAAAATCGTTAGTGTTTATTTGAATATGGAAAGGCGACCGACCTATGGAACCTATTACATCTCCTATCAAAGGTCGTTTAAGTTCCGTTTCGCTGATGGTCAAGAAGTAGAAATCAAGGGAACAATTGGCGATGTTGAAGACGATGAGGAATTCGGCAATAAGTTTCTCAAGTTCGTTGAAGATTACCATAACGGTAAGTATGAAAACAAGTCTAACCTCCAAGTAGTCGATGAAGTGGAGTTCATGGATATTTAATATGGCAAAAGTTACTATTACTGAGATACAAGAAATCGCTGTTGGTTCGGATAGATTCTATGATGTTCTGTATAGACATTGGCCGATTGTGAAAATTTCGTATATTACCGATAGGTATCATAATGATTTAGAGCGTATTGTCATGACGGGCATTGATAATTTTACCGGTAGATGGAATATGTCCTACCAAAAGACATTTGTGTTCAAGCTCTCCGATGGTAGGGAAGTTAGATTTGATACACCGGATGGTGATGGTATTAGTCATTCCGATACTAATGCCGAAGTAGGTAGGGATATAATGAAGTTCATTGATGAGTTTAACGCTGGAAAGTTTGATGGTTCGCAATTAGAAGTGGCAAATGAAGTGGAATTCATGGATATCTGATTAATAAGATATATAGAATTACCATTTACAATTCATTCAAAATTAACTATATTATAATCATAACAACGAGGTTAATACATGAATCACGACAAGGCTTACTTCACCAAACTCCAGCAGGACAATTTTATCGAACATGGTTTCGACATCATTGTGAAGCAGAACAATGAACATCTCGGTGTGTGCGGACCCCGAATCTATTACGGAATGACTCATGAAACGCGTGTGTGGCCAACGGTACGTTACGTTTCCACTGGCATCGTACTGGAACATCTCGGTACGAACATGACGATCCAGGAACCGGCAAGTCCGCGTGAAGACAGTGTGATTCTGTTCTGTAACGAAAAGTCTCTCCAGACTCTGACTATCGGCGGTTGGACGATTGAATTAAGCAAGTATAACCGTGAACAGGTTCTGGATTTTCTCCGGAAAAAAGGTATTAAGTTCGAAGATCCGAACATAAAGGTATAAAGCATGTTTGAGCAATTCACAAAGAAACTGACTAAGGTCATGAAAGGGATGGAAACCTTTTCTGATGGTGACTATCACCTTCCAGCCTATAAGGATATGGAAGAAAAGATTTATGACCTATTAGACGGAATCAAAGCCAAATACATCAACCAGGGCTCATCCAGAGCGACATACAGGCTCAATAAGGATTATGTAATCAAAGTGGCCATGAATGACATTGGAATTGCTCAAAACTTGAATGAAGTGGCTTATTTCAAGCTTAAGAATTCGGTATTTAACAAGAACGTTTCCAGCAGCAAGAAAGGTTATTGGATCATCGCGGAATACGCGGCACCGGTAACGAACAAAAAGATTGTGGAATTGTTTGGCTGTACCAAAGGACAATTAGACAGCATGATTTCCCATGCATTGACTAATTGTAAGTTCCGAAATAAAACTGTGAAAGACCTGTATGAAACTAAATACCGTAACCATAAGTTTTTCAAGGACTTGCGAAAGCTTCCGCAAATGGGCTTACTTACAGATGACATTTCTGCGTTCTATAGTCAGAATTACGGAATTAGTAAGAAAGGTCTCGTAGTCTTGGATGGTGGTCTGACTGCCGAAACTGCCCGACTTTATTATTGATAGAGCCTAGTCGTCTAGCATCGACATCCTAGTAGTATGCCGAGACTGGTTTCTCGTTAAACGAACCTGGGTTTAGTATTCCCATCAAAAAGCAGTCACTTTGCTGTTACTGACTTTAAATATAACAGTGGTAACGCCGCCGGTTTCCTCAAGACAGGTTGGGATGTTCTTGCTTCCATCGAGGCGTGATATAATAAGTGGGTAGTGCAAATCTACCGGTACCGCTTATAATGGTATTTCAAGGCGACAAAATGTTATATCCAAGCAAGATTAGTGGTCTGAACGAAAGTTTGGACCACTTTTTATTTTACAATTCTGACAATTCTTTCTATATTATGAATATCAACAAGAACAATCAATAAGGAGTTAAAAACAATGTCTAATATCATCGCTCTCGTTTACCTTGCCGATGTCGTTAACGCCGTTTTCGGTGTTGCAGTAGCGCTCGCAGCCATATTTGGAATCGTTGCCGCAGTGTTTACCATTCTGGGCTATGCCTATGAAAATTACAATGATGAAAAACAGAAAGCACAGCGAATTGAATTCGCCGCAACTGGAAAGAAGTTCTGGAAGTTCATGATCATCCCGTTGCTCATCGCTATGTTTATTCCGTCCGAGAAAATCTGTTACATTGCGGCTGGCGCTAAGACAGCAGAGTATATTACCACGGAAACACAGGTTGGTAAAGCACTCAATGATAACACGGTAAAGATCATCAATGACGTGTCCACGATCATCCACAATTACGCCCATCCCGAAGGTGAAAAGAAACAGCAACAGTAATCTGAAAAAGAAAAACCAGAATATAACCGGTTACAAAGTGACCGGTTTTTTCTATATTATGAATATAACAACGAGGTTAAGAATGAAAGCAACGGTTAATAACGACTTGGACATTACTCTGTCTGGTGTGTATCAGACTGATGCTGGTTATGTCGCTGGCCGTATGGATAATTACTACGATGCCAACGGATTGAGCGATTACGAGATTGTTCCGGATTCGCCGGGTTCGTTCATCATTCGAACCTATTGGAACCATGAACCGTCTCATAATGAATTTAATCACAACGTTCAGCGCTGGGTAGAAGAACGTAAGGAATGGAAAAAGGAGAATAATAAATGATAAAACGGTTTTTTGAATTCTGGTTTGAACTGATTGTAGCACTCGCTGAAGGATTCGGAGACGAAGATGGCTGGGAAGATTAAACATAACCCAGGGGGTTTACAAAGCTTCCAGGTTTTTCTATATTTAAATAAAAACTGGCGGGAAAGGAAAAAGAAATGGTTGATAATTTTGATCAAATCAGAGATTTATTGAAGTTTGAAGATGATGGTGACTGTTATTACGTGCAGTTACTGAGACGACAGTCCGATGATCCACATACGGATGGTAAAGCTGATCCCAGATATCATGGAAACATGCATTCCAGGTCCGTAAAGGATTATCTCGTTCCGTCACTGGAATATTTCGATAAGATTAAAGAAGACATTATTGCCATGTGCAAGATGTTCAATGTCAGAGCATATATCAGGCTTAACAAGCGAACATATAAAAGTATCGCACTGGAAATGTTAAAGCATATCGCCACGCAGTGTGCATCTGGTGAGACTTTTAATTCACCATATCATCTGGTAGCTTCCGCTGCTGGGGAAACATGTGCTGCTGGTAAGGATAAGACCTGGATCGTTGATCTCGATGAAGAGTATATTCCGTATCAAGACGACATGATGAAAATGATGTTTGAATGCGAACCTTATGTAAGACGTATTCAGGAACTCTCTAAAGTCTATATCAATTCGTCATATCGTGACCCAGAAGACGCTTTTAAGATTGCCTATCAGAATGTAAAGGTTTCGACCCCAATCGTCCCCACGAAGCACGGAAAGCATATTATTGCGAAACCGTTTAACGTTCAGACATTTAGTGAGAAATGGAAACAGTATTGCCAGGATAATGGTGTTACATTGCCATTGCCCAGAATGTTCAATGACCCGGATAATAAGTATACGGTATTTGAATTGACTGATGCATACTTACCGATTTCAAAGGAATTTGAACAATTCCTACCAGAACATGAAACATATCAGAAAGACAGGAATAAGATTTCATTTAAGATGCCGATTCTCTCAGACTGGGATGTTCACATGTTGGATTTCTACTGGAAAGGTCATTGTCTCAAGAATAAGTATTGGATGAAACAATGCGACATTCATAAGGATAACCCTTCTGTGTTATATGTTCCATAGTCTACTGCAACAATAATTCTGATAATCTCTGGTTAACATGACCAGGGATTTTTACTATATTATGAATATGATGAAGAAAATGAATGCTGTTGAAATTGTCCGTTATATCAATAATGAAGTTGGTATGGATGTCGCACGTGTTGATGATAACAGTAATGTGATAATTCATGCGAATCATGATTTTCTCGGTAAAGCGGTTTATTTCCATGACTATCTGTTCTGTAGGGATTCAATTTACTCTTATATTAACCAGCATGGGTTTAATTGTGAGATGCCGGAATTTGGTACTAATAGTTATAGTATAACAGACGAACCGGATTGGGGATATAAATGTTTTAACCCTGACGGTATACATGGTCATGATTGTGAATTTGATGATGATACTGGAATACGGAAATTTGATGAGGAAATTTTAAAGACTGCTGTTGAAGGATTAAAGAAAGCTCTCAAAGTCGCTAATCAGTCTAAATTCACAATTAGTAATGAAGTTGAATTCATGGATATATGATATCTGAATGAATAATTCTGATAATCTCTAATTGACATGACCAGAGATTTTTACTATATTATAAACATAAACGACAGGAGATTAGATGAGACATTTTACAAGAACACATAACGATTTAAAGTGGTTGTTCCCGATTGCGAAGACTAAACGGGAAGCAAACGAAGTATTCAGCTATGTAGAGGAGAATGCAAAGCATCTCGCTGATTCGGCTGGTATTGAAGACAAAGAACAACGTGACCTGGCGATCGATGCATTCATGAAGGGTTACTCGTATGCTCTCCAGCTGGAAACGTCGAATCTCATTGAACGCGTTGTTGATAATATTTACCAGGGAATATTCAAGGTAAAATACATCTACAGTGAAAATCCATCGCCGAAAGAAAAAGAAGAAAACGACAAATATTTCCGGTTTTTCAGATTCAAGGATTTGCTCAAATCATTTTCCTGGGGTTCTAACAAAAGCAAGGAAAAGGCCCGCAAGTATCTCACGAAGATGGTGGAAGGAACGGGGTTTGACCATGAAGCTCCGCTCGAAGAACAGCTGAAGGTGTGGTAACTATGGGAGTAGGAACGTGTAGAGCATGTGGTGTTCCGTTCACCGATACGGTACGATTGGGCGATGCCAAGAAGACGTATGGTAAGAAGGTGTACGACGATTTCAAGGAACGGAACTATAAAGACTACAACAACATTTGTCGTGAATGCCTAAGGGAATGCAGAGCATTACTGTATCATAAGTAATCTGCATATAGAATGAATTAAGTTCTGGGTTTACAAAAGACCCAGAATTTTTTATATTAAGCATGTAACAACGAGGTTTAATAATGAAGAACACGAAGAAAGATGAATATGACCATAAGTTGTACCGGTTTGTACAGGAATTGAATAGAATCCCGTTCTCCCCGTTTGGTGAACATGACGCGAAACGTACCGCATTGTTGAAGAAGTATGGGTTTACGGAAGAAGATGTACAAAGATCATTTCGAATCGTTCGATCCATTCCCATGAGAAAATGTTTCTGGGACGGAATTGGATTGAAGAAGGATGTATTAAATAAAAAGGAAAAAGTCGCAATGAAGATTGAGGAAATGGAGGCATATGATGAACGATGCACAGAGACATGAATTATTTGTTAAATTGAATAAGGTTTCCGTTCTCATCGCGAAGAATGCCAACAAGATTGAACAGGGAAAGGATTTAACTAATGAAGACTGGAAGGAAGCAGCAGCACTCTTTAATGAATGCATGAACCTTTTCTATCCCTAGGTCATCTGAAAAAGAAAAATCAGAATATAACCGGTTACAGAGTGACCGGTTTTTTCTATATTATGGTTATAACAGTGAGGTTACAATGTTCAATACACTCGAGATTATCGCCGACAAGAAGCATAACACGTTTATGGTACAGTGTGAAACCCAGGATTTGGCGGAAACTATGTTCAGGAAGATCGCTAATCTCTGGGATCTCGCCATGGAACATTACAGTGAAACTGGAACATATGCGTATGATCTGACCCACGCGGGAGATTTGCTCGCGAATGTTCCGTGTGATGGAACACTCATGTTGTGGTTTGATATTAGCATGAATAGTGACCACGATCAGAAGTTCGACACCATTCACAAGTTCATTAAACAATGTACCGCGGAAGGTCTCGGATCAGACATGTACAGTCTGGAAACGATGATTACTTCTAAGTAAGTCATCTGAATATAAAAATTCTGATTATATCTATTAACGGTTTGATTAGAATTAACTATATTATAGACATAACGAAACAATCAACAAGGACGGTTAAATGTTCAGTCTCAATTTCGGCACTCTCTGTAAGATGTATTCTCGCCAGAAGATGAATACTATTATCAACAAGTATGTTGAATTGGTGGGACATGAACCGCGAGTAGACGAGGTATCGTTGAATGGTGAACAGTATCAGACGATGCTTAACACCATCGCGACTGCCTAAGTCAAGGTTATCTGAAGAAAAAAATTCTAAAGATTACCACTTACGAAACTCACGAATTTAACTATATTTACATCGTAAACAAGAAACAATTAAACAATCTAACCACGAGGTTATAAAATGACTCAAGAACAGATCAACTCTCTCCGCCAGGACATCACCAACGTCACCCGTCAGATTCAGATTCTCTCGGGTCCGGAATTTGCGGACACTGTCCCGGAAATCGGAAACGCTAAGATGGCGCTCGAACAGTATAAGGCTGAAGCCGAACGTCAGGTTGCGGCATACGAAGCTGCTAACCGCCCCGCCCAGGCCACTGTCGCCCCGGTCGCTGGTGGTGTTGCTCCGGGTCAGGTCAATCTGTCGGCTCTGACCGCTGCAATCCAGTCTAACCCGGCTCTGCAGTCCATTCTCGGGGCTCTGCTCCAGAACGCTGCCGCTCCGGCACCGGTTGCCCGCTAAGGGTTTCTGACCTATATACCTGAGGACTGGTTCATTCCAGTCCTTTTTTATTTTTTCTCCAGAACTTCAGACAACTAGGGTAAAAACAGTTATAAGGCTCCAAAATGACTGGAGCCACCTGAGTTGTCTGAATGAAAGAATATACAGAATTATTATTGACAATTCTAATTATTTTTTCTATATTATAATTATCATACAGGAGATAAGACATGACTATTGAAGAGATTATCAACAAGATTGACGAAACACTGGTTAAGTGTGGTTCTGAATCCACCAAAGATCAGATCAAAGTCACCCATGACGGAAACTATATCAAGTTGTCCATCAAGGGAACCATCGGACTGTACATGTATATCATCCGAAACTATGGTGGTTACATTACGTGTACTGGATTGAACACGACTGACCGACATGGAAAGATTTATGACTATCATCGTGACATTGGTGACAAAAATCTGGGTGATAGAACGTATCGTCAACAGATCATCTATGATATTACTGAATCTGTATTCCAGTTCATGTATTTTGGATTCCAACCCGAAGATGAATGTGATGATGGTGAAACCGACTGGGAATTGTTCAACGAGATCCAAGACAAGAAACAGATGATGTATGAAGTCCCCGATCCGAACGTTGAATTTGAATTCTAACTAGATCATGTGTCCTGAAAGAACCTGGAAGAAATTCCAGGTTTTTCTTTTATATCATCTGTATCTACTCAAGTCGACTGTCTCGGTCGGCTAGAGTAAGTCCAGTAACCATATTATAAATAATACATGATAGGAATTAAGAAAATTGATGTCGAATATACCCGTCTCCGTAATGGTCAGGATTGCCCGCGATTCGTTATGGAATGGGGAAACGAAGAAGGTATGATAGTTAGTAATATTATTCCTAAAAGCCGTACCTTTGAGATAAATTGGGAAGCGAATGGTTATTTAAAGGAGACAGACTATTTTAGGGATGGATCTCGTAATGTTATGGAAGATACAGGATGCGATGGAATACGCATACCTCTTCCAGGGAATAACGATTATGGTGATCATACTATTACCATTGAATTCTCTGATGGTACAGTAATACCTTATAACCTTCCGGAACAAGGTGCTGAGATGTTACACGACTTAAAGGATTACATTGAGTCTCGCCATGAAGTAGCTCCTGGTCGCTCAGAATTGTCTCGTGCAGCACGATTACTTGATGACGATATGATGTATGAGATTTAAGGAGTACTTATGATAAAAGTAACTAAAGTAGAATTATTTACCAACAATAGTCGTGGTGAGCCAGTAGATTTTAGCCGTACTCTACAATGTCCATCAGGAAATATTTATGTCAAATGGGCAACGTATGAGGAAGACCTTATGTGTGCAGAGGTTAGAATAAATGATACTCACTCGGAAGGATTCTATTTCACGGGTAGATACTTTAAAAGGGCGAAGTTTTATTTCGATGATGGATATGTCTGGGATACGTTATTGAAACCAGAAGATGATTGGAGAAGGATGGTTTATGAAGAGTTAAAAAGGTATATCGATTCCGGATATGAAGACTTGCCAGGTGAACACCAATCAGAAATGTCTCGTGCCGCAAGGTTATTGGATGATGACATGATATATGAGATTTAAGGAGAGATTATGGTATTAGTAAGTTTGATAGAGTTATACCAGAAAGATCATTTAAACGAACCAGAAACAATTAGAACCCCAGAAACTGGAAAGATTGTTGTTGATTGGCAAAGAATTAATGGTGCATACTGTGCACGAATAGCTGCTGACAAACCTGAGAATCCTGGTAACTATCTTGGCGGGAATTTTTATGGCCGTATGAAGCTTTATTTCCGTAATGGATATGTTTGGGACACAGCGTTAAAAGCTGAAGACGAATGGCGTAAGATGATATACGATGCCTTAAAACGTTACGTTGATTCTGGATATGAGGTGTTACCGGGTGAATACCAGTCAGAGATGTCCCGCGCTGCTAGGTTATTGGATGATGAAATGCAATATGAAATATAATATCATTTAGAAACTATTAAGGGAATCTGGATTTTTTAGTCCAGATTTTTCTATTTACGAAACCATTAAGTTTTTCTATATTCTATTAAAAGAATTAAGGTAAAACTATTAAGGAAAACTATTAAGATGTTCACTTTCAAGATTCAATACCGTGATCAGATGGGTAATGTCCGTGATATGACCGTTTCCCTCCAAGGCGATAACTCTGACCAGGCAAAACACAAACTGGAAAGACGATTTAAAGAAACATTCCCACTCTGTGATTTGATTCATATCGGAGGTTAATAATGAATCCGATTGTATATATTGGTCTCAAGAATTCCAATGACTGTTCCTGTGGTTCCGATGAAGGATGGTATGAATGGGGTTCGGGGTTTAAAGAATTCATTAATCCCAGAATGGACCGTAACATGTTGTATGTTACTGCCATCAGTAATGATGGTAAAATGGAAAACAAGTCAAAACGATTGGATTGTTATCATCCCGACAGAACCAGTGATTATAACTATGTGCTTTTAACATTTAAATTTAAAAACGGTGAGGAAAGACAATATGACCTCACGAAAAGACAACAAGTAACCGATTGTCTCCAGATGTTAGAAGAATATGTAGCGAATGGAAATGAACTGGAAGCACAGTCGAAGTTTGAAGTTAGTAATGAAGTTGAATTCATGGACATCTAGTTGACTGAATGAAAGAAAATATAGAATTAGGATTGATAAACTTTAAATTTTTTACTATATTTGATATATCATCATCAACAAGAGAGTAAATTATGTCTCATCATGTTTCTATTTGTCCGACCACCGGAAGTTACAATGTCAGTTACTATGGTAACTGTATTCTAAGAGTCACTGATGTTGTAAGAGTCTATGGTAAGATCTACTATGATCTACCAGATACTAAACTGTACGAAAAACTGAAAGACATGTGTTATCGTAAGTGTAACAACAGTGACTACAGAAGACATTTCGAATGGTCTGATAGTTATACTGTTGAACGAATAAGAAAGACTATTGATAGACTCAACAAGTAGTCTTTCTTTCCAGTCGGGTTCACTGAACCTGACTTTTTTCATCACACACAAGTAATCACAGTAACCACAGTGAAAAGAAACCGTGGTTACATCTGTCATCTGCTTGAAAGAAAATGCAGAATTCTGGTTATCAAAATGACTGGAATTTTCTATATTATTGAACAAGAGGTTATTATGGCAAAGCTTATTGGTTTTAGTGAAAATTTTAGGGGAAGACTCCCAACCTTTAAGATAAGTGACTTAACGGAAATAAAACCATACCTAAACCCATTTACTGGTAGTCTTTGTAGTTATATAATGATCCATGATGGTCCGGAATGGTCCATTGGTTATCAACAAGAAGTTAGATTTTATATGGACGATGGAACGACCATTGATTTTACAAATGACTGTAATGGTCAAATAGAGTTTCTTAGGAATTATATTGATAGTAACAAACCACGGAAATTTGAAATTGCCTCTGAAGTTGAATTCATGGATATCTGATTAAAAGAAAATACAGAATATCCATTACCAAATTGATTAGAATTTCCTATATTATTGGTATCAACAAGAGAGGTTAATATGTACACAGATGTAAGAAAGTATACCAACAAGTTACTCGAAAAACTCGAAACCGGTGAACTCGACTGGGAACAGGTATGTCGTGAATGTCTCTCCGAAATGTCCGAAAGCGATGTGAAAGACATGTGTGTCACTACGGAGTTCGTTGAAGTTGATGACGAAGACTGTTAGGATTATCTGAATTTTTCTTTCAAATCTTTCGGTATTTACAAATGTAGGAAAATAACCTATATTTGTAATATCAAAGGAGATGATTATGGCAAGAGCGAAACTGTCGACAAGGATTAAAAACTACATAAAGGACGTGAAGGAACTCCAAAAGATGAGAACCCTCCGTTCTACCAGACTCGGCGACATTGATAAGAAGTATGACTCGTTGGTAAAGAGACATGATGTTATCACTGATCTTGCCATCAATAAGTGGTTGGATGGACAGATGACCAGTAAGGATTTCTCTCCGTTCATTACATGTGCACAGAACTCTGACTATGGTGATGAATGTCTAGAGTTTGTAGAGAACAATCTGGAATGCGATGGTGGCGAAGATTGGTTCCTCGGAAATAAATAGAATTTTGACCTCCTGATGATGAAAAGACGACGTGATCCTACCCCGGATTGCGTCGTTTTTCGCTTATATTCGCATTCTGGACTCGTTTTTAACTTTAATAGTATAAGTAACAGGGTTAATGAACTTTTTGCTTTAAAATGGGCTTACAGATTCCGATATCTTTAGTATATTTAGATTACATTGGGGTAAATAAATATAATATGGAAATGACACCGGAAGAACATAGAGAATTCATGCTTGCCCAGAAGGAGGCAATAGAGGTCGCCAAGTGGTTACTTGGTGAGAAGATCGGTCGTGATCCCGGTGACGAGTACATTCTCCAGTGGATCAAGGAGAACGCAGAGGAGTTCCGGCGCAACTGGCCAGCATATTCCGCAGAGTGGCGTGCATCTCATAATAAATAATATATGGCAAACGGAATAAAAAAGATTGTTGATTATAATGATGATGATGATTTTCGCAGGCATGATAATGGTCCTGTATGCACCTTTAGAACACCTTGTTACCCAGAATTCCATATCGGTGATGGTGTAGATGATCCTGGTAGGTTTAACTACATCCGATTCACATGGGGCAGCGATACCAGAACGGAAGAACATTCCTCAGAGATGCGACAGTGGGGTTTATTCTACAAACCACAAATGCATCAGATCATTACATTTGAAGACGGTACGGAATGGGAAATCACCACACAGAACAAAGATGCTGACATTGAGAAGATAAAGGATTATATCGCAGGAGGTCATGAAATCCGTTCAGCAATGTCTCGAGCTGCTCGACTCTTGGACGATGAAATGATGTATGAAATATAATGTCTGAATAACAAAAAAATTTAGAATACCGGTTTACAAAAGACCGGTATTTTACTATATTATAGGCATCAAGAGGAAATGAAATGAATAAGATTATGAAAACAGTTGACAAAATCACTAGTATCGGTGAAGTTGTTCTCGGAATTGCATTCTGTGTTGCATTGGCAAGCATTGCTGTTTGGTCGTAAGGAGATGTACGATGCTCAGACATAAGAAAGAAATGAAACAGCATCACCTTGCGGAATTCCACAAGAAGCTGGAAGAACTCATGCAACGGTATCACGCGATGTACAAAGCGAACCCGGCGCTTAATGACGATAAGTCGTTCTTCCGTCAGCGTGAACAGGAGATCGATGCTCTTGCGAAGGAGTACGGTATCAACTGGAAGAACCGGGAACAGATGGGGTATTATTGGTCCCACGTGGTACATAAACCAATCGGAAGAATCAACCCTAAGCACGACAGGGCACGCCGTTGTCATCGTGCATCTACAAAGAACGGTATCAAACCATTAAAGAAACAGTTTAACGAGGAAATTAAAGACTATGACCCAGAGTACGAAGCATTCTACGCAGCCTATGTCGACGGAAACTACTAAGCGTCCAACACACGAACTGGATTTATTCAATCCCGGAATGAGTTGGGACGAACTCCGCGAACAATGGGCTAAGGCTCAACGCGGTATCTAACCTTTCCATAACCTCCTGATGATGATAAGAGATGGCTGAGTGAAATACCTCGGCCATTTCTTATTTACGGGAAACCCAGAATTTACTATATTATAGACATAACCTAAACAACAGGAGACAATCACATGAAGCTTCAACTTACCCCTGAAGGCGCTAAAAAGCTCATTGGCAACAAGTTTAACGAATGGGCATTGATCTACTCTCATCTCGATTTCTCTGAAGCTAAGCTTCTCGCTGAGGGCAAGAATCCGAACACTAAGTTCTTCGACATGATCAAGCGCAAAGAAGTTGAATGTCGTGAAGCTGCTCTGGACAACGGTTACCGTGTCAAGGTCGTTTATGAAGTCCTCAGCGTGGGCGCTATCTCCGCTGACTGGATTATCGAACAAAAAGAGATCGATCTCAAAGAGCTCACTGCTAAGATTGGAGGTAACAACTTCTCAGAATAGGTCATTTCTTATTTACGGGAAACCCAGAATTTACTATATTATAGAAGTCAAGAGGATAAAAACATGGTAAAACTTTTCTATTCTGGAACCTATTGCGTTCAACATCAGTTCATCACCGAAGAAAACGTCAAGGAGATGTTGAAGGATGACATTCGTTCCAAGTTGGTAGACAATATCGACGATGTTATTTATGCCAATGATGGTGTGGTAACGAAGAATCCGAACGTAACATACATTGGCGGTTTCTATTACGAAAAAGGAGAAGGCAAGACAGTAACAGAAAAAGTAGTGAATGCAGAACTGGAACAAATCGACAGGGCTGACCTGTTGGTGGTGAATCTGATCGGACATTCCGCAATTGGTAGCGTAGCTGAAATCATGTATGCCGCAACGAAAGGAAAGAGAATGGAAATTTTCATGAAGGAGGATGGTAAGTCTTTCGAAGTCGTTGGCGAATACTGGTTTCCGATACTGACTCTCAAGAAGATGAACGCCAATTTTAATATCCACAAAGTCGCTGACGAAAATGAAATAATTAACTATATTTTAAACATCAAGTAAAGGAGTAACAATGAATATCATTATCGAAGGCACTGACGGATGCGGTAAGACAACGACCATCGAAGCATTGAAGACAATGTTTCCGAAGGCAACGTTCTCTGATCGGAATCACGACACCATTTGCAAGTACATGTTGAAGGATGTTCCAATGGAAACTCGTGTGGATGCTTACCACAAGTTCCTCAAGGACAATGACGTCAAGGTGATGTTTCTCATTAACAACGATGGTGAAGAACTGTTGAGACGTATCAAAACACGAGACAAACCCATTTCTGATTTCGATCTCGATGCTCCGTTGTATAACGACATGTATCGGGAAACGTTTGAAGTCATGAATCGTTCTGACAAGACTGAAGGAAAGTTGTTTATGGTAGACGTGACTGGTCTCTCCATGGCTGACCAAATCAACAAAGTAAAGGAGACAATCGAACAGTTTTAATTAACTGACATCCTATTCTGTTAAGGTTCAGGGTTTACAACTCTGAATCTTTTTTCTATATTAAAGATGTAACGAAGAGGTTTAAGAATGGAATTAGTAACTGGCAACATCGTTAATACCGAAAGAAAGTTCATCATTGACATTGAAAAGATCAAGACATACCAATTCCAGGATTGGGAAGCAAGACTTGGAAAACCGGTTGAATCCTACACCATGAATCAGTTTTACAAGGATGGTGTAAAGTATCGTGAAATCATGACGGAAGAACCGGATGAGGATGACGAAGAAACAACAACGGTAATCGTTGGTTATACGAAGAACATCAAGAACGGAAACATTACGAATGTAACCGAAATCCCGGTTGAAGAATACATGACCGCATTACATTCCGTCGGAAATCATGCATCTACAAAAGTAAGAACTACATACGAGAAAAATGGTTTCCATATCGACATCGACGAATACATTACAACGGATTTGACATTGATCGAAGTGTCTGGCGACCATCTCGATCAGTTTGTCCCACCGGAATTTTTAAAGGAAGTCACTGGCCAGGTAGCATATTCTGCTAAGGAAATTTACGCAAAAGAAATAGAATATCTGAAAGGAAAATCCATTTAATTAAGCATTTAAAAAGATTCAGAATTTAACTATATTATAAGCATCAACAAGAGGTAATAATATGATTGAAATTTCCGCTACCATTTTCGGTTTGCTCCAGGGTCTGTTCGTAATGCTCAACAAGCGTTGCAACTGGATATTCTATGTCATCCAGATGGCATTGATGGTCGTTTTCTCGGTACAGAATCATCTCTACGGTGACACGGTAAACAGTTCCATCTACATCATTATCGGCATGATCGGTTGGTTCCTCTGGGGAAAAGACACGGGAACCAAGGTTGAAAAGGCAAACATGACCGAATGTTGCATCTATCTATCGGTAATAATCATTGGAACAATTGCTGTAAGAGCATGGTTAGTAGGAACAGACGATCCGTTACCGGCATTGGATGCATTTACAACCGTATCATCGTTTGTAGCAACTGTTTTAATGGTAAGACACCGTATTGATACATGGATTATCTGGTTCGTAAATGACATTGCATACTGCGTTGAATACTGGTTACTCCCGGATCAGGCATTGTATTTGCTCGGATTGAATGTTGTATGGACTGTCATGGCTGTCGGCTCGTTCATCATCTGGTATAAAGAAATGAAAAAGACAGCTGTTTAAATAGAAACTCTTTGTTTCTATTTAAATATTCCCAGAAATAATCTATATTTTAATCATCAACGAAACAAACAAACAGGAGACAATCACATGAAGAAGTTTGAAATCACCTACACCATGAAGAAGACGTTTACCATCCCCGATACTGCGACAGATGAAGAATACGATGCCGCACGAGATACGGTGGTCGATGGAATCAAAGCTGATGGTGGTACGGACATTGGTGTCAAGCTCGTTGACGCACCGGAAGAAATCAAAGCAAAATACATCATCAACAAGGAGTGTCAGGACTAATGAAGAAAATCATTCTCATTCTCATTCTCACCATTCTGTGTGCCTGTGACGTATCGGCAAAGTCCCGATGGGAAGAAGGATCACAAGTAATTGTCAAGAAGGGTGAGACGGTGGTATACAAGACTCCGTGTGGTATCGCCAATATCATCAATCCACTGAATGTTCAACGAGGTGGTGGTACTCTCTCCGGCGGTGCAGACGTGGAAGTATTAAATACAATCACCGTTACATATTCCAATAAGTTAACCGCGTATTTGTATTACAACAAACCATCGCTGGTAGAAACTGTTAAGAATTTTCCAATGAACGATTATGAATTGGAGTTCTATAAAGAAGGTTGTTACGTAGAAGCATTCACTAGTTAACTGAATTAAGGAAAATCCAGACCCAGGGTTGATAAAACTCTGGGTTTTTTCTATATTATGAATATAACAGAGAGGTTAATAATGATTGTTATTGGTTCTATTGGTTTAGCAATTGTTGCTACAGTAATGGCTGTAACAAATCCCGACATCTATAGGACTGATGAGGAAAAGAAGGAGTTGAAGAATGGCAAAGAAGTATGAATTGTATGTGAAGAACCCGGAAACGGGTAAAGTCGGTAAGGTAAAGGAAGTTCCTGAGGATCAGTACGATGATCTCTGTAAGGAATGGAGAGACGCTCAAACACACGGTTTAACATCGTTCATCTGGGAGATTTAAAATGAATGAAACACTGGCAAGTATGAATCGGTATGTTCCGCGATATAATCCGTTCACTGGTGAATCCTACAGTGATGCCGTTTACCGTGAAGGTGATGCGATGGGTTATTTGGAAAGCTGGCGTCAAGCTATGATGGATCATTACCGCGGTCTCGGAATGCTGGAAGAACCTGAAGAAGAGATTGATTTCTCCGCACCTGAATGGAACAACCTCGTTCTGAACTAAGATTAGTAACCTCCTGATGATAAGATGACTGGGTGAAATATCCCGGTCATTCTTTATTTACGAAATATCCAGAATTAACTATATTATAAGCATAACGAAGAGGTTAAAACATGGCAAAACAAACAGTTTATATTCCCGTCGAAATCGAAACTGCAACCGAAATTGATTCTGAACAGGCTCAGGCTATTGCAAATAGCATTGTTTCTCAAATCAATGACAATTTCTACAATCGTGACAACGTTTTCGATAATGCAAGCGAAGTAACAGGTGATTACGATACACTTGTTGACATCAAGCTCGAATATCCTGTGGTTCCGAACGAATTTTGTCCGATTTAACGAACACATTGAAGGTTAAAGGAGAATTACATAATGAATAAAATACCTCCCAAATGGTGGAAACCGACACCACCGAAGAAAGAAACGAAGATTAATTTCTCTGCTCCTATGATGGAGATCAAGGGTAATGAACTCGTGATCGTTAACAACAAGACTGCTGAATAAAAACATCTAAATCTTTTCGATTGACAAAAGACCAGAATTTAACTATATTATAAGCATAACGAAACAACAAAGAAGAAAACAAAAGAGGAAAAAATGAAGAAAATCATCATCGCAATTCTCATGGTCGTTGCAATCGCATTTGCATCTGAAACTGACAGTGGTATCGTGAACGTTACCAAGAACAAGTATGGAACGGAAATGACGTTCTACCCGAACACGTCGTTGGATGGTATCGGTCACGTCTATTCCATTATCATGAATGACTGTTACGGTTTCAAATCCGTTGAAGTGAAGTTCATGGACGGAACGGTTCAGTACTACTCGTTTGACGAAGAAAAGATGCCGTCAGTAACGACCAAACATGAAGACCGTGTTCTCTCCTGGGAATCACTCACGAAACCAAAGTTCATGAAGACATGGAACAATTACTATAAGTTCTTCAAAGACCACATCGGTTAGCTGAGAAAAAATCCAGAATATCTCTGGGTTTACAAATCCAGAGAAAAAACCTATATTTACATCGTAAATCAAATAAATCACTCATCAAGGAGATAAAACATGAGCCTCAATCAAGAACATATCGCAACCCTCCGCCAGGAAATCCCGATGATCACTCGTCAGATCCAGCTCATTTCCGGACCGGAATTCGCAAACTCTGTACCCGAAATTGCTATTGCAAAGCAAGCGCTCGAAGCCTACAAGGCTGAAGCTGAACGTCACGTCGCTGCATGGGATGCCGAACATCAACCGCCTATCCAGTCTCGTCTGCTCAATCTCGGTGCGTTCTACAACCCGGGTGCTACTCCTGCCCCGTCCCCGACTCCTGCACCGGCTCCGGCTCCGACTGCTGGTGTGAATCCGGAACTGATTGCGTCGATTGCACAGAACCCGGCGGTTGCTGCGCTCCTCCAGGCGCTCCAGGTTCGTCCGGCCCAGGGATAACCTGAAACCAAACAAACATGACCCAGGGTTGACAAGACTCTGGGTTTTTTCTATATTATAATCAAGAGGTTAATATATGAGTGCACAACACAATTGGAAACACAACTGTAATCAGATTCAACGCCGTAACAATAAACAATTCATCGACATTACCGACGAGGATGATACCAAACAGGTAAGACATTATGGAAAGACTCGTTATGGTGACCTTTGGGGTTCCCCGAACGATGGTTGGAATTATAAGCGCGGAAAAGGTCACGACAAACGCAAACCCTGGAGGGATTAAATGACTAAATACATTATTGTTTGTCCAAAGAACGGTAAGGCGGTACAGAACTGGTCATTCGCTGATAGAAAACATATTATCTACTGTTCCAGTCCTGAATGGGCAATGAAATGGGATGAGGAAGATTCTGCTAAGCGTAGAATGGAATTCCTTAAAGCTAACTTCCCAGGTCAGGAATTAACTGTATTAAGAGTTACATTCAATACGACGGTTACAATCGGTTAAGGATTTACTATATTTAGAAACGTATGAGCATTTGGAAAGAAATAAAAGAGAGATTCAATTGTGTAGTATACACACTGAAACATCGTAAGGCACTAAACGATCTCGCGAAAGGTTATGGATATAGTTTTCCATTCCATGACCTGGATAAGGTGATTCTCTACCCCATCCTAGGTAAGAAACTAACCCATAAACTCCACCGGAACTGGTCTAAACACCATTATAAGGATGGTGATATAAAGAATAAAGTGGAAGCGATGTTCGACTGGGAATGCGCCAGATTCACCAAACCGGATAAACCATTGGACGCGTACGATACGTGGAAGAAGTTCTATCCGGATGTGGACATGGCTCCGATTCTAAAACGATTCGGATTCTGGCACAATCAAAATTAAGAGGCTAACTGCCTCTTTTTCATTCTGCTCGGGTAAAGTCAGTGATCATGATACTCACTGACTGTGACTACATCTGTCAGCTGAATGAAAGAATATACAGAATTATTATTGACAATTCTAATTATTTTTTCTATCTTTAGAGTATCGAGAGGTTATTATGTCATATACGAAAGAACAAAAAGAAAAAATGTTTCAGAAAATCAAGACGATGAAATCTGGAACGATTGTAGATCTCAACAAGACTGACGTTTGTCCCATCAAGTGTGAATTTAAGTCGAACGACTACGGAATGTGGTTTAAATCGGTTGAAACTGGAACTGTGATCGTCTGTGCTCGTGGAGTTCCCGGTGATTCTCTGATTCGGTGGTTTGTGGAACGTATCGATAAGGCAATCGATGAATGGGATCTGGTAACGAAACAGTATTTTATAGATCTGGCACGGAAACAGGGTCTGGATCCGTAATCCGAAACAAAACCATTTAATTCCGGGGGTTGACAAGATTCCCGGAATTTTCTATCTTATAAATATCTACAAGAGGATATAATATGAGTCGTTCTTATCGTAAGGTTGTCAAGTTCCCTGTCTGTTGTGTTGGTCATAAGGGAATCAAGAAGTGGAAGGAAAACTCTCGTCGTGGACGTCGTGCTCGTGAAAAGGAACAGATGAACGGAATCGTGGTTGACGAAGAAGGTTACGACGAAGAAACATGTACTCCAATCAAATACCAAAAGGACCGTAGTACCAATGACTGGACTGGTCCGCATGACGGATGGAATACGTATGGACCAAAGTCTGTTGAACGTAACATCGAGGAATGGCATAATCTCCCCGAACATCTCAAGGATCTGGAACCTACTCCCGCCCAGATGGAAAAGATTGAAAGGACACGTTACCAGTACTTCCGTAAGTAATTGTCAGAAAATAACCAAATAAATATAACCGGGTTTACACAATCCGGTTATTTTTCTATATTATGAATATGAACATCATCGAACATTACACACCTGAAGAGGAAGAGGATAAGAACATGAAGATCTATGAAGAGATCGTTCTTCCGTGGACAGTAATATGGTCTGTTGTGGTGTTTGTACTGTTCTGTACTATGGTTTCCGATCAGGGAAAGTATAACCAAACTCCATCCCATCCAGAATATGAATTACATATCCCATGTAGCGATATGTCTGTAGGTCAGTAATCGGAACCATAATCGCGTTTTAAACGAGTTTTTAATCAAAGACATATATGAATCAGCAGGAACTAGAAAACAAGCTTAAACAAGCCCAGGATGCGTATTATAACGGTTCTGAACCAATCATGTCAGACCTAGAATACGATGAACTCTGGGATGAACTTCAAACCAAATTCCCTACCTCCAATCTATTGTTTGGTGTAGGCGCGGACCATACCGATGGCTTTGCAAAAGTCAAGCACTCCATCATCATGGGTTCCCAAGCAAAAGCTAACACAGCAGAGGACATGACCGCGTACTTCCTCAAGAACGGAAAAGGGGTGTACCTAGCGCAGTACAAGCTGGATGGGTGTTCGATCGCGCTGAACTATGAGAATGGAAAGTTCGTGACTGGCGCTACCAGAGGTGACGGTACAGAAGGTGATGACATTACCCGTAACGTTCTCAGGATGAATGGTCTGGTGAAGCAGCTTAAGGAAAGATTCACCGGTACAGTTCGTGGTGAGGTCCTCCTGGATAAGTCCGTCAAGGAAAAGTATTTCCCCGACATGAAGAACTGTCGTAACGCGGCATCAGGAATCATGAAACACCTGGACGGAAGCGATTGCGAGAAGCTCACCATCAGGGTATACGATGCGCAATACCTCGATAAGACCAAGTCGTTCGGAACGCAGGAATTCCTGCAGAGCTGGTTACGCGATAACGGATTCATTGTTGCCGAGTATGTATGGTTTGATACCAGGAAGATGAAGGATCCCGGTCAGGAAGCGATTGATCTCATCAGATCGGAATTCAGCGAATACAACTCCAGTAACAGGGATTACGACATCGATGGTATCGTGTTCAAGAAGGATGAGATTGACATGCATGACATCCAGACGGAATACAGACCGAAGACCATGGTCGCGCTAAAGCCGAAGTTCACCCCGAAGGAATCCGTCCTGCGCGACATCGAATGGTGTGTGAAGAACGGAACGGTAACACCTGTTGCGATCTTTGACCCGGTTGAGATTGAAGGGTCCACAGTACAGCGTGCCAGTCTGGGTAACATCTCCTTGATGGAATACCTGGGATTGGAGATTGGACACCGCATTACCGTAATCAAAGCTAACATGATCATCCCCAAGGTGATTCAGGATTTGGAAACTGGGAAGTTCATTACGGGGTATGAATTTTAATTACGTTTCTTTTTGTCATTTACGGACATGATGACATTTGTTATCTTACAACCCGTAAAAACAAAAGGAAATAATATGGGAAAGATACTTATGATACCGGTTACATTCGCTATTATTGGCATTGCATTCTGCTGTATGGCATCACCGTTTCTGGTACTGGGTGGTTCGTTTCTCAAAGGATTTATTGGATGAGTACATTACAAGAATTAGCAACACAACATAACTGGAATCTCCCTACAGTATGTCCTGTATGTGGATCCGCACTGGAGCTTTCTCCGAATCACATGCACTTGACCTGTACCAACGAGTTCTGTTCTAGCAGGGCATCAGGTACGATTGCGAAGTGGTGTTCCACAATCGGAATCAAGGAATTGGGTCTGACCACGATTGAGAAGGTACAGGAGCAAGGATTCTTCTCCAGCATTGGCAAAGCTTATCAGGAACTTGATGATACAGCTATTGATGCGTACATGATTCCGTTGCTGGGTAAGAACTGGGCCAACATCAGAAAGGAGTTTGGTGCACACAGAGAGATGTCCCTTGCCCAGTTCATTGCTGGTTATAACATTGCAGGGATTGGTGAGAAGCAGGTACAGAAGGTAATCGATTTCTACTCCATTAAGGAGTTTGAGGGATTCTTCTGGTCTGATAGCTCACAACGATTCGTGTGTGATGGCATCGGTTCTGTATTAAGTCAGAAATTGAGTAAAGGTCTCGAAGTCAATAAAGCTGACATGGAAGAAACCATTAAGCATATTAGGATTATTAAGCAGGAATTAGCTACAGGTAGTTTGACGGGTAAGAGTTTCTGTTTCACTGGCGCTATGGAATACAAGCGTAAGGACTTGCAGGACATGGTTACAGCACAAGGAGGTACGAACCTCGATTCCGTTACGAAGAATCTAACCTACCTGGTCATCGCGGATCCTAATTCCACATCCGGCAAGGCAAAGAAGGCACGCGAACTTGGTATCACTCTGATTTCACCTGAACAGTTCTTGGAAATGGTAAATGGGTAAGGGTGTACAGGTTAAGTATCATTCCTTTGACGAGAATGGTATGGAAACGACATACGAAAGAACAGTCTGTCGCGTGTACGTTCTGACCATACCTACACCAAACGGTGATGATGATTATTTGGTCCTGGGTACAGACCAGAAAACGGAGTATTTGGGTCACCAACCAGATCTAGCAGTTATGATTTCGCCAGATGAATTTAATTTTGTTGAATTTAATGGCAAGACATATCACTTACGTAATATCAGTGACCTAAACATTTGCTGTAATGACATTCAAACGGAACTTGATTTGACTGAGATTGACTGAATAAGAAGAAATACAGAATCTAGGGTTACAAAAACTCTAGATTTTTCTATATTATGAATATAATAGAGAGGTTATTATGGCAGACACAGCAATGATGAGTGCAGAAGAAATTGAAAAGATTAAGAAGAGAACGGCAGGTTATCGTAAGTCGGCGATGACCGTTCAGGAATTGCACGACAAATTGGCAAAGTTCATTGAAGAAGGAAATGGCGATGCCATGATTGAAGTCGATGACGGTTTCGGCGGAGGAAATTGTATTTTCAAAGATGCCAAAGTGTATGTCGGCAGTGCAAATGAAGAACTGTATGGCAAGTGGTGTAACATTGATTTCCAATAAGGAGAATTAAATATGGCAAAGAAGAAAATCACCATTGAACTTGACGAACGTGACATGGAAACCTTGCACATCATTGCGGACTATCTCAACGAAGGTGATTGGGAGAACTTTGAAAGTCCCAAGAAGATGGAACGTGACTGGAATCGGTTTGTTGACCACGTGCATGGAGTTTGGAAGTAATCTGAATTTCTTTTTCACCAACCACAACATTTACAATTATATCGAATTTAACTATATTTGATATATCAACAACGGAGATTGAAACATGGGTATTAGTCAAGAAGAATACGAAGAATTCACCAAACGTCTGGAAGAAGAATTGTTCGACGCCATCGATGGTACGGAGGAAAACTAATGAAGAAGGTTATGTTTATCCAAATCTGTTTGATTCTCTGCAGTTTTGCATTGATTTTCCAAGGGTGTAGTAGTCAAGATGATCCAATCGAAGCCATGACCAAAAACAAACCACATACCATTATCATTCCGAATGTGGTCGAATGTAAGGGTCATGTGGAACGAGAAGGATTCAAACCGTTGCCGAAGATGCTGGTGTGTGATGATGGTCGTGTGTTCCATAACATTACCAACTACCAAGATGTGATCGAACTGAATCCTCTGCGACAGTAAAGGTTTTTCCATAACCTCCTGATGATGATCGAGATGACTGGGTGAAATATCCCAGTCATTTCTTATTTACAAATATTCAGAATTTAACTATATTTAAAGTATAAAGAAGAGGTTATTATGGAAACCATTATTGAAAAAAGACGTAGTTCTAAGACCTTTGGTTATGTCGTTGACATGGAAAATGATACCATGATTCTCGATTTCAATTCGTTGGAACCGGCGAAGAAGATGGGATTCCATATTATCCATAATTATGGTTTCAGCGAATATTTGAAATATGAAGCATCATTGATTACCTGTCAGGTATGTGGAAAAAGAGTGTTCGTATCGTTCGGAGTCGATCGTGTACGTCAACATGTACCGAAATATACCGAGGTGATTAAATATTTCGAACAGATATTTGAAACTTTTGTTTCTTAATCCAACCATTTACAAAAGTCCAGAATTTAACTATATTTAAGACATAAAGAAGAGGTTAATCATGGAAGACATGACTTGGAAAGAAATTCTGTTCGTCATCATCATTTCGATTGTTGGTGGCTATATGGCCTATAACTATGCTGAAAACTATCATGAAGTAGTAGCTGCTGCTAAGGTGATTAACGCACAAAACCAAAACAAGTAGGACGGAAACATGTTAATTAAATCCCGTTATAATGAGACAATCATATCTGACCACATTGAAAGTTTCAAGCGTCCGTATGGTTTGTTTCCATATTATCAAGTGGTTATGAAGTCTGGTGCTAAGCACGTTGTCCATCCGGATGAACTACGTAAAGCGTTCCCTGACCTTTAATTAGAATCTGAATCTTTTATTTCTTAATCCAACCATTTACAAAACCGCAGAAATAAGCTATATTATAAGTGTAAATCAACAGGAGATTAAAATATGGCAACAATCATTTTTTCTAACATGGGCGACACTGACACTGCGGTTCTGAGAAATCTCTGGAATGGAATGCCGGATGTTAAGGTCGTTGAAATCGGTAAGTTCACGAGAAACGCACGTCGTATGGTTGACGAAGCAATCGCTCAAGAAACTGAAATGCTCGTGATGTGTGGGCACGGAACTCCGGAAGGTTTGATTAATCCGAATTTTACTGACTATGACCGCTATCTGGTTGACAGTCGCAATAAGAATCTGATCAGAGCAAAGTCCATTGTCGGCATCTGGTGTCATGCAAAGGATTTCGCGGAACGTTACGGTGTTCGTGGTTTCTGGTCCAGCATGTTCATCAGCAATTTGATGGAAGCTCACTACAACCATATCTACAATACCGACGCCGGAACGATTACCCACGACGAAACTATGTTCTGTCTGTTCACGAACTATCTGATTCGTAACAACGTTCCGCAGGAAAACTGGATTGATGTTCTCTGCAAGTGTGTGGATTTCAACGATCCGGTCATTCGATTCAACTACAGCGGACTCGTTTACTACGCAGAAGCTCCGAAGCCCAAATACAACTATGACCGCTGGTATAGTGTAATGGGATTTGAAAACACTCGCTGGTGGGGCTAAGTTTTTCCATAACCTCCTGATGATGAATGAGATGACCGAGATTAATTTCTCGGTCATTTCATATTTACAAATCTTCGGAATTTAACTATATTATAGATGTAACGAATAACAAAAGAGGTTAACATGTCATTGAAGACGACGATTGAATGGTATACAACTCAGGAAAAGATGCCTACCGATAAGAGCAACGTTATGTTCGTTATGAAGAACGGAAAGACTCATTGTGGTTATTTCTACATCGCATGTGATATTCCACATTTCTGCTATGTTGACCGTGAATGGAATAATGTTACGAGAGATTGTCAT